>Ga0209702_10000178_pt1 | contig 127041 bp, 77 predicted proteins | sample FRY01_FD_187210 | JGI IMG/M metagenome (GOLD analysis project Ga0209702, IMG submission 187210) | Freshwater microbial communities from Lake Fryxell liftoff mats and glacier meltwater in Antarctica - FRY-01 (SPAdes) (version 2) | ecosystem: Environmental > Aquatic > Freshwater > Ice > Glacier...
CTCGTCCTCGTCGTCGTCGTCCGCATCACCGTCGGCGCCCTCGAGGTCGGCGTCGACCTCGTCCAGAATAATGGGCTCGGCCGGGCCGCGCATCGGCGCGTCGTCGTCCTCGTCGGCGTCTTCATCCGCGTCTAGGTTTTCGCGGATGACCGGGGTCTTCTTCATCGCCTCGGATTCGACGATGACGATGCCGCCCATATCATCGTCACCGTCGGACGATGCCGGACCGGTGGCCTTCTTCGAGGTCGGGGGCTTCTTGGCGCCGGGCGCGACCTCACGCGGCCGAGGCTCGCTTATCACGATCGCGGGTTCGTCGGTGGGGGCCGGGCTCTGCGCCGTGCCAGCGGCGACCGCGACCTTGGCCCGCGCGCTAGGCGTCACGGCGGCCTCAGGGACGGCCTTCGCGGCCACGATCACGGGTCCGTCCGCGGCGGCGTCGAATTCATCTTCTTCGAGGTCCTGGTCCCCATGGCGCAGGGTGTCGATTAGCCACCGCACGAAGTGTCCCCCGCCGTGGGCTGCCCGACCGGCGAGCTCAAAGATGCTGCGGCGCGTGAGCAGCACGACGGACACGATGCCGAGGGCCAAAAACACGAGCACAGTGCCAGGCGTCGAGAAGAGGCTCGCTGAGACCTCGCCGAGCCAAGCGCCGATGGCGCCGCCCGGGGAGTGGCCGAAGACAGTCTTTGGACTTGCAAAGGTGTGGGCGAGCACGATGGCCGCGATGAGCGCCAAGAAGGCGCCAAAGACATCGACACGCCCAAGGCGGGCGCGTCGACCCACTATGTAAGTCAGCCCCAGCCAGCCAAACCCAACGGCGAGCACGAAGCTGCCGAGGCCGAAGCCGCCCAAGAAGAGGTTGGCGATATTCGCGCCGACCGGCCCGAGCCAGTTGGTGACCTCTCCGGTGCGGGGGCCGCCCCCCGAGCCGAGGTCGGCGGGCCGAAACGAGATCAACGCCAATATGAAGGCGAGCGCGAACGCGAGCACGATGATCCCGTAGATCTCTAAGCGGATCACGGGGTCGGTCGTCTGGCGTGCGACGGGCCTTGGGGGTTTAGAGGGGCGTTTCGCACGCGAGCGAGAGATGGGGGTCGAGGTAGCCACGGGCCGACTCTAGGCCAGTTAGGCCAGTCCAGCAAAGTTTTTTGCTGAACACATGTTCAGGCCTCGGTGCTTTCGGTGCCGGCGTCAAATTCCGATCTAATTCCGGAGCTTACGCTGCTCGATGGCCGCCTGGATGAAAGAAATGAACAAAGGATGCGGCGAAAGTGGGCGCGACTTGTACTCGGGATGGAACTGTACGCCCACAAACCAAGGGTGATCGGCGATCTCCACGACCTCGACGAGGTCCAACTCTGGATTGACACCGGTGATCTGCAACCCCTTGGCTCCGAGCACCTTGCGAAAGGCATTGTTGAACTCAAAGCGATGACGGTGACGCTCGGAGATGAGGGGCTGACCGTAGGCCTTAAAGGCCTTGGATTCTGGCGTAAGTTCGCAGGCGTACGCCCCAAGCCGCATCGATCCGCCCTTGTCCGAGACCTCTTTTTGGCCTTCCATCAGGTGGATGACGGGGGCGTCGGTGTCGGGTGCGAATTCCGTGGAATTGGCGTTCGGGAGCTCTGCCACGTGGCGCGCATACTCGATGACGGCGCACTGCATCCCGAGGCAGATCCCGAGAAAGGGCACCTTGTGCTCGCGCGCCCAGCGCACGGCGGCGATCTTGCCCTCGATACCACGCTGGCCAAAGCCACCGGGGACGAGGATCGCGTCGACGCCGCCGAGGGCCTCGTCGATCGAGGTCGGATCGCCGGGCTCGAGTTTTTCGGAGTCGAGGTAGCTGACCTCGACACCACACTCATGGGGTAGGCCGCCGTGCTTGAGGGCCTCGTGCAGCGATTTGTAGCTCTCGACGAGGTCCGTGTACTTGCCGACGATCACGACCTTGACGGTTCGGGTTGGGTGTAGGGTCAGCTGAACGACCTTCTCCCATGCGCTGAGATCGGGTTGGCGCGCCCAAATCTTGAGGAGCTCGACGACCTGCTGGTCGAGGCCCTCCGCGTGGAGCTCCGTCGGCAGCGCGTAGATGGTCTTCTGATCCTCGGCGGTGATGACCCGGCTCGTCCGCACGTTGCAGAACAAACTAATCTTCTTCTTGATCTCCATCGACAGGGGGCGGTCGGTGCGACAGATGATGATGTCGGGCTGGATGCCGATCTCGAGGAGCGCCTTCACCGAGTGCTGGGTCGGCTTGGTCTTGAGCTCGCCCGCCGCCGCGATGTAAGGCACGAAGGTAAGGTGCATGTAGACGGCGTTGTCGTCGCCGGCCTCAAAGCCAAGCTGACGAACCGCCTCAAGGAAAGGCAGGGATTCGATGTCGCCGACGGTGCCGCCGACCTCGCAGATCGCGACGTCCTTGCCCTCGGCGACGGCCAAGACTCGCTCTTTGATCTCGTTCGTGACGTGCGGGATGACCTGCACGGTGCCGCCGAGGTAGTCACCGCGGCGCTCTTTGCGGATGACGGCGTCGTAGATCTGGCCGCTGGTGAAGTTGCTGCGGCGCGTCGTCGTCGACGAGATGAAGCGCTCGTAATGGCCTAGATCGAGGTCCGTCTCGGCGCCGTCGTCGGTCACGAAGACCTCGCCGTGCTGAAAGGGGTTCATCGTCCCGGGATCGACGTTGAGGTAGGGGTCCATCTTGAGGATGGTCACGTTCAGGCCGCGAGCCTCAAGCAGAGCCCCAAGCGCGGATGCCGTCAGACCCTTGCCAAGGCTGGACGCGACGCCACCTGTCACGAAGATGAACTTGGTGTGTTTGTACGCCATGGTCGCCCTTCCTCCGCCTGCGCATTGCGCGAGGCATCGTCTCTACGTTGGATCTTCGCCGGGGGAAATCAGGAGTTGTCCATCACGATCGACATCACGTCGTTCACCACCAAGATCTCCGACGGAGCCCTCAATTGCCCATCGCGAGGCGTTTGGCCAGAGCCTTTTCGGCGTTGATCTCCGCCTCACTCGCCTTCACATAGGCCGCGTCGAGCGGGGGCACGGCCCTCACGTCGTGGCCGGCTGCTTCAAACGCCGCCGCTGCCAGGAGAGCGTGACGGGTGGCGCTGCCCATATGAAAGCGGCTGTCGTTGGCGCGCCCGTTGACGAGGGCCCCGCTGCCGACCCACGTGACGGGGAGGTCCAGGCCGACCGCCTGTTGGACGGCCGCGTCAAAGACGTCGATGTGCGCGGCCATTGGCGCGATCAGCGTCTCCTCGAGTTGGCCCGTCGCGGAGAAACGGAAGAGGGCGCCGTAGACCTCGGCCCGGCGCGCGTCGATAGCCGCGGCGACTGGCCGCGGCGGTTGTCCGAGGGCGACCGCCGCGGCCGCGGCCTCGGCGGCGAGGGACAGCAGCGAACAGACGGGCCAAGCCGGGAGGCCGGCCGATAGGGTCAGGCCCACGGCCATCGACAGGCCCACGCGGACGCCGGTAAAGCCCCCGGGGCCGCGGCCGACCGCTACCAACGACAGATCTGCCAGCGTGACCGAGTGGGCCTTGAGGATCCGCGCCACCTCAGGCAGCGCGATGTCCGCGTGACGATGTTGCCGAAACGACAGGGCCTCCTCGCGTATCTGGTAGAGACCGTCGCCGCGCCAGTCGACAAGAGAGACCGACAGGTGCTCGCTGCCCGTCTCGATCCCGAGCACGAGACGCCCTTGTGGTGGCTGCGGCACACCCCGGCGCTTGACGCCGACACCCGTTGCTGTTGGCAGCGCCACGATCAACCGCCCCAGATGCGCGAGATGTCGTTGCGCAGCACGATCACCATCAGCACGATAATAAACGCGAGGCCGAGATAGGTGGCGATCATGCGAATCCGCACGGAGACCGGCTTACGACGCACGCCTTCAATCGCCAAAAAGAGGATCTGGCCGCCATCAAGCAGCGGGATGGGCAAGAGGTTGATGAGGCCGAGGCTGACGCTGATCCCCGCCATCAGCGCGAAGAACTTGTCCCAGCCGGCCTTACCCGCCTCGGCGGCGAGCTGACCAATCATCAGCGGTCCCCCGAGGCCATCCTTGACCGACACCTTGCCAGAGAAGAGCCCGCCGAGCATGGCGACGGTCCCAAAGATGGCGTCTCTCGTGCTTTGGAACATCCGGTAGGACGCGTACCCGAGGCGATCCTCGTTGGCGACCAGCGCCGTGTCCTGCTCTTCGTGCTGGACACGGATCCCGTGCACGAGGCGCTCGGCCCCTTGGTCGAACTGATTGGGCCAGACCAACTTCGCGTGAGTGAGCATCCCGGCCAGGGTCTCGGTCCCGCGGACCCACGTCAGCTTTACGGCCTTCTCGCGGTTCGTGTGAAGATACATAGACGCGAATCGCCACGACGCACACTGGCGGTCGTCGAGTTGGACGATGCGGTCCCCCGGTTTGATGCCCAGGACCTCAGCCGGGGAACCGGGCAGGACCTCGTGCACGAGGCACTCGGCCGAGAACAGCCCGCGCAGAGGCGCCTCTGACGACGCAGGCAAGGTGACGGACTTCGGCTTCGCGACAGCCAGCTGGAGGCCCTCCATCCGGAGCGGGTTATAGCTAAGAAGCTTGAGCTCAACGGGCTTTCCGGCGTCTCTCTCGATCGCGGCGAGGGCCAGATGCAGGACCTCCATCCGGACGCCATTGACCGCGACGATACGATCCCAGTTCGTGATCCCGGCCAAGGCCGCGATGGAGCCCTCTTTTACGCCGACCAATGGCAAGGGGAAGGTTGGGCCCACACCGATTCGGCCCTTCGACTGTTCGAGGACCCCTGGCACGATATTATTGACCGAGGTGACAGGCGTCACGACCACGCTATGGATCTCGCCTAGACGCTCAAAAGTGACCGGGACCGCTTCCCCCGCGCGGCCCTCAAGGGCGGACTGAAGCTGCCAGAAATAATCGACTTTTTCGCCATCTAGGCCGACGATTCGGTCGCCGGGACGCAGCCCCGCCTGCCACGCCGGCCAGTCCGGATCCACTGAACCCACGGTGCTGCCGACGAGCTGGGACTGCGATAGCCCGACGAAGAAGAAGAGAAAGAAGGGCAAGATAAGGTTGAAGGCCGGGCCGGCGACCATGATCAGGAAGCGGCGCCAGACGGCCTTATTCGGAAACGCGAGGGCGTGGTTCGTATCGGGTGCGTCTTCGGATGGGTCGTAGCCGAGCATCTTGACGTAGCCACCAAAGGGCAAGAGCCCGAGGACGTACTCGGTCGGCGGCAGATCATCGTGGGTCTTCTTGCCTTTCCAAGCGAAGACACGCGGTCCGACGCCAATGGCGAACTCGACGACGTGCACCCCCATCCAGCGCGCGACGAGGAAGTGGCCGAGCTCGTGCACGAGGATGAGCCCGCCGATCATTAGGACGATAAATAGGTATTCCACGGGCGGGACTATAGGCACGTCCGCGGTCCTTGGCCAACCGCATTCGACCCCTCTGGAAGGGACGGAGACGACCGGATAAAAACATGCGACTCAACGGAGATCGAGCTCGATCAGGAAGCGCGTCGGGTCACCATCACCCCCGGTGAGTGGGTCAAACGTGAGACGGCCAAGGATCTCCCCGACCTCTAGAGGTAGGGCCTCCTCTTGGCCGTCCGGTCCGACGAGACCGTGGCCCTTCACGGCCCCAGCGGGGATCACCTGGAGGCTAAAAACGACGCGGGAGGCTCGCCGTGATTTCCGGGGAAAGCCGTGACCCAACGCCGCCTCGAGGTCGCGACGGTGCCTGTCCAAGCGATCCCGCAGCTGAGTCCCCGAGCGACCGCCGACGCGGGAGCGGATCGTCTTCACCTTGAAGACTCGTGGGCGAGGCGACCTCTCAACCGCGATCGCCGCGCCGGCGCTGGAGCCGATTTCTCCGCGCCAGGCGCCCTCGCCGCCGATGTCCGAGCGCGCGCCGACCGCCGCGACGTGGCCCTTTGGCTTGGGTGCGCGTTTTGTCGCGCGAGGTCGGACAAACGCGGGAATCGGCCAAGCCAAAAGAGCGCCGACGTCGAAGGCGCCACCGATGACCTTCTTGACCGAAGAGGAGAGCCGCTGGCCGTCCCTCAAGGCCCCGAGACGAGCTAGCGTGGCCGCCGCCCGGTGCGGTAGGCCGCCTGCTTCAAGGTGTCGTGCGGACACGTCTTCGACGAGCCAGGCCTCGCCGACCTCCGCCTCGACGTGCACTAGGGAAGTGCCGAAACAGGGGTGCGCCGCCGCGGTCTGGCTCTTGGGGTGATAGACCGCCCACCGATGCACTCCGCTGGGCCACAGGTCGCCGAGCGCGGCCCCACCCTTGACGGGACCGACCACAAGGCGACCGATGTGGGGCCGAGCCACAGACGCCGGCCACGCAGTGTCTTTGTTGGCCTTGGACGCGTCGCTCCAAGGCCCATCCCAGAGGCGAAAGTCGACCCACGCGGGCCAGTCAGCCGCCGGCCCGTCTCCGATGACAATGACTTGAATCGGCGTCTGTTCCTTCTCGATTTGGCGCAGGGCCTTCGCCGCGAGGTCAGGGGCGCCGCCGAAGACGATCGCGATGCGGCGCCACCGTGACGGCGTGGACTCGGCGCGTAAAGCCCCGACAACGCTGGGCAAAGATGGGGGCCGCGGGGTCGCCCGCAGTGCCCTGTCTTGCCAAGCGATCAGATCAGCCACGGAGGGGGCGTCCTTGGCCACGGCCTCGGCTGCCATCAGGGCGGAACCCGCCCGCGGCCCCGCGACGAAGCCCTTATCGGCTCCGTCGTAGATCGCGAAGTTCACGCGATCGGATGCGGCCAGGGTCTTGCTAATATTGCGATACCAACTATCAATCTTGGCCCGCGACTCGCTAGATAGGTCGCGGTCAAGCACCACGTAGAGCACGATCGGGTCCGCCCCAGCCGCACGACTCGGAGGCGCGGCGGTCACGAGGCAGCCACCATCCGCGGCGCTGTCGACCCAGGCGAGCGTATTGACCTGCGGGGCGTCTGGCCCGGCTAGCTCCCACGTGAGGGCGAAATCAGCGGCGGGCCCGGTGGCCTTGATGTGCGCGATGGTCTCGCCTTCATAGCGCGTGGTGACGCGGTGGGTCTCGCTGCGCACGGACCAGATAGAGCCACCCCCCGCGAGGTTCACTGTCATTATGTCAGCTGACGGAATGCGAAAAGAAAACCGCGCCCCACGCTGCGTCGCTCGCAGCACGTAGGTCCAGGTGAGCTCGACCTCACCGCCAGCGGCGCAGCTAGGCACGGGAAAGACGACCCGTTGGGGCTCGGCGTCCGTCAGATCGAGCTTCTTGGCCTTCTGGGGCGCCGCTTCGAGAGTCTCGTCGCAGGCCGCGACTTCGGCTGAGACTAGGGTCGCGCCTTCCGGAAGGGGGCGATCGACGAGGCCCTCGCCCTCCCCTAACGCGACTCTTTGGTGATGCACGACTATGACCGCGTCGATGGCGACACCCACCTCGAGACTTGAGCTCTCTGCGGTAATAACCGGTTGAGCGAGCGCGACACCGCGCCATGACGCCAACGATGCGCAGAGGCCGACAAGGACCGCGAGGGCATTGAGGACCCGCGTTGGCCGAGGCCGCGGTGGTCCGCGCGTTGTACGCGCGGATTTGCTGTGCTTCATTATCATTGCTACTCCACGAACTGTGGTCTGGTCTCGCTCGGTGGGGGTGACGAGAACCCAAGGCGTGGCGCCAGTCTGCCACGCCTGGCGTCGCTAGCGCTATCGCGCATACTCCTTCGGCGAGCATAGGTGGACCTCAAATCTTCCAGCTGACCCCGAGGCGCGCGTTGAAGCCAGGCGCGTTGAGCCCGCTGCCGTGAACGCGGTAGAGGCTATCGAAGAGGTTATCGAGTTGCAGCGACACGCCGAGCCCGTCGGTAGCCTGGATCGCAGCCCAGAGACCCACATCGACCCAGGCGTCAGTCCCGGTGCAGTTGCCCTGTAGCGCATAGGGCGCGGCCGGGTCCGCGCAGATGCGGAGGTCCGTCTTGTCCCCCGGGGCCAACACTCGCTGGGCAGCCGACCAGCGAGCGCGAGCGCCTAGACGCCAGCGAGATGAGGGGCTGCTCCAGGACAACCCGACGAGGCCGTTGATCGGCGGCAGACGCCGCGCCGGTTCGGTCTGCCCCTTGCGGGTCGTGATCTGGCCGTCAATGAACGATATGGACCAATCGAGCCCGAGCCCGCCGTAGGAACCGCGATCCGAGAACCGTCCTTGAAGTTCAACACCTTCGTAGGATCCCTTCTCGGCGTTGATGCGTTGGCCGACCTCCTTGCCGTCGATCTCTGACAGACCGTCAAGTGTCGCAGGCACACGCACAATTGCGCACCTGACCACCGTCGAGAAGGCCACAATCCCGAGCTTAAAGGCCGGATCCAGTCCCCTTGAACGGAACCGCAGACCAAACTCAAGCCCCTCAGCGACCTGTGGCCCTAGGTCCGGGTTCGGGATCTCGAAGGTCTGGCCCGTATCGCCAATGACTGTGGACTCTTGCAGGTTTGGAGCCCGGAAACCCCGCGTCCAGCCGGCATGAATCGCGATGATGTCATCGTAAACCGCGACGGCTCGCGCCCCGGCCCCTATTCCGGAGAAGGCGACGTCGACGACCCCAAGGCCCGGGACGTCGGGCGCGAAGGCCCGCATCGACTCGACGCGGACGCCGCCATCGAGGCGCAGGACCCAGCCATCACCGCGGCCACGACGGAGCATGTCGGCGGTCGCCCAGAGACCCACATTCGCCCCGTCATAAGTGGACCCATCTGAAAACTGAGGCGTCGCATCGGGTCGTCCTGGGCGACCGCTGGCGATCCACTCGCGCCGTAGGCCGCCAAAGAGCTCAAGCGAGAGGCGCCTATCGAGCAACGAGCCCGTCGCAGATCCATCAAGAGCCAGCGCGACCACACCATCGCGCCAGCGGTCTGTCGACGTCACGGCGTCCTCGCCAAATCGACCGCAGGCGGACGCGTCAAGGACGGCGCCGGCATCGTCACGGCGGCAGCGCGCCTGCCTCTCCGACTCCTGAGTCTGCCGAAAGGACAGAGTCAGCTGCGCAGCCTCGACGAACCCCGGCGCGCCCGAGACGTCGCGATAGTCCAGACGCAGATACCCGATCTGATCGAGGTTGTCCGCCTCCCGCATGGACCCCTTCGCGAGCTGGTCCGTCCGTTTGGCGCCTTGGAGGGTCATCCCGAAAAAGCCCAGCTGGAGGCGCAGCGACGAGCCGAGCTTTAGCCGATTCTTCGTGCCCCACGAGGCGGCTTGGTAGGCACCCGGCAGAGTGTGTTCGCCGCCTCCTTGGCGGAGATCGCCCGCGCCACGGACGGTCGCCGCCGCCCAGCCATCGAAGGCGCCAGATCCATATCGAACGCGGGCGTGACCGACGCCGCTCGCATCGGCGCTGGCGCCGGACGCGATCACCTCGGCGCCAAGACGGCTCGCGCCGGCGAGAGAGAAGTCATGGGTCGAAAGCGCGATGACCCCGCCGAGGGCGCCAGCCCCATGCCGAACCCCCGAGGGTCCGAGCTCTACCCCGACCGATTCAAACATCAGTGGGTCAAAGAGGGCGGCGTATTGGTTCGGGCCGGTGCGCCACGTCGAAAGATTCAGACGCACCCCGTCGAGGGTCAGCACGTTCTCGATCCCCACGAGGCCCCGGATAATCGGGGTCGCCGCGCCGCGGTTCGTCCGCTGCAAGTTGACGCCGGGGAGCCCGTCGATGAGCTCACCCGCGTCCACCGGGACCGCGCCGCTTGGAAGAGCGTCCCCGACCTTTGAGGCTGATCCAGTCCCGTCGAATGGATCTGTCGCCGCGGGCTCGGCCACGAAGGTCTGATAGGGCACATCGGCCCGCGCCAAGCCGGATAGGCTTACGAGGACCGTCGCCGCGGACAGGAGGCGGGCGGCGACGCGCGCTTCGCGGCCTGGCACATCATTTGTACTCATCGCATCATGACCGCAGGCCGTGGTGCTTAGAGCTGGTCGGCGATCGCCGAGACGCCGCGGAGAATCGGCGCGAGCCCGCCTTGGTTCGTCCCGAGAACGACCTCGACCTGAAGATAGCGACCGCTGACGTCGATGGACGCCGGCAATGGTGCTGGTGGGAAGGGCCCAAGAGACGCCGACCAGCTGGCCGCCTGTAGTGCCTGGATCGTGTCCGCCACGCGATAGCGGATTCGCAGATAGGTTGTGCCGAACCCTGGCATCACGGCGTCGACGAAGATGGAAGACCAGCGCGTGATGCCTGTCTGCCAACCCTCGAAGATCTCGCGATAGTGGCCCGTACGAGATGTAATCGTGCGAAGGGCGTAGCCGGTCATATCGCTGTAGGTGTAAGGCCCAGTGCCGACCGGATACGTGCCAAGGAGGGCGCCGGTGTCCATGTCGACGCGACTCGCGTTCGATGTGCACTGATTCACTGTCCACAGCTTGCCATCGGTATCGACGGCCACGCCCACTGGACCGCGCCGGGCGCCCGCGTCGAGTGCTCGGACCTCCACGCCAGTCACCGCGTTGAGCATCGTCACCGTGCGGTCAGTCGTATCCGAGCCGCAACTGGAGCTGAACTCGTGGTGTGAGACGAGCACATCGGACCCGACGACATTGTTGTCGGCGTCCCGGTTCACGCGCACTGCCACGCCGCGCGTGTTCCCTCGCGCGGTCCAAGGTCCAAAATGCGACCAAGTGTTGTTCGTGGGATCAAAGCGGCTGAGGCCCGTGGACTCGCCGGTCGCGACCCAGATCTTACCGAGGTGGTCGATAGCCAAGCCGTAGACAGAGCGATTCGGCATGTCATAGCGGGCTAGCTCGCCGTCAACTGGGTGCACCTTTGCCAGCGCAAGCGGCGAGCGCGACGCCACCCAGATGATGCCGTTGGCGTCAATCGCCAGGCCATAGGGCCGTGCCGACAAGGTCACACGCTGAAGGACCGCCCCAGTGTAGCCGTCGACCTGCACGAGGGATGTCGAGTTCCACATCCCGACCCAGACGTTGTTGTCGCGGTCTACGCCAGCGGCCCGCGCGCATCCGCCTGAGTCCGAACACCCGCTGTAGTTGCCATCCGGGCGCACATTCCAGACGATGCACTCGTCGTCTGTGACCATCTCGCCGGTCTCGATGGCGCCGTTATTGTTGATGTCTCGCGACGTGTCGATGACGCCGTTGTTGTTGCGGTCAATACAATCGTTTTCCACGATCGCGATCTTAGCGATGCGGCCGTCACCTCGACATGTCACGATGCCGTCGCCAAAGAGGTCGACCGCCGTGCGGCTTGGGTCGGTGCAAGGGCCGTAGCGCCCAACCTCGCGGCCGGTGGTGGTGTTCAAACGGGAGACTGTGTTCGCGCTTGAGTTGGAGATCCAGATAAATGGAATGCTAATATTGTTCGAGGACAAGGTCACGCCGCCGCCCTCGGCCGGGACTAGACCACCCTCAGTCGCGGTGGCGGGATTGAGAGGCTGGTCACCGCGATCGCCGACGTTGAAGAGGCAGACATCCGAGCAGCCCCCACAGGGCGACTGGACGCCCTCGTCGATTGCCCGATCGCAGTTGTTGTCGACGAGATCGCACACCTCAAGGGCCCCGGGATGAACCGCCGCGTTGAGGTCGGCGCAATCGATTCCCCGGGCGCGCCGCACCACGAAGCCAGTGTCCGGATTGGGAGCACAGAGGCACTGCGAGCCAAGGGCCTCGGCCCCGTAGCCGTCGCCGTCGATGTCGCGTAGGTAGGTCTCGCACCCCGTCGCGCCGGCTTCGTCGACCTTGAAATTGCAGTTGTCATCGATATCATTACATATCTCGACCGCGCCGGGGCTGACGTCCTTGTTCCGAGGTGCGCAGTCGCCGTCGTTCGGCCACCCATCACCATCAATGTCCGGGTCCGCGCAATCCGCGATGCCGTCGGCGTCCAGGTCCGGCGAGCCATCGTCGGTGACGCCATTGCAGTCGTCGTCGATGCCGTTGCAGACCTCGGTCGTCGGCTCGCGCCCGATGCAGACAGTCTCGCCGCTCTGGCAGACCGCTACGCCGCCGCAGGTGTTCCCCGCTTGTTCCGGCGTGCATGGGGCCGCGACGATGTTCTCGTCGATCTCGCCGTCGCAGTCATCGTCAAGGCCGTTGCAGACCTCAAGGGTGGCGCCTTCGACCACGCAGGAGTCGAGCCCGTCCGCGCGGCAGGCACGCGAGCCATCACAGGTCCCAAACTGGTTCGTGAGTGTACAGACCGTCGAGCGGGTGAGCGCGATCCCGAGGGCGTTGCACTCACATTGGCCGGACACGGGCTTGCATTGACCTTCCCCGCCCACCGCGGCCGTGAGGTCACAGCTATAACCACCGGGACATTCGCTTTGGCCGCGGCAGCTGATGCCGCAGAAGCTACCCGATGCGCCCTGGGACAGGCAGCGGTTCGCGCCGGCGACGCCGATATTGCAGTCAGCGTCGCCCGTGCACGGTTGGCAGAGCAGGGCCGGACGCTGCATACAGAGGAAGGAGAGGTCCCCAGCCCCAGTCGGCACGCCCGTGCACGCATAGCCCGATGGACAAGTCTCAACGCAGGCTTGGGTGCAGGTGTAGCCGGAAGACGACGCGACGCAGTGACCCGAGTCGCAGTCCTCGCCGTTGATGCAGGTGGCCCCGAAGGTGCCGGGATCGGGCAAAGTTTCGGTGGTGTCAAGCGACACCACCGTGTCGCCGGGCGGTTCGACGGTGCCGGTATCGAATTGAATCGCGTCGGGGGGCGCGATCACTGTCGAGTCGTCGCCAGTGGCGTCGAGGTTGGTATCTTTTTTGGCGTCGCCGCAGCCCACCGCGAACAGCACGCTAGCGGCGACGAGAAGGCCCACAGGCCGTCCGAGGCGTCCCGAGAGACCGGCCGAAAGCGACAACTGGTTTATGTTCAACGACATGATGCCACCCCGGGCCTAAGAGTTAACTGCCGGTAAATGTATGCCGGGCAGCACCGGCAGCATGAAGATTCTTGGCGCTCGGGTCAAGGTTGGGATGGGGTCTATAGATAAGGGCGACGCGCTTTGCTGGCCTTAGCGATAAGGGTCCCCCGCGCTAGCCGGACGGGTGAGCCCCGGGGCGGCGGGGGGAGGACCCGTGAAAGACGTTGACATTTTGTTGGCGCTTAGCTGACAATCCCGCGCTTCACAGTGCGCAAGTTCGCACGCATTTCATCGCACACGGAGGTTCCTCATGGCACGCGTTACGATTGAAGACTGTCTGGACCAAGTCGATAACCGCTTCGCTCTCGTCGCCCTCGCAGCCAAGCGCGCCCGCCAACTCGAGAACGGCGCTGAGCCCCTCGTCGAGGCTCGCAAGAACAAGAGCGCGGTGAAGGCCCTACGCGAGATCGCTGACGGTAAGGTCGCGTTCGACCGTGACGTCACGACCCTCCTGCACACGTGGAACGCCAAGAACCGCCGCTGATGCGCGGCGTGACCTGGCTGCTCGGGCTCGTGGCCTTCGCTTTGGCGGGCTGTCCCGCCACCGTACAGCCTCGTCCGGAGGATGGTCCGACGACCGTCGATGCGCTCTTGCCGATCCTCGACAGCTACCTGTCGTCCGGCCCGCAGTCGATCTATCTAGAGGCCCGAGCGTCTCAATATAGTGACTCAGGGGCCCTCAAGGGCAAGCTTGAGATCCTCTTGGACCGCACACGCGGTTTCCGCATGTCGGGCCTCACGCCGACTGATGACGTCGTCTCGACTATCGCGAGTAATACCGAAAGGTTCGGCGCGTTCGAGCGGGGCCGGACCGTGTGCTACACGGGGCCCGCCTGCCCCGCCAACGTAGCGCGCTTCGCGTCAATCCCGATGGCCCCGACAGACCTCGCTGGGGTCCTCATGGGCCGCCCGCCAGTCAAACGAACGGCCGAGGGCGCTGTCGCGCTGGACTGGGACGGCGTGGCCGGCGCCTGGGCGCTCCGCGTGTTGGAGGGGGACCTCGAGCAGACGGTCTGGCTGACGGTCAAAGATCCCCGCGTCATCCGCACGCGCGTGATACGCGCCGGACGCCTCGTGGCCGACGTCCGCTATAGCGACTTCAAGAGGGTCACGGGCAGCGCCTTGCCTCAGCGCATCGACATGAAGCTGGCCCGCGAAGACACCGATCTGCGGATCGATGTCCGTGAATTTGATACCGAGGTCGAGCTGGGCGATGAGGCCTTCGCCTTCGGTTGCCCCGTCGGGGTCACCGTCGAAGAGCTCCCCTGCGACTAGCCAAGGGTGGACGATGAGCGCCAAGAAGCACAAGACACGCGGAAAGTTCATCGTGATCGAAGGGATCGACGGCGCCGGGACCACGACCCAGGCCAAGTCGTTGACCGACTGGTTGATTTGGCGTGGTGAGAGGGCGCTGATGACGCACGAGCCGACGGACGGACCGATCGGGAACATGCTGCGCCAGATCTTGCGCGGCCGCCTCGTCGCGATCCCCAGCGCGGGGCCGGGCGACGCCAAGCCAGTCCCGATTGACCCATCCGCGACAGCGCTGCTCTTCGCCGCCGATCGGCTCGATCACTTGCATCACCAAGTGATCCCGCACCTCGAGGCGGGCTACCACGTGATCTGCGACCGCTACATCATCTCGTCTCTCGCCTACCAGAGCCTCGACGTCGATCTCCGCTTCGTGCGCGCCATCAACGAGAAGGCCCTGCGGCCCGATCTGACCCTCTTCATCCGCGTCCCGGCGGACGTCGCCATGGCCCGCATTGAGGCCTCCCGGACCCAACGCGAGAGCTTCGAACAGCTCCCCTTGCAGCGCCGGATCGCGACGAATTACGACAAGATCGTCGAGTCCTATCGCGATGGTGATGTCGTGACGATCGATGGCCAAGAAGAGGTCAGCGCCGTCACCGTCAAGGTCCGTCAGGCTGTTGAGCCCTTTTTATGAGCTGAGACTTCCGTGGGCGGACGGCCATCACCGGGCGCCGCCTAGCGCTGGTAGGTCTCGGCGGCGTCAGTTGACTGGAGGGCAGGCGTCTAGCTAGCGGCCGGCGTTTGTCAGGTCACGGCGAATCCACCGTCGGCGGCCGGGTCCAAGGGTGACCATCACCGCTTCGGCGCGGGGGATGTAGTCGCCCGACATCACGCACCGGACGAGGTCGTCATTGGCCGCGAGGGTACCGTCATCTGCCGGGGCGGCCTCCGTGCCATCTGTCCCCTCAAGAGTGTCTTGGCGTTGTGCGTTTCCCATGTTCCTCTCCTTGGCGAAGGTCTGCGAGAGCGCGTGCCCTCGTGATGACGAACCCGATGTCCGTCGCGCTGAGTCCCTGATCAAAGCAAGGGCCGTGCCATCCACCGGTTCGCGTTCCGGAAACTGATATGAGAACAGACTGTTACGCTGGGGGATCGGGACTCCTACCCGGCGGCGCGCGGGCCCCCGACGCCGCGACCCGCGACATCCATGTCAGGTAGGCGCGACGTGGCTTTCGCGGCGGACCGGGCGTCAGCGGTCGAAGAGCCTCGACCACCGCCATCGCGGAGGCTATGGTCCCACCAAGACGCCGCGACGTCGGCAACGACGCAGCCGTGGTAGGTTTGGTCGCGAGACCCAAGAGAGGAAGACCGATGACGCACGAGACGCAGACCGCATCCCCAGACAGCCAATCCGTCGAGCTCCGCGCGAGGTTTGACAGAATGTCAGAGTCGCTCCGGCGTGGCGGGCTCGCGATCGTGGTCGACCGCGCGAAGCCCCAGCGGGGGGCCATCGCGGTCGGTAGCGCGTCCCGGACAAGCGACGACATCATCAACTTTTTGGCGACTCACGCCCGCGGGATCACCGCCGTGGCGATGCCAGAGGAGCGCGCCGGGCGCCTCGGCCTCGAGCTCCAAGCGAACGCCACCCGCGTTCGCCAAGCGCACCATCCGGAAAACGAGCGTTGGACCGTCACGGTCGAGGCCCGTGAAGGCGTCACGACCGGCATAAGCGCGAGCGACCGCGCGGCCACCGTGCGCGTCCTCGCCAGCCCGCAGACTCGCGCGGTCGACCTCGCCACGCCGGGGCACGTACACCCCGTCATCGCCCATGAAAACGGCCTCGTGCAGCGCCGAGGCTGGGCCGAGGCCGCCTGTGACGCCCTGCGACTCGCGGGCCTCGACACGGTCGCGGTCTACTCGCAGGTGCTCAACATCGAGGGCGAGCTGCTCGCCGGCGACGCCCTCGCGAGCTTCGCACAACACCACGCGCTCGAGTGCGTGTCCGTCGACGAGCTCTTGGGGCACCGATTGGCCAACGAGACATTTGTCCAGCAACTATCTCAATCGAGCCTGCCGACCCGCTACGGGCCCTTCCTCGTCCGCGCCTTCTCAAATATGCTGAACCAACAACAGCATCTGTCGCTGTCCCTCGGCGAGACACGCGCCCAGGAGCCGTTACTCGTGCGAGTTCACTCAGAGTGTCTGACGGGCGACGTCTTTGGGTCTCTCCGTTGCGACTGTGGCGCCCAACTCGACGAGTCGCTGCGTCGCATCGCCGAGCTCGGCCGCGGCGCCGTGATTTACCTCCGCCAGGAGGGTCGCGGGATCGGACTGCTCGACAAGATCCGCGCCTACCATCTGCAGGACGAGGGGCGCGACACCGTCCAGGCCAACATTGAGCTCGGGCTCCCCGCGGATGGGCGTGACTTTGGGCTCGCGGCGCAGATCCTGCACGTCCTCGGTGCTAGGCGGGTGCGCCTGATGACCAACAACCCCGGCAAGGTGGCCGCGCTCACGCGCTACGGCATCGAGGTCGTCGCGCGTGAGCCCCTCGAAATTCAGCCGACCGACACGAACCGCGATTATTTGAGCACGAAGAAACAGAAGCTCGGCCACATGTTGGACGAGGTCTAAGTCCGTCTCAGAAGTGGTCGTGGCGGAGGTCGAGCGTGAAAGCCCAGACGTAGGCGCTTGCCTGCCAGGACCCCGCCGGGTTGCCCGCGACGTCAGCCTTGTAGACTGAGCGCCGCGTGAGCGCCGTGAGCTGTATGCTAAAATCGATGTGGACCGGATTGGCACTGTCGCCGGTCGGATCTCCGACGGTCAGACCCGCGCCGATGCTGGCGATGTGCGCGTCGCTGTCCATCACGTTCGCGAAGTAGACCGGCCGCGGCAGGTGGGTCGGGCGATAGGCGTAGCCTCCGCGGAGGGCCCAGATCTCGTCCAGCCGCCACTCGGCACCGAGGCGCGTGGTGGTGGTGTTCTTGGCTCCAAGCGCGACCGCGCTCGCCTTGTTGTCGACGATATTGCTTGGCCCGTCGCCCGGATCGGTGGCCGATGGGGGCCGGATATTCGAATCATCTATTTGCAGCACAAATGATGCGCCGGTCGGCGGTGCGCCATCCCAGATCTCAAGCGTAAAGCCGGCCTCAACGCTGACGCCCGCCTCGAAAGGCGCCCCGCTGTCCCAGCCGACGCCCAGGGCGAACTGTGATGGGGTGAAGAGGGAGGTCCCATCGACCTTCACGACGAGCTCGCCGACCTCTTTGATGTCGACAGACACGGGGAGCCGATAATTCATCGCGAGGCGGTGTCGATAGGTCGCGCCAAGCCGGAAGCCCGCGAAGGGACCGATGGCGATCCCGGCCGTCGGCGCGAGGGTCGGGACCAGCTCGACGTCGATGCGCTCGCTGTTGAAGCGGCCCTCCGAGAGGGACAGAGAGGCGTCGACGCTGCCGCGCAGCTCGGCGAGCACCTGTACACCGAGGCCAAAGCGAAGCCAGTCCAAGGGTTCGAACGCGAAGGCGGCCGCGATGATCAGCTTATTCGGGAGGTCCTGATACCGCTGGAACACAATCGTCGATGGGTCGAGGCTCTGCACGGTCGTGCCGCTGGCGAGGGGATGAAAAAACGCGATACCGAAGCCGACGCGATCGTCAAAGATCCCGCCGATGGGGGTCGACATGCCGAGATGGAATCCAAAGCCTGTGTCGGGGTGCGCGGACGTGAAGTCGCCGCTGACGACGTCGACGTCCATCGTTGGCGCGGTGAGGTCGAACCCGAAGCCGAGGTGGACCCTTTTACGCGAGAGGATATTCGCCGGGTTATAATAGGCGGCGTCATAGTCGTGGCCGAGCGCGACGAGGCTGCCGGCGCGGGCGATGGCGCGGGCCGAGAAGCCATGGACGTCGAAGAACGACGCCCGAGCCCCGGGCGTTGGCGTACCGAGCGCCGCGAGGACCGCGAAGGTGAGGGCGAAGGCTGGCTTGGGGACGCACACGGGGGGCACGGTAACACCGAGGTGGGCGGTCGGAAAGGTGCGACGGTGCCGAGCGAGCGGCGTTCAGAGATGCCAGCGCGAGGCGGGCGAAGAGGACCGCGCAAGAACGGTCGATCGATTACTATTCATCGTCGCAAAGATGGCGACCTCGGGGCGGTTTTTGTTGTAGACATGACAGATGGTCCACGGTCGCGCCAGCGCATCCAAGACGCCCTTTCCGACCTCGGAACGTCCGAGGCCGCCGAGGGCTCCGAGCTTTGCGCCCTCTTCAGGGCCAGGCCGGGATCTCAAGCTCTTCACGGGCCCAGCCTGGAGCCTCCGGATCGAGGGTCAGAGCCTCGCGGTGGTGCTCGAGAGGGCTCAGCTCCCTGAGGGCGCCGAGCTAGTCCAGCTGGTCTTTCGCCTGCCTCACGTCCCGCTGCCCTTTGACTTTCGCGATGGCATCGAGCGCTTCCGCCACCAGCGCGGCGTCGCAGAAGAGCTGGGCCTTCAGATCGACGCGCGCATGGCGCTTGACTGGCTCTACCGTGTCACCGACGGCGCGATCGCCGGCAGCGCGCGCGACGACTCCCTCGTCCTCGTGGGCCGCACCGAGCAGGGCACGCGCTACACAGTCCGGGCCCGCATCGTCCCCGACGAACGCGATGCGGCGACCGGCGAGCCCATCCTGCAGCTGTCTCTCTACCAGATCCGCGTCTATGGCCCCGTCGACGTCCCTTGGCCCGTGCTCGCGGGGCGGATCTTGGACGCCCTGCCGGCAGATCTCGTGGTCGACCGAACCCTCACGACTGCCCGCCTCCGCGTCGTGCGCCGCGCCCTCGCGTGGGGTCTGGCCAGCCTCGGCTGGAAGGTCCCGGACGTTCACCACTTGGACGCTCGCGGGGTCGAGCTGCGCGAGGGGCGATTTGTCGCGCATTTCGCGAACGCCCGCGCTGATCGTGCTGATATCATTACGCTCGCAGGCGACGGCGCGGAACCACTGGACGGGGTCACGAGCGCCTTCGAGCGCTTTATCGAGGACCTCGAGCTCAAGCGCCACCACGGTCAGATCGACCGTCTCATCGCGCAAGAGCAGGTCCGCGACGCCCTAGGCGAGATCTACCGGGCCTTCGATGGCCCGCCGCGGCCGGGCTTTCTCTCCGAGAGGATCATCGGGATCTGCGCCTCTCAGCCCATCCTCTTCGACGAGGGCGAGAGGGTCTGCCTCGAGCTGCTGAAAAAACACGGCAACTACACCCAGGCCCTCTGCGGCCTTGGGGCTATCGCCCTCGCGCGCGGCCGGGTCGACGACGCCGCCGTCTATTTCGAGCGACTCGTCGCGACGCTGACGGGGCCAGGCGAAAGAGAGGACGCGACCGCGGCCGATCTCGCGCTCGCGGACTGCCTGCGGGAGGCCGCGCCAGAGCAAGCGAGGGCCGCCCTTGAGCGTGTCCTAGAGCGTGCACCCGACCACGAAGAGGCGCTGGCCGAGCTAATCGCGATCGCCGAGGCCGAGGGCGACACGCGCGCCGCGATGCCCCTCTATAAGCGCCTCCTCTTTTCGGCCCGGTCCCAAGACCGAACACGCGACGCGGGCCTACGCCTCGCACGTTTTGCGTTAGAGCGCGGCGAACCCGAGGACGCGAGAGTCCTCTTGCGCGTGGTCCTCGAGGCCTCCCCCGACGATCTCGATGCGCAGATGGCGCTAGCGGACGTTGAGGCCGAGGACGGTCAAGGGGCCGAAGCCGTCCGCATCCTCGAAGGCGCGCTGCGAGCCCTCGCGCCCCAGGACACGGTCCGGGTGATGCGGGTCGTCGTCCGGCTCGCCCGTATCTTCCTAGATTTATTAGGTGATCCCAGCCGCGCCCGGCGGGCCCTCTGGCGCATCGGCGATCACGCACGCCTGGGCGACACGGCGCTGAGAGAGCTCACCGAGCTCGCCGTGCGGGCCCATGACAGCGCGCTCGCGCTGCGCTTCGTCGAGCTGCTCCCCAGCAGCTCTAGCGAGTGGTGTGACGGGCAGGCCCTGAGAGCCGAGGCGCTCCTGCTCAGGGGGGATAACGCCAACGCGTTGGCGGCTGTCTTGACGGTCTTGGCGCGAGAGCCCGACCACGAGAGGGCCTTGCGCCTGCTTGAAAAGACCGCACCGGACCCGGACAAGCGCCAATGGCTGGTCTCTGAGCTCCTCGAGAGCGCCCAGCGCGCGACGCCCGGCGAGCCGCGGGCGCGGGTCCTTCACCGCGCCGCGCTCCTCTATGTGTCGCTCGGGCTGTCTTGGGACGCCATCGAGCCCCTTGACGCGACGATGAATGAGGCCCCTGAGTCGCCGCGCCTCAACGAGCGTGGGATCCTGCTCATGTCACTGCAGCGTCAATTTGGTTTGTGGTCAGACTATCTGCGGGTCGGGGCGCTGCTCCTACCTGCGCTCCGCGATCCCAGCCAAAACGTCGCGCAGGCCCGTGAGGCGCGGGTCGGGCTCTTGGTCGACCTTGGCAACGCGGCTCTGCACGAGCTTGACGATGCACGCACCGCCCGCGGTTGGCTGGAGGAGGCAGTGCGGCTCGCGCCGCGCCACGCGGAGGCGCATGAGCTCCTCGCCGACTGCTTGTCCGCGCACCGCGACAGCGAGAGCCAGCGGGCTCTGACGAACATCCTGATGCGCCTCGAGAATATCCGTCAGGACGACGCCACCCGCGACGCCGCCCGGATCCAATTGGCGGAACTGCAACTATTGCAGCTCCACTCAGCGCCGTTGGCCAAGGCCACCCTCGAGCGGATCACGCGCGACCGTCGCCGCGACCCGCTCGTGCTGCAGCTTGAGGCCCGGATCGCCGCGCAGCTCGACGCCCGGCGGTCGGGGCGCAGCATCAGCCCCGTTGAACCCAAGGCGACGCCCACCCCGACGCCAGCCGCGCAGCCGACGCTTGGGCCCGTCCCGATGCCCCCAGCTCGGACGCCGCGGACGGCGGTCTTGGCGCCGCCACCACCCCGCGCGACTCGAGCGCCCGACTTCAACGCCCTCTTCGCGGGTGCGGTCGCGGCGGCGGATGCCGGCGATGACGCCCGGGCGATCTCGACCCTGCGCCTCATCGTCGACGCGGCCCCCGACCATGGGCCCGCGCGGGACCTCCTAAACTTATTAAACTCCGTTGATTATGCCGCCGTACCGGGTCCCGCGCCCGCGGCTCTCCCCGAGAGTCCACGCGGGCCCCAGACCCCCGTCGCCATCGCGCCCATGGCCGCCCCCCTTGAGGCCAAGGCGGCCGAGATGGACGCGATCGAGGCCCACCTCCAAGAAGCGACGACCCAGTTCTTCGCGGGCAATCTCGAGGAGGCGCGGACCGCCCTCGAGTCCGTCCTGCGCATCGACGGCGACGTCGTCTCAGCCCTCGAGTTGCTCAACGCGGTCGCTGAGGCCCAAGGCGACGACGAGGGCCGCGTCGAGGTTCTGCGGCGCCTCGCGCGCTCGGTCTTTGATGTCGACGCTGTCGCTCACTACCACGAGACCCTCGGCAACTTGCTCGAGTCCCTGAAGAGACCGGACGAGGCCCGCGACGCCTTTGTCCAATACCTCCGCCTCCGACCCCGCGATACCCGCTTGCTGGCGCGCTACGAAGACCAGATTGACGCGAACGACCTCGCCGAGATCTACGAAGCGGCGGTGGATTTCGCCGAGGACGCTGGCGACGACCGGGCACGCACGAAGGCGCTAATCGCCGCGGCGAGGACCTATCGCGTGGCGACTGATACTCAGGGCTTCATCCACGCGGCCTCAAGGCTCTCCGTCGACGAAGCCGGCGGCGATCCCGAGCTGCTCTTGGCGATCGTCGGGATCGCGGAAGAGGCTGGGCTCAAGGCCCTCACGGGAGAGGCCGCCGCGGCGACCCTGCCCTTTGTCCTGCCAGGAGCCGAGAGGGATCGCCTCATCACCCTCGCGGGCCCCAAGGGCTCCACCGAGGAATGACCCCGGCGCGTTCGAAGGGAGCCAGTTCCACATGTCCATGATCCCAAAAACGTCCCGATTATCGGCATGGGCCGCTTCGTTGCTATTGCTAGCAATGCACGGTTGCGACAGCGAGGCGAGCCCGGCGCGCGAACCCGAGGTCATCGTCTTCATCGCCGCCCAAGACCCCGATCTCTCCGAGATCGCGACCATCGCCGCGAACTATCTGACTGAGCTCACGGGCCTCAGCGTGACCACACAGACGGTCAGCACCATCCGTGAAGCCGCCGCCCAGATCCACGCCACCGCGCCTGCGCTCGCGATCCTGCTAAACCTAAGCCCAGAGCGGCTCCCGACCGAGCCACAGGCGATCACCCCGGGGCAGACGCCCCCGCCCTTCGACGACCGCTTCCGCGTCGCGGTTCGGGCCGTCGGGTCCACAGCCAACCCCCTCGACGGGGCGCCTGGGACGATGGTCGTGGACATCGATGGGCGACACGTCCTCAGCTTGCAATACGGCGTCTACGAGGCCTTGCGGCGGCTCGGGGCGCGCTTTTACCACCCGGAAGAGGAGTTCATCCCGCGCATCCCGGGATCGAGCATTCGTGCCCGCCTCACAACCGCGACCGCCCTCGGTACCGGGCCCGTCTTCGAGCCGTCCTTTATCCACCGCTCATTCACGTTTCACGGCGCTCACCCCCTCGAACACATGGAGGCTTTCTCAAATCCCGAGCACCCAATCGACGAGGCGGTCCACGTCAACACCTGGATGGTCAAGCAGCGCGGAGACATGTTTCGGGGCGCCGGACGCAGCGTCGTGACCGCGGCCCAAAGACGGCAACGCGCAGCCGAGCTCGAGGAGCTGCGCCTCCAACTGGGACTCCGTCGGGGCACCGGGATCACCCTTCACAACCAACAGCAGGGCGGGTCCCCGGATATCGATTGGTCCTCCAACGAACCCGTCGACGAGCAGATCCGGCGCGTCGTCACGGCCAAGCTCGCGGCTACCCCCGACGCTATCAGCTTTGGCATTCACTTCGGCCCGACCGAGCTCACGACCACGCCTGACATCCCGACCGTCACCGCGATCAACCTGGCGGGCCGCACCGCCCTATCGCTACGCCCCGATATCGTCGTCGAGATCAACGACCACACCAGCGGCTCTCAGCCCGTCGAGCACTTCGGCGACCTCGGCTGCCCCCCGGGGACAAACGACCGTGGCGTCTCGGACTATTACGATCTCGCCTTTCATACAGATGACACGATCGGCGTGCGCGTCCACACCGTGATGTTTCAGCCCCTGGTCGGCCCGGCGGGGGTCTACAACCAAAAAAGCTTTAACCACAAACTATGTCTCATGCAGAAGGCTTCCCGCGCTGGGCGGCCCCTGTCGTGGTTTCCAGAGGGCGCCTACTGGCTCTCGGTCGATAACACCATCCCCGTCTACCTCCCGCTGTACCTCGCGACGCGCGCCCGCGATGTACAGGAGCTCGCGCCCCTGCTCCTGACCGGCAGGGACGGCACTCTTCGGGGCCACCGCATGTTCAACTCGGGGCACGAGTGGGGCTATTGGCAGCAGGACTACGCGGTCGGGCTCTTGCACTGGCGCCACGACGTCACGATGCCCGAGATCTTGGGCGAGCTCGGCGACCCCCTCTGTGACGTCAACGTCTGGCCCAACAGCTGCGAGGCGCGGGACGTCTATGTGGCGACGCTGACCGAGGTGATGGCCGAACAGTGGCGCCTCTTCCTTGACGCACCCGACTTTCGCGGCCGCCCCGGCGGGCTCTACTGGTACTTCGCGGGCGAGGACGCCGCCGATGAGCTCGGCGCGGCCTCGGGACTAGAGTTTCGGCCCGTGCGAGTGCCCTTCCGCGAGGTCACGCGCATGCCGAGCTCCTCCCTTGAGGCCTTTGAGCGTATCGACCTCGCCGGACTCGACGCCAGCGCCGCTGCGTACCTGTCTTGGGTGGAGGCCCTCGAGGAGGTCAGCGCTGATGTCCCTGCCGCCGGGCTGCCATGGCTCCGCGAGACCATTGATGGCTTGAACATCAATCATCTTCGCGCCGCACACACGGCCTCCCTCTACCGCGCGGTGATTGCGCTCCGCGAAGGTGGAGACCCCGCCGCCGCCAGCGCATCACTGGCCGACGCCCTAGAGTTCAGCGTGAGGGCCGCGGACGTCATCGCGGAACGCGAGGCCTCCTACCGCTATCCCGCCGCCCAGATCATTGCGGGACCAAACGTTCCAAACGGCACGACCTATCCATTCCGCGTCAACTACCGCACCAGCGTCCTCGCCTACTGGACTAACCGGGAGACACAGGTCGCCGACCTAATCGCCGGCGTGACCGAGACGGACGACCGCCTAAATGTCGCGCCAGCCTTTGGTCCGACGACGGCTGACGTGGAGGCTTCGTGGCCCTCGCTGCCGGGTCTTCACGGGACCATCTCTTTGGGCGAGACGCTTAGCCTGGAGGTTGGCGAGGTCTCGGTCGAGCTCCCCGACATCGCGCAGGTCCTGCGTGTCGAGGGCGCGCTCGAGACGGCCGACGGGAGCGTCCTGCCCGTGGGGGGCCACCTCGTGCGCTCGGACGACATCCGCGCGACGAAGCAGGGCGCCTTCACGTTGATCTCGCCCGACGCGCCGGTGGCAGCGGGCGTCCTGGCCGCCGTCTTGCCGTCGATACGGATGGCGATGGTGGGCGGCGTCTTCGCGTTCGGGATCGAGATCGATTCGACGGTCGGCGTGCGTTTTGACGAGATCCAGATCGCGGCCCTCCTCGACCCGAGCGTCCAAGGACGACCGAATCCGCCTACCGCCTACAGAACAGCCCCGAAAGAGTTCGTGTTGCCTATACCCGACCCAGCTTCGGGCGCCATCGCGGTCCGGGTGCGGGTCCGAAGCGCGGTCTTCACCGTCGAGCCCGGTTGGCTCGGCGATGCGGTCGGGCTTGACGGGGCGCTCTCGACCGGCGATCTGGTAGACGCGCTGGTCGAGCTGGCGGGCTTCGATGAAGAGGGCGCGGCGGCCACGCTGGCCGACGTCCTCGGGCTCGAAGAGCTCCCCGAGTGGCTCGACTTTTCTTCGACGATCGCGCTTCAGTAGCCCCACCAAGTCGGTCGCTTCTGAGGCCACGACAAGAGGCCCCATGCCGACCCTACCGAATAAACCCCTCGCCGCTCGCATCGCTGCTCAGACTCAGCTCGGCGAGGCAGCTGTCGCCGCCGCCGTTGAGCTCTTTGGCGAGGGGTGCACCGTCCCCTTCATCGCGCGCTACCGCAAAGAGAGGACCCACGGTCTTGATGAGGTCCAACTATTCGCGATCGAGGCCGAGAGGACCCGCCTCGTCGACCTGGACGCGCGTCGGGATACGATTCGGGCAGGGATCATCGAGGCTGGGGGGATGAACCCGGCCCTCGAGCGGGCCCTGACCAACGCCGACACCCGCAGCGAGCTCGAGGACCTGTGGCTGCCGTTCAAGAAGAAGCGCCGCACCCGCGCAATGATGGCGCGAGAGAGGGGGCTCGAACCCTTGGCCAACCTCATCTTGGGCCAGAGCTCGCGAGGTCGCCCTGAGGTCGAGGCCGCCCGCTTCGTGACCCGTGACGACGCCGTCCCGACAATAGCTGACGCTCTGTCAGGTGCCCGTGACATCGTCGCCGAGGTGATGGCCGAGACATCGACCATCCGCAGCGCGGCGCGAGACGCCTTCGTACGTCACGCCCGCCTCACAACGACCGCGGTGAAGAAGACCACGACCGGGGTCCGGACCCCCTTCGAGGATCTCTATAGCTGGGACGAGCGCCTCGACCGAGCGCCGTCGCATCGCATCTTGGCCGCCCTCCGAGGCGAGCGAGAGGGATTCATTCGCGTCGCCCTCGTCCTCGACGACGACCGCCTCCTGCGCGATTTCGCCCGTATCATGCGCGTCCAGCCGTCGTCGCCGTGGGCGAACGAGCTCTTGGCGGCGATTCAGGATGGCTACACGCGCCTCCTGAGGCCCTCCATCGACAACGAGATCCGCGGCCTCCTCAAAGAGCGCGCGGACGTCGACGCGGTCGCGATCTTCGCCCAAAACCTCGACGCCATGCTCTTGGCCGCGCCCCTGGGCCAGGTCCCGATCATCGCGATGGACCCCGGCCTGAGAACCGGCGCGAAGGTCGTCGTCCTCTCGGCCCTCGGCGAGCTCCTCGCGCACACGGTGATCTTCCCCATTACGCGCGACGCTGAAGCCAGAAAGACCCTCGTCGAGCTGACGACCCGTCACGGGGTCAAGGCCATCGCGATCGGCAACGGCACCGGCGGCCGCGAGACATCGGCCTTCGCGCGTCAATGCTTGAAGGACCAAGGATTATCGACCGTGCAGGTCGTGGAGGTCAATGAATCCGGCGCTAGCATCTACTCGGCGTCCGAGGTCGCCCGCGAGGAGTTTCCCGATCTCGATCTGACCTGGCGGGGCGCGATCTCGATCGGGCGGCGCCTTCAGGATCCTTTGTCCGAGCTGGTCAAGCTGGATCCCAAGTCCCTCGGTGCCGGTCAGTATCAACACGACGTCGACCAGGGGCTCCTCCAGCGGGCGCTGGAAGAGACGGTCGAGATCGCCGTCAACCGCGTGGGCGTCGACGTCAACACGGCGAGCCCGCACCTACTCAGGCGCGTGGCCGGCATAGGGCCGACGCTGGCGACCTCGATCGTCGAGCATCGACGCCAGCATGGCGCCTTCAAGAGCCGACGCGCATTGCTGGACGTCAAAGGACTTGGCCGGCAACGCTTTCTGCAAGCCGCAGGTTTCCTGCGCATCCGGGGTGGCGAGAACCCCCTAGACGCGTCGGCTGTCCACCCTGAGCGCTACGACCTCGTCGAGAGGATCGCGCGAGACATCGGCCTCGCCGTCGGTCAACTCGTAGGAAACGCCGAGGCTACGCGCCGGATCGAGCCGCTGCGCTACATCGACGACGAGGTCGGCGAGCCGACCATCCGAGACATCTGCGGTGAGCTCGACAAGCCCGGACGCGACCCGCGCAGTAACTTCACCGCCCCGGCCTTCCGCGACGACGTCCACACGCTCAGCGACCTGCATACGGATATGGTCCTCGGCGGCGTCGTCACGAACGTCACGGCCTTTGGCGCGTTCGTGGACATCGGCGTCCATCAGGACGGCCTCGTGCACGTCTCCGCGCTCGCCGACCGGTTTGTCCGGGACCCACACGAGATCGTCAAAGCTGGACAGCATGTGCGCGTGCGGGTCGTCTCGCTGGATCTTGAACGCAAGCGCGTCGGCCTCACGATGAAGGGCCTCGCCCAGGCCTGACCCGGGTGGCGGCCCACGCCTAGGCGGTCGGTCTCAGGAACTCGACCACGGCCAGCAGACCGTCTCTTTCAGTATAGCGAACAATCACTTGCCCTGAAGACACGGGGCCGTCGCGGACCTTCTGCCGAAACCAGGTCTCAAGCTCGACGACATGCGGCGGCAGCGCGACCCTGCCGACAATACTGGCGGCCACGATGATGTGCTCGGCGAACATGGCGCCGTAGCGCTCGCGGAAGGTTTCAATTCCTTCCATCGTGACCGCGCCGTCCTCATCTATCACCCTCACATTTGGATGAAAACATGCTGCGAAGGCGTCGATGTCGCGCCGATTGTAGGCCCGCAGCTGGGCGTCGGCGAGGTCGATGCCAGCGGGGATGGGGCGTTCAGGTTGTGACACGGCAGGATCCTTTTTAATTATAGTGGCTTCCCCGGTAGCGCGAAGACTTCCCGAGAGACGATGAAAGCGCTTGACGCAGTGGGGCAGTGCACTACAATCCGGTTCGCTCTGCGGGTGTAGCTCAGTTGGTAGAGCGTCAGCTTCCCAAGCTGAATGTCGCGAGTTCGAACCTCGTCGCCCGCTCCAAAATCAAAAGCCCCGGCACCTTTCAAGTTGCCGGGGCTTTTTTGTGTCTGACCGTCGTTGGGCAGCCCCTCGGTCATTCCGCGAGCTTATCCTTGGCCTGCTGCAGGTAGCGCGACGCGAGGGCGTGGCTCGGATCGGCCGCGAGGGCCTTCGTGAAGTAGCCAACCGCGAGCTTGTAGTTGTCCTTCTTGTACGCGGACAGGCCCAACTCCATATACTTGGCGGCGTCCTTTTTGAACTGCGCCTCAGGCGAATCCGTCGGCTCAGGCTTGGGTGCGACCACGGGAGCGGGCTTCGGCTCAGGCTTCGGAGCGACCACGGGAGCGGGCTTCGGCGCGACCACGGGAGCGGGCTTCGGCTCGGGCTTCGGCGCGACCACGGGAGCAGGCTTCGGCTCGGGCTTCGGCTCGGGCTTCGGCTCGGGCTTCGGCTCGGGCTTCGGCTCCTCGGCGACGACCGGCTCGGGCTTCGGCTCCTCGACAAGATCTGGCCCGGCGGCGACCTCGGGCGATGCGGCGGCGACTAGGTCGGCCTCACTCGGCGCTGCGGCCCCTTGAACGTCCGGGGTGGAGGCGTCATCGGTAGACCCCCCGGTGACATCCGCAGCGATAGTTGGCGTTGGACTCGGCAGGTTGGCGGCAGGTGCCGTCGTCGAGTTTCCGTATTTCGGCCCCTCGGGCGGGGCTTGGACCGGAGCCTCGGTGTTCGAGCCGCTTGTCGTCGCGAGGACGACCGCGACGACGATCGCACCCAACACGACCACCATGAGCAAGAAAAACAGCGCGGGGTGCTTCTTCTTAGCGGCGGCCTTCTCTCCGCGATCTTCGGCATCGAACCAGGCGTCCTGTTCGTCCTCGACCGGGCGCGCCTTCGTTTCATCGGCCTTTTCCGCCAGCTTACTACTGACCCGCGGCCGCGCCGTCACATCGACCGCGGCCTCGACCGAGCTCTCCTCGTCGGCTGTCGACGATAATGCCTTGGTCGCGGCGGCCATCACCACCGTCGGCGCGGCGGACGCTCGGCGACGCTCGGCGGGTAGGCTCTCGGCCGTCACCGTATTCACTTCGGCCGCCGCAGCGCTCGCGTCAATGGTCGGACGGCGCGACTTCCGGGTCGCCTTGCGACCCTTCTTCGCCTTCCCGGCGCGGCCACCCCCCGATGAACGCTCTTGCGTGTCGGTCTCGGCCGCCTCGGATTCGCTTGAATCATCACCCGAGTCGTCATCCGAGCCTACGATCGACGCCGCCTGAGCAGCGAGCCCACGGAACATCTGCGTACGCGACGCGGAAGCCTGAGCTGCCCCTTCCGCGTCATCTTCGTCGGACTCCGAGTCGCCGTCGCCATCCTCAGGCGCTTCGGACTCGATCACAATCGACTCCTCGCCGAGGACAACGGTGTTTGAACTGTCCGACGTCGACGACATCTCTGACACCTCGGCCGACGGCGCGGCCTCCGGCTCTGTGGTGGCGGTCTCCTTGGCTGCCGCTGCGTCCGAGGGGCTCGCCTCAACCTCGAAAGGCTGCGCCCCCGTGAGCGCGACGCTCACCGAGCCGCCGACCGCTTCAAGGATCTGCGTACGCGAACGGCGCGCGGTCTGCGGCGCACGTGCCCCCACGGCCTCAAGGGAGACGAGGTGTAGCTGCATCTCGTCGGTCACGAAGGCCGCGAGCTCCTGCTCGAGCTCGCCGAGCGACGCGTGGCGGCGGTTCGCGGTCTTGTTGAGCGCCTTGAACGAGATCGACTCGTAAGGTTTGATAAAGCGTGTGCTCGCATAGCGCACGTGAAGCGGGAGGGGCTTTTCAAAGATGTGGCGCTTGAGCGTCGTCGAGGCGCTGGCCGAGGCAAATGTCGGCGCGAAGGGCGGACGACCGCGGACCGCCTCATACATTAGGATGCCGGCCGCGTAGACGTCCGCGCTGGACCCGTCGACGGCCTTGCCGCCACACATCTCTGGCGACATGTAGTCGGGGACGCCGACGTAGGCGTCTTGCTTGCGCAGCGGCTTATAAGGTGGGAGCACATCTGCGAGGCCATAGCCGTAGATCTTGATGCTGTTCGTCCCATCCGGGAGCGGAACTACGCGCACGAACTCGCTGTTCAGGGCGTGGTGAACTAAGCCCGCCGCCTCGGCGGCCGCCATGCCGCGGGCCAGTTGGTGCAGGAGGACGCCGGACTCGGCCGGCTCGATCCCCTCTGTCCGCGCGACGTGCTCGGCGAAGGTCCACGGCCCGAGCATCGGTGCGGCCAGCCACGCGTGACCGTCCGCATCAAGCCCACCGTCCACCCATCCCACAACGTGAGGTGAGTCTACCTTCCCGGCCCGAGCGATCACGCGTTTTACCGCGGCAGCCGGGTCCGAAACCTGCGCGTGAAGGCGCAAAATGAGGGAGCGAGCCCCCTGTTCATCCTCGGCTTCCCACCAGCTACCAAATGGGAAGACAATCCTCTCGCCGACGAGACGGAAATTGTTACCGAGGAGCTCACCGCTTGCTGTCGCCATGCTTGTCTTCAGCTCCGAGAAAGGGCCATACCAGAACGCCTGACACTGTAACCGGGGTCGTCGCGATCGGCAACCCAACCCCGCCAATTGGACGCAGAAGCCATTGTCATCCCGTGCCCGCAATCGCCTCCGGTGGCCCCAACGTCCGCGCAAGCTGCGATGCTTAGTCGTTTATGCGTGTCTGAGCTTGCTAGCCGCGCCGACCAATCGCGCGGCGAGAGCGACCCCTCCAGCGCCGGTAGAATACTGGCCAGGGACCGCCACGTTGGCACCCCCGGCGCTCCGATCGCTGACGCGTCGGGCGAAATCGGATGGTTTAAATGGCTGCGGCCTCGCGCGCGTCCTCGCGCCCCACCTCGACAACCTCGGATCGGCCGAGAGAGCCGCCGTCCTCCAGTCCTGGGCGCAGGGTGCCGCGTCAAGAGAGCTCCGAAGCTTCGCCGAGCCCGCCGACACCGGCGTCAAGACCTACTTCGTCTGTGTCACGCCGTCCGGGCAATGGCCCGCCGAGCCCCCTGCCCCGGGCGCAGCGTGCTTCTCTGGTGCCCATCCGCAGCCTTGGGTGACCGTCCAAGCGGGAACCGATGCCCTGATCTGGCTGGATGACTTCGTGGCCGCCCACGAGCTCGAGATCCCGGAACAAATTCATATCGTGACACCTCTGTCGCGGGCACCGAACCTAGGCTCGGTGCGCGTCCGAGCCGCCGCCGCGGACCTCCGTATCGGCGTCTTCTCGGCCGGCGCGGAGAGGCAACCAGTGGGGCCCACCTTCCAGACAGGTCCTCTTATGGAGGCGCCCTATGACCAGCTCGTATTCCCGCCGCCATTGAACGAGGGCCAGCCTGAGCGAGCATCCTGGCTCTATGCGATCATCACCCCCTCTCGGGCGGGCTCGACGCGGTTCGGCGCCCGCTTGGCGGGTCCGCACGGCGAGAGACTCGTCGCCGAGCCGTCGTCAGCCATGTTTGACGCGCACACCTCTTCCGCGCTCCGTGACGTCATGGACGAGAGCCGGGCGAGTCCTCCACCGCCCCACCCCTGCCTACCATCGCGTAACTCACTCCTAGAGGCCTCGTTCGAACGCACTCTGGGCCTCGTTCAGAGCGGCACACCTTTGGAGACGATGGCAGAGACCATCGCCTCCACATCGCCCGGCGCCGAGCTCGCCCTCGCGATTCTACCGGCCATGCACCCCGAGAGCGCAAGGCACGCGCTGCTCACCCGCCTGAGGGTCGACGCACCATCGGCTGCGCGACCGGCGCTCGACCGCGCCCTCTCGGCGGTGGCCCTCGACCGCGGTCAGCCTGCGCGAGCGAGCCTCTATGCTCACGCGGCCGGCCCGGCTCCGAGAGGCGTCGTCGATGGGCTGCGCGCGCGGATCGCCCTCGCCAACGGGCGGAGCGGCGAAGCAGCTGACATTCTGTCAGGTTGTGCGGCCGACCGAGACTGCCCGCGGCCGCTGGTCGAGACCCTCGTGCAGGCCCTGCTCGACATCGGGCTGATAGCCGACGCACGCGCAGCGATCGCGCTCCACTCCGACGCTCTCCCTTGGCGCAACCCCTCTTCACTCTGGCTTAGGGCACACGTCGGGCCCAAGGACGCGGGATACGTCAAGGCACACCTCCGACAGCAGAGTGACGACGCGCCGACACGAGCGCTGCTGCGGATCGCGAGCGCCCGCGGGCATCTCCGCGCCGGCGACCGAGAGGGAGCCGAGGCGGAGCTCGCGAAGCTGAGGACGCCCGACAGCCCAACAGGCTGGATCACGCCGGCGGGCACGCGCGTCCAACTGGCCGAGCTCTATATCGAGCTCGGTCTCCTTGACGAGGCGCGTGCGATCGTGACGTGGACCCTGGCCCAGAGCCCCGCCGACCCGTGGGCGCGGGCCCTCGGGGACCAACTTCGGGCCCGTGGGGGCGAAGCTGGTGACACGCCGCGCGCCATGCAGGAGGTCCTCGCGCTGATACCTGACGATATGTCAGCCCTCTTCGCGACGCCGCCGATCGACCTTCAGGCGCTCGTGACGACCCCCTCGCTGGCCCCGCCCGACGGCTGGGAGATCGTGTCCGAGCAGCTCATGGTGAGCGTCGCGGCGGACGGCAGCGCGACCCGTCTCGGCCGGCAGATTGTCCGGCGCGGGCAGGGGGGCACAGGGGCAGCACCCCTCGCGCCCCTCCGATGGCCCTGGGACCCGTCGCGCGTGTCGCTGGAGCTCGTGCGGGCGATGATTCATCAGCCACAGACAGATAAACCCGACACACCCCCAAAGACATTTATCTCTCGGCCCTTGCGCGGAGTGACCGTCGAATCGCCGGACAAGGCCCAGATCGGGCTCTATTATGATGAGCTCGCGCTGGTCATTCCATGGACAGGGGTCCCCGAAGACGCGCTCGTCGAGCTCGTGTGGCTCGCGACGCCTGTCGGACACCCCTTCCCTGGCTACTTTGAACTAAATGAATATCTCAGCTCGCGGGTCCCGCGGCGCGCCCTCGATCTCATCATCTCCGCGCCGAGCGATCTGCCGATCACCCACCGCGTGATTCGCTCTCGCCCGTCGTCATTGGACATCACAGAGACCCGAACGACCAGCGACGACCGCACTCTTTTGACGTTGAGCGTCCGCGACGATCGCGGGCTCCCCAATGAACCCTTCGCTCCGCCACACGCCGAGATCGGCGCGCTCATTTTGGCGACGACCGCCCGCTCATGGCCGGAACTTGGCGCGTACTACGCAGGGCTAATGCGTGGACAAGCGCGCCTAACCCCTGAGATGCGCGACGCCGTCGCGAAGATCATCGCGGCCCACCGCGGTCGCTCCGGCGAGCCGAATGAGGCCCTAGTCACACGAGATTTGACCGCGCTTGTCGCCCGGCGAATTCGCTACGTCGCGATGGAATTTGGTGTCCACAGCTACAAGCCCTACCGCACCGAGGATGTCTGGGCGCGGCGCTTTGGTGATTGCAAAGACCAGGCCCTGCTCCTCGTGACCCTCCTGAATGCCGCCGGAATTGCGGCCGAGCCGGTCCTCGTCCGGACCCGGCGCCTCGGTCACATCGGGACCTCGGAGATACCGCCGCCGCCCATGCTGGCGCTCTTCGACCACGCCATCGTGCACCTCAAAGCGCGTGACCAATACGTCGACCCGACGACCATCCACCACGGTTTCGACGGGTTGGCGCCTGATAACCTCGGGGCTGACGTGTTTATCCTGCCGTGGGACCCCGAGTCGGCGGCCCGCCTCACGCGAATCCCCGTCGGGGCCGCCACGAGGAATCGCGTCGACGGGAACTTCTCCGTCATCCTGGATGCCGACGGCAGCGCGATCATTCAGGGGCGCGTGGCCTATAGCGGTACCCAGGCGGGTGCGTGGCGATCACGCCTCGCCAACGAGGCCACACGTGACCAGCTGGTTCAGACGATGATCGCCAGCACTTTCAGGGGTTTTGAGCTCTCGCGCTTCACCGTCAGCGGCCTCGACGAGGAGGCCAGCCAGATGCGGATCGTGTTCGAAGGCGAGGTCCGACAGCTCGCTCAGCGCGAGGCACGGGGCCTCCGGATCTCGCCCCCTCTTCCCCTCGGCGGGCAGCGCACGCGTGTGGGCGAGGTCCGCGACCGCACGTTGCCTTTCCTACTGGGCACACCAGGGATTGGGACCTTCGAGGTCGCGTGGACCCTGCCCCAGAACCACAAACTAGCTGAGGTGCCCGATGGACTCCTGCTCGAGTCCCCAAAGATCCGCGCCGCGGTGGAATGGAGAGCGCCGACCGACGCGACCAAGGGCCCGGTGACCGTCACTGGGCGCGTTGAGCTAGCGTTCTTGGCCGAGGAGGTGCCGGCGGCCGGGCTGCCGGCGTTGGCACGGATCCTCGAAGCGCTCGACAAGGCCATCGCTGTGCCTTTGGTTTTGATTGATGAGACGGCCGGCCCGCCGGGAGACGAGTGATGGTGATGGCCCCGCACCATCGACGGTCACGGGGCCGCGCTGTCTTGATCGCTTCGTGTGCCTGGTTCACGGCCTGCATGGCGTCCGCTGACGTAGTGTCAGGAAATGATTCGGATGGTACCCTAAACGCGCTCAGGCTTGGCGCGGACGCTGGACTTCCAGCCGCCGCAGCGCACTACGCGCGGCGGGTCGAGCTGGGCGGGGACTACGAGGGCGCCCTCGACGCGTGGCTGGCTGCGCCTCCGAGTCCCTGGAGGGCCAGCCGGGTGGCCTGGCTCGTCGACCGGGTCGCCGTCAGTCCCGAACAACTCGCGAACCTCGTCGAAGCCGACTTCACGCTGGCGGGGCCGGCGGCAGTCGCCGCGATGGCCGCCGGAGACCGGACAGCCTACGCGGCTACGCAGGCAAAGATGGTGGCGGATGGGGTACTTCAAGGCCAAGGACCCGGCGATCTTGGCGGCCCCGCGGCCGCCGTCGAGGTGGCCCTATCCCGGAACCATATTAGACAGGCGCTGCATCACGCCGAACGACTCAGCGACCGTTCGGTTCCCGAGCTCGCGGCGCGCTTGACGTTAAGCGAAGCCCTCGCAAGTCAGCAGGGCGTGTCGGGCGACGAAGCAGAGCTTATCGACCGGGTGCAGGCCCTCGACGCCGCGCGTCGCCCTCCAGGCGTGCAGCTGGCGCTGGCTCGGATCCTAGTCGTGGTCGGACGCCTTGAGGACGCGCGCGACGTCATGGATGGAGTCCTCGGCCTCCCCCATCTCGGGATGGCGGCCCGCCGCGGGGCGCAGCTTGAAGCGCTCCGTATCGCGGACCTGATGGATGACCTCGGGACTCTCAACCGGGTCTCGACAAGCCTAAAGCGCGACCTCGGCGCCGCTTTGGGCTCCCTGCCCTGCGCTCAGCGAGTCGCCGCCCTCGACTTTCTGTCGCCGAACGCCCGGCTGGGACCTGGTAGCGCCTTCCCACTCGACGGCCTCAAGGCCTTGGCGGGAACGAGCCTCCCCGAGCTAGGCGCCTGCGGCGAGCTTCATCTCAAGATCGCCCAGAGTCTCGTCGACGGCGGCGACGCGGACGCCGCCGAAGCGCTGCTTGACCGCATCCTCACAACCCCCCGGCCACCGCGCGACGAGGCGGGCGCCGTATTGTTCGCCCGAGCACAAGCCCTTAGAGCCCGCACCGCCCTTCAGCGCGGTGACCGAGCCGGCGCGCGGCGTCTGCTCGAGGAGGCGCTCACCCGCATCGACGACGGCGACGCTCGCCACCGGCTCGATCAGCTCCGAGCCCTCTCGGTTGGCGGTCCCCAGGCCACCAGAACGTCTGCCGCGCGCCTTGAGAGCGCGGCGATGGAGCGTGCGGGTGAGCTGGAGATCCCCTTAACGGAGCCGATCGCCCGCCTGCGACGCGGGCTCGCGGCCCCGCTGAGCGAATACTTTGAAGTCATATTTCATGAGCGCGTGGACATCTTGACCGCCGAGGGTCCCGCCTTGTCCCGTAGCCACTGGCTCATGTGTTTTCATGACCCAGACGCGACGCAGCGCTACGGCGAAATCCCCTTGACACAAGGCGAAGAGGTCATCATCGCCCGCACCTGGAAGGTCCGGCGAGAGGCGGGCCACCTTCGGCTTTTACCGGTGGAGAGTGATGATCCCGGGCCGGACCCTGAGATAGTCACGCTCTCGGCCCTCGAACCAGGGGACTGCGCGGAGCTGCTGACATTGCGGGCCCATGGCTCTGCGGCCCCCAACTCCTCCTACGATGGGGCTGATTTCTATTTCGATGATCCACGGGGGCCAACCCACCAGGCCGACTGGGTTGTCCTTGAACTTGATGCTGCAATAAAAGTCGACGTCGAGCTCGCCCCAAACACGCCCGACCGCCCTGCGCGCGCGCTAAACAGCGGGAGACGCTATTCATTTGGGCCCCTTCCGGCCTTTGTCGCCGAGGACGGTGACGCGCGACCGGACCGGCGCCGTGTCTCCGCGAGGGCGCGTAGGAACCTGGACGACCAACGTCGTCTCGCCGCGATGCACACCCAGATAAGGGCGTCTTCCGCACCAACGCCGTCGGTTCGCGTCCTCGCGGGGCAGGCCATCCGCGACGTCGCGCCCAACGAGTGGCCGCGCGCGCTCCACCGTGCGGTCGCGGCGAGGGTCGCCGACGATAGCACCCCAACGCTAGGCGCCGATCAACAGCAGAGCCTCAATGATGGCCAAGGATCACGAGCGCTGGTGCTGCTCGCCGCCGCGCGTGCCTTGGGGCTGCCCGCAGCACTGTGGCTGGCGCGGCCCCTAAGTGACAACAGCGGCCTCACACCAAAAAAGGCCCCCCTACCCTTCGACGATTTTAGTTGGCCTCTTGTGGTGTTCAACCCTCGCGACGAGGCCCAGACGATCATCGACCCCCGCGCCGCGACGGGCCTACCCGCCGCGCTCGTTCGTGGCGCCGACGCGCTCGCCATTGGCGGTGATGCGCCGCCGATGCTCGCGATAGTGCCACAGTCGCCCACCGGGAGACGTGTGATCCGCTATCACGTGGACCTGCAACCAGATGAAGGCACCTATAGATGCCTCGGGCACGAGGTCCTCGACGGTATCTTTGCGGAATCGTGGCGTGATTTCATCCGGAAGATCCCGGCCGAGAACCGCACGCTGCTGATGGCTCATGTGGCCCGCGCGTCCTTCGGGGACGCCACGACAGATGCGCACGTCGTGGCTGGCATCGGGATGCACGACGCGACCCTCGACTGGCGATTTCAACTCAAAGGAACGCTCACCACCCTCAGCCCAGAGCGCTCTGAGCTGCGCGTCGGGCTGGCATCCGACGACCCGCTGGGCGCGACAGGCGGGCTCGGGGTGCGAGAACACCCGCTCTTCTTTAACCAGATCGCCGACACACGGCTTGAGCTGTGCGTGCGTTGGCCGGCCGATTATCGCCTCTCGGACGCGCCCACGGCCCACCAGATCGACGAACAGGGGTTATTCTGGAAGATCGACGTCGAGCTCGACCAAGGGGATTGCGCGTTAAAAATAACGAAGGTCTATCGTGTCGCGCCTCGGTGGATTCAAGCTGCTGAGTTTCGCGAGTTTCGGCGCCTCGCCGCGATCGTCAGCCAACGCGATTACATTCGCATCGAGGTGTCACGAGCGCGCGCACCTCTTCTCGGCCCTCGACCCACCGCCGAGACCGGCCCACCCTGAAGCCACACCATCCGCCGCGCCGGTATGAAGAGATGGCGCGAGCGGAGCGCTGACGATCGTCGACGTGACTTGCCACGCGGCACGTGCATGGTATCGTGCCGCCGCGTCGTCGTGTGTTCCTAAGCGCGCGACGCCTATTCGGCCCGTGCCAGCGGCACCTCTACCTTTGAGAAGGCTCACTTTGTCGACCGCCGAACCCATCGTTCCCAACGACCCGAACCAGCGCTACCAGGTCATTCGTCGTCTTGACGCCGGCGGTATGGCGGAGATCTTCCTCGCGCGTTCGATAGCCATCCAGGGCATGGAGCGAATTGTCGCGATCAAGCGCGTCCTGCCATCGCTGACGAAGAATAAGAAATTCACGGAGATGTTCCTCGACGAGGCCCGCCTCAGCATGGGCCTCAATCACGCCAATATCGTGACTGTCACCGACGTGAGCGAGAGTGGCGGGACCTATTTCATCGTGATGGAGTACGTCGAGGGCTACAATTTCCGCCACATCTTCCAGCGCGCGTCCGAGCGCGGCTTCCGCCTACCGGTCCCGACGGTCTGCTACCTGATGATGGAGGTCTGCAAAGGCCTCGAGCACGCCCACACCAAGAAGGACGCGAACGGCAAGCACCTCAGGATCGTGCACCGCGATCTGTCGCCGCCCAATGTCCTCGTGTCCCACGCGGGCGAGGTCAAGATCACCGACTTTGGACTCGCCAAGGCCACGTCGCAGCTCACGAAGACCGATCCCGGTGTGGTCAAGGGCAAGTACAGCTATCTCTCGCCCGAGGTCACCGAGGGCAAGCCCGCGGACCACCGCGCCGACATCTTCGCGGCCGGCATCGTGATGTGGGAGCTGCTCGCGAACCGGCGTCTCTTCTATGGCCCATCAGAGGCTGAGACGGTCGACCTCGTCAGAATTGCCGATGTCCCGCCGCTGTCGCGCTTTAATCCTGAGGTAAAACCCGAGCTTCAGCAGATCATCGGGCGGGCCCTCGCCCGCGATCCGAAGAAGCGCTTTACCTCCGCCCGTGAGTTCGGCGAGTCCTTGGCCGACTACCTCGCGAAGAACTCGATGCGCGCCACGAGCTTTGATCTCGCGCGCATGCTCGAGCGCCTCTTCGCGTCCGACGACGCGGCAGGGGAAGGCGGGGGCGATAGCAACCACCGCCGCCAAAAGCTAATCGGCTCGATGATCGAAGAGGAGATCGCGAACCTCTCGATGGCGGGTCACTCATCGGCGGCGCGAAACCTAGTCGGGCGCGACCCGATCGAACCAGGGCAGCTCGCCCTAGGCGCGCTCAACGCCCCGATCTTCGACCTCTCGGCCGTCTGGGCTGGCGAGGGTCCGCCAAAGGCCATCGTGCGGGCCCGCCAAGCACCCCCGCCGTCACTTCAGGCCTTCCGCGACGTCAAGGACATCGAGTCCATGGCGCGACTGCTCGAAGGTTCAAGCCTCATGCCTATCGCCTTGCCGGGCGCGAAGTCCAAGCCCGAAAAGAAGGGCCCGCCGGCTTGGATCTTTGCGGCGATCGGGCTTGTCGTCGTCGGGGCGATTGTGCTTGTCGCGACGATGTAGTCCCGGCGAGGGGGGCTATACTAGCTAGCCCCCGCACCCACGGCCACTCTCAGGTGTTCGGGACCTTCTTCCAGTCTTCCATGAACTTCGCGAGACCGATGTCAGTCAGCGGGTGCTGGAACAGTTGCTGAAGCACGTTTAATGGCATCGTGCCGACGTGGGCCCCAGCCAGCGCTGCCTGGATGACGTGCATTGGATGACGGATGGACGCGACGAGGACCTGGGTCTCGAAGTCGTAGTTGTCATAGATCTGCACGATCTCTTCGATAAGGCGCATACCATCGGTGCTGACATCGTCGAGGCGACCGACGAAGGGGCTGATATAGGTCGCGCCCGCTTTGGCGGCGAGGAGCGCCTGACCTGCGCTAAAGCACAAGGTCACGTTCGTCGCGATGCCCTCGTCGAAGCAGGTCTTACAGGCCTTGAGCCCCTCGCGGGTCAGCGGGAGCTTGACGACCACCTGATCGCCATAGCCCGCGAGCTCACGCGCTTGGGCCATCATCCCGTCGTAGTCTAGGGCCGTCACCTCGAGTGAGAGTGGTCCAGGCACGATCGCGATGAGGTCCTTGATGACGTCCGCGAAGGGGCGGCCGGTCTTGGCGACCAAGGACGGGTTAGTGGTGACGCCGTCGCAAAGCCCAAGTGAGATGGCTTCGCGGATATCGTCGTTGGACGCGCTGTCGATAAAGAATTTCATTCTGCCTCCTAGAGCACCATCTTACCGCGTTTTCGCGGAGGCGACCATGAGTAGTTGGCGCCCAGCAGGAGAGCCCGCTTGTCGGACGGATAGGTTCGGTGGTTGGATGCGCGCCTTCTCGCGATTGACTTTGCCCTAGGAGGCCTCGCCTTGCACTCTTCGACGCCCCGCGCCGCCGTCCTCACCGCTGTCGTCCTGTCCTGCCTGACCGCCCCACCCGCCACCGGGCGCCCGATGGACGGCCGCTTCGGCGTCGGCCTCGAGCGCACCCTCGGTGGCGCCACGGGCCTCGCGTTGCGCTTCTTTGTCAGCGATTCCTTCGCGATCGTGGCTACGGCCGGCGTCGACATCACGCTGACCAGCCAGGACGGGCAGTCGAGCACCTCGGCCGGCGTCGCGGCATCGGCCGGCGGGATGTTCCACGTCGCTCGCTCGGACCACGCGCACCTAGCGGTCGGGGCGCGACTCACCCTTGGCTACCGAAGCCTTGACGCGTTTCGTCTCATCGATCCGGACGCGACCTCGACGACCATAGACGTCGCGATCGAGATCCCGATCGCCCTTGAGATCTGGATCTCAAACCACTTCAGCCTCACGGTCGCGACCGGGATCCTCATCGATTTTGTGCCCTCGTCGGGCGCCCAGATCCGAGGGGACGGCGCGGGCTCGAATGCCCCGCCTGGCTCGATCGGTATTGGCCTCGGCGCGGGTTCAATTACCGCGACCCTGGGCGCGCTATACTACTTTTAGCCCGATCTCGGACATAATGTCAGTCTTCGGCGCGGCGAATGACTGACATCATGTCAGTTTAACCGGCGCGTCTACAACCCGCCGGAAACTAGCGCGTATAGGCCTTCACGACGACCGAGCCCTCACGGCGGATCTCCAACGCGAGCAGCTCGCCTAGACCCACGGCGTCCACGCGCTGATGAAAGTCACGCCGACCGCCGAGGACGAGCTCGCCATTGACGCGGGCGATGACGTCACCTGCGACGATCCCAAGCGCGGCCACGACTGAGCCCGCCTTGACGCTCACGACGGTCACGCCCTGGCCGGGCTCAAGCTTAAGGGTTCGGCGGTCCGCCTTCGAGACCGCGCCGACCTCAATCCCGAGAGGGGGAGCCGCCGCTTTTGTGTCCTTGCCACCGGCGGGAGGTACGGCCTCGGTCACCTCCGGCTCTTCTGGGTAGGCCCCGAGGACAACCTTCACCGACAGCTCGCCGTCGTCCCTTAAGAGGACGATGGCGACCGTCTGACCAGCGCCGGTCGTCGCCGCCAACCAAGAGACCTCCTCCCAGTCCGCGAGGGGGACCCCGTTCCACGCCAAGATGATATCGCCGACCTTGAGCTTCGCTTTGGCCGCGGGTCCGCCGGCGACCACCTCGCGAACCCACGCGCCGCGATGCAGCCGCCGACCGGCTTGGGCTGTCGAACCTTTCCGGGCGCGCGCGACGACCTCCGGCGGGACCGCGGAGAAACGAACCCCGAGGAAACTCCGAAGCACCCGGCCCTCCTTAAGCTGGGGAAGCACTGTCTTGACCATGTTAATAGGCACAGCGAAGCCAATCCCCTGTCCCGACGGGTTAATCGCGGTGTTAATCCCCACGACCTCGCCCCGAATATTGATCAGCGGCCCGCCGGAGCTCCCGGGGTTAATGCTCGCGTCGGTCTGGAGAAACCGCGCGAGGTTCTGCTCGCGACCCGGAACGACATCGCGGCGGCCCTTGGCCGAGACGATCCCTGCGGTCACGGTGTGATCAAGCCCAAAGGGGCTGCCAATGGCGACGACCCACTCGCCAATCGCGAGCTGGTTCGAGTCGCCCAGGGGCGCCACGGCGAGGACCTCGTCCGGCTCGAACTTCAGGAGGGCCACGTCCAGCAGCGGGAAGGTGCCCACGACCGTCGCTGGGTAGGCGCTGTCGGACGCGAGGCGCACTCGGATAGACTCGGCGCCCCGCACGACGTGAAAATTCGTCAGGACGTAGCCGTCCTCGCGGACAATGAAGCCCGATCCGAGCCCAGAGCCGCCGGGATTCTTGAAGAACGAAGACGGATCGTCGCCACCGGCCCGAACCGTATGAACGTTCACCACGGCCGGGGAGAGGCGCCTCGCGAGGGAGGCAAAGGCTCCCATAGCCACGGGCGCGTCGAGGTCAACACCGGGACCGGCCGGGAGCTCATGCCAGAAGGTCGCGCGCGGTGTCGGCTCGCCCGCGAACGCGCCGGACCCAAGCGCCATCGCGGCACATAGACCAAATAAAGCCAGCGCCTTGATTCGAGAGTGTCGCCGAAATGACCCGAGCATCAGTTGAACACCAATCATCCTAAAAGTCATCGCTCGCATCCTCTTCGGTCAGCACCAATATTGGCGCCATAACGAGACCATGAGCACGATCATTCCGACCCGCAACTGTTGCGTTTCATGGCGCGCCCCCGACGGGATTCCGGTTGTGCCGCGCCGAGTTTCCGATATGGTGGCCCTCACGTTCAACGTGACGCGCTACCGTCCCGCGCGCCGCATCCGAACTATCCGAACTCTCGAGTAATATGTACCGACACGACAGTCTGCGGTCTCTGGTCGCACTCACCATTATCGCCGCGTTCCCTACCCTCTGCACGACGGCGCGGGCGGACGAGGGCTTTCAGCTCGATCCCATCGAGACCCTTCCCAGCCAGGGAACGGCGCTACTCGACCTCGGAACGTCGCGCCTCTTGGATCACGGCCTCTTTAGCTTTGGTTTCTTTAGCAGCTATCAACACGCGCCGCTTACCGCCGTGGTCGCCGGAGAACGCGACACGGTCCTCGCCCGCCTCGTGTCGCATCGGGTCACGACGGAGGCCCACGTCGCTTTGGGTCTCTTTGGTCTGATGGAATTCGGTCTCGTCGTCCCCGCGGTCGCCTATCAGTCCGGCGACAGCTTCGCCGCCCTCGGCGCGCCTGACCGCCGGGTCGGCAGCTCGGCCTTCGGTGACATTCGGTTGACGGCACGTGGTCGCTTCTTCGGCCCGACCGAGGGCCAGAATGGCGTTGGCCTCCACCTCACCGTGCCGATCGCGTTCCCCACGGGAGACAAGCTCGCGTTCACGTCCGACGGCAGCGTCCGCATTCGGCCAATGCTCGGCACCGATCTTCGGCTTGGGGCCGTGCGAGTTGGCATCAACGCCGGGTATGAGTTTCGCCCACGCCGAACGGTCGCGGCCTACGTATCAAACGACCTCGTCCACTGGGGGGCGTGGCTAAGCCTCGAGGCGGTGCCGCAGAAGCTCGAGATCTCGGTCATCGGCCGCGGCTTCGTGACTACATCGACCCGCGCGCCGAGTGGCGCGATCGGCGCCGGACGCACCGCGACCTTTGAGCTCCTCACGACCCTCAATTTTCGGGTCGATGACTGGCTCTTGCAGTTCGGCGGGGGGACGGCCCTAGTTCGCGGCGTCGGGACCCCGGACGGGCGCGCGTTCTTCGGCGTCGCGTTCGCCCCCGGTCCCCGCCTCGATACCGACGGCGATGGCGTTCCAGATGACGTCGACAAGTGCTTTCTTTCACCCGAGGACCGGGACGGATTCGAGGATGACGACGGCTGCCCCGATCCGGACAACGACCAAGACCGTATCCCCGATAGCCGCGACCGTTGCCCCAACGAGCCTGAGACCTACAATGGCTACGAGGACGAAGATGGCTGCCCGGAGCGCGACTCCGATGGCGATGGCGTGGCCGACCTCTTCGACCGTTGCAAGAACGACCCCGAGGACCGCGACGGCTTTGAGGACGAGGACGGCTGCCCCGATCCGGACAATGACCACGATGGCATCTTGGACGCCGTCGACAGCTGCCCGAATGAGGCCGAGGATCCGGACGGATTCGAAGACGGCGACGGGTGCCCGGACCCAGATAACGATGGCGACGGTATCTTGGACGCCAACGACCTATGCCCGAACGAACCCGAAAACATCAACGGCATCAACGATAACGACGGCTGCCCGGAGGCCGACAAGGACCTCGATGGGATCGTCGACGACAAAGACGAGTGTCCGGATCTACCCGAGAGCATGAACTCGTGGCGCGACGTGGACGGCTGCCCAGACACCCGCAATCCATTCATCCACTCGTTCTTATTCGAGATTCGGACGACCAAGCCGATCTTCTTCTCCTTCGACAATGAGCGGCCCCTCCCCGACGCAAAGCGCCTCATCGCCGCCATCGCCTCGGTCATGAAGGAAAACCCTTGGATTACCAAGCTTCGCATCGAGGGTCACACCGACAGCGAGGGCCAAGAAGACTTCAACCTCGCCGTCAGCGAGCAGCGCGCGGCGGTCGTGCGGGATGCCCTCGTGAAGCGCGGTATAGAGGAGAGGCGCCTGGTCTCGATGGGGCTCGGCGAGCAGTTCCCGACGGCGGACAACGCGTCGCCGATGGGGCGCATCCGCAACCGCCGCATCGAGTTCCACATCGTCGAGATGCACGGGGTCCCTGTCCCCGAAAAACCGCGCAAGAAGCCACCGACGCAGACCGGTGCACCGTGAGGTCGTCCGCGCCAAAGCTAGGTAAACTCTTGTCACGACGGGCGTTGGCCCTCGACACCTGCCCTACCGCATGATTCGATAGTGATAGCCGTCCCGCCCCGTTTCGCGGTGTGGATCCTGATGATGCCCCGTCCGAGGCGCCCCGCCCCGGCATTTCATTGGAGTAAAAATTGTTTAAACATCTCTTAGCTGGCGTCGCAACGGTCGCCCTAGGTTCATCTCTGATTGGCTGCAAGAAGGCCGAGACCCCGGCTCCGGACGCCCCAGCGACGGTCGCGAAGCCCGCGGATGGCGCCGAGCCACGCAAGATCGACATGTCGGACAACAAGGAGATCGAGGAGATCGCCAAGAAAGCCATCGAGGCCTACAGCAGAAAAGACCCCGAGGGACTCGCCGCCATCGGCCCACCCGGCGCGAAGGACAAGACGATCTTCATCGAGCCGCGCAACCCGAACTACGAGGCTCTCTTCGGCGACTCGACCTGGAACATGACCTCGGTCAAGGCGTGGGACGGGAAGATCATCGGCATTGAGCGCGGCATCGACGCGGCCTACGTCGTCTACCACGAGGACGACGCCCACCGTTACGCGGTCGAGCTGCACAAGTTCGACGAGGGCTGGAAGTTCTATCACCTCAAACAACTCTCGAAGTCCAGCAAGGGTGGCATCGTCGTCAACCCGGGCAGCGGCAGCACCAAGCCGAATTGATCATGCCCGTGTGGGGCGTGGCGAACACGCCCCACACGTCAGGCTTGCCGAGCCCGCACGGGGCGACGTAGGGTGCCGTCATGACCCGCGACGACCAGAAAATACCCCAGCTCGAGCTCTTGTTACCCGTGCGGGGCCGCGCCAAGCCCGCGGCCGCCGATACGCTGATCGAAGACCTCAACGAGCCTCAGCGCGAGGCGGTGCTGCACAACCGCGGCCCCCTCCTCATGCTCGCCGGGGCCGGTAGTGGCAAGACGCGGGCGCTGACGCGCAAGATCGCGTGGCTCGTCCAGGTCGAGCGCCTCGCGCCGTGGGAGATCCTCGCGGTGACCTTCACCAACAAGGCCGCGGGCGAGATGCGCGAGCGCTGTCACACGCTGCTCGGCAATCGCGCGGCCGATCTCTGGCTCGGGACCTTCCACTCCATCGGCGTTCGCCTGTTGCGGCAGCAGGGTTCGCGCATCGGCGTCAACCGCAACTTCGTGATCTACGACGACGACGATCAGCAGACCCTCATCAAGCGGATCATGAAGACGCTGAACCTCAGCGACAAGGCCTACCCCGCCAAGACCATCCGGGCCTTCATCGACCAGCGAAAGCAGCTCTGCCAGGGTCCAGACCACGCCGAGATCCCCCGCTCGAACCCGTCTGAGCGCGCCTTCGCCCAAGTCTATGAGGTCTACGAAAAACGCCTCCGCGAGGCCAACGCGGTCGACTTCGGCGATCTCATCATGCTGCCCTGGGTGCTCGCGACGCGCTTTGAAGACATCGGCTTCGAATGGCGCTCGCGCTGGCGCTATCTGCTGGTCGACGAGTTCCAGGACACGAACCACGCCCAATACATGCTGCTCAAAGCGCTCATGAGCCCCGAGCGCAACATCTGCGTCGTCGGCGACGATGACCAGAGCATCTACGGCTGGCGCGGCGCCGAGGTCGCACACATCCTCGACTTCCCGAAGACCTTCGAGGGCGCCAAGGTCATCCGTTTCGAGCAGAATTACCGTTCCAGCGAACCGATCCTGGCCCTGTCGACGGCCCTCATCTCGCAAAACCGCGATCGTCACGGCAAGATCCTCTGGACCGAACGCCAGGGGGGGGATCCTATTCGCCTCTATGCGGCCCAGACGGAACGCGACGAGGCCGAGTGGGTGGCCCGCCGAATCGGCGATCTGCGTAGCCGCTATACGCTGGCCGAGACCGCCATCTTCTATCGGACCAACGCGCAGAGCCGCTCGTTTGAAGACGTCTTGCGCCGCAACCGCATCCCCTACCGCGTCTTTGGCGGCCTGCGCTTTTACGATCGCGCCGAGATCAAAGACGTCATCGCTTACCTGCGCTTCGTGCAGAACCCCCGCGACAACATCGCCCTCGAACGCATCATCAACCGCCCGACGCGTGGCATCGGCAAGGTGACAGTTGAGAGGCTCAACGCGCGGGCCGAGGCCGCCGAGTCGAGCCTCTGGGCGGCCCTTTGCGACGAGGCAGAGAGCGGCGGCGGTAAGCTGGGTGCGTTCGTGACGCTCATTGTCGACCTTCAGACCGTCGCCCGCGAAGAGGACGGCCTCGCGCTTGTGTCCCGGGTTGTCGAGGACACTGATTTTATTCAGTACCTAACCGCAGACGGCAGCGTCGAGGGGGAGACCCGGGCCGAGAACGTGCGCGAGCTCGTGAACGCCATCGCCGAATACGCCCAGAGGGCCGAGGACCCTTCGATCTCGGGCTTTCTCGAGGAGGTCGCGCTCGTCTCGGCGCTGGACAGCGCGGACCCCGACACCGACATGGTCGTCTTGATGACGGCCCACATGGCGAAGGGGCTCGAGTTCGACGTCGTCTTCGTGACCGGCATGGAGGAAGACATCATGCCGCACATGAACAGCATCGACAGCACGCGGGGCCTCGAGGAGGAGAGGCGCCTCGTCTATGTCGCGATGACGCGCGCCCGCCATCACCTGCACCTCAGCCACGCGGCCGCGCGCATGCGCTTTGGGCAGACCCGCCTCATGACGCAGAGTCGCTTCCTGGACGGGCTCCCGCGCGAGCTCCTCCGGATGGAGGGGCTGTCATCGCGGGGTGAGGGCCTTAGCACCCGTGGCCTCGCGGCCTTGCGCGCTGAAGGGATGCCGTCACGGTTTGGCCTCGGGTCCGATGGGGCCGGCTTGAAGAAGCAGGTCGTCGAGCGCGCCTGGGATCCGACCGACGCCGTGGACACGACGCCGGACTGGGCGGGCGAGAGTCAGGACCACGAAGACGCCGTCCTCGCGCCAGGGCGTCGGGTATTTCACCCGACCTTCGGCGAAGGGCAGGTCGAGCTGGTCGAGGGCCAAGGCCCGCGCGCCAAGGTGACCGTGCGCTTCCGAGATCGGACCACACGCAAGCTCATCGCGAGCGTGCTGAGCCTTCGCTGACGGTCCGTCAGAACATGCCCTTGGGGATGGCGACCCGGATCGGCCAAATCGGCCAATTGGCCTTCGCTGACGATCTGTCAAACCATGCGTTTTAGGGACCACCCATATCTGACATTACGTCAGAAAATATCTGCGATCGCGCACCGAAAGCGGTTCAGCTCGCCTCAGCTGTGGTCTTACGGGGTCCGCGCCGCCGTGGACGACGACCACGGCGGGCGTCTTCCCGGGCATCATCCGCCGGGCCTTCGAAGGGGTCGGGCTTCGCGCCGCGCGCCGGTGGTTTAGGGGGTGTCCACATCTCCACCGCGAAGGACCGCGCCGAGCCTAGCGCTCGCGCGACCGCGCCGTGATCGCCCGGATGCACCGGAAGGGCCGTCGCAAAGCGACCTATATCGGCCAGGGTCGCGAAGGGGCCGGAGGCCGCTAGCATCGGAATACCGGCCTCGCCGAGGGCCTCGCAGTCGAGGTCGCGCGCGAGGACGCTGCCGGAGGTCAGGATCGCCAAGAGACCGTTCGCGTCTTCTGGCTGCAGCGGAACCGGGTGCGTCTCTGCGACGCCGCCGGGGAGCTGCCGGAGTCCGACGCGCAGGACGGCGAAACCCGCGCGAGGTCCCGCGAGATCGCGCTTAAGCTCTGCCAGGGCGGCCCGAATCAGTGTGGGATCGCCAGTGGCTTCGATGGCCGCGATCATCTCAGCCGGAATATGTTCTACACCAAGCACTACGACGCGAAAGCCTTGAGCCGAGACGATCGACCGGCCCACGTGCACGGCGACGCCGAAGCGCTCCTGTAGCTCGTGAAGCTCACCGTCCCCGGGCAGATCATCGCCAGAGTCGAAGACGACCACGATGCCGTCGAGGCCTGCCGCCGCGGCGCGTTCACAGATCGCGTCAAGCTCACCGATGTGGGCGGGGACGTAGAGGTCGATAATTGCTGAAGCCACCATAGCGCGGAGCTAGCACGGCGGTGTGGGGGCGGCAAGGCCCGAACGAAAACGGCGAGGCCCCCGAGGGAGCCGCGCCGTTTATAGAGTCACCAGTCGATCAGCCGAGACGGCGAAGGACCGTGTGGAGCACGCCGCCATTGCGGAGGTACTCGATCTCGACCGGCGTATCGACGCGCGCGAGGACCGAGAAGACCTTGAAGGTCCCGTCGGGGCTGGTCGTGGTCACGACGATGTTGCTGAGGGGCTCGAGCGAGTCATCGATCTCGATGTCGAAAGACTCGTCGCCCTTGAGATAGAGAGTCGACGCGCACTCGCCGGTTTTGAACTGCAAGGGAAGCACGCCCATGCCGATGAGGTTCGAGCGGTGGATGCGCTCGTAGCTCTCGGCGATCACGGCCCGAACACCCAAAAGGAATGTCCCCTTGGCCGCCCAGTCACGGGATGATCCCATGCCGTAGTCCTTGCCAGCCAAGACCACGAGCGGGATGCCGTGCTTTTGGTATTTCACGGAGGCGTCGTAGATGCTCGCGACCTCGCCCTGCTTGGGCAAGACGTCCGAATCATAGGTGAGGCCAGCCGGCGCCGCGATATCCGCGTCCGGTCCGAAGTAGGTCGTCCAACCACCCTCGGTGCCGGGCGCGAGGCGGTTCTTGATGCGGATATTCGCGAAGGTGCCGCGGGTCATGATGCGGTCATTGCCACGCCGTGAACCATAGGAGTTCCAATCACGACGCTCGACCCCAGCCTTCGTCAAAAAGAGAGCCGCCGGGCTGCCCTTGGCGATCGCACCGGCCGGGCTGATGTGGTCGGTCGTGATCGAGTCGCCGAGGTAGGCCAAGGCGCGGGCGCCTTTGATGACTTTCAGGGGGCTCGGCTCGGCGGGCATATCGATGAAATAGGGGGGCTCTTGGATGTAGGTCGAGTCCTCGCTCCACGCGTAGACGTCGCTGGCGGGGGCCTCGAGGGCCTGCCAGGCCGGCGGACCGGCGTAGACGTTGCCGTAACGCGCCTTGAACTGGGCCGTCGTGACGGAGTAAGCGACGGCCTCGTTGACCTCGGCGTTGGTGGGCCAGATGTCCTTCAAAAAGACATCCTTGCCGTTCGTGTCCTGCCCAAGGGCCTCGGTGTAGGGGTCCCACAGCACGGTGCCGGCGATGGCGTAGGCCACGCACAGCGGCGGCGAGGCGAGGTAGTTGGCCTTCGTCTGGGGCGAGACACGACCCTCGAAGTTGCGGTTGCCGGACAGGACCGCCGCGACCACGAGATCGTTTTTCGCGACGGCTTCGATGATCGGCTCAGGCAGCGGACCCGAGTTGCCGATGCAGGTCGTGCAGCCGTAGCCGACCGTATAAAAACCGATGGCGTTCAGGGCCTCGGTGAGGTTGGCGCGATCGAAATAGTCGGTGACCACGCGCGAACCGGGGGCCAGCGAGGTCTTGACCCACGGCTTGGCCTTGAGACCGAGCGCAGCGGCCTTCTTCGCGACGAGGCCCGCGGCGATCATGACGCCGGGGTTCGACGTGTTGGTGCAGCTGGTGATGGCCGCGATGACGACGGCGCCGTCGGGCAGGTCGAAGGTCTCGCCGTTGTAGGAGACACCATTCGTCGCGCGGACTTCGGTGTGCTGGAACTTCTCGGCGAGGTGCTTCTCGAAGGTCTGACGCATGCCGGACAGGAGGACTCGGTCCTGGGGACGTGTCGGGCCGGCCAAGGAGGCCTCGACGGTCGCGACATCAAGAGACATCGACGAGGAGTAGACGATGGGGGTGCCCTTCGGGTCAGCCCAGAGGCCCTGAGCCTTCGCGTAGTCACGGACAAGCTCGAGCTGCGCGTGGTCACGACCGGTGAGCCGCAGATAGTCGATGGTGCGCTCGTCGACCGGGAAAAATCCGCAAGTCGCGCCGTACTCGGGCGCCATATTCGCGATGGTGGCGCGGTCGGCGAGGCTGAGGTGCTGGAGGCCGTCGCCGAAGAACTCGACGAATTTCCCGACGACGCCGTGCGCGCGGAGCATCTCGGTGACGGTGAGCACGAGGTCAGTCGCGGTCATGCCCTCGCGGAGAGATCCTTTGAGCTCAAATCCGACAACCTCGGGGATGAGCATGTAGGACGGCTGGCCGAGCATCGCGGCTTCGGCCTCGATACCACCGACGCCCCAGCCGAGGACGCCCAGTCCGTTGATCATCGTGGTGTGAGAGTCGGTGCCGAAGCAGGAATCGAGCAGAGCGACCTTGCCGCCGTCCGCCGTCGGGCTCGTGAGGACGACGCCCGCGAGGAACTCGAGGTTGACCTGGTGGACGATGCCCGTCTCGGGCGGGACCACCGTGAAGTTCGTAAAGGCCTTCTGACCCCACTTCAGGAACTCGTAGCGCTCTTTGTTGCGTTCGAACTCGCGGGTCGTGTTCACGCCCATGGCCTCTGCCGTGCCGTAAGCGTCAACCTGCACCGAGTGATCGATCACGAGGTCGCTGCGCACGAGGGGGTTGACCTGGGAGGTGTCTCCACCGCGGCGGGCGACGGCCGAGCGGAGGGCCGCGAGGTCGACGACCGCGGGCACGCCCGTGAAGTCCTGAAGGACGACGCGGGCAGGCATGAAGGCGATCTCTTGCTCGCCGACATTCTTCGCGTCGTAGGCCGCGAGAGCCTTCACGTGTGCGTCGGTGTAGACGAAACCGTCGTGGTTTCTGAGGCTCGCCTCAAGCAGGACCTTGATCGAGAAGGGCAGCCTAGAGACATCGCCGAGGCCTGCTTCTTCGAGCGCCTTCAGACGGTAGTAGGTGAATTTTTCGCCGGCGCTGTCGAGGGTGGCGCGTGCGTTAAAATGGTTCGTGGTGCCCATGGTTCTTTCCTTTGGTGACAAGCATCTTGCCGAAGGCCGCGGACGAATCCTGCGGTGCGGGGAGCTTGGCCAAGGTCCCCACGCGGCGACGGCAGAACCTTAGACCACGGGCGCCCATAAAGGAACCTCAATCCGGTCTTTGACGGCGTAGTGGCGGTAGCGGTGCCGCGCGCGCGGGGTTAGATTCCGCGGATGTGTTCTCTCTTCAGATGTTCAGGAATAGCCGGTTTTTCGCGACCCGCCACTCGCTTGGCGGCCGCGCTCTGCGTCGCGCTGAGTGGGGGCTGCGCGACCCGCGGGGGCAACGCCGAGGTCGGTCTCGAGCAACGCAAAGCTCGCGTCGATCTTCGCGCTCGGACGGGGGATGCTGCGGCCGTCGGAGTTGGGATGTTTTGGGAACGCACGCTCCGCGGCGGTGGACTTAACCAGATCACCGAGGTCGCGCTTCGCGTGGAGGTGGCGGGTCTCGCTCCCGGGTCCCATGGGATCGCGATCACGGACGCGGCGAGCTGCACGAGATCAAACTCTTTCGCGCCGCACTTCGACCCCCGAGGGGGTCTCCATGGCGTCCTCTGGGATGTCGTCGGGCACGCCGGCGACCTTGGGAATATCGACGTGGACGCGACCGGGCGTGGTCTCATCCTGATTCAACCCATCACCGCGTTCGGCCTAAAGACCATCTACAAAAAGGCGCTGATGGTCTACGCGGCGGGCGATGATGGCGTGACCCAGCCCGATGGTGGTGCCGGGGCCGTGATCCTCTGCGGAATCATCCACGCCTCGGATTGACGGGTCGTGGACTGACATTCCGTCGAGTTGCGAGGAGCCCCATGCACCTGACACAATGTCAGCCCTAACTCTTATCATTCTTTAGGGACCTTCCACGCACGGCATCGCGGGTCGCGACGAAGTGGATGAGCCCCGGAAAGTGCCTCCCGAAAAAGGCCGTGGCCTTCCCATGGCCGGTGAAGGTGAACTCGCGCCGCCGACCAGCGATAGCGGCCACCATGACGCGCGCCGCCTTGTCCGCCGACCAAATGAGCTTCGGCGGCCGTTGGTCCCGGCGCTCGGCGCGGAAGGCGCCACGGTTATCGACCTTCGCGATCTCGCTCTCGACAAAGCCTGGGTGGATCGTCGTGCAGCTCACGCCCGAGCCGTGAAGCTCTTGTGAGAGGCCTAGCCCAATGGCGCGCAACGCGAACTTGGACGCCGCGTAGGGGGTCTGGCCGGGGAGCGCGATCATCCCCATGACGGAGGCGACAAAGACGAGCCGTCCCTTTTGCCTCCGCAACTCAGGCAACGCGGCCTGGGCGGTCGCGACGGCGCCGATAACGTTGATATCGAACTGGCGGCGCCAATCGGCGAGGGCCACCTTTTCAAAGGGACCGGTCGCCGCGAACCCGGCGTTGGCGACCGCCACGTCGAGGCGCCCAAGAGTCCGGCAGATCTCCTCCACGGCGGCCACACACGCGCCATCCTCGCTGACATCGACGGGCACGGACACGGCGCGGCGCCCGAGGGCCTCGATCTCGACCCGGACCTCGTCGAGGCGATCGAGGCGCCTGCCGGAGAGCGCGAGATCGGCGCCCTGGCGAGCAAACTCAAGGGCCAACGCGCGCCCAATGCCGCTGCCAGCGCCGGTAATCCAGACGACTTTATTCTCAAATTTCATGAGTTCTCCGAGGGGTTGGGGCGCAAGTTTGGGCACGCGGGGGAGCCCGGTCAACCAGCCTCAGTGTCGTGGAGGAGGCCCGGGGGTGCATTGGCAAAACTGCGACGCCTCCGGTATGCTTCGGTCCGCCGCGCCGGGTTTGTCCCGCCAGCGCGAAAAACAGGAGGAACACCAACGTGCGTCGCATCGTGCTGCTTTCAAGTCTGACCGTAGGTCGTTGTTTTACCGTGGCCGAGCAACCGGCCGAATATGAAGAGGATGAGCGCGCAGCGGGGTTGTCCGCGATGCGTTCCATCGTCGTCCCCGAAGAGGCCTGGAAGATCATAGGGGTCACGGCCGACGAGATCGTCGCCGAGAACGCCATGCAGGAGACCCAAAACTTCGTGCCGAAGCTGAAGGTCTCCGAGATCCCCCGCCAGGGCTGGGACCGACTCGCAGAGCGCGTCGCGCAGGGTGACTGACGCGAGGCCCGCGCGCGTGAGGCCGCCGCTCGGGCGTCTTCACGCGGCTCTCGTTTGGTTGTGCCTCGGCGGCTGCCAAGGCAGCGGCCCCGCGCCGACGCCCGACCCGACAACGGTCGACGCGGTCGCCGACGCGGCCGAGGTCGCGCTGGATGCGGGCGCCGACGCTTTGGCCGTCACAGCTGGTCTACATGTAAAGATGGCTTTTGCCCGGGACGGGGCGCTCTTCTCGGCGCCCGTGCCCGCGCTTGACCTCGTGCACACGGCCAGGACCCCCAGGTATCCCGCCCGCGCGACGTTGATCGACTGGCCCGGGGCGGCTGCGGACCCTTACCTCTCGCTCTTACTTGGTCCAGCGCTTGAACAGGGCGGGCTCGCGAGCCAAGCGGGCGTCATCTACTTGCCTCTCGGCGGCCTCGACGACGGCGCTCGAGCGGCGCTATTGGGCCTACCAGATGGCATCGTGTCCTCAGCTGAGGCCGCAGCGACCCTCGGTGTCATCGTGAGGGTGGATGACGGGAGGGCGAGACCCCAGGCTTGGCCCTTCGAGTGGACCTTCATGGCCGATGGCGGCCCCTTTGGCGCGCCGGACCTCCTCGCGATCAAGCCCCTACCTGGGATCCCGTTTCCGCCCAAAACGACCGTTCAGATCGCGCTGACTCGGGCCCTCGCGGATCTGATCGGCGAGGCGCCTGGCCGGGATGAGGGACTGGCCGCGCTCTTGGCGGGAGGCCCAACCCCGTGGGCGGATCAGTTTCAGGGCGACTCGGGTTTCGCGCCGCAGGGGCTCGCGCCGGGCCTACACGACGCGGCCTACCGGGCATTTATTGACGATATGTCAGTAAATACTGATCTCCGCCTGGCACCCGCGGATCTGCTTGGGGCGGCGCTCGTACCAATCGGCGACGCAGCCGCCCGCTTTGTCGGCCCGGCCCGCCTCGCGCTCGCGCGCGACCATGCGACGATGGGCCCCTTCATCGTCACCGAGTGGTACGAGGATTATTGCGTCGCCGAAGCCGAGGCCCTCATCCCCGACTACCAACACGGCGAGCTGCCCTTTAACGACGCAGGTGATGGACGCTGGAGGCTCGGGGCCGATGGCGCCCCGGTGGTCGCCCGTGAGGCCCGTAGCCGCGTCTTCGTGACGATCCCACGCCGACCGAACCCGAGCGAGCCCCTGCCTGTGGCCGTGTTCGTCCGCACGGGCGGTGGTGGCGATCGCCCCCTCATCGACCGGGGCCTCCGTGCCGAGGCCCATGGCGAGCCCATCATCCCCCGTGGCGATGGGCCGGCGAAGCTCCTCGCCCAGGCGGGTTGGGTCGGTCTGACTTGGGACGGCCCGCATGGGGGGCTCCGAAACGTCACCGGAGGTGATGAGCAGTTCTTGGTGTTCAACATGATCAACCCGGTCCCCGCTATCGCAAATATCCAACAGACCGCGATCGAGGCCGTTCTTGTGAGGCGCGCGTTCTTCGACATAGTGTCAACATCTCCCCTGCCCTCTTGCGGGGATGCCGCTCCGATCACGCTGCGAGAGGATCGCGCGGTGCTGATGGGACATTCGATGGGCGCGTGGATCACGCCGATCGCGATGGCCTTGGATCCCAACATCGAGGGCGCGGTGATGTCGGGGGCTGGGGGCGCGTGGATCGAGAACGTGCTCTACAAACTAAGTCCCATCGCGACGAGGCCATTGGCCGAGCTGATCCTTGGATATGACAGCATCGGGCGCCCCTTGACGCCCTTCGATCCCGCGCTGACGCTCTTACAATGGGCGGGTGAGGCGGCGGACCCACAAATCTTCGGGCGGATGGCGATGTCCCCGCCGCGGAACGTGTTGGTGATCCAAGGGATCGTCGACACCTACATCATGCCGCCGATCGCCCAGGCCCTTCAGGCCTCCCTCGGTCTCGACCTCGCCCTGCCGGCCCTCGACCGCGCGGAGCCGCGTCTGGCCTCCTTCCCTCCCCTCTCGGACGCTCTCGCGCTTATCGGTCGCGGTGAGGTCTCGCGCCCGGTCGCAGGCAACCGAGACTCCCGCACGGCCATCGTGGTCCAGCTGCCCGAGGACGGCATCGAAGACGGCCACGAGGTCTTTTTTCAGCGCGCCGACGCGCGACACCTTTGGGGTTGTTGGCTCTTCGATGTCGCCGCGGGGCGCGTACCGTCCGTGCGCAGCGAGGGCGCGACGGGGTCGGGAGGCTGCCCCATTGAGTGAACTGTTCTCAGAGACGCGGCGCGCCGCATGTAATTTCTTTGATGCGGAGTGGACGCGAAGGCGGCCCCCGAGGATGATGCGCGGCACCTGCGACGGCACGTCAACACTCCACGCGGGCTTACGCTGAAGATGTCACCCCGGCGACGAGGTTCACCCGCCCACCGCGATGACTCAGAGGTCGGAGAATATGGAAAAAGTCGTTGAACCAGTCCCGGGCGATATCATCGGGCACAACTACCTTATCGAATGCGAAATTGGTCGCGGCGGCTTCGGCGTGGTTTTCCGCGCGCGCCACATCGACATCGAACGCATGGTCGCGATCAAGGTCATGCTCGCGACCTCGGCCCAGAAGGACCCCTCCGCCAAAGATCGGTTCCGGCGCGAGGCGACCATCGCGGCCTCTCTCAACTATCCGAACTCACTTCGTGTGTTCGATTATGGCGAGACGGAGGGCGGGGTCTTTTATCTCGTCATGGAGCTGCTGAAGGGCACGGAGCTCGCCAAGGTCCTAGGGCGCGATGGGCGCCTGTCGGCGGCCCGCGCGTTGCACATCATCCGACAGGTCCTCTACGCGCTCAGCGAGGCGCATACGCGCGGCATCGTGCACCGGGACATCAAGCCCGAGAACATCATGCTCGTAGAGCTCGCCTACGATTCCGAATTCGTGAAGGTGATGGACTTTGGGATCGCGAAGATGGTCGACGCCGGCGAAAAGATCACGCGGGCCGGAATCACACTTGGAACTCCCCGCTACATGCCGGTTGAGCAGCTCAAAGGCGAGCGCCTGACGCCGGCGACCGATCTCTATGCCGTCGGCCTCGTATTGTATGAGGTCCTCGTAGGCTCACCCGCGTTCGACGCGGAGACGGCTATCGATATGGCGCTCGAGGTGATGCGCGGGCCCTCAGTGACCGTCCCCTCGGACGCCGGCGTGCCCGCGAGCCTCGTCCAGGTGATCGAGAAGGCCGCGGCCCGCAACGTCGAAGACCGCTACCAGACCGTCGGAGAGTTCCTGGACGCGCTCGACATCGCCGCGACGGCCCTCGGGCTCGACGACGACGATTTGGGCGCCCTTCCGTCCTCCAACGCGCGAGGTATCGGCGCGAGCCCAGCGAGGGGCGGTACGGTGTCGATGCCGACCGTGGCCGACGGCGACGGGTCGGACGTTGGCAAGACCGTGATCGTGGACAGCGCCGACCTCGTCGGTCGTGCCGCTGGCCATGGCCTGACCCGCTCGGCCCGGAGCGCAACGACCCAGGCTCTCGACGTCGATCTCTTTAAGGACGTCCCGCCGCGGCGGCCGCTGGACGACGACGACGACGATACGCAGGCCTCAACGACTCTGACGGGCAAGGCCCTGTCTACGACCGAGTTTCGCCGCGGAGCGGACGGCATGCCTGTCCCCTTGGACGATGATGCCTTTGAGGGTCCAACCATCGATCGCCCAGCGACACTGATTGTTGGGCTCCACGCGGCGACGATCCTGCTGTTGATAGTGGCGATCATTATGATCGCCGCTAACTAGCACGCTGACGGTGCGCCTCTTGCTAAGCAGGAGGCGCCACTCGCCCGTCAACGCGAGTAAGCCGCGATTAGAGAGCCCTCTGTGCGCTCTAGCTGAAGCTTCGGCGCGTTCGCTGCCAGACCGCGGCCCCAACGGCGCTCCCTTGCGGCGCCTAGAATGCAGACCGAAAGACCCTCCGAATCTCATTCTACTCAAACCATCTTTCCGCACACTCGTGCCCGTGGCGCAGGTCACCAAAGCCGGTCAGCGCAGGACATAACCGATGCTAAAAACGAAGTCGGAGTAGGTGCCCTTGCGCATGGTGCCCGGGTCGGCCAGCTCGACGCGCGTGGGACCGCTGCCCGAGTACCGAGATGTGCGGCCAAACCCATAACTAAAACCGAGCTGAATGTCGGCGTCGTCAAACAAGAATCTGGCGCCGAAGCGATGTTCGTTGAGCGGCGCCCCGATTGGGGTATCGCCCGCGCGATAGTTGTAGCCGAGCTCGAAGCCCTGCCCGCCGCGGTCCTCGCCGAAGCCGAGGCGGATGCTGGTATAGAGGTAGTCGGCGTCATGGTCGCTGCCAAAACCGCCGGCCAGCTTGAGCGCGGTGCCACCAAGCGCATCGATACGCAGTGGGACCAGCACCACCCCTAACGAGATGTCGGCGACTAAGTGGTATTTGGACGTGTTGTTATAGGCAGCGCCGCCGATGGCGCCGAGCGCGAAGCTGCCTTCGAGGCCAACCTCGGTGCCGAAACGGGTCACGCGTGCCAAGAGGCCGGCCTGCAGGCGCAGCAGGCCGAAGTAGCCCGTAACCGGCTGGCGCGAGGTGTTCGCGGTGAGCACCGCGTCGCCCTGATGACGGCCAGCTTCGAACGACAAGTTCACCGACGAGCCACCGACGAGGGCGCCAGAAAGGTCTTCGGCGCGTGCGACCGACATCCAAGTGAAAACGAACGCGAGGGACACCAGCCGGGTGATGATCATCATGGTTAAAACCTCACGCCGGCTTCGAGTTGCAGGCCGATATCACCGAAATCAAACGAAGGAATCGCGAGGCTACCGCGCACGAACATGCGCTGGGTGGCGTTTAGCACAGCGCCGATGCGTACGTTATGCGGGTATTTCGTGCGCTGCTCATCACCTGCTAGACCGAGGAAGTTGAGTTCGAGTTGGGCTTCGAGCATGGCGATCGGACCGAACTCGATAGTGAGCCGCAGTGGCATCGCGAACGACTCTGTACGGCACTTGCCGCTGCCGAGGTCGCGCGGGCACGACATCGTGATATGGGAAAACGCGAGGCCGACGTCGAGCGTTGTGCGGCCGAACGTCCACGAGAGTGGATAAGTCTCGAAACTATAACCGCGTGCGGTGCTGATGCCTTCTTGAGGGATGAAGAGCCTAAGATCCGTCTGGTATTCGTTTTCAGCGCTGGCATCGACTATCGCTTCGCGTTCACTATTTTCGGCCGCGATCTCGGCGTCGGACTTCTGGCGATAGTAGTCGATCCGATAGCCGGGTCCGTAGGTCGAGCCGAGATACTCTTTATCGTCCGCACCGGCCGCCAGCAAGGTCGCGATCAGGGCCACCCACAGGGCTTTTCCGAAGAAGCCGTTGCGCTCGTAGATGTGGACTCCGGTTAGGTGCAGGCCGCCATCGCCGAAGCCCCCACCGCCCACCTGATAGAAGGGCGAAACCTCGTAGTAGCTGTCGCGCAGGAGCGGGATCTCGGCATGCGCGGCGTGGCCGAACGAGGTCAGGGACGACGCCAAGATCATCGCTGCTACGCGCACCCTCAGCCCGCGACGAGATAGGTTTGGAGTATCGGAGGTGTCTTCCCGCATCGGTTCCTCGGTCGAAATGGACGGGTGGGATATCGAGAAGCCGAAATGAACCAACTCATCCAAAAAGACAAGATCAGCTGTGGCCCTTTCACCATGAGGCTTTGCTCGAATGGGATCGGCGCCGCGTCCTCGACCCTTTCACCCTTCTGTTCGCGTCCATCCGAATCGCGACCCCGGACTATCGGCCTCGAAACTTTCCGGCCAGCCGGGTTTTTGGGTTTGAGGGAGTCGATTGTCGGAAAGGTTCGAGGCCGGCGGCCCCAACTGGGAAAGGATGGGGTCGCGCACGCGGAGCCACAAAGACCCACATCATACTGTTTTCTAGGGATTTATGCCGGCCGAGGAGCCGACTCTACAGCGTCGTCGCCTTTTGGTTGGTCCGGTCGGGCGGCGGTGGCCCTACCTCACAGACCCGTCGAGGCTAGCAAGCCGCTATCGAGCAGAGCTCCGCTGAGATGCAACACCGCGAGGGCCGCGTTCACCCGGTCCGCCTTCACGCGCTCGACTCGCAGCTGCGCCCGGCGTGACTCCTGGGTCGCAGACAGCCACTCCAGCACCGTCCCAGCGCCCGCTTCAAAGCGGACCTTCTGGGCTACCGCCGAGCGCTCAGCCAGCTCCGCGGTGTGCTCGACGAGCCCAAGCCGCTCCTCCGCGACCCGCCAGGTCTCTAGCAGCTCGAGACTACTGGCCTCCAACACCTGCTGCTGGCGCTCGCGCTGGAGGCGCGCGGCTTTCACGGCCAAGCGACTCGCGCCGGCCTCGCTATTGAGCAGGGTTGTGTTGATCGGGATCTCGAAGTCGAGCCCGATGAAGATGGTGACCGCCTCAAGCCCCGCCCACATCGACAGGGCGTCAAGAGGCGCGCGGTTGCCAAGACCGCCGACGTTTAGCCACGCGGTGGCGTCGAGACGGGGTTCAGCGCGATTGCGGGTCAGACCTGCATCAATTTCAGCGCGCTCCAAGGATGCGGACAGCTCCGCCAGCTCAGGGGTGTTGTTCTCCACGCGTTCTAGCGTCTCGTCAGCAGAGGGCAACGGTGGCACGGCCGGGAGCGGCGCGGTGGCGACGATCTTCGAAGACGCCGAGCTCGGCCACCCGACGGACCGCGCGATGGCTATCTGACGACGACGAAGCTCTGCCCGGGCGGCCACCAAGGCCTCCTCCTGACCAGCGATGTCGGTCTCGATTGGCAGGAGCTCCAACTCTCCTGACTGCCCGGCTTTGACACGCTGCGTGGCGACCGTGAGGCTGCGCCGCGCGAGCTCGAGGGCCGCCTCCTGAATCCCCAGCGCCTCTTGGGCATACCAGAGCTCGGTCCATGCCGTCAGGCTCTCGCGCGCCAGATCACTCGCCGAGCGTCGCTCGCCCAGCTGTGCGGCGGTGAGGTTGATCTTCGCGGCGCGCTGGGTCGCCCGGCCGATGTCCTCGCCGAGACCCCGTAAGAGCGGCTGGACGGCCGTGACGCGGAGGTTGATTCCGTAGCCAGGCCCGACCGTAATCGATTGATTGATAAGGGGTGAGACGACCTGACGCTGATCGACGGACAGCGAGAGGTCGGCGGCGATGCTCATACCCCAGGCAAACTTCTGTGAGACTCCAATGCTGCCGTTCACGCTGTCATTGCTACCGCGCAAGACGCCCGACTGGTTGAGGCTGGTCGAGGTCCCGTGGGTATAGTCGAGGCCGGCCCTGAGGGTCGGCGTGTAGCGTTCGTCCTCGCCGTCTAGGACCACGCGCGCCCGTTGGGCGGCGATTAACACGGCCTGATAGCTGGGGTTCAAACCGAGCGCGAGATCCACGGCGCCTCGCGGACCAAGGGCGCCAACGTTCGCGGCTCCCGAGGCCGGGGCGACCACATCGGCATTGGACTCGGCGCGCGCAGAGGCGCCAACGAGCCCGCCTATCGTCAACGAGAGTAGGACCACGGACGTTCGTCGATATATATTGAGATCAAACCTTAATGACCACATCGCGCGCCTCCTTGCTTGCCGGTTCGAGCCCCGGATTTCACTCATGACGCAGGGCGTCGATCGGGTTGAGACGCGCCGCCTTGCGGGCCGGCATGAAGCCGAACACGACCCCCACGACGGCCGAAAAAAAGAATGAGATCAAAACAATACCCGGCACGAACACGAAGTCCATCTCCAGCTCTTGGAGGGCGATATAGCTGCCGCCAAGCCCGACGCCGACCCCGATGACGCCGCCGAGGAGGCTCAGCAAGATACTCTCGAGCAGAAACTGCCACATGACCTCGGTGCCGCGCGCGCCCACCGCCATGCGGATGCCGATCTCGCGGGTGCGTTCGGTCACCGACACGAGCATAATGTTCATAATACCGATGCCGCCGACCAAGAGGCTGACGCCGGCGATGCCACCGAGGAGGATCGTAAAGAACGCAGTGCTGCCCTCGACGCGCTCGGCGATCTCCTTCATGTCGCGCACCCGGAAGTCGTCGGCTGCGCCTGGGGCTAGGCGACGCCGCTCGCGCAAGATGCCCTCAAGGTCAGCCTGAATCTGCCCGGTCGTGCCGTCGACCCGCGCCGAGATGTAGATAGTGTTGACGTCCCTGTCACCATTGAGCCGGCGCTGCACCGTGCGCAGCGGCATGATCACCGTGTCGTCTGGGTCTTGGCCCATGGCCGCTTGCTTGCTCTCTAAAACGCCGATGACCCGGCATGAGACCTTGCCGACGCGGATCTGCGCATCCAGCGGGTCCGCGTCGCCGAAGAGCTCTTTGTAGGGCGTCGCGCCAAGGATACAGACAGCGATGCCGCCCTGGAGTTCATTCTGCTCAAAAGGTCTTCCCGACGCGAGTGACCAATCACGCACCCGGAAGAACTCGTTCGTGGCGCCGATGACGGAGCCTGGCCAGTTGGCGTTCCCGTAGACAAGCTGCGCCGATGCTTGGGTCGTGGGCGAGACGTCGATCTGCGCGATGTCGCGCTCGATGGCCTGAATATCCGACATCTCAAAGGGTTTTCCGGCCACGCGGACGCCACCCATGCCGCGCCCGGCGCCCGGTGAGACGATCAGCAGATTCTGGCCCAGGCTGGCGATCTGGGCGGTCACGGCGGCGCTCGTGCTCTCGGCGAAGTGGACCATCGCGATGACGGCGCCCACGCCGATGACGATGCCCAGCACGGTCAGCGATGATCGGAGCTTGTTGCGCGTGATCGCGATGAGGGACATCTCAAGGGTCATCAACGGATTCATGCAGCACCAACTAATCGGGTCGCCGCGAGCGCGATCGGTTCAACGTCAAGGATGGCCTGAGGGGTGCCGTCTTTGTCTAGCTTGCCGTCAGAGAACCAGAGGACGCGCTTCACCCAAGCGGCCATCTCGGGCTCGTGGGTCACGAGCATGATCGTGATGCCGGCGTCGGCGTTGAGGCGCGCGAGGAACTCCATAATTTCGGCGCTCCTTCGACTGTCGAGGTTACCTGTCGGTTCGTCAGCTAATATGACCGAGGGCTCGGAGACGAGGGCCCGCGCGATCGCCACGCGCTGTTGCTGCCCGCCGGAGAGCTGCTGCGGCGTGTGCCCGGCGCGGTCGGCGATCCCGACGAGCTCGAGCTTGGCCATCGCCCGCTCCCTTCGCTCGCGCCGCGGGACGCCCTTGTAGATGAGGGGCAACATCACGTTGTCGAGAGCCGACGTCCGCGCCAAGAGGTTAAAGCTCTGAAAGACAAAACCAATATAGTGGCGGCGCAAGAGCGCGAGCTGGTCCCCATCGAGGCGGCCGACGTCGACGCCCCGAAAGAGGTAGGAGCCGCTGGTCGGTCTATCGAGACCGCCGACGATGTTCATGCAGGTGCTCTTGCCGGACCCGCTGGAGCCCATCACCGCGGTAAACTCGCCGGGATAGATAGCCATGTTGACGCCGTCGAGGGCCCGCACCTCGGACTCACCCCGACCGTAGTGTTTGTGGATGTCTACAAGCTCTATAAGAGGTAGAGGCGGACTCATGGAGCACCTTCGACTGGCGCCACAGGCGCGGACGCTCGAGATGGCGCCTTGGGCTCAGCGCTCGGGACCTCGGTCGCGTCGACTCTCGGCGCGCCGCTCGGGCTATCGGGGGCCTTTCCGTCTGGGCGACGCCCAGTACGCTTGGTGCGATCTCTCTTAGGCGCGTCGCCCGACCCATTTCCTGGTTCGCCGGTCTTGGAGACCGCCGGCTTGGAGGTCCCCGGGGGGGTCGTGTCGATCCCGACGAGGACCTCATCACCCTCTTTCAATTCGCCGCTCAAGATCTCCGTGAAGCGACCGTCGGTGGCACCGATGGTCACGCGTTTACGGGTCGGCTGTCCGTCTTCGATTACGTAGAGGCGCCCTTGGACGCCGCCTCGCGCCGCGCCCGCCTGCTCCTCGCCCCCGCTGGGACGTCCGCCACCGCGTGGACGACCCATCCCAGGCATGATCCCGCCGCTCATCGAGACGGCCGAGGGAGGTCGCGGCGGCGAGAAGCGGAGGGCCGCGTTGGGCACTCGCAGAACGTTCGTCACGGTGCTGGCGGTGATATTCGCGGTCGCGGTCATGCCCGGAAATAGGAGGAGGTCCTTATTGTCAACCTCTAGAATCGCCCGATAGGTCACGAGGTTCTGGACGACGGTTGGGGCCAAGTGGACCTTCGAGACTGAGGCCGGAAAGGTCTTGTCTTGGTAGGCGTCGACAGTAAACTCGCCGTTCATTCCTGCCCGGATCTGCGCCACATCAGCCTCATCAATAGCGAGGCGCAGCTCCATCCGGGTCAGGTCTTCCGCGATCGTGAAGAGCACGGGCGTCTGAAGCGACGCCGCGACCGCCTTGCCCGGCTCGACAGCGCGAGTCAGGACCACGCCATCGATCGGCGAATAGAGCACGGCGCGGGCGAGGTCAGCCTCGACCTGCGCGACCTGGGCCGCCGTGGACCGCTCCTGGGCCTGGGCCCCGACGAGGGCGGCCCGCGCCCGCGATAGAGACGCGGTCGCGACCTCGGCGTCCCGTTCCGCGTTCACGCCGCTCTTGCGGAGCGCCTTCGCGCGCTTGTCGTTCGCCGACGCCTCTCTGACGGTCGCGCGGAGCTCGACTAGGCGCGCCGCCGCGACCTCCAGCTGGGCCTTGGCCTGCTCAAGACGGGCCTCGATGGGCTCGGGGTCAAAGCGTGCCAGGACCTGGCCTTTAACGACGCGATCATTTTCAGAGACCATCACCTCGGTGATACGCCCAGAGATCTCGGGGCCAACCTCCGCGATGCGCACTGACTCGATGGTGCCGGTCGCGCTCACGATGGTCGAGATGTCCCCGCGATCGAGGCTCGCCTTCAGAAAGATCGGTGGGGGCACGGGCTTGTTTAGTGACTGGTATAGAAACCATCCACCCACACCCACCGCGACGAGGATCAAGAGGCTCGTCAGACGTCTCCAGACCCGGCTCTTGCCCAACCCGAGCTTTTTTCGAATCGCGGCCGCGTCGTCGTGCTCGCTGACCTTGGAGGTCTTGCCACTCGCTTCATTCATCTGGATCCCCATTTCGGTCATCTGGCGCAAAGCCGCGGGCGCCCTAAACACGCGCATCACGCGTTCCTGGTTTAGGGGTCGTGCGGAGCCCATGCCGCCGGGAGGCCGTGTGTTAAAAGCCGTCGCGCGCTTTCGAGCGAAGGCTAATCACGCCTAAAGAAAGTTATAGGGATCGATGTCCAAAGCGACCTGCACCCCCGGAAAGGCCCGCGCGTCCGCCCACACATGGCGGGCCCCCGCGAGGACGTGGCGCAGGCCTTGGCGAGCGGCAGCCCGAACCAGCACCTGAAAGCGGCTGCGGTCTGAGATGCGCTCGATCGGGGCCGGCTGCGCTGGGTGTACAATCACCGACCCGTCATCCGGCTGGGCGCCGACGAGGGCCGCGTGGATTCGCTCACAGGCCAGCTGGACGGCGTCCGCGTGCTTGCCGACCACGCGAAAGAGCGCGAGATGGGCAGACGGCGGGAAGCCGCGCAGATCCCGGATGACCTGCTCTGACTCGAGAAAACCGACGGCGTCGTGCTTCATCGCGAAGCGGATCGTCGGGTGTTCTGGCTGGCGGGTCTGGACGAGCACGCGCCCTGGCCGATCGCCGCGTCCCGCGCGCCCGCTGATCTGTGTGAGGAGGTGAAAGGTCCGCTCAGAGGCCCGAAAGTCTGGAAAGGCGAGGCCCTGCTCGGCGAGCAGCACCCCGACGAGGGTCACCCGTGGAAAGTCGTGTCCTTTCGCGAGCATCTGGGTGCCGACGAGGATGTCGAGCTCGTGCTTGCGGAAGGCCGTCAAGAGGCGCAGGAGGGCGTGCCCACGGGTCGTGTCGCGGTCCATGCGGCCGACACGCGCGTTCGGCAAGAGGGTCTTTAGGACCGTCTCGACTTGCTCGGTCCCAAAACCCACCTCACCGAGCCCCTGGTGCTGACAGGCCGGACAGATCGGGGGCAGGCGACGGCGCGCGTCGCAGTAGTGGCAGACGAGCTTCTCTTTCTTGCGATGCCACGTATAGCTGACGCTGCAGTGGTCGCAGGCCATCGTGTGCCCACAGGCCTTGCACTGGATGCTGCTGGCGAACCCGCGCCGGTTGACGAACAAGAGGGACTGCTCGCCGGCCTCGAGACATTTTTTGAGCTCATCACATAAATCATTTGAGAAGATACCTTCGCCGTCAGCCGTCAGGCGCGAGCGCATGTCGACGATGGTGACCTCTGGCATCGATCTCTCGGCGTTGGTCGCGCGCTGCGAGAGGGACAGACGGATCAACTTCTGCCGGCCGACGTTGGCCCAAGACTCCATCGACGGGGTCGCCGAGCCTAAGATGACAGGGATCGACGCGAGATGGCCACGCACGAGGGCGACGTCGCGCCCGTGATAGCGCGGTGAGTTCTCTTGTTTAAACGACGGCTCGTGCTCCTCGTCGACGATGACGACCGCCAGATTGGGCACGGGCGCGTAGATCGCCGATCGAGCGCCGACCACGACGGGCAGCTCGCCGGCGCGAATGCGGAGCCACTGCTCGTGGCGGGCGACGGGGTCGAGGCCTGAGTGTTGAATGGCGATTCGGTCGCCGAGGCGGGCCCGGAAGCGGGCGACTAGCTGGGGCGTCAGCGCGATCTCGGGGACCAGCACGATGGCCCCCTGACCGCGCGCGAGCGCCTCGCGGATGATCGTAAGGTAGACCTCAGTCTTGCCCGACCCGGTGACGCCGTGGAGCAGATACCCGTGATAGGTCCCGAAGGACGCGATGACGACGTCGACCGCGGCGCGCTGCTCGGCTGTCAGGGCGAGGTCTTGGCTTGTATGGGTGCCAAGGTTGGCGAGGTTCACGCCGGCGAGGGGATCGCGGTGGGTGTCATCGTCGCGGAGGGCAACGAGCCCGCGGGTTTGGAGACGCTTGAGGGTGTCGGCGGTCGCCCCCGTCGCCGCGCGGACGGTCTCGGCCGACGCCTCGCGGTGTGCCTCGATCCAGGTCATCACGGCCGCCATCTTTGTCCCAAGGCGCGTGTCGGCGGCGGGTGCGGCGACGAAGGTCACCATCTTCACCGTGCGAGCATCCGGCGCGGCCTCGCCATCGACCATACGCGGCGGCATCTGGAGGGCGACCGCCTCGCCTATGGGGGCGAAGTAGTATTCGGATATCCAGCGCGCGATCGCGAGCTGCCCGGCGTCGAGGACGGGCGTGGGATCAAGGACCTCGTCGACGGCCCGGACGCGGAAAGTCGGTCTCGTCGCGGTCGGCCCCAAGACCACGCCGACGAGTTTTTGGCGGCCGAAGGTCACCCGGACCCGAGTCCCGGCTGCGGCTCCAACATCTGCGGGGAGCGCATACGTAAAGGCCTGCTGAAGAGGCAACGGCAGTGCGACGTCGACGAGCGAGCCTGGATCGAGCTGGGGGGCCATAGAGTCCATACGTTGGTCTTAGCAGGATGACACCGAATGCCAAGCGTCCCGCGCGGCGTGAGCGTGAGGTGCGCCGGAGGGGACCAAAGGCAGTTGCGCGGGCTGCTGTGCGCGCGCCGAGCACCCTTGACAAATGCCGGACGAGCCTGCAAGTGGTACCACTTGCCGTGGCTACGGGCGGTGCGCCCATTGAGCCACACCGCAATCAAACCTGTCCTGACCTTCGGAGCTAAAAGACGATGACTGACTTCGCGAACCTGCCCGCCGACATCACCCCCGCCCAGTTCTTCGACCTCGTCGGCGCCGCGCTCGCGAATGAGCCCGCCCCCGCAGGTGCCGCTCCCGATAAGCTCGTCATCCACATCGACGGCGCGGCAGGCGGCGTCTGGAACCTCGGCTTCGAGGGCGGCGGACTGAAGATCCAGGCTGGCGGCGCTGAGGCCCCCCCGCTTCAGGTCTCGATCTCCCAGGCAGATTTGACGTCCTTCATCGCCGGCGAGATGCGCGACGCCCTCAAGGCCCGCGCCGGCGGACGCAGCATCGACGCGTCCCAGATGGGCAAGCTCTTCAAGATCACGAGCAAGACCGAACAGGTGAAGTCCTACAAGGGTGACCTCCAGATCGTCCTCGAGGCGGCCGCGAAGACCCACCGGCTGACGCTGACCTTTGGCGGGACGCCCCCGAACGCCGCCGCCCCGACCACGACGGTCTCGCTGGCCCAAGATGACTTCTTCGCGATGCTCGACGGCCAGCTCCAGCCGCAGGCGGCCTTCTTCGCCGGCAAGATTCGCCTCGACGGCGACATGAACCTCGCGATGGGCCTGATGGCCCTCGCCGTGGGCTGAGTCGGAGACCCGCGCGTTCGCCGCGTGGGACCTGCGTTCTCGAAGCTGCATGGGGGATTTGACGCGCAAAGTCTTGACTTTTTGCGTCCAATCCCTACCCTCCTCGGGCTTTCGCGCGGCCTTGTGCCCGTGATGTTGAAGGGGGATGACTCTTGGCTGGTGACTTCGACGCTGAATTGATCGCCGAGGTCCGGGCGCGAAACGACATCGTGTCGGTTGTCAGTGATTACGTCACGTTGCGGAAGGCGGGGACAAGCCATAAGGGGCTGTGCCCCTTTCATGGCGAGAAATCTCCCTCCTTTCACGTCCATGCAGATCGCCAGTTTTTTTACTGCTTTGGCTGCCAAGCCGGTGGTGACGTTATTAGTTTTATTCGCGAAATGAACGGATTCAGTTTTCCTGAAGCGGTTCGGCACCTCGCCGCCCGTGCTGGGATCGTCGTGCCCGAATCCGACGGCCCCTCCCGCAGCGGCCGCCAGCGCGAGTCGCGGGAAGAGCGCAAAGATGCGCGCGACAACCTCTTTCACGTCAACCGGTTAGCGTCCCGCTTCTTCGTCGAGTCCTTGAGCGCCGAGGGGGGCACGCGTTGTCGCGCCTACCTGAAAGAGCGCGGGGTCGAGCCTCAATGGGCGGCTCGCTTTGAGCTTGGGTTCGCGCCCGACGCCTGGGATGGGCTGTCGCAGTACCTCGCCAGAGAGGGCGCCGACATCCGCGCCGCAGAGATGCTTGGGCTGGTCGTGCCACGCAGCGGAACGCGCGAGGGCAACTACGACCGCTTCCGCAACCGCCTCATGTTCCCGATCCGCAACCTCGCGGGGGACGTTATCGCGTTCTCCGGGCGCGACATCGGCAACTCGACGATGGTCTCCGCCGCGAGCCGGGACGGCGAAGATGCCCCCAAACCCGCCAAATACGTGAACTCGCCCGAGTCCCCCGTCTATACGAAGGGCGACCAGCTCTACGGGCTCTACGAGGCGCGCCAGGCCATTCGCCGCGTCAAACACGCCGTGATCGTCGAGGGCAACCTCGACCTCGTCCGCCTGCACCAGGCCGGCATCGATTATGCGGTCGCCCCGCTGGGCACGGCCCTGACGGGCACCCAGATTCGCGTGCTAAAGCGCTTCGTCCCGCGCGTCGTCGCGCTCTACGATGGCGATAGCGCCGGGCGCGAGGCTGGCAAGAAGGCCGTCCACCTAGCTCTGGCCGAGAGCGTCCTCATCGAGGTCGCGCAGCTGCCAGACGGCAGCGACCCGGACTCCTTTGTGTCGACGCATGGCGCGGCGGCCCTCGAGGCCCTCTTGGCGGAGGCCACCCCCGGGTGGGAGTCCCTGATTGACGCCGCCCTCGGTGAGACACGCGGCACGCACAGCGCCCAGGGGGCACGACTCACGGTCGAGCGCCTCGCGCCCGTGCTCGCCGACGTCGAAGACAGGGAGGCGCGCTCGATCCTTGAGAGCAAGTTGGCGTCCGTGCTTCAGCTCTCGACTCAGACCGTCCGAGAGATCACCCGGACCCATACGCGGCGGCGCCCTCAAGAGCCGACCGCCGGAAATAATGCGGCGACGCCGGCTGTTCGAGGGGCCTCCGAGGCGAGCGAGGGCCCTCTGCCCGCGCGCGAGCTGAGGCTCTTGGAGCTGCTCGTGGTGGCTCCTGAGACGCGGCGTGTCTTTACTGGGCGCGACGACATCGCCCACGTGGCGCATCCGGTGGTCAGAGACGCCATCGAGCGCATCTTGGCCGCCAATGCGGACGCCGCTCAGTCCTTGGCCCTCCTTCCGAGGGGGCCCATTCAGACCTACATGTACGAGCGCCTGTCAAAAGCGGTCGCGCCGACGGAAGGGCAGGCGATGCCCGAGCTCGACAACCTAATCCGGGGCCTACAGTGCGAGGCGATCGCGAAGCGCGTAGATCTTCTACGCCGCGAAGAGCGCCGGGCCGGCCTAACCAGTGACGAAGCCCGAGCGATGACCCTCATCCGCGAACGGCTTCAACTCGAGCGCCAGCTCGAACAGCTTCGATCGATACGGGGATAGAAAAATGGCGAGACTTACCCAAAGCAGCACATTCAAACGCCTCGTTGTCGCCGGACAGCAGCGCGGATACCTCACCTATCAGGAGATCAACCGGATCATCCCAGAGGGCAGCCTCGACAACGAGAAGCTCGACAAGATCTACGAGTTCATCAAGGCCAAGTACCAGATCGAGGTCGTCGAGGACCCGTCGATCCTCAAGTCCACGGCCGAGGAGGAAGAGGATCGCAACATCCGTCGCCCGGCTGCGGCCGATAAAGAGCTCGGCGACGCGTACGGCAAGACGAATGACCCCGTTCGCATGTACCTCAGGAAGATGGGCTCGGTCAGCCTCCTGACGCGCGATGGCGAGATCGAGATCGCCCGCCGCATCGAGGAAGGCGAGATGGAGGTCCTCAACGTCCTCCTCGAGACCGACCTCGCGGTGCAGCAGATCCTCGAGCACGATGAGATCATCCGGACCCCCGAGATCGCCATCCGCGAGATCGTCAAGGACGTCGGCGGCGATGACACCCCGGCCGAGCTCGAAGACGACACGCTGCGCGAGCGCGCCATTGAGGTCTTCGACGCCGCCAAGCTCCTCTTCAAGCAGCGCCAAGACGTCGCCGCAAAGCGCGTCGCCCTTGGCGAAGCCGCCGTCGAGGGTGACGAGCTGTCGGTTGAGATCAGCGCGCTCACCGTCAAGATCAAGGACACCTTCAGCGACCTCCGCTGGAACAAGAAGCTCCTCGATAAGGTCGTCAATAACTTCAAGAAGATCGTCGTCCGCGTACAACGCGCCGAGGGTGAAGTGCGCCGCGTCGAGCGCCGTCTTGGATTGAGCACCAAGCAAATCCGTGCCCTGGCGCGCGAGGTCAAAAAGAACCGCGCCCACCACGCTCGTCTTCAGGCTGAGCATGGCATCTCCGCCGACGCTCTCCTCGAGGGTGCGCGGGTTATCAGCGCGAACTTTAAGCGCCTAGTGAAGTCCCAAGAGAGCGCCGAGATGTCTCTTGAGGCCCTGCGCGCCATCTACAACCGCCTCCTAGAGGGCGAGAAGAAGGCCGAGCTCGCCAAGACCGAGCTCATCGAGGCCAACCTCCGCTTGGTCGTGTCCATCGCCAAGAAGTACACGAACCGCGGCCTGCAGTTCCTCGACCTCATCCAAGAGGGCAACATCGGCCTCATGAAAGCGGTCGATAAGTTCGAGTATCGCCGCGGCTACAAGTTCTCGACCTACGCGACCTGGTGGATTCGCCAGGCCATCACCCGCGCGATCGCGGACCAGGCCCGGACGATCCGTATCCCCGTGCACATGATCGAGACGATCAATAAGCTCATCCGCACGAGCCGCTATCTCGTCCAGGAGCTGGGGCGCGAGCCACAGCCGGAGGAGATCGCCGAGAAGATGGACATGCCCATCGAGAAGGTGCGCAAGGTCCTCAAGATCGCCAAAGAGCCGATCTCCCTTGAGACCCCCATCGGTGAAGAGGAAGACTCACACCTCGGCGACTTCATTGAAGATAAGCGCATCATGAGCCCCTCGGACGCGGTCATCTCGATGAACCTATCCGAGCAGACGCGCAAGGTGCTGGCGACGCTGACGCCGCGCGAAGAGAAGGTCCTCCGGATGCGCTTTGGCATCGGCGAGAAGTCCGATCACACCCTCGAGGAGGTGGGACAGGACTTCTTCGTGACGCGTGAGCGTATCCGCCAGATCGAGGCGAAGGCGCTGCGTAAACTCCGCCATCCCAGCCGCTGCAAGAAGCTGAAGAGCTTCATGGAGAGCTGATCCCCTCACGGGCCCCGATGGGGTCCGAACGGAGGCCTCCCTAGGCTGCGAAGGGTTTGACTGCTTGACAGTTGGGCCCCCTCCAGATAGGGAAGGCCTCTTGAAGAGGTCGCCCTCACTTGTGGGCGACGACGGGCCTATAGCTCAGCGGTGAGAGCCGCCGGCTCATAACCGGTTGGTCCTTGGTTCGAATCCAAGTGGGCCCACACTACCCGAACCGCGTCGACACTAGCGAGCGGCATGAAAACAAAACGAATCGAAGGGTTGAGGTCAAGGCAGGTGCCCCGGGCACAGGCAGACCACGCGGGCCAACGCAAAGCCCCTTCGGAGTCGTTGCGTTCATGCATCGTAAGTGCACGTATCTTAAGCAGGAGAAGCTCATGAACCAGACGATGTCCGGACTCATCGATTTGCAGCGCGTTGACGATGAGATCTTTCAGGTCAAAAAACATCGCGACGAGATCAAAAGCAACCTCGAACGCCTGCGCTCGCTCCTCGACCGGATGGAGGGGAGCCTCTCCGACAAGCGCGATAAGCTGAAAGAGGTCATGAGCTTCCACACTGACAAGCGCCTCGACCTCGAGAGCGCGCAGGAGCGCATCGCCGGCTCCAAGACTCGGATGATGGGCATCACGCGCACCAAAGAGTACGCCGCGATGACCAAGGAGATGGAGCACCTTCGCAAGCGCCAGCAGGACGACGAGCAAGAGATGACGCGCCTCTCGACGGCCATCGAAGAGTATCGCGCGTCCATCGCCGACGAAGAGGCCAAGTTCAAAGAGATCAAGGGCGAGTTCGCGACCGAAGAGACGGCCAGCGCCGACCGGCTCAAGGAGTTCGACGGTCTCATCAATAAGGTCGCCACGCGCCGCGGTGACATCGAGTCCACGCTGCCGCGCGACATGCTCTCGCGTTATAACCGCGTCCTCGAGCGCCGGGATGGCTTGGCCGTCGCGCTGACCGTCCGCGGGAATTGCACGGGCTGCAACATGGCCGTGCCGCCGCAGATCTGGGTGAAGATCCAGATCGGCCGCGAGGTCTTCCAGTGCGCGACCTGCCAGCGCTTCCTCTACTACAACGTAGAAGAGGCCGCCGCGGTCTCAGCGGCCGCTGCTCACTGAGAAGCGATTTGAGTTCAAAGCGAAAGGCCCTCTTCACGAGGGCCTTTTGCTTTGAAGAACAAATATTACGTATGCGACTAGACGCGCTTTAAGGCGTCCATCGCGGTCCGGAAATCCTCCGGTAGACGCGCGCGGAAGGCCAACTCCCCGCCGGTCGTCGGATGCTTGAAGACGATCGAGGCGGCATGCAGCAGGTGGCGTCCGACGACAATGGGATCCTTGCGATCGCCGTAGCGGACATCGCCGATGAGCGGATGCCCCATCTCGGCCATGTGAATGCGGATCTGGTGATGACGTCCGGTCTCTGGGCGGACCTCGACGAGGGCCCCCCAATAGCCGACTCGGTCCTCGAGGTGCCAGTGGGTGATGGCCTCGCGACCTGGCTGCCCTGAGCCGTCTCCGTGGGAGACCCACTTCTCAAATCCCCGGCCCGAGGCGACCTTCACGAGGTAGCTGCGATGCGTGCCGTCTTGCTTAGGGTGACCACGGACGAGCGCGAGGTAGCGCTTGTCGACCTCATGCTGCTTGAAGGCTTCAATCAGGGTCTTTTCGGCCTCGTGCGTCTTCGCGAAGATGACGAGACCGCTGGTATCCGCGTCAATGCGGTGGACGGGACGAAGGTTCGGCCACCGCTCTGCCTTGAGCAGCCCGAGCAAGCTCGGCCCGCGGCCGCTGTCAGGCGGCGTCACGGCCAGGTCGGCCGGCTTGTCATAGACCACAATCGCATCATCATCATAGACGATCCGCTCAGGCTCGACGCGCGCGAGGCGACGCGCGGCGGCCATCGTCGTGGGCAGGCGGACGTCAATGGCGTCGCCCTCTTTGAGGACCCGGCTCGCGAAGGTCTCCACGATGCCGCCGATTTTGCAGATGCCCGTCTCTAGGAGGCGCTTGGCCTCGCGGACCGACATAGCGCCCCCGGACTCCATCGCGATCCAGGCGCCGAGGGTCATCCCGGCCTCGGCCTTGATGATCTTGGCGTCGCGGGTCGCGCGCGCGACAACGTGAGCCTTCGCCACGAAGCCGCCCTTAGCGCCCTCACCGCGCCGACCGCCCGCTGGGCGTCCTTCGGCCCCGCGCTTCGGTGACGCGCTGTCGCTGCGACGCCCAAACTTCGCGGGGGCCCCCTTCGCCGCAGACCGGCCAGCGCGAGCCGGCGCGGCGGCAGCGCCCCCACGTTTTCCGTCGCGACCAGCGGCGGCGTTGCGGGGCGACTTCTTCGCGCCTTTTGCGGGCTTGCGGGGCAGTGCCATAGCGAACATCCGTAGCGTAGGGTCCAGCGTGCCGACGCGCAAAGCAGCGGCTTCTTGAGTGGCGCGTCCCGTCCAAAAGGACGAGCGCGTAAGTGCACAGAGCGAGAGGCCTGTAAGCCGAGTTCTGTCCCGCCTTAGGGTCACCCCTGCGGCGGCGATGGTCATTCATCTGGGCGCCGAGTTACCCCGTCGCTCAAGCGGTACACCCGGGGGACTCAGGCGGGCAACCTGTGACGCGACAACCTTGCGGCGCCGAATCAGCCCCTCATTCGACCTTGCTCCGAGTGGGGTTTACCAACTCCCCATGTCACCATGGGGTGTTCGTGGGCTCTTACCCCACGCTTTCACCCTTACCACCTGGCTGAAAGCTTTCACTTCCAACGGATGGCGGTCTACTCTCTGTGGCACTTTCCCTGGGGTCACCCCCGCTGGACGTTATCCAGCACCCTTGCCCTGTGGAGCTCGGACTTTCCTCCCAACCATTGCTGGCGAGCGACCATCCGGTCCTCTCGCTCTGTGCGCCGCGGCAACTAGCAGCCGCGCCCCCCTCAGTCAAGCATGAGCCCGCGCAAAAACCGCGAGCCGTTCTTGCCCAGCGCGGACGCGGCGATACTCACGACATCCCTTCACCTACTGACCCAAGTGGGGGCCCTCACAGCGCCCAAAGGCCCACATCGGGCGGATCGCGCGAATGGCACGCAAGCCTTGCCGTCAGCCCCTTTCTGTCTTAACGTCCGCGCCGTTCTGGCGCGAGGCAGCTCTCGCAAAATGTCGTCGCCGAGCGTAGCGGCACAACGTCCAAGGAAGACTCATGAAGCGTCATACGACCAAGGCTGTTTCTCGCGCAACGCGTACCCTCTCCGCTGGCGTCGCCGCCCTAGCCCTCACCCTCGGCGCGCCCTCCAGTGCGCTCGCGGATGACGTCGCGCCAGCCGACACGCCCACCGAGTCAGGTCCCGTCGTCGTGACGAAGACTCCGGTCGAGCCCGCCCCGAATATCATCCAGGTCGAGCTCTCGACGGGCGCGCTCATCGGCATCAGCCTCGCGGCCGTCTCGGTCAGCTACGAGCGCATGTTCGGCGAGCACATCAGCGTCCGCCTCGGCTACGGTATGGTCGGCGGCCGCCGCGACAAGTTCGGCCTCGGCGGCGGCGATCGCACCCAGATTACTGGCCACGGCGGTTACGCCATGGTCCACGCGATGCTTGGTGATGCACATAAACTTGAGCTCGGCGCGGGTGTCGGCGTCGTCTTCAACCATCGCGAGACCAACCACGCCGACGGCTCCGCGTCAGAAAGCGACGGGACCCTCATCGCCCCCCAGGCGTCCGTGGCCTATCGCTACCAGCCAGAAGGCAGCGGCATCTTCTTTCGCGCCGGCTTCGTCTGGACCCTCGGTTGGGGCACGCCGCTCGGCATCGGGCTCGGCTACTCCTTCTGAACCGTGGCCCGGCGCTTGATGCGCCGGGTCCCGACACGCCGCGATCCTATTTTGATGGAGGTTGACGATGACCGCGAAGGCACCTGGAACTCCGATGACCTGGGAGACGTTTTTTCCAGAGACGAAGGCCATCTATTGGCTTTCGCTGGCGCCTGTCGCGCGCCTTGAGCGCTGGCCGGGCCACACGGGCGAAGGGGAACCCCTGGTCCCGGACGACATCTGGCAGGCGGCGATCATGGTCTACCCGAGCCCAGAGTCGTGGCTTGAAAACCCGATCCCGCAGCTGCGTGGACGCACCCCTCTCGAGGCGCTCAAGCGCGGCCAAGGTGACGAGGTCCGGGGCTGCATCATGGGTGTGGCGGACTTCTTCCTCGCCGACCCCTCCGAGGTTCGGCCGTGGGACGAGGACGAGCTCGGCGACGGCCTAAATGTGTTCGACGAGGCCGCCGAGGGCGGACCTGACGCGTGACCATGCACGTCCTCGTGGCCGAGCCGTCACGGACCTTGGCCGCCCTCATCCGGGCGACCTTGGCCGAGCTCGGCTGCGACATTGAGACCGCGACCGACGGCAGCTCGGCGATGGCGATCGCGCGTGGTCGAATGCCTGACGCCCTGATCGTGGATGTCGCGCTGCCGGGTCTCGATGGCTACGCCCTCGTCCACGCGATCAAGTCCCTCCCAGGGGGCTCGACCCTGCCAGCGCTAATGCTGACGCCCGATCACGTCGTAGTCGACAACGAGCGCCTAGCCTACGTCGGCGTCAACGACGTCCTCACCAAACCCTTCGAGAGAGCCGTCCTCATCGAACGATTCGAGTCCTTGATCGGCAAGGACTTTCGTCGCGCGCGGGCGTCGCAGCAGCCCTCCCGCGATGACCCGGCGCCAGCCTCCCGCTCGACGCCCACCGAGCGCGAGCCCGATCTCCGCGCCCTCACACAAGAGCTTGAGGGACGCATGTCCGAGCGCCTCTCGGACGAGCTCTTGAGGCGCCTGCCTCAGCTCGTCAGCGCGAGCGTCGAGCAGCTCCTTGTGCCCATCGTCCGCGAGCGTCTCGATGAGCTCGCCCGTGACCGCCTCGCGAGCGCCTTCGATCGCTCGCTGAAGGCCGCGGTGCAGGACCTCGCCGAACCCGCGCGGATTGACGCCATCATCCGCCAGAGCCTCGAAGGTAAGCTCTCGGCGGCCGTCGACGCCAAGACGGCCGCCATCGCGGCCCAGCTCGAGGCCCAGACCTCGCAAGAGATCGGGACCTTCATCCGCGAAGACCTCCAAAAGAGGCTCGAGCGTCAGGCCGAGCAGATCATCTGGAAGGTAGTCCCGGCGCTGGCCGAAGAGCTCGTGAAGGAAGAGATCAAGCGGCTGACCGAGGCCTGAAGGATCTTGGCGCTGCGCACGACCTGGGCCCAACAATCGATAGCCACACGACTTATAAAGAAGAGTTGCAATGAGTGAAGTAGATACCCTCGCCAAGGCCTATGAGCACAGTGAAGTCGAAGCGCGGTGGTACCCCCACTGGGTCGAAAACGGCTACTTCGATGCCGAAGACGAGAGCGATAAGCCCCCCTACTGCATCGTGATCCCGCCCCCAAACGTCACGGGCTCCCTGCACATTGGGCACGCGCTGACGCTGACCATCGAAGACATCCTGACGCGTTGGCGGCGCATGCAGGGCTACAACACCGTCTGGATCCCCGGCACAGACCACGCCGGCATCGCGACCCAGATGGTCGTCGAGCGCGAGCTCGCCAAGGACGGCATCAGCCGCTTCGACCTTGGCCGCGAGGGCTTCGTCGAAAAAGTCTGGGAGTGGAAGGCCCGCTACCACGCGCGCATCACCACGCAGATGCAGGTCCTGGGCGTGTCGGTGTCCTGGCCGCGCGAACGCTTCACGATGGACGAGGGCCTGTCCCGCGCCGTGCGCACCGTCTTCGTGAAGCTCTACCGCGATGGCCTCATGTATCGCGCCAACCGCCTCGTAAACTGGTCGCCCGGCATCCACACGGTGCTCTCGGACCTTGAGGTCGAGCACCGCGAGGTCAAGAGCTCGCTGTGGCACCTCGCCTATCCTGTGACGGGCTCGACCGAGCGCCTCATCGTCGCGACGACTCGCCCGGAGACGATGCTCGGTGACACGGCCGTCGCTGTGCACCCTGACGACCCGCGCTATCAGCACCTCATCGGCAAGACCATCGATCTGCCGCTGACCGGGCGCACCATCCCGATTATCGCTGACGCCGAGCTCGTCGACATGGCCTTCGGTTCCGGCGCCGTCAAGGTCACACCTGCCCACGATTTCAACGACTTTGAGACTGGTCGGCGCCATAACCTTGAGGTCATCACCATCTTGGACAAGGACGCCAAGGTCAACGAGAACGCACCCGAGGCCTACCGCGGTCTCGACCGCTTCGCGGCGCGCAAACGCGTCGTCGCCGACCTCGACGCGGCCGGGCTGCTAGTCAAGGTCGAACCACACACGCTCAACGCCGGGCACTGCCAGCGGACGGGCGTCATCGTTGAGCCGATGGTCTCGACGCAGTGGTATGTGAAAGCCGACAAGCTCGCCGAACCGACCCTCAGGGCGGTCGAAGACGGACGCACGGAGTTCACGTCCGACGAGTGGAAGAAGGTCTACTTCCACTGGATGAACAACATCAAAGACTGGTGCGTGTCGCGCCAGCTGTGGTGGGGCCACCAGATCCCTGCGTGGTACTGCAATGATTGTGACCACGTCACCGTCGAAGAGGAGACCCCCGACGCGTGCGGTGGTTGCGGTAGCAAAGACATCCGCCGCGATGAGGACGTGCTCGACACGTGGTTCTCGTCGGCGCTCTGGCCCTTTTCGACCCTCGGCTGGCCGGACGAGACCGCGTCGCTCAAGACCTTCTACCCGAACGCCGTCATGGAGACCGGCTTCGACATCATCTTCTTCTGGGTCGCCCGGATGATGATGATGGGCATGTATTGCATGGGCGATGTGCCGTTTCGAAAGGTGTTTTTGCACCCGATGGTGCGCGACGAGCACGGCCAGAAGATGTCGAAGACGCGCAACAACGTCATCGACCCCCTCGACGTCACCGCCAAACACGGCGCCGACGCGCTCCGCTTCACGCTGGCGTCACTGACGACCCAGGGGCACGACCTCGCCTTCTCCGAGGGGCGCCTCGAGGGGTATCGTGGGTTCTGCAACAAGATCTGGAACGCGACCCGCTTCGTCTTCATGAACCTGGAAGACGGCGTCCAATACGAGCGCATCTCGGCCAAGGACGCGGCTGACCTCGGCCCGGCCGAGGCCTGGCTCTTCGATGGGCTGCAAAAGACCATCGCCGAGACGACCGAATCCCTTGAAAAGTTTGAGTTTGCAGCGGCTGCCTCCGCCGTCTATCAGTTCGTCTGGAACACCTTCTGCGACTGGTACATCGAGTTGTCCAAGGCCTCGACGCGCCTGCCCGAAGATGGCGGCAATGACACTCAAAAGGCGCGGGCCAATATCGTCCGGCGGACCCTCCTGACCGCCCTCGACGACGCGCTGCGCATGCTCCACCCCTTCATGCCCTTCATCACCGAAGAGCTCTGGACGCAGCTGCCGCTTATCCGCCCCGACGAGCGCGAGAGCAAGAGCCTGACGGTCGGCCGCTGGCCCATCGCCGACGCGGCCCTCGCCAACGACGAGGCGCGCCTCAACGTCGAGCAACAGATTGAGCTCATCATGTTGATCCGCACGATCCGCGGCGAGAACCGCATCGCGCCGAAGGTCGCCATCAAGGTCATGATCTCCGTCCACGACGAGGCCACCAAGGCTCGCGTCGAGGCGGCCCGCGCCGAGCTCAGCAAGCTCGCGAACCTCAGCGAAATTGAGGTGGGCGTCGAGCTGGCGCAGCCCGAGCGCAGCGCCGTGGCTCAGGCCCCTAGCTGCTCGGTCTTCGTGCCCCTCGACGGCGTCGTGGACTTTGCCGAAGAGATCTCGCGGCTTGAGAAGGCTATCGCGAAGATCGACAAGGACATCGAGAAGCTGCAGGCCAAGCTCGGAACCGCGTCCTTTGTCGCCAACGCGCCGCCCGAGGTCGTCGCTGAGCAGAACCGGCGCCTCGCCGAGGCCGAGGCCGCGCGCACGACCTACCTCGCCAATATCGAGCAGCTGTCGCGCTAAGAACCGAAAGGCCCGCGGTTCAATGTCCTAGGACCTGAACCGCGGGCCCTTTGTGTTCCAAGCACTCGGCGCACGTCATTGGAGATGAACACATCTCTCGTTCACCTCAAGTACGCACCCACGCGTTCTCAGAGCTTGATTAGCTCGACCAATGGTCCCGTCTTCAGGGCGAGGGTGCCGTCGGTGCTCAAAAGATCGCCGTCGACCATGTAGTCGATGCGACCGCCCTTCGGCGGCGTCAACCGCGCTGTCCGCGCGACGACGTCACGCCCGGTCTTCGCGCTGACGCCGAGGCCGGTCCAGACGCGCGGGAGGTCAAGGACGACCCGGGAGGCGGTCGCCGTAACACCGATGAGGTGGAAAGCGCCTTCGTACTTGGACGCGAGGTGAAAGGGCTTAAAACCCAAGCCCACCTCGGCGACGGTCCCGGCCGCGATGGTCAAAAAGCGTGTCTCGGGCCAGAGCTCGCCGTCCGTCTCGAGCTGCAGGTGGTCCATCTTCGTGATGCCCTTGGCGAACGAGCCGCGTACGAGGATGCTACCGACGATGTGGCCTATGGTCTGGGCGGCCGTGACGACCGTCGGGTCCTGCTTGCCTTTGTCGTAGTAGGCGCGAAGGAAGCTCTGAAAGACCCCGGTTCCAAACAGAAATCCGAGCCGGCCCGCGACGTCAATCGTTGGACGTGAAATAACCTCAAAGGCGTGCCCATGCGTCTTGGCCCGGCCGAGTTTCTCGACGAGGGACTTTAGCAGCGCCTCGGGCGTCCCACGCGAAGAGCCGAGGCCGTTCGCCACCGTATTCATCGTGCCGCCCCGGAGCAGCGCGAAACGTGGCAGCGGCGCGTCACCCCAGAGCTGCTTGGCCTGCCCGATAATGTGGCCCGCGGTGCCGTCGCCGCCAGCGATAGCGATGACGCCAACCCCGGCGGCGTGGATGGCGACAAGCGATGCCTCTGTCGATTCTTCATCGAGACAGCGCGCGACCATGGACCCCGAGGCCGCCCGCTCAAGGCGATCGGCGGCCTCGGGGTCCTTTCGAAAGTAGCGCGAGCGAGGGCTCACGATGACCGCGAGGCCGCCGCGAGGCCCGTCGTCCGCGTCGACCACTGTCATCCGTGCTGGTCCCGATCCGAGTAGGGCGGGACCAGGTCCTCGCGCAGGTTATCCAGCACGCCGCGGAGACGCTGGTCGCGGATGCGAACGACAATCGCGGCGGTCTCCTCGATGGCGCGGTCGGACACGTCGATGACCGGCCAGGTCGGATGAGTCCCAAAGATATCGCGGGCGTATTGGAGCTCGCGCACGATGTGGTCCCGCCGAGCGTAGTCGGTGTCGTCCGGCATGTTCAGCGCCCGCAAGCGTGCACGGCGAATACGGATGAGCCCCGCCACGCTGATGGTCAGCCCGAAGACGCGCGCCTGATCGATCTCGTCGATCTCACGCGGCAACGGCAGCCCAAGGACGACCGGCACATTCGCGACCTTCAGCCCCCGCTGGGCGAGGTAGGTCGACAGCGGCGTCTTCGAGGTCCGCGAGAGCCCCACGAGTACGACATCGGCGTGTTTGAGGCCCTGCGCTGCCTGTCCGTCGTCGTGCTTGACGGCGAACTCGACCGCCTCGATGCGCTCGAAATAGGTCTGCGTGAGCTGACCGATGCCCGGGCGACCGACGGGCTCCACGCTCAGAAAGTCGGTCAGGCGCCCCATTAGATGCCCAATGAGATCAACAGTTTCGAGCTGAAACAAGCGCGCCCGCGCCTCGAGCATGTTGCGCTGTTCCGGATTGACCAGCGTGTACAAGACGAGGGCGTTCGCCGTCGCGGCGAGGCGCAGGGCCTCTTCCACCTGTTCGTCCTTGCGGACCAGGCTGAAGACGCGGATCTGCGGACGCACATCTCGAAACTGCACGAGGGCAGCCCTCAGCACGCGCTCGGCCGTCTCGGCCGTCGCGTCTGAGATGACGAAGATGGTCCTCGTCGCGGCGTCGGTCATACGTGCAGCCTGTTGGTGAACCAATCAATGAAGTCGATCTTCGTAAGAATACCGACGATTTTACCTGCATCCTCGACGACGATGACGCGGTTCTGGCTAAAGAGCTGGGCGAGAATCGAGGTGCTGTTGTGGCCCTCGACGAGCGCGAACTGCATATTCAAGAAGCCGCTGATGGGGGTCTTGAGGTTGGCGCGCTGCTCAAGCAAGGCGCCCAGCATATCGAACTCGGTGATGAGGCCGACTAGGCGGCCGCCCTCGAGCACCGGCAGCTGCGAGATGCCGAACTCTTTCATGCGACGGATGACCGTCTCGAAGGTGTCGTTGGTCGTCGCCGTGATGACCTCGCGGGTCTGGCGCGACACGAGATCGCCGACGGTATCGCCAATGAGATCCTCGGGTTCCAGGAACCCACCCTCGCGCATCCAGGTGTCGTTGAAGATCTTGGAGAGATAACGCACGGCCGAGTCCGGGAGGATACAGACGATGTTCTCTTTCTTGCGGGTGCGCTCGGCGTATTTGACCGCCGCGCAGACCGTGCCGCCGGCCGAGCCGCCCGTGTAGAGGCCCTCTTCGCGGACGACGCGGCGGGTCCACTGGAAGCACTCTTTGTCGGTGACGCGGATGACCTCGTCGACGATCGAGAGATCGATGGTCCCGGGGATGAAGTCCTCGCCGAAGCCCTCGACGCGATAGGTCGATGCGGTCGGCATCTTGCCGGTGCGCCAGAAGTCGTAATAGACGGACCCGATGGGGTCGACGCCGACGACGCGGATCGAAGGTTTCTTTTCTTTCAGGTACTTGCCGGTACCTGTCAGGGTCCCGCCGGTGCCCATCGAGGTCACGAGGACGTCGATCTCGCCGCCCGTCTGCTCCCAGATCTCGGGGCCGGTCGACGCATAGTGAGCCGCCGGGTTCGACGGGTTGTGATATTGGTTGGCCAACATCGCGTTCGGCGTCTCGACCGCCATGCGTTTTGCGACGCTGTAATAGCTTCGCGGGTCATCCGGCTCGACGTTGGTCGGGCACACGACGACCTTGCTACCAAAGGCGCGCAAGGCGGCCATCTTCTCTTCTGACATTTTGTCAGGCATCACGAAGATGGTCTTGTATCCGCGCACCGCGGCCACCATCGCCAGACCCATGCCGGTATTACCCGAGGTCGCCTCGACGATCGTCCCGCCTGGCTTCAGGCGCCCCTCGCGCTCGGCGTCGTCGACGATTTGAATGGCTGGGCGGTCTTTCACGCTGCCGCCGGGGTTCAAAAATTCGAGTTTGCAGTAGATCTCTGCCGGGGCCACGTGCTGTCCAAGCTTATTGAGCTTTACGATGGGCGTATTGCCCACGGCCTCGATTACGTTCGCAACGGCCCCTTTCATCATGTCTCTCATCCTCAGTCGCTGACGGTTGGTCCGGAGGCTCGGGCGCTGTGCGTCGAGCTCTGCCTAAGTGAAAAGGCGGGAACGGAGTTTCCCCGGACATTCAAGCGCCGGGAGCCTAACCGCCCATTCGGCGCCTTGCAAGGACGGACGCACCCACGAGGGCCGCGTCGTCGCCCAGCACGCCGCGGACCACGGTCACGCCGGCCTGCATGCTGCGAAAACTCCGCCGCGCGAGGGTCTGCCTAAGGGTCGGCCCAAACCACTCAAAGGCCCCGGAGACCCCGCCGCAGAGGATAAAGGTCCGAGTATCAAACACATGCAGGAGCCCCGCCAGCACCAGCCCAAGCGCGTCGCCGACGCCGCCAAAGATGTCCCGCGCCGTCGCATCGCCAGCCGCGGCCCGCTCGGCCAGCCAAGCCACCGCGCCGTCACGATCGGCCGCCGCCGCCTGCCACTCGGGATCGTGCGGTCGAGCTGCGCGCATCGTCTCCACGATCCCGACCGCGCCCGCGTATCTCTCGAGGCACCCGTGGTTGCCGCAGTTGCAAGGGCGGCCGTCCGGATCAACGGTCAAGTGGCCGAGTTCACCGGCCATCCCGCGCTCACCGCGATAGATTTCACCACCAATGATAATTGCGCCGCCGACTCCAGTCCCTAAGGTCAACCCCACACAATGAGTCGCGCCCTGCCCCGCGCCGGCCAAGGCCTCACCGAAGATGGCGGCGTTGGCGTCGTTTTCTAGGCAGACGTTGGCGCCAAGGCGCTCGCCCAGACGGCGGCCCAAGGCGAAGTCGCGCCACGCGGGAAAATTGGGGCTCTCTGCGACGGTCGCGCTGGCGTGGTCGAGCACGCCAGCGACCGCGACCCCGACGGCCGCAGCACCGCCTGGGGCGAGGGCCCGCACGATCTCGGCGACCCGAGCGACCACGGCCTCTTCGCCGCGGTCGGCGCCGACCGTCAACGAGACCCGCGCGATGACGCTACCCGCATCGTCGATGAGCCCAGCCTTGATACGAGTGCCACCGATGTCGACTCCGACCACGCGCTTCATCGAATTCACCACCCCTTTGCCCAGCTACAGCGCCCACTCCAAGCCGACATGGATCTGACCCTGAGTCGTGAAATACTGTCGGGAGCTGCCTTGAATCAATAACGTATCCGCCGTCGTGTGGACCCCCAGCACGACGCCCATCCGGAGGCCCTCACCGATCGTGAACACCGTCCCGAGCTCGGCCTCAATGGCCAGCCCGAGAGGCGAACGCTCGACCGAGTCGGGGTCCCCCCCGCCGGACCTCGCGATCTCGAACCGCACAAAATCCGAGAGGCGCGTCGCCGACAGGCCCGCGCCGATGCCCATAAAGGCGCCGCCCCAGGTGTCGTAGACGAAGTGCCAGCGGAGGAGCCCAACCGCCCGGAGCTGTGAAAAGAGGCGCTCGTTTATACCGACGGCCGGCGTGCCCGCCGCGGATGAGAGCTCAAAACACGCCCCGATCTCGACGAGACCAAGGGACAAGAAACCAGTGATACCAATGGATAAGGCCGGTGGCGTGGCCGACGTAAAGCTATCGGCGCCGGTGTCGAGCACGAGGGAATCACCCATCCCGATGCCCGCGCGCACGCCGAGCCACCCGGAGGGGTCTGCCGCGGCTAGCTGAGCATCGGCGACCACAGTCGCGGCGGCCAGGAAGAAGGCGAAGCCACGCAACGAGCTGAGAAGAAGGTGTCGGGAGCCGGTCATGGCGCGATGTTTACACGCCACGAGTTCCGGCTCAAGCACGATAGGCCACGCGTCAACGCTCGGGTCGTCGGGCCGGGCGCTCAGGGCGCCGGCGTACCGAGCCCGAGCTCGAAGCTGAAGACGCCCATGAAGTCGCCGTAGCGTCTCTGGCCCGTCGCGTTCAGGCCAAGCCCAAACTCGAACCCGAGCCGAATGCGGTCAAGGTGGAGTTGGGCCCCGAAGCCCGCGCCCAACGAGATGCCCTCGGTCGCGGTCTCGGCGTCTTTGGCCGAGAGCGGTAGGGCAGTCGACAGACGCCCATGCAGCGCGAGCAGCGGAACTGGCCTCCACGCGAGGTGGTAGTCAGCCGCCCAGTCGACCTCCGTAGGGAAGACGCTGCCAAGCCCCGCAATGTGAACCGCCTGCCGGGTCGTGAGGGTCAGCGAATCGGCGGGGTGCCAATCCGCGAGAAAGCTCGGCTCTAGGGCGCCGCCGACCGGGTCCTCGGGGCGTGCCCCTGGCACGACACGACCGCGCACCGAGAGCCCAATTCCCGCCTTGGGTGTGGATACTAGGGGGTACCGCACGCCAAGAGAGAGATCGCCGAATTCATTCGCCCGGGGCGGATCGCGGTCGAGGGGCGCCTGAAAGAAGGTCAGCGCCGCGTCGAGCCCAAGGTCCCCGCCGAGGAGTCCGAGCTCGCCGGTGACGCTCGCCGAAAGGACGTCACCGCTGGCAGACGCGAAGCCCCCAAGCTGCAGGCCGACTCGATCGATAGGCGTCAGACCCGGCATCCGCGTGGAGGCCCTTAGGCCCCGCCACGGAATGGCGATAGGCGCGTCCTTCCAGCGATATGCGTATGGACCGACTGGCTCGCCCTTGCCGGTCGCCAGCGCGACTTCGGCCAGGACCAGATCCGCCCAGTGGGCCTTCAGACGCACGAACCCAGACGCGGAGCCGTCGTCGAGCGGATAGGTCACCTTCCAACGCCCCGGACCGACGGCCTTGGGTTGTAGGATGGTCTTGCCAGCGGTGACACGAAGCTCGGGGAGCGCGGTTGGGCGGCCCCTTTCGTCGACGAGCCTGAAGTAGGTCGTCCCCGTCTCTGCGTGGGGATCGGCCGTGGCGGCGTCGGGGACCTCAAAGCTCCCCCGAACACCGATGAGATCAAATGAAAACACGCTCTCGACGGTCTCGCCAGCCCTGTGTACCCGTAAGCGATGCGTGCCCGGCGTGGCGACGCGCAGGGGCTCAGGCCCGGCCAAAAACGCGCCGTCGTCTAAGGACCACTCGAGATCCTCAGCCGCGGTACCGAGCCCAAGGCGCGTCAGCCCGACGACCTCATAGGTCTCGTCCGGGCGCGCGGCGAAGGGGCGAGAGCTATCAAGCCCAACCACATCGAGGCGAAGCGCGGAGGTCGGCTGCCCCTCAAGGCCACGACCGTCACGCGCCGAGACCCGCGCGTAGAAGGTCCCCGCTGGAATTCGTTGCATCACAAAGCGTGTGTTGGCCGCTGGGATCTGCGCGTCGACGGCGACCTGCTTGAAGTCCTCATCTGACGACAATTGGATGCGATAGACCGCGGCCCCCTTAACGGCCCTCCAGCTCGCCTCGAAGCTCGCGCGCCCCCCCTCGGGGACGATCGCGACGGCCTTGCCATCGCCCGCGACCTCCCATTCGGGTGGGGGCGGCAGCGGTGTCGGCTCCTCGGGCTTTTTGCCCTTCTTGACCACGGTGCCAAAGCCACGTTTGACCTTCACGGTGCTGCCCGACGCCTTGACGGTGGCTTCACCATCATGGACCGACACGATCGCCGCGTCCGCACTGGTCTCGATCTGAGTCGACCGACTAAAGAGCTCGACGACGCCCGAGAGGGTCTCAACCACCATGCTGCGCGCATTTTTTAGCGGGCCCGGCGTCTTCGGGTTGGGTGTAGCCGTCTCCGTCGGCGGGTCGTCGAGGGCCGCGAGACCACCGCGCATGGTCCCCTGCTTCAGTAACACCTGAGTCTTTTCAAACTCTTTCTTGCGCGCGGTCTTCGAGGTACCCCCGTAGATGACGAGGAGGGCCTCTTCACCGAGCTGAATGTCTGAGGCGTCCTCGAACACGATGTGGACCGCTGAGCTGTCGCCCGTCGAGACCTGGTACAATTTCCAGAGGTTCATCTGGTTATTCGCGTTCAACCAGTCGAGGCTGCGGGGCGGCTTGGCCTTTACCTGACGTTTTGTCCAGTCAACCCGCGCCTCAGGGCTAATCGCGCCGACAGGCAACGTCAGGACCTGCCCCGGCTTCAGGATATAGGGCGGACTACCAATGAATTTATTGTATTGGTAGACGAGGCGGTACTTCTCACCGCTGCCGTAGAACTCCTCGGCGATACTCCAGATGGAGTCGCCGGGCTGGACGGTATAGGTCCGGACCTTCGCGCCATCGCCGGGTCGGGCGAGCGCGTCAAAAGACAGGCCGCTCACACAGAGGGCGGCGACACTGGCCGCGACGAGAAACTGCGTGAGGCGGCTCATGGTGCACCCCCTTCGAGGGCTTCGCCCGGTGGGACCACATGGAACTCCACGCGCCGGTTAGCCGCACGCCCACTCTCGGTGCCATTGGGCCCGAGGGGTCGCGTCGACCCGTACCCCTTTGGAAAGAGGCGCTGGCCGTCGACTCCCTGTTCGATGAGGTAGCCGCGCACAGCCCAGGCGCGCCTCTCGGCGAGATCCACGTTAAACTCGCGATCGCCCAGGTTATCTGTGTGCCCCTCGATGCGGAAACGGGCGACGTGCACGTAGGCCTTCATCGCGCGTGCGACATCATCGAGGATGAGCAGGTCGGAGGGGAGCAGCTCGGCCGAGCCTGACCGAAAGCGGATCCGGTCCGAGATCTGCAACTGGCTGCCGATCATCTTGACGATGGACTCGCCCTCGTCGGGACACCCGTCGGTGTCGTCGACTCCGTTGTAGACCTCTTTTTCGAGAGGGCAGTCGTCGTCCACATCGGCGATACCGTCTCCGTCATTATCAGGGTCGGGGCAGCCATCCTCGTCCTCGAACTGGTCTAGATCCTCGGCGGCAAGGGGGCATTTATCCGCATCGTTGAGGATGCCGTCGGCGTCGAGATCGGGATCGGAGTCCACCATGCGATCGAAGTCCGCGGCTGCGATTTTGGGACCCGCGGGCCTCTTTAGTTTAGCTGACGTTCCGTCAGTCTTTTCATCTGTGCCCTCCTCACGTGGCAGGACGCCGCCCTCGGCCACGGCCACGAGGGGCTCGGCCGCCTGTGTGGGCGCGCGGCCGCTATAGGCGACCCCGATGATCCCGCGAAAGTCCGGCGCGCCGTAGCCGCTGGTCACGCCGCTTCCCGCGGCGAGGGTCACCACGAGCCCCATCTCGGCCCGCCAGCGAACGCCGCCCCTCATCTCGACCGCGATCTCTCGCTCGGCGAGGTTGCCATTGTCGAGGGCGCTCTTGCCGAGGCCCAAGGTGGCGTCGAGCTCAGCCAGAAGCCCAAGCCCGTAGATTCCAATCGGGAGCTCAGCGCCGAGCCCAAGACGGACCTCATGATGCACCTCAAGGTCATCGACGCGGACGGCCTTGCGCAGCCGAACGCCCACGTTCATGGCCAAGGCTGCCCCGTCGCCGTCGCGGTAGTCCAAGACGAGGCGTGGGTAGAGCGTCGGCCCGCCATCGGACATAAAGGGTTCAGTGCCCCCGGTTGGAAAGGTCCCATCGACCGCGAGGGCCAACCCGACCCCCCTCTGGGTGGCGTAGCTTGGTCCGACGATCCGCCACGAGACGCCGAGGCGCAGGTCGCCCGCGTTCACCGCGGCCGGATTGCCCCCGCCGCTGGCGATCCAGTGCAGCGGCATCCAGACGGCAAGATCGACCCGATCCCAGAGGCCGAGGCCGGCGGACGCCAAGAGTGTCGTGCGATTCCGAAGGGGTCCACGGGCGATCTCGTCAACGCGCCAGCGTGTGATGAGCTCGTCGTTCGCAACGTTGAGGAGCAAGCTCCCGAAGGGTTTGAGGTGGCCATGGGTCGCAGAAGTTTGAACACCGAGGATACCCAGAGGCGTCAGGGCGGGGTCAAAGAGGCGAGGATCCACCGACTGCGCGCGGCTGTCGCTCGCGGATAATGCCGCGCATACCAACAACACCCAAGACGCCCGACGGCGCCTACCTAAAACGATGACTGCCAAGGAGGCCAACAGCCACCACGGCGGCGCCTCGCCGGACCCGCAGCCGCCACCGCCACCCTCGATGCGGGTTCCGCGATAGGGCGGGCATTGCTGGGCGCCGACGGGGTCGGTCGGAAAGGTCTGCGTCGGGTTCCAGAATTCCGAGCAGTTATCGTCACATTCGGCGGTCTCGCCCTCGGGGCAGTCGTTGTCGCCGACCACGCCGCTACCGTCGCCATCATCGGCCACGCCGTCGTGGTCGGTGTCCAAGAGGCAGTTCGTGGCCGAATCCACATCGGCCTCGGCGCAGACCCAGCCCTCTTCCAGGCGGCAATCGCTGGTGCAGCCGTCGCCGTCGTCGCTATCGCCGTCGTCGCAGGCCTCTTGGCCACGCACGAGGCCGTCGCCGCAATTCGACGAGCACAGACTCGGCTCGTCCGGGGGATCTCCGCAGCTCCATCCGCGCTCGACAAGGCAGCTCTTCCCGCAACCGTCGCCAGCATCCGCGTTACCGTCATCGCAAGTCTCCACATCAAAGCCGATCAGCGAGTCGCCACAGATCGTCGTGCAGACGCTCGGGACACCGTTACAATACCAACCATGATCGATCTCGCGACAGTCGGACCTGCAACCATCCGGTGGAGAGCCAGCCGGTAGGGGCGCGGCGTCATCACAGAGCTCGGCCCCAAAGATGAGCCCATCCCCGCAGATCTCGACGCAGGCGCTGAGGCCACCCTCGGGTCCGCTGCAACTCCAGCCGGGCTCGACGGCGCATGACGCGTCGCATCCATCTCCGGCGCCGGTGCCACCATCATCACAGGCCTCAACCCAGAGCGCGCGCCGACCGTCGCCGCAGGTCGCCCCACAGGCGCTATCGGGCCCGGGGCCTGTCGTCGTGTTGACGCAATCAAAGCCGGCATCGACGACGCAGGTTGACGAGCAACCGTCGCCATCGTTGGCGTTTCCGTCATCACAGACCTCAGCGCCGATCGCGACGAGTCCGTCGCCGCACAGGATTGGCGCGCAACCAGCCATATCATTGCAACTCCAACCACGCTCGGAGGTACAGGCGCTCGAGCAGCCGTCGCCGTTTATGAGGTTGCCATCATCACAACCCTCGAAGTCCGTGACCGTGACGCCATCACCACACTCGGCGAAACCGATGGCGAGGCCTTCGGGCGCAAAACCCTCGAGGATGGGCGCCTGCGCGCAAGATTGATTGGTGTAGCTCACGTTCGGGGCGAAGGTCCACGAACCCACATCGGGGGTCGCGTCGATCCGCAGCGAGAGGGTGACGACCACTCGCGACCCGACCGCGATGTTGCCAAGCCCGATCCCAGCGTGGAGCTCGGCCGCGCTGCGCACCGGACCGCCGAGCACCGGACCGCCGTTAGCCGCGAAGCTGTCATCGACGTAACTGAGCCAAGCTGGCAGCGGCCCCGGGAGCACAAAGGTGGCGTCCGCGGCCCCAGCGTCGCCGTCGTTTTGAAGGATGACGCGGTATTCGACGACCTGCCCCACTGACGCAGCCCCCGACGACGCCGAGAGCACTGGCACATCGGACAGGGTCGTGGAGAGGATAGGTGTTCGCAGCGCCACGGCCCACGTGACGCCCATCAACCCGAAGACATCGCCGCTGCCCACGGCGCGAAACCAGGCTTCATTTTGATTGGCGCTGAGGCGCCCTGAGGCGTCGATATTCGCGACGTCCCACCCCTGGCGCCCGCCCGAGACCTCGTCCGCGACAGCGTGGTTGCGGTCGCCGAAGGTCCCGCGCGTGTCCACGGCCCCTGTGCCATCCGTGATAGAGCTGCCCAGCGCGTTCGTGAGAGCTCGCCCCGGGCCGGCCACGCGGGAGCCGTTGTTGAGGCCGTTGGCGGCCCCGGCGAAGCGGAGCTCGTCGCCGGTGAGGGACGCGTCGCCATCGAGGGCGCTCACCTGGATGAGGGCCCTGCGCGCGACCGCGTCGCTCGGCATACAGAGCCCGGTGGCGCGAAGGGTCCGATCTGCCTCGGGAATTCCGTCCTCCACGAGCGCATTAAAGACAAACACCCCCACACGCTGGGGCGCGGCTGTCGAGAGTTCATAGACGACATGGAGGCTCCAGCCGGCCGCGGCGTCTCCGCCCGCGAGGGACGCCGGGACCTGACCGACGGTGTAGGCGCCGGAGCCCTCTATGAGGACCGTGACATCGGCCGACCGACCGTAATAGTCCCCGCCAGCCATGGTCCCTTGGGTCGAGGCGGTGCCGGGTGCGATATAGGAGTACGCGCCCGACGGGGCCTGGAGCTGGATGGAGCCGTCGATATCTCCAAGGATCGACGCGTCTACCGAGCCGCCCCAGACGAGCTCGGCGTAGGTGACGGTGGCGCCTTCAGGCAGGTCGAGGACCGCCATCGACGACCCGAGGCGCCAGTCGCCGGTCGTCCCCATCGGCCACCCGGAGACCTGCAGGGTCCCGGACGCGTCGATAAAGGACCCGATCCCGTCATTCGCCGACGGCCCCGCCGTTGAACCTCCGGAGCCGTCTCGGCCGCTGAGGCCGAGGGTGTTCCCTGTCGTGACGACGCCCCCCCGGAGCGTGCCGTCGAACCGCGAGATCGGATCCGCTGACGCCCCGAGAGGGCACATCAGCGCCGCTCCGATCGTCATAATAAGCAGCAATTTCAATCGATAATCTACACCAAGCATAAGAAGCTCCGACAGAGCGTCATCAGACACAACAAGAGGATGATCGCGATGAGCAGAGGTTAACACGCCCCCCGTCCCCTGTGAACCTCCGCTCAACTTTCAGCAAGGACCGCTGAGGCATTCAATAAGTGCCTGATTCTTTGTGATAACTGCTAAACCATCAGTGCCCGCGAGATCGCGCTTTTCAGCGCGTGGAGATCGCTCGGTGTGGAGATGTGGTTGTCCTCGGGTGCTGGGCACGATAGCCTCTACCGCGCCGGCGCAGGCACGTCCCGGCTTCCCCACCCAGCGAGAGGACGAGCGATGCTTGAGACCCCCGAATCCTTCACCCTCCCCGAAGACCTCCGCGCCTCCGTCGCAGGTCGCCGCGTCTTTATTACCGGAAGCGGCAAGAACCACGGTCTCGGCCAAGGTTTCGCCTATGCCGCAGGGCTATCCGGCGCCGCATGTGTGGGTGTCCACTTCAACCAGAGCTATGAAGATGGCCTCGAGACGGTTGAGGCCATCCGCGCCGCCGGTGGCGACGCCTTCCCGGTTCAGGCCGACGTGACCAGCCCGCGCGACGTATGGTCCATGCGGTCCTATGTCATTGATCGCATGGGCGGACCACCCGATCTCCTGATCTGCAACAGCGGGCGGTCGGAGTCCGGCTACGCCCTCGGTCGCGCGCCGCGGGAGAAAGACGACGAGAGCTCGGCCAAGCGCCGCGCGCGCGTTCGTCAGGCATTCGTGAAGAACCTTGAAGAGAGCCGCGACGTCATCGACACGAAGCTCGACGGTTTCCTAGCGATGACCCACCTGTGGGCCTCCGAGGCGCTTCACGCCGACACGACCCTCAAGATCGTCTATATCTCGTCGCGCCAAGCCCACGATCCGGGCCCGGGCGTCGCCGGCTACTGTGCCGCGAACTGGGCGGTCTTAGCGCTGCCGAAGATCCTCTCCGTCAACCTCGGGCGCGACGCCCACAAGGTCACGGCCTTTTCGGTCGGCTTCCCGTTCGTTCGGACCGGCATGACCGAGGCCTACGCCGAGAACGCGAAGGTCTTCGGGCGCTGGCAGCCCCGGATGCTGACCTCCGTCGAGGCTGCGCACGCGCTCTTCCAGCTGATCGGGCGCCCGAACGAGGATGTCGCCGGTCGCTTCTTTCAGCTTGAGGCGGCGGAGACCCCGGAATCCAAGATGGCCCTCACCTGGTCGGAGGTCCGCCTCGATCCGGTGATCGCACGCTGCGCCTGGAGCGACGACGCGCCGATCGTCGCGCGGCTCGCGCTCGAAGACTGAGGATTCCGTCGTCAATGGCGCCGGGACGAGCGGTTCTAGCAGGACCGCCGGCGGCTTCGGGCACCGGTGGTCCTTACGTTTCGGTGAATCCCCGGTCAATAAGGGCGTCAAAGACGCGTTGATCCAACTTGCGCGGAGGTCCCCTTGAATCGATACCAGCTTGTTCGTCTCGGCCTACCAAAGCTCATCGTCGGGGCCCTCGCGGCTCTGCTCGCGGTCGCGGGCTCCGCCTGTGACCCCTTGACCCCAGAGCCTGAAGGCAAAAACGCATGGCAGGTCGTCTCCTCTCTCGGCGCGACCGGCGCCGCCACCGCGATCACGGACGGTGGCGCAGGCGCGGTCATCATCGTCGGAGGCCGGTCGGCGACGACCGCGCCGCTCCTTTGGCGCGGCACAGCGACGCAGCTGAGCCCTCTAACGGCCCCGACCGCCGCTAAGGGTTTGCTCCGCGCGGTCACGGCGCAGTCGTCGAGCTCCGGGCTCGCGGTCGGCGACGCCGGCCTCGTGCTAAAGTACACGGCGAACGGCCAGACGATCACCGCGGTTGCTGGCGTCGCTGGCAAGATCGACCTCCGCGGAGCCGCTTGGGACGGGGCACGCTTCTGGCTTGTCGGCCAAGAGTTCTTCCCAAATGAGGAGCCCCCAGAGCGCGGCGTCGTCTTGAAACTCGACGGCGACGTCGTGACGCGCGTCACTGACCTGCCGGCCGGAGCAGAGGTCGGAGGCGCCTTCCAAGCCGTCTGGGCCGGGGCCGGGGGAACGATCTACGTCGCCGGCTCGACCGATGAAATTCTTTCTTTCCGCGCAGGCGTCTGGACCGCGACCCCGGCGGATGGTTTCCGGCTCAACGCGATCCACGGCAACGGCACGATCGTCGTGGCCGTCGGTGGGCGCTCGCGCGCCAGCGTGCTTGAGGACGACGGCACCGGCTTTCGCGATATCAGCCCCGTCGGCGCGCCCGTATTCTATGACGTCCACGTAAGTAACGACGGCCTCGTCACGGCGGTCGGCGGGGATGGCAGCATCTGGGAGCGGCTCGGAAGCACGTGGCGTTCGACCATCGACCTACCGCAGACCCTCGGCGACGTCTTGGCTGTTCACGTCGCAGAAGACGGCCAGCGGTGGGCCGCTGGGGGGCAATGGCTCACCTCGCCGCTGCGAGGCGGCTTCGTGTGGTCTTCAGCCGCGCCCACGCCCTGAACCGCCCGTACCTCGTCCCGGCGGGCGACCAGCGGGGCCTGACGGGCGACCATCGGGTGCGCCCGGACGACCTGGGGGCCCTGACGGACGACCAGCCGGAGCCCCCGTGCGACCTGGGGGGCCTGAGGGACGACCAGCCGGCGCCCCCGGGCGACCAGCGGGTCGTTGGCCCAGCTTGCTGCCGGGGCGGGCGCCGAACGCGCGTTTCGGCGCACCGGGCGCCGCTTTCGGCGTCTCGCTGCGGAGCGCGCCTTTCGGGCGCTCGAGTTTAAGCTGCTGATAGAGCTCGCGCAGCTCTGAGGGCGTGAGGTGTCGCCAGCCGCCACGCGGGAGATTTCCGAGACGCAGATTCATAATCCGCACGCGCTCAAGGCGGCGCACGTGGTTACCGATTGCCTCGGCCATGCGTCGAATCTGCCGATTGCGACCCTCGACGAGGACCATCCGGACGGAATCCACGGAAAGGCGCTCAACGCGGCAGGGCAGCGTGGGACCACGGTCGTCACCAATATCGACGCCCCTGGCCAGCTTCATGATGTCATCTTGGCTGACGGACTTGCTCATCGTGACGGCGTATTCGCGCTCGTGGCCGTTCTCCGCCAACAGCAGAGCCTGAACGATGTCGCCTTGGTTCGTCAGCAGGATCAGCCCCTCGCTCATCACGTCGAGGCGGCCGACGTGGACGATGCGCTCTGGGAACTTCACCGCGTCGATGATGTTGTTCGGCACCGTCTGGTTTGAGGTGCACTCAATTCCCACGGGCTTATTGTACGCGATAACCACAGGCGCCACACGACGCGCGCGCACCGGTTGATTGTCGACCGAGACCTTGTCTTCTGGCCCGATCTCGCACCCGAGCTCTGCCCGCGCGCCGTTGACGGTGACCCGCCCGGCCTGAATCCAAGCGTCGGCCTCACGCCGTGAACAGTGCCCTTGCGAGCTTAGCCATCGATTGATCCGCATGTCCCTCTCCCCTGCAGTAAGTCCACCATGGATCCGCTCGCTGCAAGCCGCGGCAGATAGCGCGCGACGACCCGCGCGGTCAAGCAACACGCGAGTTCACTTTCCCTTTCGCTTCCGAAACCTCTCCCCTATGGTCCCGACCATGCCGCCTTTCAGAGCAAAAGCCCGACTCCTCAATCGCATCGTCCGCGACACGGCCACGACTATGTTCGCAGTCGTCGGATTTTTGGGCGAACGACGCGCCAGCCTAATGGCCGCAGGTTTGGCCTTCTTCGCCCTCATCTCGCTGGCCCCCTTCGTCATTTTGGCCGTCGCGATCGGCGGCGCGATCTTCGGCCCTGAGGCGACCCAAGCCGAGCTACGTATACAGTTCACGGATAACCTAGGCCCACAGGTCACCGACTTCGTCCTGTCCCTTGCCCAAGGCGCGACGAACGAGGTGTCTCTGTCCGTCGCGTCCTCCATCGGCCTCATCGTCCTGTTCTGGAGCTCGATGCGCCTCTTCGGCGAGGTCCGCTCGGCCCTTCACGCGATCTGGAATCTGCCCCCCCCTGCCGAGAAGTCCATTCGCGGCGCGATCTTTCGCTACCTCAAGGCGCGCCTCTTCGCGGCGATCGGGACCCTCTTCCTTGGCGCGGTGTTCCTGACCCTTCTGGCCTCACGCCTTGTGCTCACGAACGTCTTTGGCCTCGAGCTCGGCACGGAACCGCTCGCGGTCCCTTGGGGGCTGTGGTCGTTGATCGAGTATGTCCTCTCGATCAGCCTCTTCACGGGCGTCGTCTTCCTCATCTATAGGTTCCTTCCCGAACGCGGCCCACGCGGTAAAGCCCTCTTCGTGGGCTCGTTTATTACGGCAATACTACTGATTCTCGGCCGCGCCGTGGTCGGCCTCTATGTGTCCATAGGCGCGATTGGCTCCGCCTACGGGGCCGCCGGCGCCCTCATCATCTTCTTGATCTGGGCCTATTGGAGCGCGCTCGCCTTTCTCTTCGGCGCCCGCCTCACCTTCGCGCTCCGCCAGCGGTGGCACGGGGACGAGCCCGCCGCTTAGGGCATTTCACAAAAGCGCGACGAAAATAGATCCAAGTTTTGACCCGAGCGTTCAAGACCCCTGTACCCGACAGCCCAAACACGGCCCTACAGGAGTCCCATGAAGCTCTTCAATCGTCTCGTTATGCTTGGATTTTCCACCATCACGCTCAGCACCGCTGCTTGCGGTACCATGTATACCACCCACGTTGACAGCGACGAGGCCGCCCTCGGCAAGGTCGTCGTCTATCGTAATGGTATCGCCTACTATGAGCGCAAGGCGACCGTCGTGGACGGCCACGTCATGCTGACGGTCCCGCACGACAAGGTCGACGACTTCCTGAAGAGCCTGACCGTTGCAGATGCAAGGACCGGAAAGCCGTTGCCCATCGCGTATCCGACCCAGGGGGCGAACCAGACCGGCCAGGTGGACATGGAGATTCAGGTCCAGGACCGCAACGTCAGAGACGTGGTCATCACCTATATCACCGCGTCCCCGGCGTGGAAGCCCAGCTACCGCTTCGTCGTCCGCCCCGACCACAAGGTCGACATTCAGGGATGGGCGATTGTTGACAATACGTCAGGTGAGACCTGGAAGAAGGTCCAGGTCGGCGTCGGCTCGAGCTCGGCTCTCTCTTTCCGCTACGATCTTCGCACCGTCCGCAACGTCTTCCGCGAGCAACTCAAAGGCGAGGAGCGCATCGCGGTCGCCCCGCCGACGGGCGGATCGACCCACGGGACGGTGGCGGACAAGCCGGCCATCGTCGCGAACTTCGCGGCCAATGACTTGGCCGCCGCGGCCCCAGCCGACGACTCCTTCGCCGAGACCGTCGCGACGGCTGCGACCCGCGGCTCCAGTGGAGCTGGACGGCCCGGACGTGCCCCAGCCGCCCGGCAGGTTAGCCCTCAGCGCGAACGCATCAAGAATCTCGCAGACGAGCTCAACCGTGGCCGCGGCGAGGTGACCCTCAAGACCTACGCCGCGAGCGGAGCGGACGAGGACAGCGCGACGGACCGCGGCAACTGGCTCCGCAACGAGCTCATCGCCGAAGGCGTCGCCCCGGCGCGCCTCAAGGTCGAGCTTGACGACAGCAAGGGCCGCCAAGACTTGGAGATCGTGCAGGAAGCTGTTGCTGCTACGGCCGCCGATGGCACGCCGGCCCCGGAGACCCCTGTCGGCGAGAGCCACTTCCAGTCCCCAAGCCCCATCACGGTCGAGCGCGGCACGAGCGCCCTCGTCGCCGTGCTGGACAAGGTCGCGGAAGGCGACATCGTCTACCTGTACGATCCCCGCGGCGAGCGCGGCAACACGCGCTTCGCCTTCCGCTCGGTGCGCGTCGTCAACCCGACGCCCTACACCCTTGAGACGGGCCCGGTCACCGTCTACGGGGAAGAGCGCTTCATCGGCGAGGGCTTGACGGACCCAATCCCGCCACACGCGACGGCCATGGTGCCCTTCGCCCTCGATCGGCAGGTCATCGTCGAGGAAGACCAGAATAACGGTGACCGCATCTCGAAGCTCGTCAGCCTACAGCGGGGCGTCCTGCGCACCGAGGTGAAGCACGAGAAGCGCACGACCTATAAGGTCACGAGCCTCCTTAGGGAAGAGACACGGGTCTTCATCAAACATGACGTGAAGCGCGGCTGGACCTTGGTCAAGAACCCAACCATCCACGAGCGGATGGGCGAGTCCCACCTCTTTGAGGTGACCCTCGCGGCCCAGGAGACGAAGACCGTCGAGATCGTCGAGTCGACGCCGCTCGTGAAGACCTTCGACCTCCGCTCATCTAGCGCGCTCGATGTCGTCGCGCTCTACCTCGATACGCCGGACGCCGAGAAGCGCTTCCGCGAGCCGATGGCCAAGCTCATCGCGATCCATCAGGAGATGTATGGCGTCCGCGAGCAGATTGAGCTCTCACGGCTGCGCATCTCCGAGTACCGCACCCGCATGGCCGAGCTGGAGGGCCAGCTCCACAGCCTCAAGAACGTCCCGAACGCCCGGACCCTGATGGCTCACCTGCAGCAGAAACTGAAAGAGATGTCTAACGGCGTCCAAAAGGACACGATCCAGGTCGTCAACTATGAGCAGCAACTGATGATGGCTCGGGTCCGCTTCCAAGACGGGCTCAGCGAGTTGACACTCGAGAAGCCCGCCAATGCCCCCACGACTAAGGTCTCGCAGACAAACCCGTAGACCCGACATTCTGTCAGTTGACTCTTCGTCAGAGAACCCGACCACCAAGGTGGGGTTCTCCTTTTTTGATAGTCTAAGCGTCGCTCTGGTTCGCGGCAGCCACGCGCTTGATGGCGTCGGCGATCGCGGCCGGCTCCTCCTCGGGGAGGAAGTGCCCCCCCGCGGTCCGTGTGACCCGTGCGTTCGGGAGGAGCCTCTCAAGATGGTTGATGACGCGTCCTAAGATCGGATCCTTCGTTCCCCACACGAGCTCGACGGGCCCCGCATACGCTGTGAGGAAGGCCTCGGTCTCCCGCAGCTTCGGCACGCTGGGATGGTCGGGACCGTCCGGGACCATCCGCGCGAGCGCCAGAGGCGCGCCGTTTCGCCGGATATCGGCGAGAGGAGCGAGGTAGGCCGGATTAAACCAGAGCCGGCTGCGATCTCCTTGCGCCATCCCGAGCATGCCCTGCGGGAAGGCGAGCCCACGGAAGATGGCGGTGCTGATCCCGGGCCACCGCGCAAAGCGGTGAAAGAGGGTCGGTTTGAAACCCGGCTTGGGCGGACCGACCGCGGTATTCGCTAAGACGATGCCGGTCGTCGCGAGGCCGGACTCAGCGAGGGCCCCAAGGCCAATGGGACCGCCCCAGTCCTGACCGACAAAGATCGCGCCCTCGAGAGAGATGCGCGAGAAGAGCGTGGATGTCCAATGAATATGCTGGGCCAGATTATGGTCCTCGGCCCGGACCTTGTGATCTGAATATCCGAGGCCCATCAGGTCCGGCAGGACCACGCGAAAGCGATCCGGCGGCAGGAGCTCGGCCACGCGACGCCACAAATACCCCCAGGTGGGGTTTCCGTGGAGCATGACGACAGGCTGACCCAGGCCCCTCTCCATGACGTGCATCGGACGTCCGTCGACCTCCACGTGACGCGAGACGAAGGGCAGCCGCGACCTCAACCAGCCCGGTGGCCCGGCTGATGCGCGGGGGCTCAAAACGCACCCACAAAGACCACTTCGCTCTCGGCCGTCCGTCCGCACTGATCTTCGACAGTCGCTACGAGCCGAAAGGGGAGACGCACTGGGCCCCAGTAATCCAAGATGACGATAATACCGGCCTCCGTGATGAACCCTTCTCCATCGGGCTTCAGCGGAAAGGTCGGCCCACCGCGGACCATGACGCGCTGCCCCACGGCCACCTCGCAGCCATGACCCGTGTCGCCGCTTGAGGCGTCAGGGGCATCCCCGTCACAGCCGGTGTCCTGCTGGAGCATCCTGAGGGACACGCGCAGCCGCTCGCTCTGGACGAGGTCAGCCCCCCCGACGCGATACGCGGTCGTGAGATGCTGCCCCCCCTGACCGCCCCGCTCAAAAGGCGGCTCAGACGCGGTGTCAAAGGGTTTCAGCGTGTCATATCCCCCTCCGATCTCGATACTTAGGGTCTCAGCGATCGGTGCGCACTGGTCCCTCTGGACAAACGCGTTGGCGTCGCCATCATCGCAGTTGAAACGATCGATACCGCAGGGACCGGGGTCTGACGGCCCGCAAAATCCGGCCATCTGCGTCAATCCGAGCACCACACACCCGACGACGATGCGTCGTCCGCGTGTGTGGCCGATTATGGCCTCTCGCCCGCGTCCTCTCGTGACTTCCATCTGTGCCTCCGACAAAGAGGCCCAACATAGCGCCGACCTCGAGTCGTCGCAAATCACGCCGGCGGGTCACACGATGCGCGAAAAGCTCGCGTGCTCTGGTGAGAAGTGAGCGTCGAAGGCCATCGCGATGAGGCGCGGAAAGAGCTCGCCGAGCTCCGTCAGCGCATAGCCCCGCCCCATCGGGCGGAGGAGACCGTCGCCGACGTGCTGCGCGAGCACGGACCCACAGGTAGAGACGAGGCCGGCGACCTCCTCCGCGGCGAACGCACCGAGACGCCCTGCCGGGATCACGAAGTCCGTCATGATGGATGAGATGACCGCCCGCCGGAGAAGATCATCGCGAGTGCGGGCAACACCGCGTTCGACACAGAGCGTCCCTTTGACGATCGCGGCCTCGTAGCGCGCCATGTCCTTTGTATTCTGAATCAGGGCGCCGCCGATATCACCGATAGAGGTAAGCCCCAGCCCAAGGGTCTCGACATCGCCTTCCACGCCGGCGGGCCGGACGGAGTATCCCTGGAAGTTGCGATTCAACCGATGTTGTTCGCGGGCGGTCGCGAGTGAGTCCGTGGGCAACGCGAAATGATCCATCCCTACAGCGACATAGCCGGCGGCGCTGAAGGCCTCGCGGGCATCGCACAGCATGGCGAGCTTGTCGCCGACAGGGGGCAGAGTCGCTACGTCAATGCGCCGCTGGTTGATCCGAAGGCGAGGAATGAAGGCGAACGAGAACAGCGCGATCCGGTCGGGCTTGAGGTCGAGAAGCTCGGTGAGTGTGCGGGTAAACGAGTCCCGTGACTGCTTCGGGAGCCCGTAGACGAGGTCCATGTTCACGCTCTTAAAGCCCGCCGATCTCGAGGACTCGACGATCAGCCGGGTCTGCGCCGCGCTCTGGTGCCGCCCAATGGCCGCCTGCACGGTCTCGTCGAAGTCCTGCACGCCGAAGGAGACGCGATTGAAACCTGCCGCATAGAGCTCATTGAGCTGCACGGGTGTCGCGTGACGCGGGTCGATCTCGATCGCGATCTCCGCATCGGGCTCCGGGCGAAAGTGGGCCGTAATCGCGTCGAGGACCGCCGCGAGCGAGGAGACTTTATAGCTGTTCGGCGTACCACCGCCGAAATGAAGCTGCCCCAAACGGCGCCGCAGGGGGAGGCGCGCGGACACCTGGGCGATCTCTTTGAGCAGCAATGAGACATAGTCCACGCGGCGCTCCGGGCTTCGGGTCCCGATGATGTTGCAGGCGCAGTAGCGGCAGATCTGCGTGCAGTGCGGAAAGTGCGCGTAGACCGACAGCGGGACCTCGGCCCCCTGGTTTAGCGCGGCCAACGCCGCATCGTAGTCCGCTGGCCCGAAGTCGGGGCTCATCCGGTCGGCGGTCGGGTAGCTGGTGTAGCGTGGGCCTACGCGATCGAAGCGGTGAAGGAGCTGAGGCGTGAGGTGTGTCATGCGGATTTAAGTATGCGAACATCATGCCATCTCAGACGTCCCCGACCCGGCCCACGTTTTGAGCCACCACGCAGGGTTCGCGCGGTACGACCGGAACGGGGGTGCGCGTTTCCACCCTCCGATGTGCGATTTCACACACAGACGCCATCCCACGACGCCTCATGCTGGTCCGACGGACCGCGCTGTGATAGCCCCCCGCCCTATGACGATGACCGAACCCGCTCGCCGCCTCAAGAATCCGCCCGTGACCGCCCCGGTGCTCTTTGCCCGCCCGACCCGGCGGCCGAAACCGACGCCGGCCCCCTTCCTGCCCATGTCGCGTGCGGAGATGCACGCCCTCGGTTGGGACGCGTGCGATGTTATCATCATCACCGGCGACGCCTATATCGATCACCCGGCCTTCGGGATGGCCATCGTCGGGCGACTGCTCGAGTCTCAGGGCTTCCGGGTCGGCATCATCGCCCAGCCCGATTGGCAGAGCGCCGAACCCTTCGCGATACTTGGACGTCCAACGTTATTTTTCGGCGTCACGGCCGGCAATATGGACTCTATGGTCAACCGCTACACGTCGGACCGGCGTCTGCGCCACGACGACGCGTACACCCCCAACGGCGAGGGCGGCCGGCGCCCGGACCGCGCGGCCCTTGTCTACGCCCAGCGCTGCCGCGAGGCCTTCAAGGACGTCCCGATTGTGTTGGGCGGCATCGAGCCAAGCCTAAGGCGCACGGCGCATTTCGATTACTGGTCGGAGAAGGTCCGCCGATCGCTGATCGTCGACGCCAAGGCCGACATCTTGCTCTTCGGCAACGCCGAGAGGGCCCTCGTTGAGGTCGCTCATCGCCTCGACGCCGGCGAGGACATCGCCAGCATCAATGACCTCCGCGGGACGGCCATCATCCGCAAGGAGGTTCCCCCCGACTATACGGTCCTGGACTCGACGACCATCGACATGCCCGGCCCGGTCGAGACCATCCCAAGCCCCTACCAGGAGACGACGGCCGCCAGCCCCGACCAGTGCGCCAGCGCGCCGGCAAACGGAGGCCCCCCAGCAGCTGAGCTCGCGCCAATGGCCCCGATTGCGCCCGTAGCCCAGGCTGCGCCGGCCGACAACAGCGTCACACGCATCTCGTTTGTCCCTCGAAGCCACGCGAGCCACTCGGTCATCCGCATCCCGTCCTTCGAGGCCGTCGCCGCTGACCCGATCCTTTACGCCCACGCGTCACGGGTCGTGCACCAAGAGGCCAATCCACACAACGCGCGGCCCATCGTCCAGCAACACGGGAGCCGCGACGTGTGGCTCAATCCGCCGCCTATTCCGCTGACGACGCCCGAGATGGACTTCGTCTACGCCCTGCCCTACCAGCGCGTGCCACACCCTGCCTATGGCAAGGCCAAGATCCCAGCCTACGAGATGATCCGCTTCTCGGTCACCATACAGCGCGGCTGCTTTGGCGGCTGTACCTTCTGCTCCATCACCGAGCACGAGGGACGAATCATCCAGAATCGTTCAGAAGAGAACATTCTCGATGAGATCCGGGAGATGAAAGACAAGCTCCCCGGCTTCACGGGCATCATCTCCGACCTTGGCGGCCCGACCGCGAATATGTACCGCCTCGCCTGCAAGTCGCGCGACATCGAGGCCGCCTGCCGCAAGCCGTCCTGCGTCTTTCCGGGGATCTGCCCGAACCTCGAGACGGACCACTCGGCCGTCATCTCGCTCTACCGCAAGGCCCGCGCGATCCCGGGGATCCGCAAGATCCTCATCGCCTCCGGGGTCCGCTACGATCTCGCGGTCGAGGACCCCCGCTACATCAAAGAGCTCGCGACGCACCACGTCGGCGGCTACCTCAAGATCGCGCCGGAGGCCTTCTCGGAGGGGCCTCTGTCCAAGATGATGAAGCCCGGCATGGGAAAGTATTATGAGTTCAAAGCGCTATTTGACAAATACAGCGCGGACGCCGACAAAAAGCAGTACCTCATCCCGTACTTCATCTCGGCGCACCCCGGGACGACGAACGAGGACATGTTAGAGCTGGCCCTCTGGCTAAAATCCAATGGATTCAAGGCTGACCAGGTCCAAAACTTCTTGCCCTCCCCGATGGCGACCGCGACCGCGATGTACCACTCGGGCAAGAACCCGCTGCGCCGGATCGGCCGGGAGACTGAGGATGTCTTTATCCCGAAGGGCATCAAGATGCGGCGCCTTCATAAGGCCTTCTTGCGTTATCACGACCCGGAGAACTGGCCGCTGCTGCGGGAGACGCTCATCCAGATGAACCGCAAGGATCTCATCGGCGCGCGCGTCGACTGCCTCGTCCCGTGGCACGACACCGTCGCGCGCCCGACGAAGACCGAGCCCGGCAAGAGATTTCAGACGCAAAGAACGGGCGTCGAGAACGCGGCGCGACCGTCAGCTGCCGGCCGCCCCGTCGACGCACGAGGCGCCCGGGGCAGCAAGCCGAAACCGACCGGCCGCAAACGCCGCTGAACCTAGGTCCCTGCCCAAGAGGGCTTGGGGCGTCAGGCTCTAAATCCAGCGGCCTCGCCAAAGGGCGGGGCGCCTGGGCCCGAAACCCTAAAGCGGACGAAAATCAATGACCCGGACCCTTGCCCAAGAGGGCTTCGGGGGTCAGCCCCTCGGCCACAGGCCTAAAGATCGCGGAAAAGACAGCGCCCACGAGGGCGTCGCCGTGTTGGGCCATGAAGTCCGCGTCGACGTTCACCGCCTCGCCATCAGCCGACAGCGGCGCGATATAGTCCGCGACCGCCTGCTTTAAGACGGACACGAAGTCGTTGTTCTTCCACAAGCCATCGAGCGAGAAGGCGCCCCTCTCGACGCCGCCGCTGGGCTGCATCATCCGCTGGACTAGGGCGTCCTTACGGTCATCGGCGAGCTGATCGAAGAGGGCCTCAAAGCGGCTCTTCGCGGCCTCATCCCCATCCATCCGGCCACGGACCGCGCGATCGAAGGCGTCTTCGACGCCGGACTCTTGCGCGTTCTCAGCGACGGCGTCCTCAAGGGCCTTACGGATGGCGCGGTCAAACGCGTCGCCCACACCCAGCGAGGACGGAGCGCCCTCGACCACGGCGTGTACCCGCGCGGCCGGGGCCTGACCGGCGAGATTCCCTAGCAAGATCCCCATCGCCACGTAGGAGCTGGTGCCGAGGACCTCGAAGACGCCCTCGTCAGAGTGACAAATGAACCAGAAATCGCTGCCAAATTTAGTCACGGGATCGAGGATCGACAGACCGATGGCGCCACGCGCGGCGCGCGGGTGTTCGCGTGCCGGCAGGACCGTGACATACCGGCCGCTCTTGATCTGCCCCTTGAGCATCATGATGGCCATCTTGGCGCGCTCGCCGCTGTCCCCGAGGGCGGCCTCTAGGTCCCCACCGGACCCGATCGCGTCCACGAGTCGCTGGGCGCGACGGATAAGATTCGCCGACAATGGCAGCGACTTGAACTCGGTGATCCCGTCGTAGAGGCCGTCGATGAAGGCCTTATCGAGGGTGCTCTCATTGGATACGCCGACAACCTCCCAGCGGGCATCGACGGTCATCTCAAGCAAGAAACGCAGGCCGCGTACGACGTCGCCCGGCCGATTTACACCGACATGCGCCAGAGCTCGGCGTCCATCGTCGGACATCACCACGAGCTCCATCGAGGTCATCTCATTGCCGCGGTGCAGGTTCTCGCTGACAAAACCGCTGATCGTCGATTTCGGCCCGAGGGCTCTCGCACCAATCAGTCCCTTGAGCGCATCAGCGTCACGCCGTTCGTAGGCGGCCACAAAGGCGTCTACAACCGCACGTACCGCAGGATTATTCTTGCTTGGGTCTGATGTCGTCATCACATGTCCTTCTGATTCGTCGCGGGCGCGTTGTGCCAAAATAGAGACGCCGCCCACCGGCCGCGAATGCGGACGAATGGGCGGCGCCTCTAGCACGCACCTTAATAGTCGATACCCTGCTGGTCCCACATGCGCTCGAGCTTCGAACCACCCCAGTCGCTGTGACGCCACCACGCATTCTGATACGAGTTGCCGTCGGAGCCGCTCTCCCGGAGGACGGCGTTGAGGTCGCCATTCCCGATCGAGTACTCGAAGATCGTCTCAAGGGCCCGGCGGTCACCTTCCGCGCAGTAGCCCCCGAACAACGTCTTGCACATCTGACCACGCACATCCGCCGGCGTCGCAACATGCTCGTTGGCAGCCACTGCTTGGCGGGTGTAGACGTCGCCATTCCACCACTTGTCGATCGCCGACGAGGGATTCCGGGCGAAGTCGATGAAGCCCGTCCACCAGTCTGGCAGATAGGGGATGAGCAGGTGCTTGTATTTTCCCCAGAAATCAATGACCTTCATCACGTTGTCGACGAGTCGGCCAAGGTCGCCGGTGACCCACTTCCAGCAGAGCACGAGGACAAACGCAATTGGCCCCAACATCGCGGCACCGATGAGCGTCATCACCTGCGAGACGATGTCCGCGACCGCGCCGGCGACCTCGCCGATATCGCCGATCATCTTCATCTTGTCGTCGGTCGCGGAGTCGCCAGACGTGCCCTCTTTGGCCTGCTTCTGGCTTCCGGCCATGTCCGCGCCGCTCTCGAGCTTGGCTTCGCCTGCTTTCGCCGCCGGTGCCGCAGGTAGGCTCTCCTGACCGAGCGCCGCCGCAGCGGTGGCAGATGTCTCCGCTGCAGTATTGCTCGATACCCCTCCCGTCGGTACCGCGCTGCGCTCCGAGTTGGATGAGGGCGCTTCTGGTTGATCGCCGAACTTAAAGGTCTTGCCGTATTCCCACGAGAAGAGCTCGCCGAGCTTGAGGGACAGACCCGCAAACTCGTGCTTGAAGTCCGTACCCACAAGGCCCGCGACAACGTAAGGCTTGACGCCAACGCTGGCCGTCGGTGCGAACTTGAGGCCGAGGCCCAGCTCACCCCAGTATTTACTACCGTCCGAGTTGAGGGTCACGCCACCGGTGGCGAGGGCGTCGCCGCTGACCTCGGCCGTACCCAACAGACCGAGGCCGAGGCTGGCCACAGCCACGTCGACCCGCGCGTCGGCGTAGGCCATCAGCATCGCCTTGACGCGCAGACCCCAGTCCATCTGGGCTGTCGCCGTAAAGGTTGGCGCGTTCATGTGCTTTGGATAGAAATTATCAAATCCGACGGAGCCTCTTAGGCGTAGCGGCAGCATATCTACCCCTAAGAACCCTTCAGCCCCCACATTCAGCGAGATCGGCACCGGTCCCGCCGCGAAACGCATGCTCATCGAGAAGAGCTTGAGCTTCTTTTTAAAGAGCTCGCGCCCCTCCATCATATTTGCCGGACCGATATCTAGTGTACCACCCAGCTTTGGGTCGAGGTCTTGGTTGATGTGGGCACGTACTTGGCCGCCAATGTAGTGGTTGATCTTGAAATCAACGGTACCGTTAGCGTCCCAGGTGTCGTCTGGACGATACTCGAAATCGATCTTACCTCTAAGATATCGGCCCTTGTCGGCCTGATCCTTGAGCATCTCGACTTGGATATAACCGGCGGCCGAGTACTCGTCCCGACCAGACTCGCACGAATAGCGGAGGTAGGTGAAGCCACCCTCAAGGTTAAGCGCCGGCACCGAGAGCAGACCGTTATTCGCCTCGAGTCTCATCAACTTGTTATCGGTGATGAGAATACTGGCCGTCAGTCCCTGGTGGACAATAAGGTAGGGGTTGCCCTCAGGCCCCATCTCAAGATTACGCATAAGCGTCGCGTCACCCGCGAAGTGCTCAAGCTTATTCGTGACCGCATTGTAGCGACCCTCGGCACGTAGTCCGACGAGAGGCCGCCCATCGGTCCACAGCTCGCCGATCAGGGTACCGCCCAATCGAAGCAATTTATTGTCTGCAATCGATGTGTTACCACCAGACCCGGCCTTCAAGACGATCTTCGTCGTGCCGTCGGCGTTCAACTTAAAGTTGAGGTCGCTCTCGAGGTAAATGTCGCCGGCACCGGTAAACTTGCCGGTGTCGTTGTTGTACAGACCGCTGGCGGAGCCCTTAATGCGCAGAGGGTTGGTCGCGTCGGTGTTGTTCTCAAGCCGGAACGCGATCTCGCCGCCGACCTCCTTGACCTCATTGCGCAGCACGTTGATAATGGCCGTCGGGCCCTCGGTCGGTAGGACCGAGAACTTGTAGCCACCCTGGTTGTAAAGTTCCTTCTCGCAAAGCAGCTTGCAGCTACCCCGCGCGTCGACGAATCCGGGGTCGCCCTGATTTTCGCCGGCGTCGTATAACACCCAACACTCGAAGCCCAAGAAATCCTGCGTCCCCTCAGTGACCTTACCCTTGAGCGTGCCTTCAATTTGCGTAAAGCGATTGTTGACGACGGTAAGGGACAGGCCAGTACCGCCCTGAATCGAGAACGAGTAGTCACCCGCGGCGCCGATGTTGATATTGCCGGTGACCTCGGCGCTCGCCGTGCCGTTAAAGTTCCAATTATCGCCCTGTTTCACGCCGGTGCCGTTCATCAACATGATGACGTCGCCTTGCATGCCGTTTTCACCGGCCGCTTGCTGGCGCGCGATCAGACCCATATTACCGCCGAAACTAGTAAACTCGCTCTTTTCGACATGAATGGTAAAGCCGGACGACGGCTGTAGGAAGAAGCCGTAGCCGAGGGCCTCGAACCCGAGGTCATACTCTCTGACGATCTCGGCGGTGGCGTCCCCCGTAAACTCGGGATCAGCGCCGCCGGTATACTTGCCTTGCAGGGTCAGGAAACCAAACTTACCTGACGCCTCATTGGCAACGCCGAGCTTGAGCGAGCCCTCGATCCACTTGAGCTCATTCTCTTCGACGCGGCCCGAGATACCGGAGCCGCCCTCAAGGGTGAAGGTATAGCCGGCAGCCGTGCCGAGCTCTAGCGTCTGCAAGAGCTGCAGGCTGCCTTCAGCCGTCACGCCCCTCCCGGGCTGCTGGAAATCGTAACTAATATCGAAGGTTCCGCGAGCGAAGGGTGTCTCGCCTTGCTTCATGTCGATGGTGAGGTTGCCGCTGGTCGTCGTCAGCTTGTTGTCCTCAAACGCGATGCTGCCGCCGGTCTCGGTCGAAAGGAAGACGCTGTATTCCTTGCCCTGCATCGTAACGGAACTACCGAGCTGAATCGGGTCCAACACCTTGAGCTCGGCGGCACCCGAGAACGACGAACCGCCGGCCCATGCTAGGCTCGTCGTCAGGCTGGCTTTGTCGACGGCCCCCTGTTTTGCGAGCAACTCGATTTGGATCTGACCGCTCGTGAGCTTGTTGTTCTGAATTAGACCATCAACCGCCGTCTTCTTGCCTAGGTATATGCCAAAACCGGCGGCATCAGTCAGGTGAATATCTTCGATAATGTCGATGCTAGCGAGGCCGCTGAACCCACCGACCGCGCCGGGCTTATAGGCACCGACCACGGAACCGCGAGCGACTGGCGTCTGCCCGCGCTCGAGGACCGCGTTGACGGTGAGCACCGCCTCTTGGAAGGCATTATTCTTAATATCAAAGCCGACGTTGCTGTCTTTCTCGATCGCGAAGCGCCACTTGCTCATGTCCTTTTCGGACTCAGCGGCTACCTCCTCTGTGAAGTACCAGTTGCGACGGAGAGTCACATCTCCAAGCATATTGAATTTATTTGTCTCGAGGTTCCAGTCGCCGATGAGGAAGCCTGTCGCGAGCTCGGCGCCGTCCTTATTGACGCCGAAGAGCACAATAAGCTCGACCTGCGTGAGCGAGTTTTCGGTCACCATGCCTGTGAGCGAGCTACCGGGGGCGAGGAAGAACGAGTAGCCCGCCGGCACTTCAGCCCCGGTCCCCGGCCGCGGCCACTCCAGCTGCTTTTTGAGCTCTAAGGTCGCGAGACCATTGAACTTCAGCTCTGGATGGAAGACGCACTCGCCTTGAAGGTCGCCCTCTAGGAGCACCGTTTCGCCCTCGTAGATCCAGATCACAACGCGGCCGCCTGCGCGCTCGATCCGGCTCTGCCGTACGGTGATATCGAAGCTCGTGAGCTCGGGCACCGCGGCGATGGACCAGCCGCCGTCGCCAGTCAGATTCGTTTTGAGCTCGCGCTTGAGCACGAGCTTTCCATCAAACTGGAACTCGCCCGTCTTAAAGTTATAGAGGGCGTCCGTGACTTGACCGGCCAACAGGATCTCAGGCCCATCATAGTATTCAGCGAAGAGCTGCATCTTGAAGACATCAGGCTCGGACTCGGTGACTGTCGCGCTGACAGCCGTCCCCGGGCAGATAACGACTTTGTGGCCAGGCGTATCGGGCACAGAGATATCAATTGGCGTCTCAAGCGTCGCAGAGAGCTCGCCGTTGACCTTCTGAGACTCGGGGTTGTAGCTGCCGTCGACGAATCCCGACACGGTAAACGCGTTCGTAAACGCGTTCTTAGCGACGTCGATCTGAAACGGGATGTGTCCTTCGGCTTTCACGAGCTTGCTGCTCTGAATGCCAATCTCGATGTTGCCGCCCTGGATCAGGGTGAACCGGCCCCATTCAGCCTCAAGGAGAGGCCAAGATTCTTTGACCGAGGCCGTCCCGGTGAAATCACCGAGGCGCGTGCCGAAGTCGAAATTACCCGCGACCTCGCCCTGAATTACCCCGGGGCCTTCTAGCTGGTAGATCTCGAACTTGACGTTCTTTGCCGAGGCGTGGCCAAGGGTTCGATTGTTGACCTCAAGCTCGAAGAAGCCACCAGGCAAAAGGAAAACGGGACCGACCTCGTCTTCAGGGATGCCCCACTTCGCGGTCAACTCGAACTGTGCGACGCCCTTGAAGTTGAATTCGGGATCGAGCTCGAACGTGACCGACCCGATACCGACCTCGTTGCCCACGCTGTAGACATGGAACTCCATGCCGGCTTCCATGCCGCAGAATTTATTGTCGATGACCGCCGCGGTGGCGCCAGCGCCGGCGAAGATCTTGGCTGAGATTCCGTCTGCGGCCCCAAACTCGAGGTCACGCGTCAGCTCGGCGTAGACGATGCCATTGAATTTCTTATCTTTGAATCGATAGCTTAGGTCGATGGCGCCGACGGCAAAGGTGTCAATTTCCTCGAAGGGCAAGACAAACTCGACGGCACCCTTGACCTCCGTCAGCTCGTTCTTGACGACGTAAGCGCGGATGTCGGCCGTCTCCATTCGAGCCCCGCCAGGCCCAAGTTCAATGGGTTTGACAAGGGTCACCCCACCCTCGGCGTCGACCTCGTTCTTTTCGATGTCCCAAGTGCCCTCAATGTCGCCCACGACGTACTCGTGAACGACCTTCGCAGCAAATCTGGCGGGTTCCCAGTGGTCTTTCTTCCACTCGACATACGCGTGGACCTCTTCCAGGGTGACGCCATCGACGAGGGGCAGCGGTGTGTGTTGGGTGACCTCGCCGACGAAGAACCACCAAGATTGGCCCTCTTGCCACTCGTATTTGACGCTAGCGTTGACCTCGAAGTGTTCAGCGACGTCTAGGGTCGCGGTACCCTCGATCCACCAGTGAGTCTTGCTGAAACAGCCTGTAATACTGGCTCGTTTTAGCGTCACACCCGGGAAGAGCTCGAACTCAAGGAGCCAGATGAAGGTCAGGCGGCCGCGCCATTCACCGTCGACGTAGCAGGCCTCGAGCTTGACCGCGAAGAGTCCGTTGACCTCAAAGGTGATCTCACCGTGGGCCGAGACCTTGCCGGTCGGATCGATCGCGACGTGCAGGAGCGCGTCCTTGATCGTGTACATCGGCCCGAGGCTGATTGCCTCGGCCGTGATGGTGGCCGCGCCGTGAAAGCCGTCAGGTCCGATAACGAGGTCCACGCGAGCGGTGATGTCTTCGGCGACCTGGATCTGGCAGTCGCGGATGTGGACGTCGACGCGGCCTGTGTGGTCGACCTGCAGCGTGACGTTTGCGACGCTGACGTAGTTGCCGAGTTCGACGCCGGCTTGGATCTCGCCGCTCTCGACGTTCAGGTTCTCGTCAAGGCGCAGGACCGCGCTGCGGAGCTTTAGCGCTGTAAACGGTGAATCGCGGTCTTGGAGCTGAACGCGGATTTCGCCCGGGGACGCGTCCTCGGGGATAAGGACGCGCAGCCGACGTCCGGCGATGTCGAGATCGAGCTCGCGCTGGCCCGGTTGGGCGACACGGGGCGCGAAGGTCTGCAGCGGGACCACCGACTGGTGTTCGAGATCGGGCTCGGGACAGGCGAGGCAGTCGCCACCGCCTTGCGGCTCAGGCTCGACGGGGATAACAACCGGCGGGAGCGTGATGTCCACTTCCGGCTGCGGCTGCGGCGTCGGCGTCGGCGTCGGCGTCGGATTGTTGCCTTGGTTCGTCTCGTTCATCGTCGCGGGGCCGCAAGCGGCCTCATCGACGGCGGTGAGCTTTGTGCCAGGGGTCGGAAGGGCCTGACCCGTCAGCGCGGCCTTGAAGACAGCGTCGGCCTCGGTCTCGGCTTTGCCAATGCGGCGCATCGGATCGGCGACGACTGGCGCCGCCGCATCAAGCTGCGCGACGTGGGCCAGCTCGTGAGCGACGACCGCGCGGCCTTCCGCCTTCTTCGCGTCGACTCTTTGGGCGTCCAGCTCGATCTTACGATCTTGCATGACACCGAGGCGCCCCTCACCGGGGCCGTCCTTGGACACGACGACGTCGACCTTGGCCGCGTCCACGCCCAGCTCGGATGCGTAGCGCGTCACGACCGACTGCATCTCTTCAGCGGTCTCTTGATCGGGGGCGTCCACGCGCGGGGCCTTATCGTCAGCGGGCGCCTTCGTCCGCGACGCCGAGCGCGTAAAGCTCTCGGACAAGGCGCGGAGGAGCTCGCTTGGGCCGGCCGCGGCCCCCTGCCCTGCAGGACGGGCGTCGAGGGCTATCTCGCGTGCCAGTGCCTTTGCGTCGAGGCGCGCGACATCCCCAGCGAGCTGACGTCGCAGGTCGACGCCGGTCTCGAGCTCGATGAGCCGGATGAAATTATCGCGCTCGGCCGGGGCAAGCATGTCGCTCGCGAGGACCTCGAGCGCGAGCTCAAGGATCTGATCGGCACCGCCTGATTCCAGCTGCAAAGCGTCGTCGACACGACGTCTTAGCTGCTGCCGCAGGTCGGATTGGAGCTCGATTTCGGGTGTTTTGGTACGGCGAAGAACCATAGTTTCCTCTTGTGAAACATGGAGACCGGACCGACCCGCGCGACGCAAGAGGTACACTAGGGATCTAGTCCGTTGGTGTCAAGCTACCAGCACGAGGCGTCGTCCACAAGGGGCGGAACCGACACCGCCGGCGTGCACGGGCTATTGAGGCCGGACAACACCGATGGCGTCGACGTCGAACCCCGCCGAGCCATAGGTCGGAAAGGGGTCCCAGATCGGGCGGCCGAAGCTATCGACAGCGCGGCCATCACCCACGAGATCCCGAATTCGCACGAAATGAATGGCCTTGAGGTCAATGAGGCCGGCCACGACGGCAGGGTGGGCGGACAGACCAGCGAGGTCAAAGGAGACCCCGAATCCCAGGGGTGCCGAGCCTGCGAGACCGTCGACGAGGCGGCTATCCATGACGGCGTAGGTGGACACGGGCTTGGGTGTGAGGCTGGCGGTGTCGAACTCGGCGAACGTTTGGCCGTCTGTCGACACGGCGACCGTCGCGAACTCCACGAAGTTGTCCGGCACGGCGTTTTCAAAGACCGCAAGATCTGGGCCGGGGCCATCGCTGATGGGCGCGACAAAGGCGAACACGGCCTCACCGCCTTCGCCCAATGACAAGATGTCGTACACATCGAAGCCTGCGGGACCAAGCGCCGCCTGCTCGTCCTGCCAAGTAGAGTCCACGCGCTCGCCGGGGAGGTAAGAGACGACCTCGACGGCCCACGCGATGATTCGGGGGTCGTCAGCCAAGAGGCGGTTGTCTATTTGGGTCGCGCGCAGCACCGCGAGGGTCGCGTCGCCCCAAGTCTCGTCGCCATCCGGCGCGTCCGGGACGACGACATAGTCGGCGACGAAGGCCGCGGTCTCGCATGACGGAGCTCGATCGACCTCGCGCACATGGAGGCGGCGCCGAACCGACGTGCCGTCCCCCATAAAGCCCAAAGCCTCAAGGGTGATTGTGGGACCGTCGATGGCGACCCACGCGGTGGGCTCGGTCCCTGGGGGGGTTAGCGCGGCCTCTAGCCGTGACGCTGGTTGGCTGGGCCCCGTTCCTGGTGCGGCGGACGACAATGACACCGGTAGGGGCGTCGCGGCTGAGACGAAAGCTACGCGCGGCGCTCGCGGCTGGGCGCAGTCTGCGACGACCCCGCATTGCCCCGCGCACGGCGCGACACATTGGCCGGACCCCGTGCAGACGGCCCCGGCGGCGCAGGTCACGGACGGACCATCCACGCACAGACCGCCCTCGCAGCGCTCGAGTCCATTGCAGAGCTCGCCGTCGGCGCACTCGCGGTCGGCCACGCAAGCCGGGGCTGCGGGCTTGGGCGCCTCGTCACACGCGCCAACCAAAATGAAGCACGCGACTAGGGCCGCCGAACGAGACCGAGCGGCACGCCCGCGCAAAGCGGAGCTAGACCTAGTAAAACGCCCGCGCAAAGCGGAGCTAGACCTAGTAAAACGCCCGCGCAAAGCAGAGCTAGACCTAGTAAAACGCCCGCGCAAAGAAAATTCCAGCATGGCGATATCCCTCCGATATCGATAGTGAATAGCCATGCGCGCCGAATATCCTGGCTCCCGGACAAGACGCCGCCCGGACGGCGTCATCGAGACTCGCGCCTTCCCAAGCCGCGCGAAGGCGGGTCTCAGTGACGCTCTCCGGTGGCGTCGGGCCAAACCCCGCGGAGGGGGTGGGCGACGATAGGCCGGTGAATCTCATGTCTCCGGTTACAGTTGCGGGGGCAGCAGCGGTCTCTCACCGCTTTCCTCTGCGCGCTTCCAGATAACCGAGACGGACCCTGCCCTAGCCGCGCATGTCGCGCAAGGCTGAAGGGGCGGATGACTCGAGGTGCGCCCGGAGCCGACGCGAACCTTCTTCAAAGATCCGTCCGTAGCGGGGATAGATAAAGCGCTCGAAGGGGGCGAAGAGGGCTGTGGCCTGATAGGCGATCGTCCATTGGACCCGCGTCCCACCGTCGGCCTGCGTCGTCAGCCGGAAGTCCTCGACCATCCGACGAAGCATCGGGATCGTCGCGCGAGATATATGGAATACAAACCTCTGGCCGGGCTCCCAGACCAAGACGCGCTCTTCGATCGTGATAAGGGGCAAGGTGATCTCGCGCGTGCTGCCAACGCCGTGCGGCGCAGTCGTGAGCCAACGAGCGGCGCGGAGGTCCGGGATCCAGCGATCAAGGCGCTCGGGCTGGGAGATCGTGTCAAAGACCGCCGACGCCGGCGCGGCGATCGTGAAGTCGTAGGTGAACTGCTTGCGCGCGGCGGCGGCAAAGGTCGCGTCGGCGGGTCTCAACTTGAAGCTCATGGGGTTCCTCGGCGGTCCGGGGCGGCTGTTGCGAAGCGTTCTCCCCAGACGGCGGTCTTTTCAAACGACGATGTCGTGGGGTTCCATGTCGTGGTCGGGTGCCGCCACGGGCGCGACAGCCAAGGGGTCTACGACGTCCTCCCCCTCCCAGGACTCCAAGGTATGGCCCCAGATGCGGTCGCGCAACAAAGTCATGCGTTCCAAGGGGCGAGGGTCTTCGGGATCGGCGGCTTGCGCGGCGCGATAGGCCCGAAATGCCCGGTGGAGCTCGCCTTGTTCCTCGAGGACGACCCCGAGGTTGGTAAAGGTGACGGAGTGCGGATCGACGATGAGAGAGGCCTGGTAGGCCGCGATGGCCGCGTCGTTTTGGTCAAGGAGGCAGTAGGCGCGCCCGAGCTCGAACCAGAAATCGAAGCGCGGGTCCCCTGCGGCGAGCTCCTGGCCATGCTCGAGCAGAGCCCGTGCGAGCTCGACGCGATTGGCCTCAATGGCGACGACGCCCGCGCGGTAGTAGTGATCGACGTGCTGTGGTTCGAGCCGAATGAGCCTAGACCAATATCGGAGGGCTCCATCAAGGTCTTTGTCTTCCGCGAGGCGATGCGCGGCGGTCCAAAAGTCGAGGACGTCGTCGCAGCCGCGTTGGGCGACGTATGCGGCGTGAAACCAAGCGTCGGCGGCCGACGACCACGCGGTATGCGGGCGTAGGACGGCCGTGTGGAGGACCTCCTCGGGCGCTCTCGTGCGGAGGACACCCCAGCCGGTCGCGTCGCCGAGAGCGTCAAAGATCGCGAAGTTAATCGCGTTCGCGAGAGAGTTTCCATAGAACTCAGGGCGGCGATCCGAGAGACCTTCGAGGTCTTCCGAGTTCACGGACCCATAGTCGTTGATGAGGAAGTACCCCGATGGGGATAGGCGCGCGGCGAATAGGCGCATGAAATCGACGAAACCGTGCGGGTATCCGATCGTCGCCTCGTCGTGGGCCGCGGTGGCGTTCGTGACCACTTCGCGATGAAACACATCCGCATAGAGGGTCGACAGGGGGCTCTCGACCCAGGTGAAGTCGAGATCCAACTCGTCGGCACACAGGTTGGCCCGCGTCGCGTCGGAGAGCATCTCTGCTAGCAGGAGCTCGGCCGACTGGGAGTCACTCTCGGAGACTAGCTTTGTCCCGATCGATACATACTGCTCAAACCATTTTTCCGAATGTTTCTGCAGATTCTTGAGAGGCAGCACGCACGTCACGTAGTTCGCGACGACCAGCTGCACCCTATCGGGCGCCGGCAGCCCGTCGCGGCGCGCGAACCCTTGTGGGGCGCGCAGATCGAAGAGGGCCGGCACAATGCGACCGGCGTTCACGTGAGGCGCGACCTCGAGGAGGGCACACGTCTCGTCGAGGCCCCGCGCCTGATAGTCCGTCAGTAGATAGCGGATACGGCCGGCCCAACGGGCTGCATCGGGATGCGCATCCAAGGCCCGCAGAAAGTTCACGGCGAAGGCGCCGTGGCCACTTCCGACCTCGAGGACCCAGACCTCGGAGGCGCCCGTGGGGTCGACGTTCGGCCCCCTCTCTTCGAGTGAATGAATAAAAAAATCAACGTGCTGAAGGGCTGACTGGTAGTTGCTCGTCGAATAGGACGGCACCTCACCGTCGTGCCAAGCGGCGACGCCTTTCTGCGCGAAGTACGCGTCGTGCAGACGCCAGAGGGAGCTCTGATCGAGGGGGGTCGGCGGCTCAAGGACGAATTGCATGGTCAGCCTCTATGGAAAGCCCGAGGGCATGCATAAGCCAGTCTGCGGCCCATGGCCACAGGGCCTCACCCGGATCTTCGCGAAAAAAGCCGAAGTGTCCAAGCGCGCGCCCACCCACATCCGCGGGCCCAAAAGTGTGGCGTGTGACCGCCGCGCTCGGGTACCAGGCGCTGAGCGCGTCGACGGCCACGGGAGGCGCGAAGTCGAGGTCATCCGAGAAGCCGAGGCACGCGACGGGTGCCGCGACGGCGGCGGCCCGGCCGCGGGCGTCCGCGTGCCAGCCGGCGAGATAGCGCGGGTGAAAACCCCAAGAGAGCCAATCGCGAGCGACGCGTGGGGGCAGGTCCTCGCCGCCAAAGACGCGGCCGGGACCGTAGCCAAGAGTCGCCGCCGTCACGGCGAGAGCGCCCATCAATCCCACGTACTTCGGTAAGGTGCTCAGGCGCAGCCAGTGGCCCACCCAGCCGACCTGGGCCGCGACGAGCATCACGGCCTGCGCGGCGGTGGCCTGAGGCAGCAGCGGAAAGACCTGCCCGCCGAGAGAGTGACCGATATAGGCCATCGGCAGCGCCGGGAGTCGAGCGGCGAGAGAGTCCCAAGCCGCCGCGAGGTCGAGGCGGGCCCAGGTCCCGAAGCCGGCGTCCAGCGACGCGATCCGGCGCCCTTGAAAGCGCGCCGGGCGGGAGGCCCCGATGCCTCGATAGTCGATAACTAGGACGTCGAACCCGTGGCTTGCGAGGCACCGGGCGAAGGGCCGGTAGAAGCGGGCCGCGACGCCAGTGGCGGGGGCCAGCAGGATCTTCGCGCGAGCGGCCAACGGCGCGGCGCCAAAGAGGGTCCCAGCGAGCGGGAAACCATCGCGGGCGGCCACCGTCACGGCTAACCCATGGTCGGGACTGACCTCAGGTTGGGGCATCGCCAGGCGCGTCCTTCACGAAGGTCCCGAGTTGATAGTCTTTTTTCACGCCCGGAAACTCTAGTGCGACGCCGTGCATCACCACCCAGACCCCGGGTTGAAGCAGCTGTGATGCCATCAGGGCCTCGGTCAGGTTCTGCAGGGCGTCTGTGCGACGGAGCTCCCAGGGCCGCATCGCGCCCGTCAGCACCACCGGCACTCGCGGACGCCCCATCAGCTCGACCATCCGATCACCGGTGTTGGTCAAACGATCCGTCCCGTGCACGATGATCACACCGTCGTGGGCCTCGGCCATCGCCGCGGCTGTCCGGGCGATCAGGGTGTGATCCTCCTCGGTCATCTCGGTGCTGTCCTTGCGCATGAGGGGCACGCGGATGATCTCGAGATGTTTCAATTCCAATGATGCGAGCATCACATCGAGGACGCTGACCGTGTTGTGCAAGACCCCTTGCAGCTCATCGTAAGTCTTCTCGATCGTCCCGCCGGTGGAGATGATACAGATGCGGCGTTTGGGCTCACTCATGGCGTCGTCTCGTTCCCTAGGAGATGGTTTTCCCACCAATGTTCGGCGATATCAATGCGGCGCGTGACCCACACGCGGTCGTGGCGCTCGATGTGGTCCAAGAAGCGCTCGAGAGCGCGAGCCCGGCCTGGACGGCCGACGAGACGCGCGTGGAGGCCAATAGAGAGCATGCGCGGCGCTTCGGCACCTTCGAGCCAGAGCTGGTCAAAGGAATCGCGCAAATAGATAAAGAAATCTTCGCCTTGACCAAATCCCGACACGGTCGAGAAGCGCATGTCGTTGGCGTCGAGGGTGTAGGGCACGATGAGATGCGGGGCGCCGCTCGCGACAGACCCGGGCGCCCAGTAGGGGAGCTCGTCCGCGTAACTATCTGAGTCATAACGAAATCCACCGATCTCTTGGACGATCTCGCGGGTGTTTGGGCTCATCCGGCCTTGGTAGAAACCGAGGGGCTTTTCGCCACAGATGCGCGCGTGAATCGCGATGGCCTGCTCGATGTGGGCCTTCTCGACCTCTCGCGGAAGATGTTGGTAGTCAATCCACTTATACCCGTGCGTCGCGACCTCGTGCCCCGCCGCGAGCAGCGCTGCGGCCGACTCGGGGTTGCGCTCCAAGGCGCTGGCCACGACGAACGCCGTCAGCGGTAGGCCGCGGCGCTCGAAGATGCGGAGCACGCGCCAAAAGCCTACGCGGCTGCCATACTCGTAGATGGACTCCATGTTGATGTGCCGCGCCCCGACGATGGGCTGCGCGCCTGGAATCTCAGATAGGAAGGCCTCGGCGGCGGCATCCCCGTGAAGGATGCAGTTCTCGCCGCCCTCCTCTACGTTGAGCACGAACTGAACCGCGACCCGCGCCTGCCCAGGCCACCGTGGGTGGGGTGGCTCTTTTCCGTAACCGACGAGATCTCTTGGATAAGACATGAAAACCTCCTGACGACCCGGGGATGATCGTGCAGGAGGCCTCGGAAAGAAAGGGAGAAGCACAGGGGCGCGTCAGATCACGCGGCTGGCTCGTCGGGTCAGACGCACGCCGAGCCAGAGGCCTAGGAGCGCGAGAGGGACGGCCCCAAGAGGGCTAGAGCCCCCACCACAGCCGCCGCCCTGAACATTCTGGACGGTCTGGGGTCCTTCGCCGTCTACGGGTACGACCGGCTCCTCGATGACGGGCTCCTCGATGACGGGCTCCTCAGGCGTCACGACCGACCCGTAGCATGCGTCTTGGAGGTCCCACACCCGGACGCGATCCACGGCGGCTTCAGTCAAGCTCTGGGGTTCGTCATCCATGGCGGTGAAGCGCAGCGTGATCGTCGCGGGGAGCGCTGGGAAGAGGTCGAGGATCCGGAAGCGCTTATCAGACCATTGCTGCTCATTGCTTTGATCGATCTCAAGGAGGACCCAGGTCTGCCCTTCGTCGGCAGAGATCTGTACAAGGAGTGGGTCATTGTCGTCGCTAACCACCGAATTTCGCACGGAATTGAAATCGAGAGCCGTGTGCCACGAGGCGTATCCAACCCAGGGGTCCCGGGCCTCTGCGAGGGAGATCGGAGGGGAGGTGACCGAGGTCGAGCCCCCATCGACATCGTTGGCCCCCATCTGTTCTCCGGCTGCGGCGCCGGTGACCCACGCCTTGCCCCCGCCCGCGAGGCCCGCGGCCGGCTGCGTCTGGAAGTTAAGACCTGTACCTTGAGTGTTTACGCCCTGGGGAACGGCGCGCTCAAAACTGCCCGCCTCGGCCGTATCACCGCCGTCTGCGTTTACGCGCCAGCCGAGGTCCGTCTCGAAGTCGTCGACGAAGAGATACTTGTAGCCGATGGGCAAGATAAGCTCGCCGGTGGTCAGCAGCTCGCCTGTCGCGGCCTCCAACTTGAGGCGAACGTCCGTGCCGCATGGCGCGTCGGGGCCAATCTCAAGGGTGATGCCGTCTTCGACCACGACCGCCTGGCCTGCCTCGATATCACCGACGCGATTCGGTGTATTAATCGCCACGATATCAATATCATCGGGCACGACCACGTGAAGCCGCGCGGCCTCGGCCAAGCTCCCACCGAGGTTTTGTAGGCTGAAGGACACTTTGGCCTTCTCGCCCGGAGAGACCATCTCGTCGCCGTCGCCCTCGAACTCGCGGACCGTGCTACTGGCGATGACCAGCTTGGGCCGGTCACAATCGGCGCTGACGCGAGTGCACATCGTCGACCGACCATAGGTCCATTCCGTGTATTTGGCCTCCCAGACTGCCTTGAACGTCTTGATAGCCTCGATCTGCCCTTGCACGTCGTCTGCCGTCTGGCCGGGCGCCGTCACGAGGATGAAGACCATCCGGAAGTCTTTGCGCGAGGTCGCGACCGTCGGTCTGCGGGCCCCATTGGCAGCGATGATATCTTCGATAGTGGCCTCCGAGCGCGTGCCCTGGACGACCAGACCGACTGGGAGAGTCGAGGCCGGCGAGACCGCCTGCCCGCGATAGGTGCCATCTTCAATCAGGAAAAAGGGCGCGACCTCTTCGGGTCCGTAGAGACCCATCCCGTAGAGGTCGAGGGGCGAGAACCGGGCCATATTCTCGGTGACCGTGAAGGATCCGTCGCCGTTGTCGCGCCACGAGTTGCCGTCTTGCACCGAGGCGTCCGCGTCCATGAGCGACGACCAGTGCGCTTCATCGCGGCCAAGCAGGGCGCCGCTGACGACGCCATCGTCCCTCTTCATCTTGAAATACGCCAGCCACCTGTGCGTAAGCTCTTGGCCGATCACCGGGTAGACGAAGTTGGCCGGGTCGGAGATGTCGCCGTAGGTGCTGATAGACTTCATATTGAGGAAGCCCTGAAAGCGCCCATCGGAGTTGGCGCCCCAGACGCGTCGCTGGTCAAAGCGGTCCTCGCCTAGGCCGAAGGTGTCTTGAAGGACCGGCACGTAGTAGGCGAGCCCGTCGGCGCCACGGTCGCGAAATGCGGTCCATACCGCAATAAAATCAACGCTATCACCGAAATTATCGAAGTAGCGCTGGGCGATGCGGATGGGGTCCTGGCGCTGATTGTCGTAGCTCAGGCCGTAACGATTGTTTCCAAAATCGGTCACGATCTCGGTGTCACCCTCGAAGATGAGGATCTCATCGACGAGCTTAATCCGATCGGCGACCGCGGCGATCGGCGCGCGCGGCACGGCGTCGAAGTCGACGGGCGCTTCGGGATCGAACTCGCTGCCATCGGCCTTCAGCCCGGCGCGGGCCAGCGCGCTCGGGACGAAGGTCGTGTGGCCCAGGAGATCTTTAAGGGACATGCGCGGATCGAAGGAGGGGACCTCGCTGGCGCTTGGCGGCAGGGGAGGCGCCGCGACGGCTGTGGGCACGAGGAAACCGAGGATGGCAGCCAGAAATATGGGTGACTTCTTCAAGGTATTCCTCCGCGTCAGGGTAAAAGCGGGCAGAAAAGACCAGCCGCTAGCGTGCGTGTTTTCGCACATGGCCAGCATCGAAGAAAGATGGTTCGTGGGTTCGAACCCCCTGAACCTGCACACGTCCGTCGACGCGGCTGGACGTGGCACAACGTCAATACTTGCCGATATACACGAGGGTCCAAGTGTTGAGGCCGTGATTATGCAGATGAAAGAGCACGGGAACCCCCGCTGGATAGGTGCGGGTGGGCGTGATGGTGGCCACCGCCAGACCGCCGGGGTTCGGGATGGGGATCTGGCGCTCCCAGAGTACCTCGCCGTCGATGACGATCGCGGCGTGCGCTTCCGCGATGCCTTCGGCCACAAGGGGGCCGTACCATAAGGATGCCTCGATGGTGTCGCCAGGGTTGACGGCGATCAGCGAGGGCTGCACTACCTCAAGATAGTTGCAGTCACTAGTATTTATCTCGAGGAGACCGTCTTCTTGGTAAAGCCCTGCCTCACCGCACTCGATCAGCTCCGGACGGTGGTCGGCGAAGACGCCCCCGTCGCCATCTGCGGTCTGAACCCAAAGGGCGTGGTCGATGAGGGGCGTCAGCGGATCTTCATCCAACGCGTCAGCGCCCGCGTCTAGGCGATTCGTGCTGTCGGCCACGATCGAGACGTCGCCGCGTCCGTCCGCTTCGTCGACCGGGCTGGAGTCGCCACACCCGACGACAAGCCCAAGCTGCGCCGCGAAGGCTACGAGGAGCGCCGCCGGGTGCCTGTTGAGTCGTCGCAGAAGATCTATAGTCAACTTCATGCCTCTCTCGGTCCACGACCGGTGCACCATGGCGCGACAGCCACGGCAAGTCCGAAAGGCGGAACCCGTGAACGCCACTGACATCGACACCTATTTGGCGACGACGTCCACGGTGGCGTAGTTGCTCTCGTAGGAGACCCCGCCGCAGACCTCGAAGGTGACGATGCGGCGATAGACATAGGAGCCGGCGGCCCTCGTATCAATGGCGCCACAGCTCTCCATGCCAGCGCACCCCCGCACGCCACCCCACAGTTCATTTGCCAGCCGTTCCCAGTTAAAGACGCCTCCGAACGCGCCGGCCCCACCATCGTCAAGGGATTCGAGCGGCATCGCTACCCCGCCGAGGGCAACGAACTGTGAGTCCGGGGTGATGACGCCACCGTCGACGACCCGGATCTGCACGGTATTTGATTCCGCAGAGTCGCACTCGTTGACGGCTAGACGCCGATACCAAGTGGTCTGGGGGACCTCGGCAGGACGGTAGGTCGCATCGAACGCCTCAGGAACGGGGTCCCAGTTGATCCCATCGACGCTCTGCAGCCAGATATATGTCACCTGCCCGATGCCGCCGGACGCAGAGACGACCTCATCAATCGGTGCGACCGCGGCGCCCGAGCAGATGGTCTGGTCTCCGGAGATCTCGCCCGGGGTGACTCGGTCCGCCACCGTGATGAGTAGGGATGTCGTGTATGCGATGCCGCAGATGTTCTGGGCCGCGCGCCGGAAATACGTGGTGCTAGTCAGGTTTGGCGGCGGGTACGTCGTACTATTCGAGAAGGCAATAGTGCTCCAACTTGAGGCGTTCGGGCTGACCTGCCAGAAGTAGGAGGTGACCCCGACGCCACCGCTCGCGGAGGTGGCGTTGGTCAGGACCGCGGGGCTCGTGTTGTAACAGATGGTCTGATCTGCCGCCACGCTGCCGGCGGAGAGGGCAGAGACCGTGACCTTGACGATTTTGGTATACGCGGAACCGCAACCGTTCTGATAGCGGCGGCGGAAGTAGGTCGTCACGTTCAGGGCCAAGGGCTGGTAGTTCGCCGCCGCACCATTGGCGACGGAAGACCAGTTGACCAAGTCGGTTGTGGACTCCCATCGGTAGGTGGAGGCGCCGAGGCCACCTGAGCCATCGGTGAAGGAGGTCAACTGCGCCGGCGTGGCCCCGGGGCAGATGGTCTGGCCCGAGCCGACGCTGCCGCCCGAGACCTGGGTAGCGACACTGACCGTGACGGCCCCAGTATAGACGGTATCGCATGTATCGTCCGCGCTGCGGCGGAAGTAGGTCGTGGTGGACAAAGCGCCTGCCTGATAGTTCGTGCTCGTTGCCGTCCCGATATTCGACCACGCCGAGAGGTCCGGGCTCGACTGCCACTGATAGGTCGGCGCCGCCTTACCGCCGGAGGCGTCGACAGAGCTCGTGAAGAGCGCGGGTGCGGCACCCCAGCAAATGGACTGACTGCCGGCGAGAGCCCCAGGCTGGAGGTTGGCGACCGTCACCGTGACGAGTCTGGACTCCTTCTCCCCGCAATTATTAATGAAAACCCGGCGATAGAGCGTGGTCCTATCGAGGGGTGGAGGCAGATACTCGGGGTCCCGTGCTTCGGGAATGACCTCCCAATTCACGCCGTCGATGGACGATTCCCAACGATAGTCGCCCAAGCCGAACCCGCCGGCCCCGTCATTGATGCTCTTGATGATTTGTGGCTGCTCGCCGCGACAGACCGTTTGGTCGTAGCCGATGGCGCCGGCGTCAAGGGGGGCGGCGACGCTGACCAGCACCGGCGCTGTCTCGACCGCAGCGCAGGCGTTGGAGACGCTGCGGCGGAACCAAGTGTCGGCCGAGAGCGCCCCCGGAGAATAGGCGTTGCCATCGGTCGCGCCGATGATGTCGCTGAAGTTCACGCCGTCCGCACTGAACTGCCACACGTAGCTGCGCAAGCCGACACCGCCGCTGGCGAGGGTGACGCTGTTCAGCGTGGCGGCGCTGGTGTCGTCACAGATGAGCTGATCGGCGGCGATCTCTCCAGCGATGAGGGGCGACACGGACACGGTCAGCGTATTCGAGTAGAGCGCCGCGCAGGCCCCGCTGATGACGCGACGGCGATACTCCGTCGTCTGGGCCAGCCCGGCCGGAGGGTCGTAGTTCAAAGCCGTGGCGCCCGAAATATTGCCCCACACGCCGGCGGGGGGGCGCTGCTGCCACTGGTATGTGTAGGTCCCGGCGCCGCCTGTCGCCGAAGCCGTGCTCGCGAAGGGCGCGGGATTGCCACCGGGACACACAGTCTGGTTCGCCGTCACCGAGCCGCCGGTGAGATTAGGCAGGACCGTGACGCGGAGGGCGTTGGAGTCCGCGGTGCGGCATGCGTCCGATGCCTCACGGACAAACCAGCGCGTCGCGGTCAAGGCTGTCGGGTGGCCATAGGTCAACGCGGTGGCGCCCGAGATATCCGTAAACGTGGTGCCGTCGGAGCTTATCCGCCACTTGTAGGTGAAGCTCGCGGTCCCCCCGGAGGCCGCAGAAGTGCTGGTGAACGCGCCCGGAAGGGTGTTGTAACAGATGGTCTGATCGGCCGCGATGCTGCCCCCAGCAGGATCGCCGTAGGTAGTAATGATGACCTCGTTGCTGGTCGTCGAGCCGCAGCCGCTGCCAGACGTCACGGTCCGGCGAAAGCGCGTCGTCTCGGCGAGCACGACCGGCTGATAGGTCGCCGACGTCGCGCTGGCGATGTTTGCCCAAGCGCCAGACTCGGTCCGTGACTGCCATTGATAGGTGTAGCTACTATCCCCACCTGCCGGCGCGGTCAGCTGCGTCAACAAGGAGGGCGCGGTGTTCCGGCAGATCGTCTGGTTCGAGCCCACGCTGCCCGACGTGAGTTGGCCCCGCACCGTCACCGTCAGCGTGTTCGACTGCTCGGTCCCGCAGGTGTTCGTCGCTGTGCGGTAATAGAGCGTCGTCTGGGTCAGCGCCCCCGCCGGATAGGTCGACGACGTCGCGCCCGAGATGGGGCTGTAGGACGTGCCGCCATTCGTCGAGCGCGACCAGCCGTAGTTGATGGCCCCGAGCCCGCCCGAGGCGTCGGGTGTGCTCGTGAAGGCCGCAGCCGTCGCGCCGTAGCAAAGGGTCTGGCTCGCGCTGATGCCGCCGGCTGAGAGCGCGGAGACCGTGACTCGTAGGACATTCGTGACCTTTTCGTCGCAGTCGTTTTTATCCCAGCGACGGAAAAAGGTCGTCTCGGCCACGGCGCCGGGCTGGTAGCTTGAGGCCGTGGCCAGGGGGATGCCCTGCCAGGTCGCGCCGTCGAGGCTCTGCTCCCAGCGGTAAGTCCAGGCGCCAAGACCACCCGTCGCCGCCTGGGTCTCGCGGAGCTCGGCCGGGGTCCCGCCCGGGCAGACCGTCTGATCGGCGGCGATGATACCCGCGACGACAGGACCCGCGACAGCGACGGTCAGCGCGGCGCTCGACTTCAGGCCGCAGGTGTTGGTCGCGTTCCGGCGATAATAGGTCGTCGTCGCCAGCGACGGCGCCCCGTAAGTCAGGCCGGTCGCCGTCGCGATGTTCACGAAATCCGCATTATTGGGCGTCGGGCTCGACTGCCACTGGTAGCTCGGTGCACCCACGCCACCCGAGGCGGCCGCGGTCGAGGTGAAGGCCAGCGGCGCCGTCTGGTAGCAGATGCTCTGCGACGCGGCGATGCTGCCGGCGGAGAGGTCCGACTCGGTGACAGTAATAATGTTGCTGTACAATGCACCGCAGCCGTCGGTGACCTTGCGCCGGTAAGAGGTCGTGCCGCTCACCGAGACGAGGTCGAGGGTCGCCGCCGTCGCGCCCGGGACCGCCGTCCAAGGCGCCGCGCCTGTTGAGCTCGACTCCCACTGATAGGTGTAGTTGCCCTGGCCGCCCGTCGGGGCGACCGACGTGAAGCCCGAGGGGTTGCCGCCCGGGCAGACCGTCTGGGTGCCCGTGACGCTGCCGGCCGTCAGCGCCGCACGGACCGTGACCGAGAGCGTGTTCGAGTCTGCCGACAGGCAGCTGTCAGTCGCGACGCGCTTATACCAACGCGCCGCCGTCAAGGTCGACGCGTCGTAGGTCAGGCCCGTCGCGGAGCCGATGTCCGTGAAGCTCGTCCCGTTCGTCGAGACCTGCCACTGATAGCCATAAGCCCCGAGGCCGCCCGAGGCCGCGGACGTGCTCGTGAAGGCCGCCACGTCGGCGTTGTAGCAGATGGTCTGAGCCGCAGCGACGACGCCGCCCGACAGCGCAGGGTTGATGGTGATCGTGACCGTGTTGCTAGTCGCCGAGCCGCAGCCGCTGCCAGACGTCGCGATGCGCTGGAAGAGGGTCGTCTGCGCGAGGGTCCCCGGCTGGTAGGTCGCGTCTGTCGCCAGGCCGATATTGGCCCACGCGCCAGCGCCCACCTTGGACTGCCATTGATAGGTGTAGCTACTATCGCCACCTGCCGGGGCGGCGGTCTGAGTCAAGAGCGACGGCGCCGTGCTCGGGCAGATCGTCTGGTTCGCGCCAACGCTGCCTGCCGTCAGCTGCGCCCGCACCGTCACGGTCAGGGCGCTCGTCGTCGCCGACTCGCAGCTATCCGCCACGGAACGCCGGTAGTAGCGCGTCGCCGTCAGCGCGGCCGCGTCGTAGGTCAGCCCCGTCGCTGCGGCGATGTCCGTGAAGCTCGTCCCATTCGTCGAGTCCTGCCACTGATAAACATAGACGCCGAGGCCACCCGAGGCCGCGGAGGTGCTCGTGAAGGCCGCCGGGTTCGCGTTGTAACAGAGGGTCTGGCTCGACGCGATCCCGCCCGCCGACAGAGCCGGGTTGATCGTGATGATGACCTCGTTGCTGGTCGTCGAGCCGCAGCCGCTGCCAGACGTCACGGTCCGGCGAAAGCGCGTCGTCTCGGCGAGCACGACCGGCTGATAGGTCGCCGACGTCGCGCTGGCGATGTTTGCCC
>Ga0209702_10000179_pt1 | contig 126424 bp, 116 predicted proteins | sample FRY01_FD_187210 | JGI IMG/M metagenome (GOLD analysis project Ga0209702, IMG submission 187210) | Freshwater microbial communities from Lake Fryxell liftoff mats and glacier meltwater in Antarctica - FRY-01 (SPAdes) (version 2) | ecosystem: Environmental > Aquatic > Freshwater > Ice > Glacier...
CCTCCAGACGCACCAGCGACAAGCCCTCGATTGACACAGTTACATCTGTAACGAACTGGCCCGCTCAAGGCAAGCAAAACTATCTGCAAGCAGCAAACCCCACACCTCTTTGGCCGGTTAACGGGCAGTCGCCCTTGGACCCAACCGACGCGACGATGTCGTTGTCAGCAAGACGCTCGGAGTAGCGGATCGACAAATATTGAACGCCTCTGTCGCTGTGATGAATCAGCTGATCAAGGTCCCGGCCAGCTCGCTTCCTGTTCCAGACAGCCATCTCCAACGCGTCGATCGCCAAGTCCGACCGCAACGATCGTGAGGCTTGCCAGCCGACGATCATCCGGGAGTAGACGTCGATGATGAACGCGACATACACCCACCCGGAATGTGTTTTGACGTAGGTGAGGTCCGCGACCCAAAGTCGGTCAGGTGCCGGCGCCCGAAACTTGCGGGCAACCAGGTCGGCTGGCCGGTGCAGCCGGTCGTCGCCCTGGGTGGTGATCGTGAATGCCTTGCCCCGTCGGGCTCCGGAGAGCCCTTCGGCGCGCATCAACCGTTCAACGGTGCAGCGCGCCACACGGATCTCTTCGCGGTTCAGTTGGGTCCAGATCTTGTCGGCGCCATAGACGAACAAGTTCTCCTCGAACACCCGGTGCACTTCGGCAACGAGTTCAACGTCGCGTAACGCTCGTGCTGACGGGGGTCGTTGTTTGGCGACCCAGTAGGTGTTCGGGGCAATCCCGCAGTCGTGCTCACGGAGCACTCTGCAGATCGGCTTGACCCCGAACCTTGACCGATGTTCGTCGATGAACGCGATCACTTCTTGGACTGGCGGTCGAGCTCCGCCCCGAAGAAAGCCGACGCTGCCTTCAAAATTTCGTTCGCCCGGCGCAACTCTTTGTTTTCACGCTCAAGTGCTTTCATCCGGGCTCGCTCATCAGTGGTCACACCCGGCCGATCACCGGTGTCGGTCTCGACCCGGCGAACCCACTGACGCAACGTCTCATGATTCACCTGGAGCTTCTTGGCAATCGATTCGGTTGCCTTCCACTGCGACGGATATTCGTGTTGATGCTCCAACACCATCCGCACAGCACGTTCACGGAACTCGTCCGGGTACCTGCCCGGTCGACGCTTCTTCTCTGACATTCGCTCATCCTCTCAAGAGAACAAGCAGTCACCGATCCCGGGGCGCTTCACTATTCGAGATCCTCACTTATGTGAGCGGGCACCTGCCCGAGAACGTCGGCGATGTCCGCGTCGATGAACGGCTGGGTTACGTCGTCAGCGGGTCGGCGATGTGTAGGCCCTGCCGTTCGGCTGCCTCACACAGCGCTCGGTCCGCGCTCGTGAATACTGCGGCACCGACGAAGACTGCGGCTGCAAGGTGGACTGCGTCGTAGCCCCTCAGCGACTCGGTCTCCGCGAGCTGCGCTGCATTCTCGATGAGGTCCTCGGTCACCTCGACCAGATGGAGATCGTCAACGAACGCAGCCAACTCGGTCTTGGCATTGTGCAACTGGGCAGTCGAAAGCCGCTGACCCCGTGCGGCTGCAGCGAGCGCAGCGCGCGCTTCGACCACGATCAAGCGCACCGATGCAACCGAATCGGCGGACTGCCAGATCAGCTCGGCTCGGTCCGACCCCTCTTCATCGACGATGAGTTTGATCAGGGTCGAGGTGTCGACGTACGTGATCACCGACGTTGCTCAGCAACGAGATCGCTCACATTTCCCTTCGGCTTGATCCGGGAACGAGCGCGATGACGAGTGCCGCTCGCTGGTGGTCGAACTACGCCAGCGGCGACAAGGTCAGCGAGGCGATCGTCGGGTGCGTCGAGTGGAGAGAGCTTGGCAACCGGGCGACCTCGATCGGTGACGATCACTTCTTCACCGGCCGCGACGCGATCGATGTACTTGCTGAGACCATTCTTCAGGTCGCGGATCCCGACCTCTGACCTCGAAGTAGCTATGTTCATATCGTTAGTGTAGCCACTTCGACAGCACTGTCTACGGGGTACTCGTTGCTGCGTCAAGGGCTCGACCCACGCATATCACCATCGTCCAGAAGCAGCGCAGGCCGAGCAGATCGAAGCCTCTTTGAGCAGCTACCCACTCCAGATCGCTCTCCATTTGGGACAGCGGTGATCTCGGAGCAACTAATATCAATGCATGAAAGCGTCTGAAGCGCGCGAGCGCTCGTCCAACCGCACGGTTTCCGCGAGCTCCCTGGCGAACCAAGTGAGTGCCGCTCGAACCGCTGCTGTGTTGGTCGCACTTGGCGCCGCCATTTCGGCGCTCGTTCTCGCATATCACACGACCATCGACCCGGACGGCAGCACGAGCCGACCATTCGTCGGCCAAGCAATAGCCGTCGTAGCCAGCGGAATCGGCCTCGTGGCGATCCTGCTCTTCCTTGTGGCGTGGGCCGAGGCATGGCGGGGCGCGTAGCTCTCGGCGCGCACCGACTGACATGTCGCCACAGCTCGAGGTCAGCCACAGCCGATCCCACCGCCGCTCGATATCAACAGCCCCAAACGGCGCCTGCGGCGCCGGATCATCAAGGGCACAACAACGATGACCGCAATAATCAGGACAACCGACAAGGCGATGAGCGGTTGCATCAAATCACTCGAATTCGGCAGGAGAGGATTCGAGGCGGTCGCGAGCACCGGCACAGCGCTCTATTCGCTCATGACGAGTAGCGAGGCGAACGTCAGCAGAAGTCGAGCGGTTGTCCGGTGACGGCCAATGTCCGCCACTTCAACGCTCATATTCCAGCGGGACCCCGGGGAGCACCAAGAAGCACATATCCTCACATTCGATCGCTCGACCAGCTCCAGATTGTGGGAGCGGCCGGCATCTTCGCTGCCAATGGAGTGTGTTCGACTACTCGCAGCCTGGCCAGTCCGAGCCAGGCGAGTACGAATGCGACACGCCGCTCCCTGGAACCGTGACATCGAGGGTGGAGGAATCGATGAGTGTCATTTTCAGGTCGGTCGCCTGACCGTTCGGCCAAGCAGTTTCAGTTGGATTGCCAGCACTGTCAGACCCCAGCGTTTTTGTTACCCATCGCGCACCGTTCACTTCAACGAGAAGCCACTCGTAACCGCAGTGCGAACTGACGTACTCGGTTGTCTCTTCGCCGGGCTCAAGTTGAACCGCCGAGGTCAGTGTGCGCGCTTCGCCGGGCTGGCTGTCTGTCCGAGCCACAAGAAGCCACAAAGAGTCCAGCAAACATGCACAAGCCAGAGAGTGTCGAACGTATACCGAGTGTTCGCATACGTAATGAGACGCTACGAACTCCAGCCCAGTTCCCACGACCGGATCGTAGGTGCCCCAGAACGCCTACAAGGTGACGTGTTCGATGGTGATTCAATCGTCGCATGGAGCGTCCGATAGACGAACGTTGATCGGACGCCCCCACGATTCGACGGCGAGGATCGTGCGTCCTGACCTGGGATGTCTCACATAGGTGGTCCGAAACGATTCTCAGTTGGGAGGGCTATCCGCTACACCCAAATCTGACCGAGCGGGGAGCATCGCCGCCATTAGCACCGCCCGGTCGTGAGCAGTTCGCCTCGTTGATTGCGGCGAAGTGCGCGGTGGCCGCCGAAGCATCGCGGTGCGGCGGTGCACGCGTGGGCGTCAGATCGTGGGGTCGAGGAGTTGCGCGGCTCGGGCAGCCGTGTCTGACGGACGTTGGCCGAGGCTGCGGACATACTCGGCGGTGGTCGATGGGTCGGAGTGGTCGACGTGTCGGGCGACGTCGGCGAGATCGAGGCCGCCGTCGGCGTAGAGGGCGGTGACGACGGTCCTTCGACCGCTGTGACTTGCGAGGCCTTTGGGGTAGAGGCCAGCAATCTTGGCTGCACGGCGGATCTCCTTCGTGACGGCCTGACGATTGGCGAGCCCGCCGTGGGCGGCGGTGAACACCATCGACACCTTCTCGCCGTCGTACACGTGCTCTCGCCACTCAGCGCCCATCGTCTCTCGTTCGAGCTGTTGCTCGGCTCGGCGCACGCGCAGGTGAGCAACTGAGACCGGCGCGAGATGGTGGACGCCCTCGGCGCCTGAGGTCTTGGTCGATCCGAGCACCATGCCGACCGAGGATGGGTACGAGGCTCCACGTCGAATCTGGGCGGTGCCGGCATCGAGGTCAAGGTCTCCCCATGCCAGGCCGAGCACCTCGCTCACCCGCCAGCCCTGGCAGAACAGCAGCGTGACCGCCGCACCGAGTCGTAGTTCTTGGGATGCGGTGATCAGCGCCTTGGCGTCGGCGGGGGAGAGGGCTCGACCTGCCTTCACGCGTTTCGCACGGGGTGCCTTCACGAGGTCGAACGGGTTGGCCGGGATCAGGCCGAACTTGACCGCCTCGGTGAAGGCCTGGCGGCCGACTTTGCGGCAGTTGAGCACGGTGTACGGCGCGTACTTGTCGAGCAGCGTGGACTGCCACTGCGTGAGTGTCTCGGCCCCGACATCTACGACCCGGTGCGTCCCGATGTCATTGGCGAGGTAGCCAGCGAACTTGCGATAGCTGTCGAGCGTCGAGGTCTTGACCTGATGGCGGGCAACCGAGTCGAGCCACCAGTCGGTCAACTCAGTGATCGTCGTGTCGCGAGAGAAGCGGCTGCCAACGGCGGGCATTGCTGCGATCTCGGCGAGCTTCACCTCGCGGCGAGCCTCGGCCTGCACACGTGTCGGGCCGGAGACGGTTCGACGCTTGCCGTCGGCGTCTCGATAGCTCGCTCGCCAGTAGCCGGCCCGGACCTTGCCGGCCATCGACGTGCTGGCCGGCTCGAAGTACACCGATCCATCGCCGTTGGAGTTCTTCGCGACGACCTCAACGTCGCCGTCGGCGGTGGTCGATCGCTTTCCTCGTGGTTGTCTCGGCATGACCTCGCTCCTCGGCTCAGAAAGCTCTGAAACGACTGATTTGCGGAGCAACGTTCGGAGCAACCGGCGGAGCAACGCTCCAGCAACGATGGTGAACGTCAACGCACTCTGGCGGACATAACCCCTGGTCAGAGGCTTGTTGTGTGAACTTTAGCGCAAGCGAGCGCGCAGCCAAAAACCCCTAAGTGGAGCTGGGGGGAATCGAACCCCCGTCCCTCAGCCGGTGGACGAACTTGCTACAACCATTCCCGGTATTGACTCTGACGCTGAGACACCGACGGGTCGGCTGCAGGCTCAAGGCCTACCACGCATCGTCTTTCCGACATGTCAGCGATCTTTCTCGCCGTCAGCAGTCTTTCCTGCCGTCATCCCCCACTTCTGTTGCCGGGCTGTGGTGGAGTGGCCCCGTGCGGCATTTCTGCTCACGATGTTTCGTTCTCAACCTGAAAAATCAGGCGGCGAGAACGAAATTGTCGTTATCAACGGCAATTGTGTTTTTTTCCCCGTTTTACGAGTCTGAGAAACTCGGGTTGCAAACTCGAACAGCGTTACTGACGTCGAATCCTGTCAGCCCCGTGATCAATATGTCAGGACAACGATAGCTGCTGATTGGGTGCGTTCACGCTTTGTTCACGGGGTGCGTGAGAGTGGGCCGTAAATCCCGACGATCAGTTGTTGTCGTACTTGGCAGCGCGGTTGAACGCTGTTTCGATCTCGCGATCGTGGTCGCGTTCGGCGAGGCTCTGACGCTTGTCGCCCTTGGTCAGGCCCTTGGCAAGCCCGATCTCGAGCTTGGCTCGACCGTCCTTCCAATAGAGCCGCAACGGCACGATGGTCAGCCCGCCCTGAGCGGTGCGCGCTTCGAGTTTGTCGATTTCGGCACGGTTCAGGAGCAGCTTGCGTTCACGGTTGGGTTCGTGGGCGCCGAAACCGATCGCGTTCGTGTACGGCGGGATGTGAATGCCGTCGAGCCACATTTCGCCGCGACGCACGCGGGCGTAGCCCTCAGCGATTTGGGCGTTCCCCTCGCGCAACGACTTGACTTCACTGCCAGTGAGGACCATGCCCGCCTCGTAGGTGGCGAGAATCTCGTAGTCGCGGTAGGCGCGCTTGTACGAAGCGATCAGCGTGAGGCCGTCGTCCTTGTTCGACCCCTTCTTGGTCTTTTTGCCCTTCTTTGCCATACGGATGCCAGGGTATCGGCGCGCCGCGATCGCTGGGGCAGGACTTATTCGTCGACGTCGGGCACGCGCGGTCGCCGGCCGATCGGCCCTACCCTGAGTCGCGTGATCGAGATCTCACGCGACGCGTACACTGCGATGGTCGGCCTGGCCCTTGACGAATACCCGCTCGAGATGTGTGGGCTGCTCGCCGGTCCGACACCTGACAGGGCACCGACGTTCACGCCCTGTCGCAACGACGACCAGTCGGCCCGGGTCTACACGGTGAACCCGAGAGACTTCATGCGTGCCGAGATCGCAGCAGAAGACCTCGACTGGGAGATCAACGGCGTGGTCCACAGCCACACCCACTCCGAGCCGTACCCGAGCCCGACTGACGTTTCGGCGGCCGTAGATCCGAACTGGCACTACGTGATCGTGAGCCTCAAGCGAGAGTTGCCTGAGGTGCGCAGCTATCGCATCATCGACGGCGCGATTGTCGAAGAGCAGATCAGTATCAGCTGAATCGGGCATCTTCTCCAGACCCGTCGTATAATCCCTACCGGTCAGGTCGGGAATAGGTTCCGTATCGGACAGGTTGGAAGGAATGATGAATCTCACCGCACCAGCGATGCCCGTAACGATGCACACAGATGTGCTCGGAATGATCGGCAACACGCCGGTCGTCGACGTGTCGAACCTGTCGCCGAATCCGAACGTACGCATCCTCGCCAAGATGGAGATGCAGAACCCCTTCGGCTCGGTGAAGGACCGCATTGCCAAGAGCATGATCGAGGCTGCTGAAGCCGACGGCCGCTTGCAGCCGGGGCAGACGATCATCGAGCCGTCTTCGGGTAACACCGGTATCGCTCTGGCCGCGATCGCCCAGTTGAGGGGCTACCCGATCAAGATCATGATGCCGACGAGCGTTTCGATCGAACGTCGACAGATGCTCGAGATTTTCGGTGCCGAGATCATTCTCACCCCCGGTGAAGAAGGTTCCAACGGCGCCGTCTCGCGAGCAACGGCGCTTGCTGCAGAGCACCCGGAGTGGTACTTCCCGTATCAGTACGCCAATGACGCCAACCCGCGTGCCCACTTCGAGGGCACTGGCCCTGAGATCGTGCGCGACGTCCCTGACATCACACACTTCGTTGCTGGCCTCGGCACGAGTGGCACATTGATGGGCACGGGCACCTTCTTGAAGCAGTACAACCCGAACATCCAAGTCATCGCTGTGGAACCGCCGTTGGGTGAGCGGGTCGAAGGTCTCCGCAACATCGGTGAGGGATACATCCCACCTGTCTTTGAGAACTGGAACGGCTACGACCTGCTTGACCGTAAGCGTGTGGTTCGACCGCGAGAGTCAATCGAATGGACGCGCAGGCTGGTCAGCGAGTGCGGCATCTTTGCCGGCATCTCTGCGGGTGCAGCACTGGCTGGCGCGGCCAAGGTCGCATCCGAGATCGAGTCGGGCACCATCGTGTTCATCGTGTGCGACGGCGGATGGAAGTACCTGTCGACCGGGGCATACACCGACGACCTCGACGTCGCTGAAGCCAACGCCGAGAAGATCATCTACTTCTGAGCGAGATGATTGCGCCACCGTGTATCGAACCGGCCCGCCTCTCACGTACACGGGCGTTGAGCGCTGGCTGACTGCCCGCACGCTGCGAAATGGCTACGATCAGCGCGGTGGATGGGCCAATCGGGATGTTCGACTCGGGCTTCGGTGGCCTGACCGTCGCCAGAGCTGCCATGGATCTCCTGCCTGCAGAGGATCTCGTGTACATCGGCGACACCGGTCGGTATCCATATGGTTCGAAGCCGCTCGCTGATGTTCGGGGCTTCGCTCGCGAACTTGCTCACAGTCTTGTTCATGACTACGGCGCCAAAGCCATCGTTGTTGCCTGCAACACCGCAACAGCTGCTGGCCTCGACGAGCTACGCGCCGAATTGGATGTGCCGGTCATTGACGTGGTTCGGCCTGGAGCCAGTGCCCTCGTCCAGACGACCACCACGGGCCGCGTCGGTGTGATTGGGACCGTTGGAACGGTGTCGTCGGGTGCCTACATCCAGGCAATAGCAGCGACCGGCGCGCCCGTCAGTTTGACGAGCGCCGCGTGCCCCGGTTTCGTCGAATTTGTCGAGCGTGGACAGACGGTTGGCGACGAGGTCACGGTGTTGGCCGAACGACTGCTCGCACCGATCCGTGACGCCGACGTCGACGCACTCTTGCTCGGCTGTACGCACTACCCGTTCCTGGCCAGGACGATCGGTGACGTGATGGGCAACGGCGTGACCCTCGTCAGCTCGGCGGACGAGACGGCGTTCGCGCTCAAGCAGACGTTGGGCGAGCTCGGCTTGCTCCGCGCCGTCGACAGACGGAGCCGCCACCGGTTCGTATCGAGCGGCGACATCGATGTGTTCCGCGAGCTCGGTTGTCAACTCCTCGGCCCAGAACTCGACCGAACCGAGTCATGGCCACCGCCCCGCTGAGTACGTCGACCTGATTGTCGACCTGATTGGCGACGGGTCCCTCGGTGCGCGTCGATACAGCGGGTACGTTCACGGACATGACTCGCCCCGACGGCCGCTCCGACAACGAACTTCGCCCCTTCTCGTTCCAACGAGACTTCACCGAGATGGCCGATGGGTCGGTCCTCGTGTCGTTCGGCAACACCCGGGTGCTTTGTACCGCAAGCATCGACGAAGATGTGCCGCGTTGGATGCGCGGCTCCGGCAAGGGCTGGGTCACCGCCGAATACTCGATGCTGCCGGGAGCGTCGCCTGAGCGCATCGATCGCGAAGCCGCCAAGGGTAAGCAGTCGGGTCGGACCATCGAAATTCAGCGTCTGATCGGCCGCTCACTGCGTGCCGCCTGCGACATGGAGGCACTTGGCGAACGTCAGGTCATCGTCGACTGTGACGTCCTGCAGGCCGACGGTGGCACCCGCACCGCTTCGATCTGTGGTGGCTTTATTGCGCTCCACGATGCACTCGAACGCGTCGTGCAACGTGGTGGCATCCCGAAGAACCCGCTCCACTCGTTCTGCTCAGCGATCAGCGTCGGCATCGTCAACGGTCAGCCGGTGCTCGACCTCCCGTATGTCGAAGACAGCGTTGCTGAAGTCGACATGAACGTCGTGATGCTCCGCCCGGTCGGCGGGGGAGACGCGAGCTTCGTTGAAGTGCAGGGCACCGCCGAAGGCATGACGTTCTCGCGCGCTCAGCTCGACGCGCTCCTCGGCCTCGCGGAAGGTGGGCTCGCAACGATCAGCGACGCGCAGACGGCGCTGGTGGCTGACGCCCCGACGCCCCGCGCCGCACGTTGAGCCAACTGATGCAACTCGTTTGCGCATCGGCGAACCCTGACAAGGTTGCCGAGATCCAAGCACTCCTGGCCGGTGTTGTTGATCTGCTGCCGAGGCCGCCTGAGGTTCCGGATGTCGTCGAAGACGCAGACACACTCGTTGGGAATGCGCGGCTCAAAGCGGCTGCAATCGTTGCGGCCACCGGACTTCCTGCTGTTGCCGACGACACGGGCCTCGAAGTCGAAGCCCTTGGCCGGAGGCCTGGCGTGTACACCGCTCGCTACGCGGGCGAGGGCTGTAGCTACGCCGACAATCGACACAAGATGCTGGCCGAACTCGACGGGGTCGTCGAGCGTGGTGCGGCGTTCAAGACGGTCGCGATGATCGTCTGGCCGGACGGATCCGAGCTCGCTGTCGAGGGTGTCTGCCGAGGCACGATCTCAACTGAGGAGCGTGGCGACGTCGGCTTCGGCTACGACGCGATCTTCCAACCCGACGAGGGCCAGGGTCTGACCTTTGCCGAAATGACCGCTGATGCGAAGCACGCGATCTCGCATCGCGGGCGCGCCTTTCGGCAGTTACTCAGCGAGCTGGAACAACGCGAGCTGGAACCACGCTGACGACGCTGACCACGAAGCCGAGATGATCGCTCCCCGGGACGGTGAAGTCGTGGACAGACGTCGACACGAGTCCATTCCCGGTGAGCGCATGGTCAAGCCGAACGAAGGCGGGGAAGAACTTGTCGGTTGGCCACGAGTTCGAAAATCCCTGTCCGTGTGTCGTGTGTGCATCTGACAGGCCGCGTCGGAGAAGGTCCCGGAACACGGGGTGCCAGTACGAGGCATTGAAATCGCCAACGATCAGCGTCGGTTCCGTCGCAGCGGACCCCAACTCGCCGAAGGTCTCCAGGTCGGCAATCCACCCGTCGAAGGTGAAGATCGGCGTCGGTGGATGCACACCAAAGATTCGGATTGGTCCATCGGGGCCGTACATCAAGATGTTCAGGGTGGAGTGCACCGTCGCAGGTCGCTGACTCTCAGCGACTGGGTACTTGCTCCAGAGCGCGATCCCGCTGGCGAACGACCCGTCGCGCTCGACTTTGTGGGGATACGCCGCAGCGAGCGGATGTGCGCGCAGCACAGACTGGTGCTCAGCGGTGTATTCGCTGAACAGGATCGCATCAGCGTTGCGGATCAGCAGGTCATCCGCTGCGTCGAAGACGACCGGGTTCGAGAAGAGCAGGTTGACCGCAGCAACCGACACTTCGGTGCCAGTGGGGTCGGGTGCGGGGCGGTCGGGAGTGAACACGAGCGGGAACGCAAGAAGCAGCGACCCCGCGCCGACGAAGCTTGTCATGATCGCAAGCGGATGCCGTTTCCGCCAGCAGGCCAGACCGGCGGCGGGGATCGTGACCGCGAGGAGAAACGGCGACAACGCGTGCAGCGCCGCGAGCTGCGTGGAACCGTTCCAGCCCACTGCCTGTGTCAGCAGAAGACCACCAGCTGACGCCGTAATCAGCCAGCCGACCAGCTCGATCACCCGCGCCAGGCTGCTGGACTTCACTCGATGAGGTTAGTGCCGACGGCGGGACTCGAACCCGCACTGACAGGCACCTAAAGCCTGTGCCTCTGCCAATTGGGCTACGTCGGCGCACTCAAGATCATACGGGCAGCCAAGCCAGGACGAGTTGGGTGACCTTGACGTCGGTCTTTTCCAGGCCGACGGTGAGGCTGGTGATCGCTTTGCCCGTCTCCATCCATTTGGCGTCGATTTCGATGACGTCGTCAGCGAGTTCGATTTCGAGGTCTTCGACTTGGTCGACGAGGCGCTGCATCTTGTTCTCGGCAGTTTCGAGGCGACCGGCCGACGCCGTGGTGGTGCCGCGGCGGCGCGCTGCGGTGCCGGCCTTGCCGAGCAGGCCGCCGAGCAACCCGCCCTTGCTTTTGCGGCCGCCGAGCAACCCACCAAGTACCGAGCTGGCCGTCGACAGCAGCTCACTGTTGCGCTTGCTCTTCGTCTGCTCTTCGAGTTCTTCAATACGGTCTTCGGCAGCTTCGATCTTGTCGCGCAGGGTCGACGCCTTTGACTCGTACTTGTCGCGCAGCTTCGCGATCTCCTCGTCGGCCTTGTCGTCAGCGATCTTCAGGCAGCGCGCCTCGAACGCATCGGTGCCCTCGCCGGGCCGTCCGTACAGCTTGAGGCCGACGTTGGTTGGCAGCTCGAGTGTCAGGGTACGAGTGATCTGATCTCTGATATCACGCTCGACTTGTGTCCAGAACGTTTTGTTCTTGATTGGCCCGTCGGCAAGGCGGTATGCGGCGCCGTCGGGCGCATCCGTGCGGAGATCACGGTCGTCGTAGTCGACCTGGACGATTTGTGTTGCGTCGATCTGCTCGTGGATCGGGAACAGCACCGCTTCGTACTCGTCGTCGTGCACAAGGTCTGCCTTCGTCTCGTCGTACCGCAGGCTGACGCGAGCCACGACGGCCGCGGCGCGAGATTCGCCGCGGGCATCACCGCCGACAGCTTCAAGCCACGGCGCGGCAACATCGACATAGCGGACGGGAACACCAGGCGCGACCTCGGGCATGATTGCCGACTCGTCGTCGCCAAGGGCTGACTCGGGAGCGGCTGCGGGGGCGGCAGCAGCAGGTCCTGCGGCGTGCGAAGACATGGCCACTGGTGTGGCAGCAGTCGCCCCGCCTCCGGGAGTGTCGCTCGTTATCTGTTGGATTTGATCGCGCGTCATCGGCCCACGGAGGTACGACATCGCCCAGCGAGTCGTAAAAACCTCCGGCGTGTCCTTGCCAGCGCTGCGCAGCATGAACTCGCGCTTGCCGAGGCCCGAGATGGTGTCGCCAACCGCCTGAATGTCGACACCACCAGCGGCGGATGACATCCCGTCGAGCAGGCGTGCTTTGTCGCGATCGGTCTGAAGCCGACCGATCATCCAGGTGCCCGTGTTCGAGAGTGCCTTGTAGTCGATGTCGACGGGGTTTTGCGTCGACAGGACGACGCCGACTCCGAATGCGCGGGCCTGCTTCATCAGCGTCATGATCGGCTTTTTCGTCGGCGGGTTGGCGGTCGGCGGCAGGTAGCCAGCTACTTCGTCCATGTACAGCAGCGCCCGCAGGCCGGTCGTACCGCTCTGCGCGCGCATCCACGTGACCAGCTTTGACAAGACAAGCGAGGTGACGAATTGGCGCTCGGTGTCAGAGAGATGCGCGGTCGTGATGATGGCGCACCGGGGCTTCCCGGCCGGCGAATACATCATCGACTGGATGTCGAGCGGCGCGCCTTGGCCCCATGCCGCGAATGAGGGCGAAGCAAGCAAACCGTTGAGCTTCATTGCCAACCCCATGCGGTCGGATTCGGGGAAGAACTGATCGATGTCGAAGACCCCGAGCTTGCGGATTGGCGGAGCAGCGACTTGGCCGACGAGCGTCATCAGATCGATTGCTTTGCCCGACTGCCACGAATGGTTGATCAGGTTGGAAATGAGGATGTGTTCGCGGCTGGACAGCGGGTCGGCATCGACGCTGACCAAGCCGAGCAGTCCGGTGACGTAACCCTCGATCTCGTCGCCAACGACTTCAACATCGCTGAGGTCAGTCGGAACCTGGAGCGAACCAACGATGTTCAGCGCCACACCCGACTGCGAACCCGGTGTGTAGATCGTGAAGTCGGTCGTCGCTCTCAGATTGGCGATGTCGGCACCGCTCAGGCCCCATCCACCGAGGCCCTTTTCCCACAGCGCTGCCTGGCTTGCTGCGAACTCGTCAGGTGTCTGGCCGGCGTTCTTTGCCTGGGCATCGTCGATCCACGGACGGAAATCGCCCGGGGCGAGATCGGGGAACGTGAGACAGAGGTTCGTGAGGTCGCCCTTGGGGTCGATCGCGATGACCGGGAGCCCTGCTCTCAGCGCCTCTTCGATCAGGATGAAACCGAGGCCGGTCTTTCCTGAGCCGGTCATCCCGACGATCACGCCATGCGTCGTCAGGTTGTCGGTGGCCACAGTGATGTGGTTCGTTACGTCATCGCCATGAGATGTGCCGGTGCGTTCGTGAGTCGCGGGGTCGATGGTGCCGCCCAGGAAGAGATCTGCCATCCGCCGCAGAGTAGTGCGCCCCCCGTTTTCATGAGCTTGTTGCAGTCACTGACTGCAACAAGCTCATGAAAACGGAGGAGGGGAACGGAGGAGGGGAGGCGGCTGGAGTGGCGGGGATCTACGATCGCGGCCATGGCGTTCACCGGGTTTTCGACCGAGGGCATCGAGTTTTACGAGCAGCTTGCAGCCGACAATTCCAAGGTGTTCTGGCACGACAACAAACATCGATTCGTCGAGCACGTCAAAGAACCGATGCTGGCGTTGACCGACGAGCTCGCCGACTTTGGCCCGTTCCACATGTTTCGTCCACACAACGACCTCCGCTTCTCGAAAAACAAGCCGCCGTACAAAACCCACCAGGGAGCGTACGGCGAGCTCGAAGCCGGATCTGGCTACTACATGCAGTTCTCATCAGAAGGGCTGATGGTCGGCACTGGGTACTACTCGATGGCCAAAGATCAACTCAAGAGGTTCAGGGACCTGATCGACGCAGGCGCCACTGGCGATGAACTGGCAGGGATCGTGGCTGCGATGCGCAAGAAGAATTTCAACGTCACAGCAATCGACGAACTCAAGACGGCGCCGCGCGGCTACCCGAAGGACCACCCTCGTGTCGAGCTACTCAGGATGAAGGGCTGTCTGGCGGCGAAACAGTTCGGTGCCCCACAATGGATCCACACCAAGGAGGCTGCCAAACGCATTCGCGAGATGTGGGAGGGAGCCAAGCCACTCACCGACTGGCTCGACTCTCACGTGGGTCCATCGACCGCCCCTCCCACCGACCGCCCCTTCTGAGCGAGGCGGTTTGGTCTGTCTGAATGAAAGACTTTGAGATTCCACAGTCTGGTGTTGGGTGCCGGTCGGAAAATTTGACAGAATGTAAAGGTGACGATGACTGACCCCGCAACGACCAACGCGCTCGAGAACCAATTCGGTCTTGCTGACCGCGTTGTCAACGAAGAGGCGCTGGCCAACAGCATCCAGCGATTCCGCGAGCAGGGCATCACGCTGCCAACCTTTGCTCAGCTGGCCGATCCGTCGACGTTCGATCACGATGAGAAAGTCGGCGACGCCGACCCACAGGGCCCTGATGCCCGCAACCTTTGGCGATGCCACTGGTACAACGACCTGCAGGGCAACCGCGTCGATGTGCCCGAGCATGTGGTACTTCCCTCGGTCCTGACCGGCGTCGCGTCCCCGATCATTGTGGTCTTCGGCGACCGGTTCCCGATGATTACGGCCCACAAGGTGCTGGCCGCCTACTCGTGTTTCGCTCCGCGCGTCGTCACGGGCCAGTTCGATCCAACGGTGCACCGCGCCGTGTGGCCATCGACTGGCAACTACGCCCGCGGCGGCATTGCAATCTCCAAAATCATGGCAAGTCGCGGTGTGGCGATCCTGCCCGAAGGCATGAGCCAAGAGCGTTTCGACTGGCTCGACGAGTGGTGTGCGAACCCCGAAGAAGACGTCATCAAGACTCACGGCACCGAGTCGAACGTCAAAGAGATTTACGACGCCTGCAACGAACTGGCCAAAGACCCCGGCAACTTCATCCTCAATCAGTTCTCCGAATTCGGCAACCACCTCGGCCACTACAACGTCACTGGTCGGGCGCTGAGCCACGTCTTCGAGACCGTGCGCGCGGAGTACGGCTTGGTCGGACGTGAACTCGAACTCGCGGCCTTTACCTCGGCCACCGGTTCGGCCGGCACGATCGCAGCCGGCGACCGGCTCAAAGAGGAGTACGGGGCAAAGATTGTCGCTGTCGAGGCGCTCGAATGCCCGACGATGCTCGAGAACGGTTACGGCGAACACAACATCCAGGGCATCGGCGACAAGCACATCCCGCTGATCCACAACATCGCGAACACCGATGTTGTCGTTGGCATCTCCGACAAAGCGACCGACGAGCTGGATCTGACTTTCAACACTGAGGCTGGGCGTGCGTACCTCGCCCAGTCGATGGGCGTGTCGCAGAGTCTCGTCGACAAGCTCGAACACTTCGGGTTCTCGTCGATCGCGAACGTTCTTGCAGCGATCAAAACGGCCAAGCTGTTGAACCTCGGCGAGAACCAGGCCCTAATCACGGTCGCCACCGATGGTGCGGCGCTCTACCCGAGTGAGCGGGCCAAGCTGTTGGAACGGCAGTACGGCAACGAGTTCACCACGACCGATGCCGCTGCCGCTGTCGGCGAACACCTTGCTGCGGCGTCCACCGATCACATGATCGAGTGCACCGACCTCGATCGCCGTCGCCTGTTCAACCTCGGCTACTACACGTGGGTCGAGCAGCAGGGCACGCCGTTCGACCTGTTCGAGGCTCGTCGTTCACAAGATTTCTGGCGCGGCCTTCGTCGGTATACCGCTATCTGGGACGGCATGATCGACGACTTCAACGCTCGCGTCGCCGACGGCACCTGAGCGACTCGTGAACGTCACGGGCTGGCGTTGCGCGACCTGCAGCGCTGAGCTGCCCATCTCCGCACCGATGCCGTTCAGATGTCCGAACGCGTCAGCTCATGACCCGCGTCATGTCCTGCAGATCATGCACGACGACTCGCCGGTCAAGTTGGTCGACGACGACTCGACATTCGTCGCAGCCGACCTGCACCTGGCGTGGGCGGCGTATGCCGATGCTCACGGCATGTCAGCCAATGACCGAGTTTGCCTCGTTGGCGAACTGAACGCAGCGATCGAGGCGGTCGACGGTGCAACCTTCGTCGTCACACCTTTCGAACGATCGGCTGTCTTGTCCGATGCACTGGGAATGTCGGCTGAGGGTGGCGTCTGGGTCAAAGACGAAACCGGGGGTGTGGGCGGCAGTCAGAAGGCCCGCTTCCTCTTCTCGATCTTGCTGCACCTTCGAGCTGCCGAGCGGCTGGGGCACCTCGCCAAACGGCCACCGCTCGCCATTGCATCGTGCGGAAATGCAGCCTTGGCTGCCGCCACGTTGGCGAAGGCCGCGGAGTGGCCGATCGACGTGTACGTCCCGACCTGGATGGGCGATGGTTTCGGTGACCGTCTCGATGCGCTCGGAGCGCGGGTGCACCGCAGCGAACGGCGTGACGATGATCCGCCTGGCGACCCTGCGATGTTCCGATTCCGCGATGCGGTCGCCGCTGGGGCTGTCCCGTTTACCGTGCAGGGGCCGGAAAACGCGCTCTGTCTCGATGGTGGCCGAACGCTCGGCTGGGAGATCGGCACACAGTTCCCCGGCGAACACATTGATCGACTCTTCATTCAAGTCGGGGGAGGAGCATTCGCTGCAGCAACGAGCCAGGGGCTCGATTCGGTCCACGGGACCGTTCCGCTGTACGGGGTTCAGGCCGTTGGCTGCGCACCGCTCGAGCGTGCATGGAACCGATCGACCGGCGCCGATTCCGTCGCCAAGGTGTGGGCCGAGGCAATGACCGTCTGGGAGCGTCCGTCATCGCTGGCTGACGGCATTCTCGATGACGAGACCTACGACTGGGTTGGTGTGGTCGAAGCGATGCGCCGCAACGGCGGTGTTCCTGTGGTCGCGTCTGAGGCCGATATCGAAGCAGCACACCGCCTCGCTCGCGAAGCTGGTTACAACGTGAGCCCGACGGGTGCCGCCGGGCTCGCCGGGCTACTCACGGTGCGTGGCGACATCGCACCGAACGAGAATGTCGTTGTCGTCTTGAGCGGCGTCACCCGCTGAGCGGCGGGAGCGAGTCTTGGTCGGCGCCGTTCTCTTGTGTCTCGTGCGGGCACAGATCAAGGCAAACGAGTGGCACAGATCAGGGCAAACGAGTGGCAAAGATCAATCAGTGATGCGGTCGGACAGCAGCAGTGCCCTGACGTGTTCCCGATAGCCTGAGCGGCATGTCGGAACTCTCCACCCCGCAGGCTCCCTTCGCACTCGAAGGCGGCTTCGACCAGCGCTCAGCGGTCTTCGATCGACTCCTGAAAAACCGTGTTGTGATGCTCGGCTCTGATGTCAACGACGACATCGCCAACCAGATCTGCGCACAGCTGCTGTACCTCGAAGGCGAAGATCCGAGCGCCGACATCTGGTTGTACGTCAATAGCCCCGGTGGATCGGTCACCGCTGGCATGGCGATCTACGACACGATGCAGTTCGTTGGTTGTGACGTCGCCACCGTGTGCCTGGGCCTTGCGGCTTCGATGGGGCAGTTCCTCCTCACGGCCGGTGCAGCGGGCAAGCGTTATGTGCTCCCGAATGCTCGCGTCATGATGCACCAGCCGCTGGCCGGTCTGCGTGGCCAGGCGTCCGACATCCAGATTCAGGCTGAGCAGCTTCGCTACACCAAGAGGCGCATGGCCGAACTGATTGCGTTCCACTCCAGCAACGAAGTTGAGCAGATTCAGGCCGACTCCGAACGTGACCGCTGGTTCACCGCTGAAGAAGCGCAGCAGTACGGACTCTGCGACAAAGTCATCCGCAAGCGCGGCGAGATCCTCTGATCGAGAGATCGTCGCTCAGCGCTCCTGAGCGACGATCGTGAACACCGGGCCGATGTCGACCGCGCAGGTTTTTTCGAGCCACCGGTCGATAGCAGCCGCTGATTTTTCGGTCGAGTAAATCGCAGAGAGCGCAGTTTGTTGTGAATCTGGGTCGCCGGGCACGACGGTGCTCGCCGTCTCATAGGCGCTGACAAGCTGATCCCATTCCGGTTCGATTGAAAGCGGAGCCAATTTTCCAATCTCTCGGTACAGATCGAGGAACGGTTCGATGTCGTCCTCGAACTGCAGGCTCGGTTGGGTGAGCAGTTCGGCATGCAGTTGAATCTCACCGCAGAACCGCTCGGCGCTTCCGGCGTCGCTGCCAGCGCAGCCGACGAGCGTGACCGCGATCGGAAGCAGAATCAACGAGGCGCGCACAGTCGGCATTGTTGCAGATCGTTGGCATGAAACCACGGCGACCAGACACGGCGCCTGACATGCAGGCGCGCCGACTGTGACACCGGATCGCTAGTATTGATTACATCGACGTGCGCTTGCGGGCGTCGACCGTTGTCGGGCCGGTCAGCCCCTCCTCGTAGCCAGTTGCGGCTCTGCCGCGTTACCGAGGAGGCGACATGTTCGCGTCGATTTCATCAGCAGTGCTGATTGGGGCACAGGGCTATCCCGTACGAGTCGAAGCTCACGTGGGTAAAGGTCTGCCCGGCTTCAGTATCGGTGGTCTGCCCGACGAGTCCGTGCGCGAGGCGCGTGACCGAACTCGCGCCGCGATCTTGAGCACTGGGCTGCAGTTCCCGACGATCAAGGTCACATTGAACCTTGCACCTTCTGATCAGCCGAAGTCAGGGTCAGCGATGGATCTCGCCATCGCCATCGGGATTCTGGCAGCGAGCGGCGCCGTGCCACCCGAGTCGGTCGAGAGGCTGTCATTCATTGGAGAACTCGGTCTCGACGGTTCGCTCCGGCCAGTCCCCGGGGTCGCCCCAATGGTCGGAGCGCTCGGCGAGAACGACGTCGTCGTGCCGATTGGCAGCGCCATTGAAGCGCGCGTGGCCGCACTCGGAACGGTCCGTCTGATCGACAGCCTCGGTGAACTCGTCGCCGTGCTGAACGGTGTTATCCCGTGGCCCGACCACGAGGCGCCCGAGCCGCCCGTCGAGGTCGTGTTCATTCCCGACCTCGCCGATGTGCAGGGTCAGCCACACGCGCGTACAGCGCTCGAAATCGCCGCAGCGGGTGGCCATCATCTGCTGATGGTTGGCCCACCGGGCGCAGGTAAGACGATGCTGGCGTCTCGCCTCGCGGGGTTGTTGCCGCTCCTCGATCGCGAGCGCGCCCTCGAGGCCACGATGGTCAACTCGGCAGCCGGCGTGCAACTCCCGGCCGGTGGGCTGATCACGCGTCCGCCGTTCAGAGCTCCGCACCACACCACATCGGGGGTAGCGCTCGTCGGTGGCGGGTCGAGCACTGTGCGACCGGGCGAGGTGTCAATGGCACATTGTGGCGTCCTCTTTATGGATGAGATTGCCGAGTTCGCTCCCAAAGTCCTCGACAACATGCGGCAGCCGTTGGAAGATCGCTACATCACGGTGTCTCGGGCGCGAATTCATGTTCGGCTCCCGGCCGACTTCCTCCTTGTCGCAGCGATGAACCCGTGCCCATGTGGGGGAGGGGCTCCAGGGGCGTGCCAGTGCAGCGATGTGCACCTGCAGCGCTACGTCCGCAGGTTGTCCGGGCCCCTGCTCGACCGTTTCGACCTGCGCGTCAACGTCCACCGTCCCGGGGTCGAGGAGTTACTGAGCCATGAGCCCGGCGAATCGAGCGCAGTGGTGGCTCGGCGCGTCGCAGAGGCTCGCAAGTTGGCCGAGGAACGGCAGGGTTGCCTCAACAGCCGATTGTCGGGCAGTCGGCTCGACGAGTTCGCGCCGATCGATGATGCAGGGCGGGCCGTGCTCCGGCACGAACTCGAACACGATCGCCTCAGTGCGCGCGGGTACCACCGGATCAGACGGGTCGCGCGGTCGATCGTCGATCTCCGGTCCTCTGCGCAACTACAGATCGACGAAGAGGCAATTCAGGTCGCGCTCGGGCTCCGAGCCTCGCTGAATACCACGATGCGCATCGGACGAGTTGCATGAGCGCCGACGGCCACCTCGCTGCGCTCGCCGGGCTGCAGCTGATGAACCCGAATCGGCTGCGGCACGTTCTCCATGACCGCAGCCCGGCTGAGGCGTTCGACATGGCGACTGGTGCCGCGGCTCCGTCCCCGGTGCTGGCAACGATTTTTCGAAAGAACGAAGGGCTCGCAAGGCTCTGGCGTCAGCAGCGCGCTGAGCGGCCGCCAGAATCATGGGCGGCGATCTGTGCTGCGGCCGGTGTGCAGGTCATCGGCGAATCGGACCCGAGCTATCCGGCGCAATTGCGGGGTGATCCTGGCGCACCTGCGGTGTTGTTCGTGCGTGGTGATTTATCCGTGCTCGATTCGCGGCGGGTCGGGATCATTGGCACACGCAACGCAACACAGCAGGGTCGTGCGACTGCAGCTCGGTTCGGTGCTGAACTGGCTGGCGCCGGAATCGTCGTCGTGTCGGGGTTGGCGCGCGGCATCGATGCTGCCGCGCACCGTGGGGCACTGCATGCTCCCGGCGGCCGACCCGTTGGCATCGTCGGGAATGGGCTGGACATCCCGTATCCAAAGCAGAACACGGACATCTGGAACGAGGTGGCTGAACGCGGTGTGCTGATCTCGGAGTGGCCTCCGGGCACCCGTCCCGACGCGTTCCGATTCCCGTTGCGCAATCGGATCCTCGCTGCGCTTTGTGAAGTGTTAGTGGTGGTGGAGAGTCGGGAGAAGGGCGGGTCCCTGATCACCGTGCACGAGGCGATCAACCGATCGGTCGTTCTGATGGCGGTTCCCGGTGCGGTCAACAGCCGGGCGTCGGCCGGAACCAACGCGCTGATCTCCGACGGCGTGCAATCGGCGCTCGAGACGGCGGACATTCTGATGGCCCTCGGGCTCGACGGTCGTCGAGCAGGACGGCAGCGGTTCGACGCTCGCCCGCAGCCAAGCGGGTCCCAGACAGACATCGTTGTGGCGTGCCGCGACGAACCGCGAACTCTCGACAGTTTGCTGCTCACCACTGGTCTCGCAATCGGTGAGTTGGCGCTGGCGTTGGCGCGGCTCGAACGGGACGGATGGCTCATCGAGAATGGTGGCTGGTTTGAAGTCGTCGATGAATGGGCTGACCTCACATGACGAGGTCTTTTCGAGCTGCGACGCGCCATGGGCAGACCATCCTAAATTTGGTTGCCGAGGGGCAATACCATTCCGGCCGTGGAGTCCTGGCGTATCGACGACTTTGCTGTGTCGCTGACGTCGTTGTCGGACAACACGGTCGTGTCCTACACATCAGACCTGCGTCTCTTCTGCGAATGGTGCAGCAGAAGTGACCTTGTTGATCCGGGTCGAGTCACTCGTGCAACTATTCGGCGATATCTCGCTCATCTCACGACGCGACAGTTTGCCCGCCGAACTATTGCGCGGAAGGTCGCCGCGATTCGTCGCTACTTTAAGTGGTCGGTGGCGAACGGTCTCGCAACAGTCGACCCGACGAGCGGCGTCTCCGTGCCAGCCGGCAACGGCCGCTTGCCTCGCGTGCTCGACAGCCGAGAAATCTCTGGCCTGCTCGACGGAGCGGTCAGCGACGACGAGCCCGAATGGCGCCGTACTCGTGACGACGCCGTGCTCGAAGTGCTGTACGGATCTGGGCTGCGCGTCAGCGAATTGTGTGGAATGGACATCTCCTCGTTGGCCTTGGCCGTCGGCGCCGCAACCGTCTGGGGTAAGGGCAGCAAGGAACGCAGAGTCCCACTCAGTGAGCCAGCGGTGCGTGCGCTGCGCCGCTGGCTTGAGGCCAGGGCAGACGTCGTCACGCCAGATCAGGGCGACGCCTTGTTCGGCAACGAACGCGGAAAACGATTGGCGCCGCGTGATGTCAGACGGATCATCGACCGACGTTCACCTACTCCAACGCATCCGCATGCCTTGCGTCACAGCTTCGCGACGCATCTCCTTGATGGAGGCGCTGATCTTCGAGCCGTGCAAGAGTTGCTTGGCCATGCAGACGTGGCAACCACTCAGCGTTACACTCACGTTAGTCGAGAACGACTCTCGGCCGCCTACCGCGAGGCCCACCCCAGAGCATGAGCATTGTCCCCGAAGACGCAGACCTCCAGATGCAGTGGGCGCGCTGGGTCAACCGGCGAAACCTCGCAGCGCGCGATCATCTGATTGTTCGCTACTCGCCGCTGGTCAAGTTTGTTGCGGGTCGTGTGGGCGCTGGTCTGCCAAGCAGTGTCGACTCGGGCGATCTCATTAGCTCTGGCATGTTCGGCCTCATCGACGCGATTGAGCGCTTCGATACCAATTTTGGCGTCAAGTTTGAGACGTTTGCGGTGCCGCGAATTCGTGGCGCGATCTACGACGGTTTGCGACAACTCGACTGGGTTCCCCGCTCAGTCCGCAGCCGAGCCCGCAACGTCGAGAAAGCCATCTCTGAACTCGAACACAAACTGGGTCGGGGTCCGACCGACGAAGAGCTTTCCGAGCATCTGCGCATCACCCCCGAAGATCTGACCAAATGGCTGTCGGCCATCGCCAGGACGACGATCGGTCCGCTTGACCGCGCGATTGCGGGAGGCGCCGAACCGTCGGCTCCCGATGATGCCGTGTCCGGCTCGCCATTGGCAGTTGTCGAAGAACGTGAGTTGAGCCTGATCATGCGCGACGAGATCAAGAAGCTTCCCGAACGCGAGAAGTTGGTCCTGTCGCTGTACTACGACGAAGGCCTCACACTCGCTGAAATCGGCGAAGTACTCGGCGTCACCGAGAGCCGCGTCTCGCAGATCCACACCAAATCAGTGCTGCATCTTCGGTCGCGCATGTCGGCCGCCGGTCTCACCTGATTCGAACCTCTCGGGCCGTGCGGCCCCTCTCGACGCTCCGGCGTCCATCGGAATCCGACTGTCGAGAGGAATCATCATGCGACAACGCGTCGTCTGTGTCACCACGATTGCTCTGGTCTGGCTGATGCTGGTCCAGCCCATGTCTGCAATGGCGTCGCCATGCTGGCGCCCCCCTGTCAGCGGAACGGTTGTCGATCCGTTTCGTGCGCCGACCTGTTGGTACTGCGTGGGCCACCGGGGGATCGAGTATGGGGTTACTCCATCGACGGCGGTACGCGCTGTCGCCGCCGGCACCGTCACCTACAGCGGAACCATTACTGGCGTCATGTACGTCGTGGTCCAACATGCCAACGGGTGGAAAATCACCTACGGCAAGCTGACGTCGTCCGATCTGCAGCGTGGCGACCGGGTGGCGGCCCGATCGCAGATCGGCCGTGCGACAGACCGGATGTACTTCGGCCTGCGGATCGGCGGTGAATATCGAGATCCAACGCCCTACCTCGGGCGCGCTGTTGGCTCCCCCCGTCTCGTACCCGTCGACGGCTCCCCACAACGGTCGGCGCCACCACCAGTCTGGCGCTGCCGCCCCTCGGCTTGAACTCGGCTTGAACTCGGCTTGAACTCGGTCGCGACACTGGGCAAGCGTGCGTTGAGATGCGCTCGGGCGCAGCTATCATTGTCTCGGTCGATTCATCCGAATCGACAACCAATCACTGTCTCGACGGTCAAGTAAGCGGTCGCCCGACCAAAAAACGGGCGCCGGCCGACGGGATTAACCGCACAAGGAGCAACTCATGGCTGTTATCAGCATGCGTCAGATGTTGGAAGCCGGAGCACACTTCGGCCACCAGACCCGCCGTTGGAACCCGAAAATGAAGCGTTTCATTTTCGGTGAGCGCGCTGGCATCTACATCATCGACCTCGAGCAGACGCTCGGTCGAGTCGAGACGGCCTACGGGTACGTCCGTGATCTCGTCGCCGGTGGCGGCAACATCTTGTTCGTCGGCACCAAGAAGCAGGCCCAGGACCCGATCAAGAGCTACGCCGACAAGTGCGGCATGCCGTACGTGAACGAGCGTTGGCTCGGTGGCATGCTCACCAACTTCGAGACGATGAGCAAGCGCGTCAACAAGATGCTCGAATACGAGCGCATGCAGGCGTCGGGCGAGTTCGAGGTCATGATTAAGAAAGAAGCACTTCTCCTGGAGCGCGAGATGATCAAGTTGCAGCGCAACCTCGGTGGTATGCGCAGCTTGAAGAAGGCGCCCGACGCGATCTTCGTGCTCGATACGAACAAAGAGCACATTGCCGTCACCGAAGCTCGCAAGCTCGGTATCCCGGTCGTCGCTGTCGTTGACACCAATGTCAACCCGGAAGTCATCACCTACCCGATCCCAGGCAATGACGACGCGATCCGTTCGAACAGCCTCTTTGCTCGCGTCATCGCTGACGCCGTTGCCGAAGGCCGCTTCATTGCGAACAAGCGCAACCCCGCACCCACACCGGTTGTCGAGAAGACCCCCGAAGAAGTCGCCGCTTTCGAAGCAGCGCAGGCAGACGCTCGTAACGCCGCTGCTGCCCAGCAGGCGGCACGCGATGCCAAGCTCTCTGCTGCCAAGGACGCGCCGGCTGCTGCCGCCCCCGCCGCAGCTGCACCTGTAGAGGAAGCCGCTACTGAAGCTGAGACCGCGCCTGTGGAAGCCCCGGCAACTGCTGAAGCTGAGACCGCGCCTGTGGAAGCCCCGGCAGCTGTCGAGGCTGAGACCGCGCCTGTGGAAGCCCCGGCAACTGCCGACGCCGAGACTCCCGCCGAGACCACGGAAGGCTGACCACAGATGGAATTCACCGCACAAGACGTGAAGGCGCTCCGCGTAGCGTCCGGCGCCGGCATGATGGACTGCAAGAAGGCATTGCAAGAGAACGATGGCGACATGGAGGCCTCCCAAAAATGGCTCCGTGAAAAGGGCCTGGCCGCCAGCGCCAAGCGCGAAGACCGCGACGCCATTCAGGGCGTGGTCAGCATGGCGATCAGCGGCAACGTTGGCGCCATCGTTGAGCTCAAGTGCGAGACCGACTTCAGCGCCGGTTCTGACCTGTTCAAGGCTGAGGCCGACGCACTTGTTGCACTCGTGACTGCGAAGGGCGTCGATGCGATCTCCGAGCGTCAGACCAATCTTGAGGAACTCAAGGTCACGCTGAAGGAAAACATCAGCATCGGCCAAGTCGCCCGCATCGAAGCCGCCGAGGGAAACATCCTCGATAGCTACCAGCACATTCAGGGCGGACGCGGTGTCAACGGTGTCCTCGTTGAGATCGCCAATGGCACGCAGGCCCTCGCTCACGACGTTGCAGTCCACGTGGCATTCGCTCGTCCGAAGTACCTCAACCGCGACGACGTCCCTGCCGAGGTCGTTGCAGCCGAGCGCGAGACGCTCACCATGATCACCCGCAACGAAGGCAAGCCTGAGGCTGCACTTGAGAAAATCGTCGAAGGTCGGATCGGCGGCTTCTTCAAAGACGTCGCACTCCTCGATCAGCCGTACGCAAAAGACGACAAGCAGTCGGTCAGCCAGTTCATCGGCTCCGCCTCCATCATCGCCTTCGCTCAAGTCGAAATCGGCTGATTCGGTCCAGATCGCTCGATCCCTGCGTTACGCCTCACCACTCGTTGGCAAGGGCCAACTCGGGTTCATCGTGCCTTGGCCTCGAACGATCTGATCCCGAATCAGCGAGCCGAGTTCTGGATCGCCACTCGATTCGGAATGAATACCTGAATTATTGAACAGCCCCGCTGCGCGTCAAGTACGTTCGGCGGGGCTGTTTCGCGCCCGACCCAACTGCTTTCGGAGACACTGAATGACGCAACGAGAACAACGTCCGAGCTTCAAACGAATCGTGTTCAAGCCATCAGGTGAGGCATTGGCGGGCGAGTCTGGCGTGGGGCTCGACGGCGCCACGCTCCAGTCGACTGCAGCGGAGATTATCGATCTGCGCCAAAACCTCGGTGTGGACGTTGCTGTCGTCGTCGGCGGGGGCAACTTCTGGCGGGGACGAACGGGTTCGCTGACTGGAATGGATCCGACACAGAGCGACCACATCGGGATGCTCGGCACGGTGATGAACGCACTCGCACTGCAGGATGCGCTCGAGCGTCAGGGGCAGGAAACGCGAGTGCAGTCGGCTATCGAGATGCCGCGAATCGCCGAGGCCTACATCCGGCGTCGCGCTGTCCGCCACCTCGAAAAGGGCCGCGTCGTCATCTTTGCTGCTGGCACCGGCAACCCGTTCTTTACCACCGACACAGCTGCCGCGCTCCGCGCCGCCGAAATCGAAGCCGAAGTGGTGATCAAGGGAACACACTCGGGCGTCGACGGGGTCTACAGCGCTGACCCGCGCACGAACCCTGATGCAATCAAGTACGACTCGGTGAGCTACATGGAAGTGATGACGAAAGACCTCAAGGTCATGGACTCAACGGCCATTGCGTTCTGCCGTGACAACGACATCCCCATCGTGGTGTTCGACATGTCGAAACCCGGTTCGTTGCGGAGCATCGTGCAGGGCGGCAGCGAAGGAACGCTCGTTCACGCATGATGCGCTGCCTGACTCGCCTGTCCTGGGTACGATGGTTATCGTGATTGACGACACGATGCTCGAAGCCATGGACAAGATGGACAAGGCTGTCGAACACACCCAGTCCCAGTTCGGCACGGTGCGGACCGGTCGGGCGAGCCCGGCACTCGTCGAGCGCATCACCGTCCAGTACTACGGCGCACCTGTGCCGATCCAGCAGCTCGCGTCGATTTCGGTGCCTGAGGCACGGCAGCTACTGATCAAGCCGCACGACCGTTCATCCCTCGAGGCGATCGAGAAGGCAATTCGCGAGAGTGACCTCGGTGTCAATCCGAACAACGACGGCATCGCGATTCGCCTCTCGCTCCCGCAGCTCACCGAGGAGCGCCGCAAGGAGTACGTGAAGGTGGCCAAGAACATGGCCGAAGAAGGCCGGATTACGCTGCGCAATATTCGCCGCGACGCCCGCAAGGACATGGAAGCCGAACAGAAAGAGGGCGATGTCTCCGAAGACGAGCTCACCCGCGCCGAAAAAGAGCTCGACAAGGTCACGAGCGAACATGTTGAGGCAATCGACGCTGCGTTCGGCCGCAAAGAGCACGAACTGATCGAAGTCTGAGAAGCTGAGGGAAACACGATGACTGACGACATTTGGCGAGCTGACGAAGAAGGACCGGCTGATCGGCGACGCCCGGGCCGACTCGAAGCCGAGATGGACGCGTTCGACGAAATAGAGTTCGGAGGACCGCTTTTCGGCGACACCTCTGAGACTTCCGTCGTTGCCGCGCAGTCTGCCCCAGAACGGCCGACCGAGCCAGAGTCGGCCGCTGAGCCGATCGAAGTGGACGCCAGCACCGGTGATTGGCCTGAGTCTGAGTCTGGTGGTTCTGGCCGCCTACAGATGGACGACCCGTCGGGTTCGATGCCGCACTGGACCGAAGATGCCACAGGTGAGGTGCCTGTTATCGGGCGCCCCAAACCGCCGGCCGACCCGACTGACGACCTTGATGTCTGGTCGACATTCACCACCGACACACCGGTGTGGAAGGAAGGTGACTCTGTCGACAAGCCCTCGGGCAGAGTCCCCGCAGCGTCGCCAATTGACCCGACCGGAGAGATCTCCTGGGAAGACGCGCCGATCGCAGAGCCGGCAGGAGCCGCCTTCGATCAGGAAACAACCGAACTCCACGACGTTGTGCCAGCAGCTGCCGCCGCGGCGGCTTTGCCGCGCGAGCCGGCGCGCATCACCATTGGCACCGACCCGTCAGGCATGCCCCGGCGGCCGCTGCCGCAGCGTCGCGGCGGATCGCCGCAACGTCCGCCCGCAACGGGGACCCGTTCGCCCGGAGGTGGCAAGCGCAACCTGCCGGTCGCAATGGCTACAGGCCTTCTGCTTTCTGCAGTATTCCTTGCTGCTTCGATGTGGCGTCCGGCCGCTGCAATCGCCTTCGTCACGGTTGCTCTCGGGCTTGCCGCGATTGAGTATTTTTCGAAGGTCACAGAGAAGGGCTACCGCCCTGCAGTGGCCGCCGGCGTGGCTGCATGCGTTGCGTGTCCGCTGGTTGCCTACTGGGTCGGCGAACGTTTCATCCCGTTGGTGCTGGTGTTTGCATTCCTCGCTGGTTCGCTCGGCTTCATCGGCTCGGATTCCATCGAAGTGGGCCCAATGCCGAACATGGCAATCACCATGCTCGGCGTGGTGTGGATCGGCCTCATGGGCTCGTTCGCCGCGCTGATCATCCGCTATTCGAACTTCTTTGGTGATCTGACTATCGGTACCGACACGATCGTGCTGTTGGCTGTTGGCGTCGTTGCCAACGATGTCGGTGCGTACTTCGTCGGGAGCGCTTTCGGGCGAACACCGCTCCGTTCTTGGATCAGCCCGAACAAGTCGGTCGAGGGTTTCCTCGGCGGCACGATCCTGACGCTGGTGGTGATGCTGATGGTCGGTCTCCGCGACCTCAGCGACACCTGGTCCGACACGAGCCATCTGCTGATGCTCGGCATCGTCATTGCTATCTTTGCGCCACTTGGTGACCTCACTGAGTCGATGTTCAAGCGGAACCTCGACGTCAAAGATTTCGGTTCGCTCATCAAGGGCCACGGTGGCGTGCTCGACCGGTTTGACGGATTCCTCTTCGCGCTCCCTGCGGTCTATTACTTGATGCTCGTCGTCGAACCGTGGACCAAGTTCAGCGTCTAATCAGATGACGCAACGGCCGGTTCGCGTTGCCATCGCCGGCTCAACCGGCTCGATCGGCACCCAGACACTCGAGGTCATTCGCGCCGAAAACAAGCGTCAGCCCGGCTCATATGTGGTGAGTGGAATCAGCGTCGGCCGTTCAGGCGACGCTGCGCTGGCCCAAGCAGCAGAGTTCGATATCCCGTTGATCGTGGTCGACGACAAAGTTGCTCGTTCCGAGGTCGCTGCGACCGGGAGAGTGCGCGTCGACGCTGACCCCACTGCGCTGATTGACGATGCCGATGTCGTGATCAATGGCGTTGTTGGCTTTGCCGGTCTCCTCATCACCACCGAGACGTTGCGCTCGGGTAAACGACTTGGCCTGGCGAATAAAGAGAGCCTCATTGCTGCTGGCCCGGTCGTGCAGCCGCTGCGTTCAACTCCGGGGGCCGAGATCGTCCCCGTCGATTCAGAACACTGCGCGCTGCATCAGTGCCTACGGTCGTCGTTCGATGCCGGCCGCGAGGTCGCCAGATTGCTCCTGACAGCAAGCGGTGGGCCGTTCCGGGGGCGAAGCGGGGCCGATCTTGCCGAGGTGACGGTCGAGAATGCACTGCAGCATCCGACGTGGAGGATGGGTCCGAAAATCACCATTGATTCGAGCACGTTGATGAACAAGGGCCTCGAAGTGATCGAAGCCCACGAGCTGTATGGCACTCCGTACGACCAGATCGACGTTGTCGTGCATCCGCAGTCGGTCATCCATTCGATGGTCGAATACACCGACGGATCGACCATTGCCCAGCTGTCGATGCCGACGATGAAGCTACCGATCGGCTACGCGCTCGGGTACCCCAATCGCCTCGCCACGCCGTTCGGAACGATCGACTGGGCCACTCTCGGCTCACTCGACTTCGAAGCGCCAGATCGGGCGACGTTCCGCTGCCTCGACCTGGCCTACGCAGCGGGCCGTTGTGGCGGGACCGCTCCGGCATGGCTCAGTGCAGCCAACGAAGTAGCGGTGGAAGCTTTTCTTTCAGGAAACTTGAGCTGGAATCAGATAGCTGAAGTGTGCGAAGCAGTATTGGAGCGTCATGATGGTGGTATCCCCCATACCGTCGAAGATGTCATTGCAGCGGATCAAGATGCTCGACGGATTGCCGAAGAGGTAGTACAACGATGACTGATCAACTCACACCACCAACCGAAGACGACGCACCAGGTCGATCGAAGTTCACCAGCGAGATCATGGCTGGTGGAGCTGTCACCGAGAACCTCGAGGCCGACGAGCTCGCCGGAGGCGTGCAGGGCGCACTGTCGATGCTTGCCGTTTTTGGCCTGTTTGCTTGGCTCGGTTTTGCGAACTTCTGGATCTTCGTCTTTGTCGTCGGCGTTGTCATCTCGATCTTCCTCCACGAACTCGGTCACTACCTCACGGCCAAGTGGACCGGCATGAAGGTCACTCAGTTCTTCCTTTTCTTTGGGCCACGCCTCTGGAGCTTCCGTCGCGGCGAGACCGAATACGGCGTCAGGGCCCTGCCGCTTGGTGCGTTTGTTCGGATCATCGGCATGAACCGGATGGACGAAGTCGATCTCGGTGACGAAGCTCGGGCGTACCGTCAGAAGAGCTTTCCGCGCCGCCTCCTCGTCATCTCGGCTGGCTCGTTCATGCACATGCTGATCGCCGTCACGCTGCTCTTTGGCGTCTACGCCATTGCTGGCGAAGACACGGTTCGTGATGGTGTCGAAGTCCAAACACTCGTCGACGGTGGCGCGGCGCAATCTGCAGGCGTGCTTGCCGGCGACATCGTTCGATCGGTCGACGGCGAGTCGTTCACAGGTGCCAATCAATTTGGCGAGCTGATCCGCGCGAACGATCCTGGGGACGCGATCACTCTCACTGTGCTTCGGAACGGCGTCGAGGAGTCGATTTCGGTCACGCTCGGCTCGAACGACACCGGCGGGGCTCTCATTGGCGTGTCGAGCTCGAGCATCTTCGAGACAATCGACCACAGCCTCCCCGCCGCTGCCGGCAATGCAGTTGCCGACATCGTGCCGTTCTCGTGGGAGTCTGCCAAAGGGGTCGTGAAGGTCCTCAACCCGGTGAACATCATCACGCACCTCACCGGATCCAACGACGACCAGACGAGTCGACCCACCACGTTGGTCGGTGTCGCTGCAATATCCGACGACGTCGGCGAGAGCTCTGGTTGGGCCGGCATGCTGTTGTTGCTCGCAGTCCTCAACGTCTTCGTCGGTGTGTTCAACATGTTCCCGCTGCTGCCACTCGATGGCGGCCATGCAGCGATTGCTCTGTACGAGCGTGTGCGTGAAGGCGTACGCGGTGGCAAACAGCGGTACTTCGCCGACGTCGAACGACTCATGCCCTTCGCCATGGGTGTGGTGACGGTGTTGGCCGTGCTGATGTTCGCTGGCCTGTACCTGGATATCACCAAGCCGCTCTGACCGTGCCTCCCGTGTCTTGTTTGCTGGGGTCGTTCGGCGGCGGGTTGAGTGCACGGCTGGCTGAGGTGCGGGTGTTTGAGTACTCGGGTCTTGCTTGATTGCTGGCTCGTCACCTCGTGGGTGCCGAGAGCGGCGTAGCTTGTTGTCATGCAGGTCGTGAGTTCGGTTCCTCGGAAGGTCACTCGTCAGATCTCGGTGGGCGATGTCAAGGTCGGTGGAGATGCACCGATCTCGATTCAGTCGATGACGATCACGAAGACTGCTGACGTCGAAGGCACGCTCCAGCAGATCTATGCGCTTGCTGCTGCGGGTGCTGACATCGTGCGTTGTACGTGCAACGAGATCGAAGCAGCCGAGGGGCTCGCTCAGATCGTGCCCCGATCACCGGTGCCGATCATTGCCGACATCCACCACCAGTACAAGATGGCGATGGCAGCGATGGAAGCAGGTGTCCACGGCCTGCGCCTCAACCCGGGCAACATCCGTAAGCCGGAGCACATCAAGGCTGTCGCTGCTGAGGCCAAAGACCGACAGATCCCGATTCGTATCGGTGTCAACGCTGGTTCGCTCGATCCGAAGCTCTACGAGAAGTACGGCGGCGCAACGCCCGAAGCGATGGTCGAATCTGCCCTGACCGAGATGGCCTACTTCGAAGAGGTCGGCTTTGACCTCATTAAGATCTCGGTGAAGGCATCGAGCGTCCCGCTGATGGTCGACGCATATCGGGCGCTCAGCGAAGTGACCGATCATCCGCTGCACCTCGGCGTCACCGAAGCTGGCCCCCCGCCAGCCGGGTTGCTCAAGGCAACCGCCGGTATCGCCACGCTGCTCTTGGAGGGCATCGGCGACACGATCCGCTACTCGCTCACGGCCGATCCGGTCGAAGAGGCAAAGGCTGGTCGCCAACTCCTCGAAGCACTCGGTCTGCGTGAGCGCAAGAACATCGACCTCATTGCCTGTCCGTCATGCGGGCGAGCAGAGGTTGACGTCATCAAAGTAGCCAACGAGGCCATGCAGGCCTTTGGTGACCGTCAGCTGCCACTCCAGATCGCTGTGATGGGCTGTGTGGTCAATGGGCCCGGCGAAGCACGCGACGCCGACATCGGCATTGCTGCAGGGAACAAGCGCGGCCACCTCTTCATCAAGGGGCAGAACGTCGCAGTCGTGCCGGAAGACGAAATGGTCGAACAGCTCGTCGAGTGGGCTGAGTTCATCCACGAGCACGGCGTCGACGCAGCGCTTGCTCGTGCCGACTTGAAAAAGGCAGCACGTGAGGCGGAGAAGGATCGCGCCAAGTTGCTCGAAGAGCAGGGCGACGATGCCAACAATGCCAACGAGAAGATCGTCCAGATCCGCAAGAAGTAGCCGGGTGTTTCCATCCGGAACGGCAGCACGCAAATACCGGCGGTTTGTGATCGGGTTTATAACGGCGTGACGACGTAGGTATGACTGTCGGCGAAGACCGGTGTGCCCGGGGAGAGATAGAGCGTGGTGCCGTCGAGCGCTATTGCGAGCTCGTGGCCAGCAGCGGTATGGCTGTCGCCGGGGGCCAGGTGAATTAGCTGTACGCCGGCCTCGGGTAGGGGGTACCGACCATCGGTGACCTTCATGATCGGCTCGCGTAGCGGAGCGAGATCGACCACTTCGAGCAACAGATCGACGTTGACCTCTTTGACCGTCAACCCGCCGCGGACGACGTTGTCGCTGGCATTCATCAGCTCAATACCCGAACCGCGTAGGTACGCATGCAGGTTCCCGGCAGTGAGGTGGAGGGCTTGGCCAGGCTGCAACGTCACATAGTTGAGCAGCAGGGTCGCGGCGACGCTTGGATCGTTGTGGCCGTATTTCTCGCCCAGGGTCCAGGCCCATCGCGCCTGACGGTCCTCAACCGATTCGAGGCCGGTGATCGTAGCGGTCGCGTCGAAGGCACCTCGATACAGATCTGCGAGCGAATCTTCGCCGTGCTCTTGGACAAAATCGGCGAACTGATCAGCACCGAGACGTCGGAGGTAGTCAATGGTGGAGCCGTAGGGGCGGAATCCGCACAGCGCCTCAAACTCGGTCAGCGCGACCAGGAGTTCGGGCTTGGCTTGATCGTCGTCGAAGACGCCGCGGGCATGGCCCTCAATAGCCTGCTCGGTCGTCGGGTGGGCCTGCAGTGATAATGGCTCGCGGGCTGACAACACCTTGAGGAGGTAGGGCAGTTTGCCGGTGAGGTCAGACAGTGGGCTGCCGTCTTCGAGCAGCGTGGGGCCATTTGGGTGGGTCCCAAGCCACAACTCAGCCCAGGGCTGGCCGCGGCCAGCAACGCCCAGCAACTTCGGGATGAAGTCTGGGTCACCCCATGCATAGTGCTGGATGGCCCCCTCGACCACGCGTACCGGCATCGTCAGTTCAATCCCAACTCGGCGACGCGTTCGAGCACTCGGCAGCGCTCGTCGCCGATGGTGGTCGTGTCGCCGTGGCCGGTGTGGACGATCGTGTGGTCAGGAAGCGAGAGCAGAACGTCTCGAATCGACGCCAATATCGTCGGCTCGTCGGAGTACACGCGGCCGGTGGCGCCTGGCCCACCACAGAACAGCGTGTCACCGCTCATGACGGCGCCAGTGGCGACGTCGTGGAAGCAGCAGCAGCCGGGCGAGTGGCCAGGCGTGTGCAGGATGGCGAGTTCGTGACCAGCGACATGCAGTGCGCGGCCAGGCTCGATGGGAGCATCAAAGTCGTGTTCGGGGTATACGACGTCCCAGAGAAAGCGGTCGAACTCATGGAGCATGATCGGCGCATCGACGGCGTCCCGCAGTGCGACGGCGGCGTTGATGTGATCGTTGTGGCCGTGTGTCAACACGATGCCCTTGACGTTGCGACCGTTCACCGCATCGATGATGGGCTGATGGTCGTGAGCGGCGTCGAAGATCAACACTTCCTTGTCGTCGCCGACGAGCCAGATGTTGTTCTCGACTTCCCACTCGCCGCCGCCAAGCGCGAAGACGCCTTGGGTTGTCACCAGCTCGATGCTCATTGGCTGTCGATCATCACGACCGAGCGCAGTACTTCGCCGCGTTCCATTTTGTGGAAGGCCTCTTCGACGTCGCCAAGGCCAATCTTTTCTGACACGAAGCCATCGAGGTCGAGCCGACCCTGCAGGTAGAGGTCGATGAGCATCGGGAAGTCGCGCTCGGGAAGGCAGTCGCCGTACCACGAGGACTTGAGCGAGCCGCCGCGTCCGAAGATCTCGATGAACGGGAGTTCGATAGTCATCTCTGGGTTCGGCACGCCAACGAGCACGACCGTGCCGGCGAGGTCCCGTGCCTCGAAGCACTGCTTGTAGACCTCTGGGTGACCGATTGCTTCGATGCACACGTCGGCACCGTTACCGCCGGTGACCGACTGGATGTACTCGACCGGGTCGGTGTTCTTCGAGTTGCACACGTGGGTGGCACCGAAGCCCTTCGCCCACTCGAGCTTGGTGTCGTCAATGTCGACGGCGATGATCGTCGACGCGCCAGCGAGCTGTGCGCCAGCGATTGCGGCGTCGCCGACACCGCCGCAACCGAACACGGCCACGCTCTGGCCACGAGTGACCTGGCCGGTGTTGATGGCTGCACCGAGGCCCGCCATGATGCCGCAGCCGAGCAGGCCAGCAGCCTCCGGGGGAGCGGCGGGGTTGACCTTGGTGCACTGCAGTGAGTGGACAAGCGTCTTCTCGCAGAATGCGCCGATGCCGAGCGCGGGCGAGAGTTCGGTGCCATCGGTCAGTGTCATCTTTTGCGCGGCATTGTGGGTGTCGAAGCAGTACTGCGCTTGGCCGCGCTTGCACGCTCGGCAGTTGCCGCATACGGCGCGCCAGTTGAGGATCACGTAGTCGCCTGGGACGACGTTCGTCACGCCTTCACCGACCGATTCGACCAGTCCTGCGGCCTCGTGGCCGAGGAGAAACGGGAACTCGTCGTTGATGCCACCTTCGCGATAGTGCAGGTCGGTGTGGCAGACGCCGCATGCCTGAATGGCAACGACGGCCTCTCCCGGGCCGGGGTCGGGGATGACGATGGTCTCCATCGAGACTGGCTCGCCCTTGGCCCTTGCAATGATTCCGCGTACTTCCTGGCTCATCTCGCAGAACGTATCGCACCCGCAGTCATCGAACACGCACGTTGGCATCGCATACATGGAGCCTCTGGTCGAGTTCGCTGGCACAGGTAAACGTTTCCTGATGCTTCGGTGCAGTCGAGGACGCCCGGCGGTGTCGATCAGCTCCGATCGGGCGTTGTCGTGGGAGATGACCTCGTGCCTGACCAATGAGTCGAGTTGGTGGGGGCGCTTCGCTCTGCCGGATGCGTATCTTTTCTCAGAAACCGCCGTTTTCGTGAGGTAGCTACGCACGGGGTGCGCATCTACCTCACGCCTTTGCTGGCAACGACCAAGGACTAGAAGGACTAGAAGGACTAGAAGAGGCGAAGGTCAACGGGCTTCATGCCGCGGAGTTCGTCATAGTCGACTTCGACCCACGTGAACCCGCGTGACTCGGCAAGAACCTTCGCTTGCGGCTTGATGACTTGCGCAACGAACACGCCGCGGATCGCCCCGAGCGACGAGTCGAGCTTGAGGCGTTCGATGTAACGCGTGAGCTGCTCGACGCCGTCGATCTCCCCACGGCGCTTCACCTCGATGGCAACGACCTGGTCCGATTCGTCGCGGCACACGAGGTCGATCGGCCCGATTGCGGTGGGGTACTCGCGGCGCACCAGCTTGAGACCGTCCTCGATGGCATCGGGTGAGGCTGCGAGTAATTCCTGGAGATGGGCCTCAACGCCGTCCTTCTGGAGGCCAGGGTCGGTGCCGAGTTCGGCCTCGACGTCGCTCATCACTTCGTGGAGTGTGATCGTCAACGTCTCCTTTTTCGGATTGGTGACGATCCACCGATGCACGCCACCGTCGGCAGTGTCATCTTTTTCTTCGACGATGGTGTTGGGGGCGTTCATCCAGTTGAGCGGCTTGTAGGCACCGCCATCGGCATGAATGGCTACGCAGCCATCAGCTTTCACCATGATCAGACGGTTGGCCTCAGGTAAATGGGCGGCGAGCTTGCCGGCGTAGTCGACCGAACAGCGAGCAATGAGCAGACGCACGGCAGGCGACGCTATCGGTTCGGTGCCATGTCGGCCGCGGCGAAGGCGGACGCGACCTGATTCAGCGCACGGATACGACGTGGTCCTGCATGCGTTTCTGAATCAGCGCCCGACGTTCTTGCAGTTCTTTGTAGGTGAGTGAGTTGACGCTCGAATCGAGGCCCATGCTCTTCTTGACACCGTCCATGTCGAACTCGACGGCGCTGGGGTCGATCCCGAGTTCGCGACCAAGGCGTTCACCGTGCTTCGTGGCGAACAGCATCGAGATGTTCGCGACTTCGCCAATGAGGTCGAGTTCGGGCGCAAGGCGGGCGATTGCACCGTCGAGGAACACGAGATTCTTGACGTAGAGCATGAGTTCCTTGGGGAGCTTGGCGCCATAGCCCAGCAGAGCTTTCACGATCCGCTGGACTTCGTGGACCATCTCCTCGCCGGTCAGGGTCGTGGGATCGATCGTCGCCTCGTCGAGCCGGAGGTCACTGATTACCGCGTCGAGGTCGGTGTCCATGGGGAGCGCTCCGAGGTCGCGCAGCGCAGCCATTTGGCCCTTCACGTCGTTGGTCGTTGCGCTGAGCATGAAACGGAGGAATGCATTGCGGCGCGCACCGGAGAGTCGGCCGACGATGCCATAGTCGAGGAGTGCGGTTCGGCCGTCAGCGAGGACAAGCAGGTTGCCGCCGTGGAGGTCCCCATGGAAGATGCCTTCGACGACAGCGCCTTCCATGAATGCGACCATTGCCGTCCGGACCACGTCGACGGTGTCGATGCCAGCATCTTGCATGCCGGCCACGTCGTCGAAGTTGAAGCCGTGGAATCGCTCCATCACGAGCACCCGTCGAGTCACGAGCGATGGGTGCGGGCGCGGGACGACGTAGCGCTCTTGCCCAAGATCGTGCAGCATCGCGGCGACGTCGAGCATGTTCGCCGCTTCCATCCGGAAGTCGAGCTCTTCGACGATCGTCTCGGCGAACAGTTCGACGAGCGACGGCGGGTTGGCGAGCGCTGCGACCGGAATACGGCCGACCAGGTGCGGGGCGAGCCAGGCCATCACGCGGAGGTCTTTGCGGACGTAGCCCGACACGGTCGGTCGCTGGACCTTGACGACCACTTCTTCACCGGTCTTCAACCGGGCGACATGGACTTGGGCAATCGATGCGGCGGCGAGTGCGGTTTCTTCGAACGATTCGAAGATGTCTTCAAGCCGAGCGCCAAGATCTTCTTCGACCGTGCGGCGGACAACGTCAAAGGGCTCGGCCGGAACCTGGTCGCGGCACTTCTTGAACTCTTCGACCAGCTCGGCCGGAAACAGGCCGTCGCCCGACGAAATGATCTGGCCGAGCTTGATGTACGTCGGTCCAAGCGTCTCGGCAGCTTCGCGTAGACGGCGAGAAATCACTGCGCGACTGGCTTCAGGCGTGTCGAACTTGCCGCGTTTCTTCGAGATCAACCATGGTGCGACTGCCCGACCGAGCCGAGTCGAGACGCTGACGACGCGAGCGCCTGGCGGAAGCCTTGACGGCTTGGTCAGCGAAGGGACCTCGCCTTGCGCTTGGGACCGCAGCGTGGCGGCCAGCTCCACCCAGCGAACGTCTTCGCGGCGAATATCCCAGGGGCCGACCTCGCTGAACGCTCCCCAACCGGTGTCGGATCGGGCGCTCGGGGTGGTCGACGATGACGACATATCTTTAGGATGCCGGAATCTGGGTCGTTCGCCATCGCTGAGATTGACAGAAATCAGAGTCAAGGGACATGTCACAGCGGTCGATGACTGAGAATGAGCGCAATCGTCTTCACTGTCGCCGAAGTGTGTGTCCTTTGCGCCTTCGCGGCGCAGCTGTTTCGCAAGCGTGCGGTGCTGCGCCCGGTTATCGCCCGCGCGACGCGCTGAGAAGAAAAACTCCGCCGACAAATTGCTCGGTTACCTCCGTCGGGTGCCAACATCGAGCAATGACAATACGACCGTTCAGCGTGCTCGGTATTCAGCAGATCGCTATCGGCGGGCTCGACAAGGGTGCGCTCACCGAGCTCTGGACTGGCTTGCTCGGCGTCGAAAAGGTCGGCGACTACGTGGCCGAATCCGAGAACGTCGATGAAGACATCCTGCGGCTCGGCTCAGGGCCGCACGCAGTTGAGATTGACCTGATGCAACCGATCGACCCGGACAAGTCGCCGAAGGTGCACAACCCGGCGCTGAACCACGTCGGACTCTGGATTGACGACCTCGAGGCAGCGGTGTCGTGGCTGACCGAGCAGGGCATGCGTTTCACACCCGGCGGTATTCGCAAGGGAGCGTCGGGGTATGACGTGTGCTTCTTGCACCCGAAGGGCAACGATATGTCGCCGCGCTCGGGCGAAGGCGTCCTGATCGAGTTGGTTCAGGCGCCGTCGGCGGTCATTGAGGCGCTGTCGTCCTAACGCTCGACGTTTCGGCCGAACAGGGCTCATGCGGCGCGACTCAGAAGTTCGGTGGGCGTTTTTCGCGTAGCGCGGCAACACCCTCGGCGTATTCGGCAGTACCCATCGATACATCGAGCAAGCGAACCGAATCACGGACGGACGCTGCAGGGTCATGCCGGAGCAGGTCGGCTGTGAGCTGTTGCTTGGTGACGGCAACGGCGTTCGGCCCGGTCGATGCGGCCAACAGCTGTGCATATGCCTGCGCTGCGGCCAACGTCTGTGCACCGTCGGCTTCGACGCCGTTCCACAGACCCCAGTCAGCGGTTTCGGCACCGGTGACAATGCGGCCTGACAGGAGAAGGTCGTTGGCGCGGGTCGCTCCAACGAGGCGTGGGAGCGTCCAGCTCATTCCGTACTCGGCGGGAAGGCCCAGCTTCGGTGCTGCCGTCGTCAGTTTTGCTGTTGCGGAAACAAATCGCAGATCGCAGAAGGTGACGAGGGCCAGTCCGACCCCCGCACACGCGCCGTTGACCGCAGCGATGATGGGAAGGCGATACCCGAGCTGCCAAGCGAAGTCGGCGTCCAGTCGTCCGTCGAGGATCTTGCCGGCCCCTGGTTGTGCAGGCTCGGGTGGGAGCCCGGTGTCGTAGCCGCCTTTGTCGACGTGGCCCGCCAAGGCGTCGGAGTCGCCGCCGACACAGAACGCCGGCGGCGTGCCGGTGACCACCACCGCACGAAGGTCAGCGCGGTGTTCGAGATTGGCCATGATCGTTCGGAAATCGGCGTGCATCCGACCCGTCCACGCATTGTGGCGGTGTGGTCGATGCAGCGACACCGTCGCCACGGGCCCGTCGATATCGCATCGGACCGTGTCGCTCATCCCCACATCGCCTTCAAAACGCCTTCGGTCAGTTCAGGTCGGCAGACAAAGAAGTCCGGGAGCCACGGGTCGCGATCGTTGTAGATCAGCGGCGATCCATCAAGTCGGCTGGCATGGAAGCCAGCGGCCATGGCGACAGCGGCAGGGGCTGCGGAGTCCCACTGATACATGCCGCCATCGTGGACGTAAATGTCGGCTTCGCCGATCACCACGGCCATCGCCTTCGCCCCGGCCGATCCGAGGCGCACGGCGTCGCAGCCCAACCCCTCGGCAACGAGGACTGCGGCGTACGGGGCCCGGTTTCGTGAGGTGACGATGCGCGGTCGGTCTCGTTCGAGGACGGGCATTGGCGGGGCCGGATCGGTCGAGAAGACCATGTTCACGGCGGGCAGACTCACTGCAGCGGCGCCGAAAGCTGTGCGTTCCCAGAGTGCGATGTGAACGGCCCAGTCGTGGCGGCCCTGTTCCCCATACTCTTTGGTCCCGTCGAGTGGGTCGATGATCCAGACACGGTCGGCGTCGTAGCGCCGGGGGTCTTCGAGTCCCTCTTCTGACAGCACGGCATCCGCCGGGCGGTGTGTGTGGAGTTCGCCGGCGATGAAGTGTTGCGCTGCTGCGTCGCCCGAGTCGCGGACATCCCAGATCGAGGCGCCAGCAGCAAACATCTCGGCGCGGAGCTGGACGAGAACTTCGCCTGCCTGGACTGCGAGTCGCGTGGCGAGCTCGGAGTCAGTTTCAGGCATCGTCGCATTCTGGCAGCGATCAGGCCTGCACAACACCATTGCGGCTCGGATCCAACTCGGACGCAACTCGGACTTCGCACATCGCCCGACCGCCTGCAGACCTGCCAGACTCAGCAAAATGTTTGGCGGACAACGGGTGAAATACGGGAATGAGCGGAATCAGTTCGGCGTGCTTCGAGCTGGGCGTCGACCCCCTGTGGCACTGCCGACCGTCGTCTTCGTGCATGGTGGGAGTTGGGCCATGCCCTATAACCGCTGGGTGATGGGGCTGCTGGTACGCGACGCGCGCCGCAGAGGCTGGGCGACGTTCAACGTCGAGTATCGCAAGCTGGGGCGATTCGGCGGCGGCGGTGGTTGGCCTCAGACCTTCGACGACGTCCGCAACGCGATCGAACTGATCACCGAGGGCACACACGGTCGTGCAGATGCCATCGACCCTGCTCGGGTTGTCGTTGTTGGGCACTCTGCCGGTGCGCACCTTGCGCTGTGCGCCGTCGGCACGAGTACCCTTCGGTCGCCGGCACTCGTGGTGTCGATGGCAGGCCCGACCGATCTCGAACAGATCTCAGCTAACGGATCGGCCACCGTTGACGCACTTGTGGCAAATGCCCCTGAGGGGGACCGCTGGAAGCTCACGTCGCCCGTGGAGATGCTGCCCTTCAGAGTGCCCGTCGTGTGCGTGCATGGTGCAGCAGACACCACGGTGTACCCGTGGAACTCCAAACGGCTCGCCGACCTCGGTGCAGCCGATGCAATCTTCGTTCCAGACGAGACACACGTCGACGCACTGAAGCCCACGTCTGCGACTTGGGCCGCTGTTACCAAGGTGGTTTCATCGACGTTCTCGTGATATGTCTGCGCACTGGGGTGCGCACACATATCACGAAAAGCGTCAGGCGAGTTTCTTGTACTTGATGCGGTGAGGTTGATCGGCGCCGGCACCGAGTTCTTGCTTGCGTCGCGCTTCGTACTCGCTGAAGTTGCCTTCGAACCAGCGGACATGGCTGTCACCTTCGAACGCCAACACGTGTGTGGCGATGCGGTCGAGGAACCAGCGATCATGAGAGATCACGACGGCGCAACCGGGGAATGACTCAAGGCCGGTCTCGAGGGCGCGTAGCGTGTCGACGTCGAGGTCGTTGGTCGGTTCGTCGAGGAGCAGCACGTTGCCGCCGGACTTCAACAGCTTGGCGAGGTGCACGCGGTTGCGTTCACCACCGGACAGGTCGCCGACGCGCTTGCCGTGATCAGTTCCCTTGAAGTTGAAGCTCGACACGTAGGTGCGGCCGTGTATCTCGCGGCCACCGACTTCGAGTACCTCGCCCCCGCCGGTGATCTCGTCATAAACGGTTGCGTCATCGTCGAGGCTGTCACGATCCTGGTCGACGTAGCTGAGGTCGACGGTGTCGCCGATCTTGATCGAGCCAGAGTCGGGCTCTTCGCGGCCGGCAAGCATCTTGAAGAGCGTTGATTTGCCGGCACCGTTCGGGCCGATGATGCCGACGATGCCGGCAGGCGGCAGCGTGAACGACAGATTGTCGATGAGGAGTCGATCGCCGAATCCCTTGCTCAGGCCCTCGACCTCGATGACTTGGTCGCCGAGGCGCCGCCCGGCCGGGATGGTGATCTGCAGCTTGGAATCTTGGGTCTCGGCTGCCTTCGCCTCTGCGTGCAGCTTGTCGTAGGCGGCGAGGCGAGCCTTGCCTTTGGCCTGACGACCTTTCTGACCGAGGCGAACCCATTCGAGTTCGCGTGCCAGTGCGCGCTGGCGGACTTCGTTGCCGCGCTCTTCGCGAGCGAGGCGATCGTGTTTCTGCTCGAGCCAGCTGGAATAGTTGCCCTCGAACGGGATGCCGCGGCCGCGGTCGAGTTCGAGGATCCACTGCGCCACGTTGTCGAGGAAGTAGCGGTCGTGGGTGATTGCAACGACAGTCCCCGCGTAGTCGCCAAGGAACCGTTCGAGCCAGTCGACCGACTCGGCGTCGAGGTGGTTGGTCGGTTCGTCGAGCAGCAGAAGGTCGGGGCGGCTGAGCAGCAGGCGACACAGCGCGACGCGGCGGCGCTCGCCACCGGAGAGCACGGTGACATCGGCGTCGTCGGGCGGGCAGCGGAGCGCGTCCATCGCGATCTCGACGTTGCGCTCGAGACTCCATGCGTCGGCGGCTGCGATCTTGTCTTCGAGGATCGCCTGTTGCTTGCCGATCTTGTCGTAGTCGGCGTCAGGGTCGGCCCACTTGGCCATCACCGTGTTGTAGTCGTCAATGATCGACTGCACTTCGGAGACGCCGTCCATGACGTTGCCGCGGACCGTCTTTTCCGGGTCGAGCTGGGGCTCTTGGGCCAGGTAGCCGACCGTGTGGCCAGCGGTGAGGCGCGCCTCGCCCTGGAAGCCGTCGTCGAGGCCAGCCATGATCTTGAGGAGCGACGACTTGCCGGCACCGTTACTGCCGAGCACGCCGATCTTGACGCCGGGATAGAACGACAGCGAGATGTTCTCGAGCACCGTCTTGTCCGGCGGGTACACCCGCGACAGCTTGTATGCCTGGTAAATAAATTCGTGCGCCATTGCGTTGCAGGTTACCGATGATGCTGCTCAGGCGTTGTTGACGGACGGCACCGATGTAACTCGGCCAGCGAGCTCGTCTGACAGAGCGATCATTTCGTTCGTGTCATTGCCGAAGTGGAGGGGGAAGTGGGCCCAGCACGGGTCGATTCGATTGTGCTCGCATGAAATGTTAAGTTCACCTAACAAATGGAGTAGGAAATTGTTAAGCTTGCCTAACTATGAGATCACTACGACCCCGCTCCCGCTTCCTCGCCGCAGGCATCACTGCAGCGTTGGCGATGGCCGCATGCGGCAGCGACGACGCCGATTCCACTTCCAACGAGAGCCTGACGACGAACGTACCGACAGCTCAGTTGCCCAGCGCCACTTCACCAACCACTGACATGTCGTCCACTGATGCACCTGCTGCATCAACCGCAGAGACGCCAGCAGTTGCGGCGACCCCGGCAGATGCCGGGTATGCCTATGCCTCGAACGTCGACAGCCACCGTCTTGTGGTCAACGACGTTTGCGAGGTCAAGGAACTCCTCGATGTCGACAACGTTGACTATGACGCCATCAACGTGCTGTACACCGACGGCAAAAATTCGGTGAAGAGCGACGGGTACCGAACGATTGGCGGATTCGCATCGAGTGCAGACCGCAAGCACGGCCTGAGCGATTTCTATGCAGTGCCCGCGCCGCTCAACGACTTCGTTTCGTCGGCAATTGCTGGCACCGGCCTCTTCGAAGGAGCCACCGACAGCGCTCGCGCACAAGGCATCGAAAAGGGGATCCAGAACCAAATCATGGTCGCCTGGGTCGTTCATGAACTCAACACCGCCGTCAGCAAAGCGGAAGAAGGCAACTTCGACATCGCCAAAGGAGCGGTCCACAACTGGGATGAAGGATGGGCGTTCTACGCTGGCGCCGAGCCAGGGTGTGGTCCGCACGGAACAGCAGACTCGCGCGGCAAGAACTTTGGAACGCTGACTGATGACGGCAGTTCGGTAGCCAACGCGGCGATCCTCGCCGCAATGATGACCGGTCGAGACGCGCTCCTGGCCAGTGACGTGGAAGGGGCCAAGGCCGCCGCCGCCGACGTCATCAAGAATGTCGTGGTCACCTACAGCCAGGCGGCCATTCGATACGCAACGCTGATCGAAACCGACGTTGCTGAGAGCGACGACGACGCTGCATCCAAGCACATTGCAGAGGGCCTTGCCTTCTGGCGAGTTATCGAGGCATACGTGACTCCCGCTGGCGCCGATGGCGAAACGATCAACGCCATCTTTGCCCTCGGCGGCACACCCGGCGCCAACGGTGGTGGCGATGCTGTCCGTACCGCATTACAGCCGGCTTGGAACGCCCTCGGCATCACCGCGGCCGACATCGGTACACTGGACTGATCCGTGGGATCGTTCGCCTGACCGCGAGTGTCGACAGAGCCGAGGCTGGCGTCGTTGCAGTCTGACAAGCTCCCGACGGGCGGCTACGTTCGGAACATGTTCGAGACGTCGCTCCCCACCGCACCCTTTGGCAGCACGGGCCACCAATCAACCAGAGTCATCTTTGGTGCAGCGGCGCTGGGAGGAATGAGCCAGGAGCGTGCCGACGCGACGATGGAGTCCGTTGCGCGATGGGGCATCAACCACATCGACACAGCTGCGTCATACGGCGAATCGGAAGACCGGCTCAAGCCGTGGCTTGCGAATCACCGGGCCGACGTGTTCCTCGCGACCAAGACCGGCCGTCGGTCAGGCGCGGGGGCACGCGAAGAGCTCGAAAAGTCCCTTGAGCGAATGGGCGTCGACCACATCGACATGGTGCAGCTCCACAACCTCGTCGAAGATGACGAGTGGGAGCGGGCCCACGCTTCGGGCGGAGCGGTCGAAGCACTTGCTGCGGCTCGCGACGAAGGCTTGATTTCGCACGTCGGCGTTACTGGCCATGGTCTTCGGATTGCGGGCATGCATTTGCGCAGCCTTCAGGCGTTTGACTTTGCATCGGTCCTGCTGCCGATCAACTTCATCTTGCTCGATAATCCGGCCTATCGCATGGACGTCGAAGCTCTCCTTGGGCTCTGTTCCGAGCGTGGCGTCGCAGTCCAGACCATCAAAGCCATTGCACGCGGCCGGTGGGCCGACGGTGAGGTCAGCGGACCGGGCAAGTTCAGCTGGTACGACCCGCTGACTGATCAGGAACCCATCGACCGTGCTGTCCGCTACGTGCTTTCGAAGGAGCAGCTCTTCTTAAACACCACGAGCGATGCGCGCAAGCTGCCCATGGTCGTCGATGCCGCATCCGGCGATCTCACTGCTCCGTCCGCCGACGAGATGCGGGCCGACATCGAAGCCGAAGGCATCACGCCGTTGTTCGATGCAGAAGAGCTCGATCGGATCTGACGAACCGACTGCTCGTCATGTTCTGGAGATGTTCGGTTCAGTGGGCTTTTCGAATCTCAGCCGTGAGTGGGTGGCGGTTACGATGTCGCCTGTGTCAGCACCAGCCGATCAAGCAAGTGGTTCCGGATTTGGAGCCAACTCCTGGCTCGTCGAGGAGATGTACGAGCGATTCGTCGCCGACCCCGGATCGGTGAGCGACAGTTGGCAGGAGTTCTTTGCCGACTACCAGTCTCAGGCGCCAAGTATTGCCGCCGCTGCTGCTGCATCGCCTCAGGTCAGGGCTAACGCAGAGGTCCACGGCGCCATGGCGCCGGTCGAACAGCTTCCTGCGCCGCCGCCAGCCGCTTCAGCTGCTCCCGCCCCTGCGCCCGTGGACAAGCAACCAGAAGAAGAGCCAGGCAAGCCAATCCGTGGCGCTGGCGCTGCCATTGCTCGCAATATGGAAGCCAGCCTCACGGTGCCGACGGCCACCAGCTTCCGCAACGTGCCAGCCAAACTGCTCGAAGTCAACCGCAAGGTGATCAACGGTTTCCGTTCCCGGTCGGGGCAAACCAAGATCAGCTTCACCCACCTGATCGGCTGGGCCATTGTTCGGGCAATCGCTGACGCCGTCCCAGCAATGAAGAACTCCTACGCCGTTGGTGACGATGGCAAGCCTCGCCTCATTGTGCACGACCACGTGAACATGAGCCTCGCGGTCGATGTCGAGAAGAAGGATGGCAGCCGGACGCTGCTTGTTCCCGTGCTTCGCGACTGCGACACCAACGATTTCAACGGCTTCCTCGCGGCCTACGAAGAAATCATCCGCAAGGTCAAGTCCAATAAGCTCACGGTTGACGACTTCCAAGGTGCCAACATCAGCCTGACCAACCCTGGCGGCATCGGCACGGTGCAGTCGGTGCCCCGCTTGATGCCAGGCCAGGGCCTCATCGTGGGTGTCGGCAGCATCGACTACCCAGCCGAGTTCGAAGGCGCCGACCAGCGCAACCTCAGCTCGCTCGGCGTCAGCAAGGTCGTCACCGTCACGAGCACCTATGACCACCGCATCATCCAGGGAGCAGAGTCCGGCCTCTTCCTGAAGCGTGTCCACGAACTCCTCCTCGGAGAGCACGATTTTTACGCCGAGATCTTCGCATCGCTTGGCGTGCCGTACGAGGCGGTGAAGTGGCGTCCCGACGTCAGCCCGATGAACCGCGAAGAGACGATGCTGGCCAAGCAGATGGCCGTCGCCAAGCTGATCCGCGTGCACCGCGTCCGCGGCCACCGGATCGCTGACCTTGATCCGCTTCGCTGGAAGCAGCCGCACATGCCGCGCGAACTCGACCCGGCCACGTACGGCCTGACGATCTGGGACCTCGACCGAGAGTTCCTCACCGACGGCGTCGGTGGCGTCGACAAGATGCGCCTCGGCGACCTACTCGGCGTCTTGCGCGACGCCTATTGCCGGACGATCGGCGTCGAATACATGCACATCCAGAGCACCGACGAGCAGCACTGGATCCAGGAACACGTCGAAGTCGGCAACCAGGTCAAGGGCTATCCCGAGCCGACGAAGGAAGAGAAGTACCGCATCCTCGAACGACTCAACGCCGCCGAGTCGTTTGAAAAGTTCCTCGCCACCAAGTACGTCGGGACCAAGCGCTTCGGTATCGAAGGCGCCGAATCGGCGATCCCGATCCTCGACGAAATCCTCAGTCATGCAGCCGACGACGGCCTTGACTCGGCGATCTTGGGCATGGCACACCGCGGCCGCCTCAACGTGTTGTCCAACATCATGGGCAAGGACTACGAGGCGATCTTCTCCGAGTTCGAAGGTCACCTCGACCCGTCGTCCGTGCAGGGGTCGGGTGACGTCAAGTACCACCTCGGTACAAAGGGTAAGTACGTCAGTCCGTCTGGTGCCGACATCAAGATTGAGCTGGCCGCCAACCCGAGCCACCTCGAAACCGTTAACCCGATTGTCATGGGCATGGTCCGTGCAAAGCAGGACCAGATCGAACCACCCGGTTCGTTCCCTGTGCTCCCGCTCCTGATTCATGGCGATGCAGCGTTCGCCGGTCAGGGCATCGTGGCCGAATGCCTCGCAATGAGCGATATCGGCGGCTACCGCATCGGCGGCACGATCCACCTGATCATCAATAACCAGATCGGGTTCACCACGTCACCTGAGTTCTCACGTTCGTCGCTGTACTGCTCTGACGTCGCGAAGACCGTGCAGGCCCCGATCTTCCACGTCAACGGTGATGACCCTGAAGCCTGCGTCAAGGTCGCCCGGCTCGCCTGGGAATACCGCCAGGAGTTCCACAAAGACGTCGTCATCGACATGGTCTGTTACCGGCGTCACGGACACAACGAGGGTGACGATCCGTCATACACCCAGCCGCTCATGTACAAGGCGATCGCCGAACGTCGCACGGTCCGCAAGCTGTACGTCGAGACGCTGGTCCGCCGTGGTGACATCACGATCGACGAGGCAGAGCAGGCGCTCAGTGACTTCCACGACAAGTTGCAGACAGCGCTTGACGAGACCCGCGCGCAAAATCCGGGTGACGTGACCGCCGCTCGCTCGCCGAAGCCGCTCGGTGTTTTGCCCCACATCCCGACCGGAGTGGACCGAGCAAAGCTCGACAGCATCTTCAACAAGCTGACCGACTACCCCGAGGGTTTCACGATCCACCCGAAGCTCGGCAGGCAGTTCGAGACGCGGGCCAAAATGTACGCCGACGGTGAGGTCGACTGGGCGCTTGCCGAGGCAATGGCGTTCGGTTCGCTCGTCCAGGAGGGCCACCCGGTACGGCTCGCCGGTCAGGACTCGCGTCGCGGTACGTTCAGCCATCGCCACGCCGCGTTGATCGACAACAACACCGGTCATCCGTGGATCCCACTCGACAACCTTGACGATGCGGCGGCGAACTTCTGGGTCTTTGACTCGCTGCTCTCTGAGTACGCAGCGATGGGCTACGAGTACGGCTACTCCCATGGCAACCGTGACGCGCTTGTGCTGTGGGAAGCCCAGTTCGGTGACTTCGTCAACGGCGCCCAGATCATCATCGATCAGTACATCGTTGCCGCCGAAGACAAGTGGAAGCAGCAGAACGGTGTCGTCCTGCTCCTGCCGCACGGCTACGAGGGCCAGGGCCCAGAGCACAGCTCGGCACGCATCGAGCGGTTCCTCACCTTGGCTGCTGAAGACAACATGCAGGTCGTCAATACGACCACGGCGGCCAACTTCTTCCACCTCCTGCGCCGCCAGGTGCATTCGGAACGCCACACGCCGCTGATCGTGTTCTCGCCAAAGTCTGGTCTGCGGATGAAGCAGACCCGATCGTCTATCGACGAGCTGACAACCGGGTCCTTTAACGAGGTGCTCGACGATCCGGGTGTACTCGATGCCAACGCAGTCACGCGTATCGTGTTCTGCTCAGGCAAGGTTGCATGGGACGCGATAGCCGAGCGCGACGAGCGCAATGCCGCCGTTGCTATCGTTCGCATCGAGCAGCTGTACCCGTTGCCAACCGAGCAAATGCGCGACGTGCTGAAGAAGTACCCGTATGCCAAGGAACTTCGCTGGCTGCAAGAAGAGCCCGAGAACATGGGTGCTTGGAACTTCATCGAGCACAACGTGTGGCGCATCAAAGACGAGGGCTACGACCTCCGTCATGTAACTCGCGCACCGTCGGGCAGCCCAGCCACAGGCAGTAAGGCGATCCACGACCAAGAGCTTGCACAGCTCATGGATCGGTTGTTCTCGTCGAGCGAGGACTGACTCCGTCAGGCTGAGAGCGAGATCCCGAGGATCGACGCGAGTTCGTCGAGCGCGGGGCCGGGTTTTTCGACCTTGATGGTCTGCATGCCCAGAGCCCGCGCTGGCTTCAAGTTGATCCCAAGGTCATCGAGAAAGACGCATTCGGTCGGCTCGACACCGGCGAGTTCGCAAGCGATTTCATAGAAGCGGGGTTCGGGCTTACGGACGCCAACCTTGCTCGACTCAACCACATGATCGAACTTCGCCATCACGTCTGCCACGTCAGGGCGGCGCTGTGTTGCGGTGTCGTCTGAGACCACATTGTTCGTGAGACATGCCGTGATGTAGCCGGCTGCGATGACGGCGTCGAGCGCGATGACCATCTCGGGGCGGACCGACCCGGAGAGCAACGCCAAGATGTCGGTACCGGGAATCCGATGGCCGAGCGCCTCGGATTCGTTGGCGAAGAGCAAGTCGAACTCGTCGGGTCCGACATCGTTGCGTTCAAGCAACGCCCACGCATTCGAGTCTGGGTTGTGAGTGTTGACCGAGCGAATGAAGTTGGTCGGCAAGGAGTGATTTTCTTCGTACGTGTTGAAGGCATCGAAGGGGCTGGAGAGCACGACCCCACCGAAGTCCCAGAAGACTGCACGCACAATGGTTGGGTTCGGCATGGTTCGAGAGCCTACGATGGGGGAGTACAAAGTCTCGATTCGACTTCGGGTCACCTGGTGCGAACACGGCCGGTACCCGCAGCGATGATCGACGCAGCGTGCAGATCGCCGGAATCGGCGACACGGAGGCTCGAATGGTCGAGCCCCGTCAACAGGAACGAGACAACTGATAATGAACGCTCAGAACGGCCCAGCCCACGTGGTGGTCGACGGGTCGAACCTCGCAACCGAAGGCCGGTCACTGCCCAGCCTGCAGCAGCTCAACGAAGCCGTCATGAGCTTCATGGAAGACAACCCCAACACCGAGATCACCGTCGTGGTCGATGCGACCTTCGGGCACCGGATCGACAAGAAGGAGATGAAGGAGTTCGAAGAGGGCATCTCGAACAACGAGCTCGTTGCACCGCCGGCTGGCGCTGTCGGTCGCGGCGACGCATTCGTACTTGGCATCGCCAACAAGGCGAACTCCACCGTGTTATCGAATGATTCCTTCCAAGAGTTCCACGGTCAATACGACTGGCTCTTCGACGAAGGCCGCCTCATTGGCGGTAAGCCAGTGCCGCATGTCGGCTGGGTTTGGGTGGCGCGTAACCCGGTTCGCGGTCCGGTCAGCCGCAAGGCCACCCGCGGGTCAAGCAGCAGTAGTGGCAGTAGTGGCAGTAGCGGCAGTAGCAGCGGTGGCGGTCGGTCACGTGGTGGCCGGGGTCGTACCAAGCAAGACGACAACCAGGCACGCGTGGGCAGTCTGGAGGCGAACGCGCCGATGCCCGTACCGAAGGGGCCACCGCCGACGCGCAAGAAGGCTGCAGCACGACAGAGCGAGCCGAAAGCGGCGGTCAGCCCAGCTCCGAGGGGCGGCGATCCGGTGAACGAACTGCTGCCATTCCTTGACTTCGTCGAGCATCACCCTGTCGGAACAAGCATCAACGGCACCGTCGACGCTTACTCGTCGCACGGCGCCTACATCACGATTGCCGGCACTGGAGTGCGTGGCTATGTCCCACTCCGGATGATGGCCGCCCCGACACCGCGCAGTGCAAAGTCGATCATGAAGATCGACTCGTCGGTCACGCTCGTCGTTGTGAGCTTCAATGGTTCCCGTCGCAGTATCGACTGTGCCGTCCCCGACATGGCTGATCGGGCTATTGCCGAGGCAGCAGCCGAAGCAGCCGAACGCGATGAGGCCATCGCTGACGTGCTGCTCGAGCAACAGGTTCCAGCCAAGAAGAAGGCAGCAGGGAAGAAGGCTGCTCCCGCCAAGAAGGCTCCAGTGAAGAAGGCTGCAGTGAAGAAGACCGCTCCCGCCAAGAAGGCTCCAGTGAAGAAGGCTGCAGTGAAGAAGACCGCTCCCGCCAAGAAGGCTGCAGTGAAGAAGGAAACAGCCACGGCTGCTCCGACCAAGCCGTTGGCAGCCGACAAGACTCCAGCCAAAAAGGCCGCAGCCAACAAGATTGCAGCCAAGAAGGCTCCAGCGAAAAAGGCTCCAGCGAAAAAGGCTCCAGCGAAAAAGGCTCCAGCGAAGCGGACCGCTGCAACGGAGACGACCATCACGGAAAAGGCGGCCACGGAAAAGGTGGCTACCAAAAAGGTGGCTACCAAAAAGGAGGCTACCAAAAAGGTGGCTACCAAAAAGGCGACCGTGAAAGAAGTGGCCATGAAAGAAGTGGCCATGAAAGAAGTGGCCATGAAAGAAGTGGCCGTGAAAAAGGCAACGGCGAAGAAATCCGCTGCGCCAAAGGAGGCCTGACGTGCGTGTCGTGACCTGGAACGTCAACTCGCTGCGTGCTCGTCAAGAACGAGTCGAAGCGTGGCTGGAAGAAGTGCAGCCCGATGTCCTGCTGATCCAGGAGACCAAGCTTGCCGACGATGCGTTCCCGATGCTGGCGTTCGAAGCAATGGGCTACACGTGTGCCCACTACGGCCAAGGCCAGTGGAATGGTGTCGCGATCCTCTCGAAGGTTGGCCTGACCGACGTCGTGACGAATTTTTCCGAAGGTATCGAGCCCGACCCGGACGCACGGATTATCACCGCCACGTGCGGCGGGGTCCGCGTCAGCAGCGTGTACGTCCCGAACGGGAGGTCACTCGATGACGACCATTACACCTACAAGCTCGACTGGCTCGGCCGGTTGGTGCAGCATCTCGAGGCTGACACGTCGGCTGACCAGGACGTCATCGTGGGCGGCGACTACAACATCGCTCCGGATAACCGTGACGTTCACGATCCTGCCAAGACCGTCGACATGACTCATGTCAGCCAGGCGGAACGCGACCGTCTCAGCGAGCTCGCTCAGTGGGGCCTGACCGATGCGTTCCGGCACCTGCACGACCAAGACCGCATCTATTCATGGTGGGATTATCGCGGTGGTGATTTCCACCAGGGGCGGGGTATGCGCATTGACATGTTGATGTGCAGCCAATCGGTCATCGATCGGATCACCTGGTGTGTGATCGATCGGAACGCCCGCAAGGGAACGTCGCCGAGTGATCACGCGCCGGTGATCGTCGACTTCGACTGAGCGACGAGCGGCAGGATTTGCTCGCTCAATCGCTGAGCCATGATCGTGCCGAATGATGTCGCGGCCGCCAATTCAGCGACTGTGGTCGGCTTGTTGGCGGCGATTGCCTTCACGTCGCGGTCGCTGCACAACTGAGTCGGGAGCACATCGGCCTTGCGTGCCGCGTTGTCTCGCCATTCTTGCAGGGCTGCCAGCAGGGGATCGATCTTGGCGCGACGCCGGCGCAGCGAAGCCGGTGGTGGCATGGCCTCGGGCTCGCTGAGGTCAAGGTCGTTGATGAACGGGCTCGGTTTGCGGGCATAGCCTCCGCGACGCTCAGCCCAGCTCAATGTGAGCCGATCGGACGCTCGCGTTGCAGCGACGTAGAGCAACCGGCCTTCTTCGGCCCGAGTCACTGCCGTCGTCGCTGACTTGTGTGGGACGAGGCTCGTTTCGACGCCGGTGACGTACACGGCATGCCATTCACGACCCTTCGATGCGTGGAATGTCAGGAGGTCGACACCGTCGGTCGATCGATCGTCGAAGGGGTTGGTCATTGCGACCCAGGACCGGAAGCCGGCGCCGTCACCCAACTGCTGGTCACGGAGGTAGTCGAGTAGAACCGTGGCGACGCGCCGCTCGGCTTCAAGCTCGTCGACGGCTCGGTCGGCCTGTGCTGTGGCCCGGCGGTCGATTCCCTCGTGTGAAATCGCCTGTTCGGCTTGCACAGTGAGGAGCGCGTCGTGGGCGTCGAGCATGTCGTGGGCCCACGCGCGGAGTTGGGAAGCAGAGCCGAGCATCGAGGTCTGACGAACCGCAACTTGCAGGGGGGTCCCGGAGGCTGTGGCCGAGCGACGCACCGCAATGCCGAGTGACCCGAGAGCGGTGCCGAACGCGGCGAGTTGGGCATTGGTGCGAGCCAACACTGCCACCGACCCCGAACGGATCAGATTCGGATCAAGTCGGACAATTGAACCGGCAACCAAACGTGCCTCAGCGTCTTCGTCGTCTCCAGCCAACCGCTCGACGACCGGCCCGTCACCACGGTTCGACACCAACTGGGTCGGCTGTTCGGCTGCAGCGAGTACCTGGACGCCGGTCCGGACGATCTGTGGCGTACAGCGATGGTTGACAGGGAGCCGGACCACCTCGACGCCGGGGAAGCGCCGTTCGACGTCGACGAGCAGCGTCGGGTCGGCGCCGTTGAACCCATAGATGGCCTGCGCCGGGTCGCCCACGATGAACAGATCGTCGCGGCCTGCCCGCAGCAGGTCGACGAGGCGGTGCTGCAATGGGTTGAGGTCTTGGGCCTCGTCGACGAGGAGATGCCGGAATCGCCATCGCAGCCCATCAGCGAACCCTGTGTCGTATTCCATTTCAGTGATCACCAGCGAGAGCACGTCATCGAAGTCGATGATGCCGCGCTTGCGTTTGAGTTGTTCGAAGTCGTTGAAGACGGCGGCGGCGCGCTCTACACCAGCTGATGGGCTGCGTTGTGCACGGCGGGCCCGGCCCGCATAGTCGCTTGCTCGGATGCCACGGGCGGTGGCCCAGTCGATCTCACCCAGTAGGCCGTCGATCCCGCGGCGCTGTGATCCGTCGAGGACGTCGCCGACGAGCCGTCGACGGTCAGGAACGACCGTACGTGGTCGACGGTTCGTGTCGTCCCAACGTTGCCGGAGCACAGCAAGCATTACCGAGTGGAACGTGCCAGCTTCAACACGGTCGCGCATGCCCAGAAGCGACAGTCGCCGCCGGAGTTCCCCGGCAGCCTCGCGAGTAAACGTGAGCGCCAACGTGTGGCGCGCATCGGCCTTCTCGGTGGCGACGCGCCACGCGATGCGGCGCGTCAAGACGCGGGTCTTGCCCGACCCTGCGCCGGCGATCACCGCGACCAGGTGTGACTCGGCAGTGACCGCTGCGCGCTGGTCAGCATCGAGGTCGGCGATCAGCGCGTCGGCATCCACGGCATCAACTGTACGCGGCAATCTCTTCGAGCTGAGGCGTGAGCCAATTAGCCATCCAGATCGCACCGCTTTCACTGAAATGCAGCCCGTCGAATCGCCACGCTGGCTTGAAATGCCCGAGCGGGTGAGCGCAGTCGTCATCGGGGCACAACACCGCGCCGATGTCGATGACGTGTACGCCGGCACGCGTTTTGGTGTAGCTGTAGAAGAGCTGGACGAGCTGCTTCTCCCGCTCCGACTTGGCATCCGTTGTGCCGGCGATCATCCGCGGTGCTGGTGCGACAAGAACGAGTGGGGTGCCAGCGATGTTGTCTCGAATGTGATCGAGCAGGTCGAAGAACAGCACTGTGTGATCGAACGAACCGAACGGCACGATCGAGCCGTCGATCAGGCGATCCTCGAGATCATTGGACAGCAGAACCATCACGACATCAGCATCACCGGCATCGTTGATGACTGCATCGTCAAGGTCGCCCTGCCAGTCGCCGCAAGCGCTCGACATCGACAAGGTTCGATACTCACCGTCGAGTGACTGCAGGGCGACATCGCCAGGAAGTAAGGAGCATGCGGCTCGAGCAATGCTGCGAACCTCGATTCGTTCGGGGTCGAAAACTGAATCGGCTGGGTCCCACGGCGCGGCCTGGAGCCCACTGAGTAATCGTCCGCCGATCATCGTGTGCATGACGGAATCGCCGAGCGCTGCGACTCGGATCGGTCCCGGCACCCGTTCGACGACGGTCGTACTCGTGGTCGTGGTGCTGCTGCTGATCGTTGCAGGAGCCTCAGCCGGAATGGTCGTCGAGGGAGTGGCGATCGTCGTCGGTATCGAGAGCTGGGGCGTCGTCGGCTGGCTCGCTTGTGAAGGCTCAGCGAATTCGATCTCGGCTCCGATCTTGAGTGGCGACCCGGCTGCGTCGACGTCTCCGGCGTCGGCTCCGAGGCTGGGCGGGCCGATGGTGGCCACGATGAGCAACCCAGCCGCTGCCATTGTGGCCGTCGGGGCGAACATGAGCGATCGATTGCCCCATCGACGGTCGATCGCTCCTGTTCGTATCGGCTGTTCTACCAACCGATACGACAGTGTCGAGATGGTCAGAGTCATTGCCAGGATGATGAGTCGATGGGCGAATCCGTCGATACCTAAACGACTCTCGTTGAAAATGATGAGTAGCGGCCAGTGCCACAGGTAGACGCCATAGGAAATGTTGCCGAGCAAACGCAATGGGCGCCATTCGAGCCGACGGACGATCCATGGCGTGGCTGGCCCACCGACGATGAGCATGCCGGCAGCCAATGCTGTGATGGTGAAGCCTCCCCGGTACATCCACGTGGCGGTTTCCGAGGCAATGACAGCGACGACCACGAGGACGCCACCTGAGACCACTGTCGCACACGAAACGCGGCGTGAAGCTGCGACCGGGCTGCCGCGCAACGTGGCTCCGAGTGCGGCGCCGACGAGGAGCGCCTGTGCCCGAGTGTCGGAACCGAAGTACAAGCGACTGACCGAACTACCGGCAACGCTCGACAGGATCATCAACGCCGCGCTGATCAAGCCGAACACGATTGCACCGCCGATTACTCGCCTGCGGCTCGACGCTGTCGACGGTGACTTGGCTGCGACGATGGCAACGGCGAGTGCGAGGACGAGGTAGAACTGCTCTTCGATCGACAACGACCACACATGGCGCAGCGGAGACTCGCCAGCCACGACGTCGGTATAGGTGGTGCCATCTGAGAGAAACACCCAGTTCACTGCGTACAGGAGTGTCGCGAGGCCGTGGCGACGCAACCGCTCAAACTCGACTGCGTCGGCCCACGTGAGTGCGTAGACCGCTACCGCCGTCGTCATCATCAGCATGGCCGGAAGCAAGCGACGCGTCCGTCGGACAAAGAACCGACCAAGTCGAATCCCGCCGGTGGCATCGACCTCGCGGACGAGGAGCGACGTCAGCAAGAAGCCTGAGAGGACGAAGAACACGTCGACTCCGATGAAGCCGCCGGGCAAGGCGTGCGGCCACAGGTGGTAGACGACCACGGCAGCGACAGCGACGCCGCGGAGGCCGTCAAAGCTCGGCACATGAACGAACGAGGTCGTCAGACCATCGGTCATCTCTGAACGATACTGCGGCGTTGAGTACGCTGGCGATATGCCGTATCCCAAGAAGCTGCTCAACGACTACGAAACCGTTGCGGTCGACCTCCACCCACACTGGTGGTACTTCGCCGAACCGGTCGCAGCGCTCGTCGGTTCGATCGTTCTCGGCATCCTCGCCATCGTTTCCGACGTCAGCGGCACGTTCGGTGACATTTTGAAATGGTTGGTGGCCATCCTGATCGTGGTCAGCGCGATTTGGGTTGTCGTCCGTTATCTCAAATGGATAACGACGAACTTTGTGATCACCTCGGACCGGCTGATCTTCCGCGCTGGTGTGATCGCCAAGATGGGCGTCGAGATCCCGCTTGAACGAGTCAATACAGTGCACTTCAGCCAGAGTATTTTTGAACGGATGACAGGCTCGGGCGACCTGCTGATCGAGTCAGGCGGCGAAGACGGCCAGCAGAGCTTCAGCGATATTCGGCGCCCTGACCGAGTGCAAAACCTCATTCATTCCCAGATGGAAGAAAATGAAAAGCGGCGCTTTACGGTGAACACCGGCGGCTCGACGTCCGACGTGGCTACGCAGCTCGAGAAGCTCGAAGGCATGCTCGAGCGCGGCACGCTGTCACCCGAAGAATTCCAGTCCCAGAAAGACAAGCTGCTGGGAAGCTGACGTGCCGCCCGCACGCCGGATTGTCAGCCTGGTGCCGTCGAGCACCGAAACACTGCTCGGCCTTGGCGCTGATGTCATCGCATGTACGAAGTTCTGCGAGCAACCGGACATCGCACACGTCGGTGGGACAAAGAACCCCGACATCGCTGCGATCATCGCTCTCGCACCCGACCTCGTGGTGCTCGACCGAGAAGAGAATCGACGAGAAGATGCCGAGGCGCTGGAGGCAGCGGGCATCGAACTTTTCGTCAGCGACGTCACCGACGTGGCCTCGGCCATGACCGTCGTGGCCGAACTGTCTGCGCTCGTCAACGGCCCGACCGTGATTGACATTGATCAGCTGCCCCAGGTTGAGCCGCTGGGCCTGTCAGTCTTCGTTCCGATCTGGCGACGGCCGTGGATGAGTATCTCGGCAGCCACGTACGGCGGATCGCTGCTTACCCATCTCGGCTGCCGCATGGTGACCGGTGATGCACCAACCGCGTATCCCGAAGTGCAACTGGTCGACGTCGAAGCACCCGACGTCGTTGCTGTGCCGTCGGAGCCATACGAGTTCACCGACGCCCACCTCGACGAGCTCCGTGCAGCGTTCCCGACGAGTGTGGTGAGACGCGTGGACGGGCAAGATCTGTTCTGGTGGGGGAGCCGGACTCCGGCAGCGGTCAGGCGTCTGAGTGATGCGTTACGCGATGTGGTGGGCGCCGGCTGAGGGCTTGACAACCCAGCCATCGGCGACGGAGCCCGGCTCGCAGATCGCAACGATGCACCCGCCAAATCCGCCGCCGGTCATCCGTGTTCCGAACACGCCTGGGAGCGCATTGAGCGCACTGACTGCAGCATCCATCTCGTCGGTCGACGTGTCAAAGTCGTCGCGCAGGCTGGCGTGGCCATCGACCATGATCTGACCTGCAGCGACGTAGTTGCCCGCAGCCAGTTCGGTGGCGAACTGGATGACGCGCAGATTCTCGGCGACCACGTGCCGGGCCCGTCGTTGGGCGATCGGGTCGGTAACGCGCACGATGTCGTCGGGCGAAGCGAGCCGCAGCGGTCCGATGTCGGCCTCGGCGCGAGCGCATTCAGCAACTCGATCTGCGTAGGCCGAGCCGACCAGCCGACGATGGACGATGAACTTGACCACGATGTCGATGTCGTCGGGAATCAGATGCGGGGTGACTTCGAGGCTGTGGCAATCGATCAGCGTGGCGTGCCCGGCGACTCCCGCAGCGATGGACAGTTGATCCATGATCCCCGTCGGCACACCGGTCGCAGCATGCTCGGCGCGTTGTGCTGCCTGCGCGAGTTCGAGTGGCGTTCCGTCGAAGCCCAGCGCGAGGCCGACAGCGCATTCGAGTGCTGCGCTCGACGACAGGCCGGCACCTGCGGGGATGTTGGAAACGAGGTGTCCGCGCAGTCCGGTCGTTACGCCGAGTTCGGCGGCCATGGCCGCCACATACGTGCCCCATTCAGGGTTCACGTTGGCGGCCGAACCAGTGAACGGAACGCCGATGTTGACCCGGCCGGCCACGTCGCCCGACGTCAGCTCGATCGAGTCGGCGGTCGCAGTGTACGTGAATGTCGTTCCGCGGTCGATTGCCATCGGGAACACGAGACCACCCGTGTAGTCGGTGTGTTCGCCGATCAGGTTGACTCGGCCGGGGGCGTGTACACGTCGCGTTTCTGACACACCATGAAAGTACCCACTGCCCGCTTGTTTCGCGGCCCACGCGCTCTGCAACACTGCGACCATGCCACGCGCCGTCTTGCCCGCTCTTGCCGACGAGGCCGCCATCGAGTTGGAGTTCGCGACCTTCGGCGATCCTGGCAACCCAACCCTGCTGCTCGTCAACGGCTACACGAGCCAGATGATTGTCTGGGAGACCGAACTGATCGATGGGCTCGTGGCCCAGGGCCTCCACGTCGTCATCTACGACAATCGTGATGTCGGCCTCTCCACCAAGCTCGACGGTCAACAGGTGCAGCCGATGAAGGTGCTCCAGTCAATCATTGCCGGCGAGTCGGTAGAGGTCCCGTACACACTCAGCGCGATGGCGGCCGACGGCATGGGCCTGCTGACCCACCTCGGTATCGATCAGGCACATATCGCCGGTGTGTCGATGGGCGGAATGATCGTGCAGATGATGGCCATTGAACATCCAGACCGGGTACTCAGCCTGTGCTCGATCATGAGTAGCCCAGGCCACCCCGATTACGGCCAGCCGTCTGCAGAGGCCCGGTCGGCATTGCTTGCGCCACCGTCTATCGAACGCGAGGCCTACATCAACGACTCCATCGGGGCGAAGGTCTGGCTGTCGAAAAAGTACTTCTCCGAGGACGTCACTCGCGATCGCTCGGCGCGCCAGTTCGACCGGATCTTTTACCCCGAGGGATTCACCCGCCAGCTCGCAGCGATCTACGCAACGGGCGACCGGAGCGAACGACTCCAGCAGCTCAACGTACCGACCTTGGTGATCCACGGGCGTGACGATGAGTTGATCTCGCCATCGGGAGGCGAGCGGACAGCCGAACTCATCGACGGCTCGCGCTACCTGCTGCTCTCCGACATGGGCCACGACCTCCCCGCGCCACTCGCACCCGTGCTTGTCGAAGCAATCGCGGGGCACATTCGCGTCAGTAATAGCTACACCAGCAACCAAGTTTGAAGGAGATCATCATGGGACCACTCGCAGGAAAGCGCATCATTGAAATCGCTGGCATCGGACCGGGCCCGTTTGCGGCCATGCTCCTGTCAGACCTCGGCGCCGAGGTCATCCGCGTCGAACGTGCCGGCGCGGTCCGCGGGCCAACACCGGGCAAGCCTGCAGGGGATGTCAGCCTGCGTGGCCGACGCAATGTCGCCATTGATCTCAAGCACGCTGACGGTGTCGCAACACTGCTTGATCTGGTCGGGTCAGCTGATGGCCTGATCGAAGGGTTCCGTCCCGGCGTCATGGAACGCCTTGGAGTCGGGCCGGACGTTTGCCTCGAACGCAACCCGAAGTTGGTGTTCGGTCGGATGACCGGTTGGGGCCAAAACGGGCCGTACGCCCAAGCCGCCGGCCACGACATCAACTACATCTCCCTTGCTGGGGCACTCGCTCACTTCGGCCGGGCTGGCGAAGCCCCGGTCCCACCACTCAACATGGTCGGCGACTTCGGCGGCGGCGGCATGTTCCTTGCGCTCGGCGTCGTGGCAGCGTTGCTCGAAGCCCAGACGAGCGGCCAGGGTCAAGTGGTTGACACAGCAATGGTCGACGGCACCGCGGTACTGATGACGATGTTCTGGTCGATGAAGGCTGCTGGCATTTTCGACGAGCAGAATCCCGGTACCAACTTGCTCGACACCGGTGCGCACTTCTATGACGTCTACGAATGCTCCGACGGTCGGTATATCTCGATTGGTTCGATCGAGCCGCAGTTCTACGCCGAACTGATGCGGCTCACGGGCCTCGAAGGCGACGATCAGTTTGCGCGCCAGATGGATGCCACGCAATGGCCCGAACTCAAGGTTCGGATCGCCGAACTCTTCAAGACGAAAACGTGTGACGAATGGTGCGAGCTGATGGAGATGACCGACGTGTGTTTCGCGCCGGTGCTCACGATGTCCGAAGCAGCGCAGCACCCGCACAACGTTGAACGCCAGACCTTCATCGAACTCGGTGGCACCATCCAGCCGGCTCCGGCACCCCGATTCAGCCGGACAGCTGCCGAGGTCACCCAGCTTCCAGCGCACGCTGGCGAACACACGCGTGAGGTGCTTGCCGACTGGGGTGTCAACGCCGAGCGGATTGGCCAGCTCATCGAGTCGGGTGCGGTGCGGCACGCCGAATGACCACACTCTGGATGTAGCGGCAACTGCCTGACGCTGCGACACTGTTGCCGATGTCGACACTCGTCTGTTTCCATGCTCACCCCGACGACGAGGCGATCTCCACTGGCGGCGCAATGGCGCGTGCCGCGGCCGAAGGGCACCGGGTCGTGCTCGTCGTCGCAACAAACGGCGACTATGGCGAAGTGCCCGACGATCTCGCTGAGGGGGAGACCCTCGTCGATCGCCGACGCAAGGAAACCGAGGCATCGATCGAGGCCCTGGGGGCACACCGCGTTGTCTTCCTCGGGTACAAGGATTCGGGGATGACCGGTTGGGAACAGAACAGCGATCCCGAGAGCTTTTTGCGCGCCGACCTCGATGAAGCCGCCGAACGGCTGACGGCCGTGCTTCGCGAAGAGCACGCCGATGTCGTCACCACGTATGACTGGCATGGCAACTACGGCCATCCGGATCACATCAAGGTGCACGAGGTCGGCAACTCCGCAGTCGACCTTATGGCTGCAGAAGGCAACAACATTCGGCTCTTCGAGGCGACAATGAATCGCGATCGAGTCGTCACGATGATGCAGCAGGCGATGGAGTCAGGGATGACGCCACCGCAGGGTCGTGTCGACGGTGAACCGTTCGACCCGGCCGGCCCGGCTGACGACGGCAACCCGTTCGGCATGCCCGAAGCCGAGCTGACCCTCGAAGTCGATGTGACCGGCTACGTCGACCAGAAGCGTGCGGCGATTACATGCCACCGAAGCCAGATCAGCGACCAGTCGTTTTTCCTCGACATGCCGCCTGAGGCCTTCGCCGCCATGTTCGGAACCGAGTCGTACATCGAACGGGGTGTCGCACCTCCAATGCAACGCGGTTGGCTCTTCGATTGATCCGCACCGATTTGGCCCAATTTGTCCCTCGGGGCAGACAAGATGTGGCAATGAAACGAATCGGTCTCGTCCTGGTTGCATGCGTTGCATTCGCTGCGTGCGCCGGCGGTGACGACAGCACTGCGGCGCAGCCCACCACGACCAAGCTCACCTTGCTGCCCGCGATGACGACCACGACCGTTCCGCCAACCACCGAGGCGCCTCGCGAGTCCGAACTTGTGCACGACACGACCACCACGATCATCACCGCAACCACCACCGCAACCACCACCGCAACCACCACCGCAATGACATCGCCGGCAACCACCACGGCGCTGATCGTGCCGGCAATCCCGGCCGACACCGAGCCGATCGTCGAGGCCCTTCGGCTCAGCGACGACGGAATCGGCGCCGCCGTGTTCACCGGCGAGCCCGAAGGCGTCATTGCCTACCTGAGTTCGTTCATCGGAGCGCCGACCGGCGACACCGGCTGGGTCGACCCGTTCGAGATCAGCGCCTGTTCAGGGAGTGAGTTGCGCATCGTCTCATGGGGCGGCTTACAGCTGACGTTCGGTGATGTGTCGAAGGTGCTGCAAGGGCGTCGCCACTTTTTCTCCTACATCTACGGTCAATACAGCTTTGACGGCGTGGCCACCACCCAGCTCGATGCAACGCCGCCAGGTCTACTGACCGTCGAAGGTGTCGGTCTTGGCACCCCGATCATCGAAGTTGAATCCACCTATCCCGGCCTCACGATCAATCCAGCCGACGACTTTGTGCCCCCCAACTTCGTTGTCAACGACAACTTCCGAGGGTTCGTCGCCGGTCTCGCCGACGACTCGCCGGTGGTCCAGCTCATCGGTGGCCCGAACTGCGCTGACCCGACCTGATGCAGGCTCTACAAGACCTCCACGCGCAGCTCGGGTGGTTCCTGATCGTCAGCAACGCGCTCGTGGGCTGCTGGGCGCTTGCGGCGCAATATGTTCCGGCTCTCCGGCGAGCAGCGTTGTGGTGGGTAATCGGTGTCGTTCAGATCTCCGTATTTGCTGCAGCGATCGTCGGTGTGCTGCTCGTGAGTCGCTACGAGCTCAAGCTTGACGACTTTCACGCGCTGTACGGATTCACGACAATCGTTGCCGTTGGCATCCTGTACAGCTATCGGACGAGCCCGTTTATCAAAGACAAGCAATACCTGCTGTACGGCTTTGGTTCGCTGTTCATCATGGGCCTCGGTATCCGGGCTGTGTACTTAGGCTGACATGCCGATGGCGAACGGCAGCTTCGCAGGATCCCAGTTCAGCTGCGTGATGCCCTGCTGGCAGGCGTAGCGGTCGGTCATGCCGGCCACGTAGGCCACTGCAGCTTTGAGTGCGGCCTCGCTGCCAGCGTCGATGTGGCTCACTTCGACCTCACTGCCAAGGACAGCCTGCGTGGTCTGGATCGGAAGCGAATGCGGGCGGTCCGCGTAGTGCTCGACCAGAGCCCGCAGAAGTGCGATGACCGAGTCGGCCTGGCGGGTGCTTGCTGGCCGGAGGTAGATGTGCTTGTAGTTGAATTTGCGGAAGGCGGCAAGCGCCTCGGCGGTGTCGGGCATCATGCCGACGCGGCCTGAGGTCACTGCTGCGGTGATCATTGCTCGAACGAAGGCACCGAGCTGTGACGACCGGTTACGTCCACACCGCTCGGCCACGATGTCGGGCAACATGTCGGCGGTGACGATGCCTGTTGCAACGGCGTCCTCGAAGTCATGACAGACATACGCGATGCGGTCGGCCCACGAGACGACTTCGCCTTCTGGTGTTTGTGGCGCCGGGAGACTCCATGAGTGGTTGCGGATTCCGTCGAGCGTCTCGGCGCAGAGGTTGAGCGGCTGCAGCGTGACGTCGGCGCCCCAGGGGGCATGGTCGAACCCGCCCACCAGATATGGCGAGAGCGCATCTTCGCTGGCATGTCCGCCAGGACCGTGCCCGCAGTCGTGCCCGATGGCCATTGCCTCGGCGAGGGGGACGTTGAGTCCGAGCGCCTGAGCGACCGACCGTGCGATCTGGGTCACTTCGAGCGCATGGGTCATCCGGGTGCGCTGATGATCTTCAGGGAACACAAACACCTGTGTCTTGCCGGCGAGTCGACGAAACGACGTGTCGTGGAGGATGCGGTCGCGGTCACGTTCGAAGCAGGTGCGATGCGGATCGGGGGCTTCTTCGAGGGCTCGGTTGCCAGCGCCGTGCGCTCGTGTTGCGAACTCCGCGAGCGTGGCGTCTTCACGGGCTTCACGTTCCTCACGAATGAGAATCTTGGTGGCGCCGATTTCAGCTCTGGAGTCGGCGTGAGCGAGAACAATGTCGTCCCGATCGTGTCCCGTCATGGTCGACGCCCAGCGGTCGGCACGCACGTCTGCCGAGTCGAGGTACGGCAGGTCATCCATCGCTCGCATCGTACGGCGTTAGCCTTAAGCAGATGTCCCAGTTCGTCGACGAATGCCAATTGAACGTGAAGGCAGGCGATGGCGGAGCAGGCTGTATCAGCTTCCGCCGTGAAGGGCCGGTTGTCTTCGGAGGCCCGAACGGCGGCGACGGTGGTAACGGCGGCGACATCTGGTTCGTCGCAAGCCACAATGTGGCCTCTCTCCTGGCCTTTCGCGACTACCCGCACCGCAAGGCCGGCAACGGCGTGCACGGCAAGGGCAAAGACATGCATGGCAGGCGCGGCGAGTCACTCGAGATCGCCGTACCGATTGGTACCGTCATCTCCGACCTGTACACCGGCGCGCTGCTGGCCGAATTGGTCAACCAGGGCGACCGCTGGCTCGTTGTCGGAGGCGGCCGCGGTGGCCGAGGAAACGCCAAGTTCCTCTCGAATAAGCGACGTGCGCCGAGCTTCGCCGAACAGGGCGAGCACGGCGAAGAGCGCTGGCTCAAGATGGAACTTCGTCTGATGGCCGATGTCGCTCTCGTCGGATTCCCAAATGTCGGCAAGTCGACCCTGATCAGTGTGATCTCGAAGGCCAAGCCGAAGATCGCGAACTACCCGTTCACGACGCTTGAACCGAACTTGGGCGTGGTGCAGCTCGACGAGGCGACCGAATTTGTGGTGGCTGACATCCCGGGCCTCATCGAAGGAGCAAGTGAGGGCAAGGGTCTTGGGCATCAGTTCCTCCGCCACATCGAGCGAGCCCTGGTGCTCTGCATCATGGTCGACCTCGCACCCATGGATGGCGTGTCGCCGCAAGAGCAGGAACGGATTCTTCTCCAGGAACTTGGCCAATATCAGCCCGACCTCCTCGAACGTCCGCGCCTCGTCGTCGGTACGAAGGCCGATGCCATCCAGGCCGACGAACTCGAACTGCTCGGTTGGACCGGCGACATCATGTCGTCGGTGACGCGGCAGGGCCTCAGTGACCTCGTCGGCAAGATGGCAATGGCCGTGCACGATGCTCGCCAAGCCGTCGAGCACGCCGAAGGTGTGGTCACGATCCGCCCTGAAGCAAAGGGCGCAGCAGTCGAAATCGTCGGCGAAGGCGAGTTCCGCTTGGTCGGCAAGGAAGTCGAGCGTGTCGTCGCACTGAACGATGTCACGACGCCCGAGGCGCTTGCGTACATCGACCACCGGCTCGAACGGCTCGGCGTGCCCAAGATGCTCGCCAAAGTGGGTGCTGAAGAGGGCGACGTCATCTGGATCGGCGAATTCAGTTTCGGCTACTCGCCGGACATCTGATGCGGGTTGTCGCCAAGATTGGTACGGCGTCGATCACCGATGCCAAGGGCGCGATCGATCGTTCGGCTATCGCCAAGCTCTGTGACGAGGTCGGCGATCTCCGCCAGCAAGGCCACGAGGTGATTGTCGTGTCGTCCGGTGCAGTTGCTGCCGGAGTCGCGGCGGTTGGTCTCAGCGAACGCCCTGTCGATATGCCGACGCTGCAGGCAATTTCTGCCGCAGGCCAGAGTCGCCTCGTCGAGGCGTACAACCAAGAGCTCGGCCGTCACGGTTTGGTCGGTGCACAGCTGTTGGTTGGCTCAATGGACTTCGTCACGCGCAATCAGTACCTACAGTTGCGCTCGACGATGAACCGATTGCTCGAACTCGGCTGCGTTCCAATCGTTAACGAGAACGACGCGATTGCAAATGACGAACTGCGGTATGGCGACAACGACCGCATTGCAGCGATGATCGCCAACAGCGTCAACGCTGACGTGTTGGTTTTGCTGACCGACATGGATGGCGTCTTCACAGCCGATCCACGGACTGACAGCAGTGCCACCCTGGTGCCGCTGGTGCGCGCTGACGACCCGCTCTTGTCGATTACGGCCGACGCCGGGGGGAGCGGCCGGGGGAGCGGTGGCATGGCGAGCAAGCTCGTTGCTGCGAGGATGGCGTCCTCGTCGGGCATCCGATCGGTGATCGCCCGGGCGAGCCGTAAGGGTGTGCTTTCCGGGTCGGTGTCTGACGAACTGGTCGGCACCACGTTCGAGGCGCACGACCGCAGGCTGCCGGCCCGCAAGCTTTGGATTGCCTTCGCCGCCGAACCGGCAGGGACCATCTTCGTCGACCCAGGTGCACGAACCGCGCTGACGGATCGTCCGACGAGTTTGCTGCCAGCCGGCGTCACGACCGTTGCCGGTAAATTCGAGTCCGGACAGGTCGTCGAAATCAGCGATGGCGACATCGTGTTCGCCCGAGGGCTCGCCTCGATGGGCAGTACCGAGCTGGCCGATGCCGCCGGGATCTCCGGCGTCGGACATGTCGTCCATCGCGACGACCTCGTCCTCTTGGCCTGAAAAACCTGGTTACCCCATTTTATGTGAGCAGAAGTGGGCAACGACGCTGCTCTTGCTCACACAGAACCGGTGGCTAGGCCTCGGGTGCCGGAATCGGCTGGCTCTGCGGGGCTTCGACAGCGTCGAGGCCGAGTTCTGCACGCAATTCGCTGAGGCGGCCCTGTGCCTGGACGTTGGCAGTGGCCTGCTCGATTTCGAGCACGCGGCTCTCGACGCCGACCTCGTTGAGCTCGGCTGACGCCTTGGCTTTGGCGTAGCGCGCCTCAATCTTCTCAGTGACCTCATGGAGCGTCGGCACATCGTCGCCGACCGTCTCGGTGAGCGAGCTCATTGCTGCGTTCATCTCTTCTTGCATCTTGGCCTGTTCGAGCTGGCTGAGCAGTTTGGATTTCTCGGAGATCTTCTCTTGGAGCAGGCGACTGTTTTGCTTGACCGCTGCCTTGGCCTGATCGGATGCCTGTGCTGATTCGAGCACCATTGACTTGAGGCTCTCGACATCGGCTTCGATCGACAGCAGTTTGTCGGCGATCGTCTCGGCGGCACTGGTGTATTGCGCAGCCTTCTCGGCATTGCCAGCCTTCTGAGCATCGGAAGCCATGATCAGAGCCTGGCGGGCGTTGCCGTTGAGCTTTTCGAGCTCGGTCATCTTCTTGTTCAGACGAATCTCCGCCTGCTTTTGGCCGGCGATGACGTTGGCAGCCTGCTCTTTGAGCTGCTTGTGCTGTGTCTGGGCGGAACTAATGGCCTGTTCGAGCTGCACCTTTGGATCAGCGTTCTCGTTGAACCGGCCGGTCAACTTCGCAACGAGGTACTTCCACTGCTTCTTCATGTACTTGAACATGGCCGAGATCCTAATACGTGGACGCGCTGCGGGTACGCGCCTCAACGGCCATGGGCCAACGGTGCAAGTCAGGCGTCAGAGTTGGGCGTCAGAGTTGGGTGTCAGAGTTGGGTGTCAGGGCCGCGGTGCACGTCGTTCCGGGTGTCGTTCCGAGCGCCGTTGCTCGGGAGGAGTCGACGCTTCAGTGCGTCGAGCTCCGGCGCACCCATCACAGCGAGTAATCCGAAGTACACGATCACGCCGACAACGGCGCCAACGACCAGTCGCAACAGCGCATCGACACCGACATTGCCGCCGACGTTGCGGGTGACGAGCCATACCGCCTCGCCCATCACCGCGCCGGCGACGATCATCCTCCAGAGGCTCTGGAAGATCGGCCGGATTTCGAAGCCAGGAACCTTGTAGCTCATGATTTGCAAGACCCAGAACGCTGAAAACACGTAGGCAATTGCGTACGCGGCACCGAGGCCGAGTACGCCGTAGGAGCCAACCAGGAGGAGCGCGAGCACGATGTTGATCGAGTTTTCGATGACGTTGACCTTGAAAGCGGTTTTGGTGTCCTTGTGGGCGTAGAAGCCGCGCAACACGAAGAAGTAGATCGAGAAGGCGCCGAGCCCGAGCGCAAAACCGCCAAGTGCCCGCGATGCGCTCAGACCACACGCCGCGTCACAACGTCCGTTCTCGATTGCCAGGCCGACAAGAGGCCGGCGCAACACGAACAGGCCGATACCGGCTGGGATGGTCAAGAGGGCGGTCATCCGCACGCCGAGCGACATCGTCGAGATAAACGAGGCCTTGTCTTTGCGAGCGACCGACCGGGCGAGTTCGGGTTGGAAGGTCGTCGCAATCGAGACGCCGAGAAGGCCCTGCGGGAGCACGAAGAATGTGAACGCTGCAAAGTAGGCAAACGTTCCGCTTGAGCCTGGCTCGGTCAAGTTGCGAACGACGACCAAGGCCACGATGTTCGACCCGACGAACCCGAACGTCCAGAACGACAGGCTGAGCAGCTTTTTCACCGACGGGTGTTTGAGGTTCCAGAGAGGCCGGAAACGGAAGCCGGTGGACAATGCCGCAGGGATCAACGCGAACGCCATCGCGCCGATACCGAGCGTTGCACCCAGTCCGAGTGTCAGGCGAAGCCGTTGGTTGTCGAGGACGTCAGCCAGATCCCATCCGGTGCTCACCGGGTCGGGCAGCGACAGCAGCGTGACGATAATGATCAGGTTTGGCAGGACCGGGCTCCACGCTGCAGCGAAGAAGTGTCGACGACTGTTGAGAAAGGCGTTGGCCAAACCGGTCAGTCCGTAGAAAAAAATCTGGATCAGGAAGATTCTCGACAGCGTCGTGCCAACCGAGCGGAACAGATCAGCGTCGACACCACCCGCGACGTTCAAGGAGAAGAGCCGGAAAATCAGCGGGGCAGCGAGCACGGCGAGCACCGTCAGCCCGGCGATCATCACGACAGCAGTCGTGATCACGACGTTGGTCGACTCGTCGTCTTCGTCCTCGGCGAACGTCGAAAACAGCGGCACAAGCGTTGCCGAGAGCACGCCGCCCAAGAGGAGTTCGTAGACGATGTTCGGGCTCTCGTTGGCGTTGATGTACGCGTCGTTCAGGGCCGTGCCGCCAATGACCCCGGCGAGCACGCTCAGCCGCAGCAGCCCGGTGACACGGGAGAGCGCAGTGCCGGCAGCAACGGTGAGATTGCTCTTGAGGAGGCTCACGCGGGCCGGATCTCCTGTACCGCCTGTCGCAGCCCTTCCAGCTCAACAACGAGATCCTCGACGTCGTGCTCGTACGCGTCGGTGTCGCCGGCTCCCACGCTGACTTCAGCGGCGCGTGCGACGAGTTCGTCCAAGCGCGTCTGTGCGAGCCGCAAGGTGTTGGCCGTCTTGGTCGACTGGGCTTTCAAGCGATCGACGCTTTCAAGTTGGCCGTGGACTGAAGCGATTGCCTCGGTCGCACCCTGCCGCTGCAGCGTGTCAAGCTTCGAGCGGAGTGCCGTCGGATCGATTCGGTGGACGGCCTGGTCGATGTCGTGGCCGCGGCGAGCAATCTGCCAGGTCTCATCGAGCCCATGATCGAGCTTGGCGACGATCGAGGCCATGCGATCCTGTACCGGGCCGGCAGTCACCCCCTCGACGACCTGATGGAGGTTGACGGCCGATCGCTGTGCGCTCTGCACGAACTGACGCCAAGGTTCTTGCACAGTGAATGGATCAATTCGAACTCGCGTATCACGCGGCATCGCAGCGGCCACTGAAACGCTGTAGGCAACAACGCCGAGTGTGATGCCGAATGCTGGAGCGATGCCGAGCAAAATCGAACCCGCGGCGACCCCCACCCCGAACAGGATCCTCCAAGAGAGAATCGCCTTGGCCGTCTGCGGTGTGTAGAACCGGTCGCGAAAGCTCACGTCAGCCGCCAGCGATGTCGGATGCGATGAGCGTCGTCAGTTGCTCGACCGTTGGGGCCTCGACATCCGAGAGGCGAAGGGCGTGGTAACCAATGGCGGCTTCGAAAACGTTGCGAGTGAAGCGAGCGTTGCCGAAGCCTCGACCGCGCGGCTCGGCCTCGATGACCGCGCGTAATGCCTCGGTGCCGCCCTCGTCGAGGTGGTACTGCTTTTTGCCGCTGATCAGGCCAAATATGGCCACGAGTTCCTCGGTGTCATAGTCGGGAAACTCGACGGTCCGTGTGAAACGGCTCTTCAGGCCAGGGTTCGTGTCGATCAGCTCGACCATCTCGGCGGGGTAACCGGCAGCGACCACCGACAGGTCGTCACGGTGGTCTTCCATGAACTTGACGATCGTGTCGACTGCTTCGAGGCCGAAGTCGTTCTCGCCGCCTCGGGCAAGCGCGTAGGCCTCGTCGATGAGGAGCGTGCCGCCCAGCGCCGACTCCATCACCTTCTTGGTTGTCGTGGCGGTCTGCCCGACGAAGCCGGCAACGAGGCCGGAGCGGTCGGTCTCAACGAGGTGGCCTTTACTGACCACCCCGAGAGTGCGGAAGATCTGGGAAAGCAGTCGGGCGACGGTGGTTTTTCCGGTTCCCGGGTTACCGGTGAAGACCAGATGCTTGCTGGTTTCGATGACGGGAAGGTCGGCGGCAGCGCGGAGCTCTTGAACGCGCAGCAGCGATGTCAGCCGGCGGACTTCGGCCTTCACCTGATCGAGACCGATCAACGCGTCGAGTTCTGCCAGCAGTTCCTCTATCGAACGTTCGGGTGGCAGCTCGACTTCCGGGGCTTCGGCTGGGATGAATCCGACAGAGGTTTGAGCTGTCGCCGGTGCAATGGGCTGGCCGGGGCGCGGTACGCCGTACTCGTCCATGAGCTGCAGCATCGTCGTGCGGAACCGATCGATTGCAGTGATCTCGGCAGTCGAGGGCACCAGGTCGATCGCTGCGGTTGCGTGGGCGACTGAGAGCGCATGCGTGTAATAGGCGTTTGCGCGACGCTTGGAATCACGGGCATCGGCCTTGACGAGGAGATCGAACATCGTGCTCGGCTTGGTGAGCCACTGCGCTGACCCGCCCAGCGTCTCGTTCTCGCGGAGCTGGGTCGGCGTGAGAATCATCGGTGGGTTGAGCTTGCGGCCAACGGCATCGACCCACGTTTCCAACTCCAGTGTGGTGTGTCGGCCGTCTGCGTCGACGACGGCCGACACGAGATTGGCTGCTTCGATTGTGCACTCGCTGCGGTGGTCGTCGCCCCCTGACAGTTCGTTGAGCAGGGAGTTCATCGTGTCGACGAACTCGTCGGCCTTGCGTTCGAACACGGCTGGCATGTCGCTCAGCGTAGATGACGCGGTCTGCAACACTGGGGTGCATGAATGAGTGGGTTGCACCGGGGCCCGGGGCGTGGAAACTCGACACTGCCCACTTTGAGACGACGGTCTCGCGTCCGATGCGTGATCTCATCGAGCTGGCGCTGCCGTCGGGCATGAGCGAGGGATTCGAACTTGTTGGCGCTCCGTTGAAAACCATCGACGTGGGATTCGTCAATGGCCGGATGTACCAAAGGTTGACGCCGCTGGTCGGCGGAGGCCGCGATCTTCCGACTCCGCCGAAGGGTGTGCTCTGGCTGATGACTCGACTCCATCCAGCGTTTCGCAAGCGGGCGAAACAGTCTGTTCGGGCAATCGACGAGCGGTTTTGGTTGCAGGAGTTCGCCCGTTGGGAAGGCGAGTGGAAGCCCAAACTGAACGCAACGAACCGCCGACTCGGTGGCGTCGACGCCACGTCGCTGTCCGATGCCGACCTCGCGGCGCATCTCAACACAGTCTGGCAGCATGTCGAATGGGCAGGTTCGCTGCATTTCCGCCTCCATACATCCGACCTGGCACCGATCGGCAGGCTCCTCCTCGCAGCGGGCAACTGGGGCCTCGATCAACGGCAAGTGATGACCACGCTGGCAGGAGCATCCCCGGCGACGAGTGCGCCGATCCGTGCGCTCAGTGCGATTGCCGACGAACTGTCCCGCGTCGGGGTCAAGCCCGCATCACTCAGCGACGTGCGCGAAGCGAGTGCTGTGGCGGCTGAACTCCTCGACGAGTATCTGAGCGAATTCGGTAGTCGCGTCACCACCGGATACGACATTCGCGACCGGACATTGCGTGAGCTCCCCGAGGTGATTCTTGCCTCCATCCAACACAGTCGCAGCGTCGAGTCGCCCGTGATCGTTGGCGATCAAGCGTTTGGCGCACTGCTGGAACAGGTCGACGAATCGAACAGGGCCGAGTTCACCGATCTCGTCGAGGAGGCTCGCACGCTTTACGGGCTACGTGACGAGAATGGCCCGATCACGGTCGAATGGCCTGCCGGAATCGCGCGTCACGTGATTCTCGAAGCAGGCCGCCGACTGGTTGCTCGCGGTGCGCTCGACGAACTCGAACACGTCTTCGACGTCGCCATCACCGAGCTGGTCGGGTTACTCGAAGGCAAGGAATATCCAACGGCCGCCGAACTCGGCATCCGCCACCGAGAACGGTGTGCATGGGGTGCGTTGACACCGCCGCCCGTGCTCGGCTCCACTGCGGAACCACCTGACATCGACGTCCTGCCTGGCCGGATGTCTGAGATGATGCGAGCGGTCCTCACGGTGACCACACTGCTCGACTCAGCGGATCAGACCGACTCGCTCTCCGGAACCGGCGTCGGAACGACGTCGTATCGAGGCATTGCTCGCGTCGTCGCTGATGCTGACGAAGCATTCGAACGAGCCAACCCTGGCGACATCATCGTGACGCGGCTCACGGTGCCGACCTTCAACTCGGTACTGGCGATGGCCGGAGGAGTCGTCACTGAAGGGGGCGGCCTCCTCAGCCACACAGCAGTGATCGCCCGCGAGCTAGGGATCCCCGCTGTGATCGGAGTCGCCGGTGCGCTGACCGATATTCCTGACGGAGCCGAGATCATCCTCGATCCCGTTGCTGGGACTGTGACGATCGTCTGAGCGTCATTCCAATTGCTGGGTCACAGAGGTCGACCGGTAACGTCGGCTCTCATGACGAGTACCGAAATCAATGGTGGCGATCGCTTCGAGAGCGTCCAGAGCATTCGCGATGCATTGAAGGAAGTCAACTATCTGGCCGATGATGGCATTGCGAGCGTGGCCTTCCTGGCCGACAAGCTCGGCAAGCCGATTCTGGTCGAGGGCCCAGCCGGCACCGGCAAGACCCAGTTGGCCAAGTCGATCGCCGAGATCACCGGATCCAAGCTGATCCGTCTGCAGTGCTACGAGGGGCTCGACGAGAGCAAAGCCCTCTACGAATGGAACTACAAGAAGCAGTTGCTCCGCATTCAGACCGAGCGTGGCGAGAACACCGAAGACTGGACCGACATCCAAGACGACATCTTTTCCGACGAGTTCCTGCTGACTCGTCCGCTGCTTGAGGCAATCACCTCTGACGAGCCGGTTGTACTGCTTATCGACGAAGTCGACCGCGTTGAGGTCGAGACCGAGGCACTGCTCCTCGAGATCCTCTCGGACTACCAGGTGTCGATCCCCGAGCTTGGCACGATCACCGCCAAGCAGATTCCGCTGGTGTTCCTCACGTCGAACAACACACGTGAGCTGTCCGAAGCGCTGAAGCGTCGCTGCCTGTACCTGCACGTCGACTATCCCGAACTGGATCGCGAGCGCGAAATCGTGCTCGCCAAGGTTCCGAACATCACCGAGAGCCTCGCTGACCAAGTTGCGCGAGTCGTTCGTTCGATCCGTCAGCTCGATCTCAAGAAGGCCCCCAGCGTGTCTGAGACCCTCGACTGGGCGCGGACCCTGATGATCCTGAACATCGACGTCATCGATGAGAAGATCGCCAAGGAGACGCTCAACATCTTGTTGAAGTACCAGACCGACATCGCCAAAGCCACCAAGGAACTGTCGGTCGACGACTGATTGGTTGGGTCTGTCTCAATGCTGGAACTCCTCAACGGCTTCGTCATCGAACTTCGTAACGCTGGCCTCCCGGTCAGCCTCACGGAGAATCTCGATGCGATGGAGGCCGTGCAACACATCCCGATCGAAGACCGCGACGCGTTCAAATACGCGCTCGGCGCCACGCTGATCAAGAACCACGCTCACTGGCGCAGCTTCGACACCGTCTTTGAGGTCTACTTCAGCCTGCGCGGGCCGGAGTACAGGATCGGCGATGGTGACGGCTCTGACATCGATGAGATGTGGCGCGAGATGCAGGAGCAGCAGCAGAACGCCGAGGGCAACGGCGGTCAGGGCGGCATGGATGGAATGACGCCCGAAGAGATCGCGCAGATGCTGATGCAGGCATTGATGAACGGCGATCAAGGCATGATGCGGGCGATGGCCAAACAGTCCGTCCAGCGTTTTGCCGGCATGGAGCCTGGCCGGCCGGTCGGCGGCACCTACTACCTGTACCGCACGCTCCGGAACCTCGACCTCGACAGCATGCTCGAGAAGATGATGGAGCAGTCCCGCCAGGATGCCCCGGACGACTTGACCACACTCGAAGAGCGGTTGGAGAAAGAGGAATACTCCGACCGCATCGAGAAGTTCAAAGGCGAGATCGAAGCCGAGATCCGTCGGCGGCTCGTTGCTGACCGGGGTGCTGAGGCCATGGCCAAGACGCTCCGCAAGCCACTGCCCGAAGACGTCGAGTTCATGCACGCCAGCCGTGACGAAATGGTTTCGCTCAAGAAGTCGCTGCAGCCGTTGACCCGCAAGCTCGCTGCACGCCTCGCCCGAAAGCGCAAGCACGGCCGCAAGGGTCCGCTCGATTTTCGCAGCACGGTCCGACATTCGCTCAGCTACGGCGGCGTGCCGGCGGAGCCCCAATTTAAGTACCCCCGTCCGTCTAAGCCAGAACTGATGGTCATTGCCGACATCTCCGGCTCGGTTGCAGCCTTCGCTCGGTTCACCCTGATGCTGGTGTACGCGATCTCGGGCCAGTTCTCGAAGGTCCGCTCGTTCGTCTTCATCGATGGTCTCGACGAAGTCACCGACTACTTCAAGGCGACCGAAGATATTTCCGAGGCCATCCACCGCGTCAATACCGAAGCCGACGTCGTCTGGGTCGACGGGCACTCGGACTACGGACACGCTTTTGAAGTCTTCTGGAACAAGTACGGCAAAGACATCACTCCGAAGACCACGGTCTTGCTCCTCGGCGACGCTCGAAACAACTATCACGCCAGTCAAAGCTGGGTCGTCAAAGAGATCCAGCAGAAGGCTCGCCACGTGTACTGGTTGAACCCTGAGCCCAAGAGCTACTGGAACACCGGTGACTCGATCGTGGGCGAATATGGCACGTTCACCGATGGCGTCTATGAATGCCGCAACCTCCGACAGCTTGAGGGCTTCGTCGAGAAATTGGCGTAGCCGTCAGACGACGAACACCCAACCTCACCCGACCGACCGAGTGAGTGAGTGAGTGAGTGAGTGAGCTGATCGATCAGACCGACGAGATCATCTGATTGACGACATCATCTGTGCAACCTCGCGTCGGCTGCGGAGCCGGCGGACATCGGCGTGGGCCCAAAACGGACTGGTAAGGAACCCCTCGTAGCGCTTCGTGTGGGCGGCGTGGTGGGTCCAGGCCCAGACGATGACGTTGACCTCGGGGTGAGGGCTGACGAGGTTGCGCCATCGTTCCCTCTTGCCGTTCCACAGTTCTTCACGTTTGATCACTCGACGGAGGCTGCGTCGGACGACGCTCCACGTCACCAGCCAACGCGGCAGATCGAGCCAGATGATCGTGTCGGCGCCGCCGTGCACGAGATCCATCACGACGCTGTAGTTGCCAGCGACGACCCACCTGTCGGTGTCGAGCGCCTCCGCGACTCGGCGACGGAACTCGGGCGTCGGCGTCGGTGCCCAGTTCTCGCCGTGGAACAACTCATCGAGTTCGAGAGATGTGCCATCGATCTTTTCGGCGAGCGCTGCTGCGAGCGTCGATTTTCCGGAACCGGACGCGCCAACGACGGCGACGCGTCGCATTATTGGCGACGGGTGAACGTCGGCTCGTCGGGCGTTGACCTTTCGGCGTCGTAGCGATAGCCGTTGGCATCGAACGCAAGGAGCGCTTTGGCGGCGGTGATGCGCTCTCGCACGATCCAGCCGGCCATCGAGCCACGCGCCTGCTTCGCAAAGAAGCTCACGATTTTGTACTCGCCGCCTTCCTTTGCATCGAGGAAGCGGGGCGAGATGATCCGGCCGTCGAAGCGGTCAGGTTGGACAACAGAGAAGTACTCGTTCGATGCGAGATTGACCAGCACCTTGGCGCCGGGGGAGTCGGCGAGCGATGCATTCAGCTGGTTGGTTACCTCATCACCCCAGTAGCTGTACAGATCGCCGCCATTGGGATGCGTGACCTTGGAGCCCATCTCCAGCCGGTACGGCTGGATGAGGTCGAGGGGGCGCAGTACGCCGTGGAGGCCCGACAAGATACGGAGTACCTTCTGGGCATAGGTGTAGTCCCGCTCGCTGAACGAGCTCTGGGCATCGAGCCCGGTGTATGTGTCGCCGTCGAACGCGAGCACCGCCGGCCGGGCGTTGTCGGTGGTGAACGGTGTGGTCCAGTCTTGGAACCGTTCATGGTTGAGGTCTGCGAGCTTCGCCGAGATGGACATCATCTTCGACAGGTCGTCGGGCGACTTGCCTGCCATGATCCTGGCAAGATCCTCGGACCGTCCGAGCAGAACAGGCTGACTGTGTTTCTTGGTTGGCAGCGGCGTTTCGAAGTCCAGCGCCTTGGCGGGTGACACGACGATCAACATGACTCTGGTCTATCTGATCTCCTCGTAAACGCCTCTCCGTTCGTCAGTGTGATGGTTTTGGCTCTCATTTCAACCAAAACCATCACGCTGACGAACGGGCAGACCGGGACGAGACGAGAAGGGCTCAGGTCCGCTGGTAGTTCGGCGCTTCCTTGGTGATGGTCACGTCGTGCGGGTGGCTCTCTTCGCGACCAGCATTGGTGACACGCATGAACTTGGCGTTGCGGAGTTCGTCGAGCGTTCCAGCACCGGCGTAGCCCATGCCAGAGCGAAGGCCGCCAACGAGTTGGTAGGCCACGTCGCCGAGCGGCCCGGCGAACGGGACGCGACCCTCGATGCCTTCGGGAACGAGCTTCTGGCTGGCCGCGCCGATGGTTGATCCGCTGGTCGACTGTCCGGTGGCGTAGCGGTCTTGGCTGTCACCGGTCATAGCACCCATTGAGCCCATGCCGCGATAGCTCTTGTACCGGCGTCCTTCGAACAGCTCTACTTCTCCGGGGCTTTCTTCAACGCCGGCGAGGAGCGAACCGAGCATGACGGTCGATGCACCAGCGACCATTGCCTTGACGATGTCGCCCGAGAACGTGATGCCGCCGTCACCAATGATCGGAACGCCGATCTCCTTGCCCTTCTTTGCCGCAAAGTAGATCGCCGAGAGCTGTGGCATGCCTGCTCCGGATACGACACGGGTGGTGCAGATCGAACCGGCGCCGACACCCACCTTGATCGCATCGGCACCGGCCCTCGCCAGCGCCTCGACACCTTCTTCGGTGACCACGTTTCCAGCGGTGACAGCGAGCTCGGGCCACGAGCCCTTGACACGTTCGATGGCCTTGATCACGTTCGCCGAGTGCCCGTGAGCGGTGTCGATTGAAACCGCGTCGACACCCATTCTGACCAAGGCGTCGACGCGTTCTTCGACGTCGGGGCCCACGCCGATCGCCGCGGCACAACGGAGGCGACCCCTGCCGTCACGCGAGGCATTCGGGAAGTCGAGGCGCTTCTGGATGTCTTTCACTGTGATCAGCCCAGCGAGGCAACCGACGCCGTCGACGAGCGGAAGTTTTTCGATGCGGTACTGTTGGAGAAGCAGTTTCGCTTCATCGAGCGTCGTTCCAACAGGCCCGGTGACCAAGTTGTCTGATGTCATGAAGTCGGTGACGGGGCGATCGAAGTCGGACCCTTCGCAGAAGCGAATGTCGCGGTTCGTCAGGATGCCCACGAGATGACCGTCGTCGTCGGTGATCGGCACGCCCGAGAACCTGAAACGGTTCATCAGCGTCTCGGCCTCGTGCAGCAGGGCCGTCGGTGGCAGGGTCACCGGATCGGTGATCATCCCCGACTGCGACCGCTTGACCTTCTGCACCTCAGATGCCTGGTCGGCGATCGACATATTGCGGTGGATGACGCCGATGCCGCCGTACCGAGCCATCGCAATGGCCATGCGGCCTTCGGTGACCTTGTCCATAGCGGCAGACACGAGCGGTACCGCCAGCTCGATGTCGGCGGCAAAGGTCGCAGTGGTGTCGACCGCGTCAGGCAGCGTTTCGGAGTAGCCAGGGATGACGACGACGTCGTCAAAGGTCAGTGCTTCGAACTTGTCAAACAGACCGTCGTTGATATTGTTCTCGCTCATTGCGATGCCCCTGTCGTGTGTGGTGTTGCTGGTTCGAGCGTGGCTGCCCGATGAAGATCATGAGTGTCGCTCATGCGACGCGAGCACAGGTCAGCCATCACGCCGACCAGTAGCCGGTGCTCGACGGCATGCACGTTTGCCTCGAATTGTTCGATGGTTCCAGATACGTCGATCGGCACTGCCTCGGTGGCGAGGAGTGGGCCGTCGTCGATGCCTTCGTCGGGCACGAAGTGGACCATCACGCCCGATTCGGATCGGACGCCGTTGACTGCTTCTTCCCACGCCCGTTCGATCGCATGGAGGCCAGGAAGTTCGCCGGGCTTGGCCGGGTGCAGGTTGACGACGCGGCCAGGAAACCAACCGAGGAAGCTCAGCGTCAGAATGCGCAGCCACCCAGCGAGCACGATGAGGTCAGGGTCGAACCCGGCGACGAGTTCGGTGAGCCTGGCGTCGTAGTCGGCGCGATCTTCGTCATGATGCTGGCCGATGTGGACAGCGGGGACACCTGCGTCGGCGGCGCGCTGCAGAGCGAACACGTCGGCCTTGTTGGAGACAACAGCAACCACTCGGCCGTTGATACGACCATCGGCGCAGGCATCGAGAACCGCCTGGAGGTTTGAGCCGTTGCCCGAAACCATGACGACGAGACGCTGCTCGCGAACGGGGGAGTCGCTCATGAGAGGTGGACCTTTCCGGTTCCGGGGATGAGCTTGCCGACGACCCATGTGGGCTCGTCGATGGATGCTTGAACGGTTGCGACCTGATCGGGAGCGCAGACGATGATCATGCCGACGCCCATGTTGAGCGTGCGGTACAGCTCTTCGGTGCTCATTTGCGGTGTGAGCTCGCGGACAAGCTGAAAGAGCGGCGGCACGGGCCACGAACCGAGCGCGATGTCGGCGTCGACATCGTCGGGTAACACGCGTGGCAGATTCTCTGGGAGGCCGCCACCGGTGATGTGGGCGAGGGCCTTCACGGCGCCGGTCTGCAGTGTCGGGGTCAGGACATCGAGGTACGAGCGGTGCGGCTCCAGCAGTGTTTCGCCGAGCGGCTTGTCGAACCCGTCGGGTGTGACGTCCATTGGTGCCCACTCAAAGATCTTGCGGAGCAGCGAGTAGCCGTTGGTGTGTGGCCCGCTCGATCCGATACCGATCAACACGTCGCCAGCGGCGATGTCAGGGCGGGGGAGAAGTTCGGCGCGCTCGGCGACGCCGATCAAGGTGCCGGCAATGTCGAACGAGCCGGGTTGGTAGATGCCAGGCATCTCAGCCGTTTCGCCGCCGAGCAGTGCACAGCCGGCTGCCTTGCATGCATCGGCCATGCCGCCGACGACTTCAGCGACGAGGTCGGCGTCGAGGACGCTGGCCGCGATGTAGTCGAGAAAGAACAGCGGCCGCGCTGACTGGACCAAAACGTCATCGATGCAGTGGTTGACGATGTCCATGCCGACACCGCGCACCATGCCGAGTCGGGCAGCCAATTCGACCTTCGTGCCGACGCCGTCGGTTGAGGCGACGAGGACGGGTGAGTCCATTGCCTGAATGCCTTCGGCGGAAAAGACGCCCCCGAAACTGCCGAGCCCGTGGAGGACCCCCGGCCCAGGCGTTTGATGAGTTGCCTCGACAGCGGCCTTCATTTCAGCGACAGCACGCGTGCCCTCATCGATGTTGACACCCGCTGCGGCGTATGAGGCGAGCTGCGCTCCGGGTGCCCGCCATGCAATGTCGCGCCGGACCTGCATGTCCTGGAAGCTGATCTGTGCCATTCGCTCGTAGGCGTGTGCTCGTGCCTCGGCAATGTCGATGCCCACACCGGTGGTGGCCAGCACTCGGCCACCTGACGTGTTGCCAGCGGCGTCGACGCTGGCGTCAAAGCGGAATGCGGCAGCGGAGTCGGTGCCTCGATCGGTGATTGGGTGGCCCGTGACTGGTTCGCCGGGGTAGTTCGGCGAGGCAGCAACAACGGTGACTGCAGCTGCTGCCTTGATCCGAAGCGGGACCGACATCACGTCGCCACGGGTGCAAGCCAGTGCGAGTTCGGCAAGGTCGCTCTCGAGTAACGGCAGCACTGCCTGAGCTTCTGGGTCGCCGAAACGGACGTTGTACTCGATGAGGCGCGGACCATCAGCGGTGAGCATCAGTCCGGCGAAAATGACGCCGACGTAGGGAGTTTCAGCGGCCGCGAAGTGGTCGAGTACTGGTTGGACAAATACGTCGGTGAGTTCTGCGCCGCTGAACGCGACAGGTGCGGGGGCGTAGGCGCCCATGCCGCCGGTGTTCGGGCCAACGTCGCCTTCGCCGATGCGCTTGTGGTCCTGAGCGAGCGGTAGGGCAACGGCAGTCGTGCCATCACACAATGCCAGGAGCGAACATTCAGGGCCGGTCAGGCGCTCTTCCAGCAAGAAGGGGCCAACTGACGCGGCTTCGGCGATTGCGGCGCGTGTCTCAGCATCAGTGGAGGGCAGAGCGACACCTTTGCCTGCGGCGAGTCCGTCCAGTTTGACGACGATCGGCCGGCCGAGCTCGGCCCACCAGGTGAGCGCAGCATCTGCATTGGTGAACTGAGCGAACGCCGGGCCCGGGATGCCGAGTGATGTGGCGAGATCGCGGGCGTAGCCCTTGGATGCTTCGAGCTGTGCGAGTGCCGCGGTCGGGCCGAAGCACGCAATGCCTCGTTCGGCTGCGGTGTCGCTCGTGCCGGCAACGAGTGCGGCCTCGGGGCCGGGAATCACCAGGTCGGTGTCGGACGTGCTTGCGTTCCCGATATTCGACGCCATTCGGACCTCGTGGCCATGTTGACGGCAGGCCCATGCAATTGCTTGCTCGCGGCCTCCGCCGCCGATGATCAAGACGCGCATCAGGCGATGACGCCTTCGAAGTCGAGCTTGGCCTGAGCCCCGCCGACGGCGATTGGATATTGACCGGTGTAGCAGGCGTTGCAGTAGCCGTCGTCGTCGCCCGCGTCGCGGCCGGCAACGGCGTTCATCATTCCGTCGAGCGACAGGAACGCCAGGCTGTCAGCGCCGATGTGCGCTCGCATCTCGGCGACGTCGAAGCGAGCAGCTATGAGATCGTTGTCGTGGCCCATGTCGACGCCGAAGTGGCAGGCATGGGTGATCGGCGGGCAGGTGATCCGGACGTGGACTTCGGAAGCTCCTGCATCGCGCACGAGCTTGACGAGTGGCCCGGCGGTGGTGCCGCGCACCAGCGAGTCGTCGATCATGATGACGCGTTTGCCCTTCAGGTTTTCAGTCAGCGCGTTGAACTTGAGTGCGACACCGCGTTCACGGATGTCTTGGGTCGGCTCGATGAAGGTGCGGCCGATGTAACGATTCTTGATGAGCCCGTCGTTGAACGGCAGGCCGCTCTCTCGGGCGAAACCAATTGCAGCAGGGATCGAGGAGTCGGGAACCGGAATGACGACGTCGGCATCGACCATTGATTCCTTCGCCAACTCGATGCCAAGCCGCTGGCGGGTGTGGTGCACGCTGCGGCCGTCCCACACCGAGTCGGGACGGCTGAAGTAGACGAACTCAAAGGTGCAACGGGCGGCCTTGGACTGTGGCGCCAACACTTGGGTGCGCTCGATTTCGCTGCCGCGCAACGTGACCATTTCACCAGGCTTGACCTCGTCGACGTCGACGCAACCGAGCGTGGAGAGGGCACAGGTTTCGCTGGCCACCGCGTAGCCGCCGTGCGGGAGACGACCGACTGATAGCGGGCGGAAGCCCCACGGGTCGCGAACGGCGATGACCTGATCAGCAGCCAAGATGACGAGAGAGAAGGCGCCCTTCCAGGCGGGGAGGGTCCGCTCGATCCGCTCTTGCCAGGTCTGACCGCCGGCAGCGGCGAGCATCAGGGTGAACACTTCGGTGTCGCTGGTTGCAGTGAGGCCAAACCCCTTGTTCAGCAGTTCGTCGCGTAATGCTGCAGCATTGACGAGGTTGCCGTTGTGCGCGACCGAGAGTGGTCCGTGCATCGTCTCGACGAGGAATGGCTGAATGTTTCGACCGGAGTTGGAGCCAGTAGTGGAGTAGCGGGTGTGGCCGATGGCGTGATAGCCGGTCAGCGGCGCCAGCGTGTCGGGGGTGAAGACATTGGCGACGAGGCCGGCTTCTTTATGCAGCCGAGTGCGCTTGCCGTCGCTGACTGCGATGCCAGCGGCCTCCTGCCCGCGATGCTGGAGGGCGAAGAGCCCGAAGAATGCCAGCTGAGCGACACCTTCGCCATGTGGGGTTGACAGACCGAGGACGCCGCACTCGTCTTTCGGCTTGTCGTCGATGACCGCACCGTGCCGAGGGTGGGGTTGACCAATGGTGACCGGGACGTCGTGCAGGCTCATGGAATCTCCAGGGTTGCAACCGCATCTTTGATGCGTTGATCGGCGGGGTAGGTGCCCCGCTCAAAGGTGAGGCCGGTGAGGCGCTCGTAGGTTTCGATATAGCGGGCAGAGGTCTGCTCCCACACTTCTGCAGGAAGTTCGGGTATGTCGCCCTCTCCGGTGTATCCGGCGTCGGCGAGTGCCCGGCGGACAACCTCTTTGTCGAGACTTTGCGGTTCGTTGCCGGCAGCCATGCAGGCGTCGTAGGTGTCGGCAATCCAGTACCGCGACGAATCGGGCGTGTGGACTTCGTCGATGAGCATCAGTTCACCGTTGCTGTCGAGGCCGAACTCGTACTTGGTGTCGGCGAGGATCAGCCCGGCGTCAGCAGAGCGCTCGCGGCCGCGATCGAACACCGCCAATGCCACAGCTTGGACCTGGGCCCACAGTTCGCTTTCGACATGGCCTTCGTTAACGACAGCAGCGCACGACAACGGCACGTCGTGGCTGCCCATCTCGCCCTTTGTTGTCGGAGTGACGATTGGCTCCGGCAGCTTGGTGTTCTTCTGCAGGCCGTCGGGGAAATCGTGGCCGTACATGGTGCGCGCTCCGGCCGCATACTGAGTCCACAGTGCCGTGTCGGTGACACCTGTGATGTGGCCGCGTACGACGACTTCGACGGTGAGTGGCGTGGCAGTGCGTGCAATCAGCACATTGGGGTCGGGGAGTGACACCACGTGGTTGGCGACGATGTCGGCGGTCTGTTCGAACCACCACCCGGCCAGTTGATTGAGCACTTGACCCTTGAAGGGCACTCGAGCAATGATCCGATCGAAGGCCGAGAGGCGGTCGGTGGTGACGAACAGTCGGCGGTTGTCGCCGAAGGCATACGAGACGCGCACTTTGCCGTCGCGCCGGTCGTCGAGGGGAAGGTCGATGGTGTCGAGCGGCGTGAGCGTCATGGCGGGGTCAGAGTCCTTTGGCGTGTTGCACGCCGTTCTCAAACAGTCGCAAACCAAGATGGTTTGGCCCGCCGCCGCCGCGGGTGTGGCGAGGGTGCTGGCGAGCCACGATGTGATTCTCCGGGTGAGGCATCAGTCCGAGCACGACACCTGATGGATCACAGACACCAGCGATGTCGCCGACCGAGCCGTTGGGATTGGTGCTCCGATAACGCAGCGCCACCTGGCCCGCAATGGTGAGCGACTCGGGGTCAGGGTGAACGTACCTCCCTTCACCGTGTGCGATCGGACAGTGAATTGGGTCCTCGATGCCCTTCGTCCACACACAGGAACTCTTCTCGACGGTGTCGAGCACGACCCATCGGCAATCGAAATTGCCCTGAGCGTTATGCCCGAGTGCACCTGGCAGCAGCCGCGTTCGAGTGAGTACTTGGAACCCGTTGCAGATACCAATGAGTGGCCGACCAGCATCGACAAAGCCGCGGAGTTCCTCGCCTAGGCCGACCATGAGGTCGAGTGCGAGCATGCGGCCTGCACCGAGCGAATCGGCATGGCTGAAGCCACCTGCGACCACGGCAAGCCGGTAGTCGCCGAGCAGCCGGGGTCGTTCGATGAGTTCGCTGGCAAGCACGATTCTGGCGTTGGCGCCGGCCATCTCGAGGGCTTGGCGCACGTCTTGGTCGCGGTTGGTGCCGGGCCCGGCGATGATGAGGGCAGGAACCTGGCTCATGACTCAACTCCGGTCGCGTACGCGTCTCGATTGAACGCATCGGCGAGATCAGACACGAGGATCGGTTCGACGCCGGGCAAGGACAACATGCCTGACTCGCTGACCTCGCCGATCCGCAGGCAGTGGTCGTCCATGACACGCGTAAACGCAGCAGCACTGCGTGGTTCGATCTCGACGATGAGTCGGCCCATGGACTCGCTGAACAACGATGTTGCATGGTCATCGTGGGGCAGCGTGTCGATGCTTGCACCAAGTCGGCCGGCAAGACACATCTCGGCCAACGCCACGGCGAGACCGCCCTCGCTCAGGTCGTGGCACGAGATCACGAGGCCAGCTTGCATGGCGGCATGAAGATGGCGATAGTGCGTCGGCGCATCAGGATCGGGTGCTGGCGCAACGCCCGGCTTCGGGGGTGCACCGAGCACCTTGTCGAGGTGAGAACCTGCGAATTCGGAACTCGTGCTGCCGATCAGCATGAGGAAGTTGCCGGGCTCGACAAGATCGGGGGTGATGCAGCGGTTGGCGTCTGGGACGTGTGCAACAGCGGTGATCACCAGTGTGGGCGGGACTGCGTGGCGCTCGCCGTCGGTGCCGATGTACTCGTTGTTCAACGAGTCTTTGCCCGACACGAACGGGGCGTTGTACATGTACGCAGCGGCGCAACAGCCTTCGACCGCTGCGGCTAATTCACCCAGCGTGCTTGGGCGCCGCGGGTCACCCCACGAGAAGTTGTCGAGGAGTGCGATCTTGTCGGGGTCGGCGCCAACGGCGACCACGTTGCGGATGGCTTCGTCGACGACGGCGTAGGCCATGGCCTCGGGGTCGTGCTGCCCGAACCACGGGTTGACGCCGATCCCGATCGCGATGCCGTGTTGAGCGAGCGGTTCGGCGAGCACCACGCCATCAGCTGGGCCGTCGCTCGCTGCGCCAATGAGCGGGCGAACCACAGTGGAGCCAAGAATCTCATGGTCGTACCGGTGGATCGTCGTGGCCTTCGACGCGATGTTCGGGTGCGACAGCAGCGCCAACAACGCGGCGGCGGGGTCGGCGACCTTGCGCGTGGTGAGGTCGGAGCGGTCCGGATCGGGGAGCACTGCATTCATCCGACGTTGCGGGCGTCCGTCGTGCAAGAACGTCGTGTCGAGTTGGCACACCGGCGTACCTGCCGAACGCACTGTGAGCACGTTGTCGCCGGTGAACTCGCCGATGTCAGCGACGCCGACGCCGACGCGCTTGCAGCGGTTGACGATCGCGCTGACGTTGCGCTTCGGGACGGAGATGACCATTCGTTCCTGCGCTTCGGAGAGCCACACCTCCCACGGCTCGAGACCGGGGTACTTGCGGGGCACCAGATCGAGTTCGACGTCGGCCCCGATGCCCTCGGCCATTTCGCCGACCGCCGACGACAGGCCACCGGCGCCGCAGTCGGTAATGGAGGAGTAGAGATCCTCGGCGCCAATCAGGACGTCGATCAACAACTTCTCGACGATTGGGTCGCCGATTTGCACGCTCGCGCCAGCCACTTCGCCGGTAGTGGCATCCATCGTGGCCGACGAGAAGGTCGCGCCACGGATGCCGTCACGGCCGGTTGCTCCACCGAGGACCAGCACGCGGTCGCCCGGGCTCGGGCCTTCATGCAGCGGGCGTGATGGCGAGGTGCCGATGCATCCGGCAAACACAAGCGGGTTGGTGGTGTACGCGGGGTCGTAGAGGATTGCACCGGCAACGGTGGGGAGGCCGATCTTGTTGCCGTAGTCGGCAACGCCGTCGATCACGCCTTCACGAACTCGACGTGGGTGCAGGGATCCCTCAGGAAGGTCGGCGAGGGGCAGGTTGGCTGGGCCGAAGCACAAGATGTCGGTGATCGCGATTGGCTTGTGAGCGATACCGAGCACGTCGCGAATCACGCCGCCAACGCCGGTGTTCGCGCCGCCGAACGGTTCGACTGCAGACGGATGATTGTGGGTCTCGGCCTTGAGCGCAATCGTCGTACCCTTGGCAAACTCAACGATGCCGGCGTTGCCGACGAACGCCGACTTGACGAACGCTGCGTCGATGGTTTCGGTGCAGGTGCGGAGCTGTTGCATCAGCGGCACGAGTTCTTGCTCGCCACCCTCGGGACCACCGGTCGCATCGATAATGGCTCGGAACGTCTTGTGGGCACAGTGCTCACTCCACGTTTGGCCGAGCGTCTCCAACTCGAGGTCGGTGGGATCACGGTCGAGTGACTCGAAGTGGTCGCGGATCGCCACCATCTCCTCGGGGTCGAGGTAGAGCGCACGGCTGGTGTTGATCTCGGCGAGTCGCCCCTCGTCGGCACCACGCAGTGGGATGATCGTCGCAGCGACGCTTTCGCCAGCGCCCGGGTGCAGTGGCTCGATTGTCCCCCATGCCCATCGTTCGATGATCGGGTTGGCCACGAGCCGCGCGATGACTTCGTCGGCCAGTTCGTCGGACACGTCGTCGCTGAAGCGGATCCGGCGCCCGGTTGCAGCGGCCTCGATGTGGATACCGAGACGCTCACACGCATGCCGAACGGCATCAGCGCCGCTGTCGGTCACGCCGGGTTGGAGCGTGATCTCCACGGCATGGCTGGTTGGGAGGTCCCAATTGCCACGCTGCAACAGCGGGTCGACGAGAACGCTGTGGAGGCGATCACGGTCAGCGGACTCGAGGTCGCCATCGACGAACACGATGTCGGCGATGAACACCTCATGGAGATCGCCGAGGCCGAGGTCAGCAGCGCCGCGCTCGATGGCTGCGGCACGTGGATCGGCCTCAATTGGACGGAGGGTCAGTCGATGCCGGGGGACCACGATGCCGACTGTAGGGAAGGCCTGTCAGGAGCTGGGAAAATTGTACTTTTAATTCGGCGCACGAATGTGGTGGTACATCGGTAGTCGGGCGGATGGAGCCATCCCGCTTGCATCCCGCTTGCATCCCGCTTGCATCCCGCTTGCATCCCGCTTCTGTTTGTCTCGCACGTCTCGGCAAGGTGGAGTCGTCGCTGCTGCTGCGATGATGGAGGTATGGCGGATCAGAGCACCAAACCAGCAACCCGGCTCGTTCTGGTACGTCACGGCGAGTCGCAAGTGACCGTGAACCGAGTGATTGGTGGGTATCGCACGTGCAGTGGCCTGTCCGAGCTCGGCCGCGAACAGTCAGGGCGTCTACGCGACCGTCTCAGCAGTACGGGTGAACTTGAGGGCGGCGTCCTCATCGCCAGCAACTTCGCCCGGGCACTGGAGACCGCACGCATCTTTGGCCCGGCAATGGGAGCCGCCGAACCAATCGAGATCGCGGGCTTCGGCGAGCATGACCCGGGCCCCGACCTCGACGGTGTGACGTTCGCTGCGTACGTCGAGCAGTTCGGTTCACCGAACTTCGGGGGTGATCCGCACTTTGACGTGTTCCCGGGTGGTGAGACCGTCGCAGCGTTCCATCTTCGCGTCGGCTCAGCCCTTGCTCGCGTCCTCGACGAGCGGGCCGGCCAACTCATCGTGGTGTCATGCCATGGTGGCGTCGTCGATGCCATCTTCCGACAGTTACTCCGTGCCGCCCCCACCGGAATCTTCGACCTCTGGACGACCAACGCATCGATCACCGAATTTGTGCTCTCGTCAGATTCAGCTGCTCGTGATCAGCGCTGGCGACTCGTGCGTTACAACGACGCGGCCCACTTGGCCGGGCTTCCTCGTGCAACGGACGAGGTGAAGCCCACCGAAGTCGCTGACCAAACCGCTGCGACCGGGGCCGAAGCGACCGGGGCCGAAGCGAGCAGCAGGATCTGATTGGTATGCAGCAGTGGGTCGTCGTCGGGGCTGGCTCGGCTGGCTGCGTGCTCGGTGCACGCCTGTCGGAAGATCCGGCTCGCCACGTCACGGTGCTCGATGACGGCCCATCCCTGTTGCCCGGCGAGGTACCTGCGGCGATCGACGGGCTGAACTTCCTCGCTGCACTCAACGAGTCGGGCCGAACGCACGACGGCCTGTTGGCGACTCGGACCGCCAGGGGAGCGACATCGGCGTACCAGCGTGGCCGCGGTGTCGGAGGGTCGAGTGCGGTCAACGCGATGGTGGCCAAGACGATTGACCCCGCACTCTGCGCGAGGTGGGGTTGGACCGATGCTGACGTCGCCGCCAGCCGGGTGCAGATCCCGAGCGAGGTGGCCGCCCCAGACGAACTCGGCCCGGTCGATCGGGCACTCCTGGCAGCCTGCCCCGAGGCACGGCCGGCCGAGCTCACCCGACGCGACGGTCGCAGGTGTACTGCGGCCGAGGCGTACCTGTGGCCGGTTGCCGATCGACCGAATCTTGATGTTCGGCCCGACTCCCGCGTTGATCGGGTTCTGTTGGACGGCAACCGAGCCGTCGGCGTGCGACTCACCGATGGAACGGACATTGCCGCTGATCGTGTTGTCGTCGCGGCCGGCGCTCTTCACAGCCCCGCCATCTTGCTGCGGTCCGGTGTGGAGGTGCCCGGCCTCGGCCGCCACCTGCAAGACCACCCGTCAGTTGCTCTCACGCTCCAGTATCGAGCCGGTCTCGCCGCCGACAGCACCGGACTGTGCCTCGGCTCGCTGCTTGAGCAGCGGATTGGTGAGGACATCATTCAGTTGCTTCCGATGAACCATCTCGGTGCTGAAGCGCCCGGGTACGGGTTGCTCATGGTCGCTCTGATGACACCCACCGGCATGAGCGGCACGGTCGCCATCGATGCGTCCGGTGATCCGGTCATCGACTTCAACCTGCTCGACGACGAACGCGACCTCGACGTTCTTGTCGCCGGGGTTCGGCTGGCACTCGATGTCGTTCGACGGCTTGCGTTCACCGAGATTTTCGATCAGGTGTACATCGACGGCGTTGGAACGACCGCCGATGCTCTGACCGATGATGCGTCGATCGCTCGGTGGGTACGCGAGAACGTCGCCGACTATGTCCATGCCACTGGCACGTGCGGAATGGGTCGAGTCGTCAACGAGCACGGCGCAGTCACCGGCTACACCGACCTCTACGTGTGCGATGCCTCGGTGTTCCCGTCGATTCCTGACGTGAACACCCACATCCCGACCACCCTGCTCGCCGAGCTGTTGTGCCTGCGTGGAATGATGACTCGATGACTTACAGCAAGGGCCTGCACGAACTCGGTGACAACTGTTTCGCGTATCTCCAACCTGACGGTGGCTGGGGATGGAGCAACGCCGGGTTGGTCGTCGGCGACGGCCAATCGCTCCTCGTGGACACGCTCTTCGATACGAAACTGACGGCTGCAATGCTCGACACGATGTCGATATACACCGCTGCGGCCCCGATTGATTCACTCGTCAACACCCATGCCAATGGAGACCACTGCTACGGCAACAGCGAGGTGCGCGCGCGTTGGTCGGCTGTCAACATCGTGGCGACCGAAGCAACGGCACGAGAAATGCCCGAGGTGCCGCCATCGATGTTGGCGGCGTTGAACAACGCGCCCGGCGATGTCGGTGAGTTGTTCCGCAACTTCTTCGGTGAGTTCGACTTCGACGACATCGAACTCGAACTGCCGGACACCACGTTCACGGGTCGGCGCACGATTGAGGTCGGTGGCCGGTTGGTCGAGCTCATCGAAGTCGGCCCAGCGCACACCGATGGCGACGCGATCGTCTACGTTCACGACGCAGCAACCGTCTATACGGGCGACATCCTCTTTATCGGCGGTACCCCGATCGTTTGGGCGGGCCCGTTGAGTAACTGGGTCGCGGCATGCGATCTGATGCTCGGCATGGACATCACCACGGTTGTCCCGGGGCATGGTCCGCTCACCGATAAGAGCGGCGTGCGTGAGGTGCGCGAGTACCTCTCCTTTGTCGACAGAGAGGCATCAGGCCGACACGCCGCAGGAATCGACGCATTCGACGCGGCACGCGACATCGGGCGAGCCCTCGCGGCCGATGAGCGCTTCAGCGAATGGGGCGAATTCGGCCGCATCGCGGTCAACGTCGACACCGTTTACCGCTCACTCGACCCGAACCACGCAACCCCGGACGTGGTCGAACAGTTCCGCCGGATGGCTGAACTCGAAGCCGGTGGCGCCGCTCACGCATGAGGCAACAGCGATTGAGGCAACAGTGACTGTGCCGGCGAAGCACAGCGAAGCGTCCGTCGATGTTGTTGTCATTGGCGACGGCCCGGCCGGGAGCGCCCTCGCACTGGCCTGCACGGCGGCTGGTGTCGACACGTTGTTGGTCGGCGACGATGCCGAGTGGGGCAATCCGTACGGCACGTGGATCGATGATCTCGACGCCGTTGACATACTCACCGGCCACGATGTGCTCGGTGCTGGTCCGTTCGATGTCGTTGCATGGAGCGACCGGCGACACGACCTTGGTCGGGCATACGGAATGCTTGACAACGTCGCGCTTCGCACTGTGCTGCGCGCCGGCGTCACCCATCGGTTTGGTCGGGTGGCGTTCGTGCGCACAGCGCGCGGTCGGCACACGGTCGAACTCGATTCGGGTGAGCAGCTCAGTTGCCGCCTGGTTGTCGATGCAGCCGGATGGCCCGCAGCATTCGCTGACCGAGTGAACGGCTCGTCGACGCCGGCGTGGCAGACGGCGTTCGGCGTCGTCCTCACCGAACCACCGGCCGGCGATCTGGCGCAGCCGACCGTGATGGATTTCCGATCGCCGAGCGAGCAGCATGCGCGCGCCCCCGCCACTGAGTACAGCACGTTTGTTTACAGCCTGCCCGTCGCTGACGGCTGGCTTGTCGAAGAGACGGTGCTGGCAGCTCGCCCGGCGATCGATCCACTCGACCTCCTGCCGCGACTCGCAGCTCGCCTGCAGACCGAACCCGACGCGCTGCTGAGCTCGGCGGTGCGCACCGAGTCGGTGCGTATTCCAATGGGTGGTGCTCGGCCTCGAAGGAATCAGCCGATCGTCGCATTCGGCGCTGCAGCCGGCTACGTCAACCCGACCTCGGGCTACTCGGTAGTCCATTCGATGTTGATGGCCACGCCGGTCGCAGCGGCAATCGAAGCAGTCCTGGGGACGTCACCGGACGACGAGGTGGCCGACTCGATTCCTGTCTGGAATGCGGTGTGGCCGGTTGCGCATCGACGCACGAGGACGCTCCACGACTACGGCCTCGACATGCTCACTCGGCTTGATGCTGATCAGACGCGACAGTTCTTCGGTGAGTTTTTCGACCTGCCACCCGACATGTGGCCGAAATACATGCGATCCGGCACGCCGCCCACCGAATTGAGTGCCGTGATGGCACGGTTGTTCAGGCAGGCGCCATGGTCGACTCGGCGTCGACTGATGGTGGGGAATCCGATGGCGTTTGCTCGCCTGCTGCGGCCGTCGTGATCGACCGGCGCACTGCGAGCACCCAGCCGACAGCGACACAGAACGCAAAGATGAACCACTGGAACGCGTACGACAGATGGTTGCCTTCACTCAGTTCTGGTGGGTCGAGAAGTTGCGGATCGCTCGGCCCGACTGCAGGAGAACTTCTCAGCAGTTCGACGTACATCGGGATGTAGTCGAGCTCCGGAGACTCAGCAGCGATCTGATCGATGTTGACTCGCCGCAGCTCAGTGATCACGCTTTGTTCGGCATCGCTCAAACCACCACGCTCGCGTGACTCTGACAGCCTGAGGCGTCCTTCGATCTCAACTTCTCCTGGGAACGGTGTCGGTGGCGTTGCTTGCACTGCGATAGCGCCACGGTTCACCAAGAGAATGGGCCCTCCGGGTGTTTCCAGACGGGCGAGCACGTTGTCGACGGCTCCGCCACCTTGGGAGCGATTGAAAAGGACGATCTGTTCGGGGGCGTACGTGCCGGTGGCCCGCACCCTTCGATTGACATAGGTCTCAGGGTCGACGCGCAACTCGTCGAGCACACTGTCGAGCGAGACCGGCGCTTGTTCGATTTGGGCGACGAAGGAGGCGTTGTTTGTACGTCGCTCGTCGAGCCGATGAAGCTGCCAAACGCCGAGGTTGACCATGGTGGCGACAGCGGCCAGCACGAGGGCGTGGAAGGCAATCCACTTTGGACGGAAGAGGAAGCTGAACCGGGAGAACGACGACGGGCTGTCTGACGTGGGGGCCATCGCTATGTGACGGTATCGGTGCTTTGTTACTGTCCGCTTCATGGGCCCCGATGACATCACTTCTGCTCGACTCTCGGAAATTATGGGCGGCGAGGTCGGCGCGATCGAATCGACCCGAATCGGTGATGGCCTGGTCGGCCTCAACCTCCGAGTGCGGCTGCTGGATGCCGCTCCGGAGCTGCCCGATTCGGTCGTGATCAAGTTGCCTTCGATCGACGAGACGAGTCGGGCGACAGGCATCGCGCTGCGGAACTACGAGCGAGAAGTGAAGTTCTACCTGCACGTTGCTGACACGGTCGACATCCGTGTGCCGGAGTGTCACTTCGGAGAGTGGGACGAGACGACCGGCGATTTCGCCCTCGTCCTTGAAGACATGGCCCCGGCCGAGCAAGGAGATCAGGTCACCGGGTGTTCCGTCGAGCGGGCAGCGGCTGCTGTTGAAGAACTTGCGCTTCTCCATGCTCCCCGTTGGGACGATCCGACGCTGCACGACATCGACTGGCTTGGGCGACGTACCTCGACCGAAGATGTCACCGGTGTGGCGGCGTTGTGGGCGATGTTCCACCGACCGTTCCTGGAGACCTACGCCAAGCACCTCAGTACCGAACAGGTCGATCTCAGCCATGCGTTCGGGCCGAGAATTCTCGACTGGATGGGCGATCGGGAAGGTCCGCTCACCATCACCCACGGCGATTATCGGCTTGACAACCTCCTCTTCGCCACACCCGCAGGTGGCCCGCCCGTCACTGCAGTCGACTGGCAGACCCCGGGCCATGGGCCGCCGGTCGCCGACCTCGCCTACTTTTTGGGTGCAGGCCTACTGTCCAACGAACGGGCTGTCTCTGAGCGGTTGCTGCTCGACCGGTACTCGGCAGCGCTCGCTGCCCGCAGCGTCGACGTCGATTCGTCATGGCTGTGGACGCAGTACTGTCGCGAATCGTTCGGTGGTGTCGTGATGGCGGTCGTTGCGTCTCAGATTGTTGGTGAGAGCGCCCGAAGCGAATCGATGTTTGCCGCGATGGCGACGCGCCATCTGCAACATGCGTTGGACACTGGCGCGCTTGATCTGATCTGATCCGGGTGACTCATGGAGCTTCCTGACTTCCACATTCCCCACGCCGAGAAGATCGAGTGGATGATCGAGACCAACGGGTGGGCACTCGAACCCGTCGCTGCCGATCCTGACAGCAACCCACCGATGCCGTCGTACGCGTACTCGATCGGGATGCCGGGTGCGGTCGGCTTTCCCGACGTTGCCGTGTTCGGCCTCACGCCGGTTGCGGCCAACGGACTCGTGACGTTGGTGGCTGATGCTTGTCGAGGCGGCACGGAGATCCCGGTGGGCGTCGAACTGGTCGGCTTGCTCGACAACGAGCTGCGTTGCTTGTTTGCGCCGATCGATATCGAAGAGCACGCCAGCTTCTTCACGACGGCGGCGTCGTGGTTCCGTGGTGCCCCGTTCCAGATGGTGCAATTACTCTTTCCAGACCGCAATGGCTTTCTGCCGTACGAAGCGGGCTACGAGCAACGCATGCGCCTTGCCCAGCCCGTGCTGGGCCAGCTCACCGATTGAGTGAGGCGCGAAGTGCGTCGATCCGGCGCTGAAGATATGGCGAAAAATGGCCCGCCCGGAGCACTTGGAGGGCCGGTGACATCCAATCTTGACCCGTCACCTTGGTTCGGCAGCTGGGGCTGGCGCACTCGCACTCGAACTCGTCGTAGGGCAATGAGTCGCATGTGGCGTAGTCGAACGTCAACTCCTCGCCTGGCTCGATCTGTCTGAGAGCGACGAGCGAGATTTCGCTCACGAAGCCGAGGTTGGGCTCGCAGGAATGGTTGATGAAGTCGCCGTCGTTTAATGGCTCATCGCTGACGAGGAAGAGGTCTTCGCCGATCTGCAGCGAATGACGCTGGCGGTGCTCAGGGAGTCGACGAAACCCCGGGCCCTGGGTAACGAAACCTCCGAAGACCACGGCGCAGGTGCCGGCTGAGATTGGTTCTGTTGCGTACACGCCGCGTTCGCCAAAGTCTGACCACCTGACCTCATGTGGGATGAGCAGACAATCGGTCGTGAGTTCGTCGGCCGCAGTCGTTGTGTCGTACCGGGCCGCATCCTGGGAGCTGGTCTCCGACACATTTCTCGTCACTGCGTCCGTCACCTGCTGGGTCACCTGCTGGGTCACTTGCTCGAGAACCGGTGTCTCACGAAAGCCCCTTCGCTCGTTCTTGACTACTTCGTAGCGCAACTGCGCTGTCTCCGGGGCAGTTGCTGCAAACGGAGCGCTGTTGGATTATTTCATAACCAGAACTCGGAAACGGGTTCTTGATCAAGCTGACGACGCTGGGGCAAGGTAAAGGGGGTGTCACCACCTCACTAGCGGCTGGTACATTCGCCTCAGAATGGCCACCCCAACGGAACTCCCTGCGAGTGGCGCATGGCGCCCCGGAGACGAACCCGGCAAGCGCAAGTTCTTCACGTTTGCGACCGATCGGCGGTTCGCTCTCGACTCGGGTGCGGCGCTGAGCGACGTGACCGTGGCCTATGAAACCTGGGGGCACCTCGACGCGGATGCGTCCAATGCGGTGTTGCTCTGCCATGCCTGGACGGGGGACAGCCACGCCAGTGGTTCGGCAGGCCGAGGCCACAGCACGCCGGGGTGGTGGAACGACACGGTTGGGCCAGGAAAGCCCATTGACACTGACAAGTACTTCGTTGTTTGTGCCAACGTATTGGGCGGCTGCCAAGGCTCGACCGGACCCGCTTCGCCCCATCCTGATGATGGCCAGCCGTACGGCTCTCGCTTCCCGGTTGTCACGATCCGCGACATGGTGCGTTCCCAGGCCCGGCTGATGGAGGATCTCGGCGTGCGCCGGTGGCTGTCGGTGATCGGCGGTTCGATGGGCGGCATGCAGGCACTCGAGTGGGCAGTGATGTATCCCCACCGCGTGCGGTCGATGGTCGCGGTCGCCACCTGCATGCAGGCCACGGCACAACAGATCGCATGGGGCGCCATCGGCCGTCGTGCGATCGGGCTCGACACCAAGTGGCGCGGCGGCGACTACTACGACGCTGAGCCGGGCGAGGGGCCGACCGAGGGCCTTGCAATCGCTCGTATGGTTGCTCAGGTGACGTTCCGCAGTGACAACGTCTTCACCGACAGGTTCGGACGAGAACTCGCGGACAAAGCCACTGTGGGCGACACGCTGGGTATGTGGCAGCGGTTTGAGGTCGAGCGATATCTCGAACATCACGGCAACAAGCTCGCGACCCGGTTCGATGCGAACAGCTATCTGAGCATTGGTAAGGCAATGGATCTCCACGACGTCGCTCGCGGTCGTGGCAGCCTGGAGCGCGCTATGGCCCGTGTCACTGCGCCGACGCTCGCTGTCGGGATTTGGAGCGACATGCTCTACCCGGCATATCAGCAGCGGCAGATTCACGAAATTTTGCGGTCCAATGCCGTCGACTGCGACTTCGTTGAAATTGATTCACCGCACGGCCACGACGCGTTCTTGATCAACAGCGACCAGTTGGCTGAGCCACTCGAGCGAATGCTTGCCAAGGCGTCCAAGACCGACGCCGCAGGGTAAGGCGGCGGAAGCGTGCCTGAAGGCCTCGAAGCGGAGATATGGCGGCGTTCGCTCGACAGGTTGGTGGGGTCGACCATCACCGACGTGTGGGCCGACGGACGGTCGGCCGATCCCGGTGTCTCGTCGATGCTTCCCGGATCCCTCATCACGCGCATCGACCGGCTCGGTAAGGTCGTGTTGATTGCAACCGACGGCCCGACCGTTGGCTTGCACTTCGGTATGACCGGCCGCGTCGAGGTGCACGGGGTCGCTCCGATCGAGCAACTTGAGTATGCGTCGGGTCGCGACCTCGCCGAATGGGATCGCCTGCGGGTCTGGGTTGATGACGTAAGTACCTCAGAACCGCCAGCGTTGCGGCTCAACGATCCGCGCCGTCTCGGGAAGGTCTCGATAGATCCTGATCTCACGCACCTTGGTGTTGACGTCTTCGCGATCGATCGCTCGAGCATGGAGCGGGCGACTCAGAGTCGAAGGTCACCGATCAAGTCGTTGCTGTTGGACCAATCGGCGATCGCGGGCATCGGGAACCTCTGTGCCGACGAGGTCTTGTGGTGGTCGGGTATTGCTCCGCAGCGACCAGCGAACAGCCTGACCCATACTGAACGAGCGGCACTCGTGACGGCGATACGGCGGCGCATGCCGATCATGTTGCGGCGAGGCGGAAGCACGATGGGGATGCTCTCTCCGGACGTGCGTTCGGCCGCGGGTCCATGTCAGCGCGACGGCGCCGCGCTCGAACGCTCGAAAGTCGGTGGCCGGACCGCTGTGTGGTGCCCCGATCATCAGCATTGACCGCGCGGTCGATGGCTACAGGTGGCACACTCTTTCCCGGTGAGCAGTGAATCGGTGAGAGCCCTGGCCGCAGACGCAACGCGGCAACTGGCCGGCGGTGACCAATCCTCGACGCGCACGGTCTACGCCGTCGTACTCGCTCTCGTTGCCATCGGCGTCGTCTTGATCTTCATCGGTGCATGGATCGTCCGTCAGACAAAGCCCGACCCCGAACTCCTTGCTCCACTTGAGCGGATGGCAGATCGATCGTGGCGTCAACAGGATCCGGCGCAGAAGCGATTGACGCTCGACGAGGCGCGGCCAGATGGGGCGAAGCCGTTGTTCCACGACAACGATGTCCCCAAGGTTGACGACGACGGCGCCCCGTCGAACGCCTCGATCAGCAACTTCGACGATCTTCGGGCCCAACTGGAAGCCGACCGCCGACTTGCCGTACAAGGTGATCCGCTGATGCCGCCACATCTCGACGACGCCGTCGCCGAGGTCTCCGAGCAAGCCGATCAAGCCGATCAAGCCGACAACGGTGAAGGCGTTGCCCACCCAGACGGGTCAGCTCTTCAGGACGACAAGTAAAATTGCCCCGCTGTTCAAGTTCTTGGCAGCGCCACAGCAACGGGAAGTAATTTCCGTGTCCGGTCGGTCGATCGGACTGCTAGATTCGTCTCTGCTCTTCGGAGTAGCAATCATGCGGATGTGGCTCAGTTGGTAGAGCGCAACCTTGCCAAGGTTGAGGTCGCCGGTTCGATCCCGGTCATCCGCTCCAGAACCCCTCAGTTCAGACTGAGGGGTTCTTCGCTTTTTCGCCGAATTCACGCCGAATTCACGCCGGTTCACGATGATTTCCCGGCGATTTCCCGGCGATTTCCCGGCGATTTCCCGGTGATTTCACAGACAGTTCGTGGTCCAGCCCAACGGCTGCCACGACTGATGGCGCCGCCGGAATTGTTGATTGCCGCACAATCCTTTGGCTTCGGCGCATCGTCGCGTAGGCTTCATTGTTCGCCCGAAAGGACCTGCTCTATGACCGTAAACTCAGTGCTCACTCACCGCAACGTCGGTGTTCTTGCGATCGAAGCGGTCGAGGCACCTGAAGTGGTGACATCAGCGTGGATCGACGAGCAACTCGCTGTTACCTACGAACGCACTGGGATGAAGGCGGGAACACTGTCCGATTTGGCCGGTATCGAATCTCGTCGCTGGTGGCCCGCAGATGTCACGTTCGACAAGGCTGCGGCGCTGGCAGGGCGCAAGGCCCTCGACCGCTCAGGCATCGATCCGGCGAAAGTCGGCATGCTCATCTCGACGTCGGTGTGTAAGCACCACCTCGAGCCCTCGATCGCCTGCTCGGTCCACCACCAGCTCGGCCTGGCCCCGAGTTGTCTGAATTTCGATGTAGCGAACGCCTGTCTCGCATTCGTCAACGGTATGCAGATTGCGGCCGCTGCGATCGATTCGGGCGCCATCGATTACGCACTCGTCGTCGACGGCGAGGGCAGCAGATACACGCAGGAACAGACGATTGCTCGGCTGCAGCAGCCAACGACCGAAGCATCAGACATCTTCGCCGAATTTGCATCACTCACCCTCGGGTCGGGTGCGGCCGCTGCGCTGCTTTGCAGGATGGACAAGCATCCTGATGCCCACCGCCTCGTCGGTGGTGTGGCTCGTGCGGGTACCGAGCATCACAAGCTGTGTATTGGTGACCTCGAAGCGATGTACACCGACACTCACGCGCTGCTGATTGCTGGCCTTGACCTGGCTGAAGCTGCCTGGAAGAACGCCGGCGCCGACTTCGACTGGGAAGCGGGCATGGACTGGTACATCGTCCACCAGGTCAGCTCGGTGCATACCCGTCTGCTCTGCGAACGGTTGGGTATCGACCACAAGCGGGCCCCGCAGACCTTCCCGACCAACGGCAATGTGGGCCCGGCCGCGATCCCGATGACGCTTGCCAGCGTCGCGCACAAGATTGCTCCGGGCGACCGCGTGCTTCTGATGGGCATCGGCTCCGGGCTGAACACCAGTTATACCGAAATCGTCTGGTGAGCGTTCGGTCCTGGGTTCCGGATCAGCCCACCGCAGCCGACCTCGAGTCGTGGCATCTTGATCCGGCTTGGTCGCGGGTGCTGGACGTGGCGAGCCATGACGGCTCGACGTATCGATGGCACGTCCTTGATTCAGGTCCGACGCTCGACGGGCCGCCCGACGCAACGATGGTCTGTGTGCACGGCAACCCGACCTGGGCCTACGCGTGGGCGACGTTCCTGCGGAAGTTCGGTACCCGTTGCAGGGTGATCGCCGTCGACCAGCTCGGGATGGGTTTCAGCGAGCGAACTGGGCTGCGCCGTTACGCCTCCCGTGTTGCCGATCTCGGTGACGTGATCAAGGCGCTCGACATCGACCCGACTGTGCCGTTCACACTCGCGGCCCACGATTGGGGTGGGGCGATTGCCATGGGCTGGGCGGTCGACCACGCTGATCGCGTCGACGGCATGGTGCTGTGTAACACCGGCATCGGTGTGCCTGTGGGTCGGAAGTCGCCAGGTTTGATCCGGATCGCTGCTGCTGGCCCATTACGCGACTTCGTGTGCCGGCGAACGCCGATCTTCGTCAGCGGAACCACCCGGCTGTCGGGTTCCCGGATCAACGCCGCTGACCGTGCCGCCTTCGCGGCGCCGTATTCGTCGGCCAAAGCCCGCGTCGCAGTAGCTGACTTCGTGGGCGACGTTCCGTTGCAGCCTGGTGAGGGGCATCCCTCTGACGTCGCGCTGGCCGAGGTCGCCGCCAAGCTCGGAGCGATCACTGCACCGGTCTTGCTGGCCTGGGGCGCGGCTGATCCTGTGTTCAACGATGACTTCGCGGCCGACCTCGCCGAGCGGATTCCGAACACGAGCATGCAGCGTTTCCCGTCGGCGAACCACCTCGTGATGGCCGAGGCTGATGTTGCGTCGGTCGTTGGCGACTGGCTGAGTGACCGTGTTGCTGACCGTGTTGCTGACCGTGTTGCTGACCGTGTTGCTGACCCGGCACCGCCGAAACCGCTCTGGGCAGCTCTCGCCGAGCGTCGAACTGATACATCCGTAGCGTTCGCCGACATGGCCTCCGGACAGTCGATCAGCTGGGCCGATTTCGCCGATCGCGTCGACGGAGTCGCTGCGCAACTGGCGAGTCGGGGCTTACGGGCCGGCGAGCACGTTGCGATGCTGACCCCTCCTGGAGTCGACCTCGTCGTTGCCGTGTACGGCGTCTGGCGAGCTGGCGGCGTCACCGTTGTTGCTGATCGAGGGTTAGGCCTCCGTGGTCTCGGACGCGCCGTTCGCAGCACCCGACCAAACTGGGTCGTCGGTCCGAGCCGAGCGTTGCGTGCCGCCAAGACACTGCGCTGGGCGCCTCGCGCTGAGCGCGTTGACGTCGACGTGTTGATGGCGCAAGCAGCCGTCGGATCAGAGTCGCTAGAGGTCGAACCTGCTGCGAACGACCTCGCCGCGATTCTTTTGACCTCCGGCGCCACCGGCCCGGCAAAGGGTGTTCGGTATCTCCACGGTCAGCTCGCAGCGCAACGCGACGCACTTGCTGCAACGTACGCGATCACGACCAACGACAGCTTGGTCGCGGCATTCGCTCCGTTTGCGCTCTACGGACCGGCGCTCGGTATCTCCACGGTGCTGCCCGATTGTGACGTCACCAAGCCGGGCGAACTCACAGCGGTTGCACTCGACGCTGCGTGCCGACGGCTCGACGCGACGCTCACGTTTGCTTCGCCTGCCGCACTTGCCAACGTGCTTGCGACAGCCGGATCCGGGCTCGCCGGGCTCGCCGGATTGCGCACGGTGATGTCGGCCGGCGCCCCCGTGCCTGCTGAGACGCTCACTGCGTTGTCTGTGCTCGTCCCGAACGCGTCGTTCCATACGCCGTACGGCATGACCGAAGTACTTCCAGTCGCTGATATCAGTCTCGAGGGGATCACTGCAGCGACCGGCGGAGATCCGATCGGCGGTGTCTGCGTCGGTGCTCCGGTGCCGGGTGCAATGGTCGAGATTCTTCCGCTCGGATTTGATTCTGCTGCGCCGCCTGCGTCGATGCCTGCTGGCGAAATGGGCGAGATCGTCATCACGAGCCCCTGGGTGTCTGACGGTTACCACGGCCTCTGGGCCATCGAGCGTGCTGCTCGTCTGCAGCGTGGCGACGGCAAGGTCTGGCACCGTTCCGGAGATGTTGGTCACCTTGATGATGCCGGCCGACTGTGGGTCGAAGGCCGTGCGGTGCACAACATTGACGGCCCGGCAGGTGTGATCACCTCGGTTCCGGTCGAGCGTCTTGTCGAGACGTCGCTTGAGCTTGCCCGAGTTGCCGCAGTCGGCGTCGGCCCGGCGGGCCGTCAACAGCTTGTGGTCGTTGTCGAAGACCCGCATGGGGCTGATGGCCTGGCGTCAACCGACCTGACGGCTCGGGTGCGTTCAGTCGTCAACCATCCGGTTGCAGCCGTGCTGAGCCGACGATCGTTGCCGGTGGACATCCGCCACAACGCGAAGATTGACCGCACGGCGGTGGCTGGTTGGGCCGAGGACGTGCTCGCTGGTCGCTCGAGTCGCCGTTTCCGGCGGGGGTAACTGTGCGCCTTCTGGTCACCGGTGCCTCCAGCCTGATTGGTGACGGCGTGGTACGAGCGCTGGCGGCTCGCGGTGACGAAGTGGTCTGCCTACAGCGCCGCCCTGTCGACGGACTCGCAGTGCTCGACGGAGTCGAACAGCAGCTCGGCGACATCCGAGATCAGGCTGCCGTCGACCGTGCGGCGCACGGCTGCAACGGCATCATCCACTTGGCCGCGAAGGTCGGCGTGGTGGGGGAGCGCGACGAGTTCCTCTCGATCAACGTCGAGGGCACTCGGAACCTGCTCGCTACAGCAACCAACTCGGCGACCACTCGTTTCGTTCATGTGTCGTCTCCGTCGGTGGCACACGGCGGCGAAGCCATCATGGGTGATGCTGCGACACCGCCGGTAACCGGGCGAACACGCTCCTGGTACGCCGAGTCGAAGGCGATTGCCGAGTCGATTGCCGTGGAGGCCAACGGGCCACACCTTGGCGTCGTCGTCATTCGTCCCCACCTCGTTTGGGGCCCGGGTGACACGCAACTCGTTGGCCGTATCGTCAAACGATCTCGACAAGGCAGACTCGCATTGGTCGGCGGGGGTACCGCACTCGTCGATACGACGTACATCGACAACGCCGTGAGCGCGCTTGTGGCGGCACTCGACGCTGTTTCTCCCGGTGCGACCTGTGCTGGCCGGGCCTACGTCATTGCCAATGGTGAGCCGCGCCCGATCCGTGACCTCGTTGCGGGGATCTGCGCTGCAGCTGGTGTCAAGTTCGAGCCCAGAGATGTTCCGCTGGGTGCAGCACGCACGATTGGCTCGCTACTTGAACGTGCCTGGCCGAAGCTTCCGGACCGGCTACGCCAAGGAGAGGTCGAGCCGCCATTGACCCGATTCGTTGCTGAACAGCTCGGCACGGCGCACTGGTTTGACCCTCGTCCGCCGGCGCTCGACCTCGATTGGGAGCCAGCGGTTTCGATTGACCAAGGGCTCGAACGACTCGCGACTTGGTTCAGAGAAATCTCCTGATCAGCGAGTTCTCGCCGCTATCGTCAAGGCGTCTGGCGACGTGGCCGAGTGGTTTAGGCAACGGATTGCAACTCCGTGCACATGGGTTCGATTCCCATCGTCGCCTCCAACTGACGAGCCCTTGATGAGTTGCTGACTCATCAAGGGCTCGTTGATTTTTCGGGCGAGACGTGTCGATCAGCTGGGCCAGGCGGCGCGGGCCTGCGGCACGACATCGGTCAGGTACATCTCCAGCGCGTCGTCGTCGACGGGGAGGCGGAGCGCGACGTTCACAAGGTCGGCGCCGGCTTCTCGGTATGCACCGATCCGTTCGAGAACATCGTCGGCCAAGCCGGTGAGCGCACCGCCGGTCACCCGTTCGGCGGTTTCTGGGCCCCACTGGTCGATGATCCGTTGCAATTCAGCATCGGCCGATGCTCGGTCAGCACCCATGTGGAAGGCGAGGTTGATCGATCGTTCGAGCGTGGCGGGGTCGCGCCCGATCGCTTCGCACGCGGCATCGAGCTGTTCGTTGAGCCGCCGGTACTCGAGCGGATCAACGTAGGGCACGTTCCATCCGGAGCAGTACCGGGCCGCAATGGCGGGCGTTCGCTGCGGGCCGCGACCTCCTGCCCAGAGCGGCATCGAGCCGTTCAGCGGGCCAGGAACACACGTGACGGCGTCGACGCTGAAGTGCTTGCCCTGATGCGTCGTGGTCTCGTCTGGTCCGAGCATTCCCGTGATGATCTCGAAGGCGTCGGTGAGCATGTCAAAGCGCACACCGGTCGATGGGAATTCGTAGCCATGTGCACGAAACTCAGGTTCGTGCCACCCAGCGCCAAATCCGGGCTCGAAACGTCCACCCGAGATGTGGTCGATGGCGACACATGACTTTGCGAGAACGGCAGGATTGCGGAACGGAGCGCAGAACATCAGACAGCCAATGCGCGCTTTCGAGGTGACCGACGCCAGGGCACCGAGCGTGGCAACTGCCTCGAAGTGCGGCGTGTTGCCACCGTTCGGCGGCGCCTCGTACAGATGATCCCAGACCGAGATCCAGTCGACGGCATTGTCGAACCGCTTCCACAGCTCGACCATGTTGGCCATCGGAGCGTTTTGCTGGCCGAGATGGACCCCGAGTTGCAACCCAGCGCGCCCGGTCATGCGACGCCGCCGAGTTCTTCACCAGCAACGGTGATTCGTTGCATCAACCGACGATGGCCGTGAGGATCGATGAGTGCCCGGTGCCAAGTCGACCGGTTGCCCAACATTGCGACCGAACCAGACTCCCACTCGAACTGAGAGGAGAATGACCCCGAGGCGATGTGCCGGTAAAGGTGTGACGACAGGGTGGGTTGGGCGATATCGACGTCTTTGACGAGGGCACCGACGTGATCTGAAACCTGGGAGATCCGCATCTCCGGAGTCTCGCAAATTCGATGGGCCTACGTCGGTGTCGGGCTGGGCTCAGCCGGCGAGTTGGGCCAGCGTCTTGTCGGCTTCGTTCGATCCGAGCACGAGGAGGATGTCGCCGTCGAGTGACCCAGAGGTGGTCGGAACGTCGACAGGAAGTGCCAGGACGGGCAAGCCGCCGAGTGCCGCTGCGAGTACTTCTGCATCGGCCCGAGCTGCATCGTTCGCGTAGTACACCACTGACTCGCTCGCCTTCGCGGTGCTGTCAGCAGGTGTCCCGACCGTGAATCCCGCTGCTTCGAGAACGCTGCTCATCCGGCCAGCAGAGCCGCTGGTCGTGTTGGCGTTGGCGACCACGATTGACGAGCCGCCATTGGCAATGGCTCCTGTGTTGGCAGCGGCGTTGTCCGTCGATCCGTTGGCCAGTTCGGCGAGTGATTTGTCGGCCTCATTGTTGCCGAGTAGGAGGAGGACCTGACCGTCGGCGAGCGTGCCGTCTTCGGTCGGCGCTATCGCAGGGAGCGCTTCGACGTTAATGCCGCCAAGCGTGATGGCGAGCGTCTCGGCGACGTCTTGTGCACCAGCGGCCGCTGTGTAATACACGATCGACGCTTCGACCTTTTCGGAGCCGTTGACAGCAGCTCCGGTGGTGAAGCCGGCGCGAGCGAGGGCATCGGTCATCCGGCCGGCGGAACCGCCGACGATGTTGCCGTTGGCGACAACCACGGTGGCGCCATCAAAAACTAACGGAACAGTGGTGGTGGTCACAGGGGCGTCGGTGACGGTCGGAGCTTCTGTGGCCACGGGCGCCTCAAGCACGGGAACGGCCATCGAAGTTGTCGACGTGTCGTCGTCGCTCCCGCCGCTGCATGCAACGAAAAGCAATGAACCAAGGATGGCGAAAGGGACAGCTCGTGACATCACTTCGTTAGTCTGTCAAATTCTCACGCCGTGTCCGTGCATATCGAAGTTTTGAGCGCGCCCACCGCCGGCCTTCGCCCCGCACCCAACGGTTCCGCGGCCATATCCAACGAGCAGCATTCGAAGCGGTTGAGTTCTGGAAACTTCTGGGTTTGGCCGGAGCTGGGCGGTCATTCCATCTCAAAGGTGTGACTCGTACACAGCGCCGCAGTGTGGTCGTCGGTATCGGCAACGTATCGGCCGGGCACGGTGGGCCGACCCGCTGGTCAGTACAGTGGCGCCGTGAGCAGGCGGTCCTCCAGTGCATCCATGCTGGTGGCCGGCATGTTCATCGCAGGCGGGTGTGGGGGAGCGGAGAGCGCCAGGGTGGACATTCTGGCAGCGTCGTCGTACACCGATGTTGCCGAGCCGCTCGAAGCGCTCCTCGAAGAAGAACTCGGGCTCGATGTCGAGTTCTCGTTCGGATCGTCAGGCTCGTTCTTGGAACAGATCCGCCAGGGCGCCCCGGCGGCCGTGGTGATCACGGCTGACAGTGCGACGATGCAACGCATGAGCGATGCGGGTCTCGTTGACTCGGTCGTATCGATTGCCACGAACGAGTTGGTCATCGTCGCTGCTGACACTGCGGCAGGTCGAGGCATCGAGAGTGTCACAGATCTCGGGTCGAGTGACGTGCTGGTCGTGTTGTGCGCATCGTCAGCACCGTGCGGGGCGGCCACCGACGCCCTGCTCGGTGGAATTGATCTCGACGTCGACGCAGCAAGTCGGGAACCGAACGTCAGGGCAACGCTGACCAAGGTCCGGCTGGGTGAAGCCGATGCTGCAATTGTCTACCGGACCGACGCCTTGGCATCACCCGAACTGCGCGCCGTGCCGATTGCCCGGGTCGACAACGTGCAGGTGATCAGTCAGGCTGCAGCGGTGGTTGGCCGTGAGGATGCAGCACGAGTTCTTGAAGTGTTCACCGAACCAGCGGCCATGGCGATTCTGGCCAAGGCAGGGTTCGGATCGCCGTGAACCGTCGACCACCGGCCTGGGTCTTCGCGATGGCGGCCGTGCCTGCGCTGCTGTTAGGTGTTCCGCTCTGTGCACTGCTGTGGCGCCTCCCCTGGAGCAATCTCGGCGCAGCGTTGAGCAGCGATGCGGCCACATCAGCCCTTGCACTGTCGCTCGTCACCTCGTTGATCGCCACGGCCCTGTGCGTCGTCTTCGGCCTGCCTCTGGCGTGGGCGCTCGCCTCGGGCAGAGGGACAACGACACGGGTCGTGCGGGCGCTGTGTCTGCTTCCGATCGTCCTTCCGCCTGTCGTCGGCGGCGTGGCGTTGCTGCTGGCGTTCGGTCGTCAGGGAATCGTCGGTCAATGGCTGGCTGATGTCGGGGTGCAGTTGCCGTTCACGACAGCGGGTGTCGTGTTGGCGCAGACCTTCGTCGCGCTTCCGTTCTTCGTGTTGTCGGTCGAGGCGGCGTTGCGTCAACTGGACGTCGAATACGCCGACGTAGCGATCGTCCACGGCGCAAGCCCGTTCCGGGCATTCGTTTCTGTGACGCTGCCGTCAGTCGGGCCGGCTGTGCTCGCCGGAGCCGTCCTGGCATGGGCGCGGGCGCTTGGCGAGTTTGGTGCCACCGTCACCTTTGCCGGCAGCCTCGAGGGCCGCACTCAAACGCTGCCGCTTGCGGTGTACGACCTCCTCGAACGTGACCCGGCCGATGCAGTGGTGTTGAGCGCTGTGCTGGTGGTCGTGGCGGTCGCAGTCCTCGTCGGTCTACGCGATCGTTGGTTCGGCGTCTTCCGCTCGGACGTGTCGTCATGACCACCATGACCACCCGCGTCCGCTTCGATCGCGGTGACCTGACCCTCGACGTCGTGCTGCCAGATGCGTCGATCGTGGCGCTGACCGGCCCGAATGGGGTCGGGAAGTCGACCCTGCTGCGCTGCCTGGCTGGGCTCGAACCGGCGAGCTCAGTCGAACGGCTCGGGCCCTCGCCAGCGAGCATCGGCTATCTCCCGCAGCGCATCTCGCTGTTCCCCGCCATGTCGCTCCGTGACAACGTCGCGTCGTCGCTTCGGTTTATCGGAGCCGGCAGAGTCGAGGCCCGTCAACGCGCTGCCGAACTGTTGGCCGAGTTCGAGATCGACGAGCTCGCACGTCGCCGCCCGCACGAAGTGTCCGGAGGCCAACGCCAGCGTGCCGGCCTGGCGCGGGCAATTGCCGCTGTTCCAGATCTGTTGTTGCTGGACGAGCCGTTCGTCGCGATCGATGTGGCTGCACGGCGTTCGATGCGGACGCGCCTCGTGGAGCACCTCGTTGCGTCGGGAACAAGATGTGTGTTCGCCACGCACGACGACGCTGATGTCGAAGCGATGGGCGCAGTTCGAGTCGAACTCGCGTGAGTCAGGAGATTCGAGTCGGGCGGTCGGGGCGGTCCCCGAATACGTCACCGAACGCTTCCCACTGGGAGAGGCTCTCGAGCGCGGCGATCGTTGAGCGCATTGCCTCGGCCGGCACGGGGTGCGAGATCAGGTATCCCTGCGCCTTGTCGGCCCCGAGCTGGCGCAGCACTTTGAGCTGTTGGACCGTCTCGACGCCTTCACCGACGATGTCGAGGCCGAGTGCACCGGCCATGGCGATGATGGAGCGAACGAGTGACCGGTCGTTGGCGTTGTCGGCGATGCCGCTGACGAAGGCCCGATCGATTTTGAGGCGCTGGATCGGGAATTGCTGGAGCAGCGAAAGCGAGGAGTAGCCGGTCCCAAAATCGTCGAGGGCGATCCTGACGCCGGTCGAGTGAATCCGCTGCAAGGTGTTGCGTGCAACTTCGGGGTTCTCGATCATCATCGTCTCGGTCACTTCGAGCCAGAGCAGGTGGGCCGGAAGACCTGACCGGCTGAGTGCTTCTTCGACGATGTCACAGAAGGCTGGATCGGAGAGCTGACGAACTGAAACGTTGACCGACATGGTTGCTGAATCGCTGACGATGCCGTCTTCGCGCCAGGTGGTCAGCTGGGTCAGCGCCTCGAGGAGCGCCCACGAACCAAGGCTCGTGATGATGCCTGTTTCTTCGGCGACCGGGATGAACTCGGCAGGCGACATCATCGTGCCGTCGCTGCGCTGCCACCTGATTAATGCTTCGAATCCGGCTACGCGTCCGCTCGTCGTGTCGACGATCGGTTGGTGGTAGAGCCGCATCTCCTGGTTGTCCAGGGCGCTGTGTAACGCCGTTTCGATCTGCATCCGCTGCGTGAGGCGCTGCTGCATCGTGTCGTGATACAACGCCACGCAATTACGGCCGGCGTCCTTGGCCCGGTACATCGCAATGTCGGCATGACGAAACAAGTCAGACGGCGCGGTAGCGCGGTCGGTTGGCCTCGTGGCGACGCCGATGCTTGCGGTCAAGAACATGACGCCTGCGTCGAGTGACACGGGGGCCTTGAAGGCCTTGTGGAACGCGTCGGCATTGGCGAGTGCTTCACCGGTGGTGGTGCTCGTCGTGTCGAGTACGAGGAACTCGTCGCCGGACGGGCGGCCGAGGTGGACGCCCAACTGCTTGGCGACCACGGCGAGTCGGGCGGCGAGGATACGGATGGCTTCGTCGCCCGCTGCATGGCCGAGGGAGTCGTTGGTGTTCTTGAACCGGTCGATGTCGATAAGCAACACGGATGGGCGGGTGTCGTGGCCCTGGGATTCATCCATGTGCTCAGCGGCAAGTTCGAGCATTGCAGTGCGGTTGGGGAGCCCGGTCAGCGCATCGGTTCGTGCCGATTCGATGAGCTCCTCCTGGGCGTGCAGATGCGAGCGAGTGGCCTGAGCAAGCCGCAGCGACACGAGGCCGAGAAGCAGGAGGACTGAGCAGGCGCGGACCAGCCGATCAGCACCTGATGTCGATTCGACCAGGGCCATCAGCGTGATCGGAACGGTGAGGATGAGTCCCGTTGCAGTCAGTCGGCTGGGGAGTTTGAGGCGGCGATGCGACTCGGCCTTGCCGATGAGCTCGGGTGAGGTCGGGTGCAGCAGTGCGGCACCGGTCGAGGTAAACGCTATGAGGTAGAGCGCCGAGGCCAGCGTGTCTGACCACGCGCTCGCTATGCCGACTTCGAAGGTGCCATAGAGCGCATCACCGCTGACGTTCGCGATCACTGCAACGACAAAAAGCCACGTTGCAGGACGACGTGCCAGTCCTGAGAGCACGAGCCCGCCAGCGAGCGCGATCAGCGGTGTGGCCATTGGGAGATAGGCGGCATTGAGTACGACGTTCGCATTGGATCCGCCGTTCAGATCGAGATAGGGCTGGACCAGCATGATCCAGGCGACGAGCCATCCGCCGAGCCCCATGACGAGGCCGTCGAGAATGTCGCCTGCGGTGAAGCGTCCTCGCCGTTGGCTCACACCCCAGGCAAGCAAAGCAACGATGATCCCGTTGGCGATGAGATCGATGGCCGAAGTTGCCAGCTCCATCGCCGACGACGCCGACACTTCGAGGAGAAGGGCTGAAAACAGGTAGAGGCCGCCGACCGATAGCGCGCTCGCAATGAACCAGCCGGGAAACCCGTGATGTTTGTGTGCAACAACACACGCAGGAAGAAAGAAAACCATGACAATAAGCGTCAGGCCCGCACGCTCCGTCGAGTTCAGAAAGGGAACAGCAAGGGCAGCAAGAAGCCCGGCGGCGACGTACGCCCAAGCAACCCGTTCCAATACCCTCTGCATGAATCTGCACCCCTGCGTTCGTTTCCGGCCCGATAATCGGAACTAGATTCTTGTATCGGTCAATCAATCGCCATACCGTAGGAATTTCTTGGTGGACTGGCACCGAAGGTCAGGCACGGGTCGACAAAGGGGCAGCAAGATGTACATCACGAAACATTCGAACGTGACGGATCGGACTGTACTGGACTCGTTCTGGCAGCTGTACGAAGTCTCCTATCTCCCGCTTGCAGCATCTGACCCGTCGCGGGAGTTGCTGTTCCGCAGCGAGTTCGACGCTGCACTCGCTGATCCGACGAATCGGATCACCGTGCTGCGGGACGAAAACCGTCCGATCGCGATGTCGGTAGCTGCGACCGACATCGGTGCCACGCGCTACCTCAGCCGGGCGTTCTTCGAGCGGATGTACCCGGAGCGGATGGCTGCAGGGCTCGTTCACTATGTGATGTGGATTGTGGTTCATCCCGACCATCAAGCGTCGGAAGCATGGTTCCATCTCGCGCGGGCGGGTCTGGCGCAAGAGCAGGAAGAGGGTGCCCTGGTGGTGTTTGACCTGCCCGAGTCGAATCAGGCGAACGAGCAAGGAGGCGCTGCAGAATTGCTGACGCGCCTCGCCCGCCTGGTCGGGCCAGTGAGCCTGGAGTCTTTTGGAATGACCCGCTACTACGCCCTGGATTTTGCTCCCGTCGAAACTGATGCTGCGCTCGCACCGGTTGAAGGCGAACGCGTCGCCAGATGACCCAAGGCGCCCCAGCACGGCCTTCCCCAGATTCTCACGTCACGGTTGTCGTACCGGGCGAACATGTAATGGCGGCCCTCGTTGGCCCGCGTGATCAGTTTCTCCGGCGCGTTGAGCAAGAGTTTCCTACCGTCGCCATCCGCGTCCGTGGCAACGAAGTCCGAGTGTCTGGCGAGGAGACATCCCACGTCACGAACGTGTCGCGGCTGTTCGAAGAGCTCGTCACATTGATCCAGAACGGTCAGCAGCTCGACGACAACACGCTCGACCGGGTCTTCACGATGGTGAAGTCCAATGAGCGGCCGAGCGAAATTTTGACGCATCAGGTGCTCCGGAACGCTAAGGGACGTCAGGTCAAGCCGAAAACTGCGGGCCAGAAGCGGTATGTCGACGCCATTGCGAAGAACGTCATCACGTTTGGCATCGGGCCAGCAGGCACCGGAAAATCGTGGCTTGCTGTGGCGATGGCGGTGCGAGCACTCCAGGCCAAAGAGGTCGAGCGCATCATCTTGACCCGCCCAGCAGTCGAGGCCGGCGAACGGCTCGGGTTCCTGCCGGGCGATCTCATGGCGAAGATCGACCCGTACCTGCGGCCGCTCTACGACGCCCTGTACGACATGCTCGACATGGAAGGTGTGCAACGTCTGATCGAGAAGCAGGTGATCGAAGTCGCACCGCTCGCTTTTATGCGCGGCCGGACCTTGAACAGCAGCTTCATCATCCTTGACGAGGCTCAGAACACGACGCCTGAGCAGATGAAAATGTTCCTGACGCGTATCGGATTCGGTTCGCGTGTCGTCATCACGGGCGACGTGACCCAGGTCGATATAGCCGGCAACAAGAGCGGCCTGCTCTCGCTGGAAGAGACCCTGGCCGGGATCGACAACTTGGCCTTTGTCAAGCTCGGGAGCGCTGATGTGGTTCGCCACAAGATCGTTGCCGACATCGTGCAGGCCTACGAACGGCGCGACGCAGCAGCCGAAGCCAAACGTGAAGCCCAGCGCTGACGACATCACCGTCGTTGCCGCCGATGAGCGATCGGCTGACGATTCTCCTCGCTGGGACGTCGACGTCGAGCGTTGGCAGCAACTGGCTCACGCTGCGTTGCTGACCGAAGGTGCGAGCGGCGAACTCACGCTCACGTTCATCGACCTCGACGACATGGCTGAACTCAATGCCGAACACATGGGCAAAATTGGTCCGACCGACGTGCTCTCGTTCCCGCTCGACGACGAACCGATGATCACACCCGATGGTGAGGTGATTCCCGCTCTGCTCGGTGATGTCGTGCTTTCGCCGGCAGTCGCTGGTGCGCAGTTCGCTGACCATGCCGGGACCTACGAAGACGAAATTGCGTTGCTTGTCGTTCACGGTGTCTTACACATCTTGGGGCACGACCATGCCGAGCCTGCCGAAGCAGCGACGATGCGCGCCCGTGAGCTCGCACTCCTCATCGAGCATCACTGGGGTGGCCCCCCGCCGGCCGAGTTTCGGCAACTCCACGTTGATCAACTCCATCCCGATCAACTCCACCGTGATGAGACAGGCGAGGCCGCAGAGTAGGTTCGCCGTCCATGGAGATCTCCCTGGATGGAAAAGTCGCTCTCGTCACGGGAGCCTCACGCGGTATCGGTAAGGCAATCGCTGCGTCGATGGCTGCTGCTGGTGCAAAGGTCATGTTGAACAGTCGCAAGCAGGATGCCCTCGAGGCAGCTGCTGCCGAGATGACCGGCGAGGTCGATGTGTTCGCCGCCAACGCTGGCGACGAGGACGCTGGTCAGCGTGCCGTCCTCGCAACGATCGAACGCTTTGGCGGGCTCGACATCCTCGTCAACAACGCTGCGACGAACCCGTACTACGGGCCGATGATGGCAGTCGACAAGGGCCGTTACGACAAGACGTTCCAGGTGAACCTCGATGCTCCGATCTTTTGGACTCAGGCTGCATACGAACATGCGCTCAAGGACAAGCCGGGCGTCGTCATCAACATCGCATCGGTCGGCGGGCTCCGCGCCGAAGGTGGCCTCGGGGTCTACAACCTGACCAAGGCAGCAGTGATCCACCTCACCCGTCAGCTCGCCAGCGAGATTGGTCCGAACCGCGTCGTCGGCATTGCGCCTGGGCTCGTCCAGACTGACTTCGCCGCCTACCTCGTCGACAATTTTGGCGACAGCCTGGCTGCTCGCCTGCCGCTCGAACGGCTCGGTGACCCCCAAGACATTGCCAACCTCGCCGTCTTCCTGGCGAGCGATATGGCCAGCTGGATCACCGGCGAAACATATGTCATCGACGGTGGTGCAGGGGTTGCAAGTTCTGGAGGTTGACGCTCAGACGATTCTGCGTAGCTTGCCGAGCGCGGTGCGCGGGAGCGATTCGACCAGTATGAGGCGTTTTGGAGCCAGGTAACTCGGTGCGTTCTGCTTCACGTGCGATCGGATCGATTCCAGGTCAGGCGTTCGCCCGGCGAGAGGAACGACGACTACTTCGACGATCTGACCCCATTCGGTGTCGTCGACACCGCGGGCCATCACCTCAGCGACGTCGGGGTGTGAAGTGACGAGCAACTCAACAGCTTCGGGCCAGATGTTCTCGCCGCCGCTGATGATCAGGTCGCCCTTGCGGCCATCGACGTGGAGTTGGCCGCGGTCGGTCCAGCCGCCGAGATCGCCGGTGGGCAGCCATCCGTCGTCGGTGATGGGTGACTGACCGTTGCGGTAGCCGCGCGTGAGCATCGGGCCGCGCAGCCGAATTTCATGGTCGTCGCCGATGTCGACGTCGACGCCATCGAGTGGAATGCCGTCGTAGACGACTCCCGACCCGGTTTCAGTCAGGCCGTAGGTCGTGACGGCATTCGCAGGGCGATTGGCCGGTGGCCGGGCCCCGCCGAGGACGATGGTCCGGAAGTTGGTGGAGTCGATGCGAGCGAGCGCTGTGGCGACGAGCGAGACAAGATTCGCGTCGGAGGCGTCGACTGCCGCAGCATCGAATGCTGGGAGCACGGTGAGAGCCGTGCCGGCATGCAGAGCGCGAGTAACCACCGACAGGCCGCCGACGTGTGACAGCGGCAAACATGCGAGCCAGTGATCGCCGGCGCCGACCCCGAGACGAATGCTCGTCGCTTCTGCTGATGCAGCCACAGCATCATGCGTGAGGACCACGCCTTTGGGTGTACCGGTTGACCCGCTGGTGGCGACGACGAGCGCGTCGCCAGGCTCGATATCGTCGCCGACGCGCATCGCTGCGCAGATCTGCTGTTTGGCAGGCGCAGGAAACCGTTGGTCGACCGGGAACGCGGCATCACCGTTCGCCCAGATGCGTTGCAGTTCGTCAATAAAGTCAGGCCCGCCGGGAAGATCGAGGGCAACGAGACGGCCAGCCACGTCAGCCGGTGATCGGATCGATCGGCGTGAAGGTGCCGACCAGCGACTCGATTTCGCCGGCCACCGTGAGACAACGCAGATCGCTGAAGCGGTCGCCCATCACCTGGACGCCCACCGGGAGACCGTCAACGATGCCAGCGGGTGTGATCGCGGCTGGTGTACCAAGGAGGTTGGCGATGACCACCGGGCGGATCGTGTCGGTCATCGTTTCGGTCAGATCAGGGTCGAGGTCAGCGTCGTGTTCGAATGCTGGCAAGGCCCAGGTCGGGCCGATCAATACCGCGTACTCAGCGAAGAACGCCGACCAGGTCTGCATCACCCGGTATCGCTCGACGTGGCTTGCAAGAACACCGGCCAAGTCGGTGGATGCGAGCCCGCGTTCAAGGTTGGCGAGCACTTTCTGGCCGCCTTCGCCCATGACCAGAGAAAGGAGTTCTTGTTGCTGACGAATATCGGCGATCAGCATCTGCCCCCACAGGTCGATCACAGTTTCGTAGTCGGGGGGCACGACCTCGACGACATCGTGCCCTGCGTTGCTCAGCAGGTCGCCGACCGAGCGAATGGCGTTGGCGATGCCGGGGTCGGTCCGGCCTCCGGGAGGCTCAGGGAGCATGGCAATCTTCATCCGCTCGCCAGGTGCAGCATCATCGAGGACAGCGGTCACGCTGCGCGGATCTCGTGGGTGCTGGCCGGCGAGGATCTCGAGGCCGGCGCGGACGTCAGCGATGGTGCGCGCCATCGGCCCTTCCACGACCATTAACTGCGAGGAGATTGGCATTTCTTGCGGAGGAACGACCGTGGCCATCGGGATCACACCGACGGTTGGCTTCAACGAGGCAATGCCACAGCAGTGCGCCGGGTTGCGGAGTGAGCCACCGATGTCGTTGCCCAATCCGATTGGACTCATTCCAGATGAAATGGCGGAGCCCTCGCCCCCGCTGGATCCGCCAGCGGTGACGTTCGGGTTCCAAGGGTTACGGGTCAACCCGTGGAGTTGGGAGTCGGTGTGCACGCGGAGCCCGAAGTCGGGGAGGTTGGTTCGGGCGAACGGGATTGCGCCAGCGGCGCGCATTCGGGCAGTGGTGGGTGCGTCGATCGAAGCGATCGCATCGGCCAACGCGACGACACCTTGCGTCGTCGGGTTACCGGCCACGTCGATATTTTCTTTGATCGTGCAGGGCACACCGTGCAGCCGGCCCAATACGGCGCCCGCGGCCACCGCTGCATCGGCGGCGTCGGCGGCAGCGAATGCTTCGTCGTCGAGTCGCCGAACGACGGCGTTCAAATGCGGATTGACCTCGTCGATGCGGGCGAGATGCGCCTCGAGTACTTCTCGACTCGACGCCTGCTTCGTCCGGATTTTGTCGGCGAGCTCGAGCGCCGACAGTTGCCACAGTTCACTCATGTACACATCATGTCACCTGGCATGATGGTGCCCACATGAATCGTTGGATCATCGGGTCACGCCCGCGCACCTTGCCCGCTGCTGTTGTCCCCGTGGCTATAGGCGCTGCTGCTGCCGTGGGTGGCGGGCCAATCGTCTGGTGGCGCGTCGCGGCCTGCCTCGTCGTCAGCTTGATGCTGCAGGTCGGGGTCAACTACGCCAATGACTACAGCGATGGCGTCCGGGGCACAGATGACGTCCGTGTCGGCCCGGTCAGGCTCGTTGCGAGCGGCCTCGCATCAGCGAAGTCGGTCAAACTCGCAGCATTCGGATCGTTCGGCGTCGCCGCTGTCGCGGGCGCTGCAATCGCGCTCGACACATCGCTGTGGCTGATTGGTGTTGGTGCGGCCGCGATTGCGGCTGGGTGGTTCTACACCGGTGGCCCGAAACCGTACGGCTACCTCGGTTTGGGTGAAGTCTTCGTCTTCGTCTTCTTTGGCTTGGTCGCAACTGCAGGTTCCACGTACGCCGCCGTCGGCTACGTCACCGGGCTGTCAGTCATCGTCGGGTGCGCTGCTGGTTCGCTGGCGTGTGCGTTGCTTGTCATCAACAACCTGCGTGACATCCCGACCGACCGTGAAGTCGGCAAGAAGACGCTGGCTGTTCGGCTTGGCGACCAGCGCACTCGGTGGCTCTACGTCGTGTTGATCGCCGGAGCCTTCGTGCTCGTCGCGGTGGCCGCAGCAACGGATCGGCCGTTGGCGCTGATCGGGCTCGCCGCAGCGCCGCTCGCGATCGCACCGACCCGTACCGTGCTCGGCGGAGCGAACGGCAAGGCGCTGATTGGTGTCCTCGGTGCAACCGGCAAGCTGCAACTCGGCTTTGGTGTTGCCGTGACCCTCGGCCTTGCACTCGGCGGCTGACCAGCCCGATGGTGTCGCAAACAGATCATGTCGATGCCAGCCAGTCGACGAGCGCATCGACGGTGCGCTCCGGCTGCTCGAGATGGACGCTGTGGCCGGCGTCGGCGATCGCTCGAAGCTCGGCGTTCGGCAGCGCCGTCGCCAATCGTTCGGCGATGGCACTGAACTTCTTGTCGTGTTGACCGACCAGAAGCAGGACCGGGCATGTGATCTCACTGAGGCGATCCCAGAGGGGCGCCTGCGTCCCGGTGCCGGCAAGGCGAAGGCTCGAAGCCAGCCCATCGGCGGTGTTGCGCAGCCGATCCACCCGCATCGCCTGGTCCGGCGTGAGGCCGGCGAAGAGTGGGTTCTGCAGCCATTCGTCGATGAACGCTTCGACGCCGATGGTCTCGATTCGGTCGGCGAGGAGTTCGTCGTCGGTTCGACGCTGGGCCCGGGCATCTGCGTCGTCGATCCCGGCGGTCGCCCCGATCAAGACCAGCCGTTCAACGGCCTGCGGGTGAGCGAGAGCGGCGTGCAAGCTCACCCGTCCACCCATTGAGTAACCGACGTAGGTGCTGCGGCCACCAGCCGCAACCAAGTGAGCAGCGGAGCCCCACAGGTCGGATCGAACGTCGCCAGCTAGTCCGTGGCCCGGGAGATCGACTGCATTGCTCTCGTCGAAGCCCCGTGAGTTGAGCAACTGTTGAACGACCGACCAACTCTGTGCGGTCTGCGTGAACCCGTGTGCGAGCAGCACGATCAGTCGGTGGCGGGCTTCAGCATGTTGGCGGCGATATTGCGGAGCACCTTCTCGAAGGTGCTGGCGTCTTGGGCGCCAGGCACGGACCACTCACGGTTAAACACATACGTCGGCACCGCTGTGATGCCGTTGTCGCGTGCGTCTTCAATTTCGGCCCGGACCTCGGCGACCCCTTGATCGGAGGAGAGAAATGACTCGACATCATCGCGGGCGAAGCCCAATTCGATTGCGCATGCTGCGAGAACATCCGGGTTGCCGATGTGTTGGCCGTCGGTGAAGTACGCCTGCATGAGACGTTCTTTCATCACGGCCTGAGCGACAGGCGAGTCGGGAAGGCCGGCCAGCCAAATAAGTCGGTGAGCGAGCAGCGTGTTGGCCCGGAGTGCCTTGTCCATGTTGAACTCGATGCCGTCTTCGGCGGCGGTGGTCGTGACGTGCGCCAGGATCTCCGCGGCCTTCTCGGGACCGCCGAACTTTTTTGCGTACCCCTCAGCGACGGGGGTCGCGACGCCTGGAGCCGCATCGGGATCGAGCTGGTATGCGTGATAGCGGACGTTGAAGTCGACGCCGAGGTCTTCGTCGATCTGGGCGAGGCCGTTCTCGAACCGGCGCTTACCGATGTAACACCACGGACAGACGACATCAGAAAAGATGTCGATGTCAATGGTGGGCCGAATGGGATTCGCGCTGGTGTCCACGATCTCCACGGTAGAGCCCTATCGTCTCGAAGCAATGGTCGAACCGATCCGAGCCCAGGATGTTCAGGCAACGTTCTGCGCCACTCTTGTCGACGAGTGGATCAATCAGGGCGTGCGAAGCGTGGTGATTGCGCCTGGGTCTCGGTCGACTCCATTGGCTGTTGCGCTCGCCGCTCGGATTGAGCTGAGCGTCCAAGTCGTTCATGACGAACGCGTCGCTGGCTTCGTCGCGCTCGGATTGGGCCTCAGCGGCGTCCCGTCGATTCTGTTGTGCACGAGTGGGACTGCAGCGGCAAACTTCTTTCCGGCCGTCGTCGAAGCAGGGCTGTCGGACGTTCCGATGATCGTGGTCACCGCCGATCGGCCGGAGGAACTGCGTGGTGTCGGCGCGCCGCAGACCATCGATCAGGTCGAGCTCTACGGCAGCCACGTTCGCTGGTACCACGACCCCGGGGTGGCGGACGCTGCAGAGCGAGGCCAGTGGCGCACTCTGGCTGCAGAGACCATGCAGCGAGCTCAGGCTGGTCCGATTCAGTTGAACCTGCCGTTCCGCGAGCCGCTGTTGGGAGTGCCAGGGGTCCTCCCGGAAGAGTTCGCAGGCGATGCCGCGGTCCGGGACGGAGCCGAGGAACGAGGCGAGCACACTGCACTTGTCTGCGAACCTCTGTCGGCGATCACGGAGCCTCACGGGTTGATCCTTGCCGGCGGGCGCAGTGGCGTCGACGCTGCCAGCGTGGCAACACTCCATGCGCTGACCGGTTGGCCGATCTTGGCTGACCCGATCTCCGGGATGCGTCATCTCGACGGAGTGGTCACGACGTCGGAGTCAATGCTGCGTTCGGCGCCATTCGCCGATTGCCATCTTCCCGATGTCGTCATCCGAGTCGGCCGACCGTCGACGTCCAAGACACTGGCCCAGTGGATTGACCACGCAGTCGCAGGCGGGGCTCAGTTGGTGCAGGTCGGTGGGCCTGGTCTGATCGATCCCGGGTGCAACGTCGACGCTGTTGCAACGCTCGACGCGGTCATCGCGGCGGTCGAGGGCACCACGCCCGATTCGGAGTGGCTCGATGATTGGACCACAGCTGACCGTGCAGCTGACGCTGCCGTGCTCGCGGCCCTGTCTGAGACTGACGAGCTGTCGGAGCCGCTTGTCGCCCGAACCGTTGCCGATCATCTCCCGGCAGGTGTCGACCTCGTCGTGTCGTCGTCGATGCCGATTCGCGATCACGAGTGGTTCGGCGGGCGGCGGGCCACAGCGCATGCCAACCGAGGAGCCAACGGCATCGACGGCGTAATGTCCACGGCTCGCGGCATCGCGGCGATGGGTAAATCAACAGCAGTACTCATCGGCGACCTCGCCTTCGTGCACGACAGCAACGCGCTCGTCGGGCTCGTCGCGAACGGCATCGACCTCCGGGTCGTCGTTGTCGACAACGACGGGGGAGGGATCTTCTCGTTTCTTCCGCAGGCGTCGACGCTGGCACGCGATCGTTTCGAACAGCTCTTCGGTACCCCACTCGGGACAGACGTTGCGGCGCTCGCAACAGCCCATGGCATCGACGTGTGCACGGTGGCGACGGCCGACGAACTGATTGACCAGCTCGCCAAACCGGGCCCGTGGGTTGTCCGCATCGAGTCGACGCGTGACCGCAACGTTGAGGTGCACGCCGATCTCCACGCGGCCGTCGCAGCTGCCATCAGCTGAATGCTGCTCCGGCGGCTTGCGGCCGCCGCGTGTATCTTTCGACAATCTTTCAGCTTCCCGGTGAGTGGCTTTGCTCAGCGCGTTCATGGTGGTGCCATGTCAGAAAACATCACCTCCCAGGGACCGGCCGTCGACAACAGCATCGCCGAAGCACACCCGAGTGGCTCGCCGTCGCGGCGCGCGTTCCTTGGACTGATGGGCGCCAGCGTCGGCGCGGCTGTTGCGGCCCCGTCGCTCGCCGGTGCCCAGGCGGAGCCAGAGGCGATCGACGACCGACTCGAACACCAACGCAAAAGAGGCGGCCCTGGCTCTGGTCGAGATGCTGGTCGAGATGCTGGTCGAGATGCTGGTCGAGATGCTGGTCGAGATGCTGGTCGAGATGCTGGTCGAGATGGCATCCCCAACGGCGGCGACCAGAACCCAGGTGGCGGAAACGCGGCGCCTGACCGATTCTCTCGCCTCTTTGACTTGCCGCCGTTTGCCGAGCCAAGCCGGGAACTTCGCGAGGCATTGACCGAGATGGGCCGCCCGGGCGGAATGATGGACGCCAACGATCCGCTCGAGGTCGGCCCGATCCGGCTGATCACCGAGCCAGATCTCAGTCCGAACAACCGGGACAATCCAACGCACACAGCTGGCGTTACGTTCATGGGCCAGTTCCTCGATCACGACATCACCCGTGATGCGGGTTCTCGTCTCGGGCGAGTGACGCCAGTACGTCGGAGTCGCAACCTGCGAAGTGCAACGTTCGATCTCGACAGCGTGTACGGCGGTGGGCCTGATGAATCGCCCGAGCTGTACGACGGCTTCAGGCTTCGCATCGAATCGGGCGGTCAGTTTGAGGATCTCCTTCGAGATGACGACGGCAACGCGATCCTCGGTGATGACCGCAACGACGAGAACCTCATGATCTCTGGGCTGCAGTGCGCCTTCATCATGTTCCACAACGCCGTGCTGACCGATGTGTCCGGCCGGACCCCAACGGCGGCGAACTTCGAGACGACGCAACGGATCGTTCGACACCACTACCAGTGGATCATCGTGCACGAGATCCTTCCGCAGTTCGTCGGTCAGGAGATGGTCGACGACATTCTCGGCAATGGCCGCCGGGTGTACACGCCCAACATCGCTCGCATTCCGCTGGAGTTCCAGACAGCGGCGTACCGCTTTGGGCATTCGATGATTCGTCCGTCGTACCGGGCGAACTTGGCTGGTGACAATGGCGATCCGTTCTTCGCGATGGTGTTCAACCCCGATGCTTCCGGCGACGACCCGGAGGATCTCACCGGCCGTCATCGTGCGGAGCGCCGCTTCATTGGCTGGCAGACCTTCTTTGACTTCGGCGACGGTGAAGTCAAGCCGAACAAGGTCATCGACACGACGATGTCGACTCCGTTGTTCCAGTTGCCGATGTTCACCATTCCGACCGCCCGAGGCGAAGACGTCGGTCCGACGTCGTTGGCCACACGCAACCTGCTGCGCCATATCACGTGGGGGATCCCGTCGGGACAGCGCGTGGCCGACGAGATGGGTGTCGACCGGCTGAGTACCGCAGACCTGAGCGACGTCGGTCAGTTGGGCGCCAACCTCGACCGGTCGACTCCACTGTTTTTCTACGTGCTGCGTGAAGCCGATGTCGTGGCAGACGGTCGACATCTCGGCCCGGTCGGCGGGCGCATCGTCGGCGAGGTCTTCCTCGGTATTCTCGAAGAGGACTCAACGAGCTACCTCAATTCGACGGATCCGGTCGGTGGTGCCTGGCGCCCGACACTTGCGCAGCGCAGCGGCTCGGTCGGGATCGACTTCACGATGGCCGACATGCTCACGATCGCCGGTGTCGACCCCGAGTCCCGAGGCCAGTGATGTTGCTACCCCGGGCTCGAGTTGGTCAACGGTTTGGATCAGCGATGCGTGGGAGGCACGCCCACACCGCAAACAGCAAGATCGGCACGGTGACGGTGTGCGACAGCGTCATGAGTCTGATCGCTGTCGCGCCGAGGTCCCATCGATCGGTGACGACGAATTCGACATCGCCAAGAAAGAGCTGCGAGTAGCCGACCCCAGCGTCTTGGTAGCTCTGGCCAGGCAGTTTGATTGCGTTGAAACGGATCAGTGACCCGGTGAATGAGCCGAAGAGCGAGAGGCTGAGGCCGAACAGCCAGAGCCAGGGGACTGAAAACGACACCTTGTAGGCGTACCAACCGCCGCCTGCGAGGGCAACGATTCCTCCGAATGTGCTGAACAGCGAATGAGCGGCTGCGGCACCCGTTGATGGGGTGGTCTGCTGGCGGGCGCCGCTCCCCGGAGCGTGATCAAACCACGAAGGGTCGGATTTGTGGGCAAAGAACTGCCAGACGCCGGTGATCGTCAATCCAGCGAGCATGATGAACGCCAGGACACCGAGGACTCGCACGATGCGCTGCTGCTCGATCGTCAACGTCGAACGGAACGTTCCAAGAACGCGGTAGACCCGGTCGAACATGCGAGAACCGTATCGCTCCGGCGGGCGCTGGGCCCGGGCCCCGTGCTACGGCCGAACGAGGGCGCTGAGCATGGCCTGGAACTTGGCCTGGGTCTCGGCGAGTTCAGACAACGGCTCCGACTCTGCAACGATGCCGCCGCCGGCAACCAGCCTGGCAACAAGTCGGTCGTCAGACAGTTCGGCGCAGCGAATGGTCACCGCCCACGTGCCGTTGCCGGCGGCGTCGACCCAGCCGACTGCGCCGCCGTACCGGCCGCGCTCGAAGCCCTCGACTCGCTCGATGAGCTCGATTGCTTCCGACCGGGGGTGGCCACCGAGTGCCGGAGTCGGCGACAGTGCACGCACGAGTTCAATCACACTCGGCCCGGGCTGGCTCAGCATGCCCTCCATTCGGGTCCCGAGGTGCTGCACGTTGGCAACCGAGACGATGGACGGCTCTGGCTCCCAGTCGAGGTAACTGGCCCAGGGCAGCAGCGTGTCGTGGACCTCGTCGATCACGATGCGGTGTTCGATCTGGTTTTTCGTGCTGGCCTGCAGCTCGAGGGCAAGTGCCGCATCGTTGGTGGGGTCGCCGGTACGCGGCGTTGTGCCCGCGAGCGGATGCGAACGGACCACTGCGCCATCGACTTCGACGAGGAGCTCGGGTGAAGCACCGATCAAGCCGTCAATGGAGTACCGGTAGCTCGATCCGAACGACGCCTTAAGCCGACGAAGCACCGATCCGATATCGATCGGCTGGTCGGCGGTCACGGTGATCGGGCGGGCAATTACTGCCTTGGTGAGATGCCCGGCACGAACGGCATCACGCGCTGCTGCGACCGCTGCCAAGTATGTGCCGATGGGCGCACTGTGGCCTATCGAGTAGTTCGTCGCAGACGGGGTCGGCTCGACTGGTGCGGAGAGCGCGTCGGTCGGGTCGGCATCGTCGAACATGGTGACCCACTGCGTGCCGTCCGCGCGCTTGCCGACAAGGACGGCGGGAACGACGAGATCGCCCTCGTCGCCTGGTCGGAAGGGCACCGAACCCAGAGCGCGCGGAGTAACACCCTCGACGGTAGTTCGGTGCTTGATGGCGGCGAGCCATGCGACTGCTTCGTCGATAGGAATACGTGCAGCGATACCCCGGCCGGCGATGCCGACTCCGTCGCGAACGAACAGGAACCCGTCGCTCCCTGCGACGTCATTGAGGTCGGGGGTTATCCCGTCTGAGCCGATCAGTTCGGCGAGCGGTCGAGTGACTGCGTGCATTACAGCCGCGGTCAGGCCCGCGTGCCGACCATCAACTGGGTGAGCCCGCCTGACAGTTGAGCATGTTCGGCGTCGGCAAACCCGGCGTCGTGGAGTGCGCTGATCATGGTGGCGGGTTCAGGGAGATAGGCAACGCTCTTCGGGAGGTAGGCGTAGGCCGGCCCGTCAGACAGCGCCGCGCCGATCTTGGGAACGATCTTGCCAAAGTAGATGCCGTTGCCCCAGCGGACGACGCGGTTCTTGGGAATGCTGACATCGAGGAGGGCGATTCGGCCGCCGGGCTTGACGACTCGGCCCAGTTCGTTGAAGAACGTCGGCAGGTCGAGCAGGTTGCGAAGTGCAAAGCCGCACATCACACCATCGACCGAAGCGTCAGGGACCGGAAGTCGCAGGATGTCGGTCTGGGCTCGTGGGCTACCCGACCGATCGGCAGAGAGCATCCCGAAGCTCAAATCCATCGAGACTGGCGACATACCAGCCTTGCTGAGGTCGATGCAGAGGTCGCCGGTACCGCTTGCGAGGTCGAGCACAGTGCTGCCGGCTGGCAGAGCAAGATCGCGGACGGCACGCTTGCGCCAGCGGACGTCGAGGCGGAACGAGATGATGCGATTGAGCCGGTCGTACTTTGGTGCGATTGCATCGAACATGTCACGAACAGCAGCGACCTTCGCTTCGCCCTCCGGAAGCTTTTCGGTATCCCAAGAACGTGTGTTGCTCACACGCTCAGGCTAGGGCAGGGCTCAGCCCGTTGCCTTGCCCTGCTCGACGTCCGGCATGCGTGGGGCCAGTGTCCCGCTGACAGAACGGTCGAGGGCCTCGACCTCTGCTCGCGCCTCTGCGAGTGCCTGGAGTTTGACGTCAGCGTCGGAGACTGCTTGTTCGAGCAGTTGCTTCGAGTCGCTGACCGTGGTGCTCTTGATGAGCGTCGCAACGGCATCTTCCAATGCCGCGACCTGTGATTCGAACTCGGCAACGGCGCCAGCGCGGTGGCTGGTGGGCAAGCCAGCGGCGGCGACGAGTCGTTCGTCGATGGCCAAGGCCTCGCTCTCGATTTGCTTGGTTTGCTCGGCGAGGCCGAGCTCAACAAGCCGAGGGTTACCGTTCGCTGCACGTACGGCGTCGCCGAGACGACGATGCAGTTTGGCCTCCGGGGAATGTGCGCCGGCCCACGATGCGGGCGCGGGCGACTTCATGCCGGGGACCACTTCGTTCTGCTTGGCGAAATCGCGTTTGCCGCGCACCGAAAGAGCTACGCCAAACCCGACGATGCCGACAACAGCAGCCAGCAGGATCAAGGAGATGATCATCTGGCCACGACCTCCGGCCGAGACAGCAACGGCAATCAGGGCAATCACTAGGACGGTGATGATGATGGCTGTAATGATCTTGACCTTGCTGAACGGGCGGGCGCCGTGGACCTCGCCGGTGACGCCGTTGATATAGACCTGGAACGGCTTGTTCTCGTAGATCACTGTGAGCAGCCAGATCGGCAGCAGCAAGTGCTTGTAGGTCATCTTGAGCCAGTTGATGTTCAGCGAGTGAATGTCCTGCTGATCGCCACCGATGTTCTGCCGGACGGTTTGACGGATTTCGGTCTCCATCTGAGTCGTTGCCTCGGGGAGGCACTCTTCGACATCGTTGTCGTAGGTGCGCGCGAGGTGGCCTGCTGCGTACTCGGCCGAGTACGGCTTTGCATCCTCGGTCGACCAGGGCTCGAGCTTCGCTATCCGTTTGCGTTCGAATCCCTCGTTCGCAAACACGGTGATGTCGTCGAAGCTGTTGTTCACCTGCCCGCGCGCCGGGCTCCACCGTGTACGAGTCTCGGTGCGACGGTCATCGCCTTGGCCGACGGTGACCGTGTAATTGTCGCCGCGCCGGCCGGTGTAGTTCGTGCGCGTGTCGGCGTCGTACGTGAAGTAGGCCGTGTAGACGCTGGAGAACGCGCCGGTGCGGCCGTACGTCTTGAACTCGGACGGAGCGAACCAGCGCTTGCTGATCCACTTCTCGATCAGTTCCTTGGCCTGCTTGTCATCGATGGAAAAAGGCAGCACGCCATCGACCGGGATGCGGTTGGGTGCGTCTTGCACGTCGTCGCGCTGAATCGGCGTGGCGCAGTACGGGCACTTTTCGGCAGTGAGCGTGCCGGAAAACGTGGTGTGCCCGCCGCAGTTCTGGCAGACGATCTCCTTCTCGACCCCGACGAAGTTGTCCTGATGGGCCTGCTTGCCTGATTTGATGAGCTGCAATGCAGCGCGGAGATCGTTTTCGCTGACCTGGCCCTCGACGCCTTCGACGAGTTCGTGTGTGTTCCCGCAGTGCGGACACTTCAACAGTTGCGACTCGATGTCGAAATGCAGCTCGCCGCCGCACGCCCCGCATGGGTACGTGCGGCTGTCTTCGGTGCTGTGCTTGATAGCCATTGAGGCAAGTGAGGGATCAGCCTCGACGGGTGCCGCTTCGTTGCCGGTCAGCGGTGGCGGCGGAGCAGGCAACGGTGGTGGTGGTGGATCAGGCAACGGTGGTGGCGGTGATACTGGAGGAGGAGGCTGGTTACTCATCGGGGGAGGCTCACTCTGCTGCAGCTGATGTTGGCGGCACCGGTGGCGGCGTGGCGCTCGTTGGCGGCATGGGCGGCATGGGCGGTGGAGCCGAGAACAGAGCCTGCAGATCGGGAACCGACTGGGCCGGAGCCCATGCGGCCATTCCCTGTGCCCAGACGAGGGTGGGGCCGGTGACCTGTCCGTTCTGGATACCGGCCTGCATCTGGGCCATGTTGTACGGACCACCGGACTGGCCACCGTGATCGACGTGGTACATGGTCTGGCCCGGCAGTGGCGGGGGAGCGGGTGCCGCAGCAGGAGCGGGCGTGGCGGCTGGCTGCTGATTTCCGGCCATACCCGGCATGCTCTGGGCCATCTGGCCGGCCATCATGGCGCCCATCCCCATCTGCATCATGTCGCCCATGACCGATCCGCCTTCGTTCTGGGCAGCAGCGAGCATGGAATCGGCGACTTGAGCCTGCTGGTACTTGTTCAGGTCGACGTTCTCGACGAAACCGGATGCTTCGACGCCTTTGGCCACACCGCGGGTCATCGCCTGCGTGATCTCGTCGGGCAGCGAGATGTTCATCGTCATCTCAGGGATGGAAAGACCGAACTCGTCGTCGACGCGCTCTTGCACGAACTCAGCAAGCTTGGCGGACAGCGCAACTTGCTGGCCCTGCAGGTCGATGGCGCCGAGGCCCGTCGCAAGGACCATGTCGGAGAACGCCATCGAGATGACTCGACGCAGCAGCTCGGCAATTTCGTCGGCTTCGACGGCTGAGTCGGTGCCGATGACTTCCTTCAGGAAGATTTCGACGTCAACAATCTTGACGACACACAGCCCGTTGGCTCGGATCTGCACCATTTTGAAGTCGGGGTCGCGAACCGTGACGGGCTGGGGGGTGCCCCATCGCAGGTCGGTGACCGGCCGGGTGTTGATGAAGTAGACCTCGCTGCGGAACGGGCTGTTGAAGCCGTGCTTCCACCCTTGCAGCGTCGACATGATCGGGAGGCTTTCGGTCGTGAGTTCGTAGTGGCCGGGCTCGAATTGGTCGGCCAACGCACCGCGGTACACAAAGACGGCCTTCTGGCCCTCGCGAACAATGAGTTGTGCGCCATTCTTGATCTCGTTCTGGTAGCGCGGGAAGCGCCACGCGAGGGTGGATCGTGAGTCATCCATCCACTCGATGATGTCAACGAGTTCGCCCTTGAGTTTGCCGAGAAGACCCATGTCAGGCCGCCCTTTCGCGTGTTCGTGATGTCCGATGGAAGTTCTGTATCTAGTGTCCTGTCAGGTTGTTTAGCTTAATATTTGTTGGATTCGGGAATTTTCTGGTTGCTGTCGCGTTGTTGTTGGTGTCACTGCCAACATCGAAGGGAACGCCATGGCCAAACGAGGACGACCAC
>Ga0209702_10000181_pt1 | contig 125326 bp, 141 predicted proteins | sample FRY01_FD_187210 | JGI IMG/M metagenome (GOLD analysis project Ga0209702, IMG submission 187210) | Freshwater microbial communities from Lake Fryxell liftoff mats and glacier meltwater in Antarctica - FRY-01 (SPAdes) (version 2) | ecosystem: Environmental > Aquatic > Freshwater > Ice > Glacier...
TGGGCTCAACTGCGGGAAGTGCCCCAACGAGGTCGGGACCACATACTTCTTCCTCTGAAACTACCTCTGCAGCAGTTTCCGTTTCTTCTATGTCTTCAGCGGCTGCACAGCCGCTGAGCACTAGCGCTGAGGCAGCAAGAATGGCAAAACCACTCCCTGCCTTCGAAAGTACCCTCATGATGCTCCTTTTAGTTTATTTTTTATCAAGAAAGTGACTGCATACGAGACACAGCCACAGCTTTCTAATCTAGGCGCAAAATGTTCCCAAAACAAGCCAGTTTGATTACATCCCGATAACATACGCAGCGCCAAGAATCTGGCAAGTAGCGGGTGTTAGGGGGTCTCTGTTGGCCGCGACAACCTGTTGCGACGTGAGGTGAGCGCATCAGTACTGAGCAACACCAAAGCCATCCACACCAGCGCAAAGCCCAGCCAACGCTCTGGCGGCATTGGCTCGCCCATGATGAATACCCCAAACGAGAACTGCATAATCGGCGCGATGTACTGCATCAGCCCCATGATCGAGAGGGGAAGACGCCTGGCGGCAGCCCCGAAGAACAGCAGCGGGATACTGGTCACCGCGCCGGCCGAGAGAAGGAGCGCGGTATGACCCACACCCAGTGTCCCGAGCGTCAGTCCTTCGCCCAAGGCCACCCACGCCAACAAACCGATTGCGATGGGGCTAAGCCATAACGTTTCGAGGGTGAGGCTGTCGACGGACTTGACGCGTGGCCCCATCCGATTCTTCACAAACCCATAAAAGCCAAAGGACAGGGCAAGGGTCAGGGAGATGACAGGAACTGATCCGTATCCCACCGCCAAGACCACCACAGCAATCACCGCGAGGCTGAGCGATGCCCACTGAAAAGGCCGGAGTTTTTCCTTAAGGACAATAACCCCAAGCGCCACGGTTACCAGGGGGTTAATGAAATAGCCCAGAGCTGCTTCCACAATGAAGGCGTTCAGCGACGAGTAGACATACACCGACCAATTCACCAGGATGAGGGCCGCCGCTATCGCGGAGAGTCCCAAAATATTGCGATTTCGAAGCAAACCCACAGTGACGGGCAGCCTGCGCAGCACCAGCAAGATAGCGAGGCAGAAAATCAGAGACAACGCAATCCGCCACGCCAAAATTTCGACGGGGCCACTGGGGTCTAGGGCTACGAAGAAAGCGGGAAGGAGGCCCCATAAACCGTAGGCAGCAAGAGCTGCGAGAAACCCGTTTCTCCCCTGGTTCGTCTCATCCACTGCCACAGGCTATACCCGAAAAACTCCCGCACACGCAGAAGACCCCCGCACAAGGTGCGGGGGTCTTGCTACAGCGTCTAGGGCTTAGCGCTCTACGATCGCGAGGATGTCACGAGCGGAGAGGACGAGGTACTCGTCCGCGCCAAACTTCACTTCGGTTCCGCCGTACTTGGAGTACAAGACGACATCCCCAACGGAAACATCCATGGGAACGCGGTTGGCGTTGTCGTCGAAACGACCCGGTCCAACAGCAATAACTTCGCCTTCCTGAGGCTTTTCCTTAGCAGTATCAGGAATGACTAAACCAGAAGCAGTGGTCTGCTCTGCTTCGAGCTGCTTGATCACGATGCGATCTTCGAGCGGTTTGATGGAGACCGACACGGTTGACCTCTTTCTGAGACTTAGGGTTAGCACACTCACTCTTCGAGTGCTAACCCAACTGTATCGAACGAGTTAGCACTCACGCAATACGAGTGCCAGAAATCTCTCAGCTGGCAGAATAACGTCATGGACCGAAGCGAGCTCGATGCGTTGCTCCGGCCAGAATCTTTAAGGCTTTTGGCAACACTTCACCAAGAGCAACCCTCAAGCGACAGCGCTGCGTTAGTCAGCGGACTCAGAAAAGCCGGGCATGACTCAGAGGTGGTCAGGGCAGTGGTGGGCCAGTGGAGCATGCACCACAAAGCCGCTGAGAAATTTGGCGACTTTGCCAAACGAATGCTCTTTTCCAAGGATGGTCTCGAGCAATCTACAAGGCTCGCAATATCCAGCCATCATGCCCGTCGCTTTGAGAGCGTTGGAATCACTCGGGTCGCCGACCTGGGGTGTGGCATCGGCGGCGACTCTCTCGCTTTTGCCGGTCTTGGCCTCGAGGTGCAAGCTATCGAAGCTGATGCTGTGACAGCAGCACTTGCCGCCTACAACCTGCAGCCCTTCGACACCGCCACCGTGTCGAACGCCACAGCGGAAGAAAGCGATCTCAACGACTTCGAGGGCCTGTGGTTCGATCCCGCCAGAAGATCAGGATCTCAGCGTCTGAGTGACCCGAAGGACTGGTCGCCCTCCCTTGACTGGGTGTTTGGTCAAGCCCAGACCACACCAACCGGGATTAAGCTCGCACCGGGCATGGACCGCGGGCTCATCCCAGAAGACCACGAAGCGCAGTGGATTTCCTACCAGGGTTCTGTCGCCGAAATGGTGGTGTGGTCGGGATCCCTTCAGCGAGAGGGGGTCACCCGCAGCGCGATGGTCTTGTCATCCAGGGGGTCGGGCGAAATGACCTCGCCGGCAGACTCCCCCGATGCGCCGGTGGGCAAGCTCTTGGAGTACCTGGTGGAGCCCGATGGAGCGGTAATTCGAGCCCGGCTGATCGGCGACCTAGCGCGATCCCACTCTGGTGTGATGCTCGATGAAACCATCGCATACTTCAGCACCTCCCAGCCCGTCATCAGTCCCCTGGCCCAATGTTTTCGGATCGAAGAAGTCGTGCCCTACAACCTCAAGCGGGTCAAAGCCATGGTCGCCTCTGCCCATGTGGGTTCTCTGGAGATAAAAAAGCGTGGAATCGATGTTGACCCCCACAAGTTCCGGAGCCACATGACCCTCAAGGGACACGGCGAAAAGACCCTCATCCTGACCAGGCACCAGGGCAATCGCATCGCAATTCTTGCCTCGAGAGTCGTTTAGCCCTCGATGATGTATCCCGCGCTCACCAAAAAAGCGAGGGAAAGCGGCAGAACGATAAAGACCAAAACGGCCGTGCTGATAGCCAAAGCTACGTAGCCCAGAGCCAGCGCCACGGTGGATCTCATCCGGCCAGCTGGCGAGGCCTTTTTTCCGATGTGACCCAGAATGATGGCGACAATTGCAGGGAAGAGGCCCAGACCAAACAGGGGTGCGGCTACCAATGCCACCACTGCCGTTCCCAGCGCAGCCTTCGACAAAGTGGTTCCCTCGGTGAGGGACTTGCGGGCGGGCATCACGCCCGTAGTCTCCACGGAAATCTCTGTCACCGAAACTTCCGTGATCGGACCAGTGTCTGTGGGCCTCAAGGGGCCTAATTGACTCATCTTCCTACCCTAGTGACCTCATCCATAACCTGGATGACGGCCGGGCTGAGGCTCGAAAAAACACCCGTCCCCATCGATGAGCCGGGGAACCCCTCGTGAATTCGCAGCGACCCCAGCGCCGCCATCATGGCTCCGTTATCGGTGCAGAGCTCCAGTGGTGGAACCCGCAATTCGACTCCGGCGGCACGACACCTCTCCTGGGCAAGCCCTCTCACCCGAGAGTTAGCCGCTACCCCGCCCCCTAAAAGCAGACGAGGAACCCCATATTCTTCGCAGGCAGCAAGCGCCTTCTGAATCAACACATCAGCGACCGCTTCTTGGAAAGAAGCCGCAATATCGGGCACGATCACAGCTTCGCCGGCGTTCTTTCGAGCCTCAACGAATCGCGCCACCGCAGTTTTGAGGCCCGAGAAGGAAAAGTTGTAGCGATGCCGTTCTTGATCCTTGTGGCTGGTGAGGCCCCGGGGGAAAGCAATCGCCAGCGGATTACCCTCTTTTGCAACACGATCGATGTGCGGCCCCCCGGGGTAGGGAAGACCCAGCACTCGCGCAACCTTGTCGAAGGCTTCACCTGCTGCGTCATCGATGGTTTCCCCCAGGGGCTCGACATCGTTGGCTAAATCCCGCACCAACAAGAGCGAAGTGTGTCCGCCAGACACCAACAGCGCAATGGTGGGCATCGCAAGGTTTTGGTCTTGGTTGATGTACTCGACGGCCACGTGACCCACCAGGTGGTTCAAGGAATAGAGCGGGATGCCCAAACTGACCGCAAGCGCTTTTGCAGCCCCGACCCCCACCATCAGAGCTCCCGCAAGCCCCGGCCCAGTCGTCACCGCGATCGCATCGAGGTCAGCGAAGGTCACACCCGCCTTATTGAGGGCGTCGGTGAGGACAGCAGGCAATGCTTCCACGTGGGCCCTGGCAGCCACTTCGGGCACCACGCCGCCATAGAGGGCGTGTTCTTCCATAGAGGAGGCCACACTATGGGCGAGGAGTTTTTTTCCCCGGACAATTCCCACGCCCGTCTCATCACAACTTGTTTCGATTCCCAAGACCAATGGTTCGATCACTGTGTCCATCCCCCTTGCGGCCCCTCATCATGGCGGCGCATCACCAGGGCAGCCACACCATCGGGCTGGTAATACCCTTCGCGTCGATCGATCACCGCGAAGCCTTCTGATTCATAGAGCGCCAAAGCGGTGGGGTTGTCGGCGCGAACTTCCAAAAAAATATCCTGCACTCTTCGATTTCGCGCTTCTTCCAGAAGCGCACGCAGCAAAGTTCGACCGAGGCCTTTGCCGCGATGCTGGGCAAGGGTCGCAATAGTCTGAATATCGCCCCCCTCTCCTCCCGTGACAGCAGCGCGAAGCCCGGCGTAGCCGGCAAACTCTTTGGTGCCTTCTTCTCGGGCCACCAGGTAGTAGCTCATGGGGTGGGACACCTCTGCGACCATCAACTCGGGTGACCACGCATCGTGTCCAAAAATCTCGGATTCGTGCCGGATCATTTCTGGCAGGTCTTCCAGCTCAGCTCGCCTCAAGAGATACGTCATTGCGGTGGGGTCACATCGGGTTGGCGAAGATAGCGCGGCGAAGGATCCGGGAACTCAAGCCCCCGAGCTACGTAATCCCGCGCAACCAGGGCTAGCTGCGCTGCGGGAATCTGCTCTCCAGTGATGCGGGGCAGTTGCCAGGCATCACCTAACGCCTCATCAAGATTCTCTGGCCTCGCCAGAGCAGGGCCCACCTCGCGGGGGGTGGCGGCTCCTGCCCGATACACCGAGTAGGCCACTTCGCCTCGCCTGGCATCGGTGATCACAACGGTGTCGTGGTCGCTGAAATATCCCCACGCATCGTGCGAAATGACGGGGTGCAGGGCGAGACCCCGGGAGAGTGCAAAAGCACTGGCTGCCGCCATTCCTACCCGAAGGCCCGTGAAGGGACCAGGCCCTATCCCCATCACGACACTGGTGAGATCAGAAGGCGACACCTGAGCCTTCGCGAACACCTGTTCCAGCAGAACCCCCATCATTTCTGCGTGACCGCGGGGATCAGCGCTGAGGGCTTCGGCAAGGATTAACCCTTCGTTGGTGACGAGGGCAACCTGAGTCCCGGCAGACGAATCAATCGAGAGAAACATACGAAGCCCCGATTGCTTCCTGTGTTCGTGCAAAGAGTGTCCCTGGGGTGCCGCGCGGAGTGAGGGTGACACTTCGAGGTTGATCCTCCTCGAAATCTTCCGCTCCGCCCATGGGTCGCTGGAATTCAAGCTCGAGCCACGTATCGCTCAACACGGAAGCGTAGGGGGCGGCCCATTCTGCGAGGACGATACTTCCGGGGACATCAATATCCAGTTCCTCAAACTCTGCTGCTGAACCCAGACGATAGGCATCGATATGGACCAGGGGCGGAGTGTGTGGGGTGCGCGAGGGATGTTCGCGTGCCACCACAAAGGTGGGGCTTGATACCGGTGTTTCCACCGCAAGACCGTGCCCAAAGCCCCGGGCGAAAGTGGTTTTCCCCGCACCTAGCTCACCGGTCAGGATGATCACGTCACCTGCTTTTGCAATCGACGCCAGAGTTCCCCCCAACGACTCCATTGCCTGGGTCGTGGGGATGGTGAGGATCACTTCGCAACCACCCGGGGAACGCGGGCCCCCACGCGAGTAACGATCTCATAAGCGATGGTCCCGCTCGCTTGCGCCCAATCATTCGCGCTCGGGTCGCCCTCTGCAGGGTCCCCCCACAACACCGCCCACTGGCCTTCGCTGACCGGTGAATCGCCCACGTCCACGCTGAACTGGTCCATAGAGATCCGACCCGACACCACAAATTTTTTGCCATTGATTGCTACCGGCCCGGCGGAGGAACCGTGGCGAGGTATTCCATCCGCATAACCCAGGGGAATCAGCGCCAGCGTGGTGTCCCGCTCGGTTCGATAGGTAAGCCCATAACCCACCCCTTGGCCGCCGGCAACGCGCTTGGTCAGAATGACCTGCCCGCTCACTCTCATAGCGGGAATCAAACCAACCTCGTGGTAGCGCGCGGTGACCGGAACACCGTAGGCCGCAGCCCCCACCCGCACCATGTCATTGGCCAGAGCGGGTGAATCGCTGGTGCCGATACTCGAGGCCACGTGCCGAATTTCTGGCTCGATGCCAAATTCACTGGCTTTGTCGACACCTGCATCAAAGATCCTGCCCTGCTCAGCGTCCGCCTCCAGGGATGCGCCGGAGAGGTGGGTGAAAATTCCGATGACCTGAACCCGGGATGCTTTCTGCGCCTGTTGAACGGCAGAAAAGAAAGCGTCCCACTCGCTACGATCCACACCATTTCGACCCAAACCCGTATCCAGCTTGAGGTGAATGCGGACGGGTGCCAGTGGCGCGGCGAGCGCAGCGACCCTCTCGAGCTGGGCTCGGGAGGAAACACCCAGGTCAATGCCCTGTTCGTAAGCTGCGGCGAGGTCTTCCTGTGGTCCAAACAGCCACGCAAGGATAGGGCTGGTAATTCCCGCCGCACGAAGTTCCAGGGCTTCATCCAGGTCAGCCGTCCCCAGCCAGTCTGCGCCACCCTCCAGTGCAGCCCTCGCCGCCGTTTCGGCCCCGTGCCCATAACCATTGGCTTTCACCACGATGAGCATGTGGGGTGTCTTTACCATCGCCCTCAGCACTTCGACATTGTGGGAAATGGCCGCCGGACGGATCCGTGCTTCACGCATGTGCTGACTCATGATGCTGACTCCATGACAACAAACGCAATTGCCATCCCCGCGTCGTGCGAGAGCGAAAGGTGGTGGCTCGTCACTTTCCGATCCAGGGCTCTGGCTTTTGTCCCACCAAAAAGATGAAGGTTCGGTGGCGCTCCGGGGGCGCCCTGAACATCGATGTCCGACCACAAAAATCCATCTATGTTTCCCCCCAACGCCTTCAGCGTTGCTTCCTTCGCAGCAAATCTGGCCGCGAGAGATGCACCCGGTAGAGAAAGGTCAGCTCGGTCGCCAAAGAGCCGATGTGCGAGGGCAGGCGTCCTCGATAACGCTCGTTCAAAGCGCGCGATATCGACAATGTCGACCCCTACTCCCACCACCATGTCCAGCTCCGGCTACTCCACCGTGACGGATTTTGCCAGGTTGCGGGGCTGATCGATATCAAGACCTTTTGCAGCCGCCAGCTCCATTCCAAAAATGTGCAGCGGAACGACAGAGAGCAACGGCTCCATGAATGTTGAGGCCGGTGGAATCGTGATGACCTCATCTGCATAGGGCAACACGGCGGCGTCGCCCTTCTCTGCAATGGCAATCACCCGCGCCCCTCGGGCGCGGATTTCTTGAATATTGGAGACCACCTTGTTGTGCAGGGACGAGGGATCTCTGGGGCTTGGCACCATCACAAAGACGATTTGTCCAGGCTCGATCAGGGCAATCGGGCCGTGTTTGAGTTCACCGGCGGCAAAGCCTTCCGCGTGAATATAGGCAAGCTCTTTGAGTTTGAGAGCACCTTCCAAGGCAACGGGATAGCCGACGTGGCGTCCCAGATACAGGACCGACCTGGTGTCCGCCATCCAACCCGCGAGCTCTTTAATTCTGGGGCCGGTATCGACCATTTCCTGGATTTGGTCAGGAAGCGCATGCAGATCTTGTGCTGTGGCAGCGGCCAACTCGGCGGACACCACTCCGCGGCGCTCGCCGAGGTACAGCCCCAGGAGATAGACCGCAATGGTCTGGGAGAGGAAAGCTTTTGTGGACGCGACCGCTACCTCGGGACCTGCATGGGTGTAGAGGGTTGCGTCTGATTCGCGGGGAATGGTCGCACCCTGAGTGTTGCAAATCGACAGGGTTTGGGCGCCTAATTCGTTGGCGTAACGCACGGCCATCAAAGTGTCCATCGTTTCGCCTGACTGGCTGACAGACACCACCAGGGTTCCCGCTCCCACAACGGGGTCGCGGTAGCGGAATTCGTGGGAGAGCTCGACGGACACAGGGATTCCCGACCATTTCTCCATCGCATACGCTCCGAGCATCGCGGCATAGGCCGCGGTGCCACAGGCGATGAAAATGACACGGTCGATGCGTTTCACATCCAACGAGTCAAGTTCGGGGATAGTCACTTCACCCTCGGGTGACAGACGGCCGCGCAACGTGTTGGCTACCGCTTCGGGTTCCTCAGAAATTTCCTTGGCCATGAAACTTGACCAACCACCCTTATCGGCAGCGGACGCATCCCAGTCGATGGTGAACTCGGGGGGATGGACAACCTCGCCCTCAAAGGTCACCACGTCAATGGCATCTTTTGTGATGGTGACGATCTGGTCTTGCCCCAGTGCCAACGCTTTCTGGGTATACGCAACGAATGCAGCAACATCAGACCCCAGGAAATTTTCTCCCTCCCCCACACCGATCACGAGCGGCGAGTTGCGCCTGGCCCCCACAACAACGCCCGGGGCATCCTGGTGAACAATCAGCAAAGTGAAAGCACCCTCCAGCCGAGGGACAACCTGCATCATTGCCTGGGTGAGATCCCTCGACTCGCGATACGCGAGACCCAGGAGCACCGCTGCCACTTCAGAATCGGTGTCGCTAAAGAAAGTTTCCCCCGCGGCAATCAGTTCTTCCTTGAGCTCGTGAAAGTTTTCGATGATCCCGTTGTGGATCAGGGCGAGTTTTCCGTCATCGGCGAGATGGGGGTGGGCATTGGCATCAGTCGGCGCGCCATGCGTGGCCCACCGGGTGTGAGCAATCCCCGTGCCGCCAGCCTCGAGCGGGCTATCGGCTAAGTCTTCTGCGAGGATACCCAGCTTTCCCGATCTTTTGTGGGAAACAAGCGCTCCGCTGTCGGCAACGATAGCCACACCAGCAGAGTCATAACCGCGGTATTCGAGGCGGGCAAGACCGGACATCAGCACCTCAGAACTCGAGCGCTCTCCGACGTATCCCACAATTCCACACATGTCCTCGATTCTAGGCGATGGGGCCCCAGGGACCAGGCGCACTACTCTTGGGAGCATGGCATCTGAGGGGCTCTCGCACGAAAATGGCAGCCCCTTCGTCGAATATGACCGCAAAACCTGGGCTGAGCTAGCACCGAGTGCGCCCCTGCCGCTGTCGGATGAGGAGCTTGCCAGAGTTCGCTCTGTCGGGGACATGCTGGATGCCAAAGAGGTGTTGGAGGTCTACCAACCCCTCGCCAGACTTTTGTCCCTCTACGCCGAGGGTGCGCGGCATATCCATTCGATTACCCGTCAGTTCTTGGGCGAAAACATGTCCCACACCCCCTTCATCATTGGGGTTGCCGGCAGTGTGGCGGTCGGAAAATCAACGACGTCCCGGGTGTTGGCAGAACTTCTTTCGCGAAACCCCGAGACTCCGAAGGTTGCTCTTATTGCCACCGATGGTTTCCTTTTACCTCTCAAGCAACTGACCAAAGACGGAATTTTAGAGCGCAAAGGATTCCCCGAAAGCTACGATCGTCGGGCGCTCTTGAGGTTTGTTTCTCAACTCAAAAGCGGAGTCTCCCCTGTGAGCGCTCCGGTGTATTCCCACCTGGTTTATGACCGTGTCGAGGGCGAGAGCCTCCCGGTTGAGTCCCCCGATATCGTCATCATCGAAGGGCTAAACGTTCTTGCGCCCCCGGCGACAAATTCAGCCCTCGCTATTAGTGATCTCTTCGATTTCGGGATATATGTCGATGCGCGAACCGGAGATATCGCCCGGTGGTATGAAGAACGCTTCGTCCAGTTGCAACAGGGTGCCTTCAGCGACCCCCGAAGCTACTTCCACAAATACGCCGCCTTGGTAGAGCCCGAAGCCAGGGAAGAAGCGCGGCGGATTTGGCGGGAGATCAACGAGCCCAACCTGCTGGAAAACATTCTGCCCACCAGGCCTCGAGCCTCGCTCATCCTGCGTAAGGAATCAGATCATCGGATTAACACGGTTCTGCTGAGAAAGACCTAGCTCAGCGCGAGCTCCCGCGAAATTACCGCTGCCACGGATTCCGCTATTCGCTCCGCCGTGGCGACATCGCTAGCTTCCACCATGACCCGAATCAACGCTTCTGTTCCCGAGGGCCGAACCATCACGCGGCCTGAGTCGCCGAGTTCCTCCGCAGCAGCGGCAATAGCCGCATGTACCAGCGGTTGGGCAGCAAAAGCAGCGCGGTCTACGCCAGCAACGTTCACGAGCACTTGGGGGAAAATCTCGATCTGATCCGCAAGCTCCGCTAAAGAGCGACCTGTCCGATGGACTTCCCGTGCTAAGTGAAGGCCTGTGAGTATTCCATCCCCCGTGGTCGAATGCTCCGTGAGGATGACGTGACCGGATTGTTCCCCACCCAGGCTTGCGCCACTTCGATCGAGCTCTTCCAGTACGTAGCGATCCCCCACAGCGGTTTCTTTCACCGTGATGTTGTGCTCCGCCATGCCGGTGCGCAACCCCATGTTAGACATCACCGTCGTGACCAAAGTCTCCTGAGCGAGAGTTCCTGCCTCTTTCATCGAGATAGCAAGAATCGCCATAATCTGGTCGCCATCAACGACCCGACCCGTGTGATCGACGGCGAGCGCGCGATCGGCATCCCCATCGTGGGCGATGCCGAAATCAGCCCCCACCTCGAGAACCTTTTCTTGTAACTTTTCTAAGTGGGTCGACCCACAACCCTCATTAATGTTCAAACCGTCGGGCTCGTTCCCGATCACCGTGATAGTGGCACCGGCTCTTTGAAACACGCGGGGAGCAATGCCCGAGGCAGCGCCGTTGGCGCAATCGAGCACAATATGGAGCCCGTCGAGGTCTTGGTCCAGTGTCTGAAGCAGATGCAAAACATAACGGTCTTCCGCATCAGCGAAGCGCTGGATTCGCCCAACATCCCCGCCGGTGGGGGCGAGGGCCGGCTCGTGCATCATTTCTTCGATGCGGTCTTCGACCTCATCGGGCAGCTTGGTCCCGCCAAACGAAAAGAACTTGATTCCGTTATCCGGCGCGGGGTTATGGGAAGCAGACACCATCACACCAAAGTCAAAGCCACCTTCTCGAACCAAAAATGCTGCCGCCGGGGTGGGGATGACGCCTGCGTCGTAGACATCAATACCGGAGCTTGCGAGTCCCGCAGCGACCGCTGCGCCGAGAAATTCACCAGAAATTCTGGGGTCTCTCGCCATAACGGCCATGGGACGGCGCCCTTCAGCCTTGAGCTCGTCAGCGTGGCGCCCTTTGGTGAGCACCAAAGCAGCACTCTGACACAAGCGCACGACCATATCTGCCGTGAGCTCGCGGTTTGCGAGCCCCCGGACCCCGTCGGTGCCAAAAATGCGACCCATGTGGTGGGGACGCGATTAACGCTTCGAGTACTGAGGAGCCTTACGAGCCTTCTTAAGACCAGCCTTCTTACGCTCCTTCACGCGGGCATCCCGTGACAGGAAGCCCGACTTCTTGAGCGTGGCGCGGTTGTTCTCTTCGTCAATCTGGTTCAAGGAACGAGCAATTCCCAACCGCAAAGCGCCAGCCTGACCGGAGGGTCCACCACCGGTGATGCGGGCAATCACGTCATAGCTGCCACCGAGCTCCAAGACCGTGAACGGGTCGTTGATGAGCTGCTGGTGAAGCTTGTTGGGGAAGTACTCTTCGAGGGTGCGACCGTTGACGACGTAGGAACCAGAACCTGGAACCAAGCGCACGCGGGCAATGGCCTGCTTGCGTCGACCTACAGCGTGCCCACCAACCGTGAGCGGCTTGCGGGGCTTCTTTTCGGCAACCGCAGCCGTGACAGGCGTTTCGGTGCTGAATGAGGTGGGAGCTTCTGCTTCCACAGCGGAGTCTTGTGTTTCTTCTGAGTTAGCCACGATGAGTGTCCTTAGCTTCTGCGCTACTGCGCGATCTGGTCGAGAGAGTAGGGCTTAGGCATCTGAGCCTGGTGAGGATGGGCGTCCCCGGTGTAGACCTTGAGCTTGGCCATCTGGTCACGACCCAAGGTGTTCTTGGGCAACATGCCGCGAATAGCTTTTTCCACGGCACGAATGGGGTTCGTCTCCATGAGCTTGTCGTAGGTCACTCCGGTGAGTCCACCGGGGTAACCCGAGTGGCGATACGCCACCTTTTGGGTCAGCTTAGATCCGGTCAAGACCACCTTGTCGGCGTTCACAATGATGACGTGGTCGCCCATGTCCATGTGGGGTGCGAAGGTGGGCTTGTGCTTTCCGCGCAGCAAGGCTGCGGTGTGGGAAGCGAGGCGGCCCAGAACAACGTTCGTGGCATCAATAATGAGCCACTCGCGCTGAACATCAGCGGGCTTGGGCGAAAAGGTGCGCGTCATGCGACATTCCTATGCGGTTCGAGGTGTTCGTGAATCCCGCTCCGTGGGTGTTCTGTATCAGAACCTCCCGGTGGAGGGCTCAACCTGGCACACAATCGGCGATTGGCACCAAGTTCCTACCTTAGAGCAGATTCTGGGGCCGGTCAATCCGCTGGAATGCCTCTTCGCTGGCGGGTACCTTCGGCCCGACCCAACAGTTCATCATCGGGGGGATACGTCACCGATACAAGAGTCAAACCCTTGGCTGGCATCGTCACCCACTCGCTCGTTCTTTTTCCTTTTTCCCGCGCGGCTAGCACTCCAGGAATAGTCATTGTCCCTCTTCCCACCGCCACACAGGAGCCCACCAATGACCGAATCATGGAATGGCAAAAAGCATCGGCAGAAAGCTGCGCCACCAACACCCCCTCGCTATCTCGCTGCCAGTCGAAGCGCTGAAGAGTGCGAATGGTGGTTGCACCAGCCCGCGGACGGCAAAAAGCCTGAAAATCATGTAGCCCCAGCAAGGCTTGACCAGTGTCGCTCATGGCCGCCACATCCAAGTCGTAAGCCGTCACAGCTGTGATGTCTCGCTTGAGGGGGTTTTTCTGCGCCCTGCGGTCGGCAAGCCGATACTCGTAATTCCTGGCAAGAGCAGAAAAACGCGCATTAAAGCCCTCGGGCGCTCGATCTATCGAATGGACAACGATGGCGTCGGTTCGCAAAGCCCCGTTGACCCGTTTGGCCAACAGGGCCAACGCTGAGGGGGTCAGCACGACAGAATCGGCAAGCTCTGCATGGGCGACCTGGCCGATTGCATGAACCCCCGAATCAGTGCGACCGGCAACAATCGTGGAAATTTCTTTCCGAGGGACTCGCAACACCGTTGCTAGGGCGTGCTCCAGCTCGCCCTGAATCGTCGTGAGGCGGGTCTGTTTTGCCCAGCCCGAATACTCCGTGCCCAGATAGGCACAGTGAATTCGTAATCGGGTAGTCACGAGTGCCAGTGTAAACAGTGCGAGCTATCCCACGAGCGTCTCCCCAAGATATCCCCCGGCTTCACAGCCCGGAGGCAAGGCAAAAACCGACGATCCCACGGGGGTCGTCCACAAGTTCATCATGTCCAAGGTGGCAAGCCGGTCCTGCACGGGCACGTATTGGCGGGCGACGTCCCACGCCAGAATTTCAAAAAGCAATCCTGCATCCGCCCGCTCCCCTCCTGCAGTGTCATAGTTGTATCCGCGTCTGGCGAATACCTCATCATCATTGGTTGCTCTCGCCCTTTTCATGTGGGAAAAATCAGGAATGACCGGCAAACCCACCACGTTTCGTGCCTCAAAATCGGGAGCATCAAATTCTCCACCGCCGGTAAGGGGGGCGCCAGTATCAAGGGTTCGACCAATCGACTTTTCCCGGTCGGGTCGATCCACCGTATCCCAGGCATCTAAGTCCATCCTCACTCTGCGCAGGGCGTAACCCGTGCCACCGGCAAGCCAGTCCGGTTGCTCCCATGAGCGACCCTCCCCCCACACTGCCTTGGCATACTCGGGTGTCCCCGGACGCGGGGTATTGGTGCCATCAACCTGGCCAAACAGGTTGCGCATGGTGTGACCATCTGGGACGCTCCCAGCAGCGCGCCGAAAACCGTCTTGGGTGTTTTTCAAGACACCGAAAGGCTCCAGCTGGCGGACAAAGACTCGACCGGCATGCGACACCGTCACAGGGTCATTGGATTGAACCAGAACCATGAAATCCCCGCCCGTGTATTCAGGCTCTAGTCGATCCATGTCATAGGCGGGAACGGGTCGAAGCCACGCAGGCACCGCTCTGGACCCACCCCCAATCCGGACAAACTTCTGCCCAAATCCGACGGTCACCGTCGCTTCTGCTGGAACGGTGGTGAGCTCCGGTTCCGCATCAGCGAGCGGGGCCCTGCCTTGAGTCAACCTGGCCGCATCGTCGGTGACCACTTTCATCATCCGCACCAGGTCTGCTCGCCGCATGCCGGGGTGTAAATCCCAGATGAGGAACCTCGCATGAGCGGCGGGGGGAACAACAAGGCCGGTTTGGTGAGCACCGTAAAACGGCCGTGTCTCTCGCCCAACCGCTCCTCCCCGGTCTGCGGGGCGAGCGATAGCGCCCCCGGCAAACCCCAGAGCTGCAACACCCAGCGTGGCGGCCGAGCCACCGAGCAATGCCCGGCGACTCAGCTGGTGCTCGGGTGACACTTAGCCCATCTCCATCTCATCGGAGTGGCCAGGGTCGTAGTCTTCGTTTGCGCCGGTGTAGTTCTTCACCAACACATCAAAAACTTCCCTCGTTCCATCAGAGAATTCAATCTCGACCGTGACCGTTTCGCCGGCAGAAATCTCTGAGGTGAGCCCCATCAACATGATGTGATCTCCCCCGGGCTCAAGGCTGATGCTTTCGCCAGCAGGAATGACAACCCCGCCAGTTTTCTCACGCATCACGCCATCGACTACCTCGTGGATTTCTAGCATGGGTGCAAACTCAGCAGTAGCGCCCACCAAGCTCACATCCTGTGATCCCTCGTTTGTGAGGGTGGCAAAAACGGCCGTCATCGATGTATTCGTGGCTTTGATCCACGGGTCGGTGACGGTCACCCCTGCAGAATTTGTGCAGCCTGTGGCGAGCAAGCCAAGGGTTGCAACCAGGGCGACAAGCCCCGTTTTTTGGGTTCTGGAAAACATATCTTCTTCTTTCGTTGATCACTCTGCGCAACAGTGCGCCACGCAGAACCAGAGCGGTCCTGCGTTAGGGAAGAGTCAGACGAAAGCAGGTGGGCCGCGCAGGCCCAGGCTTCCCACGGGCTCTGTCGAAACCAGGCGACGAACCAGAAGGAAGCTGCGCGGGGCGCGGGTAGTTTCTTTGACCACAACCAGCGTGGGTCTCATCAGCAACCGCGCGGGCAAGCTCAGAGCAATGATGAGGTGTGCGAGAACCCGGAGGGCGCGATCTGCGCCTGCCACCACAACTGCCGCACTCGCTGCCGCCACAAGGTGGGCAACACCCATCGAGACTTCAGGCTCTAGCCCCACTAGGGGAGCGACCACGTGGTGCTGATGGGGATTCGAAGCTCCCACGCCCAGGAAAATATGGAACGAGTATTGCCCCGCAACCATAGCGAGCGCAGTGCGGAAAAAACCCGGTCGATAAAGAACGATCATCGCGATGAGTGCAGAGCTGACAACCCCTAGGAAAAAGCCTAAGGACGAAGCAATGGCGCCACCAGCAAGCAGGTGGGCGAGAACAGCGGAAACCCCAGCCAATGCCGTGACACCGAGGAAACGCGCAACCCATCGCCCTTCGTGGCTCACGGGTGCTGACTCTCTCGTCACCCCCTCATTCTAAAACGGGGTCACCATGAAAAAACTGAGGCACCCAGCCCGGAGACTGGGTGCCTCAGTGATGGTCTATTTTGCTTCTTCGGCGGGCTCTTCCAAGGCTTCTTCAGCAGGTGCAGCAGCTTCTTCCACAGCAACCTCTTCCGCTGCGGTCTCTTCAGGGGCAGCGTCCTCGGGTGCGTCTACGGCGACCTCAACAGATTCCGTTGCCTCTGCTGATTCAGGAGCCGTGGTGTCTTCGACAACCTCGGTTACTTCTTCAACGACCTCGGGAGCGGGAGCAGCCTTCGCTTCCTCAGGCTTTGCCTTCTTCGTCTTGGGCTTGGGGTTCACCGGCTCCAAAACCAGTTCGATGACCGCCATCGAGGCGTTGTCGCCCTTGCGGTAACCGGTCTTGATGATGCGGGTGTAACCGCCTTCACGCTTATCGACCTGAGGGGCAATTTCCATGAACAACTTGTGGACTGCGGACTTGTCGCGAATGATCGTCATGACCCGACGGCGAGCGTGAAGGTCGCCGCGCTTTGCGAAGGTAACCAGCCTCTCGGCGAGGGGGCGAAGACGCTTTGCTCGGGTTTCCGTGGTCTGAATGCGACCGTGGGTAAACAAAGCGGTGGCAAGGTTTGCCAACATCAAACGCTCGTGAGCAGGTCCGCCTCCGAGGCGGGGTCCTTTAGTGGGCTTAGGCATTGTTGTGTTCTCTTCCGTCTTTCACAGGGCTATTCAGCGGGGAGTCCCCACTGGGATTTAGTACTCTTCGCCTTCTTCAAGCCCGCTGTAAAAAGCGGAACCATCAAAGCCGGGGATGGGGTCTTTGAGCGAGAGGCCCATTTCGATGAGCTTGTCGCGGACTTCGTCCACAGACTTCTGACCGAAGTTACGGATGTTCATCAGCTGGTGCTCGGACAGGGCCATCAACTCGCTCACATTGTTGATGCCTTCGCGCTTCAAGCAGTTGTAGCTGCGAACAGTGAGGTCAAGGCTCTCGATGGGCATGGCCATTTCGCTGGAGAGAACAACCTCTACCGGCGCTGGACCAATCTCAATACCCTCGGCCTCGGCGTTCAGGTCGCGGGCAAGTCCAAACAACTCGACCAGTGTGCGACCAGAAGAAGCAACCGCATCACGGGGGCTCATCGAAGGCTTGGTCTCGACGTCCACCACGAGGCGGTCGAAGTCAGTTCGCTCTCCGGCACGAGTCGCCTCGACGCGGTAGGTCACCTTCAAAACGGGGGAGTAGATCGAGTCGATCGGAATCTGGCCGGCCTCGGCATACTCGTTGCGGTTCTGGACGGAAGAGACATAGCCGCGACCGCGCTCAATGGTGAGCTCGAGTTCGAAGCTTGCCTTGTCGTTCAACGTGGCAATGTGAAGTTCGGGGTTGTGGACCTCAACGCCAGCAGGAGCCTGGATATCAGCAGCGGTCACCGCGCCAGATCCGGTCTTACGCAGGTAAGCGGTGATGGGCTCGTCGTGTTCGCTGGAGACAACGAGGTTCTTGATGTTCAAGATGATCTCGGTGACGTCCTCCTTGACACCCTCCAAGGTCGAGAACTCGTGCAGCACACCATCGATACGGATGCTGGTCACGGCGGCGCCGGGGATGGAGGAAAGGAGAGTGCGACGCATGGAGTTACCCAGCGTGTAACCGAAGCCTGGTTCAAGGGGCTCAATCACAAAGGCTGAGCGGAATTCGGAGAGGGTTTCTTCTGTCAGGGTGGGGCGCTGTGCAATGAGCACTGGTGTTTCCTTTCGGCTAAGTGTCCGCTATATGACACTTGATTGAGGGCCGGCCTTGGCCGAACTAACTATGGGGTTGTGGAGGGGTGGGGTTGACTCCTGTCTTACCAGGGTCAACTCCTAACTAAACGCGGCGACGTTTGGGCGGACGGCAACCATTGTGTGCCTGAGGCGTCACATCGGTAATCGAGCCCACCTCCAGGCCTGCGGCCTGGAGTGAACGAATCGCTGTCTCACGACCGGAGCCCGGTCCCTTGACGAAAACTTCGACCTTCTTCATGCCGTGCTCCTGCGCCTGGCGGGCAGCAGATTCTGCGGCCAGCTGTGCGGCATAGGGGGTTGACTTACGCGAGCCCTTGAATCCCACGCCACCCGAGGAGGCCCAGGAGATAACGGCACCCGAAGGGTCCGTGATCGAGACGATGGTGTTGTTGAAGGTGGACTTGATGTGAGCCTGGCCCACAGCAATGTTCTTCTTGGTCTTGCGCCTGGGCTTACGGGCCGCGGCTTTAGGTGCTGCCATGATTTTTCTCCGTCGTTCTTAGTCTGAGGGGTGGACGAGCGAGGCCTACGCGGCCTTTTTCTTGCCGGCCACAGTGCGCTTGGGGCCTTTACGGGTGCGAGCGTTGGTCTTCGTGCGCTGACCTCTCACGGGGAGTCCGCGGCGGTGGCGGATTCCTTGGTAGCTACCGATTTCTACCTTGCGGCGAATATCAGCGGTTACTTCGCGGCGGAGGTCACCCTCAACCTGGAAAGTTCCTTCGATGTGCTCACGCAGCTTCAGCAGCTGGTCGTCCGTCAAATCCTTGACGCGGATGTTGGGGTCAATCCCGGTAGCCTCGAGCGTTTGCTTCGAGCGGGTACGACCGACTCCGTAGATGTAGGTAAGGGCGATTTCGACCCGCTTTTCGCGGGGAATATCGACTCCGGCAAGACGTGCCATGTCATTTCTCCTGGTGCTGTGAGAGGTGTGGAGCAGAATCTGTGCTCGGGCCTCTCCCCGAGGAGTCCTCCGTCAAAGACGGGATCTCGATCCTGCTGGTGGTGTGTTGAGTTGTTAGCCTTGACGCTGTTTGTGACGGGGATTTTCGCAAATCACCATGACTTTTCCATGGCGACGAATGACTTTGCATTTGTCGCACATGGTCTTAACACTGGCGCTGACCTTCATGTTTTTTCCTTCGTATCGCTGGCCTCGTGCCCGAGTGGATCCCCGGGCCGTTCCTTACCCAGTGCTTATTTGTAGCGGTAGACGATGCGGCCACGGCTGAGATCATAAGGACTGAGCTCCACAATTACCTTGTCTTCAGGCAAAATCCGGATGTAATGCTGACGCATTTTCCCCGAAATGTGGGCAAGAACCTTGTGACCGTTGGTCAACTCCACGCGGAACATTGCATTGGGAAGGGCCTCAACTACCGAGCCTTCGATTTCAATGACGCCGTCTTTGTTGGCCATAGCCTCATGTCTTGTTGTAGCGAATGTGCACTGGTCATGCGTTGTGGGCAGAAAAGCTTGTACAGCCTTTTTGACACCAATGTCCTATCCTAGGCCCGCTTGCCCCCGGACACAAGTCCCCGTTGGAACTTAGGAAGCGTTAATCCCGCGAGCGGTGAGAGCGGCCATAATTCGGCTGGTGACCTCCGGGATGTCGCCAATCCCGTCAATCGGTGCGACCAAGCCTCGACTCGTGAAAATATCGATCAGTGGAGCCGTCTGGGCAAGATAAACATCGAGGCGATGGCGGACAACACTCTCGTCATCATCGCTTCTGCCCTGATCAATGGCTCGTAAACGAAGACGCTCTACAACGACATTTGGGTCTGCCACCAACTGCACCACGACATCCAGCGCGGTGTCATGACTAGCCAAGAAATCATCAAGGTGTCGAACCTGATCCGGTGTCCGGGGGTACCCATCTAGAAGAAAGCCACCCGTGCAGTCTGGCTCTGCCAATCGGTCGGTGATGAGGTCATTTGTCAGGGAGTCAGGAACGTTATCTCCTGCGTCCATAAAAGCTTTGGCCTGAAGGCCCAGGGGCGTTTCATTCTTCACGTTGTGGCGAAAAATATCTCCGGTGGATATTGCCGGCACCCCAAAGGCGTGAGAGAGCTCCAATGCTTGAGTGCCCTTCCCCGCGCCCGGAGGACCGATCAGGAGAAGTCGGGTGCCAGAGGTCACTTGAGCAAGCCCTCGTAACGGCGCTGTTGCAGCTGAGCATCGATTTGCTTGACCGTATCCAGCCCGACACCCACAATGATCAAGATGCTGGCGCCACCGAAGGGGAAGTTTTGGTTGGCATTCACCGTTGCCAGAGCAATCAAAGGAATCAGCGCCACGAGACCCAAATACAGCGATCCCGGGAGCGTGATTCTGGTCAATACATAGTCGAGGTACTCGGCGGTGGGGCGACCTGCACGGATACCGGGGATGAACCCGCCATAGCGCTTCATGTTGTCGGCAACCTCTTCAGGGTTGAAGATAATGGCGACATAGAAGTAGGTGAAGCCCACAATCAGCAAGAAGTAGACCGCCATGTAGAGCGGGTTATCTCCTGAGGTCAGGTTGTTTTGAATCCAGATTACCCAGGCAGGGGCTGTTCCATCGGCACCCGTGGTGTTGAACTGTGCGAGCAAAGCAGGGAGGTACAACAGGGACGAGGCGAAAATCACCGGGATTACACCGGCCATGTTCACTTTGATGGGGATATATGTGTTGGTCCCGCCATAGGTGCGGCGACCCACCATCCGCTTGGCGTACTGGACCGGGACACGACGCTGGGATTGCTCTACAAAGACGACAAGGCCCATGATGACAATTCCCACAGCTACCACGATGACGAAGATGGTTGAGCCATTGGTCTGAGCAATTGCCCAGAGCGAACTGGGGAAGACGGCGGCAATCGAGACAAAAATCAGAAGCGACATTCCGTTGCCGACCCCGCGTTCGGTAATCATTTCACCAAGCCACATAATGAGGCCGGTTCCGGCCGTCATGGTGATTACCATCAGCATGATGGCGTACCAGGCGTCGTTGGCCAAGAGTTGGTTACACGCAGGGCCGCCGGAGTTGCCAAACATTGCGCCGCTTCGCGCGACCGTGATCAAGGTGGTCGACTGCAGCAGAGCCAGACCAATAGTGAGGTAGCGGGTGTACTGGGTCAGCTTGCTTTGGCCTGCTTGGCCCTCTTTGTGAAGAGCCTCAAAGTGAGGAATAACAACGCGTAGCAGCTGGGTGATGATTGATGCCGTGATGTAGGGCATAATCCCGAGGGCAAAAATAGACAGCTGCAGCAGGGCTCCGCCGCTGAAAAGGTTAATGAGTTCGTAGAGTCCAGCGGTGTTGCCCGTCCCTGCAAGACACTGCTGAACGTTGCGGTAGTCGACGAAAGGGGCGGGGATGAAAGAGCCCAAACGGAAAATTCCGATGACGGCCAGAGTGAAGAGAACTTTCCTTCTCAGGTCGGGAGTCTTGAAGATTCTCCCTATAGAACTAAACACATCATCCTCCTGGGTCGTGCCAGGCGGCACGTGTGAACGAGCTTACCGGCTGGGTGGACCCGGTGGAAAAGCCTTCACAGCTACCCCACCGGGAATCACACCTACTCCTCGACGGAACCGCCGGCTTTGACGATTTTCTCCGCGGCTTGCTTCGACACTTTGTCGACGCTCACCGTGAGGGCGACACTAAGGTCGCCATCGGCCAATACCTTGACCTTTTCATTCTTGCGAACGGCGCCTTTGGCAACCAGATCAGCAATAGTGACATCTCCACCCTTGGGGTAGAGCTCGCTGAGGCGACCGACGTTCACTACCTGATACTCCACCCGGAAGGGGTTCGTGAAACCACGGAGCTTCGGCGTGCGCATGACGGAGGTCAACTGGCCACCTTCGAAACCGGGACGAACCTGGTAACGGGCCTGGGTGCCTTTTGTTCCACGACCAGCGGTCTTACCCTTGGACGCTTCACCACGACCCACGCGGGTTTTGGCTTTCTTGGCTCCAGGAGCGGGACGCAAGTGGTGAAGTTTCACCACACCGGGTCGAGACACCTTTTCAGCAGGCGCCTTCTTGGCTGCGGGCTTCTTAGCCGCAGCAGGTGCCTTCTTTTCTACGGCGACTGCAGGCGGAGCAGCCTCTGCCTTTGCGGCAGGAACGGCCTTCGCAGCGGGAGCTTTGGCAGCAGGTGCCTTAGCGGCTGCGGTCTTAGCAGCCGGAGCTTTTGCTGCAGGAGCCTTAACAGCAGCCGCTGGCTTCTTAGCAGGGGCAGCCTTGGCAGCGGGAGCCTTCGCAGCGCCTGCAGCTGGCTTTTTCGCCGGTGCTTTTGCTGCCGCGGGCTTTGCGGCGGGCTTCTTTGCAGCGGGCTTTGCCGCTGGCTTCTTCTCTTCAGCCATTAGTCAATCTCCTCGACCTTCACCAGGTGTGCGACGGTGCGCACATACCCGCGGTTGACAGGTGTGTCTTCACGGACGACGGAAGCGCCGATCCTTCTCAAACCCAGGCTCCGAAGGGTGTCACGCATGTTCTGCTTTTCACTGATCTTCGATTTGATCTGGGTGATTTTGAGCTGCTTAGCCATTACGCACCAGCCTTCACTGCTGCCGCTGCGTCAATCTCGGCGCGAACCAAGTGGGCAGGAGCAATATCTTCAAATTCGGCACCACGGCGGGCAGCAACGGCACGAGGCTCTTCGAGCATCTTGAGTGCTGCCACGGTGGCGTGGACGATGTTGAGGGTGTTGGAAGAGCCCAGCGACTTGCTCAGCACGTCGTGGATACCAGCACACTCGAGAACAGCGCGAACGGGGCCACCGGCGATAACACCGGTACCGGGAGTCGCCGGCCTCAACAGCACGACACCCGCCGCCGCCTCACCCTGGACGGGGTGGGGGATTGTCTGGGCAACGCGGGGGACTTTGAAGAAGTTCTTCTTCGCGTCCTCGACACCCTTAGAGATAGCGGTGGGAACTTCGCGGGCTTTGCCGTAGCCAACCCCGACCATTCCGTTACCATCGCCAACAACAACCAGGGCGGTAAAGCTGAAGCGACGTCCACCCTTAACCACCTTAGAAACACGGTTGATGGTGACAACGCGCTCGAGGAACTGGCTCTTCTCGGTGTCTCTGGCTCCGCGATCCCTGGCTCCGGGTGCACGCTCACGGCTCCCACGACGGGCCTCGCGAGGCTCGTTCGTGATGTCCGTTGCAGGCGCCGTGGCCGCAGGAGCTTCGCTCACAGCAGCGTCCTTAACTTCTTCGCTCACAGTTTCAATCCACTCTCTCTGGCGCTTTCCGCGACAGCTGCTACTCGTCCGGCATAACGGTTCCCGCCACGGTCAAAGACCACGGCGACAACCCCTGCCTTCTTTGCGCGCTCGGCGATCAGCTTGCCAATCGACTTGGCTTTGTCGGTCTTGTCGGCCTTGGATGACCTGAAATCAGGCTCCATGGTGGAAGCGGAGGCAACCGTGTGACCGATAGCGTCATCCACAACCTGAACAAAGAGGTGACGCGCAGAACGCGTCACGACTAAGCGCGGCTGGGTAGCCGTGCCAACAATTTTCTTACGAAGCCTGGTGTGGCGACGATCTCTGGCCGCAGAACGGCTCTTACCTCTAACGAAAGCCATCTCTACTTACCAGCCTTTCCAGCCTTGCGACGAACCTGCTCACCCTCGTAACGCACACCCTTGCCCTTGTAAGGCTCTGGTTTGCGCAACTTGCGGATGTTGGCAGCAACTTCACCGACAGCTTGCTTGTCAATACCGCTCACGGTGAGCTTGTCGTTGCCCTCAATCGTGAAGGTGATCCCTGCGGGCGGGTCAACCGATACGGGGTGCGAGAAACCGAGCTGCAATTCCACGCCCTCGCCCTTCGCAGCGATCCGGTAACCCGTTCCCACAATCTGGAGTGACTTCTTATAACCCTCAGTCACACCAATAATCTGGTTGCTGATGAGGGTTCTCGTCAGGCCGTGCAGCGAGCGCGATTCGCGTTCGTCGTTGGGTCGAGTGACGAGGACCTGGTTTTCCGCCATGGTGGCAACAATGGGCTCCTTGACGCGCAAAGAAAGCTCCCCTTTGGGGCCTTTCACCGCGACATCTTGTCCCTGAATGCTGACGGTGACGCCAGTGGGAATATCAATGGGCATGCGTCCAATACGTGACATCAGGGCTACCACACGTAGGCGAGGACTTCCCCACCCACGCCTTTCTTGGTTGCCTGACGGTCGGTCAACAGGCCGGAAGACGTCGACAAAATTGCTACGCCCAACCCGCCGTGAACCTTGGGAATCTCAGAAGACTTTGCATAGACGCGAAGACCTGGCTTAGACACGCGCTTGATGCCCACGATGGAGCGTTCGCGGCTGGGTCCATATTTCAGATCCAACGTCAGTGTCTTGCCCACTCGAGCTTCTTCCAACTTCCAGTCCGCGATGTAACCCTGAGCTTTGAGGATCTCAGCGATGTTCGTCTTCAGCTTGGAATTTGGCATCGACACAGTGTCGTGGTGCGCCTGATTCGCATTGCGCAGTCTGGTCAGCATGTCTGCGACCGGATCTGTCATTGTCATGGTGTTTCTCTTTTCTCGAACTGGTTTCGACTCGGGGACACCCTTGCCGACCTGGTTAGTTAGGGGCTAGGAGCCCTCGGTTGGTTTCTTGCTAGCAAAGGGGAACCCTAGAGAGCGCAACAGGGCGCGACCTTCGTCGTCGTTCTTGGCGGTCGTGACAATAGTGATGTCAAAACCGCGAACGCGATCGATCTTGTCCTGGTTGATCTCGTGGAATACCGACTGCTCGGTGATACCAAAGGTGTAGTTGCCGTTGCCATCAAACTGACGGTCGCTCATCCCGCGGAAATCGCGGATGCGAGGCAACGCCAGGTTGATGAGGCGGTCAAGAAACTCCCATGCGCGGTTACCGCGCATGGTGACGTGGGCGCCAATGGGCATTCCCTCGCGCAGCTTGAACTGAGCGATGGATACTTTGGCGTTGGTGACGACGGGCTTCTGACCGGTAATCGCGGTCAGATCCTTGATAGCGCCCTCAATGACCTTGGAGTCACGTGCTGCTTCACCAACACCGGTGTTGACAACAACCTTGACGATCCCTGGCACCTGGTGAGGGTTCGTGAACCCGAACTCCTCCTTCAGCGCCGGAACGATCTCGTTGCGATAAATCGCCTTCAGGCGAGGAACACTCGAAGTGCTCGGGGCAGTAGCTGTTGCCATTAGAGCTCTTCTCCTGACTTCTTGGAAATGCGCACGCGCACCTGCTTCGTGACACCGCGCTTTTCGACGGTGATGGTCTTGTACCCCACGCGAGTGGGCTTCTTGGTCTTGGGGTCGACCAGGGCGACGTTCGAAATGTGAATCGGCGCCTCCATGGTTTCTTTCCCACCGGTCTTTCCGCCGCGCTGGCTCTGGCCCACGCGGGTGTGCTTGGTGACGTAGTTCACGCCTTCGACCAGAACGCGGTTGCGCTCAGCGAAAACCTCGATGACCTCGCCCTGCTTACCTTTGTCTCCGCCACGAGCTTCACTCGCGCCGGTGATGACCTGAACCAGGTCACCCTTCTTAATTTTTGCCATGGTTAGATAACCTCCGGTGCCAACGAGATGATCTTCATGAAGCGCTTGTCGCGCAATTCACGACCCACGGGTCCGAAAATACGGGTTCCGCGTGGCTCACCTTCTTTGCTCTTGATCAGGACCGCTGCGTTCTCATCGAACTTGATGTAAGACCCATCTGCACGACGGGTCTCTTTCACGGTGCGCACGATGACGGCCTTGACGACCTCACCCTTCTTGACGTTACCGCCAGGAATTGCGTCTTTGACAGTGGCGACAATGATGTCACCGATTCCCGCATAACGGCGCCCGGAGCCACCCAACACACGGATAGCCAAAAGTTCTTTGGCACCGGTGTTGTCAGCTACCTTGACTCGGGATTCTTGCTGAATCATGGGTTACTTCGCCTTCTCAACGATGTTGACTAGACGCCACCGCTTGGTGGCAGAGAGCGGACGGGTCTCGGTGATGACAACGAGGTCACCGATTCCCGCGGAGTTGGTTTCATCGTGAGCCTTGACCTTGGAGGAGCGACGCACCACCTTGCCGTACAAGGGGTGCTTCACCCGGTCTTCGACCTCAACGACGATGGTCTTATCCATCTTGTCGCTGGTGACGTATCCCCGGCGGACCTTGCGGTACCCGCGGGCATCCGCGTCGCGGATATCACGCTCAGAGGACTCATGGCCCTTCTTCACATCGGCGGCCATTATGCACTCTCCTCAGTTGCTTCAGGCTCTACGGCCTTTTCGCTCTTCTTGGTCGTCTTCTTCGCAGCCTTCTCCACGGGAGCAGGCGTGGCCCGAATCCCCAGTTCACGCTCGCGAATAACGGTGTAAATGCGGGCGATGTCGCGCTTGATAGCGCGAAGGCGTCCGTGATTGTCAAGCTGGCCAGTTGCAGACTGGAAGCGCAGGTTGAAGAGCTCTTCTTTCGAGCGACGAAGCTCGTCCAAAAGACGCTCGTCTTCGAAGGTGTCTAGCTCAAGAGGAGCTAATTCTTTCGATCCGATAGACATTACATGCCCTCCTCACGCTTGATGATGCGAGCTTTCAGGGGAAGCTTGTGGATCGCGCGAGTCAGCGCTTCCTTTGCCAACTCTTCCGAAACACCGGCGACCTCGAAGAGGACGCGGCCTGGCTTGACGTTGGCGATCCACCACTCGGGCGAACCCTTACCGCTACCCATGCGAGTTTCTGCAGGCTTCTTGGTCAAGGGACGGTCAGGGTAGATGTTAATCCACACTTTTCCACCACGCTTGATGTGACGGGTCATCGCAACACGCGCTGACTCAATCTGACGGTTGGTGACATAGGCGCTGGTAATGGCCTGGATTCCGTACTCACCAAACGACACCGTGGTGCCACCGGTTGCGTGCCCACCGCGCTTGGGGTGGTGCTGCTTACGGAACTTGACCTTGCGAGGAATCAACATACTTACTCGGCTCCCCCTGCAGCAACGGGTGCTGCCTCAGTGGCTGGAGCTCCAGCCGGTCCACGACGTGCTGGCCCACCACGGTCTGGACGCTGCGAGCGCTGTGAAGCCTGCTCGCGCGCCAGTTCCTTGTTCGTGATGTCGCCCTTATAGATCCAGACCTTCACACCAATGCGGCCGAAGGTCGTGCGGGCCTCGTAGAAGCCGTAGTCAATGTTGGCGCGAAGCGTGTGCAGCGGCACGCGACCTTCGCGATAGAACTCGGACCGGCTCATTTCAGCGCCACCGAGTCGACCAGAAACCTGGATACGCACTCCCTTGGCGCCAGCGCGCTGGGCGCCCTGGAGGCCCTTGCGCATCGCACGACGGAACGCCACGCGACCGGCAAGCTGCTCAGCAATGCCCTGGGCAACCAGTTGAGCTTCGCTCTCGGGGTTCTTCACCTCGAGGATGTTCAGCTGAATCTGCTTGTTGGTCATCGTTTCCAAGTCGGCGCGGATACGCTCCGCTTCCGCACCGCGGCGACCAATTACGATGCCGGGTCGAGCGGAGTGGATGTCGACGCGCACACGGTCACGGGTGCGCTCGATTTCGATTCGAGCGATACCTGCACGGTCGAGCTCCTTCTTCAAGAACTCGCGAATGCGGATGTCTTCGGTCACGAAATCGGAGTAGCGCTGGCCCTTCTTGGTCGAGTCAGAGAACCATCGCGACACGTGGTCGGTGGTGATCCCCAAACGGAAGCCGTATGGATGTACTTTCTGACCCATTACTTGCCAGCCTTCTGTGTCTTGCGGCCCGGGGTAACCGAAGCCTCGTCGGGCGTAGCCAGAACCACGGTGATGTGGCTGGTGCGCTTGAGAATGCGGAACGCCCGACCTTGGGCGCGCGGACGAAAGCGCTTCATCGTGATTCCCTCGTCCACGAAGGCGCGGGCAATGAACAGATCCTGGTCGTCCAGGAAAACGCCATTCTTGTCGGCAGTCACTCGGGCGTTAGCCATAGCGGACGCAACGAGTTTGGCCACGGGCTCGCTTGCGGCCTGGGGGGCAAACTTGAGGACCGCAAGAGCTTCAGCGGCTTGCTTTCCCCGAATCACGTCCACGATGCGCCGCGCTTTCTGGGGGGTAACGCGAATGTTGCGCACCTTGGCGATGGATTCAACCATGTCTTTTCCTCCTCGTCCCCGCGCTTAGCGGCGACGGCCTTTCCGGTCGTCTTTTTCGTGACCACGGAAGGTGCGGGTTGGAGAAAACTCGCCGAGTTTGTGACCAACCATGGTTTCCGTGACAAAAACAGGGATGTGCTTGCGTCCATCGTGAACGGCAATGGTGTGACCAAGCATGGCGGGCACAATCATGGAGCGACGTGACCACGTCTTGATGACGTTCTTGGTACTGGCTTCGTTTTGGCGCGCAACCTTTTGCATGAGGTGCTCGTCAACGAAGGGTCCCTTTTTCAGACTACGAGGCATGTCTAACTCTCCTACTAGCGCTTCTTGCCGACAGTGCGACGACGGACAATTTGTTTGTTGCTGGCTTTCTTACGTGAACGGGTTCGTCCTTCAGACTGGCCCCAGGGGCTGACGGGGTGACGACCACCAGAGGTCTTTCCCTCACCACCACCGTGGGGGTGGTCGACCGGGTTCATGGCGACACCACGGACAGTGGGGCGAACACCTTTCCAGCGCATACGGCCGGCCTTACCCCAGTTGATGTTTGCCTGTTCTGCGTTACCGACTTCACCGATGGTGGCGCGGCAGCGAGCGTCAACATTGCGGATTTCACCAGAGGGCAAACGCAGCTGCGCGTTGGGGCCATCCTTGGCCACCAGGCGGACAGATGCTCCTGCGGAGCGAGCCATCTTGGCACCGCCGCCGGGACGAAGCTCGATCGCGTGAATCACCGTTCCCACGGGGATGTTGCGCAAAGGCAAATTGTTTCCTGGCTTGATGTCAGCGCTGGGACCAGACTCGATGATGTCGCCCTGGCTGAGCTTGTTGGGCGCGAGGATGTAACGCTTGGTTCCATCCACAAAGTGCAGCAAGGCAATGCGTGCGGTGCGGTTGGGGTCGTACTCGATGTGAGCAACCTTGGCGTTCACGCCATCTTTGTCATTGCGGCGGAAATCAATGATGCGGTACTGGCGCTTGTGGCCACCACCGATGTGACGGGTCGTGATTCGACCCTGGTTGTTACGTCCACCGGTCTTGGGAAGGGGACGAAGCAAAGACTTCTCCGGGGTGCTGCGGGTGATTTCCTGGAAATCAGCAACCGAAGAACCACGACGACCGGGGGTCGTCGGCTTGTATTTACGAATAGCCATGTTCTACTTCCTACCTAGCCGACAGCCGTGAAGATATCGATGGAACCAGCGGACAGGGAGACAATGGCACGCTTGGTGTCTTTGCGCTTTCCTGTTCCAAACTTGGTGCGACGGGTTTTGCCCGTCTTGTTGAGAGTGTTGACTCCGGAAACCTTGACCTTGAAAATCTTCTCGATCGCGAGTTTGATTTCGGTCTTGGTGGCACGAGGATCAACCTCAAAGGTGTACTTTCCCTGATCAATCAGGGTGTAGCTCTTCTCGCTCACGACGGGGCGAAAGACGACGTCCCGGGGGTCTTTATTCCAGGCTGCTTGGTGAATCGTCATTACTTGCCTCCCTTAGCTTCTGACTTCTCAGCAACAAAGGTCGCGAAGGCCTCTGCGGTGAAGACAATGTCATCCGAGTTCAACACGTCATATGCGTTGAGCTGATCGGGGTGAACATAGTGAATGCCGGGTATGTTGCGGACACTCTTCTGACCGTTGCTGTCATCGCGTCCGATCACAACGAGAACGTTGAAACCTGGTGCAGTCTGAGCCAAGAGGGCGGCAGCCACCTTCGTCGATGGGGCCTTCTCGGTCCCTAAGCCCTGCACCACGTGGATGCGGTCTGCGCGTGCCCGGTCAGACAGAGCCGAGAGCAGAGCCTTGGCCACCATCTTCTTGGGGGTGCGCTGGGAATAGTCGCGGGGCACGGGGCCGTGGACGACACCACCACCACGGTGCTGCGGGGCGCGAATCGAACCCTGACGGGCACGACCTGTTCCCTTCTGCTTGAAAGGCTTGCGACCCGAGCCAGAAACTTCACCGCGGTGCTTGACCTTGTGAGTTCCTTGACGGGCAGCAGCAAGCTGAGCAACGACGACCTGGTGCATGAGTGGGATGTTGGTCACCACATCAAACATTTCGGCGGGAAGCTCGACGGAACCGGACTTCTTGCCGGTCTGATCCAATACGTCAATGGAGGTAGCCATGATTAGGAACCCTTCCGTGCGTTACGAACAAACACCAGACGACCCTTGGCGCCGGGAACGGCACCCTTGATCAACAGCACGCCGTGCTCGGCGTTCACCGAGTGAACAGCGAGGTTCATGACGGTGACGCGGTCGCCGCCCATACGCCCTGCCATCCGCATACCCTTGAACACACGCGAGGGCGTGGACGAGGCACCGATCGAGCCAGGCTTACGGTGGTTACGGTGCGAACCGTGCGAAGCGGATACACCCTTGAAGTTGTGTCGCTTCATGACACCGGCGAATCCTTTGCCCTTGCTGGTGCCAACGACGTCGACCAGCTGGCCGGCTTCGAAGACCTCAGCGGTGAGCTCCTGGCCCACGGTGTAGTTCGCCGTGTCGCTGGTGCGAATCTCCGTCACGTGACGGCGAGGGGTGACCCCTGCCTTCTCGAAGTGGCCCTTCAACGGCTGGGTCACCTTCCGCGGATCAATTCCACCAGAGGCAATCTGAATGGCTTCGTAGCCATCGATTTCCTGGGTACGAATCTGGGTTACCACGTTGGGAGCAACCTGAATAACGGTGACAGGAATCAACAAGTTGTTGTCGTCCCACACCTGAGTCATGCCGAGCTTGATGCCCAACACCCCTCTTGTTGCAGTCACAGTAGACATGTCTTTCTTCCTTAAAGCTTAATTTCGATGTTGACGTCAGCGGGGAGGTCGAGGCGCATCAAGGAATCCACTGCTTTGGGAGTGGGGTCAATGATGTCGATCAGACGCTTGTGGGTGCGCTTCTCGAAGTGCTCGCGTGAATCCTTGTATTTGTGCGGCGAGCGGATAACAGCAATCACGTTCTTCTCCGTGGGGAGAGGCACAGGGCCAACAACAGTTGCACCTGCGCGGGTGACCGTGTCAACAATCTTCTTGGCTGAAGCGTCGAGACCTGCGTGGTCGTAGGACTTCAGTCGGATACGGATTTTCTGTCCCGCCATGATTATCTCTTTCTTCTTACTCGCACAAGACTCTCGTTTTGCGCTTCGAGGGCAAGCCAGTCCTTTCGGACCGTTTTGCACACACCACTATTTTTCTGTCAACACACTTCGAAGTGCCGGGGCACTGTCCACACCACAGAATCGCTCCCGTGGAGGGGTTTTATCGATGACGTTGCGTTCTTCTACCTGCGGCCTAGGGGAATTCGCGAAAGCGAACCTATGCACAACCTGGCAGTGAGCCAAACACAAGTGTTTGACGTGTTGAACCTTCAAAACTATCCCACAGGCTGAGCATTCGCGCAACCCGGGCGTGTCGGAATTTTTGTGGAGCTACTCCCTAAAGAAAAAGGCCGATTGTGAGCCCCATGAGCGCAAGCCCCACGACGTCAGAACCTGCCTCCATTAACCAGGCCCACAGGCTCATCCCGCCAAACAATTTGTGGGTCACTGTGACGGCGGCGGTGAGGACTCCGAGCAGGGCGCCCAACGCCAACCCCGTCCACGCGTTTGCACCCACCAGAGCGGAAAGGACAACAGCAAGGATCAGGGCCTGAACAAAAATGGCGACAAACGTCCCGCCGAAAACGATTGCCATGTTGGGTCCGCCTGGCTTCTCGTCAGGATCGCGCCCCATCGCTTTCCACCACACCGGAAAGAACGTCCTGGGGTTGAACCACAAGTTCCCCACCACAACGCCCAGAAGAGTGGCCCCTGCAACAGCGGCCCAGTTAATGTCCATGCGATTGCTCTATGCGTCACACGTGGCACCGACAAGCGAATGTCCTACCGGGTTTCTCCAGAGGAGGGACCCATTCGAAATCCGACTCTCAACCTGAATTAGGGCCTTACGGGGTCACGTTGCGACCTTCATGGTGAGTAGCTTTAGGGCAACGAATCTGGCGCCCTTGTTGATGCTCCGGTGGTTCGAGGGACAAATAGTTTTGACCACCCGGTGAGAAGCTTCTCCATTGGTCCCTGAGGGAATCGTCGGAGCCACAACACCGCCAGCAAGGCTAAGAGGGTCGTTACTCCCATGCTGATCACAACAGCGGACCAATACGGGACGTTTTCATAGAGGCCTAGGCCCCACGCCCCAAATATTAGGTTCAAAAGCAACGATTGTGAGAGGTACACCGTTAATGACATCCGCCCCATTGCTCCCAACCAGCCCAAGAATTGTGGGCGGACCCGGATTAGCCATAACATCGTCCCCACATAGCCTGCGCTCAGAACCGGGGCCGCGAGAAACCCACCAAAAAACCCCGCTAACTCCAGTGCGGCGGAGGGAGAGTTGGAGAGCATGTTGCCCAACCATATTCCCCCGAAAAGAACCTGAAGCCCCAATCCCAAACCCCACCCCCAACCCATAAGCCTCCGAAGGGTTGCTGATGACATTCCCCCGGTCGACAAAGCCTGTGATCGCGCCGCAAGGATTCCCGCTAGGAACGCAATGAAGGTCAAGACACCTTGGAAGATGACCAAAAAAACCGCCTCGCTCACCCAGAAATCCCAGCGGAGGGCTATCGTTTCGACGAAGCCGCCGGTGGCCACCGCTTCGCTATACGCTGCGCCTGCTGCTGAAGGCCCGGCGTTGTCAGTAAAACCTTGACTCTCTCCCAGCCACGTTAGGCCAACCAGGGCGACTAACACTGTGGCAAAGATCCCATAAAGCCACGCCATCCATCGGACAAGCGTTTTGCGAGCACGCGCATAGAAGGCCATCAGCAAAACTGCCAGGACTCCATACAGAAAAAGAATGTCGCCGATAAACAACAGGCTGGCATGCGCCAGGCCCAGCGCAACTAACCCCAGAGAGCGCGCTACCCAGCGGGCTCTTCCAGTCAGCTGATTTCCCAACACGTAGTGGGCGCTGTAACCAAACAAGAAAGAAAAGATCAAGTAAAACTTCCCCTGGGCGAGCACAAAGACGAGGAAGGCTGCGAGCGCATCACCCGTTCCCACCAGAGCTTCCGGGGTTACACCTGAATCAACCGATGTAGAAAAGTAGGCAACATTCACGAGAATGATTCCCCAGAGCGCAAAACCGCGCAGCACGTCGGGGGCAATATCGCGGACTGAATTACTCAAAGGTGCACCCTAATGTAGGAAAGTTAAAAAACGAAGGGCCCGGGGCCTCCTCCGGGCCCTTCGTGCAAAGAAACTACTTGATGATTTTGGTCACCGTTCCGGCACCCACAGTGCGTCCACCCTCGCGGATGGCGAAGCTGAGGCCCTCTTCCATGGCGATGGGCTGAATCAGCGCAACGGTCATGTCAGTGGTGTCGCCGGGCATCACCATTTCGGTGCCCTCAGGCAACGAAATAACACCGGTCACGTCAGTTGTACGGAAGTAGAACTGGGGACGGTAGTTGGTGTAGAACGGGTTGTGGCGTCCACCCTCATCCTTACCCAGGATGTAGGCGGTGCCTTCGAAGTCGGTGTGAGGGGTCACGGAACCGGGGGCAACAACCACCTGTCCACGCTCGACATCTTCACGCTTCGTGCCACGAAGCAAGAGACCACAGTTCTCGCCGGCCCATGCTTCATCCAGCTGCTTGTGGAACATCTCGATACCGGTGACGGTGGTCTTCTGCGTGGCACGAATACCCACGATTTCCACGTCAGAGTTGATCTTCAGTGTTCCACGCTCGGCGCGACCGGTAACTACCGTTCCACGACCGGTGATGGTGAAGACGTCCTCAACGGGCATCAAGAACGGCTTGTCCTTGTCGCGCACTGGGTCAGGAACGTTGTTGTCAACGGCATCCATGAGCTCCATGATCTTGTCGCCCCAGGCTGCGTCACCCTCGAGGGCTTTCAGACCGGAAACGCGGATCACAGGGGCGTTGTCGCCATCGAAACCCTGAGCAGAGAGCAATTCGCGAACCTCGATTTCGACGAGTTCAAGAATTTCTTCGTCGTCAACCATGTCGGACTTGTTCAGCGCGACCAAGAGGTAAGGAACACCCACCTGCTTGGCGAGAAGAACGTGCTCGCGGGTCTGAGCCATTGGGCCGTCGGTAGCGGCAACCACGAGGATTGCGCCGTCCATCTGTGCGGCACCGGTGATCATGTTCTTGATGTAGTCGGCGTGGCCGGGGGCATCAACGTGCGCGTAGTGACGCTTGTTGGTCTCATACTCCACGTGGGAGATGTTGATGGTGATACCGCGCAGACGCTCTTCAGGAGCAGAGTCAATGGATGCAAAGTCGCGCACCACGTTGACAGCTGAAGGATGGCGATCTGCGAGCACCTTGGAAATAGCAGCGGTAAGAGTGGTCTTGCCGTGGTCGACGTGACCGATCGTACCGATATTTACGTGCGGTTTGATCCGCTCGAACTTGGCCTTAGCCACTATGGTCCTCCTCGGGACTGTTGGTCTGACCCATTCGGGTCACACACTTGGTTACTTGTCTTGTTGTAGGCCTTGCGAGCCTATTCTTTCGGGCTTAGTCGCCCTTGCCCTTCTGAATAATCTCGTCGGCCACAGCCTTCGGGACTTCAGCGTACGTCTCGAAAGTCATCGAATACATTGCTCGACCGGAAGTCTTCGACCTCAAGTCACCCACATATCCAAACATCTCCGAGAGTGGCACGAGTGCGCTAATGACTTTTACGCCCGTTGCGTCCTCCATGCTCTGGATCTGCCCGCGCCTCGAGTTTAGGTCACCGATGACGTCCCCCATGTATTCCTCCGGGGTGCGCACCTCGACAGCCATCAACGGCTCGAGCAGAACAGGTTGTGCTTTTCTCGCGGCCTCTTTAAAGACCATCGATCCAGCGATTTTGAACGCCATCTCCGAAGAGTCGACGTCGTGGTACTGCCCATCCAGGAGTGTCGCTTTGACACCCACGGTTGGGTAGCCCGCCAGAACGCCAACCTGCATGGCGTCCTGAATTCCTGCGTCAACGGAAGGAATGTATTCCCTAGGGATACGTCCACCGGTGACCTTGTTCTCAAATTCGTACATCGTTTCGCCCGTGACCGCGAGGGGCTCCAACGAAATCTGCACCTTGGCAAACTGTCCGTTTCCACCCGTTTGCTTCTTGTGGGTGTAATCGATTTTGTCGATTTTTGTCCGGATCGTCTCGCGGTAGGCAACCTGGGGCTTGCCCACGTTGGCTTCCACGTTGAATTCACGCTTCATCCGGTCGACAAGGATGTCGAGGTGAAGCTCACCCATGCCCTTGATGACGGTCTGACCTGTTTCCACATTCTGCTCGGTGCGGAAGGTGGGGTCTTCTTCAGCCAATTTCTGAATGGCCAACGAAAGCTTCTCCTGGTCAGCCTTGGTCTTGGGCTCGATTGCGACCTCGATAACGGGCTCGGGGAACGTCATGGATTCCAGTACAACGGGGTGTGTAGGGTCACACAGGGTGTCACCGGTCGTTGTGTCCTTCAAACCAATCACGGCGTAAATGTGTCCTGCGGACACCCTTTCGACGGGGTTTTCCTTGTTGGCGTGCATCTGGAAGATTTTCCCGATGCGCTCCTTCTTGTCTTTCGTGGAGTTGATGACCTGGGCACCCGACTCGATTCCACCGGAGTAGACGCGAATGTAGGTGAGGCGACCAAAGAAAGGGTGAACCGCGACCTTGAACGCAAGCGCGGAGAAAGGCTCGCCCGATTCTGGCTTGCGCAAAACAATCTTCTCTGCGTCGCGCACATCATGACCTTCCACGGCAGGAACGTCCAGCGGGGAAGGCAGGTAGTCAACAACGGCATCCAGCATGGGCTGAACGCCACGGTTCTTGAAGGAAGAACCGCAGAGCACGGGGTAGGCCGCACCGATGATCGTCATGGCGCGAATGCCCGCCTTGAGCTCGGGTATCGAAATCTCTTCACCCGCGAGGAACTTCTCCAAAAGTTCGTCACTGGATTCAGCAACAGCCTCCACGAGAGCCGCACGATACTCTTCGGCTTTCGCCTGCAAGTCAGCGGGAATGGCCTGTGTTTCGTACTCGGCGCCCAAGTTCACATCACCCTTGGAGTCTCCGGGCCACACCATGGCGTTCATTTCGACCAGATCAACGACTCCGGTGAAGGTGCTCTCGAAACCAATCGGCAGCTGAATAACCAAAGGCTTCGCACCAAGACGCTTCACGATGGTGTCGACGGTGTAGTAAAAATCAGCGCCGAGCTTGTCCATTTTGTTCACGAAACAAATGCGGGGGACGTTGTACTTGTCAGCTTGACGCCACACCGTTTCAGATTGTGGCTCCACACCCTCTTTACCGTCAAACACCGCGACAGCACCATCGAGAACACGAAGGCTCCGCTCCACCTCAACGGTGAAGTCCACGTGGCCTGGGGTGTCGATGATGTTGATCTGGTTGTTGTCCCAAAAACAGGTCGTCGCAGCAGAGGTGATGGTGATGCCACGCTCTTGCTCTTGCGCCATCCAGTCCATTGTTGCTGCGCCATCGTGGACTTCACCGATTTTGTGGGAAATACCCGTGTAAAACAGAATGCGCTCTGTCGTCGTGGTCTTTCCCGCATCGATGTGGGCCATGATGCCGATGTTGCGGACCTTGCTTAGGTCAGTTAGCACGTCCTGTGCCACAGTGTTCCTCCGAGTTTGGGGGTTAGGGGGTTTCGGTCTACCAGCGGTAGTGAGCGAAAGCCTTGTTGGCTTCGGCCATTTTGTGGGTGTCTTCACGACGCTTCACCGCGGCGCCAAGGCCGTTGGAAGCATCCAAGATTTCGTTCGTCAAACGCTCGGTCATCGTCTTTTCGCGACGACTTTTGGCGTAGCTAGAAAGCCACCGCAACGCCAACGTGTTGGCACGGTGAGGCTTGACCTCAACGGGGACCTGGTAGGTCGATCCACCCACGCGGCGTGAGCGAACTTCCAAGGTGGGGCGCACGTTGTCCAGAGCCTTCTTCAAGGCAACAACGGGGTCTTGGCCACTCTTGGTGACAACACCTTCGAGTGCGCCGTAGACGATGCGCTCTGCGAGACCCTTTTTGCCACCAACAAGAATCTTGTTGACCAGCTGGGACACGACAGGGGATCCGTAAACGGGATCGGCGACGACGGGACGCCTAGGAGCGGGACCTTTGCGTGGCATTACTTCTTCTCCATCTTTGCGCCGTAGAGGCTACGAGCCTGCTTGCGGTTCTTGACGGCCTGAGTGTCCAAGGCGCCGCGAACAATTTTGTACCGAACACCGGGGAGGTCTTTCACACGACCACCGCGAACCAGCACCATGGAGTGCTCCTGGAGGTTGTGGCCCTCGCCGGGGATGTAGGCGGTAACTTCCGTACCGTTGGAAAGCTTCACACGAGCGACCTTCCGCAAAGCCGAGTTCGGCTTCTTAGGTGTCGTGGTGTACACACGCGTGCAGACGCCGCGCTGTTGGGGATTGGCCTTCAGGGCAGGCGTTTTGGTCTTGGAAACCTTCGGCTTGCGTCCTTTTCGGACCAACTGTTGAATCGTTGGCACAGTTCACTCCTTATTGGTGCTGCACGGTGACAGCTCATTGATGGTGGTTACTCGGTGGTGGTTTTTGTCCACCACCCAGCGACATCTTCACCAAGATGCGCCAGGCGACTAACACTTGGTATGCCGTGGGGGTTGGTGTCGCAGTGTTGCCACTGCACTCACCTCTGGACCCAATGTTGTGGAGTTGACGACTCGAGTTCTGTCCGCCCGGAACCGGGCGCAAAAAACGGACGTGCCATCGCGCACACAAACTCCAACAATAATGGCGTTTGGGCCTGCGGTCAAATGATTTTCACACTTTCGAACCCCCACACCGTGACAAAAGTAGCCGCCACCATGAACGGCCCAAACGCGACACCGTCGTGGGGCTCGATTTTTCTCCGCACCAACAACCATCCAGCCCACATTCCACCCAAGACAAAAGACAGAATTGCCTGAAGAAATCCCCCGCCGGGGACAACAACACCGGCATAGAACCCCAAGCTTGCCTGGAGTTTCACATCCCCCCAGCCGAGTGGTTTCGTCGGAAGCACAGCGAACAGCGCATAGGCAGCCGTTGTGAGCGCTGATTCCCTCAATGCTCCATCAAGCAACGCGCTCTCACCCCACACCAGCCCCCACACACCCACCACAAGCGCGAGGGAGCCCGTCAAGCGATTCGGGAGGCGATGGTGCTGTGCGTCAATAACGGCGAGCCGAATTCCCCACACAGCAACCACGACGTGGAGCACGCTGAGCGCAAGAGGGTCCATCGCTCCAGGTTAGAAAGATTTACCCAGACAGGGGAAAGTTGTCCCCAAGACGACAAAAGGGCCGGCAAAGCCGACCCTTTTGCGATGTGAAGTGATTACTCGGCGTCAGCGGCCTTTTTCGCGTCATCAGGCTCAGAGAAAGACTCAAAGTCCACGAAGGACAGGTCGTCTTCCGAGCCGAAGTCCGCATCGCTGGCGAACAGGCGTGCCGGGTAGTGCTCGGCGCGTGCCTCTTCGGTGGGCTCCACGGTAACGTCGCGATAATTCGCAAGACCGGTGCCAGCGGGGATGAGCTTTCCAATGATGACGTTCTCTTTGAGACCGACGAGTGGATCGCTCTTTCCTTGCATGGCTGCTTCGGTCAACACTCGGGTGGTCTCCTGGAACGAGGCCGCCGAGAGCCATGACTCTGTCGCCAAGGACGCCTTGGTGATACCCATGACTTCCTGACGAGCGGAAGCGGTCTTTCGGCCTTCGCCGAGAGCTTCGCGGTTGATCGAGTTGTAACGCGAGCGGTCAACGAGTTCACCAGGCAGCAAAGTGGTTTCTGCGTGGTCCACCACGGTCACCTTGCGCATCATCTGGCGCACAATAACCTCGATGTGCTTGTCGTGGATGGGCACACCCTGTGAGCCATACACTCCCTGCACGCCATCGACCAAGTGCTCCTGGACTGCACGCACACCCTTGACGCGAAGAACTTCCTTCGGGTCCAGGGGGCCTTCGTGGTACTGCTGGCCAAGCTGAATGCTTTGGCCATCTTCCACGAGCATGGTCATGCGCTTGGACACGGTGTGGAGAACAGGCTCGTCGCCGCTATCCGGGGTCATCGTGATCTTGTACTGGGTATCGGTTTCCTCAATCGAAATCCGACCGTTGGCCTCCGCAATCGGGCTGGCTCCCTTGGGCGTCCGCGCTTCGAAGAGCTCGGTCACCCGGGGCAGACCCTGGGTGATGTCATCTGCCGAGGCAGACCCACCCGTGTGGAAGGTACGCATGGTCAGCTGAGTGCCGGGCTCACCAATCGACTGGGCAGCAATAATTCCTACCGCTTCACCGAGGTTGACAGCGATTCCAGAGGCAAGCGAGCGACCGTAACAGGCAGCACACACACCGCGAAGAGACTCACAGACCAGGACGGAGCGAACCGTGATTTCACGGACGCCACCAGCCACCAGTGCGTTGATCAACACGTCGCCCACATCGGAACCGGCTTCGGCAACGACCTTGCCTTTTTCGCTGGTCGCATCCGTGGCCAAGTTACGGGCGTATACCTCGTTCTCGACGTTTTCGGCGCGAACCCATTCACCCTCAGCGTTCTGGGTAGCAATGGGGAAGGTGATTCCCTTGCTGGTGCCACAGTTATCTTCACGGATGATGACGTCCTGTGCCACGTCGACCAAACGACGAGTGAGGTATCCCGAGTCAGCGGTACGAAGCGCCGTGTCCGCCAAACCTTTACGCGCACCGTGGGTGGCGATGAAGTATTCGGCGACCGAGAGGCCTTCACGGTAGCTGGAGATAATCGGGCGAGCGATAACTTCACCGCGCGGGTTGGAGACCAATCCACGCATACCGGCGATGTTTCCGACCTGCAACCAGTTACCACGCGCACCGGAAGTGACCATGCGGTTGATGGTGTTGTCCTCGGGGAAGGCAGCGCGCATTTCGTCGTTGACTTCCTTCGTGGCGGCAGTCCAGACCTCAACCAGCTCACGGCGACGCTCGACGTCAGAAATCAAACCCTTTTCGAACTGGGTCTGAATCTTGGCGGCCAACTTCTCGTACTTGGCAATGATTTCCTTCTTGCCCTTAGGGGTCAAGACGTCGCTCAGTGCCACGGTCACGCCCGAGCGAGTAGCCCAGTAGAAACCTGCATCCTTGACGCGGTCCAGGGTTTCCGCAACGGCAACCTTGGGGTAGCGCTCAGCCAAGTCGTTGACCAGGGAAGAAATTAGACCCTTGTCAGCAACTCCGGACACCCAGGGGTAGTCCGCAGGCAAGGTCTCGTTGAAGAGAGCGCTGCCCAGAGTCGTGTCGTGAATGGCGGTGCTGCCCTGGACGAAGTCCTTGGGAGCATCTGGCAGGTGGAGACCCGTTATCCGAATCTTCACCTTGGCGTTCAAGCTCAGCGTGTGCTGATCCATGGCCATGATGGCTTCGGAAACAGAGCTGAAGGCGCGTCCTTCACCTTCTGCGCCAGCCTTCACCGTGGTGAGGTGGTGCAAGCCGATGATCATGTCCTGTGTGGGGACGGTGACCGGGCGGCCATCAGAAGGCTTCAAGATGTTGTTCGAAGCAAGCATCAGGATGCGAGCTTCGGCCTGTGCCTCAACGGAGAGAGGAACGTGGACAGCCATCTGGTCACCATCGAAGTCCGCGTTGAAAGCAGCACACACGAGAGGGTGAAGCTGAATGGCTTTCCCCTCTACCAGTTGCGGCTCAAACGCTTGGATTCCCAAACGGTGAAGAGTTGGTGCACGGTTGAGCAGCACGGGGCGCTCGCGAATAATTTCTTCCAACACGTCCCAGACCTCGGGGCGTGAACGCTCGACCATTCGCTTTGCGTTCTTAATGTTGCTGGAGTGACCCAGATCCATCAGGCGCTTGATTACGAAGGGCTTGAACAGTTCGAGAGCCATGATCTTCGGAAGACCACACTGGTGGAGTCTCAGCTGGGGACCGACCACGATGACGGAACGTCCCGAGTAGTCCACGCGCTTACCGAGCAGGTTCTGACGGAAACGACCCTGCTTACCCTTGAGCATGTCGGAGAGGCTCTTGAGTGGGCGGTTTCCCGTTCCGGTAACGGGACGTCCACGACGGCCGTTGTCAAAGAGGGCATCCACAGCTTCCTGGAGCATCCGCTTTTCGTTGTTGACGATGATCTCTGGCGCACCAAGATCCAACAGGCGGCGCAGACGGTTGTTGCGGTTGATCACTCGTCGGTAGAGGTCATTCAGGTCAGAGGTCGCAAAGCGCCCACCATCCAACTGAACCATCGGGCGAAGCTCGGGGGGAATGACCGGGACAACTTCCAACACCATCGACGCCGGCGAACCACCGGTCTGCAAGAAGGCATTGACAACCTTCAAACGCTTAATGGCGCGGATCTTGCGCTGGCCTTTGCCGTTGGCGATTTCGTCGTGGAGGCTTTCTGCTTCTCCTGCGAGATCAAAAGCTTCCAGACGCTGGCGAATTGCTTCGGCACCCATGTGGGCGGTGAAGAACATGCCGTAGCGGTCTTGAAGATCCTGGAAGACAGCGTCTTCGGCACGAAGATCGCCAACCTTGAGTGATCGGAAGTCATCCCACACGCGCTCAAGGTGAGCAATGCTGTCGTCGAAGTTTTTCCGAATGGCACCGAGTTCTTTCTTCCCGGCGTCATCCGTCTTGCGCTTCAGGTCAGCCTTGGCGCTGGCAGCCTCGAGCTCAGCCAAGGCTGTCTCGAGCTCCTTCATGCGGCCGGCCAGGAGCGCGTCGCGCTCCTTTTCCAGCTGCTTAATCTCTTGGCGGAGTTCTTTTTCCAACTCAGGCATTTCACTGTGGCGAGCATCCTCGTCCACCGTGATGATCATGTAGGCAGCGAAGTAGATGACCTTTTCGAGATCTTTGGGTGCCATGTCCAAGAGGTAACCCAGGCGTGAGGGAACACCCTTGAAGTACCAAATGTGAGTGACGGGAGCCGCCAGCTCAATGTGCCCCATGCGCTCGCGGCGCACCGAGGACTTAGTGACCTCGACGCCACAACGCTCGCAGACGATTCCTTTGAAGCGGACGCGCTTGTATTTTCCACACGCACACTCCCAGTCCCGGCTGGGTCCAAAGATTTGCTCGCCAAAGAGGCCATCCTTCTCGGGCTTGAGAGTCCGATAGTTGATGGTCTCTGGCTTCTTGACCTCACCGTGGGACCAACCACGGATGTTGTCTGAAGTGGCCAGGCCGATGCGCAGGGCGTCAAATGTTGTTGCTTCCAGCACGATTAATCTCTCTCGTTAGTTTCTGTCGTCGAATTCTTAGATTTCGTCCACGGACGAAGACTCGAAGCGGGTCGAAAGGTTGATACCGAGTTCTTCCGCTGCGCGGTAGAGCTCGTCATCAGAATCCTTCAGCGAGACGACTTGGCCGTCTGCCGAGAGAACCTCGACATTGAGACACAGGGACTGCATCTCTTTCATCAGCACCTTGAAGCTCTCGGGAATACCGGGCTCCTGGATGTTTTCACCCTTGACGATGGCTTCGTAGACCTTCACGCGGCCAAGAATGTCATCGGACTTGATGGTCAGCAGTTCCTGCAGCGCGTAGGACGCGCCATAGGCCTCCAGTGCCCACACTTCCATTTCACCAAAGCGCTGGCCACCAAACTGTGCTTTACCACCGAGAGGCTGCTGCGTGATCATCGAGTAAGGACCCGTGGAGCGCGCGTGGATCTTGTCATCGATGAGGTGGTGGAGCTTCAAGATGTACATGTAGCCCACCGACACGGGTGCAGGGAAGGGTTCGCCAGAGCGACCATCGAAGAGGTTAGCTTTACCTGAGGATCCGACCAACCGGTTACCATCACGGTTCACCAGGGTGGAGTCCAAAAGACCAGCAATCTCTTCTTCGCTTGCGCCGTCAAACACGGGGGTTGCGACTTTGGTGCCAGGAAGTGCTTCCTTAGCCGCCGCTGCCAGGCGCTTGGCCCACGCAGGATCTCCGCTGACTTTCCAGCCCTGCTTGGCAGCCCACCCGAGGTGGATTTCCAAGACCTGCCCGAAGTTCATCCGTCCGGGAACGCCCAAGGGGTTCAAGATGATGTCAACGGGGGTGCCGTCCTCGAGGAACGGCATGTCTTCGACAGGAAGAATCCTGGCGATAACGCCCTTGTTCCCGTGACGACCAGCAAGCTTGTCTCCCTCAGAAATCTTTCGCTTCTGGGCGATGTAGACAACGACGCGCTGGTTCACACCAGAGCCCAGTTCATCATCACCATCGACGGCGTCAAAGACCTTGACACCAATGATGGTGCCCTGCTCGCCGTGGGGAACCTTCAAGGAAGTGTCGCGAACTTCGCGGCTCTTCTCGTTGAAGATGGCCCGGAGCAGACGCTCTTCCGCGCTGAGCTCGGTCTCACCCTTGGGCGTGACCTTACCCACGAGAATATCGCCGGGGCGAACCTCGGCACCAATACGAATGATGCCTCGCTCGTCCAAGTTGGCAAGCATTTCAGGTCCCACATTGGGGAGATCGCGGGTGATCTCTTCCTTACCGAGCTTGGTGTCCCGGGCATCCACTTCATACTCTTCGATGTGAATCGAGGAGAGAGTGTCGTCCTTGACCAGGTTCTGGGAAAGGATGATCGCGTCTTCGAAGTTGTAGCCCTCCCATGACATGAACGCCACGAGCAGGTTCTTACCCAACGCCAATTCGCCATCTTCGGTGGCGGGGCCATCGGCAATCACGGAACCTTCGACAACCTTGTCACCCACGTTGACGCGGATTTGGTGGTTGTAGTTCGTGCCCTGGTTGGAGCGATCGAACTTGCGCAAGGTGTAGGTCTTGGTTCCACCCTTGTCCTGCTTCACCACAGCGAAGTCTGCAGACACCTCGGTAACTACACCGGGAGCAAGAGCGGTAATCACGTCGCCAGCATCAACTGCGGCGAAGGATTCCATACCTGTTCCCACCAGCGGGGATTCCGAACGCAACAGGGGCACCGCTTGACGCTGCATGTTCGCACCCATCAGGGCCCGGTTCGCGTCATCGTGCTCGAGGAACGGAATGAGCGAGGTAGCAACAGAGACCATCTGGCGCGGAGAAACATCGACATAGTCCACGGTCTCGGGGGCGACGAGTTCAACCTCTCCACCCTTTTTACGAACCAATACCTTGTCCACCGCAAAGGTGCCATCGGCGTTCAGAGGAGTTCCCGCCTGAGCGACAACGAATTCGTCCTCGTCATTAGCGGTCAGATAGTCAACAGACTTCCCGACCTTGCCCTTTGACACGCGACGGTAAGGGGTTTCGATGAACCCGAAAGCGTTAATGCGCGCAAACGATGCCAGCGAACCAATCAGACCAATGTTGGGGCCTTCAGGGGTTTCGATGGGACACATGCGGCCATAGTGCGAGGGGTGAACATCTCGGACCTCAACACCAGCACGCTCACGGCTGAGGCCACCGGGGCCCAGTGCCGAAAGACGACGCTTGTGAGTCAAACCCGAAAGCGGGTTGTTCTGGTCCATGAACTGCGAGAGCTGGCTGGTGCCAAAGAACTCTTTGATTGCAGCAACAACGGGACGGACGTTGATCAGGGTCTGGGGCGTGATGGCCTCAATGTCCTGCGTCGTCATGCGCTCACGAACCACACGCTCCATGCGAGAAAGTCCGGTGCGGACCTGGTTCTGAATCAGTTCACCCACGGCGCGTATACGACGGTTACCGAAGTGGTCGATGTCGTCGACATCGATACGGATGTCGACCTTCTTGCCCGCGCGGGTGCCCTCCATGTGGGTGCGGCCATCGTGAAGCGCAACCAAGTACTTGATGGTGGCGATGATGTCCTCAACCGTAAGAACAGAGTTCTTCAAAGGCTGCTCGAGACCCAGCTTGCGGTTGATCTTGTAACGACCGACCTTTGCCAGGTCATAACGTTTGGAGCTGAAGTAGAAGTTATCCAGCAACAGACGTGCTGCTTCAGCAGCTACCTGCTCGCCTGGACGCAGCTTGCGGTAGATGTCCTTGAGGGCTTCTTCCTTGGTGAGGATGGTGTCCTTTTCCAGGGCGTCCAAAATCGAAGAAAATCCTGCGAAGTGCTTCGCAATGTCTTCGGAAGTCAGCCCCAACGCCTTGAGGAAGACGGTGACGGACTGCTTGCGCTTGCGGTCGATACGCACACCGACCTGGTCGCGCTTATCGACCTCGAACTCGAGCCATGCTCCACGGCTGGGAATCACGCGGACAGAGTGGATTTCTTTGTCGCTTAATTTGTCCAGCGAGGTATCGAAATAGACACCGGGGCTGCGCACCAGCTGCGACACGACAACGCGCTCGGTGCCGTTGATGATGAAGGTTCCCTTTTCGGTCATGAGCGGGAAGTCACCCATGAAGACGGTCTGAGTCTTGATTTCACCGGTTAGGTGATTCATGAACTCAGCCTCGACATAAAGCGGAGCTGCATAGGTCTTGCCGCGCTCTTTACACTCATCCAGCGAATACTTCTCTTCTTCGAGGTAGGGGTTCTGGAACGACAGCTGCATCGTCTCGCCCGAATCCTCAATGGGAGAAATCTCTTCAAAGATTTCTGTCAGGCCACTGCGCTCGGTGACAACGGTCTCGCCGGCAGCTTTTGTTGCCTTGACCCTTGCCTTCCATGCGGGGGCGCCGACGAGCCACTCGAAGCTCTCGGTCTGCAACGCAAGCAGATCCGGGACGTCGAGGGTGTCGGAGATTTTAGCGAACGTGAGTCGCTGGGCGACTCGGCCGTTCGTGGGAGTGGTGGATGCGGGACGCGCAGCAGCCAAAAGCAATTACCTCCAGAGCCCATAAAAGAGCCTCATTGTGGGTGACCAACCGGATAGATGCGTCTGCTGGAACTCACAACAGCGAGTTCACCCCGCCGTTATACTCGGGGCTCTCTTATCTACCGCAATATGAAGACAAGGGAAATCAGGGACGCAACCTCTAACAATATAGCGTCTCAGAGGGGTTTGTCCAGCCCTGACTCTCGTTTTTTCGCACTCTGTGTGGATAAGTCCCGCGTGGGCCCTTCCTCTGTGACTAACCTGGTGCGATGTCAGATGTGAAATGGGTCGAAAAAGCAGCGGAATCACTCCTCGCCACCCACGGTCTGCTTTCGGAATGGCGTTTCGAATGGGACCGGGCCATGACCCGGTTCGGTCAGTGTGACCACAGGACCAAGCGCATCACTTTGTCTCGACATCTCTGCGAAAAAGCCAGCGATCACGATGTGGAGCAGGTGATTCTTCACGAAATCGCCCATGCGCTAGCGGGATCACGAGAAGGCCACGGTGCGAAGTGGCGCAGGATTGCCGCGGGTATCGGTTACACCGGTGGGCGCACCCACCAGCAAGCGCCCGCGACCGAGAGGGCCAAATGGCTCGGCCGCTGCCCTACCGGCCACGAGATTATCCGCTTCCGGAAACCAGCGAAACCGACCTCTTGCGCAAAATGCAATCCGCGCTTTGACCGAACCCACCTCATCGCGTGGTCGGTTCGGGCGAACTATTCGACGACGACGTCTTTCCAGAAACAGACGTAACCGGAGAAATCGTGGCCTACTCGCTCGACCGCGCCCGGGCGAAGATCGCGGTACGCAAACGCCCGGTCCTGAAACGCGGCACCCGCGACGGAGACCGTGAAATAGGTGCAATCGCCCTTCCAAGGACAGTGGTACTTTGTCGGGCTTTCTTCAAAGAAGGAGAAGTCCACCGATGCCGGTGGGAAATACCAATTTCCTTCTATCTTGACCAGGTCTGACTCAGGTGCATCGGCAAGGACAGTTCCATTGAGCGTGGCTTTCATATCCCTAGATTAGCTCTCCAAGCTGAAGAAGGCGCTGGGTAGGGCAAGCTGGTCCTACATGAAAATCTCACTCGCCACCACCCTGAACTGCTCCGTCAGCGAGGGCTGGAGCGCGCTCCAAAATCCCAAAGTTTTTCAGCAGGTCTCCAGGCCGTTTCTTTCTTTCCGCCCGGTCAGACCCTCGGTGTTCCCCGCTATGTGGACCAGCGGTGAAAGCTATCTCGTCGAGGCCTTCGCGCTGGGCATTCTCCCCATGGGACGACAGGAAATAAATCCTCGGACGAGCGAAGAGGGAATGGCAAAAATATTTAGCGATAAAGGCCGGGGGGTCAGTGGCGCCCTGGGGGCTGTGACTTCCTTTCACCACACGATGACGCTCTCCCCCACAGGTGTTGGACCCACCAGGCTTGAGGATGAGCTCGAGTTTCGCGCCGGGGTGTTGACGCCCATCCTTTGGATCGGGTTTCGACTGTTCTGGTGGTGGCGCCACCGCGCGATGAAAAAGCTGGCTTTCTCCTGGAGATCAGAATCGGGTGCGTGGTGGGATGCCCGCTACCGCGGAACTGAAATGTGGAGCGGAAGAGTCAACCAGGCGGTGGAAGTAATTGCTACACCGCTCACCCCAGGAAGCGCCCTCGATGTGGGGGCAGGGGAGGGCGGCGATGCCTTGTGGCTAGCGGAGCGGGGCTGGAGCGTCACGGCCACCGATATTTCCGTCGAAGGATTGGTGCGCGGAGAACGTCGACGGCAGGAAACGGTGACCAAGGATCATGCCCCCCGAAGCATCTCCTGGGTTGCTCTCGATGGGGCAGCGGAGCCGCTGCCGTCCCCTCCCGAAAAATACGATCTGGTACTGAGCTGCTTTGGTCACTTCCCTCTTCCCGAGCGCCACGCGCTGTGGAAGGCGATGGCAAGCGCGGTCGCGCCGGGTGGGCAACTTGTCATTGTGGGTCACAGCGTCCTTGACGCTGGGACCGGAGTCCGCCGCCCAAACGCAGATCGCTTGTTTGAAGAGAAGGAATTACGAAAAATCCTCTCACCTCTTTTCACGAAGCTTTCTGTGGAGAACCAGCCACGCCAGCAGAAGGGCCCTGGCGGAGAAACCCTCGAGGTTATCGACATCGTCGCGATTGGAAAGCGCTAGGGCAGAGACCCCACACTAGCGAGCGCTGCCTTAACCAGTGACCCGCGGCCACCCTCCATTTCAGAGAGAACATCTGGTGCTGTGGCCTCAGCCGGGGTCATCCAGGTCATATCAAGTGCGTCTTGGCGTGGTTCACACGTCCCCGTAACGGGGACCACAAACACCAACGACACCGCGTGCTGCCGGGAGTCCTGGTACTTAGATCCTGGAAAGGGAAAATACTCGGCGACGTGAGCGGGTGTGGGCGAGGGTGGCAACTGGGGAAAAGCCATGGGACCTAAGTCTTTTTCTAAGTGGCGATAGAGCGAATCCCGCAACGTTTCACCAAACATCACACGACCGGAAACGAGAGCGCGGGTGATGGCGCCCTCGTTGGAGACACGCAATAGCAAACCCACTTCGGTGACCTCCCCCATCCCGTCAAGTCGAACCGGGACAGCCTCGACATAGAGCAGGGGCAAGCGATTTCGGACCTCGGCCAACTCTTCGTCGGAGAGCCAACCGGGGGTGGGGTCTGGGGTTCTCGTCGTGGACATAAGTACAGTTCTACCCTGAATCCTGAGACAACAAAAGACCCCCTGCGGCCTGCACGGCTTCGTGGAGTTCTTCGCGCTTCACGTGCCAGTGGCAATGTTCGAGGGAATCGACCAACACGACAGGAACCTTGTCCGAATACAATTCGAGCCACCCGGGCTGGTCTTCAACCCTCGCTTTTGTGAGGGTGACATTGGAAAAGGCGCCCACAACCTCTTCGACAATGGGCAACGCGTCATCGCAAAGGTGACAGGCGTCCCTTCCGATCAACGTGATGGCGACCTGTGACATGCCCTCAGCCTATGCTGGAGAAGCAATGCCTCCCGAGAACAAGCTCCCTCAAAGCGCAGAAAGTCCGGTGCTGGTCTTTGCTGATGTCGACAACACGTTGGTCAAAGGCGCAACAATTTTTATGTTTGCCATGGAAGCTTGGAAATCTGGTTACATCAAATGGCGCCATGTCATCCCCGCGCTTTTTCACCAGCGTGCTTTCATTAAAAAGGGAGAGAGCCCTCAGCGAATCACCTCGACGCGGGAGCGCGCGCAGGCGTTGGTTGCGGGTCATTCCGTCGCCGAATTCGATCGCATCGCAGAGGTTGCCTGGCGCCGGTCTATTGCGCCGAAAGTTTTCCCCAACGTTCTCAAGCAACTTCGCAACCACCAAGAACTAGGTCACCAAGTATGGCTCCTGACCGCCAGCCCCCAAGGGTTAGCTTCGGTAATGGCCAGGGACTTGCGGTTATCCGGCGCGTTTGGCACCACGCTAATGGAACACGATGGGAGGTTCACGGGTGAAATTAACGGCGAACTTCTCCACGGGCCGCTCAAGGAGCAGCAAGCTTTAGCATTCGCCGCAAGTGTCGGAGCCAACCTCAAGGACTGCTACGCCTACTCCGACTCCATCGCCGACATTCCTCTGCTAACCGTGGTGGGACACCCTGTTGCGGTTAACCCTGACGCGAGCCTTTTGAAACATGCCACCCACCATTCCTGGCCAATTTTGTGGCCAGAGGGCTCGAAAAGACATCAAGCTTCGCGCTCAAAAAGGGCAGAGAAAAGCGCTGGTCACGACTAGCGCGACCAGCGCATCCGCTCAACGAGCTACTTCTTGTTGCGACGCTGGTGACGAGTTTTACGAAGCAACTTACGATGCTTCTTCTTCGCCATACGCTTGCGGCGCTTTTTAATAACAGAGCCCATTAAGTTTCCTTATAAAGCTGGGGGAATAAGTCGAGGTCCTTCTGGACAACTTCCCCACTCTAGCGCAGAGCCTGAGGCCTATCCGACTTGGTCGAAATTCTTGGACACCACAGGCTCCCCGACAATGTGGGTCACGGCTGATTCGAGAATACGAAAAGAGCGCCCAAATCGAATCGCTGGAAGCTCGCCCGAATGGACCATGCGGTAAACCGTCATCGTGGATACGCGCATCGTGGAGGCCACCTCAGCAACAGTGAGAAGGCGAATCTCTGCAAATGACTTATTCATCCGGCCGATGTTTTGGATAGGTGTGACCAGGTGGCCAACTCCCCCACACTAAATGCAGGTCCGCGACTTGTAAAGAGTTAGCTGGGCAACTTTCGCCACAGTGTGGCCACCCAATTTCGGGCGTCACGAAGTATGCCTCCCAGGGCTCGGCCAGCAAAGGTGAGGTCGATGTAGGGGCGGACCAATGGCGCCCCGACCTGGCCAAGATCATTCATCCAGCTACCGAGGTCTGCCAGTGCTGCCGGGGCAAAGTGGTAGAAACGGTGCTGGCCTTCCTCACGCACACCCACAAGACCGCCTTCGCGCAAAACTTTGAGATGCTTTGAGACGGTGGGTTGGGTAATCCCCAGCGCCTCCACGAGCTCGCCTACGCTCATTTCACCTGAACCTGGCTGGTCGTGAAGCAAACGAACAATGTCACGCCTCGTCGGATCTGCAACCACATCAAATACATCAGCCATGCTCACTAGCGTACTTCGCGCCGGGTAGGAGTAGCCTGGCTTGCGGTTGTCACCCTGGCACCCAGGAAGCGAGCAGGCGAACGTGTCCTCGTGGCTTGCCTATTTCAAACGTCGCGTGAAGCGGTCTCGCCGCGGACGCTCGAGCGGGATTCCTGGACTTGCGCCTTACTCCATTCCCCACGGTATCCGCGGAGTCGCCTATCGCCTTCAAGCTCTGCTCGGTGGGCAGGCAGCAACTACGACGGTCGTCATTTTTGTGTTTCTCGTGGGCATCACCACCGGTTTATTGATGATGCCGTTTGCCTCTGCCAGTGGGGAGGCGACACCCCTGGCTGACGCTCTTTTCACCGCAACCTCCGCAATTTGCGTAACCGGACTCACCACCGTCGATATGGCCACCCACTGGTCTGGCGCGGGTCACGCCATAGTTTTTGTAGCCCTGCAGGTGGGCGGCATCGGGGTCATGACGCTTGCGACGCTTCTCGCGGTGATTGCTTCCAAGCGCCTGGGGCTCTCGGTGCGCAAAATGATGGCCGGTGATGTTGACCCCTCTCGCCTTCACGAGCGTGAATCCTCAGAGGGATACGGAATGCGCTTGGGCGACGTGAAGGGCCTGCTGAAGACGGTGTTCATCAGTGTGATTGCCATCGAGCTCGCTCTTGCCGCGATCATTATTCCCCGACTGATCGCCTGGGGTCTTGACCCTGTCACCGCTGCTTGGCAGGGCGGCTACCTTGCAGCGTCTGCCTTTACCAATACCGGTTTTGTTCCTCTTGTGGACGGGCTTGCACCTTTCGTCGCAGACCCGATCATGGTCTTCACTATCGGGGTGGGGGTATTCCTGGGAAGCATCGGGTTCCCTGTGATTTATGCAATTTCTCGGGCACTTCAAACGGCACGGATGCGCCGTCAGCGACGGACGTGGGATCACGCCCGGTTAGGAATGCACGCGCGATTGACCTTGTTCACCACCACCGTCTTACTGGTTGTGGGAGCCCTCGCAATCGCTGCACTCGAGTGGAGCAATCAGGACACGATTGGCTCGCAGAGTGCCGGAGGGAAGACCATGACGGCGCTCTTCACCTCGATGATGGCCCGGTCCGGTGGATTCTCCACCGTCGATACCTCTGAATTTGGTGGCGCGACCTTATTGATGCTGGACATGTTGATGTTTGTGGGCGGCGGCTCCGCCTCCACCGCAGGCGGCATCAAAGTGACCACGCTGGCCATCCTCTTCTTAGCCGCTTTCGCAGAATCTCGAGGCAACCAGGACATCGTTGTTTATGAACGACGCATCCCCTCTGACACCGTTCGACTGGCTGTCAGCGTGGTGTTGTGGGGAGCAAGCATCGTGGCAATTTCAACCATTGCCCTTCTGCGCGTCACCGATGCGCCCTTAGACCGTGTGCTCTTCGATGTCATTTCTGCCTTCGCAACCTGTGGCCTGAGTGCCGGTTTCACCCATTCCGAGCTACCCGACTCGGCAAAGTTCATCCTCTCGGCCACCATGCTGTTGGGCCGAGTTGGTACAGTGACGCTGGCTACTGCGCTCAGCGGGACCCACCGGCAAACCATTTATCGCCGGGCAAAAGAAAGGCCGATCGTTGGTTGAGAAAATTCCCCATGACGCACCTGTCCTCGTGATTGGACTGGGCCGCTTCGGCGCTGCTACCGCCGGTGAACTCGACAAGCTCGGCAGAGACGTCCTCGCCGTTGACGAAGACCCCTCTCTCGTTCAAAAGTGGTCTGAACGCGTGAGGCACACCGCCGTGTTGGACGCTCGCAACATGAGTGCGCTGGAACAAATTGGTGCCGCAGATTTTCCTGTCGCCGTCGTCGCCACAGGCTCCTCTATTGAAGCCAGTGTCCTCATCACCACGAACCTGGTAGACCTCAAGGTGCCACAGATTTGGGCCAAAGCGATTAGCGAGTCACACGGAAAAATTTTGACCCGCATTGGGGCGCATCGCGTGATCTACCCTGAGCGCGAAGCGGGTGAGCGTGTAGCCCACCTCGTGTCGGGGCGAATGATTGACTTCATTCGATTCGATGACAATTTCGCTTTGGTCAAAATGTATCCACCCAAGCCGATTCGAGGACTCTCGCTGGAGGATTCCAAGGTTCGCTCAAAACACCACATCACGGTGGTGGGAGTCAAATCCCCCGGCAAGCCCTTTACGTATGCGACCGAAAAAACGGTCGTGACGAACCACGACCTCATCATCGTGTCGGGAACAAACGAAGACATCGAAGCTTTCGCTGCCCTGGAGAAGTAGCTACTCGCTCGCCATTTCCACAGAGCGGGCAATTGCCGCCTGAGTTGCGCGGCGGATGATTGCTCCAATATCGGCACTCTCAAGAACCTGGAGCGCCGCGTAGGTGGACCCCTTCGGGCTGGTTACCTCTTCCCGCAGCTGTCCAGGCTCTTTCTGGGTTGCTTCAAGAAGGTCCAACGCGCCCGCGAAGGTGCCCGAAACCATGGTTCGAGACTGAGCGGGCGTGAAACCGTACTCCTGAGCGATGTCAATGAAACGTTCCATGAAGAAGTAAACATAAGCCGGACCTGAGCCAGAGAGGGAGCTCAGCGCATTCAGTGACGACTCTTCAATCGTGATGACTTCGCCCACCGTCCCAAACAACGCCTCGACATCGGCCACCTGCGAATCGCTGACCCGATTACCTCGACTTATCCCCGCAACGCCCTTTCCCACCTGGGAGGGCGTGTTGGGCATGCACCTGACGACCGCGCCGGGCCACACTTTTTCCATCGAGGCAATGGTGATTCCGCCGGCAACACTGACCATCGTTGCGCCGGGCTTTGCCCCCGCTGCAATCTCCACGATCATCTCAAGAATTTGGTAGGGCTTAACTCCCAGGACAATCATGTCTGCATCAGCGACCGCCCAGAGATTTGCGTCCGGGTCGACCTCAAGCGCTCTTGCATCAATCCCTCGGGCAATCAAGGCGTCCGCAGAAGTAGCGGTCTTTGTGGTGGCCCGGATGCGCGATGCCCGCTGGGTTCCCTGAATAAGACCAGAAACAATGGCGCCGCCCATGTTTCCAGTCCCAAGGAACGCAATGTGAGGGAGCGAAGAGGTCATGGTGCCAGTGTAGATTGGGGACGTTGCCAGCAATGACGCTTGACGACAGGGGGAGCAATGGGTAAGAAAAATACTAAGGAACCCCTTCCCGAGCGTGCTCCCATTCTTGCGGCCCTCATGGAAAGTCCCGACGCCCAGGCTGTCCTTCGCCTGTCGGTGACCAGCGAACCCGATGGTCACTCGGTAATTGCAGCCACGGTTCAAATGAACGATTCGCTCCCCGTCTATGTGCTTTCGAAAGCCCTCGACGATGCCAAAAGACGCGTGCGAGAGATTGTTGGCGACACGGTGGAAATTTATATCGAACCTGAACTTGCGCGGGACCCCACCCTGGAACACCCGGCCACCGACATTATTGTTATTAGAGCTTCAGACTAGATAAAGGATTCTTATGGAACTAGCCCACGACGTGACGCTGATCTTCCATTTCTTGGGGCTGGCAATGGTCTTGGGGACGTTCTTCCTCCAGATGCGGGCTCACACGAATTTTGCCTTCGGCTGGGTCCTCACCGGCGCCACGATTCAACTGGTGACCGGCCTAGCTCTCACCGCCTTTGCCGAGATTCAGGCGGCAGAGGAAGATATCGCTGTCAACCACGCCAAAATTGGTGTGAAGCTCGTGCTGGCTTTGGTGATCTTTAGCATCGCGCTGGTCGCTAGAAAACGTCAAAGGAATGTCTCCCCCACGGGCAACCAGCGGAGCCTGTTGCCCCTGATGCATCTTGTGGGAGCTCTCGCTCTGGCTGAAGTTGCGATTGCTGTGCTGTGGTGAGAGGTCGCGGCCTAGCCCTACTTCCGGGAAAAGAAGTCGGTCAAGAGCTTCGCACACTGTTCTTCCAGCACGCCACCGATGACTTCGTCGACACGGTGGGGCAGAGAACGGTCCCGCACTAAATCGTGCCTGCTGCCGGCAGCGCCGGCTTTGTCATCCCACGCCCCAAAAACCAGCTGACTGATGCGGGCCTGGGTTATCGCCCCCGCACACATTACACACGGCTCGAGGGTGACCATCAGCGTATGGCCCTGAAGATTTGCCAGCCCCAGCGCCTTGCCCGCTGCTCGCAACGCAAGGATCTCGGCGTGAGCAGTGGGATCGCTATCGCGCTCTTTCGTGTTGGTGGCCGTAGCCACCACGAAGCCCTCAGGATCCAAAACCATGGCTGCCACGGGGACATCGCCGGTTTCCAATGCCTGTTGAGCCACCTGAATCAGGCGTTCCATCACCTTCTCGTGCGCAGCCATGGCCTAACCCTAGCTCGGCTAGGGTTAGGCCATGCAGGTTCATATTGCCGATCATCCGCTCATTTCCCACAAGCTCAGCCTGCTTCGCGACAAGTCCACGCCGTCCCCAATATTCCGCGCCCTCACCTCGGAACTCGTGGCGTTGTTGGCGTATGAGGCCACCAGGAACATTCGGGTGACACAACAGGAGATTCATACCCCCGTCACCACGATGCTGGGGACCAAACTTGCCGACCCGCGACCCGTTGTCGTCCCCATTCTTCGAGCCGGCTTGGGAATGCTGGAGGGAATGGTCCAACTCCTCCCCAGTGCCGAGGTGGGATTCCTCGGAATGGTCCGGAATGAAGAAACCCTCCAGCCCAGCGTGTATGCCGAGCGACTCCCGGAGGACCTCTCCGATCGTCAATGCTTCATCCTGGACCCGATGTTGGCAACCGGAGGTTCGTTGCTACAAGCCATCAACTTCATCTTTGCCAAGGGTGCTACCGAAGTGACAGCGGTGTGCCTGTTAGGCGCCCCCGAGGGTCTCGCGGCCATCGAAAACGCGACGAAGGGTAAAGATGTCACCATCGTCTTGGGGGCGTTGGATGAGAAACTCAACGACAAGGGCTTCATCGTTCCAGGCCTTGGCGACGCGGGCGATCGCCTGTATGGCACGGTCGGCTAAGACCCACACTTGACCGCAAAACATTCTCTTAGCCATAATCAAAGAATGAACATGGCTCGCCCGCGCGTGATGGAGATCACTGAGCTTTCTGGCTGTCGTTGTCGAATGTGTCGCTAACCCCTTCCATTCCCCTTCCCGGGCCCTACGCCCCTCAACGAATCGACAGCTATGACCTCCTCTCCTTCTAGCGAACCCCGCGGGTTCGCTCTCTATGTCGGAATCAGTGAAAAAGAAGCCCTGGCTGCCGGCCACAGCTTGCACCAGATTGTGACAAACCTGAAAGCCTCGGTGGAAAGCTTTGTTCCCGGCTCCGAAACCCACGCCGCCATTGCGTTGGCTCCACTGGGTGCAGGGGGCAAAGATCTCGACATCGTCCGGATGGCCCTGCACGACCCCGTTGCCTTGGCAAAGCTTCAGCCCCCCACGCCCGCGAAAGTGTCGGGAGTAAAAATTGATATTTCCCGCAAGCGCGTGATCCTGGATGGCAAAACCGCTCCGCTGACTTTTAAAGAGTTCGAGATGCTGCAGTTCTTGGTCCTGCGTGAAGGTCAAACGGTGAAGCGGGAAGTGATTATCGAGGCCCTCTGGGTCGAGGACGAGGAAGAAATCCCCAGCGCGAGGACGATTGATGTCCACGTGCGACGTTTGCGTGGCAAACTTGCTCGTTTCGAGGACATCGTCCGCACGGTCCGGGGAGTGGGATACCGCTTTGACCGCCACGCCGATGTTGTCATCGAATACGGTGTTGCCCCCTCGCCCGACATGATCTAGATATTTCTCAACACCGTTACCATTCTGTTATATAGTGTGATAATCGTTGGTGACGCTGTAACAGCTCTCGAAGACGTGAATGCGCAACCTCTCTTGGTGAAGAAATGGGCCCGGCTACTCGCCTCAGTAGCCGGGCCTCACCTTCGCACCGCTATCAGCTACCCGCCCTAAACTTAGTAAATGAGCTCGAGTCCCAGCATTGTGTGGTTGCGAAACGACCTGCGGCTTCTGGATAACCCCGCGCTAGCAGCAGGTGTGGAACGTGGTGAGCCGCTGATCATTGTCTACATTCACGATGAGGTATCGCCAGGAATCAGGCCTCTAGGCTCGGCCACCAAATGGTGGCTTCACCAATCACTCCAGGCTTTGGGGGCAGAAATCGCTTCCCTTGGTGGCCACCTCATCCTGCGACAGGGAGAAGGCGCGGCGATAATTCGCGACCTGGTGGAAGAGCATAATGTGGGAGCGGTCTTCTGGAACCGCCGCTATGGGAATGCTCGCTCGGCAGACGCCACCCTCAAAGAGGACCTTAGGTCCCAGGGCCTTATCTGCGAAAGCTTTGCCGGAAACCTGATGTTCGAACCCTGGACGGTGACAACGGGGGAAGGAAAACCCTTCCGGGTGTTCACCCCGTTCTGGCGGGCCTGTCTCGCCTCCACCACCCCTCGGACACCGCTGCCTGCGCCAGCGAAGCTCAACTGTCCTCCGAGCGTTGCCAGTGAAGATGTGAAGTCCTGGGATCTCTTGCCCACCACTCCCGACTGGTCACCAGGATTGGCGGAATTATGGACCCCCGGAGAAGTCGGTGCCCTCAATCGATTGGAAGGCTTCGTCAACGACACCCTTTCCCAATATCACCGGCGCGATGAGCCAGGGATTGAATCCACCTCCAGGCTGAGCCCACACCTTCGGTTTGGCGAAATCAGCCCCCACACCATCTGGCACACGGTGCACGACGGTGTTCCAGCGGGAAGTGAAAAAAATAGCTCCAAGTTTCTCTCCGAAATAGGGTGGCGTGAGTTTTCCTACAACATCCTCTTCCACCAGCCCGATATCGCCCAGAAGAACTTCCGGCCAGAATTTGATTTGTTCCCGTGGGGCGAAGCAGACCCGCCCACCATGAAGGCGTGGCAAAAGGGTCGCACTGGCGTTCCACTCGTTGACGCGGGCATGCGGGAGCTCTGGCACACCGGCTACATGCACAACCGCGTTCGGATGGTGACCGCTTCATTCCTGATCAAGAATCTGCTTGTCGATTGGCGACTAGGGGAAGCATGGTTTTGGGACACGTTGGTAGACGCTGACGAGGCAAATAATCCGGCGAGCTGGCAGTGGGTGGCCGGCAGCGGCGCGGACGCTGCCCCATACTTCCGAGTCTTTAATCCCTTCCTGCAAGCAGACAAGTTCGACAAAGAAGGGGTTTACCAGGACCGGTGGCTGGGTGTGGATCGAAGCGACTACCCGGTCGAGCCGATTATCGATATGAAGGCCAGCAGGGTTCGAGCTCTCCAGGCTTTTTCTGACCTTAAGGCCTTGCGCCAAGCCGAGTAACGCATCTCGCGGCAAGCCGCGTTGCCCGCGCGGTCGACTCGATGATGCTCACACCTTGCGAAAGGCCGGCAAGAATCCCTGCGTTGAAAGCATCCCCTGCACCCGTGGGGTCAAGAATTTTCTCAACCGGGAGGGCCGGGACGTGATGGGACGTGCCGCCTTCCCAAACCATGGACCCTCGGGAGCCCTGGGTTACGATGACACGTTCAAACCTCTCGCCCATGCTGGCAAGCGCTCCCTCGGGGTGGGATTCGCCACTGAGTAGCTGAGCCTCTTCTTCATTGCAACGCAGAACCGTCGCCTGGGAAATGAGCCCGAGAAAAACTTCTGGTCCCATGTCTGAAAGGAAGCCCGCGGATGAGGCATCCACCATCACACCCAACCCGTGTGACCGCGCTCGCCCCACCAGATCCTTCATCGCAGCGGGCCTGCTGTGGTGAAAAAACCCGTAACCCGTGAGATGAAGCCAGGAGGCTGTATCGAAAAATTCTCCGCCAATCCTCTCCGGTTCAAAAGCAACATTGGCCCCGCGATCACTCAGCATCGAGCGATTTTCCCCGTGGGCAATAATCACGATGGACCCCGTTTCCAAGGCCCGGTCACCAGTGAGGTGTGCCGTCACGCCCGCCGCTGAAAAGTCCGCCTCGCATCGCACAACATCGCCAAGACCCACGCGGCCAAAGAAATCCACCGCACAGCCCTGCTGCGCAAGCCACACCGCTGTGTTTGCAGCCGACCCACCCAGCGTCCGCTTGATCTGCGCGGGGGTGTCGGTGTTGACTCGAATCTCGTCCTGAACCACAGCGATGACGTCGTCGATCACGTCACCGGCCACAATGACGCGAGAGACAGTAGTCATGGGCGCAGCTGGGACCAAGCAATCGCAATCTCGGATGCCAAGCCAACATTGTTGGTGACGAGATCAAGGTTGACCCGCAAGCTTTCTCCCTTAGATTTTTCCAAAACATATGCGAGCAAGAACGGTGTCACGTCATTGCCCCGAATCCCCTCATCGTGCGCGGCGGTGAGAGCTGAAGCGAGGATCTCGTCGTGAAGGAGGGGGTCCCACTGCTGGTGCTCGGGTACTGGGTTTGCCACCAGCACACCACCCTGCTGGCCGAGGTCGTCTCGGGCACCCATGATGGCGGCGATTTCGCCGGCTTCTTCCACCCGCCATTCGAGGGAAAAGGCACTTTCACGCAGCCAAAATGCAGGGAAAGTGTTGGTGCGATAACCCACAACGGCAACGCTTAGGGTTTCCAGGCGCTCAAGCGTCGCTTGGATGTCGAGGATTGATTTCACTCCGGCGGACACCACCGTGATGGGAGTGGAGGAGAGGATGGGGATATCTGCAGACTCGTCAAAACTTTCGTTTGCCCCGCGATGAACCCCGCCAAGGCCGCCGGTGGCAAACACCCTGACCCCCGCCAAGTGGGCCAGATAGGCCGTGGAGGCAACAGTGGTCGCACCAGAAACCGCTAAGCCCATCACGACGGGCAGGTCTCTCACACTCGCCTTGGGAATATCTTCGCTGGCGATTCGCTCGAGCTCAAAAGCACTGAGGCCGACCTTCGGGACACCGTCGATCACGGCTACGGTCGCCGGGGTTGCCCCGGCTTCGCGAACCTGGTTTTCCCACGCACGCGCGGCTTGAAGGTTTTGGCCTCGGGGAAGGCCATGGGAAATAATGGTCGATTCCAGCGCGACCACCGGTTTTCCCGCTTCGAGTGCGGCGTGGACTTCGGCAGAGAGCGCAGGTATTTTCACCTTTCTAGCGTAGGGGAGCCTTCCTCCTTCTCCGCGCGCTTGATACCCCCTGGGGTATGCTTTGCTCATGGCTGAAACAGAGACTTCCTCCCCCGATTTTGGCGAGAAGGTTGAGGGCATCGATTTCCCAGTATTCAACGAACGAGCTGTGCGAGCAGGCGCGGGAATCCTGTTTCTATTGGGTTTTTCGGCCGCCAATTATGCCTTTTTCACCGATGACTTCCAGCCCCTGCGTGGATTCGCCATTCTCTTTCTGGTGGACATGGGTATCCGTCTTACCCTGAACCACAGGTTTGCACCCAGCATGGCGTTGGGTGCCCTGATCGTTCGACGCCAACGACCCGAATGGGTCGGGGCTGCTCAAAAACGTCTCGCCTGGGGGCTGGGATTTGGGATGGCGTTCGTGGCGTGCTTGGGGCTGGGATTCCTCGGGTTACCCGGGGAAGTAATGCTCGCCTTCTGCGGCTTCTGCCTGGCTCTGATGTTTCTCGAAACCGCTTTTGGCATCTGCATAGGATGCGAGCTCTACCGAGTCTTTTCGAAGAAGCCACCCCTGCTGTGCCCCGGGGATGTGTGCGAGTACACGCCACCGAGCAGACGGTCGCTTTTTTCTTCCCGCGCCTAAAGCTTGCTTCTCATTTCCCACAGGTCAGGGAACACCGGGTTGAACAGCGTGGCCGCTAAATAACCCACACCTGCAGAGCCACCAGAACCGATTTTTTTACCCAGCGTTCGCTCCACCATTTTCACGTGGCGGTATCTCCACTCACCCAACCCTTCATCAAAGTCGACCAGGGCTTCACACACCATGGAGGATTCAGGGTCGTTGTGATGGAGCGCAATCAGCACCTCTTGAACATCTTCTCTGGCCTCCCAGGGAAGGCTCACATCACACTGCAGTGCGTCCTGCGGCATGTGATGGCCACGCTCGTGGCAGTATCGAAGAGCGGAGTGCCACACGCTTGCGCGCCCCATTGCTGCCTCCACCCGCAAGCGCGCTGGTGATCCAGGAACGAGGTGTTCCGCCATTCTCATGCCGGAACCCTTATCGGCCCCCGCCCCTGCATGGTCCCGTCGGCCCAGCACCGCTTCAAGCTCTCGAAACTGCGCTGACTGAAAACCGCTGGCCGAAGACAAGCGGGACCGGAAGGACGCGAACTGCAGTGGAGTCATCGTTTCCAAAACATCGATTTGCGCTACACACGTTTTCATAATGGTGCGGGCGCGAGAAAGGAGCGCCAGGCTCCGGTGGGTATCCCCCCTCTCGAGGGCTGGCTGCAGCGCCGCCAGCTCGTGGAGGATTTGTTGGAACCACAGTTCATACACCTGGTGGATGGTGATGAACAGCAGTTCATCGTGTTCGGGGCCATCCGAGAGGGGAACCTGAAGCGAGAGCAATTCATCCACCTTGAGATAGGTGGTGTAGGTCACTGCTTTGTCGTGCTCAGACATTAGGTCACTCTGCTTTCACTGGGCTTAAGAGTCCTGTATTCCCCGGACTCCATCAGGCGCCGCAACCGGTCAAACCCGTCCCACACCTCCGTGAAAGAGGTGGGCAGGGGAGAAATGGCCAGACGAATGGCATCGGGTTCGCGATAGTCAGGAATCACATTGGAGATCTCCCTGAGCCCGTGGGCGATGGCGGCGGCCTCTGGGTGATGGATGATGATGTGGCCACCGCGCTGGCTCGCCTCGCGCGGAGTGCCCAGGCTGGCCCCCAGCGGGATTAGCCACGCATCCACCAGGGCAATCATGAGTTCCGTCCCCAGGGAGGCTTTGTGTTCAATGGCCTCGATTCCCGCTTCTTCGATCATCGAATAGCTGGTTTCCACACCACGAATTCCGATGATGGAAGGGCTAGCGATTTGGAAGGCTCTCATGTCCGTGGCTTTCTCGAATTCGGGACCCATCACAAACTGATCGCGTTGAGCAAACCAACCCTGGATAGGGACGTTGAGCTCCTCCTGGAGCTCCTTCCTCACAAACAACCACGCGGGTGAGCCTGGGCCAGCATTTCCATACTTATAGGTGCACCCCACGGCCAGGTCGATCCCCGCGGCATCGAAATCCAGGGCAATCGCTCCGCCAGCATGGGAGCAATCCCACAGCATCAGAGCTCCCACGTCTTTCACGGCTCGTGAAATGGCCGCCAAGTCTGGCCGGGAGCCTGCCCGATAGTTGATGGCTTGGAGGGTCACCAGCGCCACGTCATCGCTCAAGAAAGGGGCGAGAGCATCGACAGTCACCCGTTCGTGCTGAACGTGGATCGGGAGGGAACCTGGAGCTCCACTGTCATCAGTGTCGAGGGTGATCAAGGTCAGTCCAAGGCGTTCACAGATGCCTTGAATGATGTAGCGATCGGTGGGAAAGTTTGCTGAATCCATGATCACCGTGTTGCGCCCTGGTCTCGCCGCAACGGCAGCGACAGCAAGCTGGTAGAAATTCACCGACGTCGTGTCACACACCAGTGTCTGACCAGGTCCCGTGCCCAAAATCGCACGAGCTAAAAGGTCTCCCGCGGTTTGGGCTTGATCAATCCACTGCGACCAGCCCCCCACCAACAACGTTCCCCATTCTTGAGTGAGAAACCCCGAGACAGCATCGATGGTGGCCAGGGGTAACTTGCCCAAAGAGTTGCCATCCAGATAGCACTGATCGGGGTCAGCGTGGAAGAAGCGCTCTCGGAAAGACGCGAGGGGGTCTTCACGGTCCATCGCTTCCGCTGTTGACCGGAGAGTAGGGTCGCCTGGAAAAGTCGGAGAAGCCATCGCGCTAGCTTAGGCGCGAAACCAGATTCCCTCTAGCGAAAAATTATCCAAACTTTCCCGACACATAATCTTCGGTGGCTTTGACCGAAGGGTTCGAGAAGATTTTTGCCGTGTCATCAAACTCGATGAGCTTGCCGGGCATGCCTGTTCCCGCAATGTTGAAGAAGGCAGTGCGATCACTCACGCGGCTTGCCTGCTGCATGTTGTGGGTCACAATGACGATGGTGTACTTCTCTTTGAGCTCTTCAATAAGGTCTTCGATAGCGAGGGTTGAAATCGGGTCCAAGGCAGAACAGGGCTCATCCATCAAAATGATCTCTGGCTCGACGGCAATGGTTCGCGCAATACACAACCGCTGTTGCTGACCACCGGAAATCCCCGAGCCTGGCTTATCGAGGCGGTCTTTGACTTCCTCCCACAGGTTGGCACCGCGCAAAGACTTCTCGACCAAATCATCGGCGTCGGATTTTGAAATCCGACGGTTGTTGAGTTTCACACCGGCAATCACATTGTCCCTGATGGACATGGTGGGGAACGGGTTGGGGCGCTGGAACACCATGCCTATCTGGCGTCTGACCATGACCGGGTCAACGCCAGGGGCATAAAGGTCATCGCCATCAATCAGTACTTCGCCCTCCACATAGGCACCGGGAATCACCTCGTGCATGCGGTTAAGCGTGCGAATAAGAGTCGACTTGCCACACCCGGAAGGCCCGATGAAGGCCGTCACGCTGCGCGGCTCAATTTCCATGCTGACATCCTCCACAGCCCGGAACTTGCTGTAGTAGACGTTGAGATCTTTGATTTCGATTCGCTTTGACATTGTCTTCCTCAGTGTTTCTAGCGGCCTAGTTTGGGGGCAAAGGTTCGAGCAATAAGTCTGGCTCCCAGGTTGAGAACCATGACAATCAGGATGAGGGTGAGTGCTCCCGCCCAGGCCCGGTTGAGGTAGGCCTCAGGGATGGAACCCTGGGCGATGTAGGAGTAATACACGAAGTTGGGAAGGCTTTGCATCCTGTCCTCGAAAATGTTGAAGTTGAAGTCGTTGCTGAACCCGGCGGCAACCAAGAGCGGGGCTGTCTCTCCCATCACACGCGCGATAGCGAGCATGATTCCCGTGGTGATTCCCGCGATGGATGTGGGAAGGACGACCTTAAGAATGGTGAGCCACTTGGGAACCCCGAGGGCGTAGGCGGCTTCACGCAACTCATTGGGTACCAAACGCAGCATCTCTTCGCTCGAGCGCACCACGATCGGAATCATCAACACGGCAAGCGCGGCAGACCCAGATATACCAACCCTGGTTCCCGGACCCAACAAAATCTCAAACAGTGCGTAGGCAAACAAGCCGGCAACAATCGAGGGTATGCCCGTCATGACATCAACGAAGAAGGTGATCCACTTCGTCAGGCGTTTTCCAGTGCCGTACTCGACGATGTAAATCGAGGTCAGGAGGCCGATGGGCACGGAGATGATGCTCGCCGCCAGGGTCATAATCAGGGTGCCAATGATGGCGTGGGCCGCCCCGCCGCCCTCCCCCACGACATTTCGCATGGAAAGGGTAAAGAAGTCGACATCAAATCGGACTGCGCCTTTGCTCACGACGGTAATAATCAGTGAAATCAGGGGCGTGAGAGCGATGAAGAAGGCGAGAGTAACCAAAATGGTGGCGAGTCGGTCAACCGCGCGTCTTCTGCCTTCAACTCGGACGGCAAGGCCGAAAAGGCCGAGGGTGAAAAAAATAATTCCCACCACGGCCACCACGAGGAGGTTGATTTCATAGTCGGAGTCATTGGGCGCAGACACGGCGAAAAGCGTCCAGGAAAGAGCGAGTCCCCCCACCAACATGAGGCTCGGAACCGATGACCCAAGCTTTCCTCTGGCAAAAGCGTTTGAGTTCTGACCCATTCGCGGGCTACTAAGGCTCATCTAGTTTGCCCCCGAGAATTCGGAGCGTCGGTTCACAATCCAACGAGCAACGGAGTTCACAACGAGGGTGATGGCAAAGAGAATCAGTCCCGAAGCGATGAGGACATTCACGTTGAGCCCGTATGCCTCTGGGAAGCTCAGCGCGACGTTTGCCGCGATGGTCGAGGGATTCACAGAGCTAATGAGGTTGAGTGAGATAACTCCTGTTGCGGAGAGCACCATCGCGACCGCGAGGGTCTCTCCGAGTGCGCGGCCAAGCCCCAGCATCGCGGCGGAAATGATGCCGCCTCGCCCCACGGGCAACACAACAGTCCGAATCATTTCCCACCGGGTTGCCCCAAGCGCTAATGCGGCCTCTTCGTAAAGGACGGGTGTTTGCAGGAATACCTCTCGGGACACAGCCGTAATGATGGGCAGAACCATGACAGCAAGAACAAGGGCGGCGGTCAGAATCGTCCGGCCCGTGCCCGAGGCAGGGCCAGCAAAGAAAGGGATGAAGCCGAGGTTGTCTTCCAGCCACACGTAGAGAGGTTGCATGGCCGGGGCAAGAATCACCGCTCCCCACAATCCGTAGACAACCGATGGCACCGCCGCCAAAAGGTCCACCAAATAGCCCAAGGTCGTCGCGATTCGACGCGGCGCGTAATGGGAAATAAAGAGGGCAATCCCAATAGCGAGGGGGAATGCCACCAAAAGCCCCAGAGCTGATGCCCAGAATGTTCCAAAAACCAGGGGGCCGACCCACAGCCAGAATGACTGCCCACTCAGCAGAGAAATATCCTCCGGGTCTGCCACGATCGCCGGGAAGCCCTCGAGAAGAAGAAATCCCGATACCGCTGCCAGCATCGCCAAGATGAAGATACCGGCGCCTCGGGCTGAGCCAGAAAAAACTCGATCCCCAACCCGGACAACCACTTTTGGCCGGGCAGGCGGGGTAGTGGCTGTGGGGCCACCCATCTCCTGCGTCATCGTCACGACCTTCACAATTTCCGGCGGGCTTGGCGTGGGGGTGGGGCTCTAAAGAACTCTAGCGGGAGTGAAGAAGGTGGGGGCCTCACACATATCTGAGGCCCCCACCATCACACCGTGTTACTGAATTGTTGCGAGGATTGCTTCAGCCTGCGCGCGGGTGTTCGCCGAGACGGGGGCGTTTCCAGCGTTTGCTTGAGCAGCCAGCTGGCCCTCTTCGCTCATCACGTAGGAAACGTAACCCTTCACGAGGTCCACCACGCTGTCATCGTTGTAGTCGTTGCAACCAATGAGGTAGCTGACGAGAACAATCGGGTAGGTGCCACTGGCTTCGGTCGCCCGGTCCAGTTCGATGGCGAGGTCATTTTCCCCACGCTCACCAGGGTTGGCTGCGGGAGAGGCATCGACAATGGCCGCTGCGGCTTCTGCACTGTAGGGAACGTATTCCATACCCACCTTTACCGAGACAACACCCAGCGAGCCTGCGCGAGATGCGTCTGCATAACCGATGGTGCCAACACCATTGGTCACAGCATCAACAACACCGGAGGTCTGAGGAGCTCCCTCGCCACCCCACTCGGCTGGCCATGCTTCGAAGGACCCTGCGTTTTCTCCAGCAAGGAGCCAGAAGTCAGGGGAGGCCTTTGACATGTAGTCCGTGAAGTTCGCCGTGGTTCCCGAGTCATCGGATCGGTGAACTGCGGTGATGTTTTGGTCAGGAAACTCAACGCCGGGGTTCTGGTCCGTGATGGCCGCATCAGTCCAGTTGGTGATTTCTCCAGTGAAAATTTTCGCCAAAGTATCAGCGTCCAAGTTCATGGTCGCAATGCCATCGAGGTTGAAGATAATCGCAATGGGAGAAATGTAGGCAGGGATTTCCCAGATGCCAGCATCAACGACGCACGAGCCGAAGTTGCCTTCAGCAATTTCGTCGACTTTGAATGCACGGTCAGAACCAGCGAATGAAGACGCTCCGCTTTGGAAAGTCTCGCGCCCGCCACCAGAACCGATGGGGTCGTAGGAAACGGTTACTTCTTCATTTGCTGTCTGGAAACCAGCGACCCACGCTTCTTGGGCTGCACCCTGTGAGGATGCACCTGCGCCTACGAGGGTTCCGCTGAGCGCCATGGGTGCTTCACCGGCGGCAGCGTCTGTGGTGCTTGACTCTGCGGGGGCTGCTTCTTCGGTTGCGGCACATGCGGTGAGCACAAATGCTGCAGACGCGAGAAGCGCGATACCCGCGAGACTCTTGGAGCGAGCGATCATAGTGATTTACCTATCCTTGGGAACGAGGAGTGATGGAGCGACACGGGTGTGTCCCCCATACTGTCTCCGTCCCAGGTGACGCTCACGATGCGTGATGGTGAACGCGGGGTGAACAATTCGGGCCCGAGGGCCTATGGAAGAGTAGGGGTTGTGAGTAAGAATTTTCAGGTCATTACTGTGACGCCTGCGCCCGCCATCGACCGGACCTACCTGGTGTCGACGCTGGAGCTTGGCGGTGTCCACCGCGCCACTCGTGCGAGGGCAGAATTTGCCGGCAAAGGTGTGAACGTCACCCAGGCCCTGCTTCTCGGTGGAGTTTCCTCAGAAGCTATCGCCCCGCTTACCGCAACCGACCAAGAACAGTGGTCTGGGACATCTTTTCTTCTTGGGTCCCCCACATCGCAGAGCGTTCGCAACAACATCACCATTCTCGAACCTGACGGACGCACGACCAAGATCAACGAAGCAGCGCCGGCCCTGTCGGAATCTGAGTGGGACGCCCTTCAGGCGCTCGCTGTGGCTGAGGTCAAGCTCAACAACGCCGCGTGGCTCTTGGTTGCAGGAACAATTCCCACAACCTCCTCAGGTAAACCCCACGCTCTGTCGTCACTCTTGAAAGAGGTGTCGGGGCTGGGTTGCCAGGTTGCTTTGGATACCTCTGGCCCAGCCCTTCTTGAATCCGCTCGCACAGGCATTCCTGACTTCATCAAGCCCAATGCCAGCGAGCTTGCCGAATGTGTGTCTCGCCCGATGACAACGCTGGGCGATGTCATTGACGCGGGTCAAGAAATCGCCGGCTGGGGAGTCGGCATGGTGGTTGTGAGTTTGGGCCCCGATGGAATTGTTGGGATGAGCGCCACCAGTGCTGTCCATGCCTGGACCACGCCACTCGAGGTGTTGAACACTATTGGGGCCGGGGACGCGAGCGTTGCGGGATTCCTCGCCCACCAGGTGACCCACCCCGGTGACCTTGCCGGCGCGGTGTCACAAGCCGTCGCGTGGGGAGCCCAGAAAGTTCAGCAAGCCGGATCTCAGCTGGAGAACCTCGCTTCCCTTCCCACGGTGCACACAACGCACGCACCAGACCGGTCGCTAAAGCTGGCGGAGCCCGGTCGCTTCTAGCCCCTCGAACGCAGGATTATGGTTTTCTGTGGTTTTGAATGTTGGTTTCTGTGGGTTTGTGGTACCTTGTTGCCAGGTATTTCATAGAAATCCGAAAGGCAACAATGATGTTGGCAGAAGAGCGGCGACTTCTTATCGCTGAATGGACCCGCGAAGCGGGCCGACTCGACGCCACTCAGGCCGCCACCAAACTTCGCGTAGCAACAGAAACTGTTCGCCGCGACCTCGACATTCTCCAGCGCCGCGGTGTCGTGCGCAGGGTTCACGGCGGCGCGATTGCCATGGAACGCTTTGCCCACGAATTCACCATTCCTGAGCGTCAAAACCTGAATCCCGAAGCGAAAAGACGAATCGGCGAAGCTGCGGCGCAATACGTTCCCCACGAAGGTTGCATTTTTGTCGATGGCGGAACGACGACAGAGTTTCTCGCCCCTGCTCTGCGCAACCGCCCAGATCTCCTGGTGGTCACCAACAGTGTGAATCTGGCCGCTCGCATTGCCGATAGCTCCACCAAGACCTATATGCTCCCTGGTCGTATTCGCCCCACAACTCTCAGCGCGCTCGGTGCCCGCACTGTGGAAGACCTGGGTCGACTGAACGCGGTGGTGGCTTTCATGGGAACAAACGGAATCTCTTCAGATTTGAAGCTCACTGCTTTTGACACCGATGAGGCAGCCGTCAAGAAAGTCATGCTCTCGAATGCTGCGGAAACGATTTTGCTGGCGGATAACAAAAAGTTTGGCTCGACCTACCCCGCGACGTTTGGTGCCCCAGGCGACTTTGACCGGCTCGTGACCGATTTGGATACCCAGCAAAGCTTTATCGACAAGTTCACCCATTACGGGGTGGAGGTGGTCGTCGCATGATGGCCACGACACTAGGTTTCGTTTCCCACTCTGGGAACGGAAACGCACGAGAAGCCGGGGAAGGGAGCTCATTCTCCCTGAGCCACCTTCCCCAGCGACTCGGGCACAAAGAATACAACCTCTCGAAGGAAGGTAGTACCAATGAGTGAATTTATTCCCTCCGGTGGTGGCCAAACAGGCTTCCGTGCCGGAATTCAGAAAGTGGGTGGAAACCTCGCAGGAATGGTGATTCCGAACATCGGAGCATTCATTGCCTGGGGTCTCCTCACCGCTCTGTTCATCCCTACCGGATGGTTGCCCAACGAGGACTTCTCGTCCATGGTCGGTCCGATGATTCTGAACCTGTTGCCGATCCTTATCGGTTACACCGGTGGTCGCATTGTTCACGGTCAGCGCGGTGCGGTGATTGGTTCGATTGCAACCGTTGGTGTGATTGTGGGAACCGACATCCCCATGTTCCTCGGCGCCATGATTATTGGACCGTTGATGGCATGGATCCTCAAGTACATCGACAAGGTACTTGACCCCATCACCCCTCCCGGCTTTGAAATGCTTATCGGCAACTTCTCGCTGGGTATTGCTGGAATGCTCGGCGCCATGCTGGGTTACCTCGGCATTGGCCCCATCGTTTCCGGGATCACCACTTTCCTCGGAAATGGCGTGGGATGGCTCGTCGATAACTCCTTGCTACCACTCGCATCATTGTTGATCGAGCCAGCAAAGATTCTCTTCATGAACAACGCCATCAACTTCGGTGTTCTCGCTCCTCTGGGAGTGGTGGACGCAGAAGCAACCGGTAAATCCATCATGTTCATGCTGGAAACAAACCCTGGTCCAGGACTTGGGTTGTTGGTAGCCTTCTGGCTCGCCGGTCCGAAACTGCTCCGCGGTTCCGCACCCGGTGCAATCGTTATCCAGTTCCTTGGTGGAATCCACGAAATCTACTTCCCCTACGTTCTCCTCAAGCCTCAGGTTGTCCTGGGTGTCATTGTTGGTGGCATGGTGGGAGTAACAACCTTCATGGTGACCGGAGTGGGGCTTGTTTCCACACCTTCCCCCGGATCGATCTTCGCCTACATGGCAGTGACCCCCGCAGGTAACCACCTGGGTGTCTTGCTGGGTATCGCGTTGTCGGCCGCAGCGTCGTTCGTGGTGACCTGGTTCATTCTCAAGCTCTCGAAGGTTGACTCCACCGAGGCTGAGTTCGAAGCAGCACAGGACCGCAGCAAAGAAATGAAGGCTGGTAAGTAACCATGGCCTCCGTATCGGCTAGTGATATCAAGCAAATTGTTGTTGCCTGCGAAGCAGGCATGGGGTCTTCCGTTATGGTCGCCCGGCAACTTGCGAAGCAACTGAAGGCGCAGGGGATTGCGGTCACGCATTCCCCTGTCAACCAACTCAAGGAAACGCCGCACGAGATCGTGCTTGTCCACCGGGGGCTCAGTACCCGCGCGAAGCAAGCCGTTCCCGATTCGGTGGTGATCGTCTTCGACATGTTCTTAGGTGATCTCAACATCGCGAAGTTGGTTGGAGCTATTCAGAACGGTGACGTCATCTCCGATGGCTAATCTGCTTCAACTGGCCGGTATCGCCTTAGACGCTATGGCCTCCTCGCGAGAGGAGGCCATAGCGCTCTGCGGCGCAAAGCTCGTGGAGCTGGGCGCCGTTTCCCCCGAATACGCCGACGCAATGTGGGAGCGGGAGAAAATTTTCCCCTCCGAAATGGGCGAGGGGTTCGCTATCCCCCACGGCACAGATGAATCACGGAAATACGTCAACTTTGACCAACTCGTTTTTATTCGTCTCCAGCAGGAAATCACCTGGGTCAACGAACCCGTCACTGTATGTGTAGGCATCGCCTCCGCTGGCGATGGCCACGTAGAGATCCTAGGTAATTTGGCAGACGTCCTGATGGACGACGATGCTGCAAATATTCTTCGAACCTCCCAGAATCCACAAGCAATTCTCGACCTCATATTGAAAGGTGTTTAATCCGTGAGAGCCGCCATGTTTACCAGTCCAGGAAACCTCGACGTGATCGACGTCGAAACCCCGCAAGCCGCTGCCGACGAGCTCAAGATAAGGGTCGAGTCCTGCGCCACGTGTGGCACCGACGCCAAAATTTTTCACCACGGTCACCCTCGACTTGACCCCCCTCAGATCATCGGCCATGAAATAGCCGGTGAGGTTATTGAGGTCGGCGCCAACACCTCCGGTTTCTCTATCGGAGACCGGGTCCAGGTCATCGCTGCGGTCCCCTGCGAAGAATGTTGGGCCTGTAAAGCCGGCAAGCAAGGAATTTGCATCAACCAGACCTCGATGGGTTACCAATTCGCCGGTGGTTTTGCCGAAGAAATGGTGATCCCAGCCGCCGTGCTCAAAGCCAACGGCGTCAACAAGATTCCCGGGAACCTGAGCTTTGATGAAGCCTCCGTTACCGAGCCCCTTGCCTGTGTACTGAACGCCCAGCGCCTCGTTCACGTGGGCGAAGGCGACACCGTCTTGGTGATGGGCGCTGGCCCTATTGGTTGCCTTCACGTCCGCTTGGCTAGAGCCCTCGGCGCCAAGCGCGTCATGCTCGCCGACATTAATGGCGACCGCCTCACCCTTTCTGCCAATGTGGTCAAGCCCGATCGCGCGATTGACATGTCCTCCGAAGACCTTGCGGCGATTGTGTTGGAAGAAACCCACGGCGTTGGCCCCAGTGTGATTATCACCGCTGCTCCCGCTGGGGCAGCCCAGGAGCAAGCCATCGCTATGGCTGCGCCTGGAGGACGTGTGAGCTTCTTCGGCGGTTTGCCCAAAGATAAGCCCATGATCGCGGTGGACTCCAACGTTGTGCACTACAAAGAGCTCATTCTCGCCGGTGCTAATGGCTCCTCACCAGCCCAAAATGCGGAGGCTTTGGAGCTGATTGCCTCTGGCAAGGTGCCTGTTGCGGACCTGATTACCCACAGGATGTCGTTGGAGAACGTTAGAGACGCGATCGACGCGGTGACCTCAGGTGACGCCATCAAGGTCGTCATTAAACCTCAAGGAGTCTCGGCATGACCATTAACCACACCTTCACTGTGATGGACCCTGTTGGACTTCACGCCCGCCCCGTCGGACAAATCGTCACGCTGGTGCGCGAGAGTGGGGCAACCGTAACCCTGCGCAACAGCGACGGCAAGGAGGCGTCTGCTGCCTCCGCTCTCAAAATGCTCGCAATGAAGGTCAAGAGTGGCGAGTCGTTAGAGCTCGTCATCGACGCCCAAGACGATGCGGCAGGGCATGCCCTCGCCGAGGCGATTGAAGCCTTCGTTAACGAGGGGTAATACTGGGGTAGTGAGCACCACAGAGCTAACCGGAATTGGGGTCGGTTCCCAGGCAGCCGTCGGCAATGTTTTTCTGTTGGAAACCTCTGACGCCGTGTATGAGCACCGGTCTACGAAACACACGCCTTCCGAGGAAGCAAGCGTCTTAGCAACCGCCATCATGACGACCGCTGCAGGGATTCGGGACGAATCTGCGACCAGCGATCCCACCGCCCGGGACATTCTTAATGCCCTACTCATCATTTTGGAAGACCCCGAGCTTCAGGAAATGGCGAAGCCCTACCTCTTAGAGGGGGACGACGCTCCCACCGCTCTGTTTAAAGCTCTCGATGAATTCGCCGAACTCATGGGGGATGATGAAGAATTCCTCTCCCGGGTGGCAGATCTTCGAGGCATTGCGGCCCGCATCTCTGGTTGGGTACGCGGTATCGCCGCTGGCCCCAGCATCCCCCAAGAGGGGACCTGGATCATCGTTGCCGATGACCTCACCCCACTGGAGACTTCCCAGTTTGGCGACTCCGTCGTAGGGGTTGTCACGGAACTCGGGGGACCCACCTCCCACACCGCGATTATTTGTCGTGCACTCTCGCTCCCTGCTGTTGTCAGCGCTAAAGGAGCCATGACACTCACCCAAGGCGAAGCCGTCCTGGTGGACCCAGAAGGAAACAGAGTTGTCAGCGGCGGCGCCCTGAGCGATGCAACTCAAGCGCTCACTTTCATTCCGCAATCCGATGCGCCGCTGATCACGGTCAGGGCCAACATCGGCGGTCTCGAAGATGCCACACACGCCGCAAAGACTTCTGCCCGCGGTGTCGGTTTGTTCCGCACCGAAGTCCTTTACCTCTCCGCATCCCGAGAGCCCACCCTGGAGGAACAGGTCGCCAGCTACGTGGAGGTGCTCAAAGCGGCACCGGCGGGAAAGATCATCATCCGCACCATCGATGCTGGAAGCGACAAACCCGTTCCCTTCCTAGCGCTGGGTCATGAAGAGAACCCTGCCCTCGGTGTCCGGGGATTTCGTCTTGCCCATGATTTCGGGGATTTCCAAAAGTCCCAGCTCGCTGCGCTTGCAGCTGCGATTGACGCAACCGGTCGGGACGTGGGTGTGATGGCGCCGATGGTGTCGACGGTAGAAGAGGTGAAATCTTTCCATGCCCTGTGTCACGAAGCGGGCATCACTCAGGTGGGAATCATGATCGAAACCCCTGCAATTATTCACGTGCTGCCTGACCTCAAGGGCTTAGTTTCCTTCCTCAGCATCGGCACCAATGACCTTTCCCAATACCTTTTTGCCGCAGACCGAATGCATCCACAGTTGGGGGCCTTGAATAACCCCTGGCAGCCAGGTTTGCTGCGCAGCGTCAAACAGGTCGTTGAAAAAGCACAGGACCTAGACATACCCGTGGGTGTGTGCGGGGAAAGCGCCGCCAATCCCTTGCTGTCCATCGTGTTCGCCGGTATGGGAATTTCCTCCGTCAGTGTTGCCCCCAGCGCTGTTGAAGCGGTGAGTACCGCTCTGGCCTCGGTGTCCCAGAAGCAAGCGCAACAGGCCTCCGTGCTCGCCCTCGCGGCCAGCACTCCCGCCGAGGCGGAAGCAACTGTGCGCGCCATGTTTGGATAGTGTCTCCTCAGACTTGGTGTCCCTCTAGCGGAAAGTGCGCCCATGAAAGCAATCGTTGTGTCGCAGTCAGGTGGCCCCGAGGTACTGGAGTACCAGGACTGGCCAGAGCCCACACCACTGCCGAACGAGCTACTTGTTGACGTTGCTGGTATCGGGGTCAATTTCATTGACACCTATCATCGATCAGGCATCTATTCCCTGCCCCATCCCTTCGTCCCAGGTTTAGAAGGGGCCGGGGTAGTAACCAGTGTTGGCGCGGAGGTAGCAGAGTTTGCGGTGGGCGATCGGGTTGCCTGGACCGGGCACATGGGAAGCTACGCCCCACAGATTGCCCTCCCCGTGGACAAAGCCGTCAGGGTTCCCCAGGATCTCAACCTTCACGAGGCGGCCGGTGTCATGCTGCAAGGCCTCACAGCGCACTACCTGGTCACCAGTGTGTATCCGGCTAAAGCTGGTGACATAGCCCTGGTCCACGCAGCAGCAGGCGGGGTAGGGCTTTTGTTGTGTCAGATGCTCAACAACCGGGGAGTCACGGTGGTCGGTACCGTCTCCACTGCCGAAAAGGCCCAAGCCGCATCGGCCGCAGGAGCAGCACACATCGTTCGGTATGACCGGGACGACCTCGTCGAGGCAGTCATGGCGGCAACCGGTGGACAGGGCGTGGACGTGGTCTATGACGGCGTGGGTAAAACAACGTTTGAAGCGGGCTTGAAGTGTCTGAAGGTGCGAGGAATAATGGCCATTTTTGGTCAAGCAAGCGGTCCGGTGGGAAGTTTTGACCCCCAACTCTTGAATGACGGGGGTTCACTTGTGGTCACCAGGCCTAGCCTGACCCACTTCACAAGGACCCCTGAAGAGCTCCGGTGGCGATCATCGGAGGTCCTCGGAGATCTCGCAACTGGAAAACTTACCCTCACAATTCACGATTCCTACCCGCTCGCAGAGGCAACGCAAGCCCACCTCGACCTCGAAAGCCGTTCCACCTCGGGCAAACTACTTCTTCTCCCGCCCCAGCACTAACAGGCTCCCAGAGAGGTAGCGTTACGCCATGAGAATTCTTTTGATCGGCGCCGGTGGAGTCGGAAACTCCATCGCCAAGCTCCTTGCCACACGAAACTTCTACGACAGCGTTGTCGTAGCCGATTACGACCTGTCTCGAGCAGAATCCGTGCTCGAGTGGATCGCCGGCCGTTTCCCCGAAGCCCGGAGTAAATTCACGGCAGACCGCATTGATGCCTCTTCGCCTGCCCAGGTAGCAGAATCGGCACGACGCCACACCGCCACCATGGTGATGAATGCGGTGGAGCCATCGTTTGTGGAAAGTATTTTCGAAGGTGCCCGTACCGCTGGCGCTGACTATATGGACATGGCGATGAGCCTGTCAAAGCCTCACCCCGAAGAACCGTTCACCAAGCCAGGGGTGATGCTCGGTGAGGCGCAGTTTGCCCAGGCGGAAGCCTGGGAAAACAGCGGGCGCTTAGCGCTTGTCGGCATGGGAGTAGAACCAGGAATGTCGGACGTGTTTGCCCGATACGCCAGTGACTACCTCTTCCGCGAAATCGACGAAATCGGTGTGCGAGACGGTGCAAACCTCGTCGTCGTGAACGACCAGGGTGAAGAAATCTTCGCTCCATCATTTTCTATTTGGACAACCATTGAAGAGTGCCTCAACCCGCCACTGATTTATGAAAAAGATAGAGGCTGGTTTACGACCGAGCCCTTTAGTGAACCGGAAGTTTTCACTTTCCCCGCAGGGATCGGCCCCGTTGAGTGTGTCAACGTCGAGCACGAAGAAGTTGCCCTCATTCCCCGCTTCCTCGATGCGAAGAGGGTGACGTTCAAGTACGGGCTGGGCGAAGAATTCATTGGTGTCCTCCGGACACTGCATCTGCTTGGACTCGACTCCACTACCGGGGTCGCGGTGAGAACCACGCCCGATGAGAGCGGGAAGCGCTCGAGCGCAACGATTTCGCCCCGCGACCTCGTTGCTGCTGTGTTGCCAGACCCCGCCAGACTCGGCGACTCGATGAGTGGAACCACCTGCGCGGGAACGTGGGTCACGGGCCTAGGCAAAGACGGCTCTCCCCGAGAGGTTTACCTGTATCACGCGATCGATAACGCCTGGACCATGGAGCACTTTGATGCCCAGTGCGTGGTGTGGCAAACCGCGCTCGCCCCAGCGCTTGCGCTGGAGTTATTGGCAACGGGTGTGTGGTCTGGTTCCGGTGTTCTTGGCCCCGAAGCCTTTGACGCCAAGCCCTTCTTGGACTTGATGTGCCAACCCCAAGCCGAGGGCGGCTATGGCCAAGAATGGGGCCTAGAGGAGCGCTAGGCGGGGCTAAAGCGCAGACTCAGGCAGGAAAGGCCGCCGTCAATCTTCTGACATTCGGAATTCGGTAACTCGACAACCTCAAACCCACCATCCCGGACCGCCTGGGAAGTGTGGGGGAAACCTTCTGGCATAAACACAACGCCGTTGACGCGGATACTATTTGCCGCTGGTTCTTCCCCTTCTGCCACATCAATTACGGTGTAGCCGTCAAAGCAGCCACTGGCTGAAAGGCGCCTGGTCGAAAGAACGGTGGTTTCATCGAGCAGAGAACAATCAGACTTAAAGTGCAAAACGCCAGCGGGCGTGGTGACCTCCCGGACCTGATACCCCCAGGGTGACGCAACCTCGGCAAGTGCAGCGATCCCTTCAGAGGTGCTCCGGTTCGAGATCCCAATCAGGATTTCGTTCTCCATGGCGAGGATGTCTCCACCCTCCAGTGTTCCCACACCGGGAAGCCCTACTGCAGTGGGGTAAAACTCTTTCACCGCATCAGCCATCGCCATCGCTTCGCCACGGCGGGTGGGTGCACCCGGACGCAGGATGACCGCTCCCCGGGGCAAACACAGAGCAGTGTCTTCCACAAAAAGCGAATCGGGGAACTCTTCCAGCGCTGGTAACACGGTGACGTGTACTCCCACAGCTTCCAGAGCAGAGACATACGCCATGTGGTGCTGCTTCAAGGCCACGACATCGGGATTACCGACGTCGTTGGCCCTCAAACCCAACACCGCGCTCGAGGGCGGAGTGCGCACAATGGCGTGGGTAAAGCGATAGGAAGAACTCACGATTATCCGAACCTGCTGGCTGTCATCTTTTTCCTGGGCCACCAGAACGCATCCCCAGCGATGAAGGCGGTAGCGGGAACGACGACAGTTCGCACCAGAAGGGTGTCAATCAAGACACCGATTCCCACGATGATTCCGACCTGGAAGAGCGCAATCAGCGGCAGTACCCCCAAAACAGCGAAGACCGCTGCCAGCAAAACTCCGGCGCTGGTGATAACTCCGCCGGTTGCGCCCAATGCCTTCACCATCGCTTGCCTGGTGGGCTGTCTTACGGTGCCCGCCAGGTTGGCGGCCTCCTCTCGCGCTCTAGAGACGAGGAAGATGTTGTAATCCACACCCAACGCCACCAGGAAGAGGAAGGAATAGAGGAAGACGCTGAAGTCCAGGCCCGACATACCGAACACGTTTTCAAACAGTAGCCATGCAGCCCCGATTGCGGAGAAGAAGGACAGCACCACGCTTGACAGCAAGAGAATCGGTGCGAGCAAAGCACGCAACAGGATCACCAACACAATAAAGACCAGAATGAGAATCAGCGGGATAACCAGCAATTGGTCCCGCTCATAGGTTTCTTTAACCGCGAGGCGGGTGGCGTCATCGCCTCCCACCAAAGCCCCGGCATCGGTGACACCTTGGACGGCCTCTCTCAAATCGACGATCGCCACATATGCTTCGTCGCTCCCGCCCTCTGCATCAAGGACGACATCAATACGCGAGACGGTGTCGTTGAAGTTGACCACCTCGGCCGAAGCAACAACGTCGAGGCTGAGGGCGGCTTCGACGACATCGTCGGCAAAATCGTTGTTTGCAACAACCTGGGTAGGCGAGCTTTCTCCGGCGGGGAATGCTTTACCTAACACTTCAATCCCCAAAACGGCCTCGGGCTTGACCCGGAACTGCTCGGTCTCGGGAATACCGATGGTCACTCCTGCAGAACCGAAGGAGAGACCACCCAAAATGGCGACGCCAACGATTGCCACGGTGACGGGGCGCTTGCTCACACCCGTTCCCAGTTTCGCCCACCAACCGGTCTCGGACTTGTTGACCCCACCGAAGCGAGGAACAAAAGGCCAGAAGAGTCCACGCCCAAAGACCACGATTGCAGCGGGCAGCACACCCAGGGCAGAAATCATGGCAACAACAATTCCCGTGGCACACACCACGCCGAGCGCTCGTGTGACACCCAGCTCAGCAAACGCCAGGGTCAGCAGCGCCAACACAACGGTTCCGCCCGATGCCATAATCGCTGGCGCCACGCCCTTCAGGGCTTTTGCCATCGCTTCGTGGCGGTCTTCGAACTTCAAAAGCTCTTCCCGGTACCGTGCAATCAAGAGCAGGGCATAGTTGGTCCCCGCACCAAACACGAGGACCGACAAAATCCCGGTCACTGAACCATCTGCGGCAAGACCAAAGAAATCAGCCACATTTCGACCAATTTGCCCCGCCATCAGGTCCGCGGTTCCCACGACCAGGAGCGGAACAATCCAGAGGGTGGGGCTGCGGTAGGTGATGAGCAAGAGCAAAATAACGATGATGACGGTGGATCCCAGCAGAACGAAGTCAGCACCTTCAAAAACGCCGGCGAGGTCAACCTGAAATCCCTCTGGTCCCGTGACGTATGTGGTAATTCCCGAAGGGGCCGCGTCAGCGGAGAGAGCGCGAATTTCGGCAATGCGCTCGCCGCGAGGTTCGACATCGTCGATCTCATCCAAGGGCACGGTAATCACCGCAGTGGTGTTGTCCTCCGAAACAGTCGCCGGGGGAACAAATGCTTCTCCCATGATTTCGACATTGGTGAAGTCCAGAAAGAGCTCGTTGGCGCCGCCAGAGGGCATCTGGATTACCGGGTCAAATTCACCTTGCAACCATGCGAGATCTTCCTCCGTGAATTCCCCGGAATCCTTTGCGAACACGATGACCGCTGCGGTCCCCTCGGAATTCGGCATCGCCGCTAGGGCGTTGTCCACCAAGACAACTTCGGAATCATCGGGCAGGCCGTTTGTGGGGGCCGCATCGCTCTCATCTGCAGCGAAGGCCGTGAAGGATAAGACAGCAAAAATAAGACCAAACAGCAGGGTAACCCAGGAGGTTTTCGGACCGGTAATAAAGCGCAGAAGGGAATTCACCCCTCCAGGCTAGCCCTTTGCCTCTTCCTTCACGAACGACGCTCAGGTTGGGGAGGCAAGCTAAGGAGGAGGAGGAAAAGCGGTGGAAAAGTTGCGCAGGCTGGCCTGGATCACTGCGGTCTCTGTTGCGCTCACCGGCTGCGCACTCCCTGCCCCGAGCCCCTCCGAACCAGCCAATGCGTGTGGCGCTGGAGCGAAAGAGGGTATTGCTCAGACCATTACGGCCCAGATTGACGCTCTCGAAAAGGGTGACTTTGGCGCCGCATATGCCATGGCTTCCCCGCAATTCCAGAGCCAATTTAGTGAAAAAGCTTTTCAAGGCGTGATTTCAGGGGGTTTCGCCTTCTTGATGGAGCCCGCCACCGTCGTGTTCTCTGACTGCATCCTCGAGCCCGAAACAACGGGCGCACAAACACGGGTGACGGTCACCACCAAGTCTGGTGAGGGGTGGACGCTGATATACCAACTTGCCGAGAGCGTGGAAGGGTGGCGTATTGAAGCAGCAGCCCTCACGAGATCGGCTGCGGCCAACACCTAGTCGTTAGCCTGGGCTGATGGACTTCGCAGAAATCGACACTCCCTTCACTGTTATCGACTACGAGCGCCTGGTCAGCAATCTAGAGCACCACCGGGCCAGGACCCAGCAGCAAACAGTTGAGACGAGACCCCATGCCAAGACCCACAAGATTCCAGAGATAGCAAAGCTGCAGCAGAAATATGGCGCTCGCGGGATAACCCTCGCCACGATTGGTGAAGCAGAAGTATTCGTCGAGGCGGGAATAGACGATATTTTTCTGGCCTACCCGCTGTGGCTGACGCCACGCAAGGCTGCCCGCCTCCAAGCCCTCGCTCCTCGGGCAAGGGTGGGCATGGGGGTTGATTCCGTCGCTGGGATCCAACAAGCCGCTAAAACACTCGGCAAAACCACGATCGAGTTCATGATCGAAGTCGATAGCGGGCACCACAGAAGTGGGATTGACCCGTTACAGGTCGTCCCCCTAGCGCAGGCGCTCGCCGATCATGATTTGGCGTTTCGCGGTGTATTCACCTACCCCGGACACAGTTACCAGCCCGATACCAAGGATGATGCATCCCAGGACGAAGTGACTGCTCTCAGCCTTGCGACCAACGCGTTGGAATCTGCTGGATTCGAGGTCTTGGAGCGAAGCGGCGGCTCGACGCCCTCACTTCACAGCACTCAGAGTTTCCTGACGGAGACTCGCGCGGGAGTGTATGCCCTCGGAGACGCCCAACAACTTGAGCTCGGGGGCATGGACATGAATGATGTCGCCCTCTCGGTGGTGACCACGGTCGTCAGTGCGCGAGGCCAAACCGTGGTGGTCGATGCAGGCAGCAAAATTATGGGAGCGGACAAAGCGTCCTGGGCCAGCGGCCACGGTCGGGTGCTCGGTCATGCGGATGCCCGGATTGTCGCCATGTCAGAACACCACGCGACCGTGGTGTTCCCTGATTCAGACCCAGCACCACGCTGCGGGGACATAATCCAGGTCATCCCCAACCATGTGTGTAACGCGGTAAACCTCGTCGACTCGGTGTTCGTTACCCAAGCGGGACAACCCACACGGGTGTGGGCTGTCGCGGCACGGGGGAAAAACTCCTAAGGACGCCTTCTGCGAAGAGATGCCCCCGTTGGGTTTCTCTTAACCCCTCGCGCCCTCGCTCACAGTCAATGGCTCTGGGGCAGCGGGAGGGATGATCGATAACACATCACTACTGAGGGAAATAACTGCGGATTGTTCCCACTCTTCCTCGCCATAGGAGAGGAAGAATCCCGGAACAATCCACTGGCCCCCCGAAGAGTCCCACACCAGAAGGGACGTTGGAGTAGAGGAAATAATCGTGACGGGTCCACCATCCAGGAGCCCATCCGTTACCAGAGGTCCATCATGGGAATGGAACGAATCTAAGTGGTCATAGTCGACCGCTGGTGCTCCCCACCAACTGCCGGAAACCAAACGGTCAACTGCAGCAAAAGGACTAATCGTGTCAAAGTTCCCCCTCTTCACAGCCTTCGAGCTGTGACCAGAGGCAGAAGCCAATACGGGGCCGGGGGCCCAAAACATCGTCCATTCCAGCGCAGTAGGTTGCCCATTCACTCTGCTTGACACACTCACCCCGATACCCCACTCGTCATCAGCCAGAACGTGAACATCCTCGAGGGTTGCCTCTAAGCCCACCGCTTGAAACGCTTCTAAAGCCCGCGTTGTGGCCTGGGCTGCACTGGGCAGGGGTAATTCAGGATTATCGGGCACACACTCCCAACCAGGAAGTTCATCCGAGCCTTCGGCAGCAGGTATCTCTTCACACAACGGTTCGGGGTAGGCAGCGGGGTCTGAGTAATACCAGGAGCCCGAACCATTCCAGGTCAAGACCAGACTTGGTCCGCTCCAATCTTCTGCCCCCATCGCGTAACCGGGCCAATCCAGTGAGTAGTAATCGCTCTGCGCCGCTTCCCCTTCTACTTCGAACACGTCGCCCAGGGTGGCGAGGACCCCCTCCGGAGTTCCCTCCAAAACCATTTCGTAGACCGGGGCACTTCCCTCCTCCTGCGAGAGCTGGTCTCCCGCAAGGTAATCCACCTGAAGGTAAAGGCTGCTGTCTCCCGAGAATTCAGACCCTTCGGCAAACATCCCTGAATCAGAAATGACAATGAGCGGCTTGGGGGGCGCAACACTTTGGACAACAATGCCCGTCGCGATAACCAGAAGAGCACTGAGCCCCAGATACGAAACAGGGCGGGGAAGCGCCGTGATCCCTCTCCCCACAGAGGTGATGTGTCTTTTTGCCCTGAGAAGCACAGAGGCCAGCCCGCCGCGGAGCGCAGCAAGAAGGCGCTGGGCAAGAGAGTTAATCCACACGATGACGTCCTTTTCTCTGCCTCAATTCTAATCCGCGCGAGGGCCCGGCTGAAAAGGCCAGAGCGTGGCAGAATCCTGACTATGGCACAGGTGCTCACGTTGGCGCTTCGCTACCCCTACGTCCTTGTCGCCCTCGGGGTGGGGGGCCTCGGCCTTGCCCTCCAAAGTTTTATGGAGGGAGACCTCACCCGTTGGTTGGTCACCGGCTTTGCGGCCTTCGTCGCGCTGCTCCAGGGGATTCAGATGGTGCGGTCACTCCTTCGAGGCCACTGGGGCTTAGACGTCCTCGCCGTAACGGCGATCGTTGCCACGCTTCTGGTCGGTGAATTCTGGGCCAGCCTCATCATTGTCTTGATGTTGACCGGAGGTGAAGCCCTCGAAGACGCTGCAGCGCATCGTGCACAACGCGAACTGACCGGGCTTTTTGCCCGAATCCCGCAAAGCGCCCATCGCATCGAATCAGATGGCTCTATCCAGGACACCCCCGCCGATGACATCGCCATCGGCGACCGACTTATCGTGAGGCCCTCCGAGGTCGTGCCGGTCGATGGTGAATTGGTTAGTGATGCCGGCGAATTTGATGAAGCCTCGCTCACGGGTGAAAGCTTGCCCGTGCACCTTGGTGCTGGAGATCGTATTCTGAGCGGTTCCCTGAATGGTTCTGTGGCGGTCGAAATGATTGCCACACAGATTGCCGGGAAGAGCGAATACCAAAGAATCGTGGGTTTGGTCGAAGAGGCAACCAAGTCAAAAGCTCCTCTTGTCCGACTAGCCGACCGCTACGCGATACCTTTCACGGTGGTCGCGTATGCCATCGCTATCACCGCGTGGATCGTCAGCGGTGATCCTGTTCGGTTTGCCGAAGTATTGGTTGTTGCCACCCCCTGCCCCCTTCTGATTGCTGCACCGGTGGCTTTCATGGGTGGAATGTCGAGGGCCGCCAAGGCCGGGGTCGTCATCAAAGATGCCGGAACGCTCGAGCGCTTATCCCAAGTCAAAACGGTCGCTTTTGATAAAACAGGAACCCTCACCCACGGTGAACCCGAGGTGGTGGCCCTCTTGCCCCGGGGCCCGGTCGCCACGACAAAGGAACTTCTGGCCTTGGTGGCAAGCGCTGAACAATACTCCTCCCATGTTCTTGCCAGGGCTATCGTCGAAAAAGCACACGCTGATGGTCTCGACCTTTACGAGTCCTCTCGCGCAGAAGAAATCGCTACCGATGGTGTCACCGCCGACATTCGAGGAAGAACAGTCCTCGTCGGCAAACCTGCTTTTGTGGCTCGCTCGGCGCCGGATGTGGAGCGCTACGACATTCAGCCCGGGGAAACAGTCGTTTATGTGGCACTAGATGGCGAATTTGCCGGCCATGTCGTGCTCAAAGATGTGTTGCGACAAGAAGCACCCTCGGTCCTTGGCCAGCTCACGCGTTTAGGGATAACGCGATTTGCCATGGTGTCGGGAGATAGTAAAGAAACCACCGCCCATATCGCTCAAGAATTGGGGATCAAGGAATTTCACGGCGAATGCCTGCCCGGTGACAAAGTGACCATCGTGGAAGGGCTCACCCCCAAACGGGTCATGATGGTGGGCGATGGCGTCAATGACGCTCCCGTTCTCGCCGCATCTGATGTGGGGGTGGCTCTGGGAGCCAAGGGCTCCACCGCTGCCAGCGAGTCAGCGGACGTGGTGATCCTGGTCGACAATCTCGCAGTCGTTGCCACGGCGCTCAGTATTGGACAGTCCACCATCCGCATTGCCCTCCAAAGTGTGTGGCTGGGCATCATCATGAGCGTGGGATTGATGGTTGTTGCTGCCTTCGGTTTGCTCCCCGCCATCCTCGGGGCTTTCTTGCAAGAAGTCGTCGATTTGGTCGCCATCCTTGGTGCACTGCGAGCGGTCCGGACCCCGAAAGTGCGGGAAAGACGCCCTTCCGGGGCGCCGAGCCTGGCTAGGGTTGGAGCATGAGCCATCCCCACGGTGTCGAACCGCATTCGCTGAATATCGCTCCCCGCCTCAATTGGCTTCGCGCAGGAGTTTTAGGAGCAAACGATGGGATTGTTTCCATTGCAGCGTTGGTGGTGGGCGTTGCCGCAGCAACTAACGAGACGCTCCCTGTCGTTATTGCAGGAACCGCGGGAATAGTCGCAGGTTCCCTTTCCATGGCACTGGGTGAATATGTGTCGGTATCTTCCCAGCGCGATAGTGAAGCAGCCCTGATTGAGCGCGAAAAGCAAGAATTGAGGGATTTTCCTGAAGCCGAGCTCCAGGAGCTTGCGGAAATATATGAGGCAAAAGGTTTGAGCCCAGCAACCGCCAAGAAAGTTGCCCTCGAGCTGACCAGCAACGACGCCGTCGCAGCGCACCTGGAGGCGGAACTGGGAATAGACGAACTCCAGCTCACCAACCCTTGGCACGCAGCGCTCTCTTCAGCGCTTTCTTTTCTTGCCGGTGCAGCACTTCCGATGCTGGCGATCACTCTTGCCGGGGAATCCATCAGGATCCCCTTGACCTTTGCGGCGTCGTTGGTAGCCCTGGGGCTCACCGGTGGAATAGGCGCATACTTGGGACACAGTCCCCTGCTTCGCCCCATCATTCGGGTCATGTCTGGGGGCGCGCTCGCGCTTGCCTTGACCTGGGCAATCGGCCTCGCTCTTGGGGGCGACGTAGCGCTGTAGGGAAAGTCATCAGGTGTGGTGGCTGAGCTATACCCTTGTCGCACACCCCAAAGAGAGACCCGATCACGATGGCTGACAAAGAAAAGTCCAGTTCTACTTTTTCCGATAAAGAAAAAGAGGCAATGCGGGAGCGTGCACGGGAACAACGCGAGTTCAAGAAGTTACCCGGCGAAGAACAAGTGCAACGCAAGATCGCCGAAATGACCGGCAACGACAAGAAGCTTGCCCTCGGTATCCATGCCTTGGTGATGGGGATCTCGCCGGAGATTACGACCAAAACCTGGTACGGAATGCCGGCTTACTACCTGAATGACAAAGTGATCTGCTTTTACCAAGCCGGCAGTAAATTTGACTCTCGCTATTCCACTTTCGGTTTCCAAGAATCAGCACAGCTTGACGAAGGTGCCTTCTGGCCTACGTCCTACGCCATTACTGACCTCACCGACGAGGTGGCGAAGAAAATCACTGGGTTGGTGAAGAAGGCCATCGCGTAGCCGCAAAAGTTGGCTGTACCGGTGGGAGGAGCGCCCTGAGGTGCCCCTCCAATCGCGCGTCTGTTGACGCACAAGCCCTGTTTTTCGCTGCTTACCTCACCCGATAGCGGTGAGGGCGCCAACCTCAGGAGCGGAGGCTTGGACTAAACGCCTTGCATCGTGCCGAGCACAATGACCCATCCAAGGATGGACTTAGAGGTGAGGCTCAACACAATGTAGGCCTTCTCGCCGAAGGCATACACCTTCCATTTACCGATTTTTTTGTACTGCAAGAACATGTTGACGGCGAAGGTGTTGAAGAAGATAAAGGTAAGAAGGAATCCGAACTGGGCATACACCGGGATGGCATCGGCAATGTTGTTCGTGGACACCACGAAGTAGATCCCGCCCATAATCCATGGAACGATTCCCGCCAGCACACCGATGTTGAAAGAGAACCAGCTGGTTTTCTGGGTGAGCTGATTGTGCATCTCCATCATCAGCCCCATCATGTTCATGATGAAATTTAGGGTGAAAATAAACACGATCGCGGAAATCTCGATGAGTCCACCCAGCATGAGCAGGACAACCAGCATCAGAGAGGAGCTAATGGCATATTCCCACCAGCGGGCACGGTTGATGCCCTTTTCGATGTCGGTCTCATAGCGACGGACATACCAAGGGGAAGATATGAAAAGGTGTGCGACAGCAGAGAGCAGTAGGAATAGGGGCGCGATGAGGGCTACCGGAAACTCGAAAAGGATGTCGCTTTCTGGTCGAATACCCTCCGGGGTGTCCGTAAAGAAGCGGGTGATTACCGGGATTCTCGTCTCATCGTTGAGAATAAAAAATAGCGCGACCCCTTGGACCAAATGGAAAACTCCTGCAATCCTGTTGAATTTTTGGAGTTGCTTGCCTAATGTGGTTTCTGGTTTCATGACGGGTCCTCTCGATAACCTAAGAGACCAAATCTACCGGAGGAGCCCCTGCAGATTGGCTGAGTGAATGCCTGGCGCAAATCCCTCCGGAGGCTCAAAGTAAACTAATGGCGTGACCGACGTCTTCTACCAGGACGCTTCCTGGCCCAGGGCCGGAGATTACCCTGCTCACCAGGATCATGCGGATGTTGTTCTGATCGGTGTTCCCACGCATGAGACCTCACTCTCCCCCACGCGCGCAGACACTACGCCGCGAGCAATTCGAGAGTCGCTCAGGCGCTACTCACACACTTTTTACCACGGAGACGGTGGCACACGCAGCCTGGAAGGTCTCACCATCACCGATGCAGGCGATATCGAGAATCCCGATGGTGACCGCGCGGGCGCCATAGAGCACTTGCGAAAGGTAGCCTCCCAGAGCTCACTGGTCATCGCCCTGGGAGGCGACAATTCTGCGACAGTTCCCGTAGCCACCGCGAGTCTCGATAGTGATTGGGACAGTGCCGGGCTCATCACGCTCGATGCCCACTTCGACGTGCGAGCGGGCAAGAGCAATGGGTCCCCAGTGCGGGAGCTGCTCGAACTTGGGCTTCCCGGCCCCCACGTAGCACAGGTAGGAATCGCGGACTTTGCGAACTCAAAAGCATATTCAGAATTTGTCGCCCACCAAGGAATCACTGTTATTCCCCGCAGAGACATCACCGCCTCGAATGTGGAAAAAATCGCCGAGCAGGCCTGCAGAACTGCGGGAAGCGGGGGAGGAAATATCCACGTTGACATCGATGTCGACGTGTGCGATCGGGCAGTCGTTCCCGCCTGCCCCGCGTCTGCCCCCGGGGGAATTAGTGCATATGAATTAAGGGTACTGGTGCGCCGACTGGCCGCACACCCCCAAGTTGTGTCTTTTGACATCACAGAAATTGACGCAACGCAGGACTCTGCTGATGGGCGCACTATCCGACTGGCCGCCCTTTTAGTATTGGAAATTCTGGCAGGCTTTAACGAACGTCCCTAGCTTTTTCTACAACCATGTCGCCGTTGAGAAATACCCGTCGCACCAAATCTACCCCCGGGCGATAGGCCACATACGCGTAATCCGGAGCCTGGAGCTGAATCAGGTCAGCTCGGGCGCCCACTCGAATTTGTCCCCTATCCATCAGGCGTAACGCGGCCGCTCCACCGGCAGTCGCGGACCACACCGCATCCGCCGGGGACATCTTCATCTCTCGCACGGCAAGAGCAATCATGAACGACAGGGAAGAGCTAAAGCTTGACCCCGGGTTGCAGTTGCTGGCCAGGGATACCGTAATGCCGGCATCATGCAAAGGTCGAACATCAAGGTACGCTCCTGCGGTGGAAAAATCGGTGCCCGGAAGTGCTGTCACGACAACCGCACTTCCACGTAGTAGTTGGATATCTGATGTGGTGAGGTGATTTCCGTGAGACAGCGAGGCGGCACCCACCTCGAGAGCGATTTTTGCGCCCTCTCCTGGTCCTAATTGGCTGGCGTGGAGAGTGGGGATTAACCCGTGAGCCAGGCCTGCCGTGAGTACCCGTCGTGCCTGGCGGGCATCAAACGCCCCGGCTTCAAGAAAGACATCGATAAAGCGCGCATACGGGGCGCATGCCTCCAACATCGGGCCGCAGACCTCCTCGACATACCTCTCAGGGTCGTTCGCGTGCTCGCCCGGGACCAGGTGCGCCCCTAAAAAAGTTGTCTGGTCGGTAATGCCCTGGGCGACCTCAAGAATTCTTTTTTCATGCTCCACGGTGAGTCCGTAGCCAGACTTGATTTCCACGGTCGTTGAGCCTGACGCGAGCATTTCTTCCCGAAGCGCTCCCGCACTAGTCGCTAGGGCTTGGGTGGTGGCTTCCCGGGTGGCAGAGACCGTGTTGCCGATTCCGCCTGCGAGGTAGGGCGCACCAGACATCCGCGCCTTAAACTCCGCAACTCGATCTCCGCCAAAAACGATATGGCTGTGGGAGTCAACAAAGCCGGGCATAAGCACCTGGTCGTCCATCGACAGTGTGTCGACTCCCGCTGCGAGAGCGGCCTTCACGGCGCTATCGTCATGGCCTATCCCCGCAATGAGTCCCTCCTGGATAAGCACGGACGTAGCAACAGAAATCCCCAGGGAGGCCTCGCCGGCCCCTGGTGTTCCTGTGCAGGTCACTAACTGGCCTACGTCAGTGAGTAACAGTGGCTCACTCACTCGAGACCCATCGGGATCTTCAGGCCACGTTCCCGGGCGACGTCCTTTGCCCGGTCATAGCCCGCATCAACGTGGCGCATAACCCCGGTTCCGGGGTCGTTGATCAACACACGCTCGATTTTTTGTGCCGAAAGCTCGCTTCCATCCGCGACAATAACCTGCCCGGCGTGGAGGGAGCGTCCGATTCCTACCCCGCCCCCATGGTGCAAGGAAACCCAGGACGCGCCCGAGGCGGTATTGAGCAACGCATTGAGCATCGGCCAGTCCGCGATGGCGTCTGATCCATCCGCCATGGCTTCTGTCTCGCGATACGGCGAAGCCACGCTTCCCGAATCAAGGTGGTCTCTGCCGATGACTATCGGTGCGGAAAGCTCCCCGCTGGCCACCATTTCGTTGAAGCGAAGACCCGCAAGGTGGCGTTCTTTGTATCCCAGCCAACAGATACGCGCCGGCAAACCCTCAAATCGGATCTTCTGTCCTGCTCGCTCAATCCAGCGCGCCAGGTGGACATCATCCGGGAAGAGCTCAAGTATGGCCTTGTCCGTCTTGCGGATGTCTTCCGGGTCACCCGAAAGAGCCACCCAGCGAAATGGACCCTTACCTTCAGCAAACAATGGCCTGATGTAGGCGGGAACAAATCCGGGGAAATCGAAGGCCCTCTCATAGCCGCCTAGCTTCGCCTCGGCGCGAATCGAGTTTCCATAATCAAACACAATCGCTCCGGCATCCATGAAATCCACCATCGCTTCAACCTGCGTTGCCATAGCCTTACGGGCCTGGGCAGTAAAGCCTTCGGGGTCCTTGTCCCGGGCTTCTTCCCACTGCTCCACTGGTATTCCTGCGGGGAGATAGGCCAGAGGGTCGTGCGCGCTGGTCTGGTCTGTGACGATGTCGATGGGAATTTCTCGCCGTCGCATTTCAGGGAAAACTTCTGCCGCATTTCCTACCAGGCCAACCGAGTAGGCGCGTGCTTCTTTTTTTGCCCCGAGGGCTAGATCAATAGCCTCATCGATGTCTGAGGTCATGAAATCGAGGTAGCCATGCTCGACTCGTCGCTTCAGCCGAGACTCGTCGACATCGACAATCAGGACTACTCCCTCGTTGAGCGTGACAGCAAGGGGTTGAGCCCCGCCCATTCCGCCACATCCACCGGTGAGGGTGAGGGTTCCCGCCAGTGTCCCACCAAAATGTTGACGGGCGACGGCCCCGAAAGTTTCATAGGTCCCTTGAAGGATCCCTTGGGTGCCGATATAAATCCAGGACCCCGCTGTCATCTGACCGTACATCGTCAACCCGAGTGCCTCTAACCGGCGAAACTCCGGCCAGGTGGCCCAGTCACCCACGAGGTTTGAGTTAGCAATCAACACCCTCGGCGACCACTCATGAGTGCGAAATATTCCCACAGGTTTCCCCGACTGGACAAGTAACGTCTCGTCTGGTTCCAAGCTCTTGAGCGCCTCGACAATCGCATCGAAGGACTCCCAGTTTCTTGCCGCTTTGCCGGTTCCCCCGTACACGATGAGATCTTCCGGGTGTTCAGCGACCTCAGGGTCAAGGTTGTTCATCAGCATTCTCATGGCACCCTCTGCTTGCCACGTCTTTGCGGTCTTCTCCCCCCCTCGTGGAGCTCGAACAGTTCTTTTCATCAGTCCATCCCTTCGACTATTTCGGCAATCTTTTTCTCGCGTACAAGCCGGTAGACACCCTCAATCACGGGGGCCAAGAATTTATCTTGTCCCACAGGACCCGCCACCGTCATCACCTTCGCTGCGATTGCGCCGGTGAGGGGCCCCGGCATCAAAGGGGCCCTCAGCGACTGCCCCCACGAGGCCGTCAACAGTTCAATGGCCAACACGCGGGAGAGTCCGTCAAGCGAGCTGCGGAGCTTCATGGCCGAATGCCAGCCCATGGACACGTGATCTTCCTGAAGCGCCGAGGAAGGTATGGAATCTACCGAAGCAGGGTGCGCAAGACGCTTCAGGTCGCTCACAATGGCTGCCGCGGTGTACTGGGCGATCATCAGGCCGGAGTCAACACCCACTTCGTAGGCGAGAAAGGGCGGTAGTCCTTGGTTTCTTGAAACATCCAGGAACCTGTCGGTGCGACGCTCGCTGATACTGGCAACATCGGCCACCACAATCGCGAGAAAATCCAACACATACCCTAACGGCGCTCCGTGGAAGTTTCCGTTGGACTGCAGGAGTCCCTCATCGGTCAGAACCGGGTTATCGATGGCGCTGGCCAATTCCACCTCGGCAACCGCGGTCGCATGGGTCAGAGTGGCTCGAGCCGCGCCATGGACCTGGGGAGAACACCGCAATGAGTATGCATCTTGGACTCGACCATCCTCGGGTCCTTGATGGGAGGCCACGATCGGGGAATCACGCAGCAGCCGAGCCATTCGGCGAGCGCTCTCGAGCTGGCCAGGATGCGGACGCAAGCGCTGAACATCATCCTGGAATACCCGGTCTGTTCCCATCAAAGATTCGACGCTCATAGCCGCAGCTGCATCCGCTGTCACCAGCAAAGACGTGGCATCGTGGATTGCTAGCGCCAAGCATCCAAGCATGCCGTCAGTTCCGTTAATGAGGGCTAAGCCTTCCTTCTCCTGCAATTCCAGGGGCACAAGATTCGCCGCCGCCAGGGCCTCCGCACCTGGGGTAATGGGCCCCCCATCCACTCTCGCTTCTCCTTCACCCATGGCGACGAGAGCCACATGGGCCAACGGTGCCAAATCACCGGAGCAACCGAGCGAGCCAAACTCGTGCACGACCGGGGTAACACGATGGTTCAGCATCGCAGCGTAGAGGTCACACACTTCTGGGCGCACTCCCGTATGGCCGGTCATCAGCGTGCGGAGTCTCAAAAGCATTAACGCGCGCACCACTTCCGTGTCGACCTCTGCCCCTGTTCCCGCCGCATGGGAACGTATGAGGCTCAACTGGAGCTGGCGTCGACGATCGGTGCTGATGAAGGTGGTGGCCAGCGCCCCAAATCCGGTCGAGACCCCATAGTGAGCCTGCGGATCCGCAGCCTTGCTGTCAATGATGTCGCGGCGACGCGCGACATGTTCACGCGCTCCTGGGTCAAGAGTTACTTTCTCGTATTCGCGGGCGACCTTCACCACCTCTGCCACGGAGAGTGCCCCACCGGTCACGCTAATTCCCGACATTTTGCTCATGACTTGATTCCACACCCGATGGGTTTCCCTACACTGGGTCTCAGTAAAGAATATGTCCGGTATGTCAGACAGGAGGTTGCGTGATGTCGAGCGGATCTCCGGCCGCAGAGCACGTTTTGGCCGTCCTTGATTTTCTTTCCCACGGGAAAGGCCCAGTCCCCGCCGCCACCATCTCTCGAACACTCGGGATTCCCCGTTCCACCACCTATCAGCTGCTCGAAGCCCTGTCTGCTCGGGGATTCGCCACACACTTTCCCGATGACAGAACATGGGGGTTGGGGGTAAGGGCCTTTGAAATTGGGAGCGGCTATGCGAAACAGCAACCCTTAGTTCTCATGTCGGCGCAATTGCTGCGTCAACTGGCCCACGACCTCCAGGTAGGAACCCACTTAGCGGTCCTTCATGGCCTCGACGTGATCTACCTGGTAGAAGAACGGTCGACCCATGGGCCTTGGCTGGTCAGCGAGGTCGGTGTCCGACTGCCCGCTCACCTCACCGCCACGGGGCGCGCAATCCTCGCCCATTTGCCCAAGAATCAAATGCGGGCCCTCTACCCTCACGGATCAACGCTTCTGCCCGTGCGTCAAAATCGCGGACCTAAGAGTGTCCGGGATCTGCGTGACCTTCTGCAACAAACCAGACAACGCGGATGGTCCATTGAGAACGAAGAGATCACACCGGGCTTCTTCTCTGTTGCCACCGTCATTCGGGATTACACAGGATGGCCCGCTGCGGCGATTGCCCTTACCGGAGACAAAGAAAAAGTGGAGAACGATATCCCCGGGCTCGCCCAGCGCCTGATGCAGGTCGCCACAACCATCGAAACACGACTCGGCGGTACCGGTGGGATTTGAACCCACGGTGGACTTTCACCCACACAACTTTTCGAGAGTTGCACCTTCGGCCGCTCGGACACGGTACCGCAGATAAGGTTACACCTCCCAGCTCTCGCAGGAATGGCGTCGCAGGCAAGCCTTAGGCTCGAAGTATGGCAAAAACCCAGGCTCCGTACCACTGTGACGAATGTGGGTGGACCACCCTCAAATGGGCTGGCCGGTGCGGGGAATGCCAATCGTGGGGAACCGTCGTTGAAGTGGCAGCTCCCACTGCGCGCTCCAAGCAAGTCAAGGCTGTGGTCACTCTTGGGGAAGGTGTCGCTCGACCCATCACCGAGTTCTCCGGCGAAGACAGCGGGCATCAGCCCACAGGTGTCGGTGAATTTGACCGTGTGCTGGGCGGCGGGATTGTGCCCGGTGCCGTCATTTTGCTCTCGGGGGAGCCGGGTGTGGGTAAATCCACCCTGCTCCTTGATGTTGCTGCCAAGGTCGCTGCCAACAATAAGACCGTTCTGTATGTGAGCGCTGAAGAATCAGCTGGCCAAGTCCACCTCCGGGCCACCCGGACCGGCGGTCTTCATGAACGCTTGCTTTTAGCCAACGATATGGACTTAGGTGTCGTGTTGGGTCACATTCAATCCAACAAGCCCGACTTAGTCGTCATCGACTCCGTTCAAACGTTGTCCTCCGGGCTCATCGATGGTTCTGCCGGAGGCGTGGCTCAAGTTCGAGAGGTAGCCGCCACCCTCATTCGCGTAGCGAAAGAAACAACGGTCCCCATCATCCTGGTCGGCCACGTCACCAAAGATGGTCAGGTCGCTGGCCCCAGAACACTGGAACACCTCGTCGACGTGGTCTGCCAGTTTGAGGGAGACAGGCAAACCGCACTGCGTTTTGTCCGGGCCCTGAAAAACCGATTTGGTCCCACCGATGAAGTGGGATGCTTCGAAATGAGCGGGGATGGCATTCTCGAGGTGCCCGACCCCAGTGGCCTCTTCCGATCGGGCTCTGGCGAACCGGTCAGTGGCACCTGCACCACCATTGCCCTGGAGGGCCGCAGAGCTTTGCCCGTCGAAGTTCAAGCTCTCGTGGTGCCCAGTGGTGCCCCACAGCCTCGAAGAGTGGTCAACGGGGTCGAGTCATCTCGGGTCGCCATGCTTTTAGCCGTCTTGGAGAGGCGAGCGGGAATTCCATTGTCTTCGGCAGATGTTTATGTCTCCACTGTCGGTGGGATACGCCTTCACGAACCCGGTGCGGATTTAGCCATCGCCCTCGCCATTGCCAGTGCAGCCAAAGACATCCCACTTTCCAACACCACCGCAGCAATCGGGGAAATTAGCCTTGCCGGTGAGATCCGAACGGTTTCCCAACTAGCTCAGCGCACCAACGAAGCAACAAGGCTTGGTTTCGACATGATCATCGATCAGTCACGGACGAACATTAAAACAGCCATCGCTGATGCGTTCTCCACGAGCCCACAGAACCAGAAGAAACCAGACTTTTAGTTCAGCAGAAACTGCTTTGTGTCTGCAGCGCTCACGCTTCCCAGGGAAACACCGAGGTGATAACTCGCGCCACCTCCAGGCATGTTGGGGCGTTCGCCGTCGCAAGTTTCGGTGGTGGAACGGGTTCGATCCCAGGCCAAGGCTGTCGTTTCCTGAGTTTCGCCAGGCCCCAGGGTGATCTCAAAGGGAACCGAATCTGTTTGGCAGTCATCCGAGGCCCAAATCTGATCATCACCAGAGGTGATGACGTAGCGCTGTTGGTCCGTTCCCACGCCAAGGGTGCACTCCAGGCTTGAGGTGTTCGTGACGCCTAACCACAGCTGGGGGTTGAGGCCTGCGTCATACGAGCTCTGGTCTGTCATTGCCACCAGTTCAATCTGGCTGGGAAGGCAGGACGGCGGCTTAATGACTTCCACCGCAACCTCTGGTTCCGGCTCCGGTGTTCCTGGGCCCCCAAACCCTGGGCGAACAATGATCAGAACCACCACCACAATGAGGATGACCAGTCCACCCAGAACAGTGAGACGCCTGCGCCAATAGATATTGGAAGGAACCTGTTGCCGGGTGTTGGACATGCTTCTAGGTTATGGCTGAGGCGGCAAAAAGCAGGGGTTTTCAGACGGCGAGCCTGAACACTGGTCTACCGCTAGAGGGTTTTCACCATCCGGGAGTTGCCTAACGTATTGGGTTTCACGCGGGCCAAGTCCAAAAACTCCGCCAATCCCTCGTCGGGCGAGCGAACCATTTCGGCATAGACCGCGGGATCGACATCCACTGATTCTTGAGAGTGAAACCCATGCGCACTAAAAAATTCCACCTCGAAGGTGAGGCAGAAGAGCCTGGTCAATCCCAAGTGACGCGCCTGAGACTCAAGCTCTTCCAACACCGCGTGACCGACACCTTTGTTTTTATGGCCAGGGTCGACGCTCAGTGTGCGAATTTCTCCTAAGTCTTCCCAGAAAACGTGGAGTGCCCCACAGCCCACCACAGTGCCTGCAGCGTCCACCGCCACAGTGAATTCCTGGACAGACTCAAAAAGGACCACCAAGTCTTTACCCAAAAGGATTCGAGCGTCCACCAAGGGCTGAATGAGTTCGGCAATAGGCCGGATGTCGGAAGTGGTTGCCGCCCTCACCACATAGTTTTCTGCTGGAGTCACGACGCCAGCGTAGTAGCTAGGACTCGAGCGCGCCCGCTGGTTCCGCCTCAACCTCACGCTTTTTCGAAGCGAACAGGAATTCGGTGCCATCGAAGTCGACGTCCACGTTATCCCCTGGTGAAAGCTCCCCCTGAAGGATTCTTTCGCTCAGCGCGTCCTCAACATTTTGTTGAACTGCTCGACGCAGTGGCCGGGCGCCCATGGCGGGATCCCAACCAATCTGGATGAGCTGCTTGCGGGCAGCATCCGTGACGGTCATCGTGATGTCGCGATCCAGCAAACGATCACCCAAACGCTTAATGAAGAGTTGAACAACCTGCAGCAACTCTTCCTGGTTCAGCTGCGGGAACACGATGGTGTCATCGACACGGTTCAAGAATTCAGGCCTGAAGTTCTTCTTCAGCTCCTCAATAACCTTGCCGCGCATCGACTGGTAGCTGGCATCAGCGTTTCCATCGAGGGTGAACCCAACTGGTCCACCGGTGATGTCTTTGGTCCCCAAGTTTGTGGTCATGATGATCACGGTGTTCTTGAAGTCCACGACTCGACCCTGGCCATCGGTCAGGCGTCCTTCTTCCAGCACCTGGAGGAGCGAGTTGAAAATGTCGGGGTGGGCCTTTTCGATTTCATCAAAAAGAACGACACTGAAGGGCTTGCGGCGAACCTTTTCGGTCAGCTGGCCGCCCTCTTCGAATCCCACGAACCCTGGAGGGGCACCGAAGAGACGAGACACCGTGTGCTTTTCGCCATATTCGGACATATCCAGCGCAATCAACGCATCTTCATCGTCAAAAAGGAACTCAGCCAAAGCTTTTGCAAGCTCCGTCTTTCCCACACCCGTGGGACCAGCAAAGATGAACGATCCGCTGGGGCGCTTGGGGTCTTTCAAGCCAGCTCGGGTCCGACGAATGGTCTTAGAGAGCACAGAGATTGCTTGTTCTTGGCCGATCACCCTCTGGTGAAGAGCCTTTTCCATAAACATCAGGCGTGCTGTCTCTTCTTCGGTGAGCTTGAAGACAGGAATTCCGGTGGCGGCAGCAAGGACTTCGGCAATGACGCCTTCGTCCACCACGCCGACTCCGCCGGCTTCACCGCTGCGCCACTTCTTTTCCAACTGAAGACGCTCGCCGAGCAGAGTCTTCTCCTCGTCGCGAAGCGACGCGGCCTTTTCGAAGTCTTGTCCCTCGATGGCTGCTTCCTTGCGCGTGCGAACATCCGCAATTTTCTCGTCGAATTCCCGCAACTCAGGTGGGCTCGAGAGCAGCGACAAACGCAAACGGGCGCCCGCTTCGTCAATCAAGTCGATTGCCTTGTCCGGCAGGAAACGGTCCTGAACATAGCGGTCTGCCATGTTCACGGCCGCTTCGATAGCGCCATCGGTGATCGAAACCCGGTGGAAGGATTCGTACTTGTCCCGCAGGCCCTTCAAGATGTTGATGGTGTGGGCGGGAGAGGGTTCGTTGACCTGCACGGACTGGAAGCGACGCTCAAGAGCTGCGTCCTTCTCAAAGTGCTTGCGGTATTCATCCAGAGTGGTGGCACCAATGGTCTGGAGCTCACCGCGGGCAAGCAGTGGCTTCAAGATACTGGCAGCGTCGATAGCGCCCTCTGCCGCTCCTGCACCCACCAGGGTGTGGATTTCGTCAATGAAAACGATGATGTCGCCTCTGGTGCGAATCTCTTTGGTGACCTTCTTGAGGCGCTCTTCAAAGTCACCGCGATAGCGGGACCCAGCAATCAAGGACCCAAGGTCCAAGGAATACAGCTGCTTGTCTTTCAGCGTCTCTGGCACTTCGCCCTTAACAATGGCCTGGGCAAGCCCCTCAACCACGGCGGTCTTACCCACACCGGGTTCGCCGACCAAAACAGGGTTGTTCTTGGAGCGACGAGACAAAATCTGCATCACGCGTTCCATTTCACGCTCGCGCCCAATAACGGGGTCGAGTTTTCCTTCACGCGCGGCGTGTGTGAGATTGCGACCAAACTGGTCCAACACCGTCGAACCTTTGTCGCTGGAGGTTTCGGAGCCACCCACCGATACGGGGTCTTTGCCCTGGTAACCCGAGAGCAACTGAATAACCTGCTGGCGAACCCGATTGAGGTCTGCGCCAAGCTTCACCAAGACCTGAGCGGCAACGCCCTCGCCTTCGCGAATCAGGCCCAAAAGAATGTGTTCGGTGCCGATGTAGTTGTGACCCAGCTGAAGGGCTTCGCGAAGGCTGAGTTCGAGAACTTTCTTGGCCCGAGGGGTGAAGGGGATGTGACCGGTGGGAGCCTGCTGGCCCTGACCGATGATTTCTTGGACCTGTTCGCGCACAGCTTCGAGAGAAATGTCGAGCGACTCGAGTGCTTTTGCTGCGACTCCTTCACCCTCGTGAATGAGGCCCAAAAGAATGTGTTCCGTGCCGATGTAGTTGTGATTCAACATCTTGGCCTCTTCTTGGGCCAACACGACGACTCGGCGTGCTCGGTCGGTAAACCGCTCAAACATGTGCCACTCCTTAGATCGCGGTATCAGTGAGGCTCTCACCATTACTCGTGGTTACGAGAATAAACGTGAAAGTGTTCTCGTGGGCAGGTGTTCGCCCCCAGCGTGAGGGGCTCCCCAGCGTTCCTTGGGGTACCGACCCTAGACTTGACATCCGATGAACAATGCGCCGAAAAAGTCCGCCTGGCCTCCAGCCAGAATCGCACTTGTCGTGATTCTGGTGGGCTTCATCGTTTATGGGCTGACAACACTGATGGGGTAATGAGGAATGGCGTGATCGAGAACTTCTGGCTGAACGCACTTTTTTCGGTAACCCCCACCGCGTTGATGGGGGTGCTTTTTTGGTTCATCATCCGTTCTATTTTGACCGCAGACCGGCGTGAACGCTCGATTTACAAAAAAATGGAGCAAGAAGAGCGCGCCAAACGCGGACTAGCCCTCGAGGACTAACTCACTTCACAAGGGGGAACAAGACCGTCTCTCGGATTCCCAGGCCAGTAAGCGCCATCATGAGGCGGTCAATTCCCATTCCCATTCCACCCGAGGGCGGCATGCCGTGTTCGAGGGCGCGAAGGAAGTCTTCATCCACGCGCATTGCTTCTTCGTCGCCTTTGGCGCCCAAACGAGCCTGCTCCAGGAACCGCTCGCGCTGAATGACCGGGTCAATTAATTCGGAGTAACCGGTTGCCAATTCAAAGCCTCGAACATAAAGATCCCACTTCTCGACAACGCCGGGGGTGGAGCGGTGTTCTCTGACTAATGGCGAGGTATCCACGGGATAATCCATCACAAAAGTGGGCGTGGTCAAGGAGTCAATAACAAAGTGCTCCCAGAGCTCTTCGACAAGTTTCCCATGGGTGGGTTGTGCGACTTCGATTCCGAGCGCCTTCGCCATCTTCTCCAGCGTCGCCAAATCTGTCTCAGGAGTTATCGCTGTGCCGGAAGCCTCCGAGAGGCTTTCATAGAGCGAGAGTCGATCCCATGTCCCGCCGAGGTCATGCTCACTCCCATCGGCCCAGGTGACGATGTGACTGCCGGAAGTCGCCATCGCTGCGTTTTGAATCATCTCCTGGGTCAAATCAGCCATCTGCTGGTAATCGCCATAGGCCTGATAGGCCTCCAGCATCGAAAACTCGGGGCTGTGAGTGGAATCAGCCCCTTCGTTGCGGAAGTTGCGGTTAATTTCAAACACCCGCTCCAGTCCGCCCACCACAGCGCGCTTGAGGAAAAGCTCCGGTGCAATGCGGAGGTATAGCTCGGTAGAGAAAGCGTTCGAGTGCGTCACAAAGGGCCTCGCAGTCGCGCCGCCGTGCAGGGTTTGCAACATCGGGGTTTCGACTTCGAGGTAACCGTGTCCCTCAAAAGTAGCCCGGAGCGAGGAATTCACTCCCGCCCTCTGGCGCACTGTTTCACGCGCTTGGTCGCGAACAATCAAGTCCAGGTATCGCTGACGAACTCGGGTTTCTTCGTTCAATTCTGAATGCAAATTCGGCAAAGGCATCAAGGCTTTGGACGCCACGGCCCACGAACTCGCCATGATGGAGAGCTCACCCCGCTTGGAGGCGATTACTTCGCCTTCCACAAAAAGATGATCGCCCAGGTCCACCAGGTCTTTCAATGATTCATAGGACTCTTCGCCGACCTCGCCAAAAGAAATCATGGCCTGCAAGCGCTGGCCGGAACCTTCTTGAAGCGAGACAAAAGCCAATTTCCCGGTGACCCGCATGTGAACGATTCGTCCCGCAATCCCCACCGTTTCGCCGGTGGCCTGCTCGGGCTCCAGCTGGGGGTATTTTGCCCGGACGGCAGAGATTGTGGTGGTAACCCCCACAGAAACGGGATAAGGCTCTACACCTTGCTCCAGCATCCGCAGACGCTTCTGAAGGCGGACTTCGTATTGTTCAGCGGAGTCAACAGCCTCGCCGGGTGCAACAGGTGAATCGGTCATGAGGCTCTTTCAACCAGGGGAATGTCCCCGCTAGCCTACTGACCAAATGTTAGGCGGGTGTTGTCGATAAGACGGGTGGCCCCCAGCGTCACCGCCACAATCATCCGAGCCTCCCCGCGATAACCAGCTTCCACGATAGGCAGAAAGGTCCCCGGGTCCACCGTCTCGAGGTAGTCAATCTCCACGCTTTTCTCACCAGCCAACACAGCCCGCGCCTCGGCGCGGGCACCCTCTGCGTCTTGTGCGTGCCGAGCAGCTATCAGCGCGCGAAATATCACCCGCGCACTGACGCGTTCTGGTGGAGAGAGATAGGCATTCCTGCTGGAAAGTGCCACCCCATCACTGTCGCGCACGGTTTCGATAGGCAAAAGAGTAACCGGGAGGCGCTCCCGCTTCACCATCTGGGCCACCAGAAACAATTGCTGTGCATCTTTTTCCCCCATCACGAGGACGTGAGGATGCACAATGTCCAGGAACCTTTTCACCACCGTGAGCATTCCGCCAAAGTGGCCCGGGCGCTCTGCGCCCTCAAAGAGCGCGCCGACTTCTCCCGCATCAATGACCAGGGCGCGATCTTTCCCGTCGGGGTAAATATCGGCCTCGTGGGGGGCAAAAATTACATCCACTCCCGCCTCTCTCAGGAAACCAGAATCCTGGGCGAGATCTCTGGGGTACTGCTCAAAATCTTCCCCTTGCCCAAATTGCAAAGGGTTGACATAAATACTCACCACGACGCGATCGGCGTGGGCGCAAGCCTCTGTGACGAGTTTTTTGTGACCTTCATGAAGCGCCCCCATGGTGGGCACAAGGGCGATGCTCTGCCCTAATTCACGCCAGCTCGCGACCTGTGCAGAAAGCTCGGCGGCCGAAGACACGATGGCTGGGGCCGTCATTCTCCGCCGCCTTCAACATCGTTGCCTGACACGTCGCGGAGTGCATTTTCCACACTCGACCCCACTAACGCGGCCATCACAATCCCAGGATTCACGATTCCTGCCAGGCGCAGCCGGTCTGCGGCCTCGGTGATGGTCGTATGGGAAAAGCTGGTGGCCAAAGCCACCGCTGAAGCAATGTGGCTGCGATGTTCTTCTGCCACCACCAGGGGCTCCATTCCCATTTCCACCGCGAGTGCGTGGGCTATCGGGGAAGCCACAGCGGGAGCAGAGACAACGCACCACGCGCCGGTCATCTTTGCCACGTCCATGCTCCATCCGCTGAACTCCATCAGCGGATGGAGGCCAAGGGGAATCACTCCCTGTGAAAGCGCTGGCTGCAACACTTCCAGGCCGTGGACAATCGAGGTGTGCGTGACAATTTGACCGGCGACAAACCCACCCGAGCTCGCCATGCCCTCGATAAATCCCGGCAACTGATCATCGGGCAGCGCAAGGAGGACAAGCTCGCTTCGTTCACAGATGTCGTGTGGACTCAGAAAGGGCACGCCTGGCAACATCGCGCTGACTCGCTCCTCATCGGTGCCAGGTGGGGTAATCCCCACAATGCTGTGTCCAGCCCCGGCAAGGGCTAAGGCGAGCACGGGACCTACTTTCCCGGCGCCTATCACCCCCACGCCCAAACGCGAGGGGTCCATCACGCTGACACCTTCTTCTGGGACGTGGGGCTCACGTGATCAAGCGCTTGCGTAATGGCGTGGTTTGCACTCTCCCACCACACACTGGCTTCTGTGGCATCCATCCCTGACACTCGAAGCGAGATGGGGCCTGCCACACTCTGAAGCTCTACGCGTTTCAGCCCGAGCGCCCGATGCCACGGACCCTCGGAGACGCTGGCGCTTTGAACCCGCATCAAAGGAGTGATGCTGATGCGGGCAAGGGTTACACCTCGACGCAAGACCACAGTGCCTGGGCGCAGCACGCCCTGAGTGAGGTGGGCCGAAAAGGGGATTCGCCACTTCGCTCGCGGTGGACACACCACAGCCCCCGCTGTTGGCTCAGCTCGAGGGTGGGTAAGCATGCTCTTCACCACCAAATCCGTGCCCTCGCTGGCAAGGCGTGGCATGCCCAAGGCCACCACCTTTAGGACCTCAGCGGCGGTGGCAACAGGCAAAATTACCGTGTGCGCGGGAGCCTTGTTGTTGGTGGCACCAGGCTGGGATGCAAGGTTTGCGTTCACCCGCCACCATCCAAATAGCCTCCAGGCCCACGGCTGGCTGAGCTCGAGGGAATGGATTCTTTCGGGTGGAATGGTCTCCACGCTGGTGGATAAAAGCCCCAGGGAAACCCGAATAGCGCCGGCCAGGGAATCAATCACAAAATTTCCGGATCGAATCAGGCGCTCACCCAGATAGACCACATACACAAAGAGCGCTAAGACCACCGTCAACCAGAGAGCCAGTTCTCCTGCCCACACAGCGAAGATGCTAACGGCCGTAATCAGGATAACCAAGAACACCGTTTCGACGCTCACAACTAGCGACGCGAGATAGCGGAAGAGGGGAACCTCCACTTCGCGCTGGATGTCTTCCTCTTCCTGTTCCTGTGCTGTGTCGACATCGCCGGCAAGAATCATGCGTCGCAAATCCTGTGCCACCGCGATGGGCAAGTATGCGAGGACCACACTGGCGTCATTCCCGGCTGCTTGAATATCTAGCTTTGCTAGGCCAAGAAGCCTCGGCACCAGGGGGCGACGAACGCCAATGGTGTTGATGCGATCAAGCCTGGCCCGACGAGAAGACTTCGCAATCAGGCCCTGCTTTACCTCGATCATGTCGCCGTCCATTTTGACCACGTGGACACGCCACTGGAGCCAAAAAACCAGCACAATCCCCGCGACGAAAACCAGGGCACCGAGTGCAATCAACCCCAGGGATTGACTGACCAGTCCCCAAATTCTTGACTCTGGACCCTCCTCCCCCACGCCAAAAAAACCGAGGACGGTGGGCAGAATTACCGCCTCCCAAATCGAGGCGAGCGCCGCGGTCACCAAAGCAATCACGACGACGCCGCCCTGCAAGACCGGGGTCAGGGGATGCAAGCGATACCAACGGCCATCGCCGACGTCGGACGCGGTGCGGAGTGTGTGAGTGTCCACTACAGTCCAGCTCGGCGCGTTTCTGCCAGCGCAATCAGGTGATCTCTGAGCTCTTCGGCAGTATCCGCCGGCAAGCCAGGGATACTCACCCCCGTTGAGGCGGCAGCGGTCACCAGACTCAACTTGGACAGACCCAGCACTCGCGCGACGGGCCCTCGAGCAACATCGACCAATTGCAATCTGCCATACGGCACCGCCACAAGGCGCTGGAAAATGATCCCTCTGCGAAAAACCACATCGTCACTGCGCAGGGCATATCCAATGGCTTTCACCCGTCGGGGAACAAAAGCGACCGCCACGACCGCGATGATCGACACCACCACCAGTGCCACCCACAACCACCCTCCAGAGCTCTCGGAGAATAACCACAGCGGGAGAGTGGACGCTACCAAGGGAGGGACAAAACCGAGAGCGGTCAGGACCATCAGCTCCCACTGATAACGGGGACTGATGTTACGCCACGACGTTTCTGGTTCGCTCACGAGGGCTCTCCTTCCAGCGCATTGTCACCGGTGTCATCGGGTGGGTAGGCACACCATCGCTCTGCAAGCAGTGCCCCAGCCATCAAGACTAGGGCGCCAAGAAGAGCAAACCCCACCGCCCACAAGGCGGAAGCAGACACCACGGGGCGAGAGAGAAAGAACCCTCCCAAACCCAGTGCGCCACCGGCTAAACCTGACCCAGAAACAGCGCTTGCCTTCGCCAGCAAGAGCACCCGGGTGGCATAAAGCGGGTCGATCAGGCTGGTCTTCACCGGGCGGGTGACACTCTCTCGGACAGGCCATGCGAGGGAGATCACAATCGCTCCCAGAAGGAAAAGGGTCGCGCCCCAGGTGATGGGCGGAATCAACGCGTTCTCACCCAGCCGAGTTGCCGCCCACTGCCCTACCCCCACCAGCACCGCGCCTGAGAGGGCAAAAATGATAAGAGTGGACAGCTTGGTGAACGTCATTATCCATCCTGCGTGAGAGCCAACAGCAGCGCCTGGACAGATCCCCGCCCCGGGATTGTTGCGGCCGGGTCCACCTCTTGCCAGGGCTCCAAGACGAAGGACCGCTCGTGTGCGCGGGGGTGGGGGAGCGTCAAAAACTCTGACTCGCACACATTATCGCCGTGGGTAATCAGATCGAGGTCCAGGGTTCGATCGGCGTAACGCTGATCGGTGCGAACCCGACCGTGCGCCTGCTCAATCTCGAGCAATTTTTCCAACGTCTTTTCCGGTGACCATGCTGAATCCAAAAGAATGACCTGGTTCACATAGCTCGGGGCTGACGGGTCAAACCCCTCGCTCGTCAAGGCAACCGTTTCGTGGAGCGACGAAGCCTGAGTCACAGCGAACCCTTCGACGGCCCGAATATCCGCAAGCGCTTGAAACGCAATATCTTCCCGATCACCCATATTGGTGCCCAGTGCTACCACGCAGGCTGCCCAACCCTCTCTCACGAAAGCGCTCCCCGCTCTCGGCGCATCGTCACCGATGAATCCCGCACCATGACGGGCATGGGTGCTTGGGGCTTATGAATAGTGACTGTCGCAGCCTGTGCCGCAGAAAAACCAAGGGCTACCCCAATCAAGCGCAGACACAAGGTTTCCAGCAGGTCGACCGGGTTCTGGCTGGCGTTGCTAGAAATTGCTTCTGCCAGCACGCCGTAGTCGATTGCGTCGGCCACATCATCACGGGCGGCGGCCAGACTCATGTCGTATTCCACCTCCACGTCAATCACGAAGGTTTGACCATCGCGACGCTCGGCGGGAAACACCCCGTGGTGAGCAAAAACTTCGATGCCTTGTAATCGAATTACGTCAGCCACTTTTACCCCCTTGGTGAAAAGCCTGCCAGACATCCAGCGCGTGCGTTTGCGCGGCAACATTGTGGACGCGCAGCGCCCCCACCCCTTTGTCGGCCAGTAACACGCCCAGTTGCGCGGTGGCGGGATCGCGGTCCCGAATCGTGTGGCCCTCGGGCAGTAGCTCCCCTAAAAAGCGCTTGCGCGATGCGCCCACCAGCACGCGATAGCCAGGGGGGATAGCTTCTTCGAGGTGGGCAAGAAGTTGCCAGTTCTGCGGAGAAGTTTTTGCAAAACCCACGCCGGGATCAAGAATGATGTGTGTGCCGGCAATTCCTGCCGCCAGTGCTGCTTCCACTCGGGCCTCAAGAGCTTCCCGCACCTCTGCCGCCACATCACTATAGACAGCGTGCGCCTCCATTTCTAGGCTGTGGGCTTTCCAGTGCATGAGTACTACGTCACAGCCTGCTCGAGCCATCACCTGGAGCATCTCCTCGTCTGCCAACCCACCGGAGACATCGTTGATGATCGTGGCGCCGGCTGCGCAGGCTTTTTCTGCGGTGTCCGCCCGCATCGTATCGATGCTGACGCGCACACCCTGGGCGACAAGTTCGGTGATCACGGGCAGCACTCTGTCCTGCTCAGTCTCTCGGTCAACCCTCTGTGCCCCTGGCCTGGTGGATTCACCGCCCACATCAATCACGTCAGCACCCTGCGCAACCATGGCGTGGGCCCGAGTGAGAGCTTGATCGAGGGCGAGGAAATCGCCACCGTCGCTGAAGGAATCGGGGGTGACATTGAGCACACCCCACACTTCGGGTCGGGGGTGGTGGCTCACGCCCAGTCGTCTCCGCCAACCAAGAGCAACGCTTCGTGTCGGGATTCGCCCGAACTTAGACTTCCCTCGCTTGCCACAGTGACCGTCGTCAATGCTTGTTTGGGGCCACGGAACCGAACACACCCGTGGGTGGCGGTCACCAGAACGAGTGCGCCGGCGGCCACGCCCGATTTAACGAGGGCGTTGGCCACCATCTCGCCGAGGCGCTCTTGAAGCTGGGGTCGTGCAGCACTGACTTCGACCAATTTCGCCAGAGTCCCAAGTCCCAAAATCCCCGCCGCCGGTTGATACACGACGTGTGCGGTGCCCTCAAAGGGGAGAAGGTGGTGCTCGCAGAGGGAATGAAAGGAGATATCGCGCAACGCCACAAGCTCTCCCCGTTCACTCTCTTCGCTCACCAGAGGCTTGGCCTCACGAATGACGGAGAGCGGGTCCACTCCGACGCCGGAGTAGAGCTCGCCGAATAATTCGGCTACCCGGTCCGGTGTGCTGGTCAGGCCAGCCCTTGCTGGGTCTTCCCCCACTGCCACCAAAATGCTACGAACGGCCTGGCGGATTGCTTCGCTATCCACCTGAGCCCTTGGTGGGGGCAGGTGCTGCTGGAGCTTTCTTTGCCGGGGCCTTCTTGGCAGGGGGCCGCTTTGCCGGCGCCTTGGTCGTGGGTTGGGCCTTCTTCGCTGGCATCGCGACGGGGCCCGCCTTGGACACGGGGCGGGTCTTGCTCGAGAGCCACTGGGGACGCTCGGGGAGCTTCCTCACCTTTTCAAAAATGACAGCGAGCTGGTTGTGATCCAGCGTTTCTTTTTCCAAGAGCTCCGTCGCAAGACGGTCCAAAATGGCGCGGTTTTGGTTCAACACTGTCCACGCTTCGGTGTGGGCGTGATCGATGAGCTTTCGCACTTGCACATCAACCTCTTCTGCCACCGATTCGGAATAATCCCGCTGATGACCCATATCGCGCCCGAGGAAAACTTCCCCACTGGATTGGCCAAGCTTCACCGCCCCTACGGTCGCGCTCATGCCGTACTCGGTCACCATCCGGCGAGCAATAGACGTCGCCTTCTCGATGTCATTCGACGCCCCCGTTGTGGGGTCGTGGAAGACGAGTTCTTCGGCCACCCGGCCACCCATGGCGTAGGCGAGCTGGTCGAGGAGTTCGTTTCGGGTGATGGAGTACTTGTCATCTAGGGGTAACACCATCGTGTATCCCAGCGCGCGACCTCGAGGAAGAATGGTCACCTTGGTCACGGGGTCGGTGTTACGCATCGCTGCCGCCGCGAGGGCATGCCCACCTTCGTGATACGCGGTGATTTGGCGTTCTTTATCGCTCATCACGCGGGTCCGTCGCTGCGGCCCCGCCATCACCCGATCGACGGCCTCGTCCAGCGTGACATCGGTAATTTTCTTGCCGTTTTCCCGGGCGGTCAGCAGTGCTGCCTCGTTCAAAACGTTGGCCAAATCGGCCCCTGTGAAACCCGGGGTTTTTCTTGCTAAGACAGCTAAGTCGACGCCCTTAGCCATGGGTTTGCCTTTGGCGTGAACCTCAAGTATTTTCTGTCGGCCCTTCATATCGGGGGCATCCACTTGAATCTGGCGGTCAAAGCGGCCAGGGCGCAACAGAGCCGGATCCAAAATGTCAGGCCGGTTTGTGGCCGCAATCATGATCACATTTGTTTTGGGATCAAACCCATCCATTTCCACCAAAAGCTGGTTGAGGGTCTGTTCCCGCTCGTCGTGTCCGCCACCCATGCCGGCGCCGCGGTGCCGGCCAACGGCGTCAATTTCGTCCACAAATATGATGGCCGGTGAATTTTCTTTGGCCTCTTTGAAAAGGTCCCGGACCCTGGAGGCACCCACACCGACAAACATTTCTACGAAGTCTGAACCAGAAATCGCGTAAAAAGGGACATCTGCCTCGCCCGCAACAGCGCGCGCGAGAAGAGTCTTTCCCGTTCCGGGAGGGCCATACAGCAGGACGCCCTTGGGAATCCGGGCCCCAAGTTTTTGGAACTTCTCGGCATCTTTCAGGAATTCTTTGATTTCGTGAAGTTCTTCGATGGCCTCATCCGCACCCGCGACATCCTCGAAGGTAACGGTGGAAGTTTCCTTGGAAACCAACTTCGCTTTCGATTTTCCAAACTGCATCACCCGCGATCCGCCGCCCTGCATGCTGCTGAGCAGGAACCAGAAAATGACACCAATCAGAAGGAAAGGTATGACGAATCCCAGAAGCGAGACAAACCAGTTGGTTTGAGGAACCTCGTCGGTGAACTCAGAAACATCGGAGTTGTTGACCGCTTCGACGATTTCGTCTCCTCTGGGGGAAACATAATAAAACTGAACCTGGTTTCCCTCGCTTTGGAAACTTTGGCGCAACTCCAAATCAACGCGTTGCTCACCATCAATAATCGTGGCTTTTTCCACCTTGTTGTCTTTGAGAAGCTCCAGTCCCTCTTGGGTAGACACTGGCTTGAAGCCACCGGCGGTGAGCAGAGAAACACCCAGCACCACCACGAACGCACCGATAAGGATGTAGGGAAGGGGACCTTTAAGCAAAGCTTTGAGAGTTGGTCGTTTCGTGGCCATTGTGGCTCAAGGGACCTTTCCGGGACGGGATGCGCTAAGGAATAAGGCTAGCGGGTGTCACCGACGTGTGCCGAAATGTTCGCCCCGGGCAAAGGGAGCTAGGCCCCATCGCTGTAGACGCTGGGGTTGAGGACCCCGACGCCTCTCAGGTTTCGATACTTTTCCGCATAATCAAGCCCGTAACCCACCACGAACTCATTGGCGATATCAAACCCCAGGTAATCAATGGGAACATCAACGGACATGGCGTCGGGTTTGCGCAGCAGGCTGGCCACCCTGATGGATGCAGCTCCCCGTGACGCAAAGTTTTCCAACAACCAGCTCAGCGTCAAACCCGAATCCACAATGTCTTCCACAATGACGACGTGTCGGCCTTCCAAGGAAGAATCCAAATCTTTCAAAATCCTCACCACACCGCTGGATTTGGTTGAGCGACCATAGCTCGACACCGCCATCCAATCCATTTCCACATCGATAGTGAGCTCTCGGGCGAGATCCGCCATCACCATGACAGCACCTTTGAGCACCCCGACCAGAAGAGGCTTCTGACCCACTAGGTCGGCCTCAATTTCGCGGGCCATCCGGGCGAGGCCCTCCGCGATCTGTTCGGCCGTTACAACGACAGAAACGATGTCAGCGCCTGCATCCTCAAAGTCCACGACGGGTCCCTTTCACAGCCTTGGGTGTTCGCGCTTTCACGACAATGCGCCCTTCCACTCGCTCCAGGGTAGCGCCGGAAAGATCGATGGCGGACTGTCCCCGCCACTGGGTAAGGAGAGCCTGGATCTGGGTCATGTGGGTAAAGCTCGGCGGCCCCCCGCCCACCGCCATGACCATGCTTCGCAACACCCGGGAAGACACGGCGCCACTCTGCTCGAGCAAGTCCTCCACGGAAACGCTGCGCTGGCCTGCTGTTTCGGCCTGAACACGCTCGGAGATAAATCGCTGGGCCAGCCCATCCAGGGCTTCGGAGTCTTGTCGAAAAAGCGCTGCCGTTCGAGCCAGAGAATCAGCTACCCCCGGGCCCAACTCTTGTTCCAAGAGCGGGAGAACTTTGGTTCGCACACGCGAGCGGGTGAACCGGTCATCATCGTTGTGGGGGTCTTCCCACCATTCCACCCCCGCATCGCGCAGTGCTTGTCGAAGGGTTTCGCGTGACAACTCCAGCAGGGGTCGATGAACCATTCCATCGCGAAGCGGCATACCTTTGAGACCTGATGGCCCACTACCCCGAGCAAGACCCAGCAGGACGGTCTCCGCCTGATCATCTTTCGTGTGAGCCAGGAGGACCCCTCGGGCTCCGGTTTCCTTGAGGGCCTCTGAAAACGCTTGATACCGGGCGCTCCGGGCGGCCTCTTCTGGTCCTCCCGCCTCCCCCACCGTGACTGTCTTGATGATGACGGGAGATAGCCCCCAGCGTGTTGCAAGCTCAGCGGCGATTTTTGCTCGTTCTGCAGAACCTGCTTGTAACTGGTGGTCAACAATCACCGCTCCGACGGGGAGATGAAGCCCGGGTGCTTCGTGGGAGAGAGCCCACGCCAGTGCCAAAGAATCACCACCACCACTGAGAGCCACCAGAAAGCTCCCGGTCGAAGCGTCCAATTCACCCGCCCACTCGCGAACAGTGCGACGAACATCAGCCATTGCAGGGCTCAATCGTGGGCGTCTTTGCCCTGATTCCCGCCTCGGTGCCACCCGGTAAGGTTACTTCACGAAGCCTTCCTCAAAGGAGTAAAACCCATGGCCGAATACCCCGCCGTCATTGAAATCCCTCGCGGGAGCCGCAACAAGTATGAGATCGACCATGAAACCGGTCGGATTTTTCTCGACCGCGTGCTCTACACAAACTTTGTTTACCCCGCTGACTACGGCTTTTTTGAGAACACCCTGGGCTTGGATGGCGACCCCGTCGATGTCCTCGTTCTCACGGAATATCCCCTGTTTCCCGGCGTTGGCCTCGCGGCCAGGCCCGTCGGAGTCTTCAACATGACCGACGATGGTGGCAGCGACGCCAAGGTTGTAGCCGTCCCAGCAGGTGACCCCCGGTGGAATCACATTCAGGATGTTTTCGACATCCCGGAATTCACCCGTAAAGCCATCGAGCACTTCTTCGAGCATTACAAAGACTTAGAGCCTGGAAAATGGGTCAAGACCGAAGGCTGGGGCTCGTGCGCGGACGCAGAAGCCGTTATCGAAGCAGGGATTAAGGCGTTCCCCGGCCATTAGCCCAGGCGAATACCCCGGTTGATAAAAAACGGGTACGGATCCTGGGACACCATATTGAGCCGTGTTTCCAAGTGCAAATGGCATCCCGTGGATCCTCCGGTGTTGCCGATTCGCGCGATCAACTGACCCGTCACGACCGATTCCCCGAGCCTGACGTAGAGGGAACCACTTTGGAGGTGGGCGTAGCCGGTGGTGTAGCCATCGCTGTGGGTGATCCGAATGAAATTTCCCGAAGTCCCCAGCCAGCCCGAATAACTCACTCGCCCAGAATTTGCTGCATACACCGGGTTCCCGCAGGCGGTCGCTAAATCAATTCCCGCATGAAGCCTGGCAATGCCGTAAATGGGATGGATGCGAGGTCCATAGTGGCTGGAAATATACCCACCGGAGGGCCTCGCCCAGCCAGAGCTACTGATTTGTCCAGGATCAATCATTCCCGCAATTGCAGACTGCGCGCGAGCCACAACGCCTTTTTGATAATCCACTTCGGTGGCCTCGCGTTGTTCGACAAGAACCTCTAGCTGGGCTTCGAGGCGCGCGCTATTTTCGTATTGCGCTTCGACCGCTGCATACGCCCGCATTGCTGCGGAGTTAGCGGCCTCATAGGCGCCCTCGGCGATGAGTTGAAGTTCTTCCCGGATTTCTCGAGCCACTTCGGCTTGGTCGCTCAGGGATTGAGCAGCATTCATCTCTGCGAGGGCTTTCGCATAAATCCCATCGGTCTGTTCAGCAATTTTGGCGGCATAGCCAATCCGCGAGAGCAGCTGTGTTGCGTCATCGCCGCTGACAAACAACGTGGCCGTCAGGTCTGCTCCCCCCACGCGAGCAAGCTCTGCGACGAACTGGCCGGCCTGGAGTCTCGACTCCTCAGCGAGAGTAGAGGCCGTATCTGCCTGGCCCTGCAGCTGAGCCTGGGTGAAGGTGGCCTCGTCTAACTCAAAGAGGGCCTCGTAGTAAATTTCTCCCAGTCGGGCGGCCTCCTGCTCGGCTTCTGCGGAGGCTTGCTCGAGTCCAGCCAGCAGTTCTTGAATTTCTTTGACCTTGGCCTCGGCTTTAGCAACATCTTTGCGGGCTTCTTGGACTTCTTCCCAGGTGGGGAATTCATCGGCAAACGCAGGGCTAGCCGGAGCAAGAGACAACCCTGCCACCAACGCGAGAGCAGCCAGAGTCGCCACCGCTGTGTAGCGCTGGCGCAGAAAAAAGGTCCTCACGGTCCCCAACGATAGCCACATCCCCTTGTGGGGACCCGTGTTTGGTTGGGTGTGGCGAGGGTTGACGTTTGCATTCCTCCGCGGCCAACCCTAGACTCACTCCTTGTTGCTATGCTTTGTCGGTAGCTTCGGCCCCATCGTTTAGTGGCCTAGGACGCCGCCCTTTCACGGCGGTAGCACGGGTTCGAATCCCGTTGGGGTCACAATATAATTTAATAGCATGGCCCTGTAGCGCAGTTGGTTAGCGTGCCGCCCTGTCACGGCGGAGGTCGCGGGTTCAAGTCCCGTCAGGGTCGCGGCGAAAGAGCCTCTCGAAAGGGAGGCTCTTTCTCACCATGGCTCTGTAGCTCAGTTGGTAGAGCGTTCGACTGAAAATCGAAAGGTCACCGGATCGATGCCGGTCGGAGCCACAAGACCCTCGCAGAGCGTTCCTCATGCGGGGGTTTTCGTGGGCATTCACTAGTCCCGTTCCTCAGTCTTGAAGAGTTCGAAGCATCCTTCTGGTCGAAATCAGTACCCCGCCCAACACGGCAGGAATTCCGCCGCCGGGGTGAACGCTGGAACCAACCCGCCATAACCATGGAGTTCTCGGCGAGTTGTAAGCGGGGGAATGGAAGGGTCCGCTTCGCCACCACGGCGCCGGTGCCCCATAAAGGGCTCCACCCACCGCCCCAAAACCCGCAAAGTATTCGGGATCCAAAATTGTGTGCTCGGTCATCATGTCCGTGATCGGCTTAGCCAGCCCCATCAGGTCCGAGAACCTGCGGGATTCTCGCTGGACGAAGTCATCGTCGAATGAGCATGCCTTGCCATCCGGCGGCGCGGTGAGCAGGAGAGCTGCAACGGGCTGGGTGTTGGGATAAATATCCCCAGCGCGATAGTAATTCAAAAATGCCATGGTCTCGTGGGGCCTCTGGCGTTTGCCCAGCGAGCGAAAGAGTGCGTCTGGCTCTTCGGGCATCATCACCGAGTGAGTAACAATATCTGCCGGAAGCTCCTCTTCCAGAACACCAAAAATGGCCACCCCCGAGCAGGAAAGCTTGCGAGGTGGGGCACTTCTCTTGCCCATCAGCCCCTCCAAGATGCCGCCATCAACTGCGCTGACGACATAGTCGGAGGTATAGGTTGCCGCGGTGGTCTGGACGACACCCGGGGTAACGCTGAGCACGTGCTCACCGGTGTGCAGATCGACGCCCGCTGCGCGGGCGAGGTTCTCTAGCCCCTTGGCAATTTCATACACACCGCCTTTGGGGACGAATACTCCGTCCTCGGCCATCACCGCCGCCATCGTCGCATAGAGGGCGAGCGTTTGGTCAGGGGAGACGCCTGCATTCAGGGTGTGAATCGAAATGACATCTTTGAGGTCTTGAGGCATCCACTTCAGGCCATTGAGGTAGCCCTGGGTGGTGAGCCTGGCCCCATAGCGGCTCAGTAATTCTTTACCGGCTCCGAGGATTGCGGGATCCCACGGGTCCTTTGTTAACAACGTGGTGATCGCTTCACCCAGACCACCGTGTTCGCCCTGAAAGCGTTGCCACGCGGCGTGCCACGGGTGCCCCTCTTCCACGGGGAGGTTGGCCGCCTGTCCCCGGAAGTAGTACCGCCCCACTTCTGGCAGGCGCTCCAGTTTTACCGAGGCGATGCTTTCTGCCGCAGGCCCATCCCCCAAAGAATCCCAGGTCTCTAAGACTTGTTGCCAGACGCCTGGGAACGTCACCAGGGAAGGCCCGGTGTCAATCCTCTGCCCCGCTACCTCAATCCTTCTGCTCTTTCCGCCCAACCACTCGTTGCCCTCGACCAGCGTGACCTTGTGCCCTGCCCGCGCCAGGAGAGCAGCGGTAGCAAGGCCACCGAGTCCACCGCCTACGACCGTAATGGTCTTATTCTTCAGTTTGGATACACCCCCAAAACAAGGCCCGTGACCAACTGCACTCCTGCAACACCACCGGCAACATAGGGAAAAGCGACGGAATAGCGATAAAGCTTCCGGGCGGTCGCGATATCGGGCTTGCGCCACTGGGCAAGGACCAACCAGCCGGCGAGGGCCGCATTAGCCACAGCTACCGGGATGTTGATAAACGCGAACAAGACGGTCGCGACAATCCACCATCCCCCCGACCACAACAGGGAACCTTTTATTCCAAACTTCACCGCTGTGGTGACGATTCCTGCGGCTGCGTCTTCATCGATGTCTTGGATTGCGTCATAGACGTGTTTTGCCAAGGACCACGCCATTAACCCCACCGCCGCCGCCCACACCGGGGAAACACCAAGAGCGAGAGGCACGAACACCAAGGGGAAGGCATAGTCGGCGTTAGACACCGAATCCAGGATGGGGCGACCCTTCAAGCGAAGGGGGGTTGCTGAGTACTGCCAGAAGAAAACCGCGTAGGCAGCCATCCAGGCCACCGCTGCTGGCGGCAACGTGATCGCGAAATACACAAAGAAGGGGACATTGGTGGCAATCACTCCCCACCCAATCATCTTCGTTTCGTGGGGCTTTATTTTGGCCCCGCCGTAACCACCTTTGCGGTCGTTATCAGAATCCGTGTCCTGGTCATAGATGTCATTGATGCCATAGATCAGCAGATTGAAAGGAAAACTCACCCAGAGAAGAATGGGAACGATGGACCACGTCCAGAGCTCCCCAGCTAGCCACATGCCGATGACCGTGGTGCCGATGGTGTTCACCCAGAGCACTGGTCTTGACACTTCAATCAGGCGCCTTATCACCGCTTTACTCTACCGGTGAGTCTCTGATGGCCCTCAGAGTTTGGGGCGAAGTGGTCCGCGGTGGAGCTTGTGTTGTGCCGCTTGAGCCACCGGCCTCATCTGAATCACATCCAGGTTCACATGCGCCGGGCTTGCCAGCACATATCGAACAACTTCGGCGACATCCTCTGCCAGCAAAGGCAACTCAACACCCTCATACAAAGCCTGCGTTTTCGCCTCATCTCCGCCAAAACGATTCAAGGCGAACTCTTCGGTCTTGACCATTCCGGGTGCAATTTCTACTACTCGGATGGGTTCCCCGGCGAGTTCCAAACGCAACGCCATCAAAGCAGCGTGAAGCCCCGCTTTGGCTGCGTTATATCCACCGCCACCTTCATAACTAACGAAGGCCGCGGTGGAGGAAATCGTGACAATGTCGGCAACTCCCCGACCAACACTCGACTGACGCAGCGCAGGCACGAAAGCCCGAATCATTCGCTGGACGCTCACCACATTCAGGTCCATCATGGAAGCCCAGTCGTCAGGGTCGGCCTCTGCCACTGCGTCAGCGCCAACAGCCCCACCGGCCACGTTGATGAGGGCGTCGATTCCACCCAACCCTTCAACGAACTCAGCTAACGCTGCGATGTGATCGCCCTGAGTAACATCAGCGACAAAAACATCGCATCCCGTTTCCGCAGCCAGCAGATCGAGCCGCTCTTGACGCCGGGCAACAGCAATGACCTCCCATGATGCGTCCCGCAGGGCTCGAACCGTGGCGGCACCAATACCGGAGCTTGCTCCGGTGACGAGGGCCCGCCCTGGCAGGGTGTTAGCGATCACTCTCGAGCCCAATCGATCCGATAACGACAGACCATGGAGCGACTTCACGCGCAGTAATTAGACCTTGCTGCCAAAAAGGGTCCGAATCCAGCATCGTCGCAATGTCAGCTTCATCCCCGCCCTCGCAAATGATGAGTGCGCCGGGGCCCTGGCTGGTAGCCAATGGCCCACTAGCAACGACACCCTTGCCCACGAGCGAGCGCACGTAATCCCGGTGGGCTGGGCGGTGGTGATCAAGGCTTTCGATGTCATCGGCATACCGATAGGTCACCGCGAAGAGCGCCACCGCGACCCTTACAGGGCTTTGACGGCGCTGAGGACCTTGGACAAGGTCTCCTTCGCGTCACCGAACAGGAGCGTTGTGTTGGGCTCATACAACAGCTCATTTTCGATACCCGCGAAACCAGGCCGCATCGAGCGCTTCAGGAACACAACCTGCTTCGCTTCGCCAGCATCAAGGATAGGCATGCCATAAATCGGTGAACCGGGAGTGGTCTTCGCTGCTGGGTTCACCACGTCGTTTGCACCCACGACCAAACATACGTCTGCCGTTTTGAACTGAGGGTTCACCTCGTCCATTTCTTGCAACACCTCGTAGGGGACGTTGGCTTCAGCAAGCAAGACGTTCATATGTCCTGGCATGCGACCGGCGACGGGGTGGATACCGAAGACAACTTCGATTCCCTTTCCTTCGAGAGCTTTCGCCAGTTCATACATCGTGTGTTGTGCCTGCGCAACGGCAAGACCGTAACCAGGAACGACGATGACCCGCTGGGCATAACCGAGCAGGATGGCAACGTCTTCAGCAGAACCCGACTTCACAGGTCGATCAGAAATTTCGGTCGACCCGGCGGTGGACCCGCCCTTGAAAGCGCCAAAGATGATGTTGTTGACGCTTCTTCCCATGGCACTGGCCATCGCCCGGGTCAAAATTGTTCCCGAAGCACCCACCAGAGTTCCTGCGACAAGCAGCAGGGTGTTACCAAGCACCAAACCAGAGGCTGCCACAGCGAGACCGGTCATGGCGTTGAGCAATGAAATAACGATCGGGACATCAGCACCACCGACGGGAAGAACCAGCAACACCCCCATCACGAGGCCCACAACCATCAAGGCGGTCCCCAGGAGGAAGCTGCCCTGAAGCACGAGGAGGACAGAGCCCGCCAAGGCGGCGACAGTCAACAGCGCCATCAGATACTGCTGACCCGCGAACATCACCGGACGCGTCGTCATCATTTCTTGCAATTTGGCGAAGGTAATGACGGAGCCCGAGAAAGAAATGCTTCCCACGAAAATGGTGAAGGCCACAGCGATTTTGAAGCCCAGAGAGTCAGCAGCACCAAGCTCCAGGTATGCGACGACAGCGGCAGCGCCACCACCCACACCATTGAAGAGTGCGACGAGCTGAGGCATCTGGGTCATCTTGACCATGCGGGACGCGGGAACAGAAATTGCAGAACCAACAGCAATCACGATCAGGATCAAGGCGACGTTACTGAGCTCTTCTGCCAGGAAGACGGTCGCAACACCGACAACGGCGCCCAGGGCACCGAGCAAGTTTCCGCGTCTGGCGGACTTGGGGGAGGCAAGGCCTCGGAGCGCCAAGATAAAGCAGACTGCAGCGAAAAGATAGAGAAGTGCTTCGACTTCTTCGGTGAGGACACTCATGAGGCAGCCCCTTCCGAGCTCTTTTTCTTTCCGCCGAACATTTCCAACATCCGGTCGGTCACAACGAAGCCACCAACGAGGTTCACCGTGGCCATGAGAACGGCAATCAAAGCAAGGACAAGCTTCCAGGTTTCGTCAGCGTGCCCCGCCACGACAATGGCTCCCACCAGAATGATGCCGTGGATGGCGTTCGCCCCCGACATCAAGGGTGTGTGGAGTGTGCTGGAGACTTTCGACACCACTTCAAACCCGACGAACACCGCCAGGACAAAGTAGGTCAGGAGCTCAATGGATTCCATTACTTGGCGCCTTTCTTTGGTGCAGCTTTCTTAGGTTCTGCTTTTTGCGGTGCCGCTAACGCTTCCGCGGTGGGTTCGTGGCGAATCACACCGTCGTGGGTCAAACAAGCACCGGCGACTACTTCATCGTCAAAGTCAGGGGAGACCTTTTTGTCTTTCACCATGAGGGTGAGCAGGTTAGAAATGTTTTTTGCAAAAAGCCTCGACGCGTCGTAGGCCATCGACGAAGGAACATCCTTCATTCCGACCAGGGTTACGGTCCCTCCTGATGTGCCGACTGCAACCGCCACGTCAACACCGGGCTTAGAGCCCTCGACGTTTCCACCGGTTTCAGCGGCAAGGTCAATCACGACGGAGCCTGGCTTCATATCTTTCATCATCGCTGAGGTGATCAGACGGGGAGCCGGACGTCCAGGAATTGCTGCCGTGGTGATGATGACGTCCGCTGCAGTGACATAAGGCGTAAGCAGTTCTTGTTGACGTTGTACTCGGTCTGCTGCGAGCTCCTTGGCGTAGCCGCCAGCGCCATCAGCAGAAACATCCATCTCGAGCTCGATGAAAGTTCCACCCATCGAGCGGACTTCATCAGCCGAGGCTGAACGAACGTCATAGGCGTTAACTTTTGCGCCGAGACGCTTGGCTGTTGCGATAGCTTGCAAGCCAGCAACTCCTGCGCCGAGGATCAATACGGTGGCGGGGGGGACAGTGCCGGCAGCCGTCATATACAACGGGAAGAAGCGGGGCAGGCGCAGAGCGCCTTCAATCACACAGCGATAGCCGGCAACGAGAGCCTGTGACGTAAGAGCGTCCATGGACTGAGCGCGGGAAATTCGAGGAACAAGCTCCAAAGCGAAGGCGGTGACTTTCTGGTCACGCAAAGCTTTGACCGCTGCAGCTTCTGACGCGGGTGAGCCAAGGCCCACCGTGATCGCACCCTTTTTGAGCTTCTTGATGATGGCTGGTGAGAGCGGGCGGACGTGAGCAAGCACGTCGACCTTCCCCGGGTCCACGGTGGCGGCAATGGTTGCCCCTGCCGCCTTGTAGGCGTCATCGGGATACCCTGCGGCAACTCCGGCGCCCTTTTGCATGGTGACCGAAAGACCCTCAGCCACCAACTGCTTCACGGAATCGGGGGTTGCGGCAACCCGGTTTTCGCCAGAAATTGGCTCTTTCAGAACTCCAACAATCATGAATTCACCCTCGAACAGTAGACGACGTCCCTTGACATGGCGTCAAGGAAAAGCTTAATAACCGTAGCAGAACGGAGATGCTAAGCCTCAGAGGAAAGGCGGTGCGGAACCCTTTGGCACGGGGTTATCGCGGGGGGAAAATATTGCTCCACCGGGGAATGAAACGCCCTGATTTTTCTTGATAATCGTGGTAGTCGACATATTTCTCGCGCAACATTGCCTCTTCGAAGTGAACTTTGGCGCCCAGAACACCCCACAGAGCCAGCCACGCAACCCCGTGAGCGAGGGAGCCTCCCCACAACACCATGCCCGCTGCGGCGACCAGCACCCCGGTGTAAATAGGGTGACGAACGAATCGATAAATTCCGTCCCGGGCAAGAGACCCTTTGTCCTTGGGAATGGGGAGAGGGGTGAGAGATGTTCCCAAACGGGATCCAGCGACGACCGCAATAAAGACACCTGCCGTAACCAGCACAGCGGCTCCCGCCCCTACAAGCCAGTTCCTGGACCACAAGTCACCCGCAGGGAAAACCACAAGCGCGGTGAGTGCCCCGAACTGCATTCCCACGAGCGCCCAACCAACGGATGGCTTCATCTCTAAACCTCTGATTGTCTCTCGTAAGCCCGTGCGGCTTCCTGGCGCTCATTCTCCTCTCCCAGAGCGATGGGTGCGCGCACGTTGGCGTCACTGATTCCTAGGCCCGACACTAACCCTGCGAGGTGCGGGCGCAGGCGAGGAAGGAGTCTGTTGTTGATGTAGTCGGTGATGGCTTCTGCCCGGTGCACACTAAGGCGACCGTTCATCAAATACCAGTCGCGATGCTTTTCGATGAGGACGAACCCGTGAAGGTCTCGCAACCATCGCATGACCTGCTTTGTCTCGGAATCCTCCATGCGATCGATTGTTCGGGTGAAAGCTTCCCAGACCACCAATTCTGCATGCGCCCACGCAGCATCAATCAAGGCGCTCTGGTGCCGGTTCATCAACGCTCCCGCCTCTAGCTTCGCCATTTTTGAGGCAGGGCGAAGCGAGTCGGCAAGAGCAGAAACCATCGTTTCTACCCGGTCCGTCAGCAACTGGCGCTGAGAAGCCGTGTCCCGGACATACCCGATAGAGCGTGCGGTAGAGCCGAAGTCAGAAACGTTTTGCGCCAAGCGACGCAGCCCGGAACGGTTGATGGCGGCTTCGCCCACATGGTCCGCGACATAGCTGGCCATGCTGCCCAAGCCACCGTCTTTGAATGCTTTGGCGTAGTCGCCGAGAAGACGCTTCGCGACAAGCTGCAACAAGATGGTGTTATCGCCCTCGAAGGTGGCGTACACATCGAGGTCTGCGCGCAAGCTGGCAAGACGGTTTTCCGACAAAAAGCCTTGACCACCGCAGGCCTCTCGCCCCGCCTGAAGATTGTCCAGTGCCGACCACGTGGCATACGGCTTCAGTGCAGCAGCGAGCGTTTCTAGGTCCTGGCGCTCTTCCTCAGAATCTTTCGCGCCGCTGAACACGTCGTGAAAAAGCTCCAGGAGTTCATCCTGGGCAAAGCCCATCGCGTAGGTGTTGGCCAAATGGGGTACGAGGCGTCGCTGGTGGGTTTGGTAATCCATGAGAACCTGTTCATCGCTCGAGCCATGAATAGGGAACTGGCGGCGGACTAACCCGTAGCGCAGGGCAATCGTGGAAGCAAGCTGCGAGGCAACAACGGAGGCTCCCACCAGGGAAACTCGGCCCTGAACAAGTGTCCCCAGCATCGTGAAGAAACGTCGGCCACGGCTTTCGATCGGCGAGGAGTAGACGCCCTGCTCACTGACACTGCCGTAGCGGTCCAGCAGGTTTCCCCGCGGCACGTGCACATTCGTGAAATGGAGTCGGCCATTGTCGATGCCATTGAGGCCGCCTTTAGGACCGTCGTCTTCCCCACCGATTCCAGGCAGAAAACCCTGGTCATTGCGAAGCTCGACGTAGAGCGCGTGGACACCGTGATTCTCACCCGCAACGATAAGTTGCGCGAAGACCACAGCGGCCTTCCCATGAAGGGCGGCGTTGCCGATGTAATCCTTCCATGCCCCACGGTGCGGGGTGTGGAGGATGAAATCTCCCGACGCATCGTCATAGGTGGCCGTCGTGGCAATGGAGGCCACATCAGAGCCATGACCGGTCTCCGTCATGGCGAAGCACCCGGGAATCTCGAGGGACATAATTCCTGGCAGCCATGCGGCGTGATGTTTTTCGGTACCGAGATGGGTTACCGCGGCGCCAAAAAGTCCCCACTGAACACCAGATTTGATTTGAAGCGAAGGGTCAGCCAACACCAGCTGTTCGAAGTTGGCGACGTTGCCCCCGGGGTTGTCCTTGCCACCCACAGCTTCAGGGAATGACAAGAGTACGCCGCCGGCGTCCACCAAAAGACTCAGTTGATCCAGCACCCTTTGCCGGTGTTCTGCAATGGGTTGCCCCTCGATTTTCCACATCGCGGGATTTTCACAGAGCGTCCTGGCCCGTGTTCTAATCTCGGCCCAACGGCCCAACACCATCGCACCCAGTTCTGCTACATCGACGGACAGGTCGTCGCTGGAGGCTTCTGGCACATCGACCACAGGTTTTTGGCTGGCTACGATTGTGGCCTTGTTGGTGGGTATTTCTGTTTGGACGCTCATGTCTAGCTCTCCCTGATAACAGATGTGGTTTCTTATGAGAGTAAAACAACAAACCCGCTCGTGGGGGTTGATAGTTTCTCGCAACGAAGGAAACCCCGACCCGGCTTATTTTTTTGTGCGCTGTCTACTAAGCCACACCTCCAGGGTTGGCTCGCAGCATTCTCGAGTGCCCCATATACCCCATGGGGTATAGTAGAGGGCGACGAAAGGACAACCTTATGCCCACGATTGATCTCACAGAAGCCGTATTTGAAACCACCATTTCCTCCGAGGGAATCACCCTGGTGGACTTTTGGGCGGAATGGTGCGGCCCGTGTAAAGCGTTCGGCCCCATTTTCGAAGATGCGAGCAACAAGCACCCCGACGTCACGTTTGGCAAAGTCGATACCGAAGCCGAGCGGGCTCTGTCTCAAGCTGCAAACATTCGATCCATCCCCACCCTGATGGCGTTTCGTGATGGAATCTTGGTCTTTTCGCAACCCGGCGCTTTGCCTGCGTCCTCGTTGGAAGAAGTGATTACCGCCGTCAAAGGACTCGACATGGAAGACGTTCGCAAGCAGGTTGCACAGTCCCAGGAAGAAGCGGGCACCGACTAGAGGCGGTTGCGGCCAAAAACTCCGCGGCGAACTCTTTCGACGAGGTTCTTTGCAGGGGGTTCGTTAAACCCGTCAGCACGTTCTTGTCCTGACATCGCGGCGATAGCGTCCATCACTTCGTCTGTAGCGTGGCGTCTAGCCTTGCCGGAGTCCGCTTTTCCGTGCCGGGACAAATCCAATGGGGCTCCAAACTCGATGCTCACCTTTGCCAAACGAATTCCCTTGGTGCCAATCGGTTGGACTTTATCTGTCCCCTTCAAGGCAACCGGCACCACGGGAACCCCAGCGTTGAGGGCTAGCCACGCAACGCCCGTTTTCCCCCGGTAGAGCTTCCCATCGCGCGATCGGGTGCCCTCGGGATAAACGGCAAAAGCTTCCCCCGCGTGAAGAAGAGACAGTCCAGAGTCGAGCGCATCCTGCGCCGCTTGGCCTACCCCCCTGACCACAGGGATGGCCCCAATACTCGTAAAAAAGAGGCGAGACACGGTCCCTTTGAGCCCGGGGGTAGTGAAATAGCTTTCCTTGGCGAGGAAGCTCACACTCCGCGGAGCAAACAGCGTGATGACAACACTGTCGATGAAGGACAGATGGTTGCTCGCCAAGATCACTGCGCCCTCGCGAGGCACATTTTTGCGCCCCACGATCTTTGCCCGGAATAAACCCCGGGCGAGTGGCCCCAGAATGAGCCTGCTTGCCTGCTTCAACATTGTGACCTACTTGGCTTTGGTGGGCTTCTTGACCTTAGCGGGAATCCCCACAGCGAGTGCGCCCGCTGGAACATTGCTCAGCACCACCGATAGCGCTGCGACCGTTGCGCCATCGCCCACTGTGACCGGCCCAAGAATTGCCGCGCCGGCCCCCACCAGCACTCCCTTGCCCAGGGTGGGGTGGCGCTGGCCGACTGCTTCGTCCCGGCTGACCTGAATTTTGCCCCCCAGCGTCACGCCGTGATAAATCAAGCAGTCATCTCCCACCACTGCGGTTTCGCCAATGACGACACCCATGCCGTGGTCGATGACTATCCGGCGGCCCAGCGTGGCACCCGGGTGAATTTCAATACCGGTGAACCACCGCGAAAGTCCGGAAACGATTCGTGCGAGCAAAAACCACTCCCACGTCCATAACCAGTGAGCCACCCGGTGCCAGCTCAGCGCAAAAAGACCAGGTGAGGTGAGAAAAACCTCGAGAGAGGTCCTCGCGGCGGGGTCTCTCTCCCGCACCGCCTGGATGTCTTCCTGAAGGCGCGAGGGGGAATCCATTTAGGTGTCTAATCCTTCATACAAAACGGTGGAGAGGTAACGTTCTCCAAAACTGGCCAAGATGACAACAATAGTCGCCCCCACGAATTCGGGGCGGTGAGCCAACTCAAGAGCCGCGTGGGCGGTCGCACCGGAAGAAATGCCACCGAGTATTCCCTCTTCTGCGCCCAACCGTCGAGCCATCGCGACCGCTTGCTCGGCCGAGACATCAATCACTTCGTCATAGATGTGGCGGTCAAGAATTTCGGGAATAAAGTTCGCGCCGATGCCCTGGATCTTGTGGGGGCCTGCTGCCCCACCGGTCAACAGTGGTGACTCCAAAGGCTCCACCCCGACCACCGTAATGCTGGGCTTGTGGGCTTTTAGGCCCTGGCCTGTGCCGGTCAGGGTTCCCCCTGTCCCCACGCCAGAAACAAACACATCAACTGCGCCGTCGGTATCGCGCCAAATTTCTTCAGCGGTGGTGCGACGGTGAATCTCGGGGTTTGCGGGGTTAGCAAACTGCTTCGCCAAGACCGCTCCGGGAACCTCCGCGGCGATTTCTTCAGCCTTCGACACTGCGCCACTCATGCCCTCGGGACCGGGGGTCAGAACCAACTGCGCACCATAGGCGCGCAACAGCATCCGTCGCTCCATGCTCATACTTTCAGGCATGATGAGAATTGCTTTGTATCCCCGGGCTGCCGCCACCATCGCCAGTGCGATTCCGGTATTCCCACTCGTGGCTTCCACGATGGTGCCTCCGGGGGCGAGTTCGCCAGACGCTTCTGCCGCGTCAACGATAGAAATAGCCAGACGGTCCTTGACCGACGAGGACGGATTGTAAAACTCGAGCTTGGCCAACACGGTTGCGCCTGCCCCCTCGGTGATGCGATTAAGTCGCACGAGGGGGGTATTTCCAAAAGCTTCGGTAATGTCTCCGTATACCAGCGCCACAGCCGTCCTTCTTTCCTAGCGGAATGTGTGGTTAAGCGTATTGCCCTTCGTTGGGGTAGGGGTACCCACAAGTCATACTGTTACGACTAAGAGCGAGGTTTTGTGTGCTGACTGTGCTTCTTGGCCTCACCGGGGCCCTCACCTACGGTGCAGCCGACTTCTTTGGTGGACTTGCCGCTCGGCGATCTTCCACGTTACTGACCACGGCCGGAGTAGCCGTTGTGGGGCTTGCTGGGCTCTTGATCGCCTCGCTCTTTGTTCCCGCAACATCGAGCCTTAATGCGTGGCTTATCGGTGGCGCTTCCGGTATCGCCGGAGCATTAGGCATCGGTCTGCTCTATGGGAGTTTGGCGATCGGCCCGATGAGTATCCTGTCCCCCACGACAGCGTTCATTTCCGCCATCGTTCCCGTCAGTATCGGCCTGGGGCTTGGCGAGAGTGGCGGAACCACGTTCTTCATCGCCCTGGGAGTTGCCCTCGTTGCGATTATCTTTGTCGGGTTTGTGCCGGAGAAGGGCGCCCTGCGACCAAGGCCCCTTGGCCTCGTGATGGCCGTTGCCTCCGGCGCACTGATAGGGCTGACCATCGTCCTAATTGATGCCGCGCCCGATGATTCAGGTCTTATCCCCTTGCTCGCAAACCGGATAATCTCAACGTTCTCTCTGGCATTCGCCATCGTCATCGTGATCGGTGCCCGGCGCTTGCGCGGGTCTTCTCCCCTCCTGCCCGGACTCGACAGGATCCCTGGGGTGTGGGTAATGATCGTCGTCGCCGGCATCCTTGACGTCATCGCGAATGTCGTCGTGCTCTACGGGCTTCGCACCGGGGCGCTGACCGTGATGGCCGTGCTGGTCGCTCTCTATCCCGCGGGCACCATTGTGTTGGCGGGCCTCTGGCTCAAAGAGCGAGTGGCCGCCATCCAATGGGTCGGATTGGTGCTGGCCTTAGTAGCCAGCACCCTGCTTGCCCTCTAAACGAGAGCGGGGTCAGCAACCTTTGAGGGCTTCATGTCCTCGGGGGTGGCGACGATTCCAGCCTGCTTGAGCAGGTCAACAACGCGTCGGGTGCGAGGCTTCGTGGTCAAGGTGATGACAACCCCTTCCTTGCCCGCGCGACCGGTGCGACCGGAGCGGTGAACATAGGACTTGAAGTCATCGGGTGGGTCAACCTGAATCACGGTCTCAATGTCATCGACGTGAATTCCCCGGGCGGCAACATCGGTTGCCACCAAAACATTCACTCGACCGGAGGTCAACTTGTCCAGGTTTCTTTGACGCCTGGCCTGATTGAGATCACCGTGAAGGCTGACGGCGGGGATGCCGTAGTCATCGAGGTGGTCCGCCAGTTCCTCAGCAAACGCGCGGGTCCTGGTGAACATCAGGGTCTTGCCGCTGATGCGGGCAAGAGCCACCACCATCTCCCGCTTATCCCGCTGGTCCACCACATAGATGCGGTGGTCAATGGTCGAAGTCTCCTGGGTTTCGCCCGCCACCTCAAACACAGCCGGGTTCGGCAAGAACTCGTGCACGATGGAGCTGACACCGCGATCCAGAGTTGCCGAGAACAAGAGCCGTTGACCATCGGGCGACGTGGAAGAGAGAATGCGTTGCAAAGGCTCAATGAAGCCGAGCTCTGACATGTGGTCTGCCTCATCCACAACAGAAATAACGACCTGAGAAACATCGAGCTTGCCCCGGGCCATCAAGTCTTCAATACGACCTGGTGTTCCAATAACAATGTCGACACCGCGCTCGAGAGCGCCAATCTGGCGGCCCAGTGGAACACCGCCATAAATCTGGGTGGTGAAGAGCCCTACGCTTCGCGCAATGGGCTGCACGGTGCGATCAATCTGCAGCGCGAGCTCCCTGGTGGGCGCAAGAATCAGAGCGCGAGGTGCGCGACCGATTGCTCGCTTCACGCCCTTGCTGCTCAGACGCAACAAACGCTCAACGGTGGGGGCAGCGAAGGCGATGGTTTTTCCGGAACCGGTGCGGCCCCGTCCAAGAACGTGGCGACCTTCTAGTGCCACCGGGATGGTGGCTGCCTGCAAGGCAAAAGGAGTCTTCGCTCCCTGTTCGGCAATCGCATCAACGATGCGCTCTCCTAAACCTAGGTCCCCAAAAGTCAGGCCCTCTGCGGAGTCCGCGGTGACGGAGATTGCTTCCAGCGCGTCGTGGATGACCTGCGGGCGGGCGCCTCGAGGCTGTTGCGAGGGATAATCGCCGCGAGACTGTGGTGGCCTTGACCCGCCACTGCGCTGAGAGTCACGAGAATCGCGGGAGTCATAACGATCTTTCGACCCATAGGACTTCGAGCGGTCACTAGACCCGTGCCGTGGGGCGCGATCGGGACGAGACGAGCGCTCGTCCGAGGAGTTTCGTGGGGTGCGATCATAACCGCCTTCGCGGACGGGACGGTCACTCCGCGGAGAACGGTCATAACCACCCTCCCGAGCAGGACGATCATTGCGATCAGTGCGCGCCGGACGGTCGTCACGAGCGGGACGGTCACTCCGCGAGGAACGGTCATAACCACCCTCACGAGCAGGACGATCATTGCGATCAGTGCGCGCCGGACGGTCACCCCGGGGGGCGTAGTCCTTGCGCGGGGCGCTGTCTTGACGAGGGGCGCGGTCGCTGCGCTCGG